>OFDN01000015.1_pt1 | contig 274508 bp, 222 predicted proteins | sample 1520971 | NCBI WGS metagenome assembly OFDN01 (sample SAMEA94257418, study PRJEB24077) | hot springs metagenome | biome: Aquatic biome; feature: Geographical feature; material: Water | place: India | collected 2012-06-12 | depth 5 m
CGAGATGCTGACCGGCGGCGTCGGCATCGGCTTCTTCATCTGGGACGCTTGGAACTCCTCGCGCCTTTCCGACATCGTCGTCGCCCTCATCTACATCGGCGTCGTCGGCTTCGTGCTCGACCGGCTGGTCGCGCTCGTTGGCCGTATCGCCACCCGCGGCACTGCCAGCGCCTGAGGAGATATCCATGAGCAAACCAATCGCACCGCAAAGCGCCCACCCCTCGGCCAAGCCCTTTCTCCGCCTCGAAGCCGTCTGCAAGACCTTCCGGCGCGGCGGCTCCGAGACCGAGGTCCTCCGCGACATCAGCCTCGACATCGCCGAGCGTGAATTCGTTTCGATCATCGGCCATTCGGGCTGCGGAAAATCGACCCTCCTCAACCTCGTCGCCGGCCTGACGCAGGTCACGACCGGCGCCGTCCTGCTCGAAAACCGTGAGGTGAACGAGCCCGGCCCGGAGCGCGCGGTCGTGTTCCAGAACCACTCGCTGCTGCCGTGGCTCACCGTGTACGACAACGTTCGCATCGCCGTGGACAAAGTGTTCAGCAGAACCAAGAGCCGCGCGGAGCGCGACGCCTGGACGCTCCACAACCTCGATCTTGTCCAGATGACGCACGCTAAGGACAAGCGCCCGTCGGAGATCTCCGGTGGCATGAAGCAGCGGGTCGGCATTGCCCGCGCGCTAGCCATGGAGCCGAAAGTCCTCCTGATGGACGAACCGTTCGGTGCACTCGATGCTCTGACGCGCGCGCATCTGCAGGAAACCGTGATGCAGATCCATGCGCGCCTCGGCAACACCGTCATCATGATCACCCACGACGTAGATGAAGCGGTGCTGCTGTCGGATCGCATCGTCATGATGACCAACGGCCCGTCGGCTCGCGTCGGCGAAGTGCTGGATGTTCCCCTCGCCCGCCCCCGCAACCGTCTCGAGCTGGTAGCCGACGCCGAATACATCCACGCCCGCGAAGCCGTTCTCAAGTTCCTGTACGAGCGCCACCGCTACGTCGAAGCGGCGTAGCGGCCTTCCCACAACGATCAATCGCAGCGCGAGATCGAACACCATGAGCGAACCACTCGTTATTGTCGGCAACGGAATGGCCGCGACACGCCTCGTCGACGAGCTGACCACTCTCGTGCCCGGCCGTTATGCGATCGCCGTCGTGGGCGAAGAGCCATCGCTGGCTTACAACCGCGTGCTTCTGTCGTCACTCCTGGCGCGCGAGATCGACGAAGACGCCGTCACCCTCAAGAAAGCCGAGTGGTGGCGCGATCGCGGCGTGACACTCGTCTATGGCCGCCGCGCTGTCGAGATCGACACCAAGGCGAAGGCCGTGCGCCTGCGCGGCGGCAGCAAGCTGAACTACAGCAAGCTCGTGCTCGCCATCGGCTCGGAGGCCGTACGCCTTCCCTTGCCTGGCGCCGATCTGCCAGGCGTCGTGACCTTCCGCGACAAATCCGACGTCGAAGCAATCCTGTCACGCGCCCGCGCGGGCACCCGAGCGGTCGTCATCGGCGGCGGCCTCCTCGGGCTCGAGGCGGCCTACGGTCTCATGAAAGCTGGCGCCGAAGTCAGCGTGGTCCATCTGATGGACCGCTTGATGGAACGCCAGCTCGATAATGAAGCAGCGGGCCTGCTCAAGGCCGCGCTGGAAGAGCGTGGCATCCAGGTCGTGCTCAATGCCGAGAGCGAGGCGGTGCAGGGCCGCCGTAAGGTCGCGGGGCTACGCTTGAAGGATGGCCGTAACATCCCGGCCGACCTGATTGTCATGGCGGTCGGCATCCGGCCCAACGTCCGCCTCGCCCGCGGGGCTGATCTCAGCGTGAACCGCGGCATCGTTGTCGGCGACGATCTCGCGACAAGCGACCCGGATGTTTACGCCCTCGGCGAATGCGCCGAGCATCGCGGTACCTGCTACGGCCTGGTCGAGCCGGCTTACGAACAGGCCCGCACCCTCGCCCGCACGCTCGCTGGAAAGCCTGCGAGCTACGAGGGATCGCTGCTCTCGACCAACCTTAAGGTCTCCGGCGTCAACGTATTCTCGGCCGGAGATTTCCTCGGCGCGCCGGGCACCGAGCCAATCGTGCTGCGCGATCCTGGCCGCAAGACCTACCGCAAGCTCGTCGTGAACGAGGACCGCCTGACCGGTGCCGTGCTTGTCGGCGATACCGCCGACGCCCTCTGGTATCTCGACCTGATCCGTTCGGGCGCATCGATCGGCGCCTTGCGCGAGGACCTCGTATTCGGACGCGCGTTCGCCGAACCGCAAGCATACGCAGCTTGAGGAGAAAGACCGAGCCATGAGCGCAGAATTTTCCGCCGAGCAGAAACGCTATCTCGAAGGCTTCATGTCGGGGGTCCAGGCCGGACGCTTGACGCAAGGCGCCAAGCCCGCGGCTCCCGCGCCGGCGAGCGTGCCGACTGGCCCCGATGCCGATCACATCAAAGCCCAGGATGCCGTCAAAGCCTCCGGCAAGAAGCTCGTCGATCAGGAAAACTGGAAGCGCGAGGAGCATCCGTTCGATGCCTACCCGCGCTTCAAGGCGCAAGCCGAGAGCGGCGAGTACCCGAAGCCGCAGGATAACTTCCGCTGGCGCTACTACGGTCTCTTCTATGTCGCGCCGGCCCAGAACAGCTACATGTGCCGGCTCAGAATTCCGAACGGCATCCTGACCCACTGGCAGCTTGCCGGGCTCGCCGATACCGCCGAGCGCTTCGGCGGCGGCTACACGCACGTCACCACCCGCGCGAACTTCCAGATCCGCGAGATCGAAGCCGCAAACGCCGTCAAGGTTGTCGAGGCCATTCAGGATCTCGGTCTCTGCTCGCGCGGCTCCGGCGCCGACAACATCCGCAACGTCACCGGCACACCGACCGCCGGCATTGACCCGCACGAGCTTCTCGATACCCGCCCCTACGCGCGCGAATGGCACTTCCATGTGCTGAACGATCGCTCGCTCACCGGTCTGCCGCGCAAGTTCAATGTCGCCTATGATGGCGCCGGCACCATCGCCGCCCTCGAAGAAACCAACGACATCGGCTTCCAGGCCGTGGAAGTGACGGAAGGCGCATCCGTCCCGGCCGGCGTCTACTTCCGCCTCGTGCTCGGCGGCATCACCGGCCACAAAGACATCGCCCGCGATACTGGGGTAATCCTCGCTCCCCAAGAGGCCACCCGCGTGGCCGACGCCATCATCCGCGTCTTCATCGAGCACGGTGACCGCACCAACCGCAACAAGGCGCGCCTCAAGTATGTGCTCGACGCCTGGGGCTTCGAAAAGTTTCTCGCGGCTGTCGAAGAGAAGCTCGGCACCAAGCTCACCCGTGTTTCGACCGAGTACGTAAAACCGCGCCGCACGCCGAACCGCTCGGCCCATATCGGGGTGCACGCCCAGAAGCAGGCAGGTCTCAACTGGATCGGCCTCGTGCTGCCGGTGGGTAAAATGACAGCAGAGCAGATGCGCGCCGTCGCAGCCCTCGCCCGGGAAATCGGCGACGGCGATATCCGGCTCACCGTCTGGCAGAACCTGATCATCTCCGGCGTTCCGGACGCCAAGGTTGCCGAAGCCCGTACGCGTATCGAGGCCATGGGCCTATCGTCCGAGGCGACGGCAATCCGCGCCGGCCTCGTCGCCTGCACCGGCAGCACCGGCTGCAAGTTTGCGGCTGCCAACACCAAGGGCACCGCCGAGAAGATCGCGACCCATGTCGAGGACAAGCTGACGCTCGACACGCCCGTCAACATCCACCTCACTGGCTGCCACCATTCGTGCGCCCAGCACTACATCGGCGACGTCGGCCTGATCGGCGCCAAGGTTCCCATCAACGACGACGGTGATACCGCCGAGGGCTTCCACATCCTTGTTGGTGGCGGATCCGGCGGCGACGCGAAGATCGCCCGCGAACTCTGGCGCGACATCAGAAGCGAGGATTGCCCGGCTGCCGTCGAGCGCCTACTCGCCGCCTATCTCGCCCATCGCAGCGATGCTGCCGAAACTTTCTTCGCCTTCGCCAACCGCACTGATACCGACACGCTGAAGCGCCTCGCCGAGGAACAGCCCGCATGACCATTCAATCCCCTGCGCCCGGCATTTCGCTCATACCGGACTCGGCCCCGTTCTCGGCGGACCAACGCGCTTGGTTGAACGGCTTCTTCGCCGGTGTGCTCTCGCACGATGGGGCCGGCCAAGCCGCCATCAGTCCCGATCTCATCGCTGGCGCGAACCTCTCCCTTGGAGACGGCGACGACGGCGCCGCTCCCTGGCATGATCCGGCCATCGAAATCGAAGAGCGCATGAAGCTCGCCGACGGCCGCCCCCTGCGCCGGCGCATGATGGCAGCGATGGCCCAGCAGGATTGCGGCCAGTGCGGCTATAATTGCGAGGACTACGCCAACGCCATCAATGAGCAGGCCGAGCCACGGCTCAACCTTTGCGTTCCCGGCGGCAAGGCCACGGCCCGTATGCTCAAGACCCTCGTCGAGGAAATGGGCGGTGGCGTACTCGACCCCGATGAAAAATCCGCCAAGGATGCAGCCAAGCCTGCAAAGTCTGAGAAATCCGCAGATGTTGTGCCCGGCCGCTCACGCGAAGCTCCGGTGCTGGCGCGCTTCGTCTCGCGTCAGCGCCTCAACGGCGACGCGTCCGAAAAGATCACAAACCATATTGAGATCGATCTTTCCGAATGTGGCCTCGATTACGAGCCGGGCGACAGCTTCGGCATTCTGCCGTTGAACGACCCCGCCCTTGTCGATCGTATTCTTGCTTCAGTCAACGCACCGCCGGACTTTCCGATCGGGGACAAGACCCTGCGCGAGGCCCTGATCGAGGACACATCCCTTTCGCCTGCTCCGGATTCGTTGTTCCAGCTCATCACATATTTGACCGGCGGCGACCGCAAGAAGAAGGCGCAAGCCCTTGCCAAGGGACAAGACCCGGATGGTGACGCCGCCAACCTTGATGTGCTCGCCGCTCTTGAAAAATTTCCGAACCTGCACCCCGATCCCGAAGCTTTTTACGAGGTTCTCGAACCCCTGCAGCCGCGCCTCTACTCGATCTCGTCATCGATCAAGGCTAACCCGGGACGCGTCTCGCTGACGGTCGATACCGTCCGTTACGCGATCGGCGAGCGCCAGCGCCTCGGTGTCGCGTCCACCTACCTCGGCGACCGCGTCGCCCCCGGCCATCATGTGAAAGCCTATGTGCAGAAGGCGCACGGCTTCGCACTTCCGAACGATGGCGCGACACCGATCATCATGGTCGGTCCCGGCACCGGCGTCGCCCCGTTCCGCTCGTTCCTGCAGGAGCGCCACGCGACCAAGGCCAGCGGCCCCGCTTGGCTGTTCTTCGGCCATCAGAAGAGCGCAACCGACTTCTTCTACGAAGGCGAGCTCGGCGTGTTCCAGAAAGCCGGCACGCTCACCAAGCTCTCTCTCGCCTGGTCGCGCGACGGAGCCGAGAAGGTCTACGTCCAGGATCGAATGCGCGAAGAGGCCGCCGAGCTGTTCGCGTGGCTCGAGAAAGGCGCACATTTCTACATCTGCGGCGACGCCAAGCGCATGGCCAAGGATGTCGAGACGGCGCTGACCAATGCGATCGCCGAGCACGGCAAGGTCTCGGCCGAGGATGCCAAAGCCTACATCACAGCACTCAAGAAAGTCGGCCGCTATCAAGCCGACGTCTACTGAGGAGCGCCCGATGAACGCCCCGTTGCAGGCCAAGGCCGTCAAGACGACATGTCCCTATTGCGGGGTCGGATGCGGCGTGCTCGCACGCCCCGATGGCTTTGGCGGCGCGCAGGTGCAAGGCGATCCCGAGCATCCGGCGAATTTCGGCCGCCTCTGCTCCAAGGGCTCCGCCCTCGGCGAAACGCTCTCGCTCGACGGCCGCCTTCTTCATCCCATGATGCGTGGCCCTGGCGGCATCATGGCACAGGCCCCCTGGGATGACGCACTCAACGCCGTCGCCAAGGGCTTTCGCGAAACGATCGCGCGGCACGGGCCCGACTCGGTCGCCTTCTACGTCTCCGGCCAACTTCTGACCGAGGACTACTACGTCGCCAATAAACTGATGAAGGGCTTCATCGGCTCGGCCAACATCGACACCAACTCGCGCCTCTGCATGGCCTCGTCGGTTGCAGGTCACCGCCGCGCGTTCGGCGCCGACACAGTACCCGGCTGCTACGAGGATCTGGATGAAGCCGACCTCCTGATCCTGACCGGATCGAATGCCGCCTGGTGTCACCCGATCCTGTTTCAGCGCATGTTGAAGAACAAGCGTGAGCGCGGCGCACGCGTCGTCGTCATCGATCCGCGCGCGACACCGACGTCCGATGAAGCCGATCTCCTGCTCCAAATCGCACCGGGAATGGATTCTGTTCTGTTCTCCGGGCTTCTCGCCTATCTCGCCGATCAGGGCGTGCTCGACCGCGACTACATCCGCGACCATACCAACGGCTTCTCGGAAGCCCTCGCCCGCGCCCGCCACATCGCGCCCGACGCCGAATCCGTCGCCGAGCAATGCAATGTTCCGCGCGAGCGGATTGAAACGTTCTTCGCCTGGGTCGCGGCCACCCGCAAGACGGTCACGCTCTATTCGCAAGGCGTCAACCAATCGACGCAAGGCACCGACAAGGTCAACGCCATCATCAATTGCCACCTTGCGACGGGGCGCATCGGACGGCCCGGCATGGGCCCGTTCTCGCTCACCGGCCAGCCCAACGCGATGGGCGGCCGTGAGGTCGGCGGCCTCGCAAACCAGCTCGCCGCGCACATGGATTTTGAACCGGCCAATGTCGACCGCGTGCGCCGCTTCTGGAACGCACCCGCCGTCGCCGCCCGCCCCGGTCTCAAGGCCGTCGACTTGTTCGATGGCATAGCCCAGGGTCGCATCAAGGCGCTGTGGATCATGGCGACCAATCCCGTCGTGAGCCTGCCGCGCGCCGATGCAGTCCGTACCGCACTCGGAAACCTCGAGTTGCTCGTCGTGTCCGATGTTGTTGCCGCCACCGACACCATCCGCGCGGGCGCCCACATCCTGCTCCCGGCCGCTGGCTGGGGTGAAAAGGACGGAACAGTTACCAACTCGGAGCGGCGCATCTCCCGCCAGCGCGCATTTCTGGCACCACCGGAAGAAGCGCAACCCGATTGGTGGATCGTCTCCGAAGTCGCAAAACGCATGGGCTTCGCCAGCGCCTTCAACTATGCGTCAGCCGCCGAGATCTTCGAGGAGCACTGCGCGCTGTCCGCATTCGAGAACGCAGGCACGCGCGATTTCGACATCGCCGGCCTCGCCACGCTTTCGCACGAAGACTACGCTGCATTGGAACCCGTCCAATGGCCTGTCGCCCACAACGAAACCAACGGCGCGAAGCGTTTGTTCGCAGCCGGCGGCTTTTACACGCCAGACCGGCGCGCGCGCTTCGTTGCCGTCGCCAAGCCGAAGCTGGCTGCCGAACCTGGCCGTTATTTGCCGCTGCTCCTGAACACCGGCCGTATCCGCGACCAGTGGCACACCATGACGCGTACCGGAAAATCCCCACGCCTCGGTGCCCACATCGAGGAGCCGCGCATTGCCGTTCACCCTGACGACGCACAGAGCTTCAACATCGCTGACGGCGCCTTCGCCCGCGTCTCGACGCTTCACGGGAGCGCGGTGCTGCGCGTTGCCGTAACACCGTCCCAGCGCCCCGGCGAGATTTTCGCACCAATCCATTGGAACGGCGAGACGGCTTCAGACGCACGCGTCGGCGCACTCGTTCACGCGGCCTGCGATCCCGTCTCCGGCCAGCCGGAATTGAAAGCCACCGAGGCCACCATCGCGCCGATTCATTTCGCCGTGCATGGCTTCTTCCTGACGCGCAAACCAGTCGATTTGCCTGCTGGTGTCTGGTGGGCGCGCTCCACCGTCGAAGGCGGCTTCGGCTACCGGATCGCGGTCCCTTCGTCCAACACCAGGCACTGGGCTGACATTGCGCGCGATCTACTCGGCAACGACCAAACCTATGCCGAACTCTTGGACGAGGGTCAGGGCCGCTACCGCGCGGCGATCATTCGTGGCGAGACGCTCGACGCCTGTGTGTTCCTGGCAAAATCGCCTCAAGCGCTACCTGGCTGGGAGTGGTTGAAACAACAGCTTGCGGCGCCATCTCTCACCGAGCCCGCACGACGCGCGCTGCTTGCGGGCCGCGCCGCGGAAGCCGGAGCCGACAGCGGACCGGTGGTGTGCGCGTGTTTCGGCGTCGGCCGAAACACCATCTGCCGCGCAATCTCCGAGCGTCGCGCAACGTCGCCCGAAGCGGTCGGATCCGAGCTTAAGGCCGGCACCAACTGCGGCTCCTGCATTCCGGAGATCCGCCGTCTCATCGCCGAGACCGAGGCACAGCCCCAACCGCAAGCTGTGTGAATGCTTCCAAACCCTCCCACTTCGCGGTGGGCACGTCCCCGTCGTTCTTCGAGATGACGACAAAGCATGCTGTGCATCGACATGCCGAGCGCCTATACGGCGATGCAGGACCGGGGAACGCCCAAAAAAAGAACTCCCCGCCAAAGCGGGGAGTGAAAGCACCAGGGTCGTGATCGAATTCACATCGTGACCTAGAACGCGATCAACCCGCCGAAGCTCACGAAGTCCGCGTCCTCGATATCGGTGAGTGCGGCCACACCATCAAGCTCGCCCTCATAGTGCTGATACTTGAGATAGAGGGTCATCGATGCCGCATCGATCTCCTGCGCGATTCCACCGCCGAAGCGATCGAATTCGCTACCCGTCGCACCGGCGAACAGCGCACCCGGACCCATCTGATCTATGTAGCGAGCGTAGTCGCCATACACCACTGTCGCACCGAACGGCAGCCACTTCTGGCGAATACCGGCCTTGACGTAATAGTGCTCGCTGTCCGGCAGCACCCTGGTTCCACCAGTCGAGCGCACCAGCGTTGCGTCGTCGTTGTCCTCGGAACCGTAAGCACCGTGGAGGAAAAGCCCGCTCGCCAGATGCTGGATGTAGCCGCCGACCTGGAAATAACTCGAATTCTTGTGATCGATGCTGAACGTGATGCCGCTTCCAGGCGGTCCGGCGATCGCCGCGTTCTCGTCGCTATTCTCCGAGTAACCGACACTGAGCGCCACCTTGAAACCGGCGACCTCTCCGGCATAGCGGCCCGCGATCTCCCAGAAGTCGTCCTCGCCCCAGCTTGCCGAAGCTGAAAATCCGGCGAACGTCGGCGTGTCGTAGCGCACCCCGTTCATAACGATGCCATTGCAATCGCCGCCGAGCGGAGCTTGCTGCGAATAGCAGAAGCCCATGTTGCCCCAGGTCAGCGCCGGATGCAGAGCCCCGGTCGTGCCACTGCGCAGGCGAAACTGCGGAAACCCGTCGAGGAACGTATAGTTGTCGAGGATCTGCGTGCCGGAAAGGTCGGTGAACATCGCCGCGCTCTTGGCGGCATGGGCCTGGCGCCCGACACTGACCTTGCCGAACTCCTTGCTTTGCAGATACCAGAACGACATCTGCGTATTGAGATTGTCGTTCTTGGTCGCATTAAACTGGTTGATCGGATCGCCATTGCCCGAGAAGGCATTCCCGGTCAGATCTTGAATGCGGAGCATGTAGCCCGCTGTCCAACCCGGGACGATCGTCGCCTGCCCGTTGAGCTTCACATGCGTCGATTGCGTTGGCCCGAGCCCATGAACGTAGGCGTTGCTCTCTCCGCCGTCATCCCAAACGGTGATCTCCTGCGCCACATAGCCGGAGATGGTGAGCGAAACCTTCCGATTGCCCTTGCGGGCCGTGGTCGCTTCGAGCTCGGCCACCCGCTCTTCGAGATCCGCGCAGCAGTCGCCACCGAGATCCGCGGAAACAGCGGGCGTAGCCGCGGCCACCGTAGCCACGAAAATGAGACCGAGCGTCGTCGATGCGTGATTGATCGTCATAGTGTCATTGCCCACCCAAATGTCTTCAACGCCTCGCAGCGTAGGGGCAAACTTCGGACGATCGAAAAAAGAACGGGCGCGATAACCGGCCGCTCAAAGCGACTGTGGCCGGATCAACTCACCTTGCTGATCCAAGAGGCAAACAGCCTCAAAAGCATTCAGATCTAGACGGCCTGAAGCCTTCGGCCTCCGCCGCATCGGCCACGATCGGACCGTCGTAGAGACCGCGAAAGACGTGCACGATTTCACGCTCGGCAAGCTCGTTGCCGAATGCTGCGTCGTAACGCACAAGGCCGAGCCGTTCGAGCGGGCACGCAAAACCCATCTCCTCGCCGAGCCGCCGCACGGCCGCGGCTTCGACAGCCTCGAAATGGCGCCTCAGCGACACTTGGCGCGACGTCCCATATCGACATTCCGAACCCGATGCATCAAGACAAGCCCAGCGCAACGGACTGTGCTATGAGGCGTGCAGCAGCGGCTCACGAACGGCGCAATCCGTACGGCGAAAACTGCCAACTATTTGATTTTATTGATAAGGCCCCGTAGCTCAGCTGGATAGAGCACCAGATTCCTAATCTGGGGGTCACAGGTTCAAATCCTGTCGGGGTCGCCAACAATTATCAATAGTAACAATGTGTTGAACCACATTTCCGAGGAAGCACCCCGGAACGTCTATCGCTTTCAAAATAATGCAGCCTCGGGAAGTTCGGACGCGGAGCGAACCGCCCGCAGCCTTGCGGGTAAATTGCGCGCGCCCATGCTGACCCGCGCTGCTCCCCAATCCTCTTCGCCAGCGAGCGCTAACCCACCCGTCCACAGCACATTGCCAACGCGCACAACCAAAACAGTGGATTCCGTGCGCGGCCAGATTGCCGCCAGCTCGCGACACTGATCAAAGTACCTACGTAATTTTACCTATATTAGCCGCGTGCACCCGACGTCTCCGACAACCGCTGCTGCGCCGACCCACGTTCGCTCAATGACCGGGGTTTCCATCATGTTGGCCCGCCAAAAAATTACGTTCTTCCACTCATTCGAACTCCCGAATGAAACCGTTCATGGTCTCAGCCCCATCCAGTCACAGCGCAGATACGCCGATGTCATTTTCAAGCATTCCGTCGCCGGCAAGTCCGTGGTCGACATCGGCGCCTGGGATGGTTTTTACTCGTTTGAAGCCGAGCGGCGCGGTGCATCCCGCGTTCTTGCAACTGATCACTTCTGCTGGTCAGGCCGCGGATGGGGAACCAAGGACGGTTTTGACTACGTCCATGAGCGTCTGAACTCGAAGGTTGAAAGCCTCGATGTCGACGTCTTCGACTTGGATCCGAAGCAGATCGGAACATTCGACGTCACAATGATGCTGGGCGTCCTGTATCACCTTCCGAACCCCTTCGGGGGATTGGAGAAGGCGGCATCTCTGACCAAAGAGCTATTGATCATCGAAACGCACAGCGACATGAATGATCGGCCTGAGCCGCTCATGCGCTACTATTTGAGCGCCGAATTGAATGGCGACAGTTCCAACTACTGGGGACCGAATATTCTCTGCCTGGAAAACATGCTGAGAGAACTTCATTTTACCAAGTTCGAAACTTGGCGCGCTCCGGGATTTTCAAATAGCGGCCGCATTATCATGCACGCTTGGCGGTAACACACGAACTTCAGCAGGATATCGTTTGCCAGAAACGAGCGCGGTCGGAACAGACGCCGACCACGCTCGAATTTCTTTCTAGGCACCGCCCCCTTAGGACGTCACTTCGCCTCGACCGCCATCACTCAGGTTCGACACCAGCGAGAGAGCAAAGGAAGAGAGCCGGAGCTCCCAGGAAAAATGCGAAAACAAGCGCAGTCGTAATTGCGTAATCCATGGTTCCCTCCCATCCCCGTTGCACGTCCATAAATCGAAGAAGTGAATAAAGTTCCGCCAAAAGCCGAAGCGGAGCCTACTGATCGACACTCGATCCGTTAACGTCCCATTAGGACGTTCCCGCCGCGCCGATCCACTTTCCAAGTTCCCCCGCGTGCCCACTCCGGACCTTCAGAATCGAGCCATCAGGCTGAATGAAAAATGCGGCGCAGACGCGACGCTGAAGTGACGATCCTGGTCGCCTGCAGCACAGCCGCTGGGAACTTTGCACGCAGGTTCTGCGTCATTGCCGTAGTGATACACGTGAGCAAAACCACAGGGCCCGCCGTGAAACTCGCATTGATCGCGACGCCGACGCTCGTTGCTTTTCTCGTTGCCGCTTGCGGAGAGGAGCCGGCCTTGCCGCAAGAGGACACGTTCGGTCCCAAGCCCAAGCTCGCCGAACCGAACCGGCAGATCATTCCAACAGTCAAAATCGCACCAGCAACCGGCTGGCCAGCGGGCGGCAAGCCTCGTGCGGCGGAAGGCTTGGCAGTCGGCGCCTTCGCAGCCGAGCTCAATCACCCGCGCTGGCTTTATGTGCTGCCCAATGGCGACGTGCTTGTCGCTGAGACCAACAAGCCCGCGGACTCCGGGGGACGAAGTGGCTTGGCGGCATGGATAATGGGACGCGTCATGGCGCGAGCAGGCGCTGGCGTGCCGAGCGCGAACCGGATCACCCTCCTGAGGGACGACAACCGCGACGGCGTTGCCGAAACCCGCACCGTCTTCCTTGCCGACCTCAATTCGCCCTTCGGGATGGCGTTGATCGGCACCAATTTCTATGTCGCCAACACCGATGCCGTGATGCGTTACCCGTACAAGCCGGGACAAACGGAAATCCGCGAGCCCGGTGCCAAGATCGCCGATCTGCCGTCGCTTCCGTTCAATCATCACTGGACCAAGAACATCCTCGCGAGCCCCGACGGCGCGAAGCTCTATGCCACGGTCGGCTCCAACAGCAACGTCGCCGAAAACGGCATGGACGCGGAGCAGAACCGCGCCGCGATTCTGGAAATCGATCTCGCGACCGGCGCGACGCGGCTCTTCGCATCGGGCTTGCGAAATCCGAACGGCCTAGTCTGGGAACCGGGTTCCGGCACGCTCTGGACCGTCGTCAACGAACGCGATGAAATCGGTAACGACCTAGTGCCCGACTATTTGACTTCGGTGAAGGACGGCGGCTTCTACGGATGGCCGTACAGTTATTTTGGTCAGCATGTCGACGAGCGCGTAGAGCCGCCGCGTCCCGATCTAGTCGCCAAAGCAATCGTTCCCGATTACGCGCTCGGCGCGCATACGGCCTCGCTCGGCCTGACTTTCTCCGGTGGCACATTATTGCCCGAGCGACTGCGCAACGGCGTATTCGTCGGCCAGCATGGGTCCTGGAACCGTGACCCGCCGAGCGGCTATCAGGTCATCTTCATTCCGTTCGTCGATGGGACGCCGTCCGGAAACCCGGAAACGATCCTGAACGGATTCAGGAACGAAACCGGCGAGGCCCAGGGCCGCCCTGTCGGCGTTGCCATGGATCTCGACGGTGCACTTCTCGTGGCCGATGACGTTGGCAACATCGTGTGGCGCGTCACGCCGGCCGCAAACGAGACCGGAAAGCGCTAGCTCAACGAGCATCACGCCACACATTGTTCGTTCCAAGACATGCGCTAGAAGCGACGACGGCTATTGCGTTACTTCATGCTGCCGCCCGATCCAGCCTCACCGGTCGATGCACCCGTACTAGCTGACGAATGCCAGTCAGCCGGGCCTTGTACGACAGGTTTGCCCTGGAAGGTGCCGTCGGCATCCTTATGCCGGTTTGCATTCTCATCCATGCTCGATTGCTCAGCCCCTTTGAGAGGCTTGGCCGCCTTGTCCTTGGCCAAGGCCGCAGGGGTCGCACCGAGCAGCATCGCAAGTGCAACGCCGATCATGATTTTCTTCATGAGCATCCTCCTTGCTGATCCGCGAACACCTCGCGGATGGAACAAAAACGATGTCCCGATCGTCGGGGTTCCTCTCATGGCCAATTCGTAAGAATCACGTCGTCGTGCGTACGCACAAGAATGCGCCGCGCGACACGCTCCCAAGCCGGAAGGAAAGATCAGAAGTAATAACCGCGCTCGCCGTGCTCCGTGACATCGAGACCGGCGCGCTCCTTCTCTCGGGGCAAACGAAGCCCGATCACGAGATCGACGAACTTGTAAATGATCGCCGAGAGCACGCCCGACCACACCAGCGTCAACGCAACCGCCTTGAGCTGCGCCTTCATTTGCGTGGCCATGTCGTAAGTGACGGTGATCTGCCCCGGCTGCGTGATGTAGTCCACGACACCAGTTCCACCGAAATGCGGATTGACCAGGATACCGGTACCGATTGCGCCAACGATGCCGCCGACACAGTGCACTCCGAACACGTCGAGACTGTCGTCATAGCCAAGTGCGCTCTTGAGCGACGTGCACGCCACGAATCCGAAGATCCCGGCCACGAAGCCGAGCACGATGCTGCCCATTGGCCCCGCAAAGCCGGACGCAGGGGTCACGGCAACGAGGCCGACAACCATACCGGAAATGAGCCCGAGCGTCGTTGGCTTGCCTTTAAGCACCCACTCGGCGAACACCCAGGCGAGCGCCGCCATCGCCGTCGCGCCGAATGTATTGCCCATGGCGAGCGCAGCCGTACCGTTCGCCTCGAGGTTCGATCCGCAGTTGAAACCAAACCAGCCGACCCAGAGCAATGCGGCGCCGACCATGCTGAGCGTCAGCGAATGCGGTGGCATCGGCTCGCGGCCATAGCCCGAGCGCGGCCCGAGCATCAGCGCACCGACAAGACCAGCAATGCCTGCGTTGATGTGCACGACAGTTCCGCCGGCGAAATCGAGTGCGCCCCACTGCGCCGCAAGCCCGGCGCTACCGAGTAACCCCTGCAGCTTCGCTTCCGCGACGGCGCGCGCCTCACCTGTAGTCCCGGCCACCGCACGCGCGGCATCGATCAACGCATCCGGTCCCGCCCAGTACCAGACCATGTGCGCGATCGGGCAATAGACGATCGTGACCCACATCACCATGAACAGCAGCAGCGCCGAGAAACGCATTCGCTCGGCGAAAGCGCCGACGATAAGCGCCGGCGTGATCGCCGCGAACGTCATCTGAAACCAGATGTAGGCATACTCGGGAACATAGACGCCCGGCGAAAACGTCGCCGCGACGGAATCCGGAGTAATTCCTAACAGGAACGCTTTCGAAAGCCCGCCGACAAACGGCGTCGTGCGCTCGTCCGCCGTGAATGCGAGGCTATAGCCGTAGAGCATCCAGATCAGGCAGACGAGACAGACCGTCGCGAAAACCTGCATCAACGTGGCGAGCGCGTTCTTTGTCCTGACGAGCCCGCAATAAAAAAGCGCGAGACCAGGAACGGTCATCAACAGGACCAGCACGGTCGAAACCATCAGAAACGCCGTGTCGCCCTTGTCGGGCGCCGCCCACGCCGGGGCCGCCCACCCGAATACGAGCAGCGTCGCCGCCAGCAGCACCGCTTGCAGCCTCTTCGAGTGACCCGACATAAGTGCTCTCCTCCCCGCCCCAGAAAGCGCGTTCGCTATCAATATGCTAGCGCGCCCCGTCGCGGCACGCGCAAGTCCCGAGGCAATCCACATGCCAATTCGGCCCCACCCATCGTCCCGCCGCAATCCCCGCGTTTGTTCACGGATGCATTCCAAGATGATCACAGGAAAGGATGACAGGACAAGTGCGCTGTGCGTGCCAACCGTTTGGGCGCCATGCCTAAATATAAATCACGCAATGCCCTTGTCCTGGGAGCCACACTGAACTACGAATTATCTGTTGATAACTATGTGTATCGATCGGTCGCTGAGCGGGAGCGGCCGGACCAATGCGGGGGAAACTACGAGCAATATGCGAGTGGCGCATGGGGATAAACGCGTATGGGACGCCGTGAAGAGATCAAGATGGACGAGCTCAAGAAGCTCCTCCGTCGACTGGATGGACTGGACGGGGACAAGAGCTTAGTCAAAAAGACGCAGGAGCCGGATCAGCGGGGCTATGTTGGCGCCCTGCGCGGGGCTCCCGTTTCCGAAGACGAAGAGATGGTTATCGCGCCTCCGCCGGAGATGACGAAACCTTCGGGCGCAGCGGTTTATGTCGCCGCCGCGACCGCAGCTCTCATTTCGACCTTCACCGTCTTCATGATCATGTCCTGGCAGGGCAAGATCGGGCCGTTGGGTCCGGAGATGATGGGTCAGAAGAGGTTCGAGCTCAACCAGCCTGCCGCCAACGGCGCAAGCCCTGGCCAGCAGTCCGACACCGCCAACGCTCTGGTGCGGCGCGCCGATGTTCTGCTACAGAGTGGCGAGGTCGAAGCCGGCCGCGCCTTGCTGCAGCGGGCAGCAGAACTGGGCTCAGGAGCAGCGGCTTTCAAGCTTGGCCGCAGCTACGACCCGTCGCAGTCGAGATCTTATACCTTTGCCGATAGCCAGACCAATCCGGCCCTTGCCAAAGCCTGGTACGAACGGGCGCTTGCTCTCGGCACCCAGGAAGCCGCAAGCTACTTGGCCAACCCGGTCATCAAGTAGAACGTACGCCGACAACCGACGACACGCCCCTGTTCTCGCCCCCCGCGACATTCGCCCGCATCAACCGGACGCGTTGTCCGCGTGCCTAGGTCATACTGTTGACTCCGCGCCGTGGTCCCTGGGACGCCACACATGCCGGGAGGCGCTGGACATTTGAACGCAAGCATGTCGGGGGAAGAAACAAGCTCGGGCCTTATCGGGGCCAGGCTGGAAGGCCTGCGTCAGCAGCTTCTCAGCTGCGGCCACGTGCTGGCCGGGCTCGTGGAACCCGCTGCCCGCCCCCTCATCGCCGACGCCCTCGTTGATCTGAAGCAGCTCGTGTGCCGCATCGGCGTCGTCGGGCAGATCAAATCCGGCAAGAGCTCCTTCATCAACACCTTCGTTCAGCATCCCAATTTTCTGCCGACCAGCGTCACGCCGTGGACGACGGCCGTCACCAATCTACACTTCGCGCAATCGCCGCCCGGTCCTCACTCGGCGATCTTCACATTCCTCCAGCCTAAAGAATGGGGCGAGATCGCCGAGACCGGCGGCAAGATCCGCGAACTCACCGAACGGCTCGTGCCCGGCTTCGAGCCCGGATTGCTGCAGCAGCAGGCCGAGCTTTTGCGCACCCGCGCCCAGGATCGCCTCGGTCCCGAGTACGATCTGCTCTTGGGCCAGGCCCATTGCTTCATCAATCTCGCACCCAGCACGCTTCAGCACTATGTCTGCTCGGGCGACTTCACGGCTCAGACGGGAACCGTCCCGATCGGCAAATATTCCGACATCACCAAGAGCGCCGATCTCTACTTCCAGCGCGGCCCGTTCGCGTTCCCGAGCACAGTCGTCGACACGCCCGGCACCAACGATCCCTTCCTGATCCGCGATGAGATCACGCGCCGCAGCCTTGGCTCGGCTGACATTTACGTCATCGTGCTCACAGCCCGCCAGCCGCTGTCGGACAACGACGTTACGCTGCTTCGGATCATGCGCGGCCTCAACAAGGACCGCATCGTCGTTCTGCTCAATCGCATCGACGATCTGACCGACGTCGAAGCCGAGCTGCCCCGCGTCATCCACTACATCCGCCAGAAGCTCGCCGCCGAGATGCCGGGCTCCGAAATCCCGCTCGTTTACGGCAGCGCCTGGTGGGGCAGCCAGGCCATGACCTACGACCGCGATGCCATCACCCGCATCCTGAAGCGTCGCTCCGCCAATTACCTGCTTCGCGCCGGCCTCCTTCGCCCCGACGAACTGGATCCCCGCTTCATCGGCAACCCTGATTTCGACGAGCGGCTGAAGCACTCCCTTCTCGCCATGTCCGGCCTGCCCGCCGTCTATCAGGCCATGGACAGCCTGATGGATGCCGCGAGCCCCACGTACATCATGCGCCAGATCACCGGATCGTTCGCGGAAATGTCGTCCGCCTGCGAAGGCGCCGCACGCGCCGAGCTGCAAAGCCTCACCGTGGCGAACGAAAAGCGCGAGGCACCCCGTCTTGCCGAGGAGAAATTCGTCGAGCTGGCGCGCGAGAGCGAGCTTCTGGCACGCGTCACCGCCAATATCGAAGCCTCCGCCGCGGGCATCGAGCAGCAGCTCGCCCGCATCATCCAGGAGGAAAAGGAAACGCTGCGGCGCAAACTCCAGGCCACCATCGAATTCCACGCCGCGCGCGAGCGTGACGTGCTGATCGATACGCTGTCACGCGGCCGCGCGCCGAAGGTATGGACCCACGAAGGCGTCGAGCTGAGACGCGCGCTCGCCGAAGCGTTCCGCACCGGCTTCCGCAATTCCGCGACGCGCCTGACGTCGTTCCACGCCCGCGTCGCACCCGAGTTGCATCAACTCATGGCGTCACTCGTCCCGGGCGCTGTGATGCCCGACCCGCATGGCCAAACCCTCGCCATCCCCGAACCTACCATTGCGCCGGTGAGCCGTCTGATGGCGCTCGATCTCGACAACTCCCGCTGGAGCCTGTTCTGGAGTCGCAATCCCTCACCGCAAATATCGGGAAGCAAGATCGAAGCCTTGATCAAGAGCGAATTCGCCTCCGTCGCCGACGAACTCGTCCACCTCGCGGGTGTCGCCTTCCATCACTTCAGCACGACGACGATCAAGTGGTCGTTCGGCGCTTGCCGCAACATCCAGCACGCGCTCCAGCGCCGTCTCGATCGCGTACGCGAAGATTACGAGCTGACCCGCCGCGAAGCCTTTCCGCCGGAAAGCCAGCAGGTGGCAAACGAGCGCGCCAACCGGATTCGCGCGCAGGCCCAGCGCGTCAAGGACAACGAAACTCTCACTCAGCACCTCGAGCACCTTATTCAGTACATCGACACCGTTCTGAAAAGCGAAGCGCCGCGAGCCACATGAGCAAAGCATCCGAGCAGTTTCTCAGGCTTTTGGGCGCCGCCAGGGAGCGCCTGGTCGAAACCCGCCTCACCGATACCGCCCTGACCTATTGCATCGCCGGCCTCGCGCGCATGGAGGAAGCCCTGCGCCGGCCGCTCCGTGTCGTCATCCTGGGCGAATACAATTCCGGCAAGACATCCGTCGCCGATCTCCTGATCGGGTCCGGCCTCTTGCCGACGAGCGTTGTTTCAAACACCCACATGCCGGTCTTGATGACCTTTGCCGAGGCTGCGGCGATCCATGGCATCACCCAGGCCGGCGCGCGCATCCGCGTCGACGGCGACGAGAACGACCCACTGACGGATCTGTCGTTCCGCGCTCTTCAGGTCGCGCTCCCTCTCGATCGCCTCCGCACCTACCAGATCCTCGACACGCCTCCCTCAGCAACCCCCTCGTCGTTCGTGGACGAAGCAGACATCGTCATCTGGTGCACGGTCGCGACCCGCGCTTGGACCGAAAGCGAACGCGCGCTCTGGTCGACGCTGCCTCAGCGCTGCTGCCGCAACGCCATCCTTGTCGCAACCCACAAGGATAGCCTGCAAAGCGCCGATGAAATCGAGCATGTCACCAAGCGTCTGCAGAGCCTCACCAAGGGCATGTTCCGCGACGTCGTTCTCGTTGCCGCCGAGAACACCCCCGACGGATCGGAGGAAGAGGACATCGAAAGCGGCGCCAAGGCGCTCCGCGACGGCGTCGAAAGCCTCGCCGTCGAAATCGCCGATCGGCGCACGCAGAAAGCCGAGAAAATCGTCCGCCGGCTGGCGCGCCTGACCTTCCACCATCTGCAGAGCAATCAGATCCGTGCCGAGGCGGCTCCTGTGCTGGCCGATTGGGAAAGCCGCTCCAATGTGATCCTCGAACAATTGGCGATCGGCATCAGAACCCCGCCGATGGCCATCGAAGAACTGCTCCAGGCCTACGCCATCTATGCCGAAAAGCTGCGACCCGGCGTCATCAACGGAGACAGCGTTCCCGCGTCTACGTCGTCGCGCGCGCTGACCACACCGGTCCGCTGGCCATCGCACAATCCTGCCGCCCAACGCCTCGTGACGATGCTGACGTCCGATCTCACGGCACTTCTGCGTATGCTGGCCGGCAACGCTGCCTCGCTCGATCCGCGCTACAACGACTACCAGGTCGCGCGCCGCATCGTGCTGGCGCTGGCCGATCTCGACAGCGCCTTCGCCGCGCTCGCCCGTATGCTTGGCTCACCGAGCCAGGAAGCCCGCGCTTAGACCCCGCGATCGCTACATCACCGGACCGTCTCGCTGAGACGTTGACGTAGCGCGCGATCGAAACGCAGCGACATCGCAAGCCAGAGACCGGCCACTGGAACCGAAAGCACCGCGACAGCCGAGAGCGGCAGCCCAACGGCCTTCGTAAGCCCGTTGAAGACGGCACCCGACAGCGCGTCGCCGCCGCGATAGACGACGGTATCGATGAAGCTCTGCGCCTTGTAGCGTTCGTCGCTATCGACAGCCGTATAGAGCACCTTGGTCGCCGGGTTCGATAGCGCGAAGGCCGCGACGCGCTCCGCCACCATGATCGCCGCCACCACGTGCAGCTCCGGCATCGCCGCATAGACCCCGAGACCGACCACCGTCAGCGCCGGCAGAACGGCCGCCGCCACGCCGACACCGAACCGCGCCATGATCCGGCCGGTCAGGAACACCTGCACCAGAACGCTAAGCACGCTCGTGATCAGATCGCGTTCGGCGAAAAACTGCACCCGTGTCGTTGCATCCGGCAGCATCTCGCCCGCAAGCCGCGATTGCTCGAGATAGAAGAAGGTCGAAAGCAGGTTCGCGATCAGGACGTAGCCCGCGATACGAAGCAGGTAGCTGTCCCGAAACACGCGCTCGGCACCGGACAACAGCGACCGGAGCGTCGGCGGCGCATCGATCTTGCCGTTGGGCGGCTCCCCCTCGCGCGCCGCGACGCCGCGCAGCCAGACCGAAAGGGCAGCAGCAACCACGAACACGGCGGCCGCGATCAGCAGCAGGTTCTCCTGCCCGACGACCGACACTAGAGAATTGGCTGCAAGCGGGCCGAGAACCGCGCCCGTCGTTCCGCCTGCTGCGATGAAACCGTAGAGCCGCTTGGCCTGCTCGCTGTCGTAGATATCCGACATCAAGATCCAGAACAGCGACACGACGAACAGATTGAACACGCTGCCGAACACGAAGAACGAAGCGCCGAGTGTGCCGTCCCCGCCGGAACGCAGCGTGAGCCAGAAAAACACTATCAGTCCGACAAAAAACAGGTAGATCCCGGGCAGGATGGCCCGCCGTGGCACGCGCGCCACGACCCACGCGAACACCGGCACTGCCGCCAGCATGACAGCGAACACGAGCAGGAACCAGAACTGGCGCTGATCGGCAGTTGCTTCCGCGCTGACGTTCTCGCGCACCGGACGGATCAGGTAATAGCCGCCGAGCACCAGCGCGAACGTGGCGAACGACCCCAGCGCCGCGGCCACCTCCGAGCCCCGCACATCGACGGCCCGCCGCAGCAGCGCGAGCCCATAAGAGCCGGCCCCGTCCGCCCCTTGCTGGTGTTCCATCGGCGCGCTTCCCCCCCTGATGCGTCAAGCCGGCGCCGAACCTCGCACGTCTTGCTTCGGAGGGATAGCCGAACGGACGACGGTCGCGCAACGAGCCCAGGAGTAAGCCAGTCGCGCGGCGCCGCACGTGTTACTTCGTCGTGTAGCCGCCGTTGATCAGCAGCGTCTGGCCGGTGATCCACCAACCGTCGGAAACGAGATGGCGGATGAACGGCACCACGTCCTCGATGTGTGTAAGCCCGGTCGGCGATGACGGCGACAGAGCCGCCGCCGTCTTGTGATAGGCAACGGCTTCCGGCCCTTCAGCCGGGTAGAAGAAAGGCGTGTCCATCGGACCCGGCCCCACTGCGGTCACCGAGATGCCGCGCGCACCAAATTCCTTCGCGGCAGCCCGCGTGTAGTGCTCGACAGGCGCCTTGCTGCCGGCATAGGCCGCATAGAACGGCGTGAACGCGCCGAGCAACGACGTGACGAGCGTCACCAGCTTGCCGTTGTCGTTGAGCGCGCGGCCCGCTTCCTGGATGAACAGGAACGCCGACTTCGAATTGACCGCAGCCATCTCGTCATATTCGGCCTCGGTGATCTCGACGATCGGCTTCTTCAACACCTTGCCGACAGTGTTGATCGCAATATCTGGACGGCCGAATTTGGCAATCGCTTCGGCAAACAGGCAGGCCACCGCCCCACCCGTCGTGAGATCACCTTGAAACGCCGCAGCATCGGCCCCGAGCGCCTTGACCGCAGCCACCGTCTCTTCAGCAGCAGCCTTGCTGGCCGCACTGTTGTAGTGAATGACGACGGCTTTCGCGCCCTGCTGGGCAAGATCACGCGCGATCAGCCCGCCGAGGTTCTTGGCGCCTCCCGCGATGATAACCGTCTTTCCCTTGATGCTGTGGTCGGCCATGCACGATTCTCCTGAAAATTGCTGGGTGCGCAGAACGCGCCAAAAAGAGCCGTCATACGATCGTTTGCAGTTGACGTCATAAAGTGACAAAATTGAACATTACTTGTCGAATATTTCGAACAATGGTCGCTGCCTGTGGACCGCCTCGAACTCCTCCGGATTTTTATGCGCGTGGTCGACTCCGCGAGTTTCACGCGCGCCGCGAATACATTGGACTTACCGCGCTCCACGGTGTCCAGCGCCATCCGCCAACTCGAAGAGCGCCTGGGAGCCCGCCTGATCCATCGCACCACGCGGCAAGTATCGGCCACCCATGACGGACTGGCTTTCTACGAGCGTTGCCAGCGCTTGCTCATCGACTACGAGGAAGCCGAAAGCCTGTTCCGCGGCGCTCAAACGCATCTGCATGGAAAATTGCGCATCGACGTACCGGGCCGCATCGGCCGGCGCATCATCGCGCCGGCCCTGCCGGACTTCTTCGCACATTATCCCGATATCGAAATCGAGCTCGGCGTAACCGATCGCGCCGTCGATCTCATTCAGGAAGGCATCGACTGTGCGCTTCGCGTCGGCCCGCTCTCGGATTCGACCCTGATCGCGCGGAAGGTGGCAGAACTCGCACTGGTGAACTGCGCCAGCCCCGCCTATCTCGAAACCAATGGAACTCCGCGCAGGATTGCCGACCTGGACCGGCACTTCGCCGTCAACTACGCCTCGCCCGCGACCGGCAAGATCGAAGAGTGGGAGTGGCTGGAGAAATCCGAGCTTCGCACACGCCCCATGAAGGCTCGTGTCACCGTCAACAATGCCGAGGCCTACATCGCCTGCTGCCTCGCCGGGCTCGGGCTGATCCAGGTTCCCGCCTACGACGTCGCCGACCATCTGGCCTCCGGAAAGCTCGTCGAGGTTCTGCCGCGGCATCGGGCGGCACCGATGCCCATGCACATCGTCTATTCGCACCGGCAGCATCTCTCGCGCCGCCTCAAGGCGTTCGTCGACTGGCTTACGGTCCTGCTAGGGCAGCGGATTTCAATGACAGCCTAGGCCCTGCATTAAGAAGCGCTCAGGCACCGAGAGCTGGTTGTTCGCACTCGAACCCATTCCAGCAATCGCTCAGAAATGGCCTCGGGACGGCGCTCCCTATTTTGTGGCAAGCAGCCAAACGATCACCAGAAAAAGCACGGCAGACAGCACTTTCCAGAACAACAGTGGATTGCGCTCGGCAAGCGGCTTGGCCGCTCTGGGATTGAACGCCTCGCTCGGCCGGCGAAGGTCGGCAACAAACTCGGAAATTGCCTCGTAGCGACCAGCCGGATCAACGCTGACGGCCTTGCGAATGGCGAAATCCATCCATTCGGGCACCTGTGATGAAAGCACGGACGTTGAAATGTAGAAAAGCTTTGACTGCGCCTTGGGCGTCTTCGCGTTGGACACTCCGTCGAGGTAAGGCAGAGCGCCTGTAAGCAATTCATAAGCGACGAGGCCAAGGGAATAGAGATCGGACTTGTCGGTGCCCGGCAGGCCGAGAAAATACTCCGGAGCCGCGTACTGATTGGTGCCGAGGATATCTCCCGTGTCGAATGCCGCGATGGCCTCACGCACGCCTGCGACACGCACCGAGCCGAGATCGATGATCTTCACGGTGCCGGCGGTGTCGATCATGATGTTTTCGGGGCGAATGTCCTGATGCAGCATTTCCTTGCGATGGAAGGCGCGCAATCCTTTCGCGATCTGCTCGATGATGTCGCGCACGGTCTCCAGGCTGGGCGGATACGGGTTGTCATGCATCCACTGGCGAAGCGTTTTCCCGTCGATCAGCTCGGTAACGGTGAAGAGACTGTTGCGCGGGCGCTGCGTCTTGACCGCTCTGATGACGTGCGGCGAATCTAGGCGGCGCGCGACCCATTCTTCCATGGCGAACCGGCGGCGAGCCCCCGGGTTGTCGCGCAGATCTGACGACAGAACCTTGAGCGCGACCTGCTTGCCGCTTTCGCTATCGATCGCCACGTAGACGTGACTGCGCTCATTGGCATGGATCTCGCGGACGATGCGAAACCCATCGAGATCGTAGGGAAGGTATGGCACCTCGGCCGCTAGCGCCAGCTCGGCCTCCTGGAGAACATCCTGCGCGCGCTCTTCCGGAAGGTTGTCGATACGAACGACTTGGGCCGTCAGATTGTCATCGCTGCCATTCGCGAGTGCGCGGGCGACGATTTCTCGAGCCGCGGCGTCGAGGGTGTCGGCGGAGGCAATGAGCGCCGCCATCTCGCGCGGGCTTATGAACTCATGGACGCCGTCGGTGCTCAGAACGAAGACATCGCCGGGGTTCAGAACGACGGAGAGATAGTCGATCTCGACGTTGGGATCGACGCCCATCGCGCGATTGAGATAGCTTTCAGTCTTGGAGATAGTCAGGCGGTGATCCCGCGTCAGCTGCTCGAGGTTGCCTGCGGCCAGCTGATAGATGCGGCTGTCCCCAATGTGAAAGATGTGCGCAGTGCGGCCTTTGAAGACCATCGCGCTCAAAGTGCAGATGTAGCCGTGATTGTCATACAACGAGCTTCGGCGGCTTTCCGCGTAGAGCCAGGCATTCGCCGCGCGGATCACGCGTTCGCCGGCCGTCTTTGCCGTCCAGGTATCCGAGGTGCAATAGTAGTCCGTGAGCAAGCTCTTGACGGCGATTTCCGACGCGATGTGGCTGACTTTGCTCGGCGTGATGCCATCCGCCAACGCGACGGCGATCCCCTTCAACGCGAGGTCGGCCCCGTCCGGGATGAGCGCACCGTGAAAGTCTTGGTTGAGAGGTTTGGCTCCTGCCTCGGAACACTGACCGATCGTCACGGAAAGTCCGGAAACGGAAGATAAGGTCACCGCGAAGCTCCGTCTCGAGGCTGCAAGCACGCAACCCGTAGTGTGACAGGGCCTCGTCATTCGTCAACGTCGCCGGCGCCACGGATTGCGCTTGCCTCGGGAGCAAGAAGTCGCAACCTCGCCCGTGCAAGCTAGCCCACCTGTCGCTCCCCCCGGATGACTAGGAGCCCTTATCGGGCGCCTCGCCCTTCTTGAGCGTGGAGCCCGCGTCCTTGAACTTCATGAGATGCGCGTCGTCCGCCGAGCCGCGCGTCTCCGCGACGACACCGAACTCGAGCGGCTCGTCCTGCGCATAGCGCTTGCCGAGGCGGTAGGCAATTTCCGCACGCGCCGTCTCGACGCCGAGATAGAACGCGTGCCCCGGATCCGCTCGTGTATCGAGATGCGGATAGAGCTGAAACGGGTCGTCGGACACGTGGTGCCCATCGCGATTGTAGATGTGGACACCGTCCTCAGCGACCTCGATCCGATAGTTCGCATCGCGGATCTGCGCGGCAAGCGTTTTGATCTCATCCGACGTCGTTGCGAAACCCCGGCGGTCGCGAAGCGCCATCAAGCCGCCCCCGAAGCCTTGCGGCAGCGACCCCGCCTTCTTGGCCGCATAGAACTCGCGACGCGCACGGTCGAACTCGCGAATGGCCGTCCTGCAATGCGGACTGACCTGCACCGCCAGCACCGCCGTGATATCGAGTTCCGAGCAAAGCCCCATCAGCAGCGCATTGATGCCGGTCGTATCGGCGTCGGTGAGCTCGGTGACGTTGCCGATGCCCATCAGGATCGGGACATCTGGCCGCCGTTTGCGCAGATCCACATAGCGCGCAACGGATGCCGCAAACCCATAGTGGATCGGATCGAGAATAGGATCGGCGTAATACGGCTTGCCTTTCGCGATCATGATGTCGATGACGCGATCGAGCGAGTCCATGTCGGCCGCACCCGCCGAAACCAGGATCGGAACCGCCGGCCCTTCGTCCGCGATGTCGATGTTCTTTTCCGACAGGCTCAATAGAAAATCAGCGCCGGCTTTCGTTGCCCGGGAGAGTTCTTCGGAGTTGAAGCTGTCGACGCTGACCCGCACCCCGTCTCCATGCAGCGCAGCGATCGCCTCTTCGAGATGCGGAAACGGGCTATCCGGCAGGCAGCCGAGATCGATCACGTCGGCCCCATCCGCCCGCAACACGCGCGACCGTTCGACGATCTGCGCCGGCGTCATCAAGGTTGCATCGACGATCTCCGCAAAGATCGTCATGTTGTGCTGCGAGAGATCGACCTTCTCTTTCGCGTGCCCAAGGTATTCCGGCAGATCCGCCACCTCGTCAGGCCCACGCTCGAAACGCGTTCCGAAATGATCGGACAACCGGTCGAGATCGCCGCGGAAGCGGCCGGGCATCACCACGCGATCCGCGCCCTCCGGCAGCTTGAGGCGGCGCTCCACGATATCGGTGGTCATCAACGCCGCAACCTTGACGCCGACGTTCGCGACGACGGGTTCGAGCGCATCGCTCTGAACCTGCTCGGCGACACGCTTGACGCGCGGCTCCGCAAGCGATCCCGTAACCAGCACCACGCGCTCGGCCATAGCCTGCCTCTCGATCCGATCTCATCTGCTCATGGCACGCCGGCCGCCCCGAGCGCAACGGCGCCGTCGGCCCCGGAAAGCAGGCTCCAAACGGAATGGTAAAGCAATCCGAGGCAAAGCACCCGGATTGCACGAAAACGCCGGACAAGCCGACGTCCCTACTCCGCCGCATCCTCGCGGCTGACGAGCCGGGAAAAATCACGCCGCCAGACCTCGGTGCCCTCGGCAATCGCCCGATAGACCGCCTTACCGACCGCTTCGCCGATTGCGGTATGAAGCCCGGCGAACTGGGCTTCCTCAGCGCCCTTTGGCGCCGACACCACGATGCAGTCCGTGCCGGTCCCCGTGATCGCGACACCGGCGCGATAAACGTTGGCATCGAGGATCGCAGCCGTCCGCGCCTGGGTGGCAATCGAAACGGTCTCGATCAACGCGCCTTGCGACAGCGGACGCGAGACATGCACCAGCATGTTGATCGTCCCGGGCAGCCAAACCGGCTCCGCGCAACGTTCCCCCACGCGCTCACCGTTAGAGAGACCGACCGTCGCGAGACACGTCGCCGTCTCCTCCTCCACCCTCGCCTGGAAGACATGATACCGCGCAATATTGCGCGAGGTCACGAGCGCGACGGCCTCCGCCAGACCTGCGTCCGCCATCAACTGCGAAATGCTGGTGACCGGATCCACCGAAGGTGGCAGATCGGCATTCCGCACCTCGAGCCAGGCAACCTCGCGCGCGTCGCGAAAACCGGGCTTGGTCAGCGACCAGCTCAGCATCGATTGCGGCGCCTCGAAGCTCGCCACCAGCAGCTGAGGCCGAACGGAAATCGAAAAAGGTAAACTCAAGCGCCGCGCACCTCGGGTCCAAGGACGAGCCCGGGGGCAAGCCCCTCGGAACAGCGCGACCGTCACCAAATTATCCGGGGTGGTCAAGCTTCCCGAGGCCTACGTCCACCAGAGCCGGTCTGATCGCGATCGGAATTCCAGCCGGAACTGTGGCAGTTTCGTATCATTCCAAACAGCCGCGTCGAGACGCCCGTGAAATGTGGATTGACACGGCCCCCTCCCTTCAGCGCTGATAGGCCTGTGACGGTGTCGTCCCGTACGCAAGTCCGGGAAGACTAAGAGGGAACACGGTGAGATCGGCAACGCAGTAAAATGCGAAGCTCTTTGAACCCGTGGCTGCTCCCGCAACTGTAAACGGCGAGTCTTTTTTCCAACGACGCCACTGGCGGCCCACGTTGAGCCACCGGGAAGGCAGGAAAAGAGACGTTCGAGCCGTGAGCCAGGAGACCTGCCGGCACAAGTCGCCCATCCTCCGTGCGGGACGCTCGGTGGAACGGTTACCCGTAGTGGCGGCTGATGTGCAACCGAATGGGAGCAACGTCAGGCATGCCCAGGGTCTCGAACCCCTTCTGATTGAAGAATGAGTGCGCTCGCTGTTTGCGGGCAACGTGTTTACGCCGCACCAGCGCGGCTGTGTTTGCGTTGTACGTTTCCAGCAAGACTCTCGGGCAACCCCTGCCGGAGCTCCCGTCCATCACGCGTGACGGGGGAACCTTTGTCGTATCGAATTTTCGCAAACGCACCACGAAAACCAATCGTATCGAAAACGCTGCTGCTGTCGTCTGGCACGCTGCTCGCAGCGCTCGCCGCTTCGCCATCGGCCCAAGCGCAGGTGACCGAGCTGGAAGGCATCACCATCTATTCGGCCAATAGGACGCCGACCGAAGCCGCAAAGGTCGGTTCGTCGGTTGAGGTCATCACCGAGCAGCAACTCGCGAGCCAATCACGCTCCTTCGTGAAAGACTATCTCGAACAGCTTCCTGGCGTGAACTTCAGCCAGAACGGACCGCCCGGCTCTACGACGAGCATCAGCGTACGCGGCGCCAACGCCGCCTACGTCAAGGTGCTGGTCGACGGCATCGACATCAGCGACCCGTCCGCGACCACCACACAAACCGCCTTCGAGCACCTGCTCGTCGGCGATGTGTCGCGCATTGAAGTGCTGAAGGGATCGCAGAGCGGGCTCTACGGCGGCGATGCCGTAGCCGGCGTGATCAGCATCGAAACCAAGAAAGCCACCAAGCTCGGCTTCTCCCACAGCGGCGGGGCAGAATACGGCGCGTACAATACGTTTCGCGGCGCCTACACCGCCGGCTACGCGACTGCCGATGGCAGCAACATCTCCTTGAGTGTCCAGGGCGTCGACACCGACGGCTTTTCCGCAGCGGCCGTTGGCCGCGAGGATGACGGCTACCAGAACCTCACGGTCTCCGGCCGCGGCGAATACATCCTTTCTCCATCCGCAAAAGTATTCTTCGCCGCCCGCTCGCTCGATGCCGAGCACAACTACGATGGGTTCGCACCGCCCACCTATGCGCTCGGGGACACCGACGACTTTGGCAAATCCGTCCAGCACGCCGGGCGGGTCGGAACCGAGTTCTCCTTCCTCGACGGAGCGTTCCAGAACACCATCGCCGTACAAGGCATGAAAGTCGAGCGCGACAACTTCTCGAATGGCCTCTCGAGCGGATGGTTCGAGGGCGACCGCGTCAAGGGCGAGTACAAGGGCATTCTTACGTTCAACGACCGACTGTCGTTGCTGGCCGGAGCCGACTGGGAACAAACTGGCGCAGAGAACAACAACAGCACCGGCCGCGAGACCGCCGATGTTACCGGCACCTACGCTCAACTCACGATGGAGCCTATCGACGGGCTTGTGCTGACCGGTGGCGGACGCATCGACAACCACAGCGCATTCGGAAAATTCGACACCTACAGGCTCACCGCGGCCTACCTTTTGCCCGGCACGGAAACCAAGTTCCGCGCCAGCCGCGGAACCGGCTTCCGCGCACCGAGCCTGGACGAGTTGTACGGCTCCTATGGCTTCGCACCGGACTACGGCAATCCGAACCTGCAACCGGAAGAGAGCGAGAGCTGGGATGCCGGCATCGAGCAAGGCTTTCTCGACGGCAGGATCAAGCTTGGCGCGACCTATTTCGAGCTCGATACCGACAACCTGATCCTCTACAATTTCAGCTGCGGCATTCCGGGAGCGCTCTGCCTCACCAACGTCCAAGGCACGACCCAGCGGAGGGGCGTGGAGCTGTCGGCTGCTGCCCTCGTAACCAGTGGTCTTGCCGTCACGACCGGATACACGTATGTCGAAACCGAGCTCGAAAACGGTGACCGCCTGCCCCGCGTTCCGCGCCACAACTTCGTAGTTGGCTTCGACTACCAGCCCATCGACAAGCTGGAGCTGAATGTCACCGCCAAGTACGTCGCCGACACGATGGACAGCAACGGCGCCGACCTCGACGACTATTTCCTGCTGAGCGCGAAGGCATCCTACGAGGTGGTTCCCGGATGGAAGGCCTATGTCCGCGGCGAAAACCTACTCGACGAGGACTATCAGACCACGACGGGCTACAATACGCCGGGTCTTTCCGTGTACGGCGGCCTGACGATGTCGCTGCCGAACGACTGAGGGCGTTCCAATCGGGACGTTTGAAGGAATGGGACAAGGGGGAACAACTGGCGTTCATGCTGCATCATGGATCCGGGTGGGCTTCCTTGCTCCCGACTTATCGACAAGCGGCGCATCCCGCCGCAGAGACATCGCGTGTCGATTTGCGTAACGCAGACGGAGACCACCCCGCGCGATTGAACCACCTATGACCATCACGCCATCCGATCATCGCTTCGCCCATCGCGCGCTCGTCAGCGCGGCGAGCGCCGCGATGTCGCTCCTGCTTCACGGCGGCGTGCTGGCGGCTGCGCTGTTGCTTGTCGAGCGGCGCCCCGGCGCTATCTCCGCGCCCACCGAAGCGATCAGCCTTGAATTCCTGCAAAGCGAAGTGATCGAGGCCGTCACGATGTCGCCGGTACTGTCGGCCGCCGCATCGCAAAGCTCCGTCCAGTCTGAGGCCGGCGCATCGGAGGACATCCCCGAAAGCGCCGCGCCGAAAGCGCTCGAACCGGTGCCAATCGAGCAGCAACTCGCAGCAAAAGAGGCCGTACAGCCCGAAACCGAGGTCGACGCGCCGAAAGGGCTCGACGTCGTGCGAGGCGCGCATGAAGAGCCCGAGCAGGCCGGCGCTGAAAATCCCAGCCTGCACCCACCCCAAGCGCAATCGCACGCCAAATCGCACCGCGAGCGGAAGCACACGCGCCCGGTCGAAACCGCGAAGGTGACCGACCCGGCCGCCAACGACAAAACCGCCAGCAAACCGGTCAAGAAAGGCGCCGCGCAATCCAACGCAGCAAAGGCCTCGTCCGGCTCTACCGCGCGCATCTCCGCAAGCACCGGATCAGCCGTGAACTATGCGGCCCTCGTCCGCGCTCGCGTCGCGGCGCGCAAACCCGCCGGCGGCGGCAGGCGCGGGACCGTCGTCGTGTTCTTTGGCGTCTCGCGCTCCGGCGCGCTCGTCTCAGCAAGCATCTCCCGCTCATCCGGAAATCCGAGCCTCGACGCCAGCGTCTTATCAGCCGTTCGCGGAGCCGGCCCCTTTCCGACCCCACCCCCCGGCGCCAATCTGAGCTTCAGGATGCCCTTTAACTTCAAATGAAAGGGGCTCGTCCGCGCCGACATCACGATAAAACCGCGATACGGCCGACCGCTCGCCTGAAAAATTCCGCCTTTCGCGCTCTTGATTTAAACCGCGACAAACACGCTCGGGCACCTCAAACCCATCGACACGGATTTGACAGTTGCAAATCATTCGCATATGCATAAAGGCAGATGCGACCCAGGAGGAGATGCTTATGCTGCTTGTGACGAGACGCACCCGCCGCGGCTTCATGACGGCGCTCGCGGGTTGTGCACTCCTACTCGCAGCAACCGCTTTCCCGGATTCCTCTCAAGCAGAAGCCGAGACCAAAGCCGCCAAGCCCTTCCGGGTCGTCACCACGTTCACCGTCATCCAGGACATTGCCCAGAACGTCGCCGGCACCAGCGCCATTGTGGAATCGATCACCAAGCCCGGCGCCGAGATCCATGATTACCAGCCGACGCCCCTCGATATCGTCAAAGCCCAGTCGGCCGATTTGGTGCTGTGGAACGGCATGAACCTCGAACGCTGGTTTGAGAAGTTCTTCGACAACGTCAAAGGCGTTCCGAGCGCGGTCGTGAGCGACGGCATCGTACCGATGGGCATCACCGATGGTCCCTACACCGGCAAACCGAACCCGCACGCCTGGATGTCGCCGTCGAACGCCCTCGTCTATGTCGAAAACATCCGCAAAGCGCTCGCCGAACACGATCCCGCCAACGCCGCGGCCTATAGCGCCAACGCCACCGCCTACGCCGAGAAAATCAAAGCGCTCGACGCTCCGCTCAGAGCCCGCATCGACGCCATCCCCGAAGCCCAGCGCTGGCTCGTTTCCAGCGAGGGCGCCTTCAGCTATCTCGCCCGCGACTACAACATGCGCGAAGCTTTTCTCTGGCCGATCAACGCCGACGAGCAGGGAACGCCGAAACAGGTGCGTCGCGTGATCGACCTCGTTCGCGCCAACAAAATCCCGGTCGTATTCTCCGAAAGCACAATCTCGGACAAAGCCGCAAAGCAGGTCGCCAAAGAGACCGGCGCCCGCTACGGTGGTGTCCTCTACGTCGACAGCCTAAGCGCCGAGGGTGGTCCGGTGCCGACTTACGTCGACCTCCTGAAGGTGACAGTCGAAACCATTGTCGAGGGCTTCACATCTTGAACGCGCACGCCGACTTAGGCGCGAATCCGAAGCCTCCCGGCGGAGCGGCCCGGGAGAGACCTTCCGATAGCTTGCCGTCCATCAGCGCGGACAACATCACGGTCGCCTACAGCAATGGTCATGTCGCCCTGGAGAATGTGTCGTTCGATCTGGCCGCAGGTACGATCTGCGGCTTGGTTGGCGTCAACGGCAGCGGCAAGTCCACGCTCTTCAAAACCATCATGGGCTTCGTGCGCCCGACGCGCGGTAGCATCCGCATAGCAGGGATGCCGGTAGACGAAGCCCTCAAGGCCAATCTGGTCGCCTACGTGCCGCAGAGCGAAGACGTTGACTGGAATTTTCCCGTTCTCGTCGAAGACGTCGTGATGATGGGCCGCTACGGCCACATGGGGTTTCTGCGCCGGGCATCGAAGGAAGACCACGCGAAAGTAAGCGAGGCGCTTGAGCGCGTCGGCATGTCGGATTTTCGCAAGCGCCAGATCGGCGAACTCTCGGGCGGTCAGAAAAAGCGGGTGTTCCTGGCTCGTGCACTCGCCCAGCAAAGCCGCATCATTCTCCTCGATGAGCCGTTCACCGGTGTCGACGTCAAGACCGAAAGCGCCATCATCGAACTGCTGCGCGATCTCAGGGCCCGCAAACACCTGATGCTCGTTTCCACCCACAATCTCGGTAGCGTTCCGGATTTCTGCGATCAGGTCGTTCTGATCAACAAGAAGCTGTTGGCGGCTGGCCCCACCGAGACAACATTTACGCAAGCCAACCTGGAGAAGGCCTTCGGCGGCGTCCTGCGCCATTTCAAGCTGGGCGGCGCCGACCTGCATGACGACGACGACCGCCGCGCAGTAACAGTCCTCACCGACGACGAGCGTCCGCTCGTTTTCTACGGAGAGAACGGCGACAAGCGGCCCGGTTCCGCCGGAAAGAAATAACCGCATGAGCGAGCTGCTGGTCCCCTTCGAATACAACTACATGGTCAAGGCCATGTGGGTCAGCGGCCTCGTCGGCGCCACCTGCGCATTCCTCTCAGCCTTCCTGATGCTGAGAGGTTGGTCGTTGATGGGCGACGCGCTTGCCCATTCCATCGTGCCCGGTGTGGCGGGTGCCTACCTCCTGCAGATCCCGTTCGCGGCCGGAGCCTTCATCGCCGGTTTTCTAGCGTCTCTCGGCATGTGGTTTGTCCGCCAGCAATCAAAGCTGCGCGAGGATGCCGTCATCGGCATCGTCTTCACGTCGTTCTTCGCCGCAGGTCTGCTGCTCGTCTCGATCAACCCCACGGCCGTCAATGTACAATCGATCGTGCTCGGCAACATTCTGGGCATCTCCGACGATGACGCTTTCCAGGTTGTGCTGATTGCCGCCGTATCGCTCGCCATTCTCCTCGTGAAATGGAAAGACCTGATGGTCGTGTTCTTCGACGAGACGCACGCCCGCACCGTCGGCATCAACCCGACGCGCCTGAAGCTCCTTTTCTTCACCCTTCTGAGTGCTTGCACCGTCGCGGCCCTCCAGACTGTCGGCGCCTGCCTGGTTATTGCGATGGTCGTGACGCCGGGCGCGACAGCCTACCTTCTGACGGATCGCTTCGGTTGGCTTCTGACGCTGAGCGTGCTGATCGGCGGATTGACGAGCATGGTCGGGGCTTACCTCAGCTTTTTCCTGGATGGCGCCACCGGCGGCGTCATCGTCACGCTGCAAACCCTGCTATTCCTTGCGGCCTTCGTTTTCGCGCCGAAGCACGGCCTCCTTGCCTCTCGCCGCCCGCACGCAACCGGAGGCACGGCTCCATGAGCGGCGCATTCGACTTTTTCACCACCCCCCTCGGCTACGAATTCATGCAACGCGCTCTCATTGCCGCTGTGCTCATCGGCGCCGTTTGCTCGGTTCTCTCGTGTTACCTGGTGCTCAGGGGCTGGTCTCTGATGGGAGACGCGATCTCGCACGCGGTTCTGCCGGGCATCGTGCTCGCTTTCGTGACCGGACTTCCGCTCACGCTCGGTGCCTTCGCGGCAGGACTGTCGTGCGCCGTGCTCACCGGCTACCTGAAGGAAAACAGCCGGATCAAGGAAGATACGGTCATGGGCATCGTATTCTCCGGCATGTTCGGCCTCGGCCTCGTGCTGATGACCAAGATCGAGACCGATCAGCACTTGAACCACATCCTGTTCGGCAACATGCTGGGCGTGACATGGCGTGACGTGATCGAAATCGCCCTGATCTCGGGTTCGGTGCTGGCAATCGTTCTCGCAAAACGGCGCGATCTCCTGCTCTATTGTTTCGACCGCCAACACGCCCGCGCCATTGGCCTCTCCGTCAGAGTGATCCACTACGGGCTTCTTGTCCTGCTTGCGCTGACGATCGTTGCATCCATCAAGGCCGTCGGCGTCATCCTGGTCGTGGCGATGCTGGTGACGCCCGGCGCAACCGCCTACCTCATGACGGATCGCTTCGACCGTATGCTCGCGGTGTCGGCGACGGTCGCCGTGGGATCGAGCGTGCTCGGCACGCTGGTAAGCTTCCACATCGACGGCGCCACCGGCCCCTGCATCGTGCTGATCCAGACGGCTGCATTCCTAGTCGCGTTTCTGTTCGCCCCGAAGAGCGGCATTCTTCGGCGAAAGCACCACGGCATGGAAGAGAGCAGCTGCGCCGGCGTGGCCACCGGCCGGACACGCGACATCGCCTGAAAGCGCTGGCACGATCATCACCCGGCGCGGCTACTCGTCCGAAGACGTCCCGGATGTTGCGGCCCGCGCCTGGAAGGATGTGCAGAGCAAGCCGAGTTCGCACTCCTTCACCGGCATTCCCACGCATTTGCAGAAGAAGTTGACTTGGATGCTGTTGCCCTGGGCGGTGAGCCGCCGGATCAACAGAAAGATGCAATCGCGGCAGCTTCCGACGGCTTGCCTGCGATCGTCGCCGCCGAGCTGCCCCACAAGACCCCTCAGGATATTGCGAAGCAACTCCTGCTTCTTGGGGTCGAGCTGGTCGATGTCGTTGAAGATTGACACCAGCGGATCCGCCGCCAGCCGCTTGTGCGCTTTGTCCGTTACCGTCAGGATCGAGCTGCGTCCGTCGTACACGGATTTCTCGCGCTTGAGGTATCCACGCCGTTCGAGCAACTTGATGGTTTGGGACGCCGTGCCCCTGGTCGTAGCCTGATAGGTGGCCAACCCCGACAACGTCCGGCTGAATACGTTCGCGCGCGCAAAGAAGCGCAGAGCCAACCATTGCGCAGACGTCAGATTATCTCCCTCGCGTTCCGCAAGCAGACCTCTGCTGAGCTGCAAGAGCAGTTCGCCAATCTCAAGTGCCAGCATACCGTCCCCCCGCAACGCGCTGAAATATCAGGAAGACGACGGTGGCCGTCAAGATTGCGCCTACGGATAGTTTTGGGTCGCAAGCAGATGCTTACGGCCAAAGGGGGATAAGCCCAGATCAGCCCCCGCACGACGGCAAATCGGCTCCGGTATTAACTCATCCGTGACACAACCTGGGCGAACATGTCGCAGATGAATTCACGAGGCGGCCAAGATGGAAAACCTGATTTCAACTTTTCCTGACTGGCGCGCTCCGGCGACGCCCCACCGGGCGGAGCACGACAAGACCGAGACAGTGGTCAATCTTGCGAGTGCCGTCTTCAACTCAACCCAGGAAGCCATCGTCGTAACCGACCACACGGGGATCATCGTCGCCGTAAACCCTGCCTTCTCCATCATCACCGGATACAGCGCCCCCGAAATAATCGGCAAGAATATGCGCGCCCTTCAATCCGGACGCCAAACCCGCGCGTTCTATCGTGAGTTGTGGGAGCGGGTGGCCAAGTCCGGATATTGGCAGGGCGAGATCTGGAACCGGCGCAAGAACGGCGAAGTCTATCCCGCGCTGCTCACCATCAGCAGCGTTCGCAACACGAGCGGCACGCCGACCCACTATATCGGAACCAGCGCAGATCTCAGCCGTATCAAGAAGTCCGAGCTGAAGCTGGATCACGTCGCCCACCATGACGAACTGACCGGCCTGCCCAATCGGCGCTTGCTCAACGTTCGCCTGGAGCACATCCTGGCGCGCGCCATTCGCGACGGCGACGAAGGTGCCGTCATTTTCGTGGACCTCGATCGTTTCAAGCTGGTCAACGACAGCCTCGGCCACGGTGCCGGCGACGAACTTCTGACCCTCGCCGCCTGGCGCATCAAAAACAATCTCCGGACCAGCGATTTCCTCGCGCGCTTCGGCGGCGATGAGTTCACCGTTCTTCTCGAGCGCACCACCCGCGACGGCGCAGCAAGAGTCGCCGCCAATCTGATCGAGCAGCTGAGCGAGCCCTTCTTCCTGTCGTCGGGAGAAGAAATCTCCATCGGAGCGAGCATCGGCATTTGCCTTTTTCCGAAGGACAGCACCTCGCCCCAACAATTGCTGCAGCACGCCGACGCAGCCCTCTACCAAGCCAAGGCAGCAGGCAAATCGACCTGCAAATTCTACTCGTCGGATCTCACCACGCTCGCAAACACGCGCCTGTCTCTGGAAAGCCAACTCCGTCGCGCGCTCAACCGCCAAGAGTTCGTCGTCCACTATCAGCCGCTTGTTTCCTTGCAGGATCGGCGCGTTTTCGGCTTCGAAGCGCTCATCCGATGGCAGGATCCCGATCGGGGCTTGATCGCACCCTGCGATTTTCTCCCCATCGCCGAGGAAACCGGGCTCATTGTGCCGATCGGGCAATGGGTGATGGAGCAGGCCTGCGCCCAAATGAAATCCTGGCTCGATGCCGGCTATCAACTCGACGCGCTTGCCGTGAACATCTCTGCACGGCAGTTCAATCGCCCGGATTTCGCGACATCCGTGGCTAAAGCCCTTCAGCAGTCCGGCCTCGAACCGAGCTGTCTGGAGCTTGAAATCACCGAAGGCACGCTGATGGCAAACGACGCTGCCGCGCTGGCAACGCTCGAGGCGCTGAAGGCACTTGGAGTCCGCCTCGCCGTCGATGATTTCGGCACCGGATATTCGTCGCTCGCCTACCTGAAGAAACTCCCGGTCGATAAACTCAAGATCGACAGAAGCTTCGTCACCGACATCGGCTCCGATCCGGCCTCGGCCGCCATCGTATCGGCCATCATCGGACTAGCGCGCTGCCTTGGCCTTTCCGTGCTGGCGGAAGGCATCCAGACCGAGCAGCAGCGGGAAACCTTGCTCGCAAGCGGTTGCTCTGAGGGACAAGGCTTTCTTTTCGCCCGGCCGCTCTCTCCTGCCGCTGTCCCGAGCCTGGAAGACGCAATGCTGCACCTCGTGCGTGCCGCCCCCTAGGCATACGCACGTCCGATCCGGCGCATTCCGAAACGGAATGCATTTGAATCGAAATAATCGTGAAACGCTTTGTCAGCCACAGAGCCGCCGCTCCGTGGACGCGAACCGCGCAAGCCCGATATAAGCTTGTATGCGGCCCGCACTGGATCGCCGCAACGCCGAGCTGCCGTCGATCTGCAGCGCAATGCGGAGAAGCAGGCGCGATGGTCAAGGTGATACAGTTTCCCCTGAAATCGCTTCCGGATCCACCCGTCGCCACGCTCGATCAAACCATCGATCTCGCGCTCGCATCCTATCTCAAGCTGAGCGAAAGCCTCGACGGCGTGATGAACCAGCTTGAGACGAACCTTGCCCGGCTGTCGGCCGCCCTTCCAGCCCAACCCAAACACCTGGCCGACCAGCACGCGCGTCAGGTGAGCGATCTTGAACGTCAGCTCGCTCACGCTCGCCAGATGATGGAGGGGATCAGGCAGGACATCACGCGCCTCAATCCGCCTCCGCGCAAATAACTGCCGAACCGTTCAGAGCGCTGTGCCAGTCAGGAAAATGCAGCCTGTGTATCCGCTGCGGATTTCACGGTCGACAATCCCGATCAGCTCCGTGCGGACGTCTTGCGCATGTGCCTTGAACACGTCCTCGATCGCTTCCGGAGAAAGCTTGAGCGCGGGAAACGAATGGTCCGCGACCACATAGCCGTCCGACCGCGCGAGGAATGCAGCCGCTAACGTCCCTCCGACGCGCACGGAGCGCGCAAATGCCATGCAGGCCGCTTCGAATTCATCCTGCCGCTTGGTGATCGATTCAGCGCAGAAGAACATGGTCGCTGCATCCCAGGTTCGGGGCGGAAGGTCGAAGATCGAGCCCTTCGTGACAACAGCCTTCTCGCGCAGCGCCGGCATAGGGTTATCCGGCAAGCTCCACTCCGCACCGTACGCCTCTCGCGTTACGTCCCAGAAATGGCGCCACTGGGGGCGCATCTCGTCCCGCTCGAACTCTTGCCTCAGCCAGGCGATGTTGGGATCTGCATTTTCCCACGCCGTGAGACGGTGAGCACGCGGAAGCGCGCAGAAGAACGGAATGAGGTTGGGGCCGGTTCCGACATCGACGACGTCAAGCGCAGCTCCTGGAGAGCCGGCGTTCTTCAATACATTCGCCGCAAGGCGCGTAACGAGGTCGTCGTCGGGGTGAGGCTCACCGTAGTACTGCTGAAAATAAGCTTCGGAATCGAACTTCGCCCATTGATAGTCGGCGTTTCCATTCGCGTCGCCAGAGGCGTCTTGACCGGCCATCGCGTTTCCTTGTCCCCTGCCAGATCCAACCAGCAGACGACACAGATCTCAACACGATCTAAAAATCAAGCGCGCACGCTTTGTGGCGTCTCCACCGGCATCAGATCGGCTGGCGCCGTCATGCGGCGCGGCTCGAACTTTTCGATGAGCGGACCGAACTGGTCGGCTGCCACCGGCGCCGAGAAATAGAACCCTTGCAACTCGGTGCATCCGAAGTGGCTCATCATCAGCGCTTCGTATTCGGTCTCGACGCCTTCAGCCACGATTTGCATCCCGAGACCACGCCCCAGCGAGACCACCGACTGCACGATCGTGCGCGAGGTCAAAGCGTTCGAAACGTTGGTAACGAAACTCCTGTCGATCTTGATCTTGTCGAATTTGAAGTTGCACAGATAAGCCAAGCTCGAATAACCGGTGCCGAAATCGTCCAGCGCCGTCTTGAAGCCCATAGCCTGAATGGCCTCCAGCACCGAGCGTGTATGATCGGATGCTTCCAGCAATACGCCTTCCGTGATTTCAAGCACAAACCGTTTGGGCGCGACGTCGTGCTCGAGCGTGAGCCTGCGCAATACGGCTTCGAGATCGGACTGGATGAACTGAACCGGCGAAAGATTGATCGATATTTCGAGCTGCGGCCACCGCTTCGAATCCTTGATCGCCCTCTCGAGCGTCCACGTGCCGAGCGTCGGCATCAAACCCGCGATTTCCGCGATTGGAATGAAGGTTGCTGGCGAAATCACGCCGCGCGTCGGATGCGTCCATCGCAGCAACGCTTCTGCGCCGACGATGGCACCTGTACGGCACGACACGATCGGTTGATAGTGAACCTCGAGCTCTTCCCGCTCGATCGCAGCGCGCAGATCCACCTCGATCGCATGGCGCGTCTCGACCTGCTGCGCCATCTCGGCCGAAAACGAGACCGCCCGATTGCGGCCAAGCCTCTTGCCTTCGTAAAGCGCGATATCGGCATGGCGGAGCAGCTCGTCCGAAGTGCGGCCGTGCTCCGGCGCCATCGCAATGCCGACAGAAGCCGTGACAGGAATGACCTGGCTGTCGATCGCGAACGGCTGCTCGAACGCCGAGGCGATGCGATGCGCTAAAAGCATGTCGCCAGCGGGCTCAGCCGAAACACAGAGCACGGCGAATTCGTCGCCGCCGAAACGGGCGAGGAAATCATCGTTCCTGAGCCGCGTCGTCAGCCGCTTGGAGACGGCCTCGATAAGCTTGTCGCCCGCTTCGTGGCCGAGTGTATCGTTGATGTCCTTGAACCGGTCGATATCGATGTACGCCGCGATCGCACGCGTGCCGCGTGGGGCATGATCGAGTATCGCGAGCTTTGCCTCGACCTCCTCGACCATGTGCTGGCGGTTCGGCAATCCGGAGAGCGCGTCATGGCGCGCCGCGTGGCGGGACCTCGCCTCACGCTGGGCAAGTTCGCTCGACGCGCGCCACAAGCGGCGGAACATGTGACTGGACAGCACGCCCGTCGCGAACACACCGCAAGCTACGAGCGGCAGGATGATGGTCAGCAGGATTTGCCCTGGCCGCTGCGTCGTCCACGAGAGATAGCCAGCCAAAATCCCATCGTCTCCGACGAATGCCTCGGACACAACCCCGCTCGCCTCCACCGGATTTGGCGTGAGCTTGAGATCCGAAAGTAGGATCGAACGAGCTATTTTCAGGATGGACTGATGCTTGATGGAGCTCACGCCGATGAGAAGCTTCGGCGTGCCTTTGAGCAGCTCCGGGTCGATGTTCGGAACGATCGTTATTGCGCCGACGAAAGACGGTTTGCCGCCTACAGAGATGATATGCCCAGCCCACCGTGCGGCGTCCACGGCCTTGGTGAGGTAGCGATAGTCCTCCTGGGTGCGGCCGAACTCGTCGGGTCGCTTCTTCAATCCTGATGCCTTATCGCCGCGACGAACCTCGGCAACCAACGACGAAAGCTCGGCTCGCCGCAACTCGTAAGCCTCTACACCCGCCGGCGCCCCTTCCTTGTACGAGAAGATTGGCTCGTCCCGTTCATTGAGGATGTAGACCTCGTCATGACCGTAGGTTTCGGTCAGGAACAATCCGAATTCGGTTTCTGCGAATGCCGCATCGATCGTATCGCCGCCGATCTTGATCACGGCATCGTCCCACCAGGCGACACTCTTCAGTCCGTCCAGAACGCTGCCGATACTTTGGTTGATCGCATTCTCGAGCAGCGTCCGCTCTCTGTCAGCCGCGCTATCGTTCGCAGACCAGCCGGCGAACCCGATGATGGCGAGCAACAACACGCCAAAGAACGAGATGGCGGCACGAATAATCCTCGTCAATCGACGAAGATCACCCTCGTACAGACTTGTTGTATCTCCGAGCAGCATAAGTGAGTGCGCCTATCCGCAACATATTTTCGGATCATCACCGGCAACACCTAAGTCATTGTTTAATTGACGCCCTCGTTGAGCCAACTCTGTTATCAGCGTAAACAGAATGTATATATGCGTCCCAAATGAATTAATTGCGCGATCCGTTAACTATTTTTTTATTGCTTCCAAGTGCTTAACGATTTATTAAGGCCACCCAAGCGTAGCCTGGTCGGCCTTAATACTTGTACTTACGCTGACCATAACTCCGAGTGTGATTATGGTTGCCCCTCTAATCGTTCGCACGCGTGCCGATAGCGACGAGCTAAAAAAAGCCGCCCTTTCGATCGAACAAGCCGCCTGGAGCGAACTTGGCTATCTGAACTACACGCGCGCCCATTACGGGTTGTATGCGGATCTTTTGAATCAGTACGCCGACTATCAGCTCTGCCTTGTCGACGAGGAAACGAACTACCCCGTAGCCGTCGCCAATTGCGTGCCCGTGACCTGTTCGGGACCTGACGATCTGCCACCGGAAGGTTGGGATTGGCTGGTCGAAACGGCAGCGCGCCCGACCGGCCCCCACACGATGCTGGGGGCGCTCGCCATTTCGGTCCCGACCATCCACCGCTCGAAGGGCTATGCCCGCAAGATGATCCGCGCCCTGCTCGACCTCGCGGCAGCCAAGGGCCTGCACGGGCTCGTCGCACCGGTCCGCCCATCGGCGAAGGCCATCCATCCTTGGGTCTCGATCGACGATTACATCACTTGGACCGACGGGAACGGCCAGGTCTACGACCCCTGGATTCGCAGCCACCTTTCTTGCGGCGGCAAGCTGGTCGGCCCGTGTGAACGCTCGATGGTCGTCGACGAGCCGCTGGCGTTCTGGGAAAACTGGTCGAAGCAAACCTACGATCGCTCCGGCTCCTACGCCCTCGAAGGCGGCCTCGTCCCCGTCAGCATCGACGTCGAGCGGCGGACCGGCCGTTACGAAGAGCCAAACGTCTGGGTCGCCTACGCCTGCTGATATAAGCGTGCCATGACCGCGCGCTGACGGACGAGCCGCTCCGTCAGCGCGCATCCCCCCGGGTCCGATTGACCGGAAAGGCCACGCGTGCACACGCGTTATCGGACACAATCAGACAAAAATTCCTCCCCATACGCCCATTCGATCCGGTCGCGCCACGAACCGACGAAATTCCGCCAAGCTGCCGACAGAAATCAGATATACCGTCATCTTCACGATTGACCGACGGGCCTTGCCGGCGAGGCTCGCGGATTCGTCTCACCCGTGACCTGCCGGGTCATCCGCAAAGCGCGAAATGCCTTCCGTCACAAACCCGTATCCGGCGCAAAGCACCCGCAAAAAGCCGCACTATTGTTGCGATGCGCTGTTGCACGTTATCCATAATCAGTGTCTTTTGGAGCCCAACGCGCCGACCGATCGCTGTAATTGGGCGCGACGGAATTCTGAGGGACCGACCACATGACGTCTGAAAGCTCCGGCCTCTGGCGCCGCTTTCTGCTCGCACTTGCCGCCCCGGCCTTTTTGCTGACCGCAACGGCAACGCCCAGCGCCGCCGATCCGACCTTCAGCCCATTGCTCGGCTCTTGGGGCGGCAGCGGAACCTACAAGTTGCAGGACGGCACCTCCGAGAAGCTGAAGTGCGACGCCTACTATACCGGAACCGGCTCGCAACTCGGCATTGCCGTGCGCTGCTCAGGCGCAACCAACAAAATCGAGATGCGCTCGAAGCTCAGCGCCAACGGCACCTCGCTCAGCGGAAACTGGGAGGAGCGCACCTATAATGCCGGCGGCACGGTGACGGGGAAGCTGTCCGACACGAAGCTGGCCCTCGCAATCACGGGCGGCGTGGCGGGAAGCATGACAATCACTTATGATCAGTCGAAGCAGAACGTGGCAATCGCGACCGAGGGTATTCCCCTCAAGAGCGTCATTGTCAGCTTGTCGCGCAAATAACAAATAACGCGGCTACGCATACCGGCATCCCAAGGAGGTGATGGTCAGATGGGTCCGCCACCCTCGCTAGTCGCGCGGCCCGGTGCAGGTCAGGTCGAGCTCACGGCCGAAGGATCCTGGACCGTCGCCCACGCCCGCAGCCTCGACGGCCTGATCGACGAAACGGTCCAACGCATGCCGCCGGGCCAGCCGGTCTCTGTCGACATGCACCGCATCACCACCCTCGACACCTACGGAGCCTGGCTGATCGAACGCCTGGTGCGGGCCCGCGAAAACCTTCCGGGCGGCGTCCGCCTCGAAGGCCTGCCCGAGCGCTACAAAAGCCTATTCGACCAAATTCAGCGCGCCGACCGCGCATCACCCGTCCCCGCACCTTCCCGCTTTTCGATCGGCGGAAAGCTCGAGCAGCTCGGCCGCGCGACCGTTGGGTTCGGAAATGAGCTTGTGGCCTTCGCTTCCATGCTCGGCGCCCTCGTCCTTTCGCTCGGCCGTGTGATTACCAATCCGAGAAGCTTCCGCCTGACGTCGACCGTCCATCACCTTGACCGGGTCGGCTGGAAGGCCGTCCCAATCATGCTGCTGATCACGTTCCTGATCGGCTGCATCATCGCCCAGCAAGGGTTCTTCCACTTCCGCAAGTTCGGTGCCGATGCCTACGTCGTCGACATGGTCGGCATTCTGGTGCTCCGCGAAATCGGCGTGCTCATCGTCGCGATCATGATGGCCGGCCGCTCGGGCAGCGCCTACACCGCCGAACTCGGCTCCATGAAAATGCGCGAAGAGATCGACGCACTCCGCACCATGGGTCGCGATCCCGTCGATGTGCTGATCCTGCCGCGCATTCTCGCCCTGGTGATCGCCCTCCCCATCCTGACCTTCCTCGGCTCCATGGCAGCGCTCTACGGCGGCGGCGTCGTAGCCTATTTCTATGGCGGCATGAGCCCGGACATCTACATCGAGCGGCTGCGCGAAGCGGTCTCCCTCACCCACTTCGAGGTCGGCATGATCAAGGCGCCGTTCATGGCGCTCGTCATCGGCGTCGTCGCGTGTGCACAAGGTCTCGCGGTCAAGGGCAGCGCCGAGTCGCTCGGCCTCGAAACCACGGCTTCTGTCGTCAAATCGATCTTTCTTGTAATCGTGCTGGACGGTCTGTTTGCCGTCTTCTTCGCAGCCGTCGACATGTAGGCCATGATCGAAAAACCCGTCATCGATGTCCGCGATCTGGTGGTTGCCTTCGGCAACCGGGCCGTGCTCAACGGCGTCACCTTCGATGTCCGCAAAGGCGAAGTTTTCGGCTTCGTCGGCGGCTCAGGCAGCGGCAAGTCCGTGCTGCTGCGCACCATCATCGGTTTGTTGCCGCGCCGCTCCGGCTCGATCGAGGTTCTGGGAGAGCGTCTCGACACCGCAACCGACGAAGCCCGCCGCCAGATTGAGCGCCGCTGGGGCGTTCTCTTTCAGCAAGGCGCGTTGTTCTCGTCTCTCACCGCACTGCAGAACGTGCAATTCCCGATGGTGGAATACCTCGATCTGCCCCAGCGCCTGATGGACGAGATGGCCGCCGCAAAGCTCGACATGGTGGGCCTACGCCGGGCCGATCACCACAAAATGCCGTCCGAGCTGTCGGGCGGAATGACCAAGCGCGTGGCGCTCGCCCGCGCCCTCGCCCTCGACCCCGAACTGGTGTTTCTGGATGAGCCGACCTCCGGCCTCGACCCGATCGCTGCCGGAGATTTCGATGCGCTGATCCGTACGCTCCAGCAAACACTCGGCCTCACCGTATTCATGATCACCCACGATCTCGAAAGCCTGAAGACCATCTGCGACCGCGTTGGCGCGCTCGCCGACGGCAAAGTGGTCGCGACGGGCTCGATCCAGACCATGCTCCAGAACGATCACCCCTGGGTGCAGGAATACTTCCGCGGCCGCCGCGCAACGTCGCTGTTCTCACCCACGAACCCTGCCCATGCCGGCATAACTCCGCCGGGCGTATGAGGTGGGGATGCAAACGAAGATTTAGATATTGAGCCTTGAGGCCCGAAACATGGAAACGAAGGCACGCTATACTCTGGTTGGAACCTTTGTGCTGGCCGTCGCGCTGGCAGGGTTCGCCTTCGTGTACTGGCTCCACAACATGGGCGGCCTGGCCAATCGGCAAGTGTACCAGGTCCGCTTCGAAAGCTCGGTGTCCGGGCTGCTCACCGGCTCCAACGTTCTCTTCAACGGCATCCGGGTGGGCGAGGTCACGAATATCGCGCTAAGCCCCGACGCGCCGAAAGAGGTTCTGGTGACGATCGCCGTCGATCCCAAGACGCCGATCCGTGCAGATACCGTCGTCAGCGTCGACTTCCAGGGCCTGACCGGCGCTCCCATCATCATGCTTACGGGTGGCGCAAAAGGCGCCGCGCCGCTGGCAGCTGTCGGCAGCGACGCGCCGCTCCTTACCGCCAACAACGAAAGCACCCAGAGCCTGTCGCAATCCGCGCGCTCAACCCTCGGACGCCTCGACAAGGTGATAGACGACAACAGCTCCGCGCTCCACGACGCCATCACCGGCATCAGCGCGTTCGCCGGCGTACTCGCACGGAATTCCGAGCGTATCGACGGCATCCTCGCTGGTCTCGAACGCTTCGCAGGCGGCGCAAAGGCCAAGCCCGGCATCTACAATCTCTCGGCCCGCCAAGGCGCCGCTGTCTGCAAGCAGGCCAACTTGCCCCAACTCGTCGTGCCCGAGCCCGCAGCCCCCATGGCCTTCAATTCCGACAAGGTCATCATCGTCGGCGATCCGCCGGAGAACGCACCGTTCGAGAAGGCGCAATTCACCGACAACGTCCCGTCCGTCGTGCAATCGAAGGTGATCGAAAGCCTGGAAGGCTCGGGATGTTTCGCAGCCGTCACACGCCCGCTCGACAATCTCGAACAGAGCGAGCAGTTGCAGACCGAGATCCGGCAGTTCGCCGTGCGGCTGACGCCTACCCCGACCGCCGACATCGAGATCGTCGCCAAGCTGGTGAGTGCCGGCGGCAAGATAGAAGGCACCCACGTGTTCCACGAGAGCGCAGCCCTCAAGGCAGTCGATGCGCCGAGCGCCATCGCAGCCCTTGATGCCTCCTTCGGCAAAGTCCTGGAGGGTATGGTGCCGTGGGTGGCACAATTGCCTCGCAAGGCGGAACCTGCAAAGGGCGCCGAGCCGTCGCTTGACGACATTCCGGAACCGCCCGAGCCGCCGGCCCCCTGATCCTAGCCGGAAGCCGATCTTTTAGTTGAGCCTGAAGCGTAACTCAGCGGCGCTCTAGGGCCGACCACGCGTGGCGTCGACTTTGAGATATCCCGTCGCATACGCGATGACGGCCAACACGATGGCGAGCGGAACTGCCACCATCAGCACCATTGCGAAGGTCATCGCCAGGCCCAGAAGCAGCGCCAGGCCCACCAGCGCGAACAGTGCGAACACCAGATAGCCTGCGCCGATGGCCAGCCAACGCCGCCAGCCCTTGAGCTCGGTCGCAGCCGCATTTCTGTCAATGACAATGACGGTTTCTTCGCGTCTGGGGGTCATGAAGCTTCTCCGAAGGGGCTCGAACCACCATATAGGACAGAAGCGAACAATATTCGAGCGTCCGTCACCCTGAGATATCAAGCTTGCCGGCAAGGCTAACGGCAAGTTGAACGGCGCAGGCAACGTTAATCTCGCCGCGCTGTATTCAATGCGCTATACCGCTACGCGCGGTGCGGGCCGCAATCGTCTCGAGGATGGAACGATGTTCATCCGGCAAATGACCTATCTGCTTGCGCTGGCCCGCGAGAAGCACTTCGCTCGCGCGGCCGAAAGCTGCCACGTCACCCAATCCACCCTTTCGGCAGGCCTGAAATCGCTCGAACGCGAACTCGGAATGCCGCTCGTCATTCGCGAACCCCGTTTCATGGGCCTCACCCCCGAGGGCGAACGCGTGGCGGAATGGGCGAGCCAGATCGTCGCGGATTACGACAGCCTGAAGCAGGACGTCGGAAACTACCGCGAAGGCGTGAAAGGCACGCTGCGGCTCGGCGTCATTCCGGCGGCGATGCCGACAGTCGCACTCTTGACCGGTCCATTCTGCGCCAAACATCCCGGCGTCACCGTCGATATTCAGTCCATTAGCTCGCTCGCAATCCAGAGCGGTCTGGAGAAATTCGAGCTCGACGCCGGCATCACTTATCTCGACAACGAGCCGCTCACCAACGTGCGCAAGAAGCCGCTCTACCGTGAGCGCTATGTCTTCGTAACGAGTATCGCCAATGCAAAGGCCCACCAACCCGCCGTCGCCTGGCGCGAAGCCGTCGATGAAAACCTCTGCCTTCTGCACGAAGCGATGCAGAACCGGCGCGTCTTGAACAAGCTCGCGCACACCCTCGGCGTCGAGCTCAATCCAACCGTCACCGCCAACTCGTTCCTCGCCGTCTGCTCCCATGTCAGAAGCGGCGCGTGGTCGAGCATCATTCCCCACACGTTCGCCTACATTTTCGCGGGCTGCGAAGATCTGGCCATCGTCGATCTGATCGACCCCGTGCACAGCCAGACCATCGGCCTCGTGACGCTCGATCGCGATCCTCAGTCGCCGCTGGCGCACGCGCTCGTCAAATGCGCAAATCGCCTTGATCTCGAAGCCTCCCTCCGCGGCCTCGCACCGATCATTGTTTAGAACAGCTCCGGAAAGCGGTTTCGAATAAATCGCCGCCGCAGTTTGATCGACGGCATCGATCAATCGTCCAACCTCATTTGTTTGATCGAATTCTCGTTGCGGCAGACTGTCCTAGCATCACGAGCGGGCATGAACGCTTCCGACCGAGAGGGGTCAGGCCCGCCGTGGCGAGGAAGCGCGAGGAGCGAACCCGATGGCACAATACTGAGCCGCGGACACGCCACCTCTTCGATTTAGATCGAATGGATCGACCGGCACCCCGGCCGAAACGCATCCTCTTGGCCGAGCGTCCGGTCGATCGCGATGTGCGGCAAAGGTCCGCATCGCGACCGCAAGCCGGCGCTCAGAGATGAACTCTTGAGGAGACGAAAATGGCAAAGATCGTTTGTGTACTCTACGATGATCCCGTCGACGGCTATCCCAAGTCCTATGCCCGCGACGACATCCCGAAAATCACCAAGTATCCCGATGGCCAGACGACGCCGACCCCGTCCGCAATCGACTTCAAGCCCGGCGCGCTGCTGGGCAGCGTCTCGGGCGAGCTGGGTCTGCGGAAGTTCCTGGAAGCAGCCGGCCACACTCTGGTCGTGACCTCCGACAAGGATGGCGCCAACTCCAAGCTTGACCAGGAGCTGCCCGACGCCGAGATCGTCATCTCGCAGCCGTTTTGGCCCGCCTACATGACCGCCGAACGCTTCGCCAAGGCCAAGAAACTCAAGATGGTGGTCACCGCCGGCATCGGCTCCGACCACACTGACCTGCAGGCCGCCATGGATCGCGGCGTCACGGTCGCCGAGGTAACTTACTGCAATTCGAACAGCGTGGCCGAACACGTCGTGATGCAGATGCTGTCCCTCGTGCGCAACTACATCCCGTCCTACAACTGGGTCATCAACGGCGGCTGGAACATCGCCGACTGCGTCACCCGCTCCTACGACATCGAAGGTATGCACGTCGGCACGGTTGCGGCAGGCCGCATCGGGCTGCGCGTTCTGCGTCTCCTGAAGCCGTTCGACGTGCATCTCCACTACATGGATCGCCACCGCCTGCCGGAAGCCGTCGAGAAGGAACTGAACCTCACCTATCACACCAGCCTCGAAAGCCTCGCCAAGGTTTGCGATGTGGTGACGCTGAACTGCCCGCTCCATCCCGAAACCGAACACATGATCAACGAGAAGTCGCTGAAGAATTTCAAGCGCGGCGCCTATCTCGTGAATACGGCACGCGGCAAACTCTGCGACCGCGATGCGGTGGTGCGCGCGCTGGAAAGCGGCCAGCTCGCGGGTTACGCAGGCGACGTCTGGTTCCCTCAGCCCGCCCCGCAGGATCACCCGTGGCGGACGATGCCCCATCACGGCATGACCCCGCATATCTCCGGCACGTCGCTTTCGGCACAAACACGCTATGCGGCCGGCACGCGCGAGATCCTTGAGTGCTACTTCGCCGGTATGCCGATCCGCGACGAGTATCTGATCGTGCAGGGTGGCAAGCTGGCGGGCGTCGGCGCCCATTCCTATAGCGCCGGCAATGCCACGGGCGGCTCCGAAGAAGCGGCGAAGTTCAAGAAGAAAAGCGCTGCCTAAATTGAAATGCGGAGGACGCGGCGAGTGGAGAAACACGCCCGCCGCGTCCTCACTGCTCAAAAGCCATCTGAAATCGGACAAGCTGAAATCTCATGAGCGACAGACACCGGCGCGCCTTTCTCGATGGCGCGATCGTTCCCGGCGCACGGCTGCTGCGCGACCAGCCGTGGAAGAGCGCCGCCCTTGCAGGCCTCGGCGGCGCGCTCACCATCGCGTGCCTCGCCGCGCTCACGATGTCCGGAGGGTTCGCGCTACTCATTCCACCATTTGGCGCGTCATGCGTGCTGGTATTTGCGCTACCCGCGAGCCCGCTCGCCCAGCCGCGCAACGTCATTGGCGGTCATCTCGTCACCGCCTCCGCTGGGCTTCTCGCGTGCGCGGCGTTCGGGCCGGGCATTGCAGCCGCAAGCATCGGCGTCGGACTTGGCATCTCCGCCATGATCCTGACCCGCACCGTTCATCCGCCGGCCGGCGCGAACCCGCTCGTCGTGCTCGCCTCTCTCGCAACTCCGGATTTCCTCGTGATGCCGGTTCTGATCGGCAGTGCGTCCGTCGTCGGCGCGGCCGCGCTCTACCACCGCCTCGTCACCGGCCACGTCTATCCTGCAAGGCCCTGACCGGACGCCGGCATCAATCCATCGCCATCGAGCAATGCCGCCGGCAACCCTTGCCCTGTTTGCTCGAACAGGAACACATCCAGTTCGCTCGCTGTCGGCAACCCAAGGCGCGCCCCAAGGCGCCGGCATTTGAGTGCCGCAGCCGCCGAGGCAACGCGCGCGCACGTCGCGTCATCGAGACCGGACGCGACGCACAGCGCAAACGCCCCGTGAAACGCATCTCCCGCGCCGGTCGTATCGACGACGGGAACCGGAAACGTCGGCTGTCGCCCATTCCCGTCCGGCGTGCGCCACACATACCCACGCGCGCCGCGCGTAACGCCGGCATGCCGCACCCCGAAAGCGAGAACGGCCGAAAGCCGCGCGTCGTCATCGGCGCCGGGCAAAAATTTCTCGAACGCCGGAGCCGAGAAAATCGCATAGTCGGTCAGCGGCGCAAAACGCTCGAACAATCCGCCACCCGCGAGATCGACGTCGAGCACCGTCGGAACGCCCGCGCGCCGCGCCTCGCTGAACAGCGCCAGCGTTCCTTCGAGCCAGCTCAGATCGCTGAGCACAGCCCCCGCGAACGGAATCCGGTCGACCGGCAACCAATCGACATCCATAGGCATGATTCGATCGTCCTCGCTGACCACGAGACGCTCGCCTTTTCCATCGACGATGACCGCGGCCGTCGGCGTGGTAGCACCGTGATAAGCGCGCACGAAACCGACATCGACGCCGCCATGTTCGAGCGTGCGGCGCACCTTGAGTCCGACCTCGTCGTCGCCGACACGGCTCCAGAGCGCCACCGCCCCGCCGAGCCGCGCAATCGCCGCCGCCGCATTCGCCGCAGAACCGCCACCCTCCTCCCGGTATTCCCGCGCGCTGACCTTGGCCGGCTTCGCCGGAAAGGCGTCGATCCGATACACCCGGTCCAGCGCCGCATGACCGACGACGATCACGGGCCTTGCGGTGGCAGGACGTCCGAGCATGAGCGATGGCTCCCTTTTTCTTTGTCGAACCGCATCATCCCTCGGCAGAACACACGCCGCTTTGAACGAGCTGTGATCCGAATTTTGACGTCGATCAAGCAAACCCACCCGCGAGGCGGCAAGTTCGCGGCAATCGCACTCCTGCTTAGCCCTGCCGGACAGGAAAGGTTCCAAGACATGAACGAGATCGCCAGACGGATCACAGCCGAGGCCGAGCCCTGGACCCCGGCAGAGCTGGAAAGTAAAATCCGCGCCATCGGCCCCGAGCGCTACCATGATCTGCATCCGTTCCATAAGCTTTTGCACGGCGGCAAGCTCACCAAGGGGCAGGTATCAGCCTGGGCCTTGAACCGCTATTGCTACCAGGAGGCGATCCCGCGAAAGGATGCCGCCTTCATGAGCCGGACTCACGACCGCGAGCTGAGGCGGGAATGGGTGCACCGCATCCACGATCACGACGGCGTACTGCCTGACGAGCATGGCGGCATCGAGCGCTGGCTGAAACTCACCGACTGTCTCGGACTCGATCGCGAATACGTGACGAGTATGCGCGGCGCACTTCCCGCAACACGCTTCGCCGTCGAAGCCTACGTGCGCTTCGTCGTCGAGCAACCGTTGGTGGTCGCGGCCGCGTCGTCTTTGACGGAGCTGTTCGCCCCCTCCATTCACCGCGAGCGCATCGCGGGGATGCTCGCCAACTATGATTTCGTCAACGATGACGTCATGGCCTACTTCAAGCGCCGCCTTTCGCAGGCGCCGCGTGATGCAACGTTCGCCCTCGAATACGTCAAGGCCAACGCCACCACCCGTGCGCTGCAGGAAGCTTGCGTGGGCGCCGTCCGCTTCAAATGCGATGTGCTGTGGGCGCAGCTCGACGCGCTGCATCACGCTTACGTGGTGGGGCTCGTTCCACCCGGCGCCTTCCGGCCCGACGAGACATAGTCAGACCGTAAACTCCAATGACAGAAAACGCGCACGTCCACGACGCTGTAGAGGCACAGGTCTGCCAACGCCCGTTGGCGCCGCTCGGGCTGCTCGCCGAGCTGACCTACCGATGCCCTTTGCAATGCCCCTACTGCTCCAATCCGATTGAGATGCAGCGCGGCGGCGAGCTGACGGCAGCCGAATGGCACCGCGTTTTCAACGAGGCGGCCGACCTCGGCGTGCTTCAGGTTCACCTCTCGGGAGGCGAGCCCTGTGCGCGCAAGGATCTCGAGGAGATCCTGACCAGCGCCGTCGAAGCCGGCCTCTACACCAACCTGATCACGTCCGGAGTAACCCTCACCCGCGAAAGGCTGGCGGGACTGGCCGCGCGGGGCCTCGACCACGTCCAGATCTCCATCCAGGATACCGACCCCGCTAAGGCAGACTGGATTTCCGGCTACAAGGGCGGCGTTCCAAAAAAGCGCGAGGTCGCCCGCTGGGTCCGCGAGCTTGGCCTCCCGCTCACTGTCAATGTCGTCGTGCATCGCCACAACATCGATAACCTCCCGGCCCTGATCGACTACGCCGTCGAGGTCGGCGCCGGGCGCATCGAAATCGCCAACACGCAATACTACGCGTGGGCCCTCAAGAACCGCGCCGCGCTCATTCCGACACGCGAACAGTTCTATCGTTCGCTCGAAATCGTGAAGGAAGCACGCGAGCGCCTCAAGGGCGTGCTGGTGTTCGACGTCGTAGCCCACGACCACTATGCCGTTCGCCCGAAACCGTGCATGGGCGGCTGGGGCCGCAACCTCATCGACATCACGCCGACCGGCAAAGTCCTCCCCTGCCATGCGGCGGAGACCCTGCCCGGCCTAGAAATCGAGACGGTCCGCGATCGGCCGCTGGCCGGCATCTGGCTCGACGGCCCGGCCTTCCGGAAATATCGCGGCACCGACTGGATGAAGGAGCCCTGCCGAAGCTGCAACCGCTGCGAGATCGACTGGGGCGGTTGCCGCTGCCAGGCGCTCGCCGTAACTGGAGACGCAGCCAACGCCGATCCTGCGTGCGCCCTCTCTCCCTGGCACGAAAGCTTTGCCGAAATCGCCGAACGCGAAAGCAACGCCCCCGCCCCGCCGTTCATCTATCGACGCATGGGCCCGTCGTCGGCCAGTTAGCCTGCCAAAACACACACCTCACCGAAAATCCATCACCCTGTTCCAGTCGGGACAGAGCCGCCCGCCTCCCCATGGCATCTAGGGCTCAACGAGCGGTCATCACGGCCGCTCACCGAGACACCGGACCCCAAGGGAGACCGTCATGCTGTACAAGGCCGTTGCCATCATCCTCTCCACGATCCTGCTCGCTGCCGTGCAGATGTCGACGGCAAACGCCGGCGGCTGCCACCGCGGTGGCGGCTTCCACGCCTACCAGGCGAGCCTGCAGCAGTCTTACGCATTGAAACAGCAGCGTGCCCGTCAGGCTGCCCAGGCAAAGGCCCAGGCTCGTGCTGTCGCCGCCGCCAAGCAGAAAAAAGCTCTCGCTGCTCAGCAGGCCCGTGCCGAGAAAGCTGAGCAGACCAAGGTCGCTGCCGTTGAAGCCACCTCCACAACGGAAGAGACGAGCAAAGTCGCTAAGGGCAAGGATGGCCCCGAAAACGAGCTGACGGTCGCCGCCGCCCCCGAGACCTGCACCAAGTTCTTCGCCGAGACGGGAACGACGGTCTCCGTCGAGTGCGCGAAGCAATAACGAACGGACGGACCACCCACGGAGATCGGAGCAGCCCTGCTGCTCCGATCTTTTTTATGCGGATAAGCTAGAGGCGGATCCGCGCGTTCTCCGGATCATAGAACGGCGACAGTGAGACCTGTGCCGGTACGCGCTCCGTGGCGACCTCCAATTCGTAAGTGCCCGACAGCACGAACTCCGCATCGACACCGGGATCGGGTCGGCGCACGTACCCATAGCCGATCGACTTGTTCACCGTGTAACCGAACCCGCCGCTCGAAAGCCAACCCACGCGCTCGCCGTTCCGGTAGATCGTCTCACGCCCAAGCAGCACGATGGAGGGATCAGTGGTAAAGCCTGCAAGCAGCCGCGGTAGCGGCTTTGCCGCCTGCTGGCTCAACGCATCGCGACCCTGAAACGGCGTGTTCGCCTTGAGCTTGACGGCCCAGCCGAGCCCGGACACCAGCGGCGAATGATCGGGACCGATTTCCGAGCCCCAGGCCCGGTAGCCCTTTTCGAGACGCAGGGATTCGATCGCGCGGTAACCGGCGTTCGCGATGCCGTGTTTTTCGCCGGCCGCCATCAGCGCCTCGTAGACCGACGCCACGAACTCCACCGGGATGTGCAATTCCCAGCCGAGTTCGCCCACATAAGTCACACGAAGTGCAATGACCGGAGCCCCAGCGATTTGCACCCGCCGCACCTGCCCGAACGAAAACGCCGCATTCGAGAAGTCGTCCGACGAGATCGCGGCGATCACATCGCGCGCCTTCGGACCCATCACCGCAAGCACACCGTAAGCCGAAGTCACATCGACGAGACGCGCATCGAGCCCATCCGGGATCGACCGCTTGATCCAATCGAAATCGTGGGTGGCAAAGCCGGTTCCCGTCACGATGTAGTATTCGTCATAGGCAAGCCGGCCGACCGTGAGGTCGCATTCGATGCCACCTTTCCCATTCAGCATCTGCGTATAGACAAGCCGGCCCGGCGCCTTCGAGACGTCGTTGGCGGCGATCCAGGATAACGCCTGCTCGGCGTCCTCTCCGATCATCATGAACTTCGCAAACGACGTCTGGTCGAAAACCGCGACCCGCTCGCGCGCCGCCTTGTGCTCGCGCCCCACGGCTTCGAACCAGTTCTGCCGGCCGTAGCTGTAGACATCCTTCGCCGCCTCACCCGCAGCCGTATCGGCGAACCAGTTCGGACGTTCCCATCCGGTCTTTTCGCCGAACACCGCGCCTTGCGCCACGAGACGATCGTAGAGCGGCGACCGGCGCAGGGGACGCCCCGAATGATGCTCTTCTTGCGGCCACGCCATTGTGTAGTGCTTGGCATAAGCTTCCATCGTACGCGTCCGCACCCAGTTCGTATCCAGGTGATTGCGCCCAAACCGGCGGATGTCGACCGGCCACAGATCGTACGGCGGTTCGCCCTTGGCGACCCATTCGGCGAGCGCCATACCCGCACCACCGCCCGCCGCGATGCCGAACGCATTGAAGCCCGCGCCGACATAGATGTTCCGGACTTCAGGCGCCTCGCCGAGAATGAAGTTTCCGTCCGGCGTGAAGCTTTCAGGGCCGTTGATGAACTGCCGGATGCCTGCGGTTTCCATTGCCGGAACGCGTCCCGCCGCAAGCTCGAGCAGCGGCTCGAAGTGTTCGAGATCGTTTTCGAGCAGCTGGAAATCGAACGGATCGGGAATACCGTTCTCCGCCCACGGCTTCGGATTAGGCTCGTAACCGCCCATCACCAGCCCGCCGACCTCCTCCTTCCAGTACGTGAGGCGGTCCGGATCGCGCAACGTTGGCAAACCCGACGTCACACCGTCGATCTTCTCGGTGATGAGATACTGATGCTGCATCGAGACCAACGGAATGTTGACGCCCGCGAGCTTCCCGACCGCGCGCGACCACTGGCCGGCGCAGATCACGAGCTTCTCGCATTCTACGCGCCCCTGATCGGTAACGACCGCGCGCACGCGGCCGCGGTCTGTCTCGATCGCGGTAACGCGCACCTCCTCCTTGATCGTGACGCCGCCCTGGCGTGCGCCCTTGGCGAGCGACATCGTGATATCCGAGGGAGAGGCTTGCCCGTCGGTCGGCAGGAACGCCCCACCGACCACGTCATCGACTTGCATCAGCGGCCATAGCTCCTGCGCCTCCTTCGGCGTCAGAAGATGCATCTCGAGACCGAACGATTTTGCCGTGGTGGCTTGCCGCTTGACCTCCTCCCAACGCTCGGCATTGCAGGCAAGCCGCAGGCCGCCGTTGCGCTTCCAGCCGGTCGCAAGTCCCGTCTCTGCTTCCAGCCGATCATAGAGAGCAACCGAATAACCGAGCAGCTGCGTGATATTGGCACTCGAGCGGAGCTGTCCGACAAGTCCCGCCGCGTGCCACGTCGAGCCCGACGTGAGCTTCGCGCGCTCTAGAACGAGCACATCCTTGAGACCCATCTTGCCGAGATGATAGGCCGTCGAGCATCCGACGATGCCACCACCGATGATGACGATCTTTGCTGAGGCGGGCAACGTGCTCATGGAGACTCCAGATTCTTGTAGTGGCTGTAAGACGTTTCAAAACGAGCAAGGTTCTCCGCCGTGTAGGCGGCGTAGTCGAAGTCGACCTTTGAATGGATTTCCGAGACCATGGCCCACAGCGTCTCGCGCAAGAGAGACGCTGCGGTCATCGCTGCTGCCTGCCGCCTGAGCGCGACATCAACCGGCCGCCCGAAGTAGGCGGAGACGAGCCCATCGGCGAGATCGGCCGGCATTTCACTGTTCGACGCAAGCCCGCCAAGATCGAACAGCGGTGAGTTGAAGCCGGCATATTCCCAATCGAGCAGCCAAAGCTTTTTCCCGTCGTCGAGAATGTTCGCGGCCAAAAGGTCGTTGTGGCCGAACACCACATCGATCTTGCCGACTCCCCCTTCGAGATCGGCGGCACGCGTGAGCAGGTCTGCCAGCGCACCCGCATATCGGCTTTCGCCTTCCCGCAGCGTATGCGCGTAATCGCGAACGACATGGAACGGCCAGAACATCGGCGCCGGCCCGCGCAGATGCAACGCGACGTCGCGATGGCAGCGTTGGATCAGATCGACTAGGCGCGAAAGATTGGCCGGATTGCGCACATCCTCCGGCGTGAAGGTGTGCCCCTCGATGAATGCGATCACCATCAGGCCCGGCTCGGCATGAACGACCTCGGGGCTGATCCCCGCGGCATGGGCCGCCCGCGTTGCCGCAACCTCGTTCGCGCGCACAACGCCATGCACGAGAATATCGCCACCCGTCCGAACGACGTAACGCCGCCCGCGATCTTGAACGAGAAAGTTTTTGTTGGTGATCCCGCCGAGCAGCGGCTCGGGATCGACGGTACCAAACCATAAATCGAGGTTTCGCACCCGCTCGACGAGCGGATCGCTGTGCGTATCAAGTTGCATCAACGGCTCCGCTACGTTGTGCCGCGAGCTTCTCGGCGGCCGCACCGATCAAACGGTCGGCGATAATGGCAATCGCAGCCACGCACAGCCCCGCCACCAGCCCCTTGCCGGTATCGGCCTTCGTCAACGCCATGTAGACTTGCTGCCCGAGATCACGCGTTCCGACCAACGCCGTGATGACCAGCATCGAAAGCGCGAGCATCACCGTCTGATTGATACCGAGCAGAATGGTCGGCAGCGCGACCGGCACTTGGATGTGCCGAAGGCTCTGCTTCTGCGTGCATCCCATGGAGGTTCCGGCTTCCAGCAGCATTGTCGGCACGTTCCGAATGCCGTGCGCCGCATACCGCACCGACGGCGCAACTGCGTAAAGCACGATTGCGAGCATCGCCGTGAAATCGCCGACGCGGAACAGCATCACAGCTGGGATCAAATAGACAAAGCTCGGCAGTGTTTGCAGCGTATCGATCGCAGGCTCGATCACGCGCCACGCCCGCGGCGAAAGTCCGCCGTAAATGCCGATTGGAATACCGATCAGTGCCGCAATCACGACGGAGATGCCGCAGAGATAGACGGTCATCATCGTGTAGTCCCACTGTCCGGTGACGACGGGAAACAACGCGAGCCCGACGACAAATGCGGAAAGACGCGCGCCACCGAGCCGCCAGCCCGCATAGCCCACCATCGCCGCCACGAGCGGCCACGGCTGCGCCATCATGAACCGCTTCACCGGCAACAACAGGTTCAACAGTATGAAGGTCTTGACCGCGTCGAACACGTTGAAGAAATTGACGTTGATCCACTTCACCGCATCCGTCCAGAACGGCGCCGTCGAGATCTGCAGCGCCTCCGGGTAGGTGGCGATCGGCGGGACGAAAAGCGCGAGCAGGTAGGTCACGGCAACAAACGCCGCGAGCCCCAGAAGGAACGGCTTCAACCCGCCTTCGGCATCGCGTTTGCGTGCACCCACCGCGTAGGCCTGGCTCAATCGGTCGAGCGCGATGGCAAGCACCACGATCGCAAGGCCCGCTTCGAGGCCGCGCCCGATATCGAGACGCCTGAGGCTCGTCAGCACATCGAAGCCGAGGCCGCCCGCTCCGATCATCGAGGCGATGATCACCATGTTGAGCGACAGCATGATCACCTGGTTGACGCCAACCAGCAGCTGCGGCCGCGCGGCAGGCAGCATCACCTTGGTGATCATCTGGCGCGGTGTCGTGCCGGCCATGGTGCCGTACTCGACAATCTCGCGCGGCACACCTTCGAGCGCCGCCATCGTCACCCGCACCATCGGCGGCGCAGCATAGATCATCGTCGCGATCATCGCCGCAACCGGCCCGAACCCGAACAGAAACAGGATCGGGATCAGATAGGCGAACGTCGGCACCGTCTGCATGAGATCGAGAATGGGCGTGATGATCCGCCTGAACAGCGGCATTCGGTAGCCGACGACGCCGGTCGCGAGCCCGACCGCGATGCCGAGCGGCGCCGCCACGACGATCGAAGACAGCGTCAGCATCGCGCTCGCCCACTGCCCGAACACGGCGAGATAGAGAAACGCGCCGCCCGCGAGCAACGCAAGCTTCAGCCCGCCAAAGCGATAGCCGAGCGCCGCGACAACACCGACGACAGCAATCCATGGCAGCGGCGGCGCAAGTTGAATCGCGCTCGAACCACGCCCATCCAGCAATCCCGTCGACAGGATCGACGTCGCGATATCGAGCGGCACGTTGAGCAGTTGCGCGAAGCCGCGCGTCAGATCCTTGAACGTGAACAATCCGAAGGTCGCGTCCTCGACCAGCCACTTGAGAGCGGCTGAGATCCACGTATCGAGTCCGATCCGGAACTCGGCCGGAAGCTGGCGCGTCCACGCTGGCAGCACCCCATCCGGCAGCAGAAACGATGCGAGGGAAAGCACGGCGAAGAGAGCGGCAACCACCCGTCCGGGACGCATCCATTCAGCCGATGCAGGAAGCTTGGTCTCGACGGCGGCCGCAGTCATGCCGGCCCTCCGGCGCCGACCAGGATCGACATCACGGTGCGTCGATCAACGACACCGATCTGCTGACCCACCTCATTGGTGACGCCGAACGGCAGCTCGGACGCCTCGACTTTGGCCGCGAAATCGCGAACTTTGCTTGCGGCCGGAATGACACCCGCCACCGCCTCACCGGCTCGCGGCTCGCGCATGATGGAGCGCGCCGAAAAAATCTTGCTGCGCGGCGCGTCGCGCGTGAATTCCGCCACGTAATCGTTGGCAGGCGCGCGCACGAGCTCCTCCGGCGTGCCAACCTGAACGATGCGTCCCTCGCGCATGATCGCGATGCGATCGCCGACGCGCACCGCCTCCTCGAAATCATGCGTGATGAATACGATGGTCTTGTGCAGCTGACCCTGCAGCCGCATGAACTCGTTCTGCATCTCGCGCCGGATCAGCGGATCGAGCGCCGAAAACGGCTCGTCGAGAAACCACACATCGGGATCCGTGATCAGCGAGCGCGCAATGCCGACCCGCTGTTGTTGCCCGCCCGAAAGCTGATACGGCAGATTGTGCTCGCGCCCCTGGAGGCCAACCAGCTCGATCATCTCGCGGGCGGGCTTCTCGCGCTCGCTGCGGCCGAGACCGCGGATCTCGAGCGGAAAGGCGACGTTGTCGAGAACCGAGAGATGCGGCAGCAGGGCAAAGTGCTGAAACACCATGCCCATTTTATGCCGCCTGAGTTCGATGAGATCGGCGGGCGAAGCGCGAAGTAGGTCCACGCCCTCGAACAGCACCTCGCCGCCGGTCGGCTCGATCAGCCGCGAAAGGCACCGGACCAGTGTCGACTTGCCCGATCCCGACAGACCCATGATGACGAAAATCTCACCCCGCTCGATCGAGAGCGAGGCATCGGCCACCGCCGAAACGAGGCTCGCAGATCTAAGCGCGGCCTCGGTGGGCGACGGCCCATGCTTTGCCAGGAAGCGCTCCGGTTCCGGACCGTAGAGCTTCCACAAATTTCGGCAAACGAGCGTAGCGGTGTTCGTCATGTCTGGGACCTGCCGACATCTAGGGAGGGGAGCGTCGGTCAGCCGCCGATCCACTTCTTCCAGCGCGGCTCGTTGTCCTTGATCCAGCCCGCAACCACGTCGTCGAGCTTCTTGCCGTCGAGATCGATGGCCCCGACCAGAGCGCCCATTTCGTCGTTGGTGAGTTCGAAGCCCTTGATCGCCGTGTAGGCAGTCGGCCACTTGTCCTTGAGCCCTGCCCAGCCCGCTTTCCAAATCGGACCGCGCGGCTTGCCGCAATCGTAAGCGGCTTCCTTGTTGATGCCCCAGGAGGGATCCGTGTAGCAGGCGGGCTCATACTTCGGGAACTCGACCCACTCGCCCTTGTACTTGATCGGGGCCCAGTGCGGAGCATAGACCCACAGCACGACTGGCGCCTGACGCTGGTAGGCGGACTCGAGTTCCGCAAACAGCGCCGCATCGGTTCCCGCGTGAACCACTTCGAAATCGAGGTCGAGCGCCTTCACGCGCTCATCGTCGAAACCGCCCCACGTTGCCGGCGCACCAACGTAGCGCCCTTTGGGAGCGGTTTCCGGAATGCTGAACTCTTTCGCGCAGGCCTTGAGAGCTTTCCAGTCCGGAAGCCCCGGGCACTTCTCCTTCATATAGAGCGGGTACCACCACTCCTCGATGGCCTGCATACCGGTTTCGCCGAAATTCTCGACCTTTCCAGTGGCGACCGCGGATTCCAGCGCTTCCTTCGCTGTCGTCGCCCACAGCTCCATGGCGACGTGCAAGTCGCCGGACTGAAGTGCTGCAAACTGTGCGAGATAGTCGGCCTGGACGTACTCGATGTTGAGTCCTGCCTTTTTCAGAACTTCGCCCATGATGTGGGCGCTGACGAGCTGGCCCGTCCAATCATGAAGCGTAAGCTTGATGGGATCTTTTGAATCCGCCGCCGAAACCGGAGACGAAAAACCTAAGGCGAGCGCAAGAGCCGCAAGCGCGGACGTGGAGCGAAGCATCACCATTTTTCACCCGTTTGCCTTGTTAGCCGACATGAGGAACCGACAAAAATTCCGGACGCAGAATGGTCGCCGCTGTTTCCTCGGCCAGGCCACAAAGCGCGCGACAAACGTCGCTCATGACTCCACAAAGTGTCAATAAACATTCCATATCTTTATTGCATTTTGTGGGGTTTTGCCCAAAACTCCAGCAAAAGCTTGGAGAAGCGACATGAATTTCCCAACGCGTTGGCAAAGCGCCATTCTCGACGCGCTGCGCATCACAGGCCGGGAGTCAATTGCCTCGCTCGCCGAACGCCTTGATGTTTCGGACGAAACGGTCCGCCGTCACGTCAAGGATCTGGTCGAGCAAGGCGCAGTTCATCGCGTACATGGAGGCGTCATTCTCGCTGGCGCACTAGCCGAGCCGCCGTTTTCGCGCCGCATCAAAGAACGCGTTGCAGCAAAGCGTGCAATTGCGAAAGGCGTCGCCGATCACGTATCGGACGGAATGACTTTGCTCATCGATTCAGGGTCCACCACCACCTATGTCGCCCAGACCTTGCTTCAGCGAAGCGGCCTCACTGTCATTACGAATTCGCTCGAGATTGCGCGCACGCTGGTCGGTCGCGGCGATTGTTCGGTGCATTTTGCAGGCGGCGCTCTTCGCGCCGACATCGGCGCAACCATCGGTCACGAAGCCATTGCGCTGATCCGCGAATTTCGCGCCGACCTTGCGATCTTGTCGATGGGCGCCATCGACGTAAAGGACGGTTACATGGATTTCGACATCGACGAAGCCCGCATCGCGCGAACGATGATCGACCGCGCTGACCGCGTCGTGGTCGCAGCCGATGCCTGGAAATTCACCGCCAAGGCCCGCGTTCGCGTCTGCAGCTTCGAACCCGTTTCACTATTGGTGACGGACGAGACACCCCCGCCGCAGCTGCTTCAGCAGTTCACCGCGGCTGGAACCGAGATCGTCGTCGCCACCGATGAAACGGTGTCGGATCCCGTCTAACCGGCACCGCGCCCGGTGCGAACATCCCAACCAAAACACGCAGAAAATCAGCTATTTTCCGCAAGCGCCTTAAGCGCGCGGTCGTGCAGCGCCGCACTCGCCGACGCCACCACGCGGCCATCGGATCCGAGCCCGAGCGGACGACCATCCCAGTCCGTCATCAACCCGCCCGCACCCTCCACCACCGGCACCAACGCCATGTAGTCGTATGGCATCAGCGACGCCTCGACCACGAGATCGCAGTGACCGGAGGCCAGAAGGCCGTACATATAGCAATCGCCGCCGAACCGGCGCATCGCCGCCCGCTTGCTCATGCGCTCGTAGCGCTGCCAGTCTTCCGCCGTGAAAACATCCGGCGACGACGTATAGACCCGCGCCTCATCGATCGAGAGGCAGCCGCTGGTCCGGCAAGGGTTCCCCGCGAACGCCGTCACGCCAAGCGAAGCCGACCAGCGCTCACCCAGCGCCGGCATCTCGATGACACCGAGCCGCGGCACCTCTTCGTCCAGATAGGCGATCAGCGTACCAAACAGCGGCATACCCGTGACGAACGCCTTGGTGCCGTCGATCGGATCCAGCACCCAGAGCTGATCGTCTCCGACGAGGCGCCCCATCTCCTCACCAAGAATACCATGCCCCGGAAAACGCTCCTGGATCGCGACCCGCATGGCAAGCTCGATGGCGCGATCCGCTACCGTGACCGGGCTCGCATCCGCCTTGAGTTCGAACGCCGTTGTCGAGCGGAAATGTTCGCGTGCAATATCCCGCGCCAGATCCGCGAGCGCGTCCGCGAAAGTGAAAATCGCGACGGGATCACTCATGACAAGTCGCTCATGACGAAAAGAACCTCACTTTGGGTCTCCGGCTCAGAACTTTTGAAACCTGTCCCAGCACTCAACAAAAATCCACAAAATTCTAGATCGCATCCAACTTTTTGAGATGCACTCCAACATATTCGTTGACTTGCATGGCCTCCGCGCCAATTCTTTCGCGACGTCCGCTTCTGAACAGGCCGCTTTCCACATGAAGACATCGTTCGATAGGCACGCCCGGATCGTGATCATCGGAGGCGGCGCGATCGGATGCTCCCTCGCCTATCACCTGGGCCGCCGCGGTGAACGCGACGTGCTCGTTCTTGAAAAATCCGAGATCACTAACGGCTGCACCTGGCACGCGGCAGGCCTCGTCGGTCAGCTTCGCGGCCGGCGCAATCTCACCCGCCTGATGCAGAACTCGGTCGCCGTCCTCGATCGCCTCGAAGCCGAATCCGGCCGCGTCATCGACTGGAAGAAGGTGGGCTCGCTGCGGCTGGCTTCCTCGCCCGAGCGCTGGAGCGAAATCCGCCGCTCGATGACGCTCGCAAAAAGCTTCGGGTTTGAATGCCACGCTCTTTCGGCGGGCGAAGCCAAGAACCTTTTCCCCTACATCGATCCCGAAGGCGTCGTCGGCGCCGCGTTCATCCCCTCTGACGGCTACGTCGATCCCTATGCGCTGACCCACGCCTTTGCCGCATCCGCGCGCGCCTCCGGCGTCACCATTCAGGAAGGCGTCTGCGTCACCGAAATCGTGAAGGAGGGACGCCGCGTCACCGGCGTGATGACCGATCACGGCAGCGTCGGCTGCGAAATCTTGGTCAATTGTGCCGGCCTCTGGGCCAAACGCCTCGGCGACATGGCCGGCGTCTCGCTGGCAGCCGGCGTCGTCGAGCACCAGTACTTCCTGACCGAGAAGAAGCTCGATATTCCGAAAACGCTGCCGACGCTTCGCGACCCCGACAAGAACTTCTACCTGAAGCCGGACGTCGCCTCCTTCGCCATCGGCGGCTGGGAGGACGGCACCAAGGGCTGCTGGCGTTCGAAGCCACCGTTCGAATTCGGCCGCGAATTGTTCCCCGAGAATTACGAGCGCCTGGAGCTGTTCGCACTCCCCTGCGCCGAACGCCTTCCAGTTCTCAACGAGGTCGGCATCCAGACCATCATCAATGGCCCCATCCCCGTCTCCGCCGATGGCGAACCGATCATGGGTCTCGCGCCCGAGCTCGACAATTTCTTCGTCGCCTGCGGCTTCACGGCCGGCATCGCCGCATCGGGCGGGGCCGGCGAAGCGATGGCCAACTGGATCTTGGACGGAGATCCCGGAATGGACCTTTGGGCCTTCGACGTACGCCGCTTCGGCAGGCCTCACAGCACCGGGCGCTACCTCGAAGAGCGCGCCATCGAATCCTATGGCAGTTACTACAAAATTCACTGGCCAGCCGAGGAAGCCCACGCCGGACGCGGCCTCCGCCGCTCTCCCCTGCATGGCCACCTCGATGACAACGGCGCCGTATTCGGCGCACGCTTCGGCTGGGAGCGCCCGCTATGGTTCGCGCGCAGCGAGGCCCAGCGCGCCGACGAATTGAAGTCGAGCTTCGAAGATAAGCCCGGCTGGTTCGATCATGTCGGCGCCGAGCATCACCACATCCGCAACGCCGTCGCGCTGACCGACCAGACCTCATTCTCCAAATTCGAGATCGAAGGCGCCGGCAGCACGGCGTTCCTCGACAAAATCTGCGCCGCCCGCATTTCCGGCGAGCCCGGCCGCTGCATCTATACGACGCTCCTCAATCCCAACGGCGGCATCGAAGCCGAGGTGACGTTACAGCACCTTGGGCCGGATCGGTTCATGATGATCAGCGGCTCGGCTTTCGGCGTGCGCGACGCAAGCTGGGTGCGCCGCCATATCCCGCAAAATAGCGCCATATCGCTACGTGACGTCACCTCCGCCACCGCCGTCCTCAACATCATGGGACCGCACGCACGCAGTGTCCTGCAAAGCGTCTCCGATGACGATCTCTCGAACGCAGCGTTTCCATTCCTCTCCGTGCGCGACATCGAAATAGGTCATGTTCCCGTGCGCGCCGTTCGCGTCGGCTACGTCGGCGAACTTGGCTACGAATTGCACGTACCGACCGAATACGCGCCAGCGCTTTATGAAACCTTGCGCAAAGCCGGCGAAGCTTTCGGCATTCGCGATACCGGCTATCGCGCTATCGAAACCTGCCGCCTCGAAAAAGGTTACGTCTATTGGTCGGCCGAAATCGGCCCCGATTACGATCCGATTTCCGCAGGCCTCGAAACCACCATCGATCTCACAAAGGATTTCATCGGTCGCGCCGCACTCGACACGATCAAGGCCGATGGGCTCAAGCGTCGACTGTGCTCGTTCACGGTCGAAGGCTTCGCGCCGTTCCTCGGCGGCGAGACGATCCTGCATGGCGGCCGCGTCGTCGGACAGACTGCGAGCTGCGGATACGGTCACACAATCGGCAAAACCATTGCCTTCGGCTGGTTGCCGGTCGATGTCGCAGCCGAACCCACCTTTGAAATTCAGGCCTATGACAAAACCTACGCGGCAACCCAGGTTGCGCGCACGATTTACGATCCCGAGAATTTGAGGCTAGTTTCATAGGACGAACAGCCGTTGGGGGTGAGATGGATCCTGAGACACTGGACGTCAAAACGGCACTTAGCCGCCTCGGCTGCTTCAACGAGGCCGAGATCGCTCAAGCATCCATCAGTCGCCTCGGCGGCCTCACCAACCGCGTATTCCTGATCGAGACCGAGCGCGGCGCGCATGTGCTGCGCATCCCTGGCGCAGGCACGGAAGAATATATCAATCGGCGCATCGAGGCTGTGGCCGCACGGGCGGCGGCACGAGCGAACGTCTCCCCGCCCGTTATCGCAACGACCGACGACGGCCTGATGCTGACGATGGCCATCCCAAACGCCGTGACGCTCTCGCCCGAAGGCTTTGCCGCCATTCCCGGCGCGCCGACCCGCGCGGCCCAAGTGCTACGCAAGCTCCACACCAGCGGGGAGACTTTCGACTTCCGCTTCGAGCTGTTCGCGATGATCGATGACTATTTGAAACTGCTGTCGACCAAGACCATCGATCTTCCTGCCGGCTATCACGACGTGCTGAAATCCGCCGAAACCGTGCGACACGCGCTCAACGCGCATCCGCTGCCGCTCACTCCCTGCCACTGCGATCCGCTTTCCGAGAACTTCATCGACGCGGGCGGGCGCATGTGGCTCGTCGACTGGGAATACTCCGGCATGAACGATCCGCTTTGGGATCTCGGTGATATCATCATCGAAGCCAAGCTCGACACGGCTAAGGAAGTAGAGTTCATTCACGCCTACTTCGGCGGCACGCCCAGCGCCGCCGAGCATGGCCGCGTCGTAATTTACAAGGCCATGTGCGACCTGCTCTGGACGTTGTGGGGCCTGATCCAGCACGCCAACAACAACCCCGCCGACGACTTCTGGGCCTATGCGACCGGCCGTTTCGAGCGCTGCAAGGTGCTGATGTCGACGCCGGAGTTTGCGACCCACGTCTCGGCCGTCGCCAAGGGCTGATCGCTCAGCCGAACGTTACGGGGTTGAGCGCCGTCAGCGGACCGCCCGGAACCTGCACGAGCGAGCGCGTGGCCAACAGCCTCGGCTGAACAATAAGGAGAGCGCTGCGATGAGCGCCAGCGGCGAAGGAAGAACAGACTCGGCCTCACGGGTGATCGCAGCTTCGGCACACACGATCTATCATGCTTATCTGGATCAAGACGCCATCGCAGCCTGGCGCCCGCCGCAAGGAATGCGGGGAGAGATCCACACCTTTGATCCGCGCGAAGGCGGCGGCTATCGGATGTCGTTTATCTACATGCAAGCCGGCGACGAAGCCCCCGGCAAGACCACGCCCCACGCCGACACCTTCGAGGGACGCTTCGTCGAGCTGATCCCCGACCGGCGCATCGTCGAGCGCATCGAATTCATGACCGACAATCCGGCATTCGCCGGGCCTATGACCATAATCACGACCTTGAAGCCCGTGCCCGGCGGCACCGAAGTTACCGTCGTGTGTGAAAACGTGCCCGCAGGCATCAGCGAAACCGATCACCAGGCAGGCCTCGCGTCGAGCCTGGCAAACCTCGCGTCCGTCACGGAATGAAGGGCATCTCGATCCATTCCACTTGAAATGTTCCTATTTTGTTCTATCCTCTTTTCCTATGCTTCGCAAGCAGGAGAAGAGCCGCCCCGATGCCGCCCGTCACGTCCACATCGAACCCGAACCGCGCCGAAGTCGTGAGCGAGCTGCGGCGGATGCTCTCCCGCATGGAAGGCGTTGCGCAGCAGGAGGATGCCTGCCTGTCGTTCGGCCTCCCCGCACTCGACACCTATCTTCCGCAGAACGGCCTCGCCTTTGGCGCCGTCCATGAGATTACCGCCGCAAGCGAAGCCGATCTCCCCGCCGCGTTCGGTTTCCTCGTGAGCCTGCTCGCACGCACGCCGGGGCACGGCTCTCTGCTTCTCGTTCTCTCTTCCCGTAAGCTCGCGCGCTGCGGCGCGCCACACGGGCACGGCCTCGCCGACCTCGGCCTCGATCCGGCGCGCCTCACGCTCGTCGAAACCGACAACGAGGCCGAGGCTCTTTGGGCCACGGAGGAGGCGGTACGTGCACGAGGTCCCACCGCGGTTGCCGGCGTTCTCGGCGGCAAGCTCACGCTCAAAACCAGTCAACGGCTGTCCCATGCCGCGCGCGAAGCAAACCTCCCTCTTCTGCTGTTGAGGGCGGGAGAGGCGGCAGATGTCGCCACGGCGGCAACGCGCTGGCGCATCGGGGCCGCCCCCGCCGCACGCGATCGCTTCGGATTGCTTTCAGGTTGGCGCTGGCACGCGACGCTCGAGCGCTGCCGCAACGGAAGACCGGGGAATTGGATGTTGGAGTTCGATCATGCCACGCATCGTTTCGGTCTGGCTGCCGCAATGGCCGATCCATCGTTGGCTTGCGGCGGAGCAACGTAACCGCTCGCGCACGCAGCTCGACCCGAGCGCGCCGTTCGTGCTGGCCGATGCCTCCGATGCACCGCGCATCACCGCCGTGAACCCGGCTGCGGCGGCATGTCGGCTTGTCATCGGCGAAACATTGGCCGACGCCCGCGCACGCATCGGCGCTTTGCAGGTTCGCCGCGCCGAGCCTGACGCCGACGCAACCGATCTCGCGCGCCTCGCCCGCTGGGCCACGCGTTACACGCCCTCCGTCTCGCTCTTCAAGGAGCACAGCGGACTGGACGGCTTCTTTCTCGACGTCACCGGCGCAACGCATCTCCTCGGCGGCGAAAAAAACCTTCTGGCCGATCTCGCCCGGCGCTTGAAAGCCTTCGGCTTACCCGCCCGCCTCGCGATCGCCGAAAATCCAGGCGCCGCCTGGGCCGTCTCGCATTTCGCGCGCACGCCACACCCCATCGTTCCCGCCGGAGCCGAAGCCGAAACCTTGGCGCCGCTCCCCGTCGAAGCCTTGCGCCTCGCGCCCGATACGTCCCTCACTCTGCGCCGCCTCGGCTTCAAGCGCATCGGCACTTTGATCGACAAGCCGCGCGCGCCCTTTGCCAGCCGCTTCGAGAAAGAACTTCTGCGCCGCCTCGATCAGGCCCTCGGCCGCACAGCCGAGCCGCTGTCCTTGCTCGCACCACCCCCCGCCTACGTCGAAACCCGCTCGCTGCTCGAACCCATCAGCACCGAGGACGCCATCCTCGTCGCCACGACGCGCCTCATGCAGAACCTCGTCCCGAAGCTCGAAGCGGATGGCGGCGGCGCCCGGGCTTTGAGCCTCGCGCTTTATCGCGTCGATGGCGCCCTGCAGGAAATCGATATCGCCCTGACGGGGCCGACGCAAAACCCGGCGCTTGTCACCCGCCTGCTCGGCCTCAAGCTCGAACGCGTCGCACGCTTCCTCGAATCTGGCTTCGGGTTCGAAACCCTGAGCCTTGCCGTCACCGTCGCCGAACGCATGGTGCCGCAGCAAAGCGTACTCGCCACCACATCCGAGGAAACCGAGCGCGCGCAACGCTGCACCGCTCTCTTGGATGCGTTGCGCCAGCGCCTGGGCCCAGAGCGTGTCCGCCATCTGGAGCCTGTTGCCAGTCATTGGCCCGAGCGGAGCGAGAAACAAAGGAGTATGCGAAGCGAAAAACAAACGGGTACGCGGAGCGAGATCTCGAACCCTGAAACGGCCTGGCCAACGTCTACGACGCGCCCTCTTCGCCCCTCGCTTCTGTTCCCACGCGCGGAGCAGGCGGATGTCATCGCCCTCCTGCCCGACGGGCCTCCGCAACGCCTGCGCTGGCGCGGCAAGGTGCACACGATCGCACACGCACAAGGACCGGAACGCATCGCCGCAGAATGGTGGCGCTCGAAAACACCTGAGCCCACGCGCGATTATTACATCGTCGAGAACGGTGACGGCCAGCGCCTGTGGATGTACCGCGAAGGCATTCCCGGCCGCGAAGCCGCCGCGCCGCGCTGGTTCGTCCACGGCCTCTTCCCATGAGAGCAGCCGCAATGCCCCATTACGCCGAACTCGCCGTCACGACGAATTTCTCGTTCCTCCGCGGAGCGTCTCATCCCGGTGAAATGGTATTGGCAGCCGCAGCAGCTGGCCTCGAAGCCCTCGCCATCACCGATCGCAACAGCTTCGCCGGCGTCGTCCGCGCCTTCGACACCTGCAAGAAGCATAAGCTCGCCCTGAAGCTGATCGTCGGCGTGCACCTCGTCACCGTCGACGGATTCGAAATCCTCGCCTACCCGACCGACCGCGAAGCCTATGCCCGCCTCTGCCGCCTGTTGACGGAGGGTAAGCGAAAAACCTCCCACAAGGAGCACACCGAATGCCTCCTCACCTTTGACGACATTCTCGCCGCCGCCGAGGGACAGATCTTCATCGCGCTCCCTCCCGAGGAACTAAGTCCCGATTTTACCCGGCATCTCGAAAAGCTCGCCGACGTCGCGCCCGGCGCGAGCTTCCTCGCCGGCCTCCATCGCCATCGGGGCGACGAAGCGCGCCGTCTCGGCACACTCGATGAGCTGGGCAAGCAGACGCGCACCCCGCTCGTCGCCATTAACGACGTACACTACCATGCACCGGAGCGCCGCCCGCTCGCCGATGTCGTCACCTGCATCCGCGAGAAATGCACGATCCACGAGGCTGGCTTCCGCCTCGCCGCCAATGCCGAACGCCATCTGAAGTCCCCCGCCGAGATGGCGCGGCTGTTCAGAGACTTCCCCGACGCAATCTCGCGCACGCTCGAAATCGCCGCCGCCATCCGCTTCAAGCTCGACGATCTCAAGAATGAATACCCCGACGAGCCCGTACCGCCCGGTAAAACCGCCCAGCAACACCTCGCCGATCTGACCTGGGCCGGCGCGCGCCAACGCTATCCGCGTGGTACGCCTGAAAAGGTCGAAAGCCAGCTTCACGAGGAGCTGAGGCTGATCGCCAAGCTCGACTACGCCCGCTACTTCCTGACCGTCCATGACATCGTCCGCTACGCCCGCGAGCAGAACATCCTCTGCCAGGGCCGCGGCTCGGCTGCCAACAGTGCCGTTTGCTTTTGCCTCCGCATAACCGAGATCGATCCCAACACCAGCAACCTCCTGTTCGCCCGCTTCATCTCCGAGCAACGCGGCGAGCCACCCGACATCGACGTCGACTTCGAGCACGAACGCCGCGAGGAGGTGATCCAGCGCGTTTACGAGCGTTACGGCCGCGAATACGCCGCCATCTGCGCCACCGTCATTCATTATCGCTCGCGCCGCGCCATCCGCGAGGTCGGCAAGGCCATGGGCCTGACGCCGGACGTCACCGCCGCGCTTGCCAAGACCGTCTGGGGCAGCCACTCCGATGGCCTCCCCGACAGCCACATCCGTGAAGCAGGCTTCGATCCTGCCAATCCGCAGATCCGTCAATCGATCTTGCTCGCGCGCGAGCTGATCGGCTTCCCACGCCACCTCTCCCAGCATGTCGGCGGCTTCATCCTGACCAAGCGGCGCCTCGACGAGACCGTCCCCATCGCCAACGCCGCCATGACGGATCGCACCTTCATCGAATGGGACAAGGACGACATCGACACCCTCGGCCTGATGAAGGTCGACGTGCTGGCGCTTGGTATGCTGAGCACGTTGCGGCGCGGCCTAGACCTCCTGCGCACGCATTACAAAAAGGACTATACGCTGGCGACCCTTCCGCAGGACGAGAGCACAACAGAGACAAAGCAGGTTTACGAGATGCTGGGCCATGCCGATTCCGTCGGCGTATTTCAGGTCGAAAGCCGCGCCCAGATGTCGATGCTGCCGCGTCTCAAGCCGCGCACGTTCTACGATCTCGTCATCGAGGTCGCCATCGTCCGCCCCGGCCCGATCCAGGGCAACATGGTGCACCCCTATTTGCGCCGAAGAGAACACCCCGACGAAGTTACGTATCCGTCGCCCGCTCCGGCACACGGCAAAGCCAACGAGCTGGAGGAGGTTTTAAAACGTACGTTGGGCGTCCCGCTGTTCCAGGAGCAGGCGATGCAGATCGCCATCACGGCCGCCAAATTCACACCCGATGAAGCCGACGGTCTGCGGCGCGCCATGGCGACTTTCCGTCATACCGGCAAGGTACATCTCTATCGCGATACCTTCATCAACAACATGACGGCGCGCGGCTACGATCGCAGCTTTGCCGAAGGCTGCTTCGGCCAGATCGAAGGCTTCGGCGAGTACGGCTTCCCGGAAAGCCACGCCGCGAGTTTCGCACTTCTGGTTTACGCATCCGCCTGGATGAAGTGCCACTATCCGGATGTCTTCTGCGCCGCCATTCTGAACAGCCAGCCGATGGGCTTCTACCAGCCCGCCCAACTCGTCCGTGACGCCCGCGAGCACGGTGTCGAGGTGCGGGAGGCCGACGTCAACTTCAGTCACTGGGATTGCACACTGGAGCCCGCGTCGACAGGGAGCCATCGCTTTGCCGTTCGCCTCGGCCTCCGCCAAATCGAAGGCCTGAGCGAGAAGGAGGTGAAGCCACTCATCGCCGCCCGCAGCAACGGCTACGCGAGCATCGAGCGTCTGTCCTCCGTCGACGGCGTATCGCACAGCGCAATAGAACGGTTGGCTGCCTCAGACGCCTTCCGCTCGATGGGCCTCGACAGGCGCGCAGCCCTCTGGTCGGCGCGCAGGCTTCGCACGATCGGCCCCGTCACCGGAAAGGAACGGCTGTCCGCTTCCGCATCGGAAACCCTGTCACTCTTTGATACCCGCCTGGGAGACGAACTCTTTCCCGAACCTGCCATCGCTCTCCCTTCCATGCTGCTGCCTGAACATGTGGCCGAGGATTACGCCACCACGGGCCTCTCGCTGAAAGCGCATCCTGTGGCCTTCTTCCGCGAGCGCCTGACCAGGATCGGCGTCATTCCGAATGCCGCGACCCGAGATGTCGGCAAAACCAGGAATGACCAGAATATCTTCGTTTCCGGGCTTATTCTCACGCGCCAAATGCCGGGCGGAAAGAAGGTCGTCTTCGTCACGCTCGAGGATGAAACCGGCATCGCCAACATCATCGTCTGGCCGAAGATCTTCGCAAAGAACCGCCGCACGGTGATGTCGGCGCGCTTCCTCGCGGTCCGCGGTCGCCTGCAACGGGCGGGCGAGGTCGTCCATATCCTGGCCGAAAGCTTCATCGACTTGAGTGAGGAGCTGGCTCTTTTGCGCGAGCCGGATCTGTTCGAAAAAAGCTCGCCGGACAGCGCGACATTGCTCCGCGCAGAACCCCTTCCGCTCAAAAGCCGCGACTTCCATTGAGCCCATCGATCGATTGATTGGAATTTTATGCTTGCCCATCGTTATATTCATATGAATATAACTTAATTGGGGAACGCGGCCGCAATGGCCATCGACGTTGGGGGAAGTTTGGAATGTACAAATGCGTGTTTGCCGCCGTAAGCGCGACCGGTCTTTGCGTCGCAGCATCGTCAGCCCTCGCACAAGACGCCAGCACAGCCACCGCAGGTGGCGATGTCACTGCAGATGAAGCGACGCCGCTTCCGCCAGTCGTCGTGCAGGCTCCCTCCGAGCCGATCCGCAAAACAAAAAGCCAAGCAGCCTCCGGCGGTGGAGGCGCAGGACCGAGCGCAGCCGCAGGCAGCTCCGTAAGCGCCACCGCCGCAGGCACCGAAGGTCCTGCCATTGGCGCTTTCACACTCGGCCAGCTCGACCTGATCGGCGGCTCCACCGTCACCAATGAGGCGATGTGGACGTTCAACACGCTGTCGCTCGACAAGGCCGCCAACCTTGCGCCCGGCGTCACGTCCCACTCGTCTGGCGGCCGCCGCAACGAGCGCGACATCTACGTGCGCGGTTTCGACCGTTTCCGCGTGCCTCTCTCCATCGACGGCGTGCGCATCTATCTACCCGCCGACAACCGCATCGACATGGCCCGCTTCCTGACGCCGGATCTCGCGGAAATTCAGATCCAAAAAGGCTATGTGTCGGTGCTGAACGGCCCCGGCGGCATGGGCGGTGCGATCAACATGGTGAGCCGCAAGCCCACGAAAGAACTTGAATTCGAAGCGCGTTCCGGCCTCGTCATGAACGGCGACGTGAGCGACATGAACCAGTGGAGCAGCTACGCCTACGCCGGCACGCGCCAAAAGGGGTATTACGCCCAGATCAGCGGCACCATCGTGGATCGGGATTCGTTCAATCTCTCCGAAGACTTTAAACCGACGCAGCCTGGATCGCCCGGTTACGACGTGAACTACCCCTATGAGCAAGGCGGAGCGCGCGACGGGTCCGATTTCCAGGACTGGAAGATCAACGCCAAAATCGGCATCACGCCGAACGCCACCGATGAATATAGCGTCAATCTGACAACTCAGAGCGGCGAGAAGAACGCGCCGCTTCACGTCGCGAGAGAGCGCCTGGCGAACAACCCTACGAACGCACCGCGCTACTGGACATGGCCCTACTGGGACATTACCAGCCTGTCGTGGCTCTCAAAGACGCAGCTCGGCGATGCCTCGTATTTCAAGAGCAACGTCTACTACAACACGTTCGAAAACCGGCTCAGCTCGTTCGACGCGCCGACAGCAGTGATCCCACCATATTCGCAGCAAACTGCCATGTCCGCGTTCAACAGCGACTACGAGGATTCCGCCTACGGCGGATTCCTCGAGTTCGGCGCGGAGCTCATTCCCTACAACACCACCAAGGCGACCATTCACTATCGGCGCGACAACCACACTGAACGAAACTTCGCCCGACCGGATCACCCGACGCAAAGCTATGTCGAACCCTGGCAGCATAACATCGAGGATACCTGGTCGTTCGCCACCGAGAACACCTTCCACGCCACCAAGCGCCTCGATATCGTCGCGGGCCTGAGCTACGACTATCTCGACGTCAAGGAGGCCGAGGATTTCAACTCCACGACTCGGCTCGTCTATCAGAATGAAGTCACCACAAACGATGCCTGGAATTGGCAGACCGCGGCGATCTACAGTTACTCGGAGACCGGAAAAGCACATGTCTCGGTATCCGATCGCGCGCGCTTCGCAACGGTATTCGAGCGTTACAGCACCCGCTTCGAGACCGTAACGCCCAATCCGAACCTCGACCCCGAGCGGGCGCGCAACTACGAGATCGGCTTCTCCGACACCATCTTCCAGCAGGCCAAGCTTTCCGGCGCCGTCTTCTACAGCGACCTCACGGATTCCATCCAGTTCGTCACCAAGCGTGTTCTCAACTCAAACACGAACGTTTGGGATTTCGCCAGCCAGTACGAAAATATCGACGGCAAGCACTACGGCGTCGAAGCCAGTATCGATTGGGATATCGCGCCGGGTATCCGCGTCGGCGGAAACTACACCTATCTTGAACGCGACCTCAATTACGAGACACCTGGCGTCAAGGCCGAGGGCACACCGCGCCATCAAGCCTTCCTTTACCTGGCTTGGAGCCCGACCGACGCATTGACCATCACGCCGAGCCTCGAACTGGCAAGCGACCGTTACAGTGTCGTCACGAGCGAAGCTCTGCCGACCGGCGGTCCCTATGTGCAGCGCTACATAAAGACCGGCTCGTACGCTCTTGTGAACATCCAGGCCGAATACAAGTTCAACGAGAACTTCTCGGCCGCGATCGGTGGTACCAATCTGACCGATGAGAACTTCGCTCTCGCCGAAGGCTTCCCGGAGCCCGGTCGCCAATTCTTCGCCAATGCCCGCGTGAAGTTCTGAACCGCAACCTTAAAATCCTGCGTTTGGCGCTATATAAGAGAAAATCTAACGCTCCAAACGAAGGAATGCGGCCATGAAGCTTAGCGCGCGCAACGTACTTACCGGCAAGATCGTGGACGTGAAGAAGGGCGCCACCACGGCGCATGTCCGGATCGATCTTGGCGGCAGCGTCATCACGGCGTCGATCACCAACGAGGCCGTCGACGAATTGAAGCTCACGCCGGGCATGACGGCATCCGCCGTCATCAAAGCTTCGGACGTTATGATTGCGGTGGATTGAAATGAGAAAATTCGGGTTCGGTGTCGCCGCTTTCGCTTCTCTGCTTGCCGCAGCCTCTCCAGCATTCGCCGCCAAGGGAACCGGCTGCGACGGCTTCCTGTGGCCACTCACGACCGAACTCGCCTGGTTGCAATCGGCCAATCCCGAAAAACTCGCTTCCGGCGGCAAGCTGGCAGCCCCGCCCGCCGACAAAGCCATCGAGGTGGCGTTGCTACCTGCCTCCCAGGTGAAATTTGCGACCCAACCCACCAGCACGCCCAAACCCGAGGATGCGACGGCTTTCGGCGGTGTCGTGAACTTCGATAACATCGAAGCCGGCCAGTATCAGCTGACGCTCTCGGTCCACGGCTGGATCGATGTCATACAGAACGGCGCGGCCCTCGAAGCGATCGGGCACACTGGGTCGGAAGGCTGTGATGCAATGCGCAAAAGCGTTCGTTTCGAGATCGGATCCGGACCCGTCACAATCCAGCTGAACGGCATCCGGAAGGACAGCGTTAAGCTCACAATTCGTCCGGCGGCAGACTGATCGCACACGCTCGCAACCTGTCATTTGCTCCGGGCAGCGAGGAAATCAGCGCTGTTCCGACGCCGCGCAACATGCTGAATCGCGGGCAAGTTGCCGGCCGCGCTTGTCCTCTACGTAGGGGTTCCGGGCTTGGCAAATGCCGTGCCCAATATATCGCTTGACCTCCGCCTTACACCCGGCGGAAACAAGTTTCACAAGAATAAACAAATAAGCCGATCATGATGTCGGATGGGGGAGAGTTCGCGCGTCCTAGGGACGCTCTCGGCTTGCTCCCGAGCTCAGCACGCAATTCGCCCACCATCGCGGGGCGGGCGTCGCGCTGGCCTTCCATGATCAACACAATGAATGTCCGAGGGAAGTATGTTTCGGCGCGTCATAGCCTGGTTGAGTGTGATCCTCGCCATCGCCGCAGTCGCGGGTGGGCTGGGCTTCTACAAATATAAAGAGATCCAGGTCGCCATCGCAGCAGGTCAGGCAACGCCAGAGCCGGTGGAAGCCGTTGTCTCGGTGCGCGCGCGCGAAGGCGAATGGTCGACATCCACCCGCGCCATCGGCAGCGTCGTCGCACTGCGTCAGGTCGAGATCAGGAACGAGATCGCAGGCGTCATCTCGGAGATCGGCTTCACGTCCGGCGCCGTCGTCGAGAAAGGCGCGCTGATCGTCAAGTTCGACACCCGCCAGGAAGAAGCGGCCCTCGCCGCCTCCGAGGCCGAAGCGCGTCTGGCCAAGCTCACTCTGGATCGCCGGGAAAGCTTGCGCGGCAGCGCCGCGTTCTCCGCCCAGGAGTTCGACAAATCCCGAGAGGACTTTGCCGCCGCGACAGCGCGCGCCAACACACTTGCGGTGATCGTTGACAAGAAGCGGATTACGGCCCCGTTCCGTGCACGCGTCGGCATCACCAACTGGCAACCCGGCGCCTTCCTCGATGCCGGAACGCTCATCGTGACGCTCCAGGGCACGGACGACGATGCCTACGTTGACTTCTCACTGCCGCAGGATGCCGCCGCCGCAATCCGCCCAGGTTCGACCGTAAACATGAGCGGAGCCGTGGTTCCGGGCCACGAAACCTCCGCGAGCGTAATCGCCGAGGATAACAGCGCCGACGGCACCAACCGCTCGGTTCGCTTTCGCGCCGTCGCCAAAGGGCTGGGCGAACGCCTTCGCCCCGGCACGTTCGTCGACGTGACGGTCCGCACCTCCGAACCCCGCGCTGCGATCATGGTGCCGTTGGCTGCGGTTCGCCGGTCGCCGAACGGCCAGCACGTGTTCGTGCTGGTTGACGAGCAGGGCAAGCTCCGCGCCCGCGAGCGCCCGGTCCAGACCGGGGCCGTCGAAGGTGACGAGATCGCCGTCGACAAGGGCCTCGCCGCCGGAGAGCTGATCGCCGCATCGGGTTCGTTCAAGCTGCGCGACGGCTTGCTGGTCGACATCGGCGAAGTCCCCGCCGCGCCCGCCGCTGTCGGCGTGAACTAAGGAAGCGACCCCATGCGCGCGCTCGAAATCTTCGTCCGGCGGCCGGTGATTGCCATCGTCGTGAACCTTGCGCTGGTCTTGATCGGCCTAAGGGCGGCGACGCAACTCCCCATCCAGCAGTATCCGCGTATTGAAAGCTCCTCGATCGTCATCACCACCGTCTACGTCGGCGCCTCCGCCGAGAGCATTCGCGGATTCGTGACCACCCCGGTCGAGCGCGCCGTCTCGTCGATCACCGGCATAGACTACGTGGAAAGTTCGAGTGTCGCCGGCGTCAGCACGGTGACCGCGCGCCTGAAGCTCAACCACCCGAGCACCGTCGCGCTCGCCGAGGTCGGAAACCGCCTCGACCAGATCAGGAACGAACTCCCCACCGAGGTCGAAAGCCAAGTTGTCGAAGTCCAGCGCGCCGACCGCCCCTACGCCACCTTCTACGTCAGCGTCACCTCTGACAAGATGGCGCCGCCGGAGATCACCGACTACCTGTCTCGGAACATCCAGCCCCGCCTGAGCACGCTTCCCAACGTACAGCGTGTCGGCCTCGAAGGCGCACGCCCCCAGGCCATGCGCATCTGGCTCGACGCCGATCGGCTCGCTGCCTTCGGCCTCGGCGCCAACGAAGTGGAGGCCGCCCTCCAGCGCAACAACTTCCTCGCCGCCGTCGGCCGCACCAAAGGCAACGAAGTCCAGGTCGACCTGCTCGCCAACACCGATCTGAAGAGCGTCGAAGAGTTCGAGCGTCTCATCGTCCGCGAGGACAACAAAAACATCATCCGCATCTCGGATCTCGGACGCGTCGAACTCGGCTCGGAGGAAGAGACCGCCAACGTGCGCGACAATGGCAAGGACGCAGTCTATCTCTCGGTCTGGCCGCTTCCCGGCGCCAACGAGATCAGCGTCGCCTACGCGCTCCGCGACGCGCTCGAAAACATCCGTCCCGACCTGCCCGCCGGAACCGACATCGCGCTCGCCTACGACGGCACTGTCTACATGGAAAATTCGTTGAAGGAGATCGGCAAGACCTTCACCGAAACCGTGCTGATCGTCGGCCTCATCGTGTTCCTGTTCCTGGGCTCTTGGCGCAGCGCGCTGGTGCCCCTCGTCACCATCCCGATCTCGCTCATCGGCGCCACCGCCGCCATGCTGGCGATGGGCTTCTCGCTCAATCTGTTGACGCTGCTCGCCATCGTGCTCTCGGTCGGTATCGTCGTCGACGACGCCATCGTCGTGGTCGAGAACGTCTCGCGCCATATGCAGAACGGCATGGGCCGTATCCAGGCAGCCCTCGTCTCGACGCGCCAGCTCTTCACACCGATCATCGCCATGACCATCACGCTCGCCGCGGTCTACGCGCCGATCGGATTCTTGTCGGGCTTGACCGGCGTGCTGTTCAAGGAGTTTGCGTTCACACTCGCTATCGCCGTCATCGTTTCAGGCTTTGTCGCGATCACGCTGTCGCCGATCATGAGCGCCTACACTGCGCCAGAGGGCGGCCAGGAGAGCCGCTACGGCCGTTTCGTGGGCCACGCGCTCGATCGGCTCTCGGAAGCCTACGGCCGCTGCCTCGATGTCGTCCTCGATCTGCGCGCACAGGTCTTGGCATTCGGCGCGTTCATTTGCCTGCTCGCCATCCCGCTCTATCAGTTCTCCTCGCAGGAGCTGGCGCCGGTGGAGGACGAAGGATTTATTCTGCTGATCGTCAACTCGGCCCCTGACGCCTCGCTTGCCTATACCGCTGGCCACATGGATAAGGTTCTGAAGATCGGCGAGGCGCTGCCGGAATACGACGGCATGTTCGAGATCGTATTTCCCTCGAACGGCTTCGGCGGCTTCATGCTGAAGAACTGGCACGATCGCGCCCGCACTGCAAAGGAGATCCAACCCGAGATCTATGGCGCGGTCTCGAAGGTCAAGGAGCTGCAGATATTCCCGGTATTGCCTCCGGCTCTGCCGGGCGCGGGCAACTACGACGTCGAACTCGTACTGAAAGGCCCTGGCACGCCCGAGCAGATGGCCGACTACGCCGGCAAGCTCGTCAATGCCGCCTTCGCAAGCGGCCAGTTCATGTTCGCCGATACCGATCTCAAGATCGACTTGCCGCAGGTCCTCGTCACGGTCCACCGCGAACGCGTCGCCGACCTCGGCCTCGATCTTGCCGATGTGGGCCGACAGCTCGGCATCCTGATTTCCGGCAACTACGTGAACCGCTTCACGCGCGAAGGCCGCGCGTACAAGGTCATTCCGCAGGTCAACCTGGACGCGCGTGCCGTCGCTTCGCGCCTGCTCGACTACAAGATCCGCGCCCGTGACGGGACCCAGATCCCGGTCTCCGCCATCGCAAGTCTGGAAACCCGAACCGCACCCCGCACGCTTTCGCGCTTCCAGCAAGCCGACAGCTTCCGCGTCTTTGGCGGTGTCGCGCCCGGCATCACCAAGGCAGCCGCTCTCGAGACGCTCGAAACCGCCGCACGTTCCATCCTGCCGGCCGACTACACCGTCGACTATGCCGGTGAATCGCGTCAGCTCCGCCAGGAAGGCACCACGCTTGCCGGAACCCTCGGCTTCGCAGTCTTGCTCATTTATCTCGTGCTCGTCGCCCAGTTCGGCAGCTTCCGCGATCCATTGGTGGTGTTGCTGGGCTCGGTCCCCCTCGCCCTCTCCGCGGCCCTCGTCTTCACGTTCCTCGGCTTCACCACCATCAACATTTACAGCCAGATTGGGCTGATCACGCTCGTCGGCCTCATCGCCAAGAACGGCATCCTGATCGTCGCCTTCGCTAACGAGTTGCAGAAGCAGGGAATGAGCAAGATCGCCGCCATCCGCGAAGGCGCCAAAACCCGCCTCCGCCCAATTCTGATGACGACAGCGGCCACCGTGTTCGGCCACTTGCCGCTCGTCTTCGTGACCGGGGCCGGCGCCGAAGCCCGCAACAGCATCGGCATCATGCTGGTCTCCGGCATGGCCATCGGCACCGTCTTCACGCTCTTTATATTGCCCGTGATCTATCTCGTGCTTGCCGCCGAGCACAAACCCGAGGACGACCTGGAAGAAGTCCCGCTCCCGTCGCAGGCAGCGCAGCTCCCCGTTTAGTTTCGCCGCGCGCGGCCTATTCTTGCGCCGTTTCGGTAGAAAACCGGCCCGCCTTACCAATCCGTAACCCTCCCGTAAGAGGCCGAACAGGTAACGGGCCAATATTTGCTTCAATACTTTCAGGCCAGTGCTCTCCGGCAGTGGCAGCTCCGCCAATTCCGCCGGACTTTCATACGGACGCCAGCCATGCGCGTGCTCCTCATCGAGGACGATCCCGATACCGCCGCTTACGTCATCAAAGGCCTCGAAGAAGAAGGCCATACCATCGATCACACCATCGACGGGCGCGACGGCATCGCTCAAGCCATGGGCGAAACCTACGACGTCATGATCGTCGATCGTATGCTTCCCGGCCTCGACGGCATGATGATCGTCAAGACGGTCCGGGCAGCTGGCCACAAGGTGCCGGTCATCTTTCTGACGGCACTCGGAGGCGTTGACGACCGCGTCGACGGGCTCGATGCCGGCGGCGACGACTACCTCGTCAAGCCGTTCGCATTCTCCGAACTGCTGGCCCGCCTCAATGCGCTGGCCCGCCGCCCGCATCTCAAGGGAGAGGAAACGCGCCTCAAGGTCGGTGACCTGGCGCTGGATCTGATTACGCGGAAGGTAGTCCGCGGCAGCACCGAGATTGATCTTCAACCGCGCGAGTTCCGCCTGCTCGAAGTGCTGATGCGCAACAAGGGACGCGTCGTTACCCGCACCATGCTGCTCGAGCGTGTCTGGTCATTCCATTTCGATCCCAAGACAAGCGTCGTCGAAACCCACATCTCCCGCCTGCGCTCCAAGATCGACAAACCCTTCGCAACCGAGCTGATCCACACCATCCGCGGCAGCGGCTACAGCTTGCACGAAGGGCCATGACAATCCGAACGACAGGAAACCGCTTGTGCTGAAACGGACGCCTTTCCGCTTGGCGGCGACGTTCACGGCGCTCTTTGCCACCACCGTCATCGTCCTGTTCGCGATCCTCTATTTCGGCATCAGCGCCAGCCTGGGCAGCCAGATCCGCATTCGCGCCCAGGAAACGCTCGACGCACTCGTCGCGGTGGATCGCCAGAAAGGCTTCGACGACCTCGCCGCCGTCGTGAACAGCGAGAGCGACTCGATCCGAGACGCAGACTTCATCTTCGAGCTCGTCGATGACAAAGGCCAGCACGTCGCCGGCAATGTGCGCGGCATCAGACAATCCGGCACCTGGCTGACACTCGAACGCGACGACATCCAGCCCGATTGGGACAACGGCGAGCCCGACGACCGTTTCCACGCAATATGGCAAGACGTCTCCAAGGGACACCTGCTCGTCGGCAGCAGTAATCGTGAGCTGCGTCGGACACAGAAGTTTCTGCTCGAAGTGCTCGGCATCGGTCTCGCTTCTACGCTGCTGCTCGGCGGCCTTTGCGGCGCATTTCTCGCAGCCCGCACGCAGCACCGCATCGACGCCTTCGCCAAAACGCTGTCGGCTGTGTCGGCCGGGCAGATCGCCGCCCGTGTCCCAATGACCGAATCCGGCGACGATATCGATCACGTCGGCGCCCAGGTCAATCAGACCCTCGACCACCTGCAGAAGCTGATCGAGAACGTCAACCAGTCATCGTCCGATATCGCCCACGATCTGAAAAAACCCGTCGGACGCCTGCGCCAGCGGCTCGATATCGCCGGGCGGAGTGCCAAAACACCGGCTGAGTTTCGCGCAGCGATCGAAGCCACACTGTCCGACCTCGACGCCATGATAGAGACGTTCGACGCGCTCTTGCGCATCACCCAGATCGAAGCCGGCGCCCGCAAGGCACGTTTCGCAAACATCGACCTCGACACCGTGCTCGATGATGTCGCCGACATCTACGAAGCCGTCGCCGAAGACGCCGGCCACAGGTTCACGTGGACCAGCGGCACCTACAAGCCCACGATCGTCAGAGGCGATCGCGAGCTTCTGCTGCAACTCTTTGCCAACCTCATCGAGAACGCGATCCGCCATTGCCCCCCCGGCACGCGCATCGGGCTAACCCTCCGCGAAGAGGCGGACGCCTTCAGAGCTGAGGTTTTCGACGACGGTCCCGGCATTCCGCAGAGCGAGCGCGAGAAGGTTTTTCGCCGCCTTTACCGGCTCGAACGCGCACGCACGACGCCCGGTAGTGGTCTCGGCCTAACCCTTGCTGCCGCCGTCGCCGAGCTGCACGGCGCCCGCATCGAACTCGGCGACAAAGTGCCCGGCCTCAACGTCTCCATATCTTTTCCCAAGGCCAATATAGGCACTTGAGCCTCTCTTACCAATCCGTATGTCCGCGGCCAAGAAGCCGCAAGCTTGGGCGCTCATAACTCTCTGCGTGGGTCGCTGGTGAGCCGACGGCCCACGACGAGAAACAGGAGAAGTCCATGTCCAAGAAGTTCGTCGCGCCGCTTGTTCTGGCCGGCCTCGCTGCCCTTTCGACGGCAGCCCTTGCCGCCGCACAAACCGCGACTGGAGATGTCAAGTCGACCGATACCGCCAAGCACGAGCTGACCCTCTCCAACGGAGAGACGTTCGAGGTTGGCACCCATGTGAAGCTCGACAAATTCAAAGCCGGCGACAAGATCGCCATCACCTATGAAACCAAAGACGGCAAGATGGTCGCTTCCAAGGTTCATCACGCCAAGTAATCACAAAGCCGAATTCAACCGCAACACCACAACCTGAGACGAGTTAGGAAACGACCATGAAACACATGAAGAAGCTGGCGATCGTCGCACTCGCAGTAACCGCAGGCGCCAGCGCGGCGGCAGCGGCAGGTCCGTCAGCGATGGAGGTAACGGGCCGGATTCAGCACCTCAATCCGCGCGCCCACCACCTCACCGTGAAGAGCCAGACCTATCGCTATAATCCGCGCCTTGCCGGCATGACACTGCGCCGGGGCGAGGAAGTCCGCATCCTCTACCGCGAAAGCCACGGCCAACGGATCGCGGTGAAGATCCTTCCCGCGGCTTGAGCCGACGACGACACTGCAGCCCTCTCTAGCTTGATCCCCCCAAGCCAACTTTGCACAAGAGCTTCGCAGTCTTGTGCATCGGGGCCGCCCTCAAAAGCGGCCCCATTTTTTTTGCGAACGACCTAGTAGCCCGTCATCTCGAGATAACCGACGCCAGCGTGCGATCCGCTAAAGCGCACTGGCCCCTCCCAGTAGGGAAAGATCGTCGCCATCCAGCTTTCGGCATTGAGAGGCGTCGTCTCGATCGAAAGCCCACGGCTCTTCACGTCCACTTTCCAGGAGATCGGAAGGCGCCGCCCTGCAAGGTTGCGATGGGAGAGCGGCGTCAAAGCAATGTCGGCCGCATCCAGCGCGACGGCCTGGCCATCGGCGCCAATCCAGCTCCCAGCCCGATAAAAATCGCCGTCCGTCCCCCGCAATTGAAACAGCATCAGCTTGTCGCCGCCGGGTAGATGCAGCGAAAACCAGTCCCAACCCTTTTGATCAGCCGCGAGCGGCTGGCTGCTCCACTCGCGATCCATCCAAGCCTGCCCTGTCACCGGGATCGAGCGGCCTGATAGTGTCAGCGTCCCGCTGACCTCGAAAAATGGCTGGCTATAGTAATAGGAGGCCTGCCCGCGTTCGGATTTTCGGCTGTAGCCGTTGTCGCCCTGGAGCGTTGGCGCGTGTTCGGTTTTGAGCGCGAGCGAATAGGAAAAATCGGCGCCCTTCGCCGTCAACAGCGTCGCGCGCAAGCTCGAAGCGTCCGCACTGTCCGTACTCACGAACGACCAGTCGTCGATCCACGCATGAAACGGACGCGCTTTCGCACCCGCCTGCCCGATACCGCCCCGTGCCAACGTTTCCGCGAAGTGATGCGCCGTCGCGCTCGTCACTGCCGCATGTCCCATCCACACCTGCTGGCTCGCCCAGCCTTCCCGTTCCGGGCCGGGCGACAGCGCTTGCCGGAATAACGTCCATTGCACGCCGTAAGCATTGCCGTCGGCGTCCTTGAGGTTGGCGGTCACGTACCACCACTCAATGCGGTAGTCGGGGTGGGCACCGAAATCGTCGGGAAACGAAAGCGTCTTCCCCGGCACCACTTCTGCAAACCCAGACGCACTGTCCCCAAGCCCGGCAAAGCCCCCCGCGCCTGCGCGCTCCACACCCCATGCGAGCGCTGTGATCGCAAACAACACGACGATCGCCCTAACGCTCATTGGCAAACACTTTCATGAGATCCTGCGGCGCCGTGCGCTGGAGACGGATCACCGGGATGATCGCCGCCAGAAACGCCGTCGCCAGCGCCGAGATCAGGATCACCACCCACTGCATCGGAAAAACGTGGAACGGCAAGCGCCAGCCGAACGCCTGCACGTTGACGATTGCAACGAGGCACCAAGCCAGAACCAGGCCCAGCGGCACGGCAAGTACGGCCGTGATCGCAGCCAGAACCAGAAGCTTCCCGATCTCGAGATCGGCGAGCCGCCGCCGCGTAACTCCGAGCGCCCACACCGGAGCCAACTGCGTGAGGCGCAAATCGCTGAGCGTCAGCAGGCTCGCAAACAATGCGATTCCCGATACGATCAGCGTCAGCGTGTTCAGCGCACCCGTCACCGCGAACGTGCGTTCGAAGATGCGCGTCGACATCGCTTTGAGAGAAGCTTGATCCACGATGCGCGCAAGCTTCGGCCCCAGCTCCGCTTGCATACGTTGAATCACCGCTTGGGCCGCAGCACCCGGCGCCACACGCAGGCTGTAGCTCGTACGCCGCGCGTCACGGAAGTGCCGGATCAGATGGTCCACGTTCACCCGTACCTGTCCCTTCGGGTTGCCGTAGTCCGGATAGAATCCCACCACTGGAACGTCCCACACGCCATCCGCAGTCGGGATCGAGAGCACGCTACCAAGCGCGAGGTCCATCCTCCGCGCGAGTTGCTCGCTGATCAGAGCACCGCCTCCGTCCCGCACTCGGTCCCACGCGTCGTCGGAATGCGCGAGCAACGAAAAATGATCCCGGTAGGTCGCATGATCCCGCGTACCGTAGACATCCACTGGCCAGCCTTTGATCCGCGTTTCGGCTCTCCAAACCGGAAGCACCGCCTCGACCCGTGACTCCTCGCCGAGCCAGCGTTCGATGAAGCGCGCATCTTCGACGCTCGATGCGTCGAAGTAGATCTCGGAGTTGAGCCTCTCGTCGAGCCAGCCGGTGAACGTCTTGCGGAATCCCTCGACCATGGTCCCGACGCCGACGTTCGCCGAAAGCGCGAGCAGCAGCGCCATCAATGCCAGCGACAATCCGGAGAGCTGTTGGCGTGTATCGGCCCAGAACCATTGCGCGAGCGCGCCGGACGCGCGCCGTTCACCGACGCGCAACACCGCAGCTAGTCCGAGCGGCAGCAGCAACGCCGCGCCCAGCAGCACACCGGCAATCACCACGAACCCTGCAACGAGACCGCGTCCCCACAGGAAGGCCGCAAGGGCGATCAGCAGACACAGCACCGCGAAAACACTCTGGCGCAGAAGCTGCGCGTGCTGCGCTTCCCGCCAGGCCAACGGCTTCGCCACCGCCAGCAGCGGCAGCCGATACACTTTGAGCAGACTAACCGCCGAAGCGAGCAGCGCGCCCGCGAGCGCCATGCCGAGCCCCGAAAGCCACCAGCGCGCTTCAATCACGAGATGACCGCCCACATGCGCGCCGTAGAGACCCGAAAGGCTTGCCGACACATCCGGTAGAAGCGCAGCCGCGATTAGGTAGCCAGCGATCATGCCGAGCGCGCCGGCGACTAGCGCAAGCAGAACGACCTCTCCGACCAGAACCGTCAACAACAGCCACAGCGGCGCACCGACCGCGCGCAGCGTTCTGAGCGTCGCAAGCCTCTGCTCGAACGCGAGTCCGATCGACGCATGAACAATGAAAAGCCCAACGATAAAGGCCAGAAGCCCGAAAGCCGTCAGGTTGAGATGAAAGCTGTCGGTCAGCCGCTCGAGATCGCCGGCTTCTTCCGCTTTTTCGATCCGCAGCGTGCGCCCGGCAATGCCCACAAGATGCGCCTCTCCATGGCGATCCCCCGCATCGGCCACGAGCCGCGTGAGCTGTCCCGGCCGCCCCAGGATCTCTTGGGCCGCGCCGATATCGACGACCAGAAGGCCAGGGGCCACCGCATCGGCCTTGACGAGTGGCGGCAAGTTATGGGCCCCGTCCGTACGCGGCTGTGCGCCTTCAATCGCGCCGAGCTCGGTCAATGTTTCGGATGCGGCGAACGTTCGCCCCGGCGCTTGCAGAAAGTCTTCGAGATCGGCGCCTGTTGCGAGGCCGGCGACGGGCGATCCCTTGGACACCGTCAACGGCTCGACACCGATCAGCCGGTACGAAGCGCCACCAATCCGCACCGTCCCTTCGAGCACCGGTGAGACTTTCCATCCCGCGCGCCGCAGCGCCACGTAGGTTTCCTGCGGCACAAACAATCCGGACGCCGATACGATGCTCCGAGCGCCGGCCTCTCCAAACACCGCCGCTGCGCGATCGTAGCTCGTGCGCGCTTGCTGGTTCAACGCCTGCACGCCACTCCACAGCGCGGTCGCCACCGCAAGCCCGACCACCAGCGTCGCGAGGTTCATCGGATGCCGCCGCCAATGACTGAGCAGCGTTGCAAATATCCAGAACGCCTGCGCCGACACCTGAGCCAATGTGCGGGATGAGGTCACGACGCGGCGATCACTCCCGATGCGAGCGTCACCTGCCGGTTGAGACGCGCGGCGAGACGCGTGCTGTGTGTCACCATCAGGAAACCGCAGCCCGTTCGGCGGATGAGATCGAGCGCGAGATCCAGCACTTCGTCACCGGTCGCCTCGTCCAAGTTGCCGGTCGGCTCATCGGCGACCAGCAGCCGAGGGCGGATTGCGAGCGCCCGCCCGATGGCAACGCGTTGCTGCTGCCCCCCGGATAGCTGTTCCGGATAGCGCGCCTCGAGTCCCGAGAGACCAAGCCGCCGCACCAGTTCGCTCTGCCAGTCGGCGTCGAAACGTCCAGCCAGCCGCGCCTGAAAAGCGAGGTTCCCACCCACTGTCAGGCTCGGTATCAGATTGAACTGCTGGAACACGATTCCGACCCGCTCGCGCCGCAGCGCCGCGCGCTCCGCATCCGATTGGCCGGTGACACGCACCCCATCAAGGATGATGTCGCCGCCATCGGCTTCGTCGAGACCGCCGATCAGGTGCAGAAGCGTGCTTTTTCCGCTGCCGGATTCCCCGAGCAGCGCTAAGCTGCTCCCAGCCTCAAGCGTCAGATCCACACCCTTGAGAACCTGCGCCGGCCCCTGCGGGGTCGCATAGGACTTTCGCACATTCGAAACGCGGAGCAGCGGCAGCGCATCAGATGGCGCGCGGTCAGCAGCTTGAGACTGCTCAGCAGGTGTCGCCTTCTGGCTCTCCAATGAGGCGCGCATAATCGTCCCTCGTGTCGATATCCGCGAACAGAGAGACGTCTTCGAAGGCGACGTCAAGGCGTTCGCTCGAGGAAAGCCTATCAAGTACGGTTTTACCGCCCTTTGCGCCAGAAAGTGCGGCGAGATCGGGAAACAGCCGGCGCGGCCATAACACCGGGTTTCGCTGTTCGCCCCGCGTCGTCACGGGCACGACGACCATATCCTCGCCTGCACCTACAAAAGCCTCGGCCAGCCGCAACAGCATGTCGGGCGAGAGATTGGCCATATCGCCGGGAACGATGAAGGTCCCTCGCGAGGGCGGTGAAAGCGCGCGGACGCCCGCTGCGACCGAGCCACCCATACCGTCATCCCAAAGCGCGTTGTGAACAAACCGCAGTGGTAGCCCGGCGAGCGCCGCTTCATAGGCCTGCTGCTCGGCCCCCGTCACCACCACGAGATCGCGAATACCGACGGCCAGCAGTACACCCGCTACGTTGGCCAGCATCGGCTTGCCTCCGATCTCCGCGAGCAGCTTGTTGTCGGCGCCGAAACGGCGCGAAGCCCCGCCTGCGAGCAGCACCGCCCCGAAAGACCCGTCGATCTGTGCCGGCGGAGTTGACGTCATGTCATCCGCCGCGCCGCGCGCGGATGATCGCGCCGAGAATGGAAACGGCGATCTCACCGGGTCCCTTTGCGCCGATCGGAAGTCCGACAGGCGCATCGATGCGCGCGATCTCTACCGCAGTGAGACCTGCTTTGCCGAGCCTTTCGACACGCTTTTCGTGCGTCCGCCGCGACCCGAGCGCGCCCACATAGAAACACGATGATCGCACCGCCGGCACCAGCGTCTCGTCGTCGAGACGTGCTTCATGCGCCAGCGCCACCACGGCCGTTTGACTATCGAGCCCCAGCGCAGGCAACGCCGCCTCCGGCCAATCATGGCTCAGTTTGACACCCTGGAACCGGTCAGCCGTGGAAAACGCGGTGCGCGGGTCGACCATCGTCACTTGATAGCCGACGCGCTGCGCGAGATCCGACAGCACCTGCCCGATATGCCCGGCGCCAACCAGGATCACGTGCACCGGCGGCACCAGCGCATGGAGGAATGTCCGTGCGTCGGGAGCGTCGAGCAACACGCATTCGCCGCCATTGAGCAGCTTGGCCGTATCGGCCGCATAGGAACTCGTCTGGTCCTTGAGCACGCGCTTGCCGGTCGCGAGATCCGTCTCCACCACCAGCAGCGACCGCGCCTTGCGACGTTCGAGCACGTGATCGAGAAACGCCGCGTCATCAGCGCCGCTGAGGCGTTCGACGAAAATCTCGATCCGCCCGCCGCACGGAAGTCCGACCGACCAGGCCGTCTCGTCGGCAATCCCGAACTCGAGAAGCTTCGGTACGCCCGAAGCGATCACCTCGGCAGCTACTGTAATCACCGCTCCTTCGACGCAGCCGCCCGAAACCGATCCTTCGAAGCGATCGTCGCGCCCGACGACGAGCTGCCCGCCGATCGGAACCGGCGAGGAACCCCACGTCTTGACGACAGTCGCGAGCGCGATAGCCCCCGACGTGTCGAGCCACTGCCGCGCGATCTGGATGACGTCGCGCGGCGCGCTTTCGCCATACCCGTGAGCCGAAGGCCCACGGGGTCCGTCTGCAATCCCTGCATCTGGCATGGCGCTATCCAAGTTTCAGCCCATCGGCAAACGGGAGAATACGCACGCGATGCCCGGTGCCCGCCGCAATGGCGTTGGCAACGGCGGGACCGATCGGCGGGACGCCCGGCTCACCGATTCCGGTCGGCGCCGCATCCGAGGCGACCAGATGCACCTCGACCTTCGGCATCTCGTTGAAGCGCAAGACCTCGTAACCGTCGAAGTTGCCCTGATCAACGACGCCATCCTTCAGCGTAACCTTGCTGTGCAGGATTGCGCCGAGACCGTAGCCGACGCCACCTTCCACCTGCGCCCGGATGTTGTCCGGGTTTACGGCGATGCCGCAATCGACGGCCGCGACCACCCGCTCGACCTTCGGCTTGCTATCGACCATCCGCAACTCCGCGACCTCGGCAACGAAGCTCTTGAAGCTTTCGTGCACCGCGACGCCGCGGAACACACCCTCGGCCGGCGGAGTGCCCCATCCGGCTTTCTCGGCCGCAAGTTGCAGCACCGCCCGATGACGCGGATGCTTCGCGAGCAAGCTCAGCCGGAATTCGACCGGATCCTTCTTCGCGAGCGCCGCGATCTCGTCGATCATTGTTTCCATCACGTAGGCCGTGTGCGTGTGACCGACAGAACGCCACCACAACGGCGGGGCACCGACCTTCGTGTTGTGCAGCTCGACGTGCATGTTCGGGATTTCATACGGCGTATCGGCCACGCCCTCAACCGACGTCCCGTCGATGCCATCCTTGACGATGGCGCTTTCGAACGGCGTTCCCGTCGCGATCGACTGCCCGACGATGCGGTGATGCCAGCCGACGATCGCGCCATCCTTGTCGAGGCCGACCCGCACCTTGTGTACGTAGAGCGGACGATAATAGCCGCCCTTGATGTCGTCTTCCCGCGTCCACACGAGCTTAATCGGCTCGCTGCGGCCGGAGGCCTTCACGATCTGTGCGGTCTCGGCGATGTAGTCGGAATCGTACACGCCGCGGCGGCCGAACGAGCCGCCCGCCCACAGCGTATTGATGATGACGTTCTCGGGCTTGATCCCGAAGATCGCGCCCGTCACCGCCTGATCGACGGTTTGCAGCTGCGAGCCGGTCCACAGCGTCGCCTGCCCGTCCTTGAACTGCAGCACGCAGTTCATCGGCTCCATCGGCGCGTGCGCCAGGAACGGAAACACGTACTCGGCCTCGATCACCTTGTCGGCCTTGGCCAGCGCACCCGCGACGTCATCGCCCTTTCGCGCGACGAGCCCCGGCTTGTCGGCCAATGCCTTGTATTCAGCGACGATGGCGTCCGAACCACGGGTCTCGGCGTTGCTGTCGTCCCAGGTGATCTGCAGGAGATCGCGCGCGCGGATTGCGGCATAGGTCGAGGTCGCGAGCACCGCCACGCCCTTCGGCAACTGGACGACATCCACGACGCCTTTGACGGCCCGCGCCGCCTTGTCATCGACGGATTTCACCGTGCCGCCGAAACGCGGAGAGCGCGCCAGCGTCGCGACAAGCATCCCCGGGAGTTGCACATCCTGGGTGTAGATCCGCGCGCCCGATGTTTTCGGCACCGAGTCGAGACGCGGAAACGACTTGCCGATGTAGACGAAATTTTCCGGCGCTTTGAGTTTCGGCTCGGCCGGAACAGGAACCGCCGCGGCCTCCTTCGCCAGTCCGCCGAGCGTCGCAGTATGCGATCCCGACGACACAACGCCCTTGGCGACCTTCACTGTCGCGGCATCGACGCCCCAGCGTTTGGCCGCGGCCTCGACGATCATTGCGCGCGCCGCCGCGCCCGCCTTTCGATATTGCTCGTACGAGTTGGCGATTGCAGTCGAGCCGCCGGTGCCTTGCACACCGAAGAAGAAGTTCTTGTAAAGCTCCACGTTGGCAGGCGCGAATTCCGGCTTCACCTGCGCCCAATCCGCATCAAGTTCTTCGGCGACCAGCGTCGAGAGCCCGGTCGCGATGCCCTGGCCCTTGTCCTGGTGCTTGACGATCACCGTCACCACGTTATCCGGCGTAATCGTGACGTAAGGCGTGAATACGCCGTCCGCCGTGGCAGCCTTGCTCGCAGCTTCTGCGCGCGCAGCTCCCGCAGGAACCCAGCCGCCGATCACAAGACCGGCGCCGGTGCCGAGCGCGAGCCGCACGAAATTGCGCCGATCAAGTGCAAGAGCGTCCGTAAGAGCCGGCGCCTCCGCCAGGACTTGCGCTTTGAACTGAGAAAGATCCATCCGTCCGTGCATGAGCGCGCTCCTCAAGCCTTGAGTGTGTCGGAAGCCACGTGGATCGCGGCGCGGATACGTTGATAGGTGTTGCAGCGGCAGATATTGCCGGTCATCGCCCCATCGATATCCTCCGCGGTGGGCTTAGGGTTCTCCGACAGCAGGGCCGCAGCGGCCATGATCTGGCCGGACTGGCAATAGCCGCACTGAACCACGTCGAGCTTCACCCAGGCATCGCGAACGGCGTCGGCGACCTTGCCGGACAAGCCCTCGATCGTCGTAATTTCTTTGCCCGCGACGTCCGAAACCGCCGTCACGCACGAGCGGATCGGCTGACCGTCGAGGTACATCGTGCACGCGCCGCACTGCGCGGCACCGCACCCGAATTTACTTCCGATGAGACCGAGTTCGTCGCGGACGACCCACAGCAGCGGCGTGTCGTCCTCCGACTCGACGGACACATCTCGACCGTTGAGTTTGAATTGGGTCATGCAGATCTCCCGTAAACTGCATTGCAATGAGATGCGCGCAACTGCTCGCAAGCAGCCTTCCGTGCGCACATTTGGCATAATGTGCGCACGCCCATCGGCAATTTCCAGACCCATCGGTACAAATTACAAGATTTCGGCAGTTCGACGCGCGCGATGCACAAGCCCGGATCGACAATCCGCCGAAAGACGATCCCGGAAACACGGCCGATAAAGCACAGTCAGGAGCAGTCGGCGCGTGCTCTGCGCGCAACCGTTCAATCCAAATTCATGGCCTCTTTGTGCCGCGCAATCTCGGCGAGCAGCCATTGCCGGAACTGTTTCACACCCGCGAGAGATGACGCCCCCGGCCGCACCGCCAGCGCATAACAGCTCGGGATCTTGCGGCGGATCGGAAACGGCGCGACGAGCAACCCCCGCGCCAGCAGATCCTCGACCATGATGTTGTCGCCGAGCGCGACGCCGCCGCCGTTGACCGCCTCACGAATGGCAAGCGACGGATCGTGAAAGATCGCGCCCGTCCTCGGGTCGACGCCCTTCACTCCGACACCTCGGATCCACTCCTCCCACCACGCCATCGTGTTTTCGTGCAGCAGCCGGTGGAGGGCGAGATCGGACGGCTTCCGAAGCGCGCCCTTCCCTTTCGTGAGCGACGGCGCACAGACCGGCAGCACGATCAGCGAAATCAGCGGCACCAGCCGCGGATCGTCCACGTCGTCAGGCGCAAACAGAATTCTGAGATCGGCCCGCTGATTGCCGCCCTTGCCCCTGTCGTCATGGATTGACACTTCGAGCTCGCACGCCGGATAGGCCGCGCGAAATGCGGGCAACCGATCCGCAAGCCAAAGGTTCATGAACGTAGCGTTGATCGACAGCGTTACCCGCTTGGGCCCGCGCCGCCTTTGCGGCTCGTTGGCGCTGATCTCCTCGGTCGAATCCCGGATTGCATCGAACGCGTCGGTAAGGCGGCGCGCATACGGCACAGCCTTCTCCGTAAGCTGCACCTGCCGGAACCCTCGCTCGAACAGCGCGACACCGAGCGCTTGCTCGAGCGAGCGAATGTGCCGGCTCACCGCCGAGGGCGTCAGCCGCAACTCCTCTGCCGCGTCCCTGAAACTCTGAAGTCTTGCCGCCGCCTCGAAGGCGCGGATTGCATTCAATGACGGGAGCGCCATGGGAAACACCGAACAGGCAGGGCACCTACGAATGAGATGAGTTTTACTCACCTCATTGCGGAAAAATAGCCGTTTGTCAGGCCGTTTCGCAAGGCAGATCCTCGAAGCCGTTCCGCACGCAAGGCTGGGCGCGCTGCCCACGGCCGAACGCGCACCCAAGATGCCGATCCGTAAGCCGAAACTTCGGGAAACATCACAATGAACCAGATGCTCAACCCTCCGCTCCACCCGCGTGAGATCGACAACGCCGTCTTCGGAAAAAGCATCATGGGCGGCTCGCGCGAACCGCAATACAGCGGCGTGCTCTCCTTCATGCGCCGCCGCCTGACGCGCGACCTCGCCAGCGTCGATGTTGCCGTCTGGGGCATTCCCTTCGACGCAGCCGTTTCGAACCGGCCCGGCGCGCGCTTCGGACCGCAGGGCGTGCGCCGCGCCTCGGCAATGCTCGAAGGCGACCCACAATATCCATTCCGCGCCGATCCTTTCGAGCGCCTGGCGGTCGTCGACTACGGCGATTGCTCGCTCGATTACGGCCGGTACGGTGACGCTCCGCGCCAGATCGAAGGCCAAGCCCGCGAGATCATCGACCGAGGCCCCGCCCTGCTTTCGATCGGCGGCGACCACTTCGTCACTTGGCCGCTCTTGAAGGCGCACGCCCATAAGCACGGGCCGATGGCGCTCGTGCAGTTCGATGCCCACCAAGACACCTGGTTCGACGAGGACGGACGCATCGACCACGGCTCGTTCGTTGCCCGCGCCGTGCGGGAAGGCATCATTTTGCCGGAACGTTCGATCCAGATCGGCATCCGCACCCACGCACCCGAAACATGCGGTTTCGATATCATCTACGGCGAAGACATTCCCGAACTCGGCATCGGAGGCGTGGTTGATCGCATCCTCGGGCGGGTCGGTGACGCCAAGACCTATCTGACCTTCGATATCGACTGCCTCGATCCGGCTTTCGCACCGGGAACGGGAACGCCAGTGTCAGGCGGGCTCAGCACACGCGAGGCCTTCATGATCCTGCGCCGTCTCGGCGCGCTCGATATCGTCGGCGGCGACGTGGTGGAGGTCGCGCCCGCTTATGATCACGCTGACATCTCCTCGATCGCCGGGGCGACCGTGCTCCAGCACTATCTGGGTCTCCTGGCGGAAAGGAAAAAATAGAACGAAAACCGTAGGATGTCGGTTCACTTATCTCGGCCGTTGCAAAGCAAATAACGCGGATCGCGCGCAATTTTGCCCCACCAATGGCCAAGCCCCCTTTATTTATGTACTTGACGGTCCATATTGATGCCGGGCGGGTGGTTCTCTCGGCGCAAGCACGCGGGACGCCTGCACGCAACGATACGATGCAGGAGATTCTTTCATGTCCGCCAAGCTCTTTTCACCGCTGACAATCGGCACGCTTACCTTACCCAATCGCATTGTCATGGCGCCGCTGACCCGCAACCGCGCGGCCGACGGTGATGTACCCCATGCGCTCAATGTCGAGTATTACTCCCAGCGCGCGTCGGCCGGATTGATCATCACCGAAGGCACGCAGATCTCGCCTGAGGGCAAGGGCTACATCGCGACACCCGGCATCTACAGCCCCGAGCAGGTTGCGGGCTGGCGCAAGGTCACCGATGCCGTGCACGCCAAGGGCGGACGCATCTTCGCGCAGATATGGCACGTCGGCCGCATCTCCCACACATCGCTTCAGCTGAACGGGCAGTCCCCCGTCGCACCGTCCGCCATCACTGCCAATTCCAAAACGTTCGTCGCCACGGGCTTCGTCGATACGTCAGCACCGCGCGCCCTCGAAACCGCCGACATCAAACGCATCGTCGAGGACTATCGCAAGGCGGCCCAGAACGCAGAGCGCGCCGGCTTCGATGGCGTCGAGCTGCACGCCGCAAACGGCTACTTGATCGACCAGTTCCTGCGCGACGGCACCAACAAGCGCACAGACGAATATGGCGGCAGCATCGAGAACCGCACGCGTTTCCTCGGCGAGGTTCTTGCGGCCATCACCTCTGTGTTGCCGGCCGATCGTGTCGGCGTCCGCTTCAGCCCGTTCTCGAATTACAACGACATTTCCGACAGCACCCCTCTGAGCACCTTCGGCGCGGCCGTGTCCAAGGCCAACGAGTTCAAGCTCGGCTATTTGCATCTCGTGGAAGGCCAGACCGGCGGCCCGCGTGATCAGGTGTCTCCGTCCGACATCGCGAGCCTGCGCAGCCGCTTCAAAGGCGCCTACCTCGCCAACAACGGCTATGACCGCCAGCACGCCATCGATGTCGTCGAAAACGGCAACGCGGACCTCGTCGCGTTTGGCCGCCCGTTCATCGCCAATCCGGATTTGGTCGAGCGCTTGCAGCAGGGCGCACCGCTCAACGATCCGCAACCCGCGACGTTCTACGGCGGCGGCGCCGAGGGCTACACCGACTACCCCACGCTGGGCGCCAAGGCCGCCTGATCTTAGGGGAAGCTGCTGAGCCAGAGCGTTGATCGACAGAAGACCAAAGGCGCCCAGCCGTTAAGGGCGCCTTTTATTTGTCGTCCATTCGGCACCAATCTATTTCAAAATCACTATATTGGTTCTGAGATCAATCGATGACATCTTCTCCTCAACAGCGACGGCCATGGCGGTTCGTCGGCAGGAAAGGAGAATTCGACATGATCAGAATTCGCAAAAGCAACGAGCGCGGTGCCAGCAACTTCGGCTGGCTCGACAGCAAGCATTCCTTCTCCTTCGGTCACTACTATGATCCGAAGAACATGGGCTTCGGCACGCTCCGCGTGATCAACGAGGACATCGTCGACGGCGGCGCCGGCTTCGGCACCCATCCGCACGACAACATGGAGATCATCTCCTACGTTCTCGAAGGCGCGCTCGAGCACAAGGACAGCCTTGGAACCGGCTCGGTGATCCGCCCCGGCGACGTGCAGCGCATGTCGGCCGGCACCGGCATCGCCCATAGCGAGTTCAACGCCTCCGAAAGCGATCCCGTGCACTTCCTTCAGATCTGGGTGCTTCCGAAACAGCGCGGCTTGACCCCGAGCTACGAGCAGAAATCGTTTCCGCCCGAAACCCGCAAGGGACGCCTTCAGCTCGTCGGAGCCAGCGATGGCCGCGACGGTGCTGTGACGATCCATCAGGATCTCGATCTGCACGTCGCCAATCTCGCAAAAGGCGATGCTGTCACGCACACGCTGGCTCCGCGCCGCAAGGCTTGGGTCCAGGTGACGCGCGGCGAGGTCACAGTCAACGGCGAGGTCGTCCGCAAGGGAGACGGAGCCGCACTGACCGATGAGGCGGAGGTAAAGATCGCCGCCAACGACAACGCCGAGGTCCTCCTCTTCGACATCGGCGCCTAACGCCTTCGCACGAGCCAACGCCGGGCGGCCTGATCGCCGCCCGGCCCTTTCTTCCGCGCTCGCACGAGCCGCTGAATTCACCCGAACCGAAAGCCAAACATCATGAGCAAAGTCCTCGTCCTCTACTATTCGAGCTACGGTCACATCGAGCGCATGGCGGAGGCCGTCGCCGAAGGTGCGCGCGAAGCCGGCGCCTCAGTGGACATCAAGCGCGTGCCCGAGCTGGTCCCGGAGGAGGTGGCCGCGAAAAGCCATTTCAAGCTCAACCAGTCTGCGCCCATCGCTACCGTCGACGAACTCGCCGACTACGACGCCATCCTCTTCGGCACGCCGACTCGCTTCGGCAACATGGCCGCCCAGATGAAGAACTTCCTCGATCAGACCGGCGGCGTCTGGTTCCAGGGCAAACTGATCGGCAAGGTTGGATCCGTGTTCACATCCACCGCCACCCAGCACGGTGGCCAGGAGAGCACGATCCTCTCCACGCATACCGTGCTCCTGCACCACGGCATGGTCGTCGTCGGACTGCCCTATTCGTTCCAGGGTCAGACCACGCTTTCCGAAATCACCGGCGGTTCGCCCTACGGCGCAACCACCATCGCAGGCAGCGACGGTTCACGCCAGCCGAGCGAGAACGAGCTTGCCGGTGCCCGCTTCCAGGGCAAGCACGTCGCAACCATCGCAGCCAAACTCGCACGCGCTTAACTCCCCCCAAACTCCCCTGAGCGCGTGAAAAACGGCCACCGGCGGCAACGTCGGTGGCCGTTTCCATTTGGCGAACATGGCAGCCATTGAGCCAGCCCGCCACGCTTGCACCGAACACCTCGACTATGAAACACTTCCCCGGGACCGGCGCAGAATCGGGGATGCTCACTTGAAACGGAAAATCGCGGTCATTCTCGCGGCCGACATTGCCGGCTACAGCCGCCTGATCGCCGAGGACGAGGAAGAAACGCTCCGCCGCTTCGAGGGCTATCGCACCGTCTTCAGCGAGTTCGTCGATCGCGGCGGCGGGCGCATCTTCAACACCGCGGGAGACGCCATCCTTGCCGAATTCCAAAGCGCGGTCGAAGCGGTCCGCTGCGCCGTCGACGTTCAGGAAAGTCTGAAGGCGCGCAACCTCGCCTATCCGCCGAGCCGCCATATGAACTTCCGCATCGGCATCACCATTGGCGATGTCGTCGAGCGCGAAGGCGGCGACCTGCTCGGCGATGGCGTCAACATCGCCGCCCGCCTGGAATCGGTAGCGCCGCCCGGAGGCATCTGCGTCTCACGGTCGGTCCATGAAGCGGTCGCCAGCAAGATGGCGCTGCGCTTCGCCGATGCCGGCCCCCAGGCGTTGAAAAACATTCCCGAGCGCGTGCACGCCTACACGCTCTCGATCGAAGGCACCAATTCCGGGGCGGTCGTGTTGCAGCCGCCAGGCCCAAACGAAACGAAGCAGGCTAAAACCGCAGGCACAGGCGCATCACAGCTGAAGGCCAATCTTCAATCCAATTGGGTCACGCTCGTGCTTGCCGGCCTCGCCGTGATCCTCGCAGGCGTCTACGCCGTCGAATATCTCCCGCGCACGCAAAACGCCCCACAGCTCACATCCACGCAACCGGAACCCGTCGAAGTCACGCCGGCACCCACCGTCGAGAGTGTGCGCGAACCCGCAACGCCCCCAGCCGCCGATCCTGACCGGACGACTGAAACCGCACTCCGCACCGCGCCGAACCCGCTTGCATCCCGCTATGTGTTGACGCGCCAATGGAAGGATTGCCACGAGAGTGACAACGCCGACGTCGCGGTCGAAGCCTGCAAGGGGCTGATCGACACCGGCGGCCTCGCCGACGAGGACCAGGCCACCATCCGCTACAAATACGGACGCGCGCTCCGCGACAAGGGCGACGCCGACGAAGCCATCGAGAGCTACAACCGCGCTATTGAATTGAAGCGCACCGCAGATGCCTTCAATCATCGCGGCATTGCTTACTTCGACAAGGGCGATTTCGCGCAAGCCATCAAGGATTACACCGAAGCCTTGAAGATCCGGCCCAATCTTGCAGAAGCCGTCAACAACCGCGCCTGGACCTACTACAAAACCGGCGACCTCGCCTCAGCCTTGCAGGACGCCAACCGCGCCGTGACGCTCGACGGCACGAAGGCCTATATCTGGGACACGCGGGGCCACATCCAGGAGGCGCGCGGCGCCAAAAGCGCCGCCATCAGCGACTACCGCAAAGCCCTTGCGCTCGACGGGGCCAGCGTGAGCAGCAGCGAAGGTCTTCGCCGCCTCGGCGTCAACTGAGCGTAGCGCACCTTCGCAAAGCTCGGTCGAGCAGCCGCCGAACAAAAAAAGGCGCGGACCTTGATCCGCGCCCGTTGAAACTCACGAAGCCATCGGAACGATTAAAGCCCAGCGCCGACACCGGCACCAAGTCCTGGCGGCGGACCGCTGCGGCGAGCCTGACGAGGCGCTCCGCCCCCGGCGTTCTTGTTCTTGCGTGGCGACTGAGCTGTCGCCTTGCCGCTCTTGCCCGAGCCCGGCGCAGCATCACCATTGTAGGTCGGCAGCAGCGGCGCGGCCATGCCGGGCGCCGTCGGCGTGAAATAGTAGACGTCGGTCAGCGCGCTTTCTTCCCACGGGATCTGCCGGCCGTTGGTTTCCTTCTGCACGTCGAGCCGCACCTTGATCATCATCTGGTGCACGTCCACGCCCTTCGTACCGAGATGCTTCAGCAGCGCCTTGGTGAAAGGGCTGTTGCGGCCGCCGCCATCATCCGAGACGTTATTCGGCTGTGTCGCGTAAGCACGGAAAATACCCGACGCGCCGCTCGTCGACGGCACATTGACTTTCGTCATGCCGCGGCTGAACGACAGCGAGCGAACTTTCCGCGTTTCGCCGTCCTTCGCCACGATCTGCAATCCAAGCTCCTCGCGCGAGGGCGTGTTGCGGCAGGCGTCGAGGAAGATCATGCCGAGCTTGGCCTTCTGCAACGGCTCGATCACCGAGGAGATGTTGACGAGGTTTTTGTCGAGCGCATCCTTGCTCTGGGCTTCGTCCTCGACCTGAATCTCGCCTGGCATGTCGACAGGGATCAGGAAGTTCTCGCCGCTGAGCGAGATGCCATGCCCGGCGTAGAAGAACAGGCCTTCGTCTCCCGGCTTCAGCTCTTCGGAAAATTTCCGGAAAGCCTCATGCATCTGGTCGCGCGAGAGGTTCGTCCCGAGCATCACGTCGAACGACAGGTTGCGAAGCTTTTCGGCAACGTCGGCCGCATCGTTCTGCGGGTTCGTGAGCTCGGCCACATGCTGATAAGTCGAATTGCCGATGACGAGCGCGAGGCGCCGCCCGGCCGCTTCTGCCGAAGTGCCGGCCGCCAGCACGGCCAGAACCGCGATCAACAATGCGGAACGGAGAACGAGGCTCGGTCTCATCGTCTCTCTCCTATCAATTCGTACTCGGCTCAGGTCTCGAACCACAGCTCAGGCGGGAACTCTCACGGCGCGGCGGCATCGCCCACTGGCTTGCTCGCAGATGCTGTCTTGTCGGTCAGGTTCACGATCTGGACGCGACGATTGACGCTCGCGTAAGGCGAAACCTTGTCTTTGAGGCGCTCGGCGCCGTAACCGACGACAGTCACGGTGTCATGCGCGACGTTGAACTTGCCGTTGAGATACGTCCGCACGGCATCGGCCCGCCGCTCCGAGAGCGTTTGATTGTAGTCGCCCCGTCCCTTCGCATCCGTGTGTCCGGCCACCATGATTGATGCACCCTTGAGCGCATCGTCCTGGAGCGCCGTACCCAGCGCATCGAGCGAAGCTTTCGAGCGGCTTGAGATCGTTGCCGAGTTGAAATCGAAATAGATCACGAAATCGAGCTGCGGCTTATCGCTCACCGCATCCGCGAGCTGATTGCGCTCGGGAACCGAAAGCCCGCGTGTAGCCGCCTTGGTCTTGAGGTCCTCGATGGTCTTGGCCCGCTCGATCTCAGCCTGTGTCGGCTTGACCGAAAGCCCGCGCGTCTTGCGCGGCTTTAAGGCCTCGACGATGTCCTGCACCGACGGCACTCCGGCCTGGTCGGCAAACGCCATCCCAGCCGGCGCTGCGAAGCTAACCGCCAGCGTGAGCGCCGCAACCGCGCCCCGCAACCGATAGCAACAATACGTCATCGGAACCTCCTGAAAACGCCGGACAATGTACCCCATCGGCGGCATACTGACCAGTAGCGGGCTTGCGTCTAAGCACGATCGAAGGCGCCAACCCGCCCCGCCGCGCCGTAATCTTTCCTGAGACACCACAGCCGCTTAGCCGAGGTCTGTTCCCAGCGAAACAGGCCCGCGCTGTCGCAGTCACTTAAGCAGAAAAAAGGCGGACATGCCCAGCACGCCCGCCCTCAATCCTTAACCAAACCTGCCGGCCGGCTTAGTAGGCCAGCGCTGAACTTATTGAAACTTGTAGGACGCCCCAAGCCGCAACCCGATGGTGCTCTCGTCCTCCGAGAACTCGGTATAGGCCGCCGCGCCGTAGGTCATTGGGCCGGTCACGTAGTCGAGACCGACCTCGATCTTGCCGAAGTCATCCGCCTGTTCGAACGCCGCGAAGGTATCGCCCTTCACCTCAATGTCCTCGTCGAACACGTTCTTGTAGGAGAGCAGCAGGTAAGGCCGCGCCACGCCGCCATCGAGTTGGAGGATGGAGAAGAACGTCGCAGTCAACGATGCATTCCAGGCTTCGGCGCTGCCCTTGATGAAGCCACCCGCGTTGGCAAAAGCGAACCTGTCGGTGCTGACGTCGTAATGACCGATGCCACCGCGCAGATCGAACTTCCAGGCATTCGGCAGATCGAATGTGTAGCCGATCACGCTGTTCGAAAAATAGCCCGAGATATCGTACGAATAGGTATCACCAGCCGCAACGCCGCCACCCGCACGGGCATCGGCCTCACCGCTGACGCCGATAAGCACCGACATGCTGTAGAAGGAGCCTTTGCTCCAAAGATAGCTACCGCCGTAGATGAAGGCGTCGATCAGCGTTTTGCCGTTTGAAATATCGGCTTCCTGATGCAACCGGTCATAGCCGACGAGTCCATTGATCCGGACTTTGCCGCCGAAATATGTGCCCGGTAGATCGTAACTGCCGCTCGCGAACACCGACCCTTCGTCGGTCTCGAAACCTTCGAGCTGAGAGCCCGTCGCCTTTTCTGTGAGACCGTCGTGGCGGGTATGCCGCAAGCGGCCGGTCGGATTGGCGAACGAGCCGACACCGGCACCGAAGCTGAGCTGCTGCTGGACAAGCCCCTCGCCGATGCCCGTCAGCACAGACCCGATCGCCGAAACGGCCCCCACCGATTCATGGCACTCGCTGTAACTGCTGTAGGTGACCAGCTCGTTATAAGTTGGCGAGCTCGGGTTGGTATCGATCGCTTGGTAATAGCAGGGCGTCGCCTGCGCGTGCGCCACCTCGGAAGGGATCAGCACCGAAGTCATCACCCCCAGACAAAGCCCCGCCACCGATCTAGCAAAACGGCTGTAAGTCATGACCATTCCCGAAGAAATCTGCGATGGATGAATTGATTGATTTCGAACGAAAAGCAGATTTCTGCCTAACGTGATTCTACCGCTCCAAAACCATGTTTAGGAGGCCAACAGAGGATCGTCGGGGAAAATCGCAACCGATTGTTGCGCCACAGCAACCCGAGCGCCAGTTTTCGGGAATTCATTCCCGGAATCGCGAGGACGCCAGGAGCCCTGCGGCCTTATTCGGCATATTCGGGCCACCCCCCTCCGGACGAATGGCGCCACGGAGGGCGGGGTGAAATGAGACCCCTGGCGCCGGCTGAGTTTACGCCATCCCATCCCCGCGAAACAGGGTGCCGGGTTTGTGTGCAGAAAGCGCGGGATGAACCCGGTTGCCACGTCGGGCGCACAAGAGAATCGCGCTAGCTGTTGACGCAGCATCTCGAAACGCGCCGATCCGCCCCGAGGCGTCGGCCCAGGATCCCTTCATGCCGCCTGCCGCCGCGCGGAAATCGTCCATAGCCCCTCTCGCTCCCGCACCGAGCCTTGTCGAGGCCCAGCACGTGCTCGAGGAGGTTTTCGGCTATCCGAATTTCCGCCCCCATCAGGCGGACATCATCGAAACGCTGATTACCGGCGGCGACGTGCTCGCGCTAATGCCCACGGGCGGCGGCAAATCGCTCTGCTACCAGATCCCGGCGCTCGTGCGCCGCGGCACCGGTATTGTCGTCTCGCCTTTGATTGCGCTGATGCAGGACCAGGTGGATGCGCTCAAGGAAGCGGGCGTCAAGGCCGCATTCCTCAATTCCTCCCAGGACCGCAACCAGCAGGAGACAATCGAACGCCGGCTTGCCACGGGAGACCTCGATCTTCTCTACGTCGCACCAGAACGCCTCGTGCAGGACCGCACGTTGCGCCTGATCGAGCGCGCCGAAGTTGCCCTGTTCGCCATCGATGAAGCCCATTGCGTCTCGCAGTGGGGGCACGATTTCCGGCCCGAGTATCGCCAGCTCAAGGTGCTGGCCCAGCGCTTCCCGAACACCCCGCGCATTGCGCTGACCGCCACCGCCGATGATCGCACGCGTGACGAGATCGCGACCGAACTCTGCCTGGAGAACGCGCGCCGCTTCGTCGCGAGCTTCGATCGCCCCAACATTCGCTACACCATCGCCGAGATGGGCTCCATGAGTGCCCGCGAGCGGCTGTGGTCGTTCATCGAGACGGAGCATCCGAACGACGCCGGCATCGTCTATTGTCTCTCCCGCAAATCGGTGGAGGAAACGGCGGCGTGGCTCGCGCGCAAGGGCCGCACGGCGCTTGCCTACCACGCCGGTCTCGATGCCGATGTACGGAGGCAAGCGCAGGAGCGCTTTCTGAAGGAAGACGCGATCGTGATGGTCGCAACCATCGCCTTCGGCATGGGCATCGACAAACCGGACGTCCGCTTCGTTGCGCATCTCAACCTGCCGCGCTCGATGGAAGCCTACTACCAGGAAACCGGCCGCGCCGGCCGCGACGGCGAAGCCGCCAACGCCTGGCTCGCTTACGGGATGCAGGACATCATCCAGCAGACCCAGTGGATCGCCCAAAGCGAGGGCTCGGAGCTGTTCAAGCGCACCCAGCGCCAGAAGCTCGACGCCCTCGTCGGCCTTTGCGAAGCGGCCACTTGCCGCCGCCAGCTTCTGCTCGCCTACTTCAGCGAAACCGGCAGCCAGCCGTGCGGAAATTGCGACAACTGCCTGAACCCGCCACAAACCGTGGACGGCACCGTGCTTGCGCAAATGGCTCTGTCGACCGTCTATCGCACCGGCCAGCGCTTCGGCGTCGGCTATCTGATCGACGTGCTGCAGGCGAAAGAAAATGAGCGCGCCTGCCGCAACAGCCACGACCGCCTCTCGGTGTGGGGCATCGGCAAGGACACCGAGGCGACGGTCTGGCGCGGGCTCTTCCGCCAGCTCACCGCATTGGGCTTCCTCGCCTCCGACGACGAAGGCCACGGCACGGTGCAGCTCACCGAAAAGGCCCGCCCGCTTCTCCGCGGCGAGGAGCGTTTCATGCAGCGCATCGCTCCGGTGAAGGAGCGCAAGTCAAAATCAAAGAGTGCATCCGCCTCGGCCCAGAAGGTCGATGCCGCCGATCGCCCGCTCTACGACGCACTGAAGGCGCTGCGCCTCCGGCTCGCGACGGAAGCCCAGCTGCCGCCCTACGTCATCTGCCACGATACCACCCTCGTCGAGCTGGCGGGCAAGCGCCCCGACGATGAGGAAGGCCTGCACGGCATCACCGGCCTCGGCGCCAGCAAGATCAAGCGCTACGGCAAAGCGTTCCTGGAGATCATCGCGTCGTTCAAGCCGAACCCGGCTCTCGACAACCGCCTGTCGTCGACGGTCAATCAGACGCTTGCGTTGCATCTCGCAGGCAAAAGCGCCGACGACATTGCCGCGGTGCGCGGTCTCGATGTCGGCACCATTTACACCCATTTCGCCGAAGCCATCGAAGCCGGCATCCTGGTTGCGGATGCGGTACTCGACCTCGACCCCGTCGAACTCGACGAGATCCACGCCGCCTTCGAACGCCACGACACCATCGACAGCGGTAAGCTCGGCCCAGCCCATGCCGCCCTCGAAGGCCGCTTCAGCTACGGCATCCTGAAATGTGTCCTCGCTGAGCTGGCTTAGCTCCCTTTCCCGGTCATCCTGCACTCTGCGATGGGGGAGACGGGAGTCTCGCTTTCCGGCCAATCGATGCTATAGAGCCCGCCAAACCCCTTTCTGAGCAGGACTCAGCAGAATAAAATGAGCGAAAACAATACGGCTGAGACGGCAACAGGCGCGGAGACGGCAGCGCCCGCCCCGGCAAGCAAGCCGGCCGGCGCCGCAGCCCAACGCTTCACCGACGAGATCAACCGCCGGCGCACGTTCGCGATCATCTCGCATCCCGACGCCGGCAAAACCACGCTGACCGAAAAGCTGCTGCTGTTCGGCGGCGCGATCCAGCTTGCCGGCCAGGTGAAGGCGAAAAAGGACGGCCGCGCCACGCGATCCGACTGGATGGCGATCGAAAAAGCGCGCGGCATCTCGGTGGCGACCTCGGTGATGACATTCGAGTACGGTGGTGCCGTCTTTAACCTCCTCGACACGCCGGGCCACGAAGACTTCTCCGACGACACCTATCGCACGCTGACCGCCGTCGACAGCGCCATCATGGTGATCGACGCGGCGCGCGGCATCGAGACCCGCACGCGCAAGCTGTTCGAGATCTGTCGTATGCGCGACATCCCGATCGTCACCTTCATCAACAAGCTCGACCGCGAAGCACGCGAGCCGCTCGACCTCCTCGACGAAATCGAGAAGACGCTCGCGCTCGACACCGCACCCATGGTGTGGCCCATCGGCAAAGGCCGCGAGTTCCGCGGCACCTACGACCTCTATCAGCCGCGCGTGCGCCGCCTCGACGAAAACTTCGACGGCCAGCCGATCAGCGGTCCCGACGACCCGCTCTTCGCCGAGCTGCTCGAGGAAGACGCCTACCAGCGCTGGCGCGAGGAAATCGATCTGGTCGCCGCCGCTTGCGGAAAATTCGACCTGGAGAAGTTCCAGCACGGCGCGCTGACGCCGGTGTTCTTCGGCTCCGCACTCAAGAATTTCGGCGTCCGCGACGTTCTCGACGCACTCAAAACCTATGCGCCGCCGCCGCGCACACAGCACGCCGCCACGCGCGAAATCCAGGCAACGGAACCGGCCATGACCGGGATCATCTTCAAGATCCAGGCGAACATGGATCCGAACCACCGCGACCGCATCGCCTTCATGCGCGTCTGTTCGGGCAAGCTCTCGCGCGGCATGAAGGTGAAGCACGTGCGCTCGGGCAAGACCATGGCGCTCTCGGCACCGCAATTTTTCTTCGCCCAGGATCGTTCGATCGCCGAGGAAGCCTTTGCCGGCGACGTCGTTGGCATTCCGAACCGCGGCACGCTCCGCATCGGCGATGCGCTGACGGAAGGCGAGGACATCACCTTCCTCGGTATTCCGAGCTTTGCCCCCGAGATCCTGCGCCGCATTCGCCTTGAGGACGCCATCAAGGCCAAGAAGCTGAAGGACGCCATGCGCGAGATGGCCGAGGAGGGCGTCGTGCAGGTGTTCAGCCCGGTCGACGGCACCCAGCCCATCGTCGGCGTGATCGGCGCGCTGCAGCTCGACGTTCTGGCCGACCGCCTGACCCACGAATACGGCCTCAAGACCGATTTCGATCCGGCCCCATGCGACGCAGTTCGTTGGATCCGCTCAAAAGACCCGGCTGCATTGAAGAAATTCATCGAGCAGAACCGCTCGTCGGTCGCGACCGATCTCGACGGCGACTACGTCTATCTGCCGAGCTCGATCTTCACGCTCAACTACAACGCCGGCAAAAATCCCGAGGTCGAGTTCCTCGAGATCAAGGCGTCGTCCTGAGCGACGCCGGAACGCGGCCTATCGATCGAGCCGCGTTCCCCCACTCCGATCAGATCAAGACGGCAACGACGAAATCGCCGGCGTCTCTCCGATCACGAGCCCAGTTGCGGGATCCACTCTCTTGCCGAGTTCCGAGAGCCAGAGCGCCGTGCGGTCGAAATCGCCATCGCTCTTGAACTCTTCCGTCGGCATGAACCCTTCGGCCTGGGAAATGGCTTGCACGATGATCTTTCGGAACTCGTGCGCATCGAAATACGATGTGTGCACCAGCTCCTTCCACGAGAGATAGTTGGAGATCAGCCCGGATTTCGTGTCCTCGCCCTCCGCAAACGCAAGCGTGCTGATCGCATTTCGGAACTTCGCGATCGACTGCGCGGCCATCGTGTTCGAATGCGCCGAGATCTGATCCGATACCTCGACCGGAAGCATGAATGTCACGGGCTCGAGCCAAGTTGGCCCGTAGTCCGCGCCAACGACGATTTCGCCCTCGGTATCGTTACCGAACGTCGAGCGTCGGACTTCCGAAAGCGTCAGATAGTTGAGCACGCGGCTCAGCCACGCGCTGACGTGCGACGCGATGTACTGGATGATCGCAAGAACACCGAGCGCGATGGCAGCAAACACCAACGGCACCAGCACGACCGGAACGAGCAACCGCAGGATACCACCGACGGCGCCGCCGAAAGCCTCATCGTCGACGACCGAGGCCGAAAGCTCGTCCGTGACCACATGGAATAGCAGCTTGCTGTTCAGGGCATAGTCTTGTCCCAGGCCGCATAGGCGGTTCTGCTCGCAAGGCTGGGGAGGCCGGCCTGCGCGCTGCAGGAAGCGGCGCTTGAAGCGCTGCGCGCGCTCCACATTGGAGAATTCCGGAAAGGACTGCTCGAGTTGCTGGCGCTTCGCGAACAACTCCCGGCGCAAGTCGTCGGCCCGCTTTCGCGCTTCCTCCGCCACGGCAGGTTCCAGTCCGCCTCGCTCGGCCTGCTCGCGCGCGTCCCGCATGCGTCGGCCCAGATTTCTCAGTTCATCGCGTGCCTGCGTCGCCGAGCTGTCCTCTCTCGCGAATGCCTGTACGTCGTAAACCCGCGTCTGCAGAAAATCCGAGATCCCGAGCATGATCGTCGGAGAGGTCACGACGAACAGATAGAGCAGAGGCAACGCGATGACCGACGCTTTCGTCAGCGTCGAGGTTGCGAAATCCGGTGCGAAGAAATGCAGTTTCACGTTCGGTAAAACGCGCAGCCCCTGCACCGCTTCGTCGTCTTTGTGACAAAGCGGAAGCCACTTGTCCTGATAGTATTCCTTCGCGCGTTCGACGGAACCCGCGCTATATCCCATTAGCTCCCGGTTATCGAGAAACCGGAACACGAGATAGAAGAACACGATCGGCAGCGTCATCATCACGCCGGAAAACAGGATCGCCGTGTAGTAGCGCTCATTGCGGAAATGCTGCGCGTCGTCGAGTGCCTCGGCGCCGACGTAGAACAAAAACATCATGAACAGCATGAACGACGCGACAAACATCACCTTGCGCGTGAGCGTGAGGCGCGTGAATAGAAAGCGCTCCTTGCGCATCCCGACGAAGGGCGTGCCGACCGTGATCCATTTCCTGAGATGCGTGAGCGGCCGCTTTCTCGCAACGCTCTCGATCAACGCCGATGCGATCACCGATCCGCCGTGGCTATGCCCTACGACGCAATAGGGTTCTCCCTGTGCATCGAGCTGGCGCAGAACATGGAGAAGCTCCGAGCCCGCCGTGCGCCGGTCGAGCTCGCTGTTCGCCGAACTCCAGCTGAACGGAATGAAATAGAGCGGCCCTTCGGCGCCGCTCGCGAAAGCCTTGAGGTCGGCGTCAAACGCGCTCCCCTCCTGCCACCATTGCGGCTCACTCTGCTCGCCGATGTTGAGGGCGTCTGCCGTCCCTGCCGTATGCGCGAACGTCCCGTGTACAGTGACGACGGTGGCCACATCAACCTCCCCTACGCGACAAGCCCCGACCGTGCGAGATGCGCCCCGGCTAGGCACGCACCGAAATATGGATCAGGCCCTCGAAACCATTATGAACCCGCCCGTCCTCGTGCTTTCAAAGCCGGCAGGCGGCGGCAATTGGAACGAAATCCCCCGGCGAGATCGGGCGATACGGTACAATGTGGACTGAAGCTAGGCAAAACCCTTCGTCAGGCGGCGGAGCAAGAAATATTCCTGGACCTTCGCCCACCCGCCGCCGTCATCGCTTCCAAAATGACCTCAGGGCGCGGGCGCCGCATCTGCCTTGAGTTCTCCCGACCGGATCGCCAACAGAAGATTGGACTCGTTCGGCCGCCAGCGATAACCGATGCCGAAATCCAACGGCTGTGCCCGTCCCTTTACAAACAGGTCCCGCATCTTCGGCTGATAGGCCTTGGGAAAAATCCCAAGCGGTTGCAGATAGCGGCCGAACGGCGCCAGACGCCAATCCTTCTCGTCCAGGAAGCGAAGCGGCACACCGGAATCGTCCTGAACCAGCGTTGCCGTGTTCTCGACAACGAAGCTGCGGACGAGCGAGAAATTGTCCGAATGCATAAGATAGGAGGCGCTCTTGACGAAGCTGTCGCCCTGACCGAGCCCTTTGCAGAAGGTCAGGAACCCGCTGGTCTTGATGCCGCCGTCCGAGAGATCGGTATTGAAATAGTAGAGTGTCTGGTCAGGCCCGCCGTTCGACGAAAACACGATCTTGGCGCCCGGGCTCGATCCCTTCGCGATTTCGCCAGCGAGCGGCGTCACCGTGCCGTCCGGATTGAGCGAGACGAGCGTCGTCTCACGGATGGTTTTGCCCGACCGCGCGAGGAACGTGTAGAGGATCGGCAGCGTGCCGGTGAGGCGTCCGTCGCGCAGCTCCGTTTTCATCTTCTTGGTGATGAAGAAGCTGAACGAGAGAACCGAGTTGAGAGAATTCTGGAGCCCGCGAAGCTCCTGTCCGAGCGCCTTGGGCGAAAGCGCCGCGAGATCCGGCACCTGCCCGACCGGCTCGAGACCCGAAAGCACGTAAGTCGAAGCCCCGTGGAAGAAGGCGTCCGCATAGAGGAAGTCGGGACCGCTGAACATGTAGAACAGAACCGGCTTGCGAGCCGGCACGTTCTTGGTCGACCAAGTGCGGATTTTCGTCAGCTGCCGTTCATCGAGCTGCGCCCACGCTTTGTCGAAATACTTGGCATGAGACTGCCACGACGCTTCCTTGGTGAAAGTCTCGAGCGGAGATCCGGCCGCGGGAGAAAGACCCGCCAGCACGCGCGCCGTATCATCCGCCGTAGCCGCACCTTGCGCGGAAGCCGCAACCGGCACGAGCAGCAACAGAGCTGCGCAAACAGCCGCAAAACGTTTCATATGACTTTTCATCCCTTCATCGCGCGTTGCAGCGCCTGCGATTTGCTACCTTCGCGCCGCGACCAGACGAACAGCAGCAAGCCCGACGCCATCAGCGCGAGACTTGCCAGCGATTGCAATGGACGCTCCGAGAACAGGTAATACATCATGAACCCCGTGACGCCGAGAAACACGAACGGCGTCACCGGATAGCCCCAAACCTTATAGGGCCGCGAGAGATTGGGCTGTGTTACGCGCAGAACAACGACGCCGAGCACGGCCAGGAACGAGCACAGCGTCAAGCTGAACTGAATGAATTCCAACACGGTCTCGAAGCTCTGGGTCAGCAGCAGAACGGTCACGACGCTGATTTGCAGCAGCATGGCCGTCGCCGGCACGCCCTTGTTGGAGAGCTGCGAAAAGACGCCGAGCAGCGGGAAGTCCTCACCCATCGCGACGGTCACGCGCGGGCCGATCCACATCATCGCGCTGATCGCCGAGACGAGCCCGACGCAGATCAGCCCCGCCACCACGCGTCCGCCCGCTTCGCCGAAAATGTGCGCGCCCGCGATCTGGGCGACGTTGAGCTGCCCCACCATCGCCGCAACCGGCGTCGTGTAGAGAAACACCACATTGAGCAACACGTAGAGCGCGACCACGATCAACGTCGCGACCAGCATTGCAATAGGCAAGCTCCGCTCCGGATCGCGCACGTCCCCCGCGATGTAGGTCGCAGCGTTCCAGCCCGTATAGGAGTACATGACGAACACGAGGCTCACCGCAAACGGCGCACTCAGGATAAGCGAGAGGTCTCCGGCCTGCGGCAGGAACGAGATCGGCTGCGGATCGGCAATCGCGAACCCGGCAACGATAAACACCGTAATCAGCGCGACCTTGATGAACGTCGCGACGTTCTGGAACGTGGTGCTGAACTTGACACCGGACAACAGCACGAGCGTCACCGCCCAGGCGACGGCAAGACCGACGAACAGAGGCGGCGCACCCGGCACCACGCCAGCGAAGTATTCCCCGAACGCCATCGCTGCCAAAGCAACCGGCGCCGCAAACCCGACCGTCGCCGAGATCCACCCGGCCATGAAGCCGAGCGCCGGATGATAGATGCGCGATAGAAAGTTGTATTCACCGCCCGAGCGAGGAAACGCCACCGCGAGTTCCGCATAGGCGAGCGCCCCCGAGAGCGCTGCAAGCCCCCCGACGACCCACAGCATGAGAATCGCAAAGCCCGACGGGATGGCACCCAACTGGAAGCCGAGGCTCGTGAATACGCCGATGCCGATCATATCGGCGACCGCGATCGTAGTGGCTGTCGTAACCGAGACCGTTCTCTTGTGCGGCGCGGCCAGACCTTCGGCCGGCGGAGAAACGGGGGCAGACGATGTCATGAGGAAACCCGGGACATGAAAGGGTTATCCACCCTAGGAGTGCGGGCACGGATCAACAAGGCGAAGGGCAAAATGAGATAAACGAGTTGCAGAATTGCACCTCCCACCTGTCCCTGACGCCACAGTCCGTCTCCCCGATGTCGACATGATTGGCCGCTATCGCCTGAGAAAGCCTGCTGAGCCCTGAAAACAGGCATCAAGCATCGTGAAACCATTCCGGGCTTAGGGTTGTTTTTTGTTCACCATGGCCGGCCCCACATTCGGGAAGGCCACCGAGCAGGATCAACGTCGGGTACACGCGTGATGAGGCCGTGGGCCAGCTCATATCGGAGGGGAGTTTCAGCCGCGCTTGCTGCCGTGGCGCTGAGCGCGCTCGCGATCTCCCCGGCCTCGGCCGAAGCCCGCTCGGCACGCGCCGGCGCGCAAGCCATGGTTCCCGAGCCTCACCAGGTCCAGTCCCGCTCCGCCCCTCTGAAGCGAACCAAGACCAGCCTCGTCCCCTTCCAGACCGCTCCCTTCCCCTACAACGGCAAAATACCAGGCACCGGCAAGCCCTTCTTCGAGGTCGCCGAGGACGGCCGGCGCGTGCATGTAACGCCCTACGGCCGTCACTACTGGGAGGACGAAACCTACAGCGACAACCGCGTGCTCCTGCATATTCCGAAGGGCTTCGACATCCGTCGCCCGTCAATCATGATCGTGTTCTTTCACGGCCATGGCGCCACCCTCGAGCGCGACGTCGTACGCCGGCAGCAGGTTGCCGACCAGATCACGCGGTCGGGCGCCAACGCCGTGCTGATTGCGCCGCAATTCGCCGTCGATGCCGCGGATTCGAGCGCGGGACGCTTCTGGGAACCGGGCGCCTTCGGGCGCTTCATGGGCGAGGCAGCCGAAGCCCTTGCCAAGTTGCACGGCGATCCCAAGAGCGTCCGCAGCTTCGCATCGAGCCCGGTCATTTTTGTCGCCTACAGCGGCGGCTACCTCGCGGCGGCCTCGTGCGCCGTCAACGGCGGCCTCAAGAAGCGGCTGCGCGGCGTGCTACTGCTCGACGCGCTTTATGGCGAGCTCGGCAAGTTCACCTCGTGGATCGAGAACGATCGCTCGGCCTTCTTCGTCAGCGCCTATCTCGGCTCGACCCGCGAGAAAAACTCCGAGCTGGCCGGTATCCTCTCCGCACGCGACATCGACTATGCAACCGAGCTGGACCGGCCCCTCCACCAGGGTGACGTGGCGTTTCTTTCCGGCGGAGAGAATGTCTCGCATCGCAGCTTCGTCACCCAAGCTTGGGTCGACAACCCGATCGAAAACTTGCTGCGCAAACTGCCCGCTTATCGAAAATAACGGAATATTGTTGCGCGAAATCAGCCAATTGATAGTCCGCAATCAAACAAAATACAGTCTTCTCTACCTCAGTTAAGCGGCCTTTAACGGCTGCTGACTAAAGTCGAGGCACGGTGTTCAATCAAGCGTTTGTCCAACTCGTGCCCGGTTGCCTGGCGGCGCGACAATGGCCGACGGCACCTGCCAAGGAGAAGCCCCCGTGTTTGCAATGCGCCGCCCGAGCGATACCAAGACTTCCGTCTCGACTGAAGCAACCATCGCGACTGGCTCGACCCCCCAGGATCTTGTGGCCGCTATCGAGGAATTGATCCGCTCCAAGCTGAACTCGAATGTCGTTATCGACGGTCCAGTTTCCCAAGCCCTTTCCCGGCTCGTCAAGTTGGTGCAGGCGGCAAGCACCAATCAGTTGATCCTCGCTAACGATCTCGGCAAAGAAGCCTGTGAGGCAGCGATCAACATCGGCTGGCTGTCGCACGATTTCGGCGAGGTCGCCCAGTCGACCGTTTCCATTTCGAGCGCCGTCGAGGAGATGGCCGCTTCCATCGCCGAGCTGTCGACCGTATCGGCCGCGAGCGCGACCCAGACTGAAAACGCCCGCGATACGATGCGCAGCTGCATCAACGATGCCCGCGCCGCCGTCGACGCCATGAACAACATCCAGGGCCAATCGAGCAAGATCGGCGATCAGGTCTCGGTGCTGCAAAGCGCCGTCGATCAGATCGGCGAGATGGCGACGAGCATCGACTCGATCGCGCGCCAGACCAACCTTCTCGCCCTCAACGCCACCATCGAAGCCGCCCGCGCAGGTGAAGCAGGACGCGGCTTTGCCGTGGTCGCCGCCGAGGTCAAGACCCTCTCGGTCGAAACCGGCAAGGCCACCCAGGAAATCCGCTCGCGCGTCGAGGCCCTCACACGCGAAATGCGCGAGATCCGCCACGCCGTCGCCGACAGCCTGAAGTCGGTCAGCTCCGGCAGCGCCGTCGTCACCCAAGTCGGCACCATCATCGAAAACATGGGCGACGAAGTTGCCGAAGTCGCCGAGCGCATTCGCGGCCTCTCCAACGTGCTCGAACAGCAGCGCGCCGCCACCACCGAAATCACCCAGAACGTCGTCCGCATCTCCGAGAAGGCCACCAAGAGCAAGGACGAAGTCCAGAAGATCGGCAAGCGCCTCGAAGATTGCGAAGGCACGCTTCGCAAGGCCTTCGAGAACGTCGAACTTCCGGTTCGCTGCCCCGCGCTCATCCGCGTTGGCGCCGAGACCATTTCTTGGAAGCGCCAGCTCGCCCAGATCCTGCTCGGCGCACTTCCGACCCCCTCTACCGCGCCTCAACTCGCCCAAGCCGGCGTCATGGCCGAAGCCGACGAGCTCTGCAAGGCGACCGGCAGCGGCTCCGCACTCGCAGCCGACCTCTCGCAGGCCCTCTCCACGGCGCAGACCCAGGCCACCAAAATGGTCGACGAAGTCCGCAACCGCAATTGGGGCGCCGCGACGCCGGCTTACGTGGCCTGCGACGAAGCCATCGTCAAAGCCCATCAGGCAATCGCACGGCTGCTCGAAAAGGCCGCCACGCTCTAGAGGCCGGAAATCGACAAAACAAGACACCGGCAAAAAGCAATTAGAGGCGCGCTTCACCGAGAAGCGCGCCTCTTTCGTTTGGCCCCACGAGAAAACCCAATGAGCGGCTAAAGCACGTCGCGAAGGCGGTAGTACAGCATCCCCAGCGCAAGCATCTGATTGCCGAGAAACTGCCCGATCGGCAAACGCACATGGCGGATACGCTCGAACAGATCGAGCCGCTCCATCGTGCCCGAAATCGCATCCGCTACGATCTGTCCGGCGATGTGTGTCGCGTTGACCCCATGCCCGCAATAGCCCTGCATGAAGTAGACGTTCGGCTCGAGCCGCCCGATGGCCGGAACCCGCGAGATCACGATGTCGATCTTGCCGCCCCAGGCAAAATCGAGCGCGACGTCGGCGAGCTGCGGAAACACCTCGACCATGCGCGGGCGCAGCGTCTCGCGGATATCGCTTGGATCGCGGTTCGAATAGTTGCAGCGCCCGCCGAATAGCAAACGCCGATCCGCCGACAAGCGAAAATAATCGAGCACGACGTTGCTGTCAGCGATCGCGAGGTCTTGCGGGTTTATCGCCTTCGCGAGGTCTTCCGGCAACGGCTCGGTCGCGACGATGTAGCTGCCGGTCGGAAACGCGAGCCCATGCAGCAGACCGCGTTGGAAGGCCGGGTCCATGTATCCGCCCATCACGATCGAGGCGGCTTCCACCCGCCCTTCTGCCGTCTCGACAAAGGGCTTGGCACCGCCGCCGAACGCAGTGACGGGCGACTCTTCGAAAATCCTGACACCCAGCCCCGCGGCCGCGCGCGCCTCCCCGATGCAAAGGTTGAGCGGATGCAGATGCCCGCTGCGCCGGTCCACCATCGCGCCGTGATAGATCTTCGCGCCGATCACGTCCCCCATCCGATCGGCTTCGACAATCTCGAGATCATCCCCATCGCCGGCCGCCTGGCGTTCCTCGACATAAGCCTTGAGGCCGTCCATGTGACGCGGACGCGCCGCCACTTCCGCCCAGCCGCGCTTGAGGTCGCAAGAGATCTGATAGCGGCGAATGCGATCCTCGATGATGTCGTGCCCGAGATAGCGGATATCGGCGAGCATCTTCCGCCCCGCCTCGCCAAGCTGGCTCTCGACGCGATGCTCGCCGCTGATGCCTCCGATCATCTGCCCGCCATTGCGCCCTGAGGCGCCCCAGCCCACGCGCTGCGCTTCGACCACGACCACCTGATAGCCGCGCTCGGCCAAACTCAGCGCCGTCGAGATACCGGAAAATCCGCCGCCGACGACGCAGACGTCGGCCTTGTGCGTGCCTTTGAGCGTCGGGTAGCGCGCCCCGTCATTCGCCGTGGCGGCATAGTAGGAATTGATATGGGTGGCTGCCATGAAGCCTGTCTAGGATGTTTCGGCGACGGTTGGAACACTCTCACCAGCTTGCACGACGACGCATCTCACCCCAGCAGGGGAAAGAGGCAACAGCGTCGCACCCCGCTCGTTCCGTACCCTTAGCGAGAGGAGGCGCCCGATTGATCACGCAACGCGGGCTCTGATCGATCACTCGTGCTCGACCAGGATCGCGTCGCAGACCTCGGAGCCTTCTCGTTCCGAGCTATTTGGCGCCTGCGTCGACGGCTTTCAACTCCCGCTCCTGCCGCTGGCTCGCGCGTTTGGTCGAATACGACGCGACCAGCACGCCAATCGTCACGAGACCGATCATGATCGTCGAGATGGCGTTGATCTCCGGCGTCACGCCGAGACGAACCTGGCTGTAGATCTTCATCGGCAGCGTGGTCGCGCCCGGCCCCGTCGCGAAGCTCGCGATCACGAGATCGTCGAGCGACAGCGTGAACGAGAGCAGCCACGCCGAGATCACTGACGGCGCGATGATCGGCAGCGTGACTTCCATGAACGTCTTCACGGGCGTGGCGCCGAGGTCCATCGCCGCTTCCTCGACCGACTTGTCGAAATCGTAAAGCCGCGCCTGAACAACCACCGCCGCGAAGCACATCGAGAACGTCGCGTGCGCGATGACGACGGTCCAGAATCCGCGGTCCATGTTGAGCGCGACGAACAGGAGAAGCATCGAGAGGCCGGTGATAACCTCCGGCATCACGAGCGGCGCGAAGATCAGGCCCGAGAAGAGCGTGCGCCCCCGGAACCGCCCCATCCGTACCAGCACCACGGCCGCCAGCGTCCCGAGAATGGTCGCGAGCGTCGACGAGACGATCGCGACCCTGAGCGTTACCCACGCCGCATTCAGGATACCCTCGTTTTCGAGCAGGCTGCCGTACCACTTGGTCGACCAACCGCCCCACACCGTCACGAGCTTCGACTCGTTGAAGCTGTAGATCACCAGCAGCAGGATCGGGATGTAGAGAAACGCGAACCCGAGCGCGATGGAGGTAGCGTTGAACCAGCTGAACCTTTTCATCACGCGGCCTCCCGCTGTTTTTCCTGGTTTCGCTGGAACAGCACGATTGGCACCACCAGCACCAGGAGCAGCACCACCGCCACAGCCGACGACACCGGCCAATCGCGGTTGGAAAAGAACTCGCCCCAAAGCGTCTTGCCGATCATCAGCGTCTCCGATCCGCCGAGCAAATCCGGAATCACGAACTCACCGGTCGCCGGAATGAAGACGAGGAAGCAACCCGCAATCACACCGGGCAGCGAAAGTGGGAACGTCACCTGCCAGAACGACTTCCACGGCGGCGAGCCGAGATCGGCGGCCGCCTCCAACAGCGATGGATTGATCTTCTCGAGGCTCGCATAGAGCGGCAGGATCATGAACGGAAGGTACGAATAGACGATACCGATGTAGACCGCCGTCGTCGTGTTCATGATGGTGAGCGGCTCGCTGATCACGCCGAGGTTCATGAGGAACAGGTTGAGCAGACCTTCCTTCTTGAGGATGCCGATCCACGCATAGACGCGGATCAGAAACGAGGTCCAGAACGGCAGGATCACCAGCATGACAAGCGTCGGCTGCCACTCCTTTGGCGCCCGCGCCATGCCGTACGCGATCGGATAAGCGACGAGCAGCGTGAGAAACGTCGAGATCGCGGCGATCTTGATCGCCGAGAAATACGCGTTCACATAGAGGGAATCACTGAAGATGAACGCATAATTCTCGAAATCGAGCTGAGAGAGAAACCCGCGAATGTCGGTGATGTCGAACGTTGGCGTATACGGCGGAATGGCCGTCGCGATGTCCGACAGCGAGATCTTGAAAACGATGAAAAACGGAACCAGAAAAAAGACCACGAGCCACAGGTAGGGCACCGAGATCAGCAGCCAGCGACGCATGCGAACCTCCCTGACCTAGCGTGTCACGACGATGCCGGTTTCCGGCGGCCACTCGAGCCAGACGTTGTCTTCCCAGCTGATAGGCCGCTCGACGGTGCGGGCCGAGTTGGCGCGGAGCGCTTTGACGCGCTGCCCGTTGGCGAGTTCGACGTGATAGTGCGAGATCGACCCCAGATAACCCACATCCACCACCTTGCCGGGCACGGCATTGCTGGCGTCCGACGGTTTCTCGAAGGCGATGCGGATCTTCTCGGGGCGAAGCGTGAGCCACACCTGTTGGTCCCCGGTACAGCCCTCCGGCGCCAGCGACTTGAAGCGCGCGAGCCCCGGTCCCCAATCGATCTCCGCGAAGCTTCCGTCGACCTTGACGACCTTGCCTTCGAATAGGTTCACGTCGCCGATGAAATTCGCCACATAGCGCGAATTCGGCGCTTCGTAGATATCGCCGGGCGTTGCCACCTGCCTGAACTCGCCATGATCCATGACCGCGATGCGAGACGACACCGTCATCGCTTCTTCCTGGTCGTGGGTCACGATGATGAACGTGGTCCCGGTGGTTTCCTGAATGCGCATCAGCTCGAACTGAGCCTGCTGCCGCAAGCGTTTGTCGAGCGCGCCCAGCGGTTCGTCGAGGAGAACGATGCGCGGCTTTTTTGCGATCGCGCGGGCGAGCGCCACGCGCTGCTGCTGTCCGCCCGAAAGCTGATGTGGCTTGCGCTTTGCAAAACGATTGAGCTCGAGCATCGTCATCGCTTCTTCGACGCGCTTCTCGATCAGCGGCTTCGCCATCGCATCCTGCTTCAGGCCGTAACCGATATTCTGCTCGACCGTCATGTGCGGAAACAGCGCGTACGACTGGAACATCATGTTGACGGGGCGTTCGTACGGAGCGAGATCGGTAATATCCTGCCCGCCCACGATGATGCGACCGCTCGTCGGCTTCTCGAAGCCCGCGAGCATCCGGAGCAGCGTGGTCTTTCCGCAACCCGAGGGCCCGAGCAACGCGAAGAACTCGCGTTCGTAGATGTCGAGCGTACAGTCCTTCACGGCGACAAAATCGCCGAACCGCTTCACGACGTTCTGGAACCGCACGATGGGCTCGCGCGCGGGATCCTTCCAGGGCGCAAAGCCCGATTGAGGTGCCGGCGTTCGGACTGGAGATTTCTGGCCCGATCCCGATGCGGCGGTTTGCGACGAGCCGAGCACGGCAGCCTCACTCATGATGAAAATCCTTCAACATCCCTCCGGCGAGGCAAACCGGCGCCAACTGCAGCCTCTAAAAGAAAACCGCGCCCGAGAGGCTCGGGCGCGGTTTGTTTTCTATTGTCCGGTGACGACCTTGGTCCAGATGCGCGTCACGACTCTTTGCGTTTTCGCATCGTAGGGCTTTTTGACGAAAAGCCGCTTCAGCGTCTCATCGTCCGGGAAGATCGACGTATCGCCCTTGATCTCCTCGTCGATGAAGGCTTGCGAAGCAAGGTTGCCGTTGGCGTAGTTGACGTAGTTCGACGCCTTGGCAATTACCTCCGGCTTCAGAATGTAGTTGAGGAAGGCGTGTGCCTCCTCGACGTGCTTCGCGTCCGCCGGAATGGCCATCTGGTCGAACCACATCTGCGCGCCTTCCTTCGGGATGTGGTAGCCGACCTCGACGCCGTTCTTGGCTTCTTCCGCCCGATCGCGTGCTTGCAGGATGTCGCCAGAATAACCGACCGCGATGCAGATATCGCCGTTGGCGAGAGCGTTGATGAATTCCGAAGAATGGAATTTCTGGATATTCGGACGGATCGACTGCAGCAGCTCGCCTGCCTTTTCGAGATCCTTGGGATCGCTGCTGTTCGGGTCGAGCCCGAGATAGAGCAATGCGACCGGAAGGATGTCGTCGGCGGCATCGAGCAGGAAGATGCCGCAATCCTTGAACTTCGAGACGATCTCAGGTTTGAAGATCAAATCCCAGGAATTGACCGGAGCATCCTTCAGGCGTTCTTCGATCTTGGCCTTGTTGTAGCCGATACCGGTCGTGCCCCACATGTAATTGATGGAGTAGTCGTTACCGGGATCGTACAGCGCGGTGCGCTCCTGGATGAGCGGCCAGGTGTTCTTGAGGTTCGGAAGCTTCGACTTGTCGAGCTTCTGGAAAACGCCCGCCGAAATCTGGCGCGCCAGGAACGGCCCCGTTGGCACCACGACGTCGTAACCACTACCGCCGGCGAGCAGCTTGGTCTCGAGCAGCTCGTTGCTGTCGAACACGTCGTAGATGGGTTTGATCCCGGTTTCCTTTTCGAAATCCTTGAGAACCTCCTCGTCGATGTAATCCGACCAATTATAGATACGCACCTCTTTCGCAGAAGCCACGCCGGAAACGAGCGACGCAACCAGTGCAATCGAGCCCGCAATCGGCGAGCGAAAACTTCTGAGAGTGATCATCAGCGACCTCCAAGAGAGCCTACACGCAGCGGGGCGAAGACTCGAGCCTCCACGTCCCAGCCACCGGCTTGAACCTCCCCATTGTGATCACATTAATGGCGCGCTACAAGTATTTCGTTCAAACAAACGCATCCGGCGCACATGACGGTGCGCCTCTGCCTGCATCGAAAGCTGAGTGCACAAGGTTGAGGCAGAGTTGGTTCGACGAACGAAAAAGTGTGAGGTGACGACGAGATCAATGTCCCAGCGCCACACGACGGATCGCACCAAGAGAACGCTTGTTCGCACCCGCGTCAAAGCCGAACAGTTGCTGCCTGTCGCGACGGGCGACATTGGAGTCACCACACACGAAAACGTGTACAGAGGTTTGCGTGACCGCATTCTTTTCGGCGGCTTTCTGCCCGGCAGCGCCGTCACCCTGAGGGGATTGGCCGAAACCATGGGCGTAAGCCCTATGCCCATTCGCGAAGCGGTGCGCAGGCTCATCGCCGAACGCGCCTTGAAGCTGCAGGACAACCGCCGCGTCCTGGTCCCCCCAATGACCAAAGAAGCATTCGAACAGATTGTTTTTACGCGAAAAACGCTAGAACCGGAGCTGGCGGCCCGCGCGCTGGACAACATCAGCGACGCCGATATCCGCGCCATCAAGACCATCGATCAGACCGTCGATCGCGCCATGGGCGTAGGCGATGTGCAGGCCTACATGCGCGGCAACTACCGCTTCCATTTTGCCATCTACCAGCGGGCACACGCCGATATCCTCATTGCACTCGTCGAGAGCATCTGGCTCCAGTTCGGCCCCTTCATGCGCATGGCCTACGGACGGATCGGCACCTCGCTGCTGGAGGATCATCACCACGCCGCCATCGCCGCATTGGAGCAGCGCGACCGCAAGGCCCTGAAGGCGGCGATCGCGGCCGATATCGTCCAGGGCATGAATTTCATCGGCGAAGCCGTCCTGAAGCGCCCTGACCTAAAGACTTGAACTCCAAGGCTGCTTGCCGAAACCGGCATGTTATGCTCCAGCCGCCGCTTGAGTTTGCGTCCTTTTTGTGATCACATTATCGCCGACTGATACCCGGGCCACACAACGGCGAGCCCATGGCAAGGCGGCGCACCCTCTGCGCCTCCGCGCCGGTGTGCACCTGACTGCGTGAAGTGGCCGTCTGACCAAGGTGATTTATGTCTGCCGATAACGGAACGATTGGCTCCTCTTCCGAAACCTTCACGGTCGGAACGGAACCCGAGAACCTACGGGCGTGGCTGAGCCATCACCGCATCGAGGAGGTCGATTGTGCGGTGCCCGATATCGCGGGTGTCGCGCGCGGCAAAACCATGCCGGCCGAAAAATTCGCCCAGCTCGGCGCCGTCCATTTGCCGATCTCGATCTTCCACCAGACCATCACCGGCGATTACGTCGGCTTCGAGGAGGGCGCCCAGCAGATCCTCTACGCCGAAAGCGACCTCATCATGGTGCCGGATCTCTCGACGATCCGCCCCGCCCCATGGGCCTCGAGCCCCACCGCACAGGTCATCCACGACGCCAGATGGCAGAACGGCGATCCGGTCGAGATCTCCCCGCGCAACGTCCTGAAGCGCGTGGTCGAACTCTATCGGCAGGAGGGCTGGAAACCGGTCGTCGCGCCGGAGCTTGAATTCTATCTGACCAAGACCAACCCCGATCCGGACTACCCGCTCGAGCCGCCGATGGGCCGCTCCGGACGCCCCGGCGCGGGCCGCCAGGCCTACAGCCTCGGCGCCGTCGACGAGTACGACAAGATCGTCGACGACATCTATGATTTCGCCGAACGCCAGTACCTCAAGATCGACACCATCATTCAGGAAGGCGGCGCCGCCCAGCTCGAAATCAATCTCGTGCATGGCGATCCCGTCGATCTCGCTGATCAGATCTTCCTGTTCAAGCGTACCATCCGCGAAGCCGCCTTCACGCACAATTGCTACGCGACCTTCATGGCCAAGCCCCTCGCCAACGAGCCGGGCAGCGCCATGCACATCCATCAAAGCATTGTCGACACGAAAACCGGCCGCAACATTTTCACCAACGACGCCGGGGGCCCGACCGAGCTTTTCTATAACTTCCTGGCCGGCCAGCAGACTTATCTACCGCCGGCCATGTGCATTCTCGCTCCCTACGTCAACTCCTACCGCCGCCTCGTGCCGAACGGCGCCGCGCCGATCAACGTCGAATGGGGTCAGGACAACCGCTCTGCGGGCTTGCGCGTGCCGATCTCGCCCGACAGCGCCCGCCGTGTCGAGAACCGTCTCGCCGGAGCCGATTCCAATCCGTATCTCGCTCTTGCCGTCAGCCTCGCCTGCGGCTACCTGGGCATGAAGAAGGGGCTGAAGCCGCGGGATCCGGTGATCGGAAACGCTTATCGCAACGCCCATCAACTCCCGCGCGGCTTGCTTGAAGCCTTGACCGAATTCGAGGATTCGACCGACCTGCACGACATCCTGAACAAGCGCTTCTGCCAAGTTTATCTGGAGCTCAAGCGCAGCGAGTTCGAGGAATTCATGCGCGTTATAAGTCCCTGGGAGCGCGAGCATCTCTTGCTCAGCGTTTGATCGGACGAAGCAAGAGCCCGTTGAGGACACAGGAATTGGAAAGCGGAACGCCAGCCATCGGCAAAGCCTCGAAATCGCGGAAGACGGAGCTTCTCGAACTCTGCGCGCGCATCGGCTTTACGCCGCCATCGCCGGTCTGAACCGCCGCCGCAAGGCGGCAATCGGAAGACACACGAAGAAACAAGCGCTCGCTGAAGCCCCTCCCCCCGGCAAGCCGGAATCGGCATCCAGGCGAGACACATCACCAAGCCCCCGCACACGCTGGAGGAACATCCCCCATGTCCCAGACCAACAAATCCCCGACCAAGCTGAAGAACAGCACCACCGAGTTGCGGGATCTCGATGCTCTCCACCATCTGCATCCCTTCACCAACCATGCATCGCTCCGCGGCAGTGGCGCGCGCGTCATCGTCAAGGGCGAAGGGTCCTACATCTGGGACAGCGAAGGCCATCGCATCCTAGACGGCATGGCAGGGCTATGGACCACGAACATCGGCTACGGCCGTGTCGAGCTGGCCGACGCCGCCCGCGCTCAGATGATCGAGCTGCCGTTCTACAACACCTTCTTCAAGACCACGCACCCGCCCGTCATCGCGCTCTCGCAGAAGCTGGCCGAAATCACCCCGCCCCACATCAATCGGGTGTTCTACGGCTCCTCCGGCTCTGAATCGAACGACACCGCCATTCGCCTGATCCGCCACTATTGGACGCTCAAGGGCGAGCCCAAGCGGCGCATCATCATCTCGCGCCGCCAAGCCTACCACGGCTCGACCATCGCCGCCGGCTCCATGGGTGGCATGAGCCACGTCCACCAGCACAGCTATCCGGTCTACGAAGGCTTCCGCCACATCATCGATCCGTACTGGTATGGGGAAGGCAAGGACGGAGAAACGCCGGAAGAGTTCGGCCTCCGCGCCGCCCAGGCGCTCGAAGACGAGATCCTGGCAGTCGGCCCGGAAAATGTCGCCGCGTTCGCAGGCGAGCCCGTGCAAGGCGCTGGCGGCGTCAAGATTGCGCCCGCCACCTATTGGCCCGCAGTCCAGAAGATCATCGACAAATACGGTATCCTCTTCCTGGCTGACGAGGTCATCACCGGCTTCGGCCGCGTCGGGACCTGGTTCGCATCGGATTACTACGGCCTCAAGCCTAACCTGATCACCTTCGCCAAGGCTGCTACCTCCGGCTATATCCCGCTCTCCGGCCTTCTGATCGACGATCGCATCGTCGAAGCGCTGATGGGGCACAACGACGACTTCAACCATGGCTACACCTTCTCGGGCCACCCCGTGGCGTGTGCGGTGGCCCTGAAGAACCTCGAGATCATGGAGCGCGAGAAGCTCGTCCCCCGCGTGAAGGACTATTCCGGCCCCGCCCTCGCCAAAGTCCTCGCCAAGTTCAAGGACCATCCCCTCGTGGGTGAAGTCCGCTCGGTCGGTATGCTGGGCGCCATCGAGCTCGTCGCCGACAAGCGCACACGGCGCCGTTTCGACAACCCCGGCCGCGTCGGCCTCATCTGCCGCGACCACTTCTTCCGCGAAGGATTCATCATGCGCGCCGTTTTCGACACCATGGTCTGCGCCCCACCCCTCATTTGGGGCGACGAAGAGTTCGCGGAGGCCGAACGCATCATCGGCAAGTGCCTCGATCTGACGCTCGCTGACGTCGCCGGAGAACTCGCTGCATGAGCCGGCCTATCGTCATCATCCCCGCCGACACCAAAGTCATCGAAACCATGACCTTCGATGCGGTGGGCAGAAAATATTCGTCGGCGGTCGCCGAGGTCGCGGAATGCCAGCCGCTGCTCGCCCCTCTTGGGCCGAGTATGCTCGACATGGGCGCGCTGCTCGATATTGCCGACGGCATCCTGCTTTCGGGCAGCATCTCGAACGTGCATCCGAGCCTCTATGGGTTGGACGAGCCGCCGCTCAGCGAAAGCGCCCTCGATCATCAGCGCGATGCGCTGACGCTGCCGCTCGTCCGCGAAGCTCTCCATCGCAAACTTCCGTTGTTTGCCATCTGCCGCGGTTTCCAGGAGGTCAACGTTGCCCTCGGCGGCACACTCGATCAGGCGGTACACAACGTCGACGGCCGCCACGATCACCGCGAGCGGTCCGACGTCCCGATCGACGACCGCTTCGGCCCCGCCCATCCGATCACGCTGTCGGGAACCTTGAAAAATTGGATCGGCGAGGACGAGATCATCGTGAACTCGCTGCACTGGCAGGGCATCCAGCGGCTCGCCCCACCCCTCACCGCAGAAGCCCACGCCAAAGACGGACTTATCGAAGCCGTCCGTGGCCCCAACGAGCATCCCTTCTTTCTCGGCGTCCAATGGCATCCCGAATTCCAGGCGCGAAACAACCCCGCATCCGTCGAGCTGTTTCGCCGCTTCGGCGACGCCGTCAAAGGTTCCTCTAAATGACCAACACGTTCCTTACCGTCGACGAGGCAAAAGCGTTCCTCGCCACCCACCCGTCCGTACAGTGGATCGATGCTTTCGTGCTCGACATGAACGGACATCCGCGCGGCAAGAGGCTGCGCCGCGACGATCTTCCGGGCATCGCCAAGGGCGGCATGATGATGCCGGGCTCCGTGTTCATCATGGACCCGCGCGGCAACTGCATCGCCGAGACCGGCCGCCTGTGGGAGACCGGCGACCCCGACTACAACTTCCGCATTCTCGCCGGAACGCTGGGTCCCGTTGCCGTTGACGGCGGCCGTTTCGCGCAGTGCGTCATCGTTCCCGAAAAGGACGATCCGCTCGATCCGCGCTTTGTGCTGGCCACCCAGCAGGCGCGCCTCAAGGCCTCCGGCTACACGCCCGTCGCCGCCGTCGAGCTTGAGTTCTACGTAACGAAACCCGGTCCCAACGGCGAGTTTACGCTCGACATTCCCCCCGGCGTCTCGCGCGAGACCGACATCCCGCTGACCTTCCAGTTCGACGATATGGACGCCCTGCAAGCGTTCAACGACGACATCTACCGCATCGCCGAAGCCCAGGGACTTCCGGTCGATGCCTTGACGCAGGAAAGCGGTCCATCGCAGTTCGAAATCAACCTCAAGCATTGCGACGACGCCGTGAAAGCCGCACTCGACGGCCTGCTTCTGAAGCGCGCGGTGAAGGCCGCCGCCCGCGCCCATGGCCTCATTGCCACGTTCATGGCCAAGCCCCACCACGACTGGGCGGGGTCGGGTATGCACATTCACATGAGCATCGTCGACAAGGCAGGTGCCAACGTATTCGCCGGCAAGCCGATCTCGCCGCTGTTCCGCAACGTCCTCGGCGGCCTCAAGGACACCATGGCGGATTTCATGGCCGTCTGGGCCCAGTCCGCGAACGCCTATCGGCGCTACGTACCCGAATCCTACGTCTCGATGGCCGCCCACTGGGGCTTCAACAATCGCACCGTCGCGCTTCGCATTCCCGACCAGGGCGGGTCCGCCACTCGCGTCGAGCACCGTGTTGCGGGCGCAGACGCCAATCCCTATCTGGTAATTGCGGCGATCCTCGCGGGCGCGGCACACGGTATCGCCGGCAAAATCGACCCAGGCCCCGAGGTTAACGGCAACAGCGAGAAACTCGAGACCACGCCGCTGCCGACGACCTGGACCGAAGCACTGAAGCAGTTCGAGCAGTCGGCTGTCGTCCGCGAAGCATTCGGCCCCGACTTCCAGCACGTATTTACGCGTCTCAAGGAAACCGAGCGCGCGAACTTCGAACGCATCGTTACTTCGCTCGATCACCTCTGGTACGCTCATGTTGCATGAGGCACGCCCATGACCTCGCTCGCACATTTTGAAAAGCTCGCCGGCTCCATTGCGTTGCCCGGCAAAGCCGTCATCGGCGGACACAAGGTTGCAGCGGTCAGTGGCACCACGTTCGACAACGTCTCGCCGCGCGACGGTCGCGTCCTCAATCAGGTTGCAGCGTGCGGCGCGGCCGATGTGGACATCGCCGTCGAGAGCGCCCGCACCGCCTTCGAGGACGGGCGCTGGCGCAGGCTCTCCTACAAGGACAAGAAACGGATCCTGTTCAAGCTCGCCGACCTGATGGAGCGCGAGACCGAAACGCTGGCCCTGCTTGAAAGCCTCGACGTCGGCAAGCCGATTTCGAACACGCTATCGGCCGACATCCCGCAGGCAATCCGCACCACCCGCTACTATGCCGAAGCCCTCGACAAGATCTACGGCGAGGTCGGCCCGGAAACGCCGGACCGCTTCTCGTTCGCCGTACACGAGCCGCTCGGCGTCATCGGCGCAATCGTGCCGTGGAACTTCCCGCTTCACATGGCGATGTGGAAAGTGGCGCCCGCACTTGCCATGGGCAATTCGGTGGTGCTGAAGCCAGCCGAGCAATCGCCGCTGACCGCCTTGAAACTCGGCGAGCTGGCGCTCGAAGCGGGTCTCCCCCCCGGCGTACTCAACGTCGTGCCCGGCATGGGCGGCGAGGCAGGCAAAGCGCTTGCGCTTCATAACGACGTCGACATGATCGCCTTCACCGGCTCTGGAGCCGTCGGCCGGCTGCTGATGCAGTACTCCGGCCAAAGCAACCTGAAGCGCGTAAGCTTGGAACTCGGCGGTAAATCTCCCCACATCATCTTTGCCGATTGCCCGGATCTCGAAACCGCCGCCACTCATGCGGCGTGGGGCATCTTCTACAATCAGGGCGAAGTCTGCACCGCCGCGTCGCGCCTGCTCGTGCACGAGAGCATTGCCGACGCCTTCGTCGACAAGCTGCTCGGTGTCGCGCGCACCATTGCGGCGGGCGATCCGCTTGACCCCGCCACCGTGTTCGGCGCAATGGTCTCGACCGAACAGATGAAGACCGCTCTCCGCTACATCGACACTGCCAACAAGGAAGGCGGCGCGCTCCGCCTCGGCGGCAACCGCACGCGTATCGAAAGCGGCGGCTACTACGTCGAACCGACGGTATTTGACCACATCGCCCCCTCCGCCACCCTCGCCCGCGAGGAGGTCTTCGGCCCCGTGCTTGCCGTCACCCGCTTCAAGAGCGTGGACGAAGCCCTGAAGCTCGCCAACGACACGCCGTTCGGGTTAGCAGCCGGCCTCTGGACGCGCGATGTCACTCTCGCCCATCGGGCCGCGCGCGAGATCCGCGCCGGTCTCGTCTGGGTCAACGGCTGGGACAGCTGCGACATCACCATGCCGTTCGGCGGGTTCAAGCAATCGGGCTTCGGCCGCGACCGCTCGCTGCACGCGCTCCACAAATATGCCGACCTGAAATCGGTCTCCATCACGCTGGTCTGAAGGTGCTCCCATGAACGTCTCTCCTCCCCGCTATCCGAGCGCAGCCCTCATCGGCGGCGAATGGGTCACGGCGCCGGACACGTTCCCGGTGCTGGATCCCGCAACCGGCGCGGAAATCGCCCGCGTCCCCAATCTCGGCGCGGCCGAAACCAAACAGGCAATCGATGCCGCAGAGAAGGCGCTGCCGGCCTGGTCGGCCAAGACTGCCAAGGAGCGCGCGCAGATCCTGAAGCGCTGGTTCGACCTCGTAACCGCCGAGACCGAGCACCTCGCGCAGTTGATGACGGCCGAGCAGGGCAAACCGTTAGCCGAAGCGCGCGGCGAGGTGGCTTACGGCGCCTCCTTCATTGAGTGGTTCGCCGAAGAGGGAAAACGCGCCTACGGCCGCACCATCCCGACCACGATGGCGGGCAAGCGTTACATCACCATCAAGCAGCCGATCGGCGTCGTTGCCGCCATCGCGCCGTGGAACTTCCCCATCGCGATGATCACCCGCAAAGTCGCCCCGGCACTCGCTGCGGGTTGCACCATCGTCGTCAAGCCGGCCGAGGACACGCCGCTCTGCGCGCTTGCCATTGCGAAGCTCGCGCTCGATGCCGGCGTACCGCCCGGCGTATTCAACATCGTGACCACCAACAACGCGCCACCCGTCGGCACCGTGTTGTGCGAAGACCCGCGCGTCCGCAAGCTCTCGTTCACCGGCTCGACGGAAGTCGGCAAGGCGCTCTATCGCCAGTGCGCGGGCACCGTGAAGAAACTCACCCTCGAGCTCGGCGGTAACGCGCCGCTGTTGGTGTTCGACGATGCCGATCTGAAACAGGCGGTGACCGGCGCCATGGCCTCGAAGTATCGCAACGCCGGCCAAACCTGCGTCTGCGCCAACCGCATCTTCGTGCAGGCCGGCATCTATGATCGTTTCGCCGAAGCGCTCGCCGCCGAGGTCAAGAAACTAACGGTCGGCCCCGGCCGCGACGCAGGCGTCGTGATCGGACCGCTCATCAACGCGGAAGCCGCTAAGAAAGTGCAAGGCCTCGTCCGCGATGCGGTGGGCAAGGGCGCCAAGGTCGTCGTCGGCGGTGCGCTCGCACCGGCGGGCCCGCTGTTCTACCAGCCGTCCGTTCTCACCGGCGTTACCCCCGAGATGACGATCGTGCACGAGGAAATTTTCGGCCCCGTCGCCGCCCTCATCCGATTCGAAACCGAAGAGGACGCCATCCGCCTCGCCAATGACACGCCGTTTGGGCTGGCAGCCTATCTCTTCAGCCAGAACATCGGCCGCGCCTGGCGGGTTGCAGAAGCCCTCGACGCCGGCATGGTCGGCGTCAACGAAGGCATTTTCTCCAACGAAACCGTACCCTTCGGCGGCGTAAAGGAGAGCGGCCTCGGGCGCGAAGGCGCAGCCGAAGGCCTCGACGAATACCTCGAGACCAAATTCATCTGCCTCGGAGGCATCGCCGCATAACGAGGCAGCAAAACGCGCCAATGGCTATACTTTCCGCACACCGATTTCACGAAGCCCGGTTATTGTCGACTTGAGTGCATTCCGGAAAACCTGACGATTCCGAAATCCGTTCCCAGCGTTCACCCTAAGTCCTTAGGGATGGGAAACCGTTTTCCGGCAGGATGCGCGACAGGACAAGAACCTGTAGACCGTTCAGGATTCGGCACCTGAACGATCCGGCTTCTGAAAACGGAGAGTCACGAATGGCGAACGCGTTCGCTTCCAAGCTCAACCGACGCACGAACCGCCGTTCGTTTCTGGCCGGCCTCGGCGCGGCCGCCGTTGGTTTCACGTTCACCCGAAACGCACGCGCCGCAGAGGAAAAGAAGCTCAACTTCTACAACTGGGACACCTACATCGGGGACACGACGCTCGACGACTTCAAGAATGCCACCGGCATCGACGTCAACATGAGCCTGTACGCGACGAACGACGAGCTATTTGCCAAGCTCGGCGCCGGCAACTCCGGCTTCGACGTTGTGGTGCCCGGCAGCGAGTTCGTGGAACCGATGATCGCGGCCGGCCTTCTCGAGCCGCTGGACCACGCAAGAATCCCGAACATCAAGAACATCGACCCGGCGTTCATCATCGACGCGCCCTATGACCCAGGCCGCGTCTACAGCCTCCCCTACACCTACCTCGTGATCGGCATCGGCTACCGCAAAAGCCGCGTGAAGGGCGTGCCCGACACTTGGAAAGTGCTCTTCGACTCGGACCAGTACAAAAGCCGCATCGCGGTGGTGTCGGATGCCAGCGAGCTCTATCGCCATGTCTTCAAGTATCTCGGCCAATCCGCCAACAACCCGACACCCGAGCTGATCAAAAGGGCCGAAAGAATTCTCGCGATGCAAAGGCCCTACATCAAATCCTTTCACGAGGACAACGGCCAGGACCTCCTGCTCTCCGGCGAGGTCGATCTCGTGATGGAGTACAACGGCGACATCGCTCAGATCATGGAAGAGGACGACGACATCGATTTCGTCGTGCCGAAGGAAGGCGCGCTGAAGCAATCCGATACGCTTGCGATTCCGAAAGGCGCCCCGCATCCCGAGAACGCTCACGCCTTCATCAACTTCCTGCTCGACGCCAACGTCGGCAAGGACATCTTCACCACGATCAAATTCCCCTCGCCCAACGCAGCCGCAACCGCCCTGATGCCCGAGAGCTACAGGAACAATCCGGTCATTTTCCCACCGGCCGAGATCTTGGCGAAATGCGAATACCCGCGATACGCCGGACAGGAAATCTCGCGCCTGTTCGACGAGAGCATGACCCGCCTGCGCACCGAATGAACCCGGCCCGCCGTCCCCTCACATGAACGGCGGCGTGCACGCACTGATGATCACCGAGGCCGTCTTGCCGACGTTGCGAAACCGATGCGGAATCGTACTTTCGAAATAGTACGCATCTCCCGGCCCGAGCACGCGCCGCTGGTCGCCGACCGTCAGCTCGATCTGGCCCGAAAGCACGAGCCCACCCTCTTCGCCCTTGTGGGTCAGCATCGTGGCGCCAGTGTCGCCGCCCGGCTCATAAACTTCGTGCAGGATCTGCAGCGCCTTTTCCGGCCGCTCGCCGGCCACGACCATAAAGCGCACTTTGCCTTCGGTCAGCGCCACAAGCTCCTCCTTGAGGTAGAACACGCGCGGCGCCTCGGGTAGCGCGATCGAGAAAAACTCCGCGAACGACAACCCCAACGCGTCCGTGAGGCGGTTGAGCGTCGCCACAGACGGGCTATGCTTGTTCTGCTCGATCATGCTGATCATGCCGTTCGTCACACCGGCTTTCCCAGCGAGATCCCGCTGCGTGAACCCGCCCTTGATGCGAAGCGCCTTGAGGCGTGAACCAACATCGACTGAGCTACGCCCATGTCCATGCCCTGCGTCCTTGGAACGTTTCCCTCGTGCCATGCCGATCCGGCTCCACCTGTCGCGTTCGAGGCTAAACTCCTACCACAAGCCACCGCGTCGAGACGACTACATTTGATCAATTTATTGATCAAACGAACACACAGCTGCGACTTTAGGCGTGAAACACGGAGCTTGAACGGCTATAAGCTGTAGAGTAATTTGCGTCGTCAGCTCAAAATAATGAGCAAACCTGATGCGGCCGTGCGCCTCGCGCGCCCTGCTCACAAGCTACGAAGGGTGAGACCGATGGCGACCTCAGCCGAACTTCACGCACGTCGCACCGCAGCTGTCCCCCGCGGCATCGGCCACGCCACCGCCATCTACGCCAAGCGCGCCGAAAACGCCGAGATCTGGAGCGAGGACGGCAAACGCTACGTCGACTTCGGCGCCGGCATCGCCGTCGTCAACACCGGCCATCAGCACCCTCGCATCCTCGCCGCCGTCGCCGAGCAGATGAAGTCGTTCAGCCACGTCTGCTTCCAGGTGACGCCGCACGAGAACTACGTTTCGCTTGCCGAGCGCCTGAACGCGATCGCGCCCATCTCTGGGCCTGCGAAAACGATGCTGGCATCTACGGGCGCCGAAGCCGTCGAAAACGCCGTCAAGGTCGCGCGCGCCTTCACCGGCCGCCCCGGCATTATCTCGTTCTCAGGTGGTTTCCACGGCCGTACCCACATGGGCATGGCGCTGACCGGCAAGGCCGTTCCCTACAAGAAGGGATTCGGCCCGTTCCCGGCCGACATCTACAACGTCGCCTTCCCGAACCTCTATCACGGCACTTCGGTGGCCGAGAGCATCAAGGCGCTGAAGTCTCTCTTCAAGCACCAGGCCGATCCGTCGAGCATCGCCGGCATCATCATCGAGCCGGTGCAGGGCGAAGGCGGTTTCAACATCGCGCCGCCCGATTTCCTCGCAGCCCTCCGCGCCATCTGCGATGAGCACGGCATCGTGTTTATTGCCGACGAAATCCAAACCGGCTTCGCACGCACCGGCAAAATGTTCGCACTCGATCATACTGGCGTGAAAGCCGACGTCGTGACGCTCGCCAAGGGCCTTGCCGGCGGCTTGCCCCTGTCAGCCATCACCGGCCGCGCCGACATCATGGACGCATCCGCCCCCGGCGGCCTAGGCGGCACCTACGCCGGCAACCCCGTGGCCTGCGCCGCAGCCCACACCGTGCTCGATATCATCAAGGACGAAAAGCTCTGCGAGCGCGCAACCACTATCGGCGAGATCATCCTCGCCCGCTGTCGCGATCTCGCCGCCCGCTCGAACCTCAACTGCATCGGCGACGTGCGCGGCGTCGGCGCCATGTGTGCGGTTGAATTCGTGAAGGATGTCAAAAGCGGCGAGCCCGCACCGGAGCTGACTGCGCAGGTCTTGAAGTCCGGAAACGAGCGCGGCCTGATCCTGCTCTCGTGCGGCACCTACGGCAACGTCATCCGCTTCCTTCCACCGCTGACCGCGAGCGATGCGCTGGTCAAGGAAGGCATGGACCTCTTCGAGGCGAGCCTCACCGAAGCCGTCAGCAAGCTTCAGTAACAGCGTCGCCGGCGTAGCGACGCAATCGGCCCACAACGCATCCGGCGCTCACGCGTCACCCGACGGGAACATCACACCCATGACCTTGCAGCTCAAGACCAACGACCTCGAAGCCTTCTTCATGCCGTTCACCGCAAACCGGCAGTTCAAGAAGGCACCGCGCCTGCTCGCCTCCGCGAAGGACACCAACTATTTCACCGAGGACGGCCGCAAGGTTCTCGACGGCACGTCTGGCCTCTGGTGCGTGAACGCCGGCCACTGCCGCCCCCGCATTGTCGAAGCCATTCAGAAGCAGGCCGCCGAATTGGATTTCGCCGGCACCTTCCAGATGGGCCACCCGAAAGCGTTCGAAGCCGCTTCCCGCCTCGTCAACATCGCGCCCAAGGGCTTCGACCACGTTTTCTTCACCAACTCGGGTTCCGAGTCGGTCGAGACCGCGTTGAAAATCGCGCTCGCCTACCACCGCGCCAAGGGCAACGCCTCCAAAGTACGCCTGATCGGGCGCGAGCGCGGCTATCATGGCGTGAACTTCGGCGGCACCTCGGTTGGCGGCATTTCACCCAACCGCAAGATGTTCGGCTCGCTTCTCGCGGGCGTCGATCATCTCCGCCATACCCACGACCTCGCCAAGAACGCGTTCTCGAAAGGCGAGCCCGAGCACGGCGCGGAGCTGGCCGACGATCTCGAACGCCTCGTCGCGCTGCATGACGCCTCCACCATCGCCGCCGTCATCGTCGAGCCCGTCGCCTGCTCGACCGGCGTTCTGATCCCGCCGAAGGGATACCTGAAGCGCCTCGAAGCGATCTGCCGCAAGCACGACATCCTGCTCATCTTCGACGAGGTCATCACCGGCTTCGGCCGTCTCGGCACGCCGTTCGGCGCCGACTATTTCGATGTCTCGCCCGACATGATCACCGGCGCCAAGGGCGTCACCAACGGCACCATTCCGATGGGCGTTGTGTTCCTCAAGAGCCACCTCTATCAGGCCTTCGCCACCGGCCCCGAAAACGTCATCGATCTCTTCCACGGCTATACCTACTCGGGCCACCCGATGGCCTCCGCCGCCGCACTCGGCACCCTCGACACCTACCAGGAAGAGGGTCTGCTGACGCGCGCCGCAACACTGGCCGCCTACTGGGAAGAGCGCTTGCACGCTTTGAAAGGGTTGCCGCACATCATCGATATCCGCAACATCGGTTTGATCGGCGCCATCGAGTTCGCGCCCCTTGCCGATGCGCCCGCGAAACGCGCCTACGACCGCTTCGTCAAATGCTTCGAGCGCGGCGTGCTCGTCCGCCAGACCGGCGACATCATCGCGCTCTCGCCGCCGCTCATAATCAAGGAGAGCGAGATCGATCACCTGTTCGACGTCGTCACCGAAGTCCTCAAGGAAGCCGACTGAAGGGTCCCATGCGCATCATCGAGAACGCCTTCGGCGGCAAGCAAGTCGCCTCCGCGTCGCCCCGCACGGCGAACGTCTACAATCCGGCGACCGGCGAGGTCGTGGCCAAGCTCCCGCTCTCGACGCTGGACGAGATCAACGCCGTCGTCGCCGCTGCCAAGGCAGCCGCCGCGAGCTGGGGCGCAACTCCGCCGATGAAACGCGTCGCGCCGATGTTCCGCTTCAAGGAGCTTCTGCAGAAGAACGCCGATGCCATCGCCCGCGCCATCTCGACCGAGCACGGCAAGACCCATCCCGACGCGTTGGGAGAGTTGCAGCGCGGAATTGAGGTCGTCGATTTCGCTTGCGGCATCCCGCATCTTCTGAAGGGCGAATACAGCCGCAATATCGGCCCCGATATCGACAGCTGGTCCGATCGCCAGCCGCTCGGCGTCGTTGCCGGCATCACGCCGTTCAACTTCCCGGCCATGGTGCCGATGTGGATGTTCCCCGTCGCCGTCGCCTGCGGCAACACCTTCGTGCTGAAGCCGTCGGAGCGCGATCCCTCCGCGCCGATGCTGATCTGGGAACTGTTCCAGGAAGCAGGCTTCCCCGCCGGCGTGTTCAACGTTGTCCACGGCGACAAGACCGCCGTCGACGCGCTGCTCGATCATCCGGACGTTCGCGCCGTTAGCTTCGTCGGCTCGACCCCGATCGCCGAATACGTCTACACGCGCGGCGCTGCAGCCGGTAAGCGCGTGCAAGCCTTGGGCGGCGCCAAGAACCACATGATCGTCATGCCCGACGCCGACATGGACAAGGCCGTCGATGCTTTGATGGGCGCGGGTTACGGATCGGCCGGCGAGCGCTGCATGGCGATTTCGGTTGCCGTCCCCGTCGGCCAGAAAACCGCCGATCGTCTGGTCGAAGCGCTGGCGCCCCGCGTGCGTGCACTCAAGGTTGCCCCCGCCACCGATCCTGATTCCGAGATGGGCCCGGTCGTGACCGGCGAAGCCAAGCGCCGCATCACCGACTTGATCGGCACCGGCATCAAGGAAGGTGCCGAGCTTGTTGTCGATGGCCGCGATCTCGTGCTGCAGGGCTACGAGAACGGCTTCTTCCTTGGCGGCACGCTGTTCGATCGCGTCACGCCCGACATGACGATTTACAAGCAGGAGATCTTCGGCCCCGTACTGTCGGTCGTTCGCGCCCAAAGCTATGACGAAGCCGCCGACCTCGTGAACAGCCACGAATACGGCAACGGCACCGCCATCTTCACGCGTGACGGCGATACCGCGCGCACCTTCGCCGACCGCATCGAAGTCGGCATGGTCGGCATCAACGTGCCGATCCCGGTACCCGTCGCCTATCACTCGTTCGGCGGCTGGAAGCGCTCGCTGTTCGGCGATCATGCCGTCTACGGTCCCGAGGGCGTGCGCTTCTATACGCGCATCAAGACCGTTACCGCCCGCTGGCCGACCGGCATCCGCTCCGGCGCCGAATTCAATTTCACCGGCCGGAACTGAGGCGGGTGGTTTGGCTGCGGATCTGAAGAATTGGACGGCGCGGCCGCGCCCGGCCCGCGCGCCGCTCGAAGGCCGCTTTGTACGGCTGGAGCCGCTCGATGCAGCGCGCCACGGCGATGACCTGTTCGAGGTCTCGACGACACCCGACGCCGCCGATCGCTTCCGCTACCTGCGCGAAGAGCCGCCGACGAGCCGAGCGGAATTTCAGGCCTGGCTGGAGAAAGTTGAAGCGAGCGAAGACCCGCTCTATTTCGCCGTCATCGACAGGACGTCGGGCAAGGCGGCAGGCCGCCAGACTTTTCTGCGCATCGAGCCCGCCCATGGCTGCATCGAAATCGGCCACATCCTTTGGGGGCCGGCAATCTCTCGCAAACCGGCCGCGACGGAAGCCCACTACCTGCTCCTGCGTCACGCCTTCGATGACCTCGGCTATCGCCGCTGGGAATGGAAGTGCAATAACCGCAACGAAGCCTCGAAGCGGGCGGCGGAACGATTTGGCTTTCAGCCCGAAGGCATCTTTCGCCAGCACATGATCGCCAAAGGCGAGAGCCGCGACACCGCGTGGTATGCGATCATCGACAGCGAGTGGCCCAAGCTGAAGCGCGCTTACGAAACCTGGCTCGATCCCGCGAATTTCGACAGCCTCGGTCAACAGCGCCGCCGCCTGCAAGACCTCATCGTCACTGCGTGAGCGCACCTCGCGAGCCCCACGCCTCGGCGATTTTGGGAACTTCGGGAAAAGTGCCGCGCCGAGACGGCTTTCCCAATCCGCCTGCTCCCGCTAACGTCCCGCGCAAAACGTGAGGACGCCACGCCATGATCAAGAAAACCGCAGCCCTTTTCATCGCGCCGCTTGCGCTTTTATTCGCAGCCGCCGCACCGGCGCACGCCGCCACCTGCGGTAATGGCCCCGGCGGCTTCGGTCCATGGCTCGCAAACTTCAAGAAGCAGGCGGCCGCACAGGGCATCTCGGCGTCGTCCATCTCCGCCGGTCTCGCCGGCGTCTCCTATGATCCGCGCATCATCCGCCTCGACCGCAATCAGAAATCCTTCAAACTGTCGTTCGACCAGTTCTACGCCCGCCGCGTCGGCACCGCCTTGATCGGACGCGCACGTGCCCGCCTCAAGACCCATCGCGCCACGTTCGACCGGGTTGAAAAGCAGTTTGGCGTGCCGCGCGAAATCGTCGTCGCCATCTGGGGCCTCGAAACCAACTTCGGCGCGGACACCAGCGGCAAGTTCTCGATCCTGCGCTCGCTCGCAACGCTGGCTTACGATTGCCGCCGCTCGCCGTTTTTCACCGGCCAGTTGCTCGATGCGCTGCGCATCATCGACAACGCTCACATGTCGCCCGCCGAGTTGCGCGGCGGCTGGGCTGGCGAAATCGGCCAGACCCAATTCCTGCCGACACCCTATGTCAAATACGCGGTGGATTTCGACGGCGACGGCAAGAAGGATTTGATCCACAGCGTGCCGGACATCCTCGCCTCCACCGCGAACTTCCTGAAGGGCCACGGCTGGCAAGCCGGGCAACCCTGGCACCCGGGCACAGCGAACTACGCCGTCATCAAGGACTGGAACCGAGCCGAAGTCTACCAGCGCACCATCTCGGTGATGGCCTCGAAGCTTGCGGGCAACTGAACCAAAAAAGGACCGGCATGGAGCGCGATCCATGCCGGCCTGGCGGCTCGCAACCTGAACTCGAGAGGAAGCGCCACAAGCTTCGCAGAGGCGCCTCACGAGCACGGCCCGTTGCGCGCTATTGCGGATCTTCCTCCGTGTTGAGCATTCCGGTGAAACCCGTGATGGCGAGCGACGTCAGCACCAGCCCCAGGATCATCTCCAGCACCGACAGCATATAGAGCAGAACGCCTGCCGTTATCGTGAGGCGCGGCCCTTCGTTGCCGTCCTCCCTCACTAGCCACTCCGGTGCCGGGATTTCCACCAGCGGCTTATAGGAAAGCCGCGGACGCCAATGCCCCTCGAACCCAAAATCCACGAACGGCACGAACAGGTCGAACGAATAAGCAAGCGGTGCAAACGGCGGATAGTTGACCTCAGACTTCGCGTCGTTCTGACCGAAGTTGCCCTTGAGCGCCATGACGAACACCTGCTCGTCCTTGCAGTCGCGCTGGCTGCACCCCTGTGCCGCAAACGACCAGATCGCGCCGAACGTCAGCACCAACACGGCCATCCAGATCACCGTGCGCCACGGATTGAATCCGTAAAGCGCAAACACGTCGAGACACCAGTTCTGAAGCCGCTGAAGTCTCCCGACCGAGACGCTGCGGCGCTGACGGCGACGACGCGCAATGGCGATCTCGCGCGCCTCGTCCTGATAGCCTTGCGCCGCGAGCCGCCGCGAAAGTTGCATCCACGCCTGGGGTTTGAAATGGCGATCGAGATCGGTTGCGCTTTGCCCCTCGAGCCAGCGCGAACGCATGAGCGCGGCGTTGCGCTCACCCTTGGCCTTCGGATCGTCGTCGCCCGGTTGCCCGGCCGGATTCTCCAGATGCTCATAGCGGAAGCCGTCGAGCACCAGATGATCGATGTCGCGGCCGTCCGACGTGCGGCCTCGCTTCTCGGAACCTTTACCGCGCGCCGGCGGCGGCCACGCTTGGGCCGCATCCTCGTAGCTTCCCACGTGTGCCCGCGAGAGATCGATGATGCCGCGCGGCCGGTCAGCGGTCGCATGGGGCATAACGAGCCGGTCGGCGCGCGCATCGACGAGGCTGATTGCAAGCTCGTCGTAGCGCTGATCGAGCACCGGATCGTAGTTGCTGGCGTGAGGTGCATCGCCCCGTGCGAGCTTGGCCGAGACGATCTGGCTGCCGCTGAAATCGATCGTTCCGTCTACCTGCGCATGGTCGAGCGCGATTGCGCCGGTCGCCTGGAAACCGCCGTCGAGCACGAGTTCGCGTGCGATGCGCACGCCGTTGGCGAACAAAGCCGGACCGCTCGTGACGAAAATCTTCGTATCGCGCAACCTCAGCTCATTACCGACGTGCGCCGCCGGCAGCCGCACGAGACCGCGGATCTGCGCCCGCCCCATGAACCACCCGCCCTGGATCTGCGCGCCGTCAGCTCGGATTGCGAGATCGCCGCCCCCTTCGATCTGGCTCGCTGTGAATCCGATCTGCCCTTCGATCTGCGCGCCCGCAAAGCGGATGCTGCCCTTGATCTTGCCGTTCCGCATGATCCAGTTGCCGCCGAGATGCAGCACATCCGCCTCGATGGCGCGTCCAGGACCATCAATGGTCACGTCGTTGGCGTGAATGCCCTGGCTGATGCGCGCGCCAGCAAGCGACACGCCGCCCGTAAGCGTCGCGCCCGCGAGGTTGACGCCCTGATCGACGATCAGCCCCGCGCCCGCGAGCGCCCAGTCGGTGCCCGCACCGGCGATCTCGGCGCCCCGGACGGAAAACTCTCCTCCGATCCGTGTGCGCCCGAGCAGAACGCCGCCGACAATGCGCGCGCCGTCGAGAATGACATCGCTGCCGATATCGGCGCCGCGCGCGTTCAGCGCCTCGCCGGGCGCCGTGATCGCGATGTTCTGCGCATCGATGGCTTTGATCGCGAGGCCGCGCACGCGCACCGCGCCTCTGATCTTGGCCCGGCGCAAAATCCAGGCGCCCTCGCCCATTGCCCCATCGCCGTTGATTGCGACCGTTGGCGAGCCGAGCTCGGCGTCCTCCCAAAGCAGGCCGCCACCGATCCGCGCCCCGGCGAACCGCGTTTCGCCAGAAACTTTTGCCGCCCGCAGGATCCACGGCCCCCCAAGCTTGAGCCCATCCGCCAGAATAGCCGTATCCGAGCCGTTGCTGATCGTCGAAGCATCCATCGCCAGCGCTTCACCGATCGTGGCGCCACGCAACCGAACGAGCCCGGTGACGGTCGAGGTGGTGAGAAAGAAGGCGCTTTCGATGAAGCACCGATCGGCCTTGATCGCGCCGTTGACCGTGCATTCGTAAAGCGCGATGCGCTTCAGCCGCGCATCACGCAGGCTCAGTGCCGAACGCTCTCCCGCAGCCGGCGTGAAGTGGCAGCGCAGGAACACGATAGGCTTGTCGACGGTGGAACCTTCGAGATCGAGGGAACCTTCGATCGTCGCATCGTGGAGGGTGAGGCCCGCGAACGGAACCACCCAGTCGGACCGGCTTTCGGTTGCGAGCGCACGCAGCACGGACGCACGGACGGTCTGCCCGCCCATCTCGGCGCGCCGCCCCTTCAGGATCGCCTGCACGAGCTCCTGCTCGGCCTGCGAAAGATCCATCTCGGCCACCGGTGCCAGATCCTGCATCATTCCCCCCTTATCAGCGCGGCGCGATACTGGGTGGCAATTGTGAGAGACGCAAGGCACGGCTCAAATGCCGGCCTACCAAAGAAAAAAGCCGGCCCGCGGGGGGCGGGCCGGCTGGGAGTGCCGCTTGGATGTCGGGATCGGTGAGCCGATCACAGGCACTCCGGGAGGCGGGCGCGTGGGTGTTCACGGGGGGAGAACGCGCCCGAATTGAGTGGTGTCTCGCCTTCCTACCTTAAGGCCACCTTAAGCCGCCGCGACTGGCCGCGCCTTGGCGTCGTCCAGGCGGTCGAAGCCGAGCGAGGCCGCCACCGCCTGATGCATGATCCGCCCACCCTTGACGTTGAGCCCGGCCGCCAGATGCGGATCCCGGTCGAACGCCGCAAGGCCCTTGTCGGCCAGCTTGATCACGAATGGCAGCGTCGCATTGTTGAGCGCCTGCGCCGAGGTGACCGGCACTGCGCCCGGCATGTTCGCAACGCAATAGTGGATGATGCCATCCACCTCGAACGTCGGATTGGCGTGCGTCGTCGGCCGCGAAGTCTCGAAGCAGCCGCCCTGATCGATTGACACATCGACCAGTACCGCGCCGCGCTTCATCGACTTCAGCATTGCCCGCGAAATGAGCTTCGGCGCACTCGCGCCCGCAACGAGAACCGCTCCGACCACGACATCCGCGTCCAGCACAGCCTCTTCAATGGCGTGCATCGTCGACGCCAGCGTCTGCACGCGACCCTCGAACAGCTCATCGAGCTGGCGCAGGCGCGGCAGCGACTTGTCGATGATGGTTACGTCCGCTCCGAGCCCAGCCGCCATGCGCGCGGCGTGCGTGCCCACGACACCGCCGCCCAGCACGATGACCTTGGCCGGACGCACGCCCGGCACGCCACCCATGAGAACACCACGCCCGCCGGTCGGACGGCGCAATGCAATCGCTGCAGCCTCGATCGAAAGACGACCCGCCACCTCGCTCATGGGCGCCAGCAGCGGCAGCGCGCCCGAGGCGTCGGTCACTGTTTCATAAGCGATCGCCGTGGCACCAGACGCGAGCAGCCCGCGAGCCTGCTCCGGATCCGGAGCCAGGTGCAGATAGGTGAACAGGATCTGGTGCGGCTTGAGACGCTGGTATTCGACCGCCTGCGGCTCCTTCACCTTGACGATCATCTCCGCCATGTCGAACACGGCTTCAGCCGTCGGCAGAATCTTGGCGCCCGCGCGCTCGTAGGTGGCGTCATCGGCGAAAATACCGGCCCCCGCGCCGGATTGAATGAACACCTCGTGCCCCCGCGCGGCGAGTTCCCGCACCGATCCCGGCACCAATCCCACGCGGAACTCGTTGCTCTTGATCTCAGTCGGCACACCGATGCGCATGAAAGCCTCCTTGGGGCGGCGCAATTCAAATGACAGGTGAGACTTTACCAAACATCCGACATCAGAACTCCGCAAATTTCGTTGAACGGCAGCTGATAAGCGCAGATAATCTGCAAAAGTAGTCATCATTGCGCAGAAAACTGATGCCCCAGAACCTCGATGCGCTCGATCGCGCCATTGTCGCAGCCCTTCTCGAAGATGGCCGTTTGAGCCAGGTCCAGCTCTCCGAGCGCGTTCCGCTCTCGCCGACCGCCATCGCGCGCCGTATCCGCGCCCTAGAGCAGGGCGGCATCATCCAAGGCTACCAGGCCCGTATCGACCGCAAGGCAATGGGCCTCGAAATCACCGTTCATGTCTTCATCAGCCTGCAAAATCAGAGCGAGCAGCAACTTGAAGACTTCGAAACCGCCGTCCTCGCCGCCCCATCCGTGATCCGCTGCCAGATGATGTCCGGCGAAGACGACTACCTGCTCACGGTCCACGCACGGGACCTTTCCGATTTCGAGCGCATCCACAAGCAGGAGCTGTCGCGCCTGCCGGGCGTCACGCGGCTTCGCTCCAGCTTCGTCCTGCGCGACGTCAAATCCCGGCCGATTGCGGCGTCCGTTCTGCTTGGCTCGTAAGAGCCCGCGACGGCGCGTCCCGGATCGCCGCTCGAGAGGAAACTATATAACATAGTTGTGATACGACGGGGCACAGCAGCTATGGTGTGTCTAGCGCTCTGACCACAGCCGCCGCGGCAGCACCCGCGGCCCTCTCGTCCGGACCCGGAATGCCCAATACCCCGATCCAATCGGAGCCACCCGCCGCTGCCCGCACCGGCAACCGCGCCCTGACCCTCTTCGAGAACATATCGAACGGCTGGTACGCGTGTCCGTTTCGCTGGCAGATCCTGATCGCGATCACGCTGCTGACGATGTTTACGGGCCTCATCGGCGGTCTCATCGCCGTCCTGGACGCCCGCAACCGCGCGGCCATCGAAACGCAATCGAACGTTGAGCTATGGCGCCATCACATCGCGGCACAAGCCCGCGAGATCGATGGACCGGCCGACCTCGCCCCCTTCTCCTGGCGCCTCGCCCACGAGATGGCACAGGTGCGCCATGTCACCATCCGGGTGCTCGATGCCAACGACAAACCCATAGCGGAAGCCCAGAACGGAAAATCGATCGCCGCGCGCAGTGAGCGCGAGGCAGCCCCGCAGTGGTTCATCGACCTCGCGAAACCGGCGAGCGAAGTGCAGAGCGTACCCATCACCGCGGAAGGTAAACGCGTCGGCACCGTCCTCATTCAGGGCGAGCCGGATGACGAGATCGCGGAGGCCTGGGAACTTCTCGAGCTGATGTCGATCCTGTGGCTCGGCGGCACGGCCCTGATGATGACGGGCCTCTATTTCGTGCTGGGCTTCGTGCTCGATCCGCTCGTCACCTTGGCTGATGGCATGCGCGAATTGGAGGACGGTCACTACGGCCTCCGCATCGAGCCACAGCCGAAAGTCCGCGAGTTGGCCGCGATCGTCGGCTCGTTCAACACGCTCGCCGAAGCCCTCGACAACGCGAACGCCGAGAATAGCCGCCTCTATCGCCAGCTCATCGCCGTCCAGGAGGACGAGCGCCGCCAAATCTCCCGCGATCTCCACGATGAGTTCGGCCCCTGCCTGTTCGGCATCACCGCCGGAACCGGCTCCATCGAGCGCCACGCACGCAATCTGCCAGAACCGCAGTCGTCGGCCATCCTGTCCTGTGTCACGGAGATCGCTCACGTCTCGGATCGTCTGAAAAGTCTCACCCGTTCGCTTCTGAACCGCCTGCGGCCCGTCGCACTCGGTCGCGTAACGCTGACCCAACTGCTCGAGGAACTGATCCTGACCTTCGAGCGCCGCCACACGGGAACGCGCTTTTCGCATGAATTCCAGGGGCTGGCCGCGAGCTATGGCGAGGACATCGACCTTACGCTCTACCGCTGTGTGCAAGAGGGCCTGACCAACGCCATGCGCCATGGCAAGCCCAAGCTGGTATCGATTGCCCTTGCCATCCAGGAAACGCCGTCTGGAGCCGGCATCCGGTTGCGCATCGCCGACGACGGCGTGGGCATCTCCGACAGCGCCGCCATCGGCTTCGGTCTATCCGGGATGCGCGAGCGGGTGCGCGCGCAATCCGGCACGCTCGTCATCGAAGCGTTGCAACCGGCTGGAACCGCCCTGCTCGTAAATTTGCCGGTGCGCGATGCAGGTCCGGCCGCGATCTCCGTCCTCCAATAGGATACGCGCGATCGCCTGGATGACGCGCGGCGCCCTTACGCCTCCGCCCGTTCGGTAACGTCGACCGCCACTGAAACCGAATGCCGACCGGAATCGAAGATCACCCCGTCGATCGGCGACACATCGGAATAATCCCGCCCGAAAGCGAGCGGAACATGATCTCCGCCGCCGGCACGGATCGCGTTCGTCGGATCGAGGTCCTGCCACCCAGCGCGCTCGCCGCACCAGACCGACGCCCACGCGTGCATCGCATCCGCTCCTTCGAGCCGCGGCATACCCGGCAACGGATGCGTCCGCAGATAACCGCTGACATAGGCACCCGCGAGACCGATCGATCGCAGACAGCCGATCATGATATGGGCGAAGTCCTGGCACACGCCGCGCCGGAACGCGAACGCCTCGCGTGCCGGCGTCATCACATCGGTCGCGGCCGGATCGTAGCGAAAATCTGTGTGGATCTGCGTCATGAGATCGATCGCAGCCGCGAGGATCGGTCTACCCGGCGAGAACAGCGGCGCGGCGTAGTCGAGAAACGCCGCATCGATCGGAACGTGCTTCGAAGCGAAGATCTGATGCGCCGGTGATCGCGGCGCGAGGCTCGGCGTTGAATGCGCGGCAGCGCGCACTGCTTCCCACGGCGGCGTCGCCGCGGGATCGATCGCCGCAGCGACGGCGAGCTGCACGACCGATCGGCTTTCCACCACGAGACGATTATGCGGCGCCTTGAGCGTGACGTGGGTCGTCGCGTTGCCAAAGAAATCCCGTGTCACCACATATTCGCTGGGCTTGGGATCGATGATCATGTCGCATTCGAGAACGTCAAGACCAGCATTCGATAGCGGCATCAGCCTCAGAACGTGCGCTGCGAACGGCACGAATGAGCCATAGGCATAAGAGGTCGTCTGGCGGATGTCATAGATCACGACGCCTCGCCCTCCGTCGCGAACGGATCGCGCACGCGGAAATACGACATCGAGATTTCGTCAGAGAGTTGCATGAGGCCGTTCTCGATGCCGAGAATGTCATCGTGACGGATTTTCACCGGATCGAGAACGGATACGATCGCGTGCAGCCGGTCGGCCACCGCGAGCGCCGGCGACGGCCGGTTGGTGGGCGGCAACAGCGGCAGGGCCTGCACGTGCCCCTTGAGACGCGAAAGCTGGAACAGCAGCGAGCGCGGGTTGCTCTCGTCGAGCAGCACGAGATCCATGACCGGCGCGAATGCCGCCCCGAGCGGATAGCGCGAACGATAAGTGATATGGCAATCGTTGAGCTCGAGCAGCAAATCGAGTTCGTCACGCGATCCGCCCTGCGCCCGCGCGAACTGGCGCGCGAAACGGCAGGTCGCGAGCGCCCGCTCGATCCGCAGCCCGAGTTTCACGAACCGCCAGCCGGCCAGCCGATTCATGGTCTCAAGCTGAAAGCCCGTGACCGCCGCGATCAGGCGGATCGCGGTACTGGCCTTTTCGAGAACCGCGACCTCAGCGACCTCGCGCGTCTCTGGCGAAAGCAGGAAAGCATTGAGATCTTCGAGCGCGCGCCATGCATCGGCCGGAAAGCGATCCCGCGTCACCGATGCCGCCCGCCGCGCCGCCGCAACCAACGCCGGCACCGCACCATCGAATTGGGAACGAGCCAGCGCCGTCAAACCGATCAGCGCGGGATTGGCTTGAGGGTCTCTCGCTGCCGCCCCCCAGCGTACCAACAGTTCCGCGATCCCGCCGACACTCGCCTGCTCCTCCGAACGCTCGGCCGAAATGCGCACGGCAAGCGCCCGCACCAGCCGCAGCGTTTCCTCCGCGCGTTCGATGTAGCGGGCAAGCCAGAACAGATTGTCGGCGGCCCGGCTCGGAAGCACGCCTGCCGCGCGCCGCACGACGATCTGCGTTTCCGAAGGGATCAGCGTCGTCTGCGGCACGGGACCGTCCGAAAGCACCCACACGTCGGCCGATCGCGCGCCGCGCTGCATCGAGACCGCGCCGAGATCGTGAGGACCAACCAAAGCAAACCCGCCCGGCATAACCTTGTAGCCGTCCGCCGTCGCCGCCACGAACACGCGGAAGGTGAACGGCTGCGGTTCGAGCCGGCCATCGACCCACACCGGCATCGTCGAGAGCTTCACCATCTCCTGCCCGACGAAGTCGACGCCGCGCCGTTCGATGGCAGCCCGCAGCGTCTCGCGCTGCGCCCCATCGAGATCCGGCATCACCCAGGGCCCACCCGGTGGAATGCCGCTGGCCGTACGCGAATAAGCGGGCGCAATGACACGCTCGTCGAACGATCCGAGTACGGCCTCGCGCGCCGCAGGCTGGCCGCACCACCACGTCGCCACGTTCGGCATCGTCAACCGCTCGTTGATCATCGGCTCGGCGAGTGTTGGCAAAAATCCGAGCAGCGCACGTGCTTCCGCAAGGCCCGATCCGAGGCCATTGGCGAGCGTGACATTGCCGCGAAGCGCAGCTTGCACGAGACCCGGAATGCCGAGTCGCGAACGCCCATTGAGTTCGAGCGGATCGGCGAAATCTCCGTCAATTCTCCGCAGCAGAACCCGCACCTTGCGCAATCCGCCGACCGTCCTCAGGTACACCGAACCTCCAAGCACCAGGAGATCCATGCCTTCGACGAGCCGCAGGCCGAGATAGCGCGCAAGATAGGCGTGCTCGAAATACGTTTCATTGAGAGGGCCAGGGGTGAGCAGGCACACGCCTGCGTCATCCGTTTCCCGGTGGCTCGCAAGCTCGACCCTCAGCGCGTCGAAAAACGGCGCCAGCCGTTCGACATCGAAACCGCGAAACACATCCGCCATCGCCCGTGACAACGCAATCCGGTTTTCGAGGGCGAAGCCCGCGCCCGATGGCGCCTGCGTGCGGTCGCGCAAAACCCACCATTGCCCGCTCGGGCTGCGGCCTATGTCGACCGCATAGAGATGCAGTTGACGCGGCGAAGGCTGGTCGGTCTGCACAAGCGGGCGGAGAAAGTCGGGGCTGCCCGCAATCAGGGAAGCCGGAAGCCCCAGCGCCGAAAGCTGCCGCCCGCCGCTGTAGATGTCCCTCAGCACCGCCTCGATGAGCTTGGCGCGCTGGATCACGCCGGCTTCGATCGCCGCCCAATCCTGCGGCGAAATGAGAAGCGGGACATGGCTCAGCGGCCATTGCCGCTCCCCTGCCGTCGGATCGTCGTAGACGCGATAGTAAACGCCGGAATCCTTGAGATAACGATCGGCGGCGCTGAAACGCTGGGTCAGAGACGCTGACCCTTCCGCGGCAAGCCGGTCGACGAACGCGGCCCAATGCGGACGCACCCGCCCCGCCGCGTCGACCATCTCGTCATAGACGCCGGGCAGCGGTCGATAGCCGGCGATCAACGCCTCGCTCGCCGCAGCATCCGACATCGTCGCGGCCTCAAACGTCACGGCACATCACACGGAGCCCTGGGCCCCGACGGCGGAGTTAAGCACGCTCGCGTCGCAAATCCACGCGTCATGACGGCGGCCGCCTGAGGTCGAGTGTGCACGGGTACTCGTCGTTGCGTTCGAGTGGCGGAACCGTCATCAAACCCGGTGTGTGCCCGTGGTCCTGGAACCGCGCCAGCCGGCGTGCTTCGGCCTCGTAGGTGTTGACGGGGAACGTGTCGTAGCTACGCCCGCCGGGATGCGCGACGCTATAGACGCATCCACCAAGCGAGCGATGGCTCCAAGTGTCGAGCACGTCGAACGTCAGCGGTGCGTGCACCGGGATAGTCGGATGCAACCCCGAAGCGGGATACCACGCCTTGTAGCGAATACCCGCCACGAACTCTCCCGAACGCCCCGTGGAGGCAAGCGGCACCCGCCGCCCGTTGCAGGCGAGAACATGCCGGCGCGGATTGAATCCGTCAGCTTTCACCTGGAGCCGTTCCACCGAGGAATCTACGTAGCGCACCGTGCCCCCCGCCGAGCCTTCCTCGCCCATCACATGCCACGGCTCGAGCGCCTGGCGCACTTCGAGCTTCACCCCGCCATGCTCCACCGCCCCGTAGTAAGGAAAGCGGAACTCGCGCTGCGCTTCGAACCATTCCGTCTTGAAAGCGTAGCCTGCCCGCCTGAGCACGTCGAGCACATCGAGGAAATCGGCCCACACATAATGCTCGAGCATGAAGCGGTCATGCAGCGCCGTGCCCCAGCGCACGAGGTCTCCCCGTTCCGGCGCCTTCCAGAATTTGGCAATCAGCGCTCGCAGAAGAAGCTGCTGCGCAAGGCTCATGCGCGCATCCGGCGGCATCTCGAACGAGCGGAACTCGACAAGCCCCAACCGTCCCGAGGAGCTGTCCGGCGAATAGAGCTTATCGATGCAGATTTCGCTGCGATGCGTATTGCCGGAGGAATCGACCATCAGGTTGCGGAGCAGCCGGTCCAGCAGCCACGGCGCGGCCGGCGGCCCCTCGCCCGGGCCGGGAATCATGCCCAACGCGATCTCGAGTTCGTAGAGGCTCTCGTGGCGCCCCTCGTCGACGCGCGGCGCCTGGCTCGTCGGCCCGATAAACAGCCCCGAGAACAGATACGACAATGAGGGATGCCGCTGCCAGAACACGACCAGGCTCTTCATCAGGTCGGGACGGCGCAGAAACGGGCTCTGCCAGGGCGTCGCCCCGCCGACCACCACATGGTTGCCGCCGCCGGTTCCGGTATGGCGCCCGTCGGTCATGAACTTGTCGGTGCCGAGCCTCGACAGTCGTGCCTCGTGATAGACGGTCTCCGTCGTCTTCACGCACTCTTGCCACGTCGAAGCCGGATGAATGTTGACCTCGATGACGCCCGGATCCGGCGTGACCTTGATGACGTTCAGGCGATAGTCGGGCGGCGGTGGATAACCCTCGATATGCACCGGCACGCCAAGCTCCTCGGCCGTGGCCTCGACCACCGTCAGCAGCTCGAGGTAGTCGTCGAGCGCAGCAAGCGGCGGCATGAACACGCAGAGCTTGCCCTCGCGCAGCTCGACCGCGAGCGCGGTCCGCACCGAAGCCCCTTCAATATCCTGCGACAGCGGAAACGGCTGCCGGTACGGATTGTCACCGACCCGCCGATAGACCTGCATGACCTCGTCCGGATCGGGAAGCTCGCCGCGCTCCATGAACGGATCGTCCGCAACCACGTGCGGAACCGCGAGCGGCGGCAGCCACGGCAGCCCGTTGAGCGGCAGTCTGAGCCCAAGGGGGCTGTCTCCCGGCGTCAGGAACAACTTGCCGCGCCTGAGCTTCCACTTTTCGCTCATCCAGCCAATTCCGGCGCGCGAGTTCCAGCGCTGGATCGGCAGCACGAACCCCGAAGCTGTGCCGAGCCCCCGATCGAAGACGCGCGCGATGCGGGCCCGCTCCTCCTTGTCGTCGAGCTTGCTGTCGAGGGGATCGACGTTGACCGGGAGCTGGGCTTCCTTGACGATCCAATGAGCCGGATCTTCATAGGCCGGAATAATGTACTCGCCACCGACTCCGAGGCGCTCGGCAATGCCTTCCGAGAACGCCTTGGCACCCGCAACATCGGTCGGCGCGCGATAGCCTTCGCGCGCGACCAGCGCATCGTTACGCCAGATCGGTTTGCCGTCCTTGCGCCAGTAAAGCGAGAACGTCCACCGCGGCAGGCTTTCGCCCGGATACCACTTGCCTTGCCCGTAGTGCAGAAATCCGCCGGGCCCGAACTTAGCTCTCAACCGACGAATGAGATCGTCAGAGCGCGCGCGCTTTGTCGGCCCAACCGCGGCTGTGTTCCATTCCGCGGATTCGTAGTCGTCGATCGAGACGAACGTAGGCTCGCCGCCCATGGTGAGGCCGACGCCCTCGGCTTCGAGATCGACATCGACCCTGTCACCGAGCGCGACGAGTTGCTCCCAGCTCTCGTCGGAGAACGGCAATGTTACGCGCGGCTTCTCGGCAACGCGCGTCACCTTCATATCGAACGAGAACGTGACCTCCGACGGATCGACGCTGCCGCTGATTGGCGAAGCACTGCGATAATGCGGCGTGGCGGCAAGCGGAATATGCCCCTCGCCGCAGAACAGCCCCGAGGTCGGATCCAGCCCGATCCAGCCCGCGCCCGGCAGATACACCTCCGTCCAGGCGTGAAGATCCGTGAAGTCGACCTCCGTTCCCGCAGGACCGTCGAGCGACTTGATGTCGGGCTTGAGCTGGATGAGGTAGCCGGAAACGAAACGCGCCGCGAGACCGAGATGGCGCAGCACGTGGACCAGCAGCCACGCGGAATCGCGGCACGATCCCGACTTGAGCGCGAGCGTTTCTTCCGGCGTCTGCACGCCGGGCTCCATGCGGATGAGATAGCTGACTTCGCGGTTGATCCGCGAATTGAGCTCGACCAGGTAGTCGATGGTGCGCTCGGCCTTGCGCGGAATCTTCGCCAGCAGCGCCTTCAGCATCGGCCCTGCCTTCTCCGTTACGAGATAAGGCGCAAGGTCGGCTTCGAGCGCGTCTGCGTAAGTAAATGGAAAACTTTCCGCATACCCCTCGACGAAGAAATCGAACGGATTGACGATCGCCATTTCGGCCAGAAGATCGACCGTGACGCTGTATTCCGTCGTCTTTTCTGGAAACACGTACCGCGCGAGCCAATTGCCGTGCGGATCCTGCTGCCAATTGATGAAGTGGTTTTCCGGCGAGACTTTCAGCGAATAGCTCGGGATTCGCACCCGGCAGTGGGCGGCCGGCCTGAGCCTGATGATTTGAGGCCCGAGCGCAACGGGACGGTCGTAGACGTAACGGGTGACGTGATGCAGGCTGGTTAGGATGGCCATTGCTGGCGAGAACCTCTCAAGTGCTTCTCCGGAGAAGAGACCGCATTTCCGGTTCGAAGCACGACCAAAATTAAGGCTGACCGGCGAAAGCAAAGCAGGAACAACGAAATAACAACTTGAGGCTGGTATTGTGCATTGCAGCGATGCTGCATTGTCAGGCAATTGGCGGTCAAGCCGGGATCTGGAGGCATGTCGACTAAAGATTAGTCACATAATTGCCTGCGCTTTCATCAATTGCGACAATAGTAAGACGGAAAGCTTGACGTCGGGGGATCGCCCTGCTGCATTGCACATGTCCGGGGCTTCGGGAGAGCTAGGTGAATGCACTATTACTCTTATGAGCTTGCTCACGCGTTGATGCATCCGGTGCGCCTCATGACCCGCGCGGTCAAGGCTCAGGTCGAGACACCCTTTAATCCATTTTCCAATACCGAATTCGCCAAGAACATTGCCGCCGCCTGCGAAGTCTTCGAAGGCATGACGCGCCGTTACGGCAAGCCGGAATTCGGCATCAAGGAAACCAAGATTCACGGTCTCACCGTTCCGGTGAAGGAAGAGATCGTGCTGAAGAAGACGTTCTGTAATCTTCTCCACTTCGATCGCGACGAGAGCGTCGTCGGTAAGCGCTACGATCCGAAAGTGCTGCTCATTGCGCCGATGTCGGGCCACTACGCAACGCTTCTGCGCGGCACCGTCGAGGCGATGATCAAGGAGCACAATCTCTACATCACCGATTGGTCCGACGCGCGCGACATCCCCATGTACGAAGGCGACTTCGGCTTCGAGGACTTCGTCGACTACATCATCGAGTTCATCCAGTTCCTCGGTCCCAACACGCACGTGATCGCGGTGTGCCAGCCTGCGGTCCCCGCGCTTGCCGCCGTTGCGGTCATGGCCGCCAAGGATGATCCCGCTCAACCGGCCTCCATGACGCTGATGGGCGGCCCCATCGATACGCGTCGCAATCCCACCCAAGTCAACAAGCTTGCCGAGGAGAAGCCTCTCTCCTGGTTCGAGAACAACGTCATCAACTATGTGCCGTTCCCGAACGCGGGCATGGGTCGCCGCGTCTATCCGGGGTTCATCCAGCTCACCGGCTTCATGACCATGAACCTTGAGCGCCACACGCAGGCGCACATGAAGCTGTTTGAAAACCTCGTCAAAGGCGACTGCGACAGCGTCAACCAGCACAAGACCTTCTACGAGGAATACCTCGCGGTCATGGACCTGCCGGCGGATTTCTATCTTGAGACGGTCAAGGCCGTGTTCCAGGAGCATCTGCTGCCGAAAGGTGAGCTGATGCACCGCGGTGAGCGGGTCGATTGCTCTGCGATCCGCAAGACGGCGCTGATGACCGTCGAAGGCGAGCGTGACGACATCTGCGGCCTCGGCCAGACGCAGGCCGCCCACGACCTCTGTCCGAACATTCCGGTCGACGAGCACTATGGTTACGTTCAGCCGGGCGTCGGCCATTACGGCGTCTTCAGCGGCACCCGCTGGCGCACCGAGATCCAGCCGCGCATTCGCGAAATGATCCGCACCGTCCAGTTCAAGCGCCGCACCGGAAGCGACGAGACCAAGATGCCGCTTCCCTACCGGTCGCTGCATCAGGCGCGCGAGCAGGTCGTCGATTGGCGCACGCACCAGGTTGCCACCCCGCCAAACGGCTCCGCGCGCTGATTTTTTGGCTAACGCCTCTCGTTGCCCGCTAACCGCGGGGCCATCCGGCCCCGTCACGGCGGCATGTCATGCCGCGCCCCGTCGCGTTGACTCTTGCCGCCCACCCACTAGATTGCGGCCAACCTTCCCATCCGATCCGAATTCTTGAGGTCCGCCCGATGAGCGTTGTCCGTACGCCTGCGAAGCACTTTGCGCCCCTAGCCATCGGCGCGCCCGAGCCCTATCGCGCGCTGCCGGTCCGCATCGAGCGCATGATCCATTTCGTGCCCCCACACAACGAGAAGATCCGTTCGAAAATCAAGGATATTGCCTCCCAGGTCGACGTCGTGCTCGGCAACCTCGAGGACGCCATCCCCGTGGGCGACAAGGAAGCAGCGCGCAAGGGCTTCATCCAGATGGCGCGCGAGAATGATTTCGGCACCACCGGCCTCTGGACGCGCATCAACTGCCTGAATTCGCCGTGGATGCTCGACGACGTCACGGAGATCGTGCGCGAAGCCGGCAACAAGGTCGACGTGATCATGCTGCCGAAGGTCGAAGGACCGTGGGACATCCACTATCTCGATCAGCTGCTCGCCCAGCTCGAAGCCAAGTACGCCGTCACCAAGCCGATCCTGATCCATGCCATTCTCGAAACCGCCGAAGGCGTCAAAAACGTCGAGGCCATCGCCGCGGCTTCCCCGCGTATGCACGGCATGAGCCTCGGCCCGGCCGATCTCGCCGCCTCGCGCGGCATGAAAACGACCCGCGTCGGCGGCGGCCATCCGGATTACTACGTACTTGAGGATGCCGGCGGCGAAGGTGCCGCTCGCGCCCGCTACCAGCAGGATCTTTGGCACTACACCGTCGGAAAGATGGTCGACGCCTGCCTCGCCTACGGCCTCAAGCCGTTCTACGGGCCGTTCGGTGATTTCTCCGATGGCGCCGCCTGCGAAGCCCAGTTCCGCAACGCCTTCATCCAGGGCTGCCTCGGCGCCTGGTCGCTGCATCCGACCCAGATCGATATCGCCAAGCGCGTGTTCTCGCCGGACGTCAAGGAAGTCACCTTCGCCAAGCGCATTCTCGAAGCCATGCCGGACGGCACCGGCGCGGTGATGATCGACGGCAAGATGCAGGATGACGCCACCTGGAAACAGGCCAAGGTGATCGTCGATCTCGCACGCCTTGTCGCCAAGAAGGATCCGGAACGCGCGGCTGCCTACGGGTTCTAAGCCATCGCCGCTTGGGCCGGACCGGCTTAAATCCAAATCTGACGACAAACCAAAAACCGCTTCGGATCTCATCTCGATTCGAAGCGGATCACGCCGGGCACCGGCCAGGAACCTCGCGCAATCAACTATGTTACACAGAAACGTTGACATCCGGAGCACCGTCCCTTCGAATGTAAATTCCTAGGAACGAAGCTATGCCGCGCAAACCACCCGCATCGACAACGCCGCGCCGCCCCCGCACCAAGCGCGCCACGCGCACGCCCGCCAAGGGGAAAAAGTCTCCCGCTATGCGGAAGGCAAAATTCGCGCTCGGCCAGGTCGTGCGCCATCGCGTCTATGCGTTCCGCGGCGTGGTGTTCGACATCGACCCCGTCTTCAACAACACCGAAGACTGGTGGCAATCGATCCCGGCCGAGATCCGCCCGGTCAAGGACCAGCCGTATTACCATCTGCTGGCCGAAAACGCGGAAACCGAATACGTCGCCTACGTGTCCGAGCAGAACCTGCTTGCCGACACCAGCGGAGAGCCGCTGCGCCATCCGCAACTGGGCGAGTATTTCGTCGAGGATGAAGACGGCCGCTATCGCGCGGTGTTCCAACCCCACTGACATCCCAATCGCGGCACGCTCGAGCTGGCACGGCTCGGCGAGCAAACCCGGCGCCCCTCCCCTTCGGCTGCGCCAGCAGTCGGAAGCAAGCGCCCCGCGATCAGCCGCGTGAGCGACGGCACAATAGAAAAAGGCCGCCCAACGGGGCGGCCTTTTCCATGTCTAGCATCCGAAGAAAATCGGCTTACTTCTTGTCGGCCGGCTTCTTGGCATCCTTGCCGGCAGCCGCGACGCCTTCGGCACCCGGCTGCGGCGGCAGGTTCTTCATCTGCTCAGCCTTGTACTTCTCGTAGGCTTCCTGCTGACGCTGGCGGATCTGCGCCATCAGCTGGCCACGCGCCTTCTTGTATTCGGCGTTGTCGACGGGCTTGCCGGCGAATGCGTCGGTGAAGCCGTCAAGCGGAACCGGGAAGCCGATCGGCTGGGCCTGCGCATTCATGGCGAGAACCATGATGCCGCCGCCCGTCTTCATCTGATCGACGATGTCCTTGGTCGCCTCGACTTCGGCCGTGCAGCCCGACGGATGGCAGAGCGAGAACTTGAGATCGATCGGCTTCAGGTCCTTGTCTTCGATCTTCTCGTTCTTAGCGGCCTTCTCCCACTGGTCCTTCGTGTAGACAGCGGCCTTGATGCCCGGCGGAATGGCCATTCCGAGCGGAACCATGATCATCAGATGATCATGCTCGCTACCCTCGACCTGACGGATGGCAGCCGAAACCAGCACCATGCCCGAGTTGCCGTCGAGGCGCTCGTGGTGCGTCAGGCAGATATCCTTCTCTTCCTTGACGTCTTTGCCGTCCTTGTCCTTCTTCACGAGCGGCGACTTCTCGCAAAGCTTAACCCAGGCGCTCTGCTTGCCAGCCGGTGCAGCGCCCTTGGCATCCTTAGCCGCGGGAGCAGCGTCTTTCTTGTCCTGTGCGTATGCCGGACCGCCTGCAGCGAGTCCGAAAATCAAGGCGAGCGTGGCGCCGCACGCCAAAACGCTGCGCCCCAAGCCCGTTGCGATGCCATCTCTGTGTGACATAAGGAATTCGACCTTTCGTTTTCAGCCAGTTCACGAGCCACCCAGCGTTCCCCAGCCGGCAACTCAGCCCCACTTCGCAGCGCTCAAATCGGCAATTCCTGGGCGCGCTCGTATTGACGCTCGCGGCGTCATCCGGCCCGGCAGTAAAGCCCCGAATACGGCAATCCCGTGGCCATAGAAACGAAGCGGGCATATTCAACAACCCGTAACAACAGAGCGTTGCAAACCCGCAACGCTCTGTTACGGACCGCCTGCCTTGGAGCAGCCTTTCCGCGCTGCTACGGACGCTTGACGACGCCAGCAAATCCAACACCTTGCCAAGCGCCTCTCCAGCGGAGAGAACGCCGGGACACACGAGGACGACAAATTAGAACCATGACAAATCAGGTATCTACGCAGTGGTAGGGCTCGGCGCGCCGGCCCAAGCGTCCGATCCGGTCGAGGAGACCACCGTGCAAAGACTGACCTGCGCAAGCTTTTTGGCCTTCGCGGCAATCGTCGGAGCCTTGCTGGCGACCCCGACCGCCCGGGCTGAACCGGCCCACGCGATCGCCATGCACGGTGACCCAGCGCTTGCGGAAAACTTCCCTGCCTTCCCCTACGTCGACGCCGACGCCCCCAAGGGCGGGCGTATCACGCTCGGCTCGTCCGGCTCTTTCGACAACCTCAATCCGATGATCGTCCGCGGCGAGCCCGTCCAAGGCATCCGCGAGTTCGTCATCGAAAGCCTGATGGCCCGCAGCCAGGACGAACCGTTCACGCTATACGGCCTGATCGCCCGATCGATCGACGTTCCGGATAGCCGGGACAGCGTCACCTTCCGTCTCGATCCGCGCGCGAAATTTTCCGATGGCACACCGCTCACCGCCGCCGACGTGCTGTTCTCATTCGAGGCCCTGCGCGACAAGGGCCGCCCCAACTACCGCACCTACTACGCAAAGGTCACCAAGGCAGAGGCCCTCTCGGACCACGAGGTGCGATTCCAGTTCAAGGACGCCGAGGATCGCGAGTTGCCGCTGATTCTGGCACTGATGCCGATCCTGCCGCGCCACGCCATGAGCCTCGAGAAGTTCGACGAGACGACGCTCACACCCCTGATCGGCTCCGGGCCCTACCGCATCAGCACCGTCAATCCTGGCCGCTCGATCACCTATCAGCGCAACCCCGACTATTGGGCCCGCGATCTGCCGGTCAACCGCGGACGCTTCAATTTCGATGAGATCCGTTTCGATTATTACCGTGAAGGATCGACTTTGTTCGAGGCCTTCAAGACCGGCGCCATCGACCTCCGCAACGAGGACGATCCCGCCCTCTGGGCAAAAGGCTACGACTTTCCGGCCGCCAACGATGGGCGCATCGTGCGCGAGGAAATGCCCATTGGCCTCCCCGCCGGCATGACCGGCCTCGTCTTCAACACCCGCCGCGCCGTTTTCGCCGATCCGCGCGTCCGCGAGGCGCTGATCCTCCTGTTCAACTTCGAATGGGTCAACAAGAGCTTCTTCAACGGCCTCTACAAGCGCAGCGCCAGCTATTTCGAGCGCTCGATGCTGTCGTCGGCCGGCAATCCCGCCGACGAGCGCGAACGCGCACTGCTCGCCCCGTTCGCGGATACCGTGCGCCCCGACATCCTGGACGGGACCTATCGCGTCCCTGAGAGTGACGGCACACCCCAAAACCGCACCAACGCGCGGCGCGCCTATCAGATGCTCGAAGCCGCCGGCTATACCCTGCAAGGCGGACGCCTCGTCGACACGAGCGGCAAGCCGTTCGCCTTCGAGATCCTGGCCGCGACCACCAGCCAGGAACGCCTGCTCGGCGCCTTTACCGCAGACCTGCAGAAGATCGGCATCGCCGCCCGCATCCGCGTGGTCGATAGCGCCCAGTATCAGGCTCGCCTCAAGGACTACGACTTCGACATGATCCAGTTCACCTGGCCGTCATCGCTGTCGCCGGGCAACGAGCAGCTGTTCCGCTGGTCGTCGAAGGTCGCCACCTCCCCCGGCTCGTACAATTACGCCGGTGTGCAAAACCCGGCCGCAGACGCCATGATCGCCGCGATGCTGGCCGCCGAAGGCAACGAGGATTTCGTCTCGGCCGTCCGCGCCCTCGACCGCGTGCTGCTGTCGGGCCATTATGTCATCCCGCTGTTTCATGCGCCCGCCCAGTGGATCGCCTCCTGGAAGCGCCTCGCCCATCCCGGCAAGATCCCCCTGTTCGGCTTCAACCTCGACACCTGGTGGTCCCGACCGTAAAAGCGGTGGAGCACGCCGCCACTCAGAACAAGACCATGCTGACGCCGCTCTTTACGCCTGCCGAAAATCCTCCCTTCAACATGGCCCGATATTGCCTGGCGGGAGGATCCTCAGCGACGCCGGACAAGCCTGCGCTGATCGTTATCGGCGAAGTCGGCGCACCGCCGCTCGAAGTCTGGTCCTACGTCGATCTCGAGGACGCGGTGTTGCGCACCGCCGGCGCGCTGCGCAAAGCGGGCCTGGTCGAAGGCGACCGCGTGATGATCCGCCTCGACAACACCAGCGCCTACGCGATTTTATTTTTCGGCGCCATCGCCGCGGGCCTCGTCGCGTTGCCGGCTTCGAGCCAGCTCACCGATCACGAGGCCTTGTTCCTGCTCCAAGACAGCGGCGCGGCAGCGATTGCGTGCGCACACCCGCTCCCGGCGCACAGTCTCCCAAAACCGCCGCTCGTCTTCTCGCCCGACGACGTTGCCCGCATGATGCGTGAAGGTCCCCGCATCGATTACGCCGCAACCCGCGCCGAAAGTCCCGCGTTTCTGATCTATACCTCGGGCACCACCGCTAACCCGAAGGGTGTGCTGCACGCCCAGCGCGCCGCGCTCGGCCGCCGCCCGATGTATCAGGGCTGGTACGGCATCGGCGCCGCGGATCGCGTCCTCCACGCCGGCGCCTTCAACTGGACCTTCACGCTCGGCGTCGGATTGACCGACCCCTGGGCCAACGGCGCAACGGCGATCATCTTCACCGGCGAAAAGGAACCGGCACTCTGGCCACGCCTAATCGACGCCACCGAGGCCACGCTGTTCGCCGGCGTGCCGGGCCTCTTCCGGCAGATCCTGAAATATGCGGACTTCGGATCGAACGCGATGCCGACACTCCGCCACGCGCTGATGGCCGGCGAAGCACCCCCTCCCGCCCTGTTCGAGGATTGGACGAGCCGCACCGGCAAGCCGCTCTATGAAGCTTTGGGCATGAGCGAGATCTCGACCTACATCTCGACCGGACCGCACGTTCCGCGAAAGCCCGGCACCGTCGGCAAAGCCCAAGCGGGTCGTCGCGTCGCCATCCTGCCGGCCGACGGAGGCGACACGCCCCTGCCGCCGAATACCGAAGGCCTCATCGCCGTTCACCGTTCCGATCCGGGTTTGATGCTCGGGTATTGGAACCGGCCGGACGAGCAGATCGACGTGTACCGCGGCGAGTGGTTCACCGGCGGCGACTTGGGGCTCATGGACGAAGCGGGCTACATCGCGCACCTGGGGCGCAACAACGACATCATGAAAGCCCTCGGCTATCGCGTTTCACCGATGGAAGTGGAAGCCGTGCTCGCGACCCATCCGGATGTTGCGGAGGTCGCCTGCGCCGAGGTCGCCGTGCGCGCGGACGTGCATGTCGTCGGCGCGTTCATCGTGCTCAAACCGGGTGCGAAAACGGGCAGCGCCGACCTTCTCGCCTTCGCGGCAGAGCGCCTCGCCGCCTACAAGTGCCCGCGCGAGATCCGCTTCCTGGACGCCCTCCCCCGCACGCCGAACGGCAAGGTCAAACGCTCCGCGCTCGCGGGCTTGTAACACGTCGCAGCCGCCGAGACGCACTATCCCGGCGGCGCCCGCAGGACATCTAACTAGAAATCAAACCCGATGCCCGCGGTTGCCAGATGATGCGATGTACCGTCGAAGCGAACAGTCCAGGCACTGGTGGGAACATGGCCGGCATCCACGGTGGGCCCGAAAGTCTGGTCGACGGAACCGACGTACAGGTAGCGATACTCGCCGAACACGTAGGCGTTGCGGCCAAGCGCGATGCGAACACCGGCTTTGATTTGCGCGGCGAAGGTCCAGGCCTCCGAGTCAGTGCTGGAGTTGAAGTGATTCAGGTTACCCTCCGACGGCTCAGTCTGGAGCGATTTCGCACCCTCGATCGAGACGCGCGCGCCGCCGATGCCGCCGCCGATATAGGGCGTCACACCCGGGTAGGACGTCGGAAAGCTGAAAACCATATTCGCCAGGAAGACGGCGCTATTCATCGGGTAGCTGGTGTCGAACGTATGCTCGGACAGCCGGTTAGTGGGGTTTTGTAGCGTTGCACGCCGCGTCCCGGTATCGAGATAAAACCCTTCGATCTCGAAGGCGGGCAACACGACCGAGGGATACGCCAATTCATAACCGACCTGCCCACCGACAAACCCGCCGCCGCCGCTGTCGGTCCGACCGGACGCATTGACTGCTAACGGGCCACCCGCGGCCTCAACAAAATATGCGGTGCCGAGCTGGCTGACATCGGCGGCGCTACTGAAGCTCCCTCCGCCGAAAACGCCGGCGTAAATACCGCGGGCCGGGCTATCGGCAGCGACGGCCGGAGCCGCCAAAAGATTCGCAATGATCGCCAGCGTCAGTTTGAATCGCATGACAGCTCCCCCTCTGATGACAAGTAGAATCACTTGTTGAATGCGCATCAAATTATTGGAGCTCGGCCATAAGTACACAGAGGATCGTTCCGGAGTACGTCAATCGTGTCCGCATATCGGTGGCCTTCGCTGCCACTGGGCGCCTGATCTCTATGTTGTCGAGCGCATCATCGACTTGCGCCGGCCGCACGCGCTCCGGTGCGGCGCCCTAGACTGATTCCGCGAAGGACTGCGCCTACGATCCTGCGAAAGTCCACACCCAGATAGGCCCGTCTTCTGGATGGTTGATAGAGCCCGTCCGCGTAAAGCCGCTCTTGCGAAGAACCTGACAAGAAGGTCCTTCCTCCGGCAAAGTGTGCGCGGTAATCACAAGCCCTGATTTCGCATCCTGCGCGATGCGAACGAGCGCCTGCGCCGCCTGTTGCGCGAAGCCTTTTCCCTCGTGCTCCGGGAACGTGTAGTAGGCAATCTCCACCACATCACTTGTCGGCGGCATCGTGAAACCGCAAATTCCAACGTTGGTGCTGGCATCGAACGTCAGATAGCCGAGCCATGGCGCAAAGTTGCTACGCGCCCTGTAGTTGTCGAGCGTCGCTGCGATGACCGGCGCGGCGCGTTGGCTGAGTTCAACCGAAGCATCGATTCTCCCGTCGGGCTCGATGGCGACAAGCGTGATGCCCATGGTAACTCCTCTTGCCGAGCGGCAAGGTCGAACGCTCGGCCCTCACTACGCTATGATCCTGAGCGGACGTTTACGCGCATCACACCGTGGCACCGTTTCACGATGGGCTGCGATCTGCGCTCAATTGACCAGCTCTGTGACGACGTTCGCCGCAGTCAGCTCCTTAGGGCTTGGATACCAGGCGCTTTCAACCGGCGTCGCGAGCATGTGCTGAATGAATGACTCGGGCACATTCGCGGCTCGATAAACCGACAGAACTTTTTCCGTACCTGCTGAAATCGAGTTGCCCGCTTCGCCACCGACGGCGTGGAACCCCAACTTCGCGCCTTTCTGCAGATACCTGTTGTTGCCTGCGAGAAACGGAATGATACACGCGCTCGCGCAAAGCTCCGTCGTATAGGTATCGAGCCCGCGCGATTTGATCATGTCGTAAAGACGCGTACCGACGCCGACATGCCCACCCGGACTGTTCAAGATGAACATTTGAATTCCGGGATTGGCAGAAAGCTCACGCGACACGGCATCGAGCACACCCCACGCGAGATGTCCCGAGATGACAAGGTTCTCATCCTCGATCGTGACCGAATAGCCGTTCTGGCCGATCCAGTCCTGATCCGTCGCCTGCTGATAGAGCGACGACATGCCACGAGGGATTCCGCTCAGCATCAACAGCCCGCCAATACAAACGACGATGGCGACCGAGCGCGCGATCCAGCGGCTGATCCACCAGCGCTCCGGCGCTTTCCTGCTCGCACTCGCCCGCCATGTGCCGACAAGCTGCCAGATCGCAACACCCGCGATCAGCACCGCTGCGATCACGCCCTGGATCATGCGCGACGCGGGCGTATCCTGCAGCGACCATTGCGTCAGCCACAGCATGGCGACGACATAGACCGTTGTCGTCAGCGCCAAAGTCCATCCGATCAGCGCCCACCAGAACGGGGCTTCACCCTTCCAATGCCGCCTAATGAAGGCCGGAACGATCCGCCATCGCGATCGCTCAGCGCTTGAGCTCTCCCGCATCGTCGAGCTCCCCATATGGCTTGGCATGGGTCACGATAATATCTGCGGTATCGCGCGCGTCGCGAAAGCCGACGATCTTGCCTTTGAACCCCATCGGCATACCCAACTGCTCGTCCATCTTCGCGAGATCGACGGCCTTGGCGAATTCGATTTGGATGTCGAGCTGGTTTTTCCAGGTCACGTCGCCAATCGTCACGCACACGGGCTCGCTCGGAACGATGTGCCAATTGGTGATCAATTGGCTGCTTTCCGGATGCCGGATGGTGACTTTGCGCAGCGTGCCGGCGACGGGGTCATTGGGCGACAGGCATTTGGCTGTCGCTCCTGCCGGCAAGACGAGAAGCGCAAGACCGGGAATTGCGACGCGGATGCCGAACCGCAAGGATGCAGATAAGCCAATTGAACCTCTCTGCAAGCACGCCTCCCACAAGGCCAATTCAACCGGGTACAGACTAGACCAACCCAAGCCGCCCGCAATCTCAAACAACGCCGGGCGCTCATCCGCCCGCCGGTTAGCCTTACGGCGAAAGCCGGATCGAACAATCGCAACGCACAATTGCCGCCATGCCGATCGCCCACTAGGGTTACTCTCCCCAGATAGTCGGGAATCGCGAAGGCTACGGCTGCGCACCACGACCGCAAATCGATCGGCCAAACAACATCGACACAACGCGCTCCGAGGAGACAAGGATGCAGAAATTTCTTTCGATCGCGACGGCCGTTATCACGCTGCTGATCGCCGCTGTATCGAGCGCCTCCGCTCAGTCCGAAATGCCGATACTGACCATCGCGGGCGAGATTTCGCATCCCAATCGCGGCGCGCTCGACCCGTTCCGCGACGCGTTCCTCAGTCACAAGGACAAGACGTTTGCGAAGGCCTTTGCCTTCACGCGCTCCGCACTCGCGGCTCTGCCGCAAACCAAGATTTCAACCAACGTCGAAGGCTGGCCGGGAAAGATCGAACTCGAAGGTCCGCGGCTGCGCGATGCACTAGGCGCGGCCGGTGTCGCAGCCAACGCCACGATCGTTGCGACCGCGCTCGACGGTTACACTGTCGAGCTGACGCCGGAGGCAAGAAACGCGAACGATTGGATCTTGGCAATTGCCGCCGACGGCGCGCCCTTGTCGATCGGCGGCCGCGGTCCGGTCTGGCTGATCCACGGCACCGACGGCAAAGCGGTCTCGCAGGAGATAGAAGCGACCTGGGTCTGGGCGCTGTATCTGCTGGAAGTCAAATAGCTTTACGCACCAGCAAGCCTCGTTACGGGGGCGTAGCAAACCGCCTCAAGCCGCCTTCTGCCCCTTGGCCGCAATCTCGGCCAGCGCCGACACCAGCGTGCGCACGCCCTTGAAGCGCACCTGCGGCTGATCCCAATCGCCCTTGAAGATCAGCTTGTGATCCGGCTGCAGCTTGGCGCGCCCGCGCGAGGCCTGCAGGAACTGCGCAAGCCCCTGCGCATTGGCGAACGCGTTGCGATGGAACGTGATGACCGCGCCCTTCGGACCTGCATCGACCTTGGCGATCCCCGCCGAACGGCACAGCCCCTTGATCTCCATGACATCGAGCAGGTGATCGACTTCCGCCGGCAGCTCGCCGAAGCGGTCCACCAGCTCCGCCGCGAAGGAATCGATCTCGGCCCGCGTTTCGAGTGCCGAAAGGCGACGGTAGAGCCCGAGCCGCAGTTGCAGATCGGCGACGTAAGTTTCCGGGATCAGCACCGAAAGCCCGATCGCGATCTCCGGGCTCCACTTCTCGTCGGCATCGCCGAAATCGCCGCCCTTCATGGCCGCGACGGCCTCTTCCAGCATCGACTGGTAAAGCTCGAAGCCAACCTCGCGGATGTGCCCGGATTGCTCTTCGCCGAGCAGGTTGCCAGCACCGCGGATGTCGAGATCGTGGGACGCAAGCGAGAAGCCCGCACCCAGCGTATCGAGCGACTGCAGCACCTTGAGCCGCTTCTCCGCGCCCTCGGTGAGCTTCTGCCCCGGCGGCGTCGTGAAGTAGGCATACGCGCGCCGCTTCGAGCGCCCGACGCGCCCGCGCAACTGGTAGAGCGCGGCGAGCCCGAACATGTCGGCGCGATGCACGATCAGCGTGTTCGCATTCGGAACGTCGAGGCCGGACTCGACGATCGCCGTCGACAGCAGCACGTCGTACTGCCCTTCGTAGAACGCCGTCATAACGTCTTCCAGCTCGCTCGGCGCAAGCTGGCCATGCGCACGCGCGACCTTGAGATGCGGCACCGCTTCGCGCAGGAATTCCGCAACGTCGTCGAGATCGGAGATGCGCGGCGCAACATAGTAGGTCTGTCCGCCGCGATCCCGCTCTCGCTTCAACGCATCGATCAGGATCACCGGATCGAACTGCGAGATGTAGGTGCGCACCGCGAGACGATCGACCGGCGGCGTGGTGATCAGCGACAATTCCCGCACGCCGGTCAGCGCCAATTGCAGCGTACGCGGAATGGGCGTCGCCGACAGCGTCAGCACATGCACGTCCTCGCGCAACTGCTTCAAGCGCTCCTTGTGCGAAACGCCGAAATGCTGCTCCTCGTCGATCACCAGAAGCCCGAGCCGTTGGAACTCGATCTGCTTGCCCAGCAGCGCGTGGGTGCCGACAACAATATCGAGGGTGCCGTTCTTGAGCCCGTCCTTGACCTCGGTGAGATCCTTCCCGGACACGAGCCGCGACGCCTGGCCGATTTTGAGCGGCAGGTTCTTGAACCGCTCCAGAACCGTGCGCGAATGCTGCCGCGCCAGCAGCGTCGTCGGCACCACGATCGCAACCTGCAGGCCGTTCATCGCCGCGACGAACGCGGCGCGCAGCGCGACTTCCGTCTTGCCGAAGCCGACGTCGCCACACACCAGCCTGTCCATCGGACGGCCCGCCTGCAGATCGCCGAGCACCGCTTCGATGCTGGCCGACTGATCTTCCGTTTCTTCGTACGGGAACCGGGCGACGAACTCGTCGTACGCACCCTGAGGCGGTGCCAGCGCGGGCGCCTCGCGTAGCTGCCTGAGCGCGGCGATCTTGATCAGCTCCGCCGCCATCTCGCGCAGCCGCTTCTTGAGCTTGGCCTTGCGCGACTGCCACGCCACGCCGCCGAGCTTGTCGAGCTGCGTGTTGCCTTCGTCGGAACCGAACCGCGACAGCAACTCGATATTCTCGACCGGCAGATAGAGTGTATCACCACCCGCGTATTTCAGTTCGAGGCAGTCATGCGGGGCGCCCAGCGCCGTGATCGTCTTGAGGCCATGGAACCGGCCGATGCCGTGATCGGCATGAACGACGAGATCGCCGACCGAAAGGCTCGTCGCCTCCGTCAGGACGTCCGCCGCGCGCTTGGCTTTGCGCCTCGGCCTGACAAGACGGTCACCCAGAATATCCTGCTCGGCGACGACCACCAGCTCGGGCGTTTCGAAGCCTTGCTCGAGCCCGAGCACGGCGAGACCAGCCACGTTCGGATCGAGCGCCAGCGCGTCCGAGTACCCTTCGACCTTGGTTTGCGCCTTGAGCCCATGGTCGGACAGCAGTGACGAAAGCCGCTCGCGCGCACCCGGCGTCCACGCCGCGACGATCACGCGGCGATGCTCGGCGTGCACGCGCTTCAGATGCGCGACAACCGCATCGAATACGTTGGCATCCGGATTCTGACGCTCCGGCGCGAACGAGCGCCCAGCGCGCCCGCGCCACGGCCGCACACCAGGCCCATCGGCAATCTCGAACGGTGTCAGCCGCACCACCTTGTGCGGCGCCAACGCCTTCGCCCATCCGGCTGCGTCGAGGAACATGCGATCCGGTGGCACCGGCCTGTAAGGCGGCGCGCCGAACCGCTCCGCTTCGAGGCCTTCGGTGCGGGCCAGATAATGCTCGTTCACCTGATCGAAGCGGCTTTTGACGGCATCGTCCACCAGATGGTCGAAGCTCAGCGTCGCCCCGTCCACATAGTCGAGCAGCGTATCGAGCTTTTCGTGGAAGAACGGCAGCCAGTGCTCCTGCCCGCTGTAGCGGCTACCGGCACTGACCGCTTCATACAGGGGATCGTCGCCCGTCGCGCCGCCGAACAGTTCCACGTAGCGCGTACGGAACAGCGCGGTCGCCGCTTCCCCGAACGCCACTTCCGAAACCGGCATCAGGATGAGCTTGCGCAGCGTCTTCGAGGTGCGCTGCGTTTCCGCGTCGAACACCTTGATCGATTCCAGCGTATCGCCGAAGAAATCGAGCCGCACCGGGTTCTGCCGCCCCGGCGGAAAGAGATCCAGGATGCCGCCGCGCACCGCGAACTCGCCCGGCTCCATCACCGTGCCGGTGCGCGTATAGCCCGCCAGCGAAAGCCGCGCGACGAACCGGTTGAGGTCGACGCGCTGCCCCGGCGCGACGCTCTTCATAGCGTTGCGAATGAAGGATTTCGGCGGCACCCGCTGCAAAATCGCATTAACCGTCGTAAGCACGATCAACGGCTCGCTACGGCTTCCGAGCGCGAGCCGCGACAGCGCAGTCACGCGCTTCGCAACGATTTCGGCATTCGGCCCGACGCGATCGTAAGGCACCGTATCCCAGGCCGGGAACGGCACCACGCGCACTTTGGGCGCAAAGAACCGCAACTGCCCTTCCAGAGCCTCGAGTCGTCGGTCGTCGCGCGTCACGTGCACGACAATACCTTGCCGCTCCCCGTCCGCACCTTCCTCGACCAGGCGCGCAAGCACGAGCGCGTCGAGACCTTCCGGCACGCCCGTAAAAATCAGATCCGCCCGCTCGCTCATGGTCTCGTGCAGTCCCTTGTCCTTGGATCGGCAGCCGCGCCGCTAGGCGAGCCCGTGATACCGGCGGATGTCCGCAACCAGCTCGGCAAACTCGCCCGTCGCGTCCGAATGTGGCACCGGTCCGAGCAGCCAGCCCTGAATTTTCGGGTCGTTCTCCGCCAGGAAACGCTCGAAACGGTCGAGATCGGTCCCGGACATGCCCGGCAGGCGCTCCTCGGCAAACCGGCCGACAAGAAGGTCGAGCTCTTTGGTACCCCGATGACCGGCGCGCCACGCTGCGCGCCGCCGCCGCACCTCGATATCGTCGCTCATGCTGAGAAAAACCGTTCTAGAGCGCTTCCGGAAAAGTGGGAACCGGCTTTCCGATAAGAAGCGCGACATAACAAAAGCCACCGGGCCCGCTTTGCTTCGCCCGCTCCGAGGTGTCATATAGCGCCCTCTCCGGGGCGTGTCAGCCCATGGAGACGGCTTGCGCCGGCCCTCGTCGCCGCAGGCCGGTTTTCGTGCCTAAATCGGCCGATCGAGGCGAACAAAAGTAGGTCCTGCCGGACGCCATGCGGCCCAACGAGCTTTCCCCCCTGTTCGCGTCTGCCGACACCCTCAAGGGCGTCGGCCCCCACGTGCTGACGCTGCTCAAGAAAGCCCTGAAGCTCCCGCCCGGCGTCATCCAGCCCCGCATCATCGACCTCTTGTGGCACCTGCCGACCGGCATCATCGACCGGCGTGCCGAGCCGACCGTCGTGGCCGCCATCCCCGGAACCATCGCCACCCTCAAGGTGCGCGTGCTGAAGCACAAGGCGCCGCCGCGCGGCAACAACAAGGCCCCCTACAAGATCGCAACCGAGGACGAAACCGGCCGCCTGGACCTGATCTTCTTCCGCGCCGAACGCTCCTTCATCGAGCGCCAGTTGCCGGTCGGCGAGGAACGTTACGTCTCGGGCCGTGTCGAGCGCTACGGCGAGACATTGCAGATGGCGCATCCGGATTACATCGTGGCGCCGGAAGCGCGCGAGGATCTCCCGCTGCTGGAGCCTGTCTATCCTTTGACCGGCGGCCTCTCCGGCAAGGTCATGCTGAAAGCCGAACGGCAGGCGCTCGGCAAAACCCCCACGTTCGCCGAATGGCAGGACCCCGCCTGGCTGAAGCAGCGCGGCTGGCCCTCGTTCGGAGACGCCCTGAAGCGGCTCCATCATCCCGATGACGCGGCCGATGTATCACTCGGCAGCGCGCCCCTCCAACGGCTGGCCTACGATGAGCTGCTTGCCAACCAGCTCGCCCTCGCCATCGTCCGCGAAAGCTTCAAGGCCCAGCGCGGCCGCCCCGTCTCAGGCAACGGACGCCTGCGCGCGAAGATCGAAGCGGCGCTGCCGTTCAAGCTGACGAACTCGCAAATCTCCGCCTTGAAGGAAATCGGCGACGACATGGGCTCGCCCCGCCGTATGCTGCGCCTGCTGCAAGGCGACGTCGGCTCCGGCAAAACTGTGGTTGCCTTGATGGCGATGGCGACCGCTGTCGAAGCGGGCGCCCAAGCAGCCCTCATGGCCCCGACCGAAGTGCTCGCACGCCAGCACGCCGAAACCATCGCGCCGCTGGCCGACGCAGCAGGTCTCCGCCTCGGCCTCCTGACCGGCCGCGAGAAGGGCCGTGCCCGCGACGAGCTTTTGAGCCGCCTCGCATCCGGCGAGATCGATATTCTCGTCGGCACCCACGCCCTGTTCCAGGATGACGTGGTGTTTCGCGATCTCGCATTCGCGGTGATCGACGAGCAGCATCGCTTCGGCGTCCACCAGCGTCTCGCCTTGCAGACCAAGGGCGGCCAGGGCGGCGCCAACATGCTGGTAATGACCGCGACGCCGATCCCGCGCACGCTGTTGATGACCCATTACGGTGATCTCGAAGTGTCGCGCTTGAACGAAAAGCCCGCCGGCCGCAAGCCGATCACCACCAAGCAGATCCCCAAGGCGAGCCTCGAAAAGCTCATCGCCCGCATCAAGGTGCAGCTCGCCGAAGGCGCCCAGGTTTATTGGGTCTGCCCACTTATCGAAAGCTCCGACGTTTCCGATCTCGCCGCCGCCGAGGAGCGCCACGCGCATCTGACGCAAATCCTCGGCGAAGGCGTCGGCCTGCTCCATGGCGGCATGAACGCCACCGCCAAGGACGCAACGATGGCCGCCTTCGCCGACGGCAATTTGAAGGTGCTTGTTGCCACCACCGTGATCGAGGTGGGCGTAAACGTGCCGAACGCCAACATCATGGTCATCGAGCACGCCGAGCGCTTTGGTCTCGCTCAGCTTCATCAGTTGCGCGGACGCGTCGGACGCGGCAGTCGCGAAAGCTTCTGTATGCTGCTTTATCAGGAACCGCTGACCAAGACCGCCGAGCAGCGCCTCAAGATGATGGAAGATACGGAAGATGGCTTCCTGATCGCCGAGAAAGACCTCGAGCTGCGCGGCGGCGGCGAGGTGCTCGGCGCGCGCCAGAGCGGCGAAGCCGAGTTCCGCGTTGCAGGCGGCGTTAACTTTTCGGAGATGCTGCAGGCTGCCCATGACGACGCCCGCTTAATCTATCAGGCCGACCCGGATCTCGTGTCGGAGCGCGGTCAGGCACTTCGCCGCCTGCTCTACCTGTTCGAATGCGACGAAGCCATCCGCCTCTTCCGCGCAGCGTGACGGAGACCGCTATGTCGTCCCTGCCTCAGGCGGTGGCGGCCGTCGCGTCTCGGTCTTGACGCCGCGTTCCGCAAGCAGCTTCAGGCGGGCTTCATAGTCCGGAACCACCATGCCCGCCGAGATCACGATCTTCGCCGCGTCCTCGACGCTCATCTTGAGGAACGTCACGTCACGCCGCGGCACGAAGCAGATGAAGCCGGTCGGCGGCACAATGCCCGTCGGCATGAACACGGTCAGCAAGTCTTCCTCGCCGCCGGGTGTCGTCAAGCCGATCTCTCCCTTCGTCTCGCCCGTCACGAAAACGATCGACCACAAACCTTTCGACGGAAACTCGATCAGACCAACTTTCTGAAATCCTTGCTGCTGGCCGGTCGCGGTCGCCGAGACAAGCGACTCGAAGAACTGCTTCAGCGCCCGGTACACGTTGCGCACGATCGGCATCCGGTCGAGCGCCATCTCGCCGAACGAAATCAGCGAGCGGCCGAGCAGGTTGGCGGTAAGCGCGCCCGTGATCGTCAGAAACAGGATACCAAACAGAAGCCCGATGCCCGGCACCGCGAACGGAAGGTAGGTATCCGGCAGATAGGCCGTCGGCACGAACGGCTTGAGCCACGCGTCGGTGACGTTGATCACCCACCAGATGATGTAGATCGTGAGCGTGACCGGGCCGACGATGATCAGCCCCGTGAGGAAGTAGTTGCGCAGCCGCGCACCGATCCGAAGCGGCGCCCCATCGTCTGCCGCCAAAAGCTGAATACCGGCAGAAAGACCACCGTCGTCGCCGCTCTGAGGCTTCTTGCTCTTGGGATTGTCCGTCATCGCCGGCTATCGTGGGGTCTCGGAGTGCCTCTCGTCAACACCCGCCACCGAAGCGCGCTGCACCCACCGTTCCGCGCCACCTTCGTCGCACGACCTAAAACGCGGCAGGAAAGCAAAACCGTCCCGCCGGAGAAGCGGCGGAAGCTTCAACCTTACTGAGTGACGACGAGACAATCGAAGCCTTGCGGCCGAAGCGTCTTGCAGAGCTGGGTGGGCTCCTTCGCATCCGCGTAAGGCCCAAGCCGCACGCGATAGAAGGTTCCCATGCTGCCGATCACGGCCTCGTCGATCTCGGACGACACCGCCCCGCTCTGAACGCCCGGATAAGCGTCGAGCGATCGCGCAAGGCGCTCCGCCTCATCGCGCGAGCGGACCGCCGCGACCTGCAGCTTGTAGGCGCCGCCTGCCGGACCGGCAGACGCGGTCTTGGTCTTGGCCGCGACCGGAGGAGGAGCAGCCGCCGTCTGCGGACCGGCCCACGGCAGCTCCGTCGGGCTTTCCGGGCCACGCTGGACCATGGACGATGTCTGCGCGGTCGAAACTGTTGTCTCCTGGCCCCATCCCAGCGTTTGCGCGGTGGAGCCGATCGTTACCGCGGTCGGCGCTTCCGTCGAAGCTGCTTGCGAGCTGGACGTACCGGAACCGAAAATATTGCCGAAGAAGCCACTGACTGCCGAGCCGGCGCCTGCAAGCGGGTTCGAAACCGTTCCGCCGGAGGAGGACGCCGCCGGCGCCGAACCCATCGGATTGATGCCGTTCGTTTCCGGGGCGGGCGCATAACCCGTCGCGGCGGCGACTTGCTGCGGCGGAGCCGCGGCTTGCACCGCAGCCGCGTCCGTCTGCGTTTCCCAGGACGAGCTTTGCGCCACCGCAGGCGCGCCATCCGAAGCCGGCCCGAAGGCACTGGCCTGCGGCGCGACAGGAGCCTGCGCGACCGTCCCCGGCAGCGCCGTCGGCGCGGCGGCCGGTTGGGTCTGAGCCGTCTGAGAGGAACCGGTCAGTGAGGGCAGCGTCGGCAGGAAATTCCAGAACGACGACGGCTGCGAAGCATTGACGACCTGCGCGCCGGACTTTGCCCCTGGCGCCGAAGCCGTTCCTTGGTCGAGCGGAGCCGCGCCGATCGTCGGCGGATTGTCGCCGAGGCCGGCTTCGCGATAGGCGAGCTGGCGTTCCTCGGTTGCCTTCTTCTTGAGATCTTCCGTCAGGCCGCCTTTGAGCCAGACCGCCGTGGTGAGATCGGAAATTGCCTGCGCAGGGCGGCCCTGCTTGCGGTAAGCCGTACCGCGATAGTAGAGCGCCCGCGCCATCTGCGCGTTGGGCAAACCGCCGCTCGCGAGCGCGGCGCTCAGGTTCTGCTCGGCGCCTGCCATATCGCCTGCCTCGAACGCCTTGAGTCCGGCGGCATAGGCGCGCTGTGTGGCGGCTGGATCTCTTTGCGCGTCGTCGGACTTTTCCTTGGCGGCCTTTGCGCTCTTGCCGGGCTTCTTGGTTTCGCCGGCCGCATCGGCATTGAGCGGCAATCCCGTAAGCCCGACGGCCAGGAATGCAGCGGCGAGCCACGGTAGCCTCCCGGCGCCCGTCCAACGATGAGCAGCATTTACCATGCGCTTTTTGTTCCCTGCCGTCCGTAGAGACGCACAACCCCGTGAAACGTTTAGGTCAAGCAGACCTAAGAGGCAAATCCGGGGCAGTACGGTGACGATCCTTATCCCCTCATTCCACCGTGACCGACTTCGCCAGATTGCGCGGCTGATCGACGTCAGTCCCCATGAACACGGCCGTATGATACGCGAGCAGTTGCACCGGCACGGCGTAGATCAACGGATTGGTCAGCGCGTGTGCCGTCGGCGTCGAGATATGGGCCGCCAGCGCACAACCGATTTTGTCGGGATCAGCGTTTGAAATCAATATGATCTGCCCGCCGCGCGCGGCCACTTCCTGCACGTTCGAGACGGTCTTTTCGAGCAGGTCGTCTTCCGGCGCCACCACGATCACCGGCACCCGCTCGTCGATCAGCGCGATCGGCCCGTGCTTGAGCTCGCCTGCCGCATAACCTTCGGCGTGGATGTAAGAGATTTCCTTGAGCTTGAGCGCCCCTTCGAGCGCCAGCGGATAGCTGGAGCCACGCCCGAGATAGAGCACATCCCTCGCCTTCGAGAGCGTCTGCGCCAGCTCGATGAACTGATCCTCGTTGCGCAACATCGTGGAAATGAGCCGCGGAACCTCGACCAGCGCGGTAACCAGCTCCTGCTCAAGCGCGTCCGAAATAGTCCCCCGCGCGCGACCGAGCGCGATCGCGAGGCACGCCAGCGCTGCAAGCTGGCAGGTGAAAGCCTTGGTCGAGGCGACGCCGATCTCCGGGCCCGCCAACGTCGGCAGCACTGCATCCGATTCGCGCGCGATGGTCGAAGTTCGCACGTTGACGATCGACGCGATGCGCTGTCCGTTGGCTTTGGCGTAGCGCAACGTTGCGAGCGTGTCGGCTGTCTCGCCGGATTGCGAGACGAAGAGCGCCAACCCGCCGGGTGGCAACGGCGCCTCGCGGTAACGCAATTCGGAAGCGACATCGATCTCGACCGGCAGGCGCGCATAGCGCTCGATCCAGTACTTGCCGACCAGCCCCGCGTAATAGGCCGTTCCGCACGCCGAGATCGTCACGCGCGAGATCTTGGTGAGATCGATGCCGAGGTCCGGAAAATTGACCTTGCCGTTCGCCATGTCGAGATAGTTCGACAGCGTATGACTGATGACGTCCGGCTGCTCGTGGATTTCCTTCGCCATGAAATGGCGGTGATTGCCCTTGTCGACGAGCAGCGAGCTTGCGACCGACTTGATCAGTGGCCGCTTGACCGGCGCACCATCCCGGTCGAACACCTCGACGCCCGCGCGCCGCATGACGGCCCAGTCGCCTTCTTCGAGGTAGGTGATCGCATCGGTGAACGGCGCCAGCGCGATGGCATCGCTCCCAAGATACATCTCGCCGCGTCCGTGTCCGATCGCGAGCGGGCTTCCCTGCCGCGCCGCGATCATTAGATCGTCCTCGCCCGCGAAGATGATTCCAAGCGCGAACGCGCCCTTGAGCTTCTTGAGCGCTTGCTTGACGGCCTCGACCGGCCCCACACCGTGCTGCAACTCGTCGGTGACGAGATGGACCACGGCTTCCGTATCGGTGTCGGTCTCGAAGGTATGGCCCTTGGCGCTGAGCTCGGTCTTGAGCTCGCGGAAATTCTCGATGATGCCGTTGTGGACCACCGATACCTTCGCGCTCATATGCGGATGCGCGTTACGCTCGGTCGGCCGCCCGTGCGTGGCCCAACGCGTATGTCCGATCCCCGTGTGCCCGGACAACGGCTCAGTCAGCAGGCGCGTTTCGAGATTACGCAGCTTGCCTTCCGCGCGCCGCCGTTCGAGATGCCCGTTCTCGACGGTCGCGACCCCGGCGCTATCATAGCCGCGATACTCGAGCCGCCGCAAAGCATCGACAAGATCCGTCGCCACGGGCTTGCTGCCGAGGATGCCGACAATGCCACACATCGGTGAGCCTTTCGCTGCATTGCTGGAATGACGTCCGAACGCGAGAACACGCCCGAAATGCCGTACGAGAGGAGAGACCGCCTGATCAAATCAAACAATATGTCGATTCTTAACTTAAGCTATTTTCCGGCGGCCTTCCGCCGCGCCATCATGGACCGGAACTTCTCCGCCCAGCCCGGCCGCACGTCCTGTTCGTTGCGCTCGAGCGCCAGCGCGCCTGCCGGAACGTCCTTGGTGATGACGCTGCCCGAGCCGACGTAGGCCCCGGCCCCGATCTTGAGCGGCGCCACCAGTGCCGAGTTCGAGCCGACGAACGCGCCCTCGCCGATCTCGGTCTTGTGCTTGAAGAAACCGTCGTAGTTGCAGAAGATTGTGCCCGCGCCGATGTTGGCCTTGGCGCCCACCGTTCCGTCTCCGAGATAGGCCAGATGGTTGGCTTTCGCGCCATCGCCCAGCGCCACGTTCTTGACCTCGACGAAATTTCCGATGTGCACGTCGCGTCCAAGCACCGCGCCCGGCCTCAGCCGCGCATAGGGACCGATCCGCGCACCATCCCCCACGCGCGCGCCTTCGAGATAGGAATTGGCCTTGATCTCCACCTCGTCGCCGACCGTAACACCAGGCCCGAAGAACACGTTGGGCTCGACCAGAACGTCGCGGCCCAGCGCCGTATCGAACGAGAACCACACCGTCTCGGGCGCAATCAGGGTCGCTCCGTCCGCCATCGCCCGATCGCGCGCCCGGCGCTGCCAGATGGTCTCGGCCACCGCCAGCTCGCGGCGTGAATTGACACCGAGAACCTCGTCCTCTTCGCAGACGACAACGCCCGCGCGCCCGCCTGCGTCCCGCACCAGCGCGATCGCATCGGTGAGATAGAACTCGCCTTTAGCGTTGGCGTTGCCGATTTTGTCGAGCACCGCGAGCGGCCGGTCGAGCCGGAACGCCATCACGCCCGAGTTGCAGAGCCGAATGGCGAGTTCGTCGGGGCTCGCATCTTTGGCCTCGCGAATCGCGACCAGCGCGCCGCTCGAGTCGGTAACGAGGCGGCCGTAGCTGCCCGGATCGCGCGCTTCGAACCCGAGCACCGCAACCTGCGCGCCGCGATCCAGTTCGCCGATCAGTGCTGAAACGGTCTCTTGCTTGATGAGCGGCGTATCCGCGAACAACACCAGAAGATCGCCCGTGTGCTGCGCGATGGCCTCCCGCGCCGCCAGCACCGCGTCCGCCGTGCCGAGCTGGTTCTCCTGAACGAACACGGCCGCCCCCGAAGCCGCCGCCAGCGCTTCCGCTCTCACGTTGTCCATGCCGGGACCGACGACAACGGCCAGTTTCTCGCCCCCCACGCCCTTTGCCAGCGCCAGCACGTGCCCTAGCATCGAGCGGCCCGCGATCCGATGCAGGACCTTCGGTGTCTGAGAGCGCATACGCGTTCCCTTGCCGGCGGCAAGTATCACGGTGAGCAACGATCGGCTCATACTGAAATCCTGAAAGCTGACAGAATCGGCTGCAAGCTATCCCTCCCCACTGGCGGGTGCAAATGCACCCATCCGCGGACTGTCCGAACCCAGTATTTGTGCCCATTTCCAAGCGATACCGGATCGGGCCGCATTATCCCCAAATCGTCCACAGTTGCATCACCCCGTTGCGTTGACCCCCGGGGGCCGACTCAGACACCAACATTCCATGGCAGAGGCCGCGTTGCCCGGAATGGATTGGCCCAATCTCATGTCTCGGCTGCGACGCACGGAAACGCCTCAAACTCAGAGTTTAGGGTCCGGAAGAGAGATCATGACGGAAAAAAGCCTCCAGCAACCGGCTTCGTCCCCGAGCGCGAACAACGCCCGGGGCCGCACGTTCACCCCGTATGTGCTGATCTGGGCCGGCCTCGCGACGTTGTCGCTGATCTATCTCGGATTGTTGGCGGCCCAGCCGGCGATGGTCGCGGGCGTACTGGGCGCCGCGCCGCAACAGCAGGCGGCAAACACCGAAGAGGACGCCGCCCACAGGCAGGCGCTCGGCGAGGCCGTGGCCGAGGTTCGCACGCTGCGTGACACCATCGACCAGTTCCGCAGCGAGCTGATCGAGATCCGCGCCCAAGTGACGAACCAGGGCGACGCGACGCGCGAGGTCGCAAACCGCGTCGCAACGCTCGAAACCGATCCCGCCGAGCTGCAGCGACTCGCCAAGGACGCCACCGCCAAGAACGCCGCTCAGGTCAAGGCAGCAAAGGCCGCCGAAGCCGCCGCGCACAAGGCGGAAGCCGCCCAGAAGCTTGCAGCCGAGAAGGCTGCCGGCGACGCCAAGAAGACCGCCAAGGCGCCCGGCATCGAAACCGGCAGCGTTGCCCAGCCGGCCGCCGGAGCGGCCATCACTTTCGGCCCGCCGACAGTCACTCCGACGCCGGCCGCGCTCCCGCCGGCACCAAGCGCGGGCAAGCTCATCGGCGTGCAGATCGCGACCGGACCCTCGGTCGACAGCCTGCGCTTAAGCTGGACTCTGCTCAACGAGCGCCACGGCGACAGCTTCCGGTCGCTGGAGCCCCGCTACACGACCGAAGTGTCCGGCTCCGAGCAGACCTATGACCTCGTCGTCGGACCTCTGGCAAGCACGGACGAAGCCCGCCGCCTCTGCCAGGAGCTGGCTATGAAGGCGACGCCCTGCACCATCAGCCGCTTCACCGGCGACGCCCTTTAGGCATCCGGCGAAAAAGCCGGTCGAACCAAAGCCCTCTCCCCGTCCGCGGGGTGGGGGCTTTTTGCTTGGACGATTTTTCCCGGACTATCGGCTGACGGCAGCACCCTACGTCCGCCGCACACACCCGTCCGCGTTCCGCGTCAAATCTCGTGCGCGGGAAGGCATACGACGGCCACACCCTTGGATCACGATTGCGCCGACCTCAAACCCGTCGCCAGGAGCACCGCGCCATGAAGCCTTTCATGAACCTCGATGAGGTCGAGTTCGACGATGTCGAGGAAAACGGCATCTACACGTCGAGCCGTGGCCAGATCAGCGACCACATCGGCGCAAAGAAGCTTGGCTACAATCTAACCGTCGTGCCACCCGGCAAAGTCCAGTGCCCCTTCCATTGCCACCATGGCGAAGAGGAAATGTTCTTGATCCTCGAAGGTGAGGGCGAACTGCGGTTTGGAGACAAGCGTTACCCGATCCGAAAGCATGACGTCATTGCTTGCCCGCCCGGCGGCCCTGAAGTGGCACACCAGATCATCAATACGGGCACGACGACGATGCGCTATCTCGCGCTCTCCAACCTCGTCGATGTCGACGCCTGCGAGTATCCGGATTCTGGAAAGGTCTCGATCGTCTCCGGCAACCGCGGCGAGCGCGGCCTGCGCAAGATTTTCCGCGCCGAGAACACCGTCGACTACTACGACCGCGAGAAGCCCTGAACAGCGCCGCCCCCTCTCCCGGTTCACACGAAGCGTCGCTCCGTCATCACCGGGGTAAGGGCCAGCGCCTCAGCGGAACCTAGAGATCATCCGCCTTGAAGGTGTCGCAGGCCTTCATCTCGCCAGCGTCGAAGCCGCGCTGGAACCAGCGCACGCGCTGCTCCGAAGTACCGTGCGTGAAGGCATCCGGCACCACGCGGCCCTGCATCTTCTTCTGGATCATGTCGTCGCCGATCTGGCTGGCCGCGTTGAGACCCTCTTCGATATCGCCGTGCTCAAGTCGCTTCTTGAGCTGATCGTTGAGGTTCGCCCACACGCCGGCCAGACAATCCGCCTGCAGCTCCATCATCACCTGGATGCGATTACCCTCGCGCTCGCTGACCCGCGACTTCGCGCGCTGCACCTGATCCGAGATGCCGAGCAGCGTCTGCACGTGATGACCGACCTCGTGCGCGATGACATAAGCCTGCGCGAAATCACCCGGCGCGCTGAAGCGGCGCTTCAATTCGTCGTAGAACACGAGATCCACGTAAACCTTCTGATCGAGCGGGCAATAGAACGGCCCCATCGCCGAGACGCCGGTTCCACAGGCCGTCTGCGTTCCGCCCGAGAACAGCACGAGCTGCGGCTCCTTGTACTTCCGCCCGAAGCTCTCGAACACCTTGTTCCAGACGTCCTCGGTGTCCGCGAGCACGCGCGAGATGAACACCTTCATCTCGTCCTGAGCCTGCGGCACCGGCTTCTGCTGGCTCGCGGGCTCCGTTCCCCCGGGCAAGCCGGGAATCTCGAACGGATTGTTGCGCTCGGCCGTGCGGCGCGGCACCTGCTGCTGCTGAGGCATCTGCTGGATGTCCGGGAAGCCCTGCCCGCCGCCGAGAAGGACGTCGAGCGGGTTGATACCGAAGAACAGCATGATGGCGCCGAGGATGAGCAGCGACGTGAGGCTCATGCCACCGCGGCCGCCAATCGGGATCTGGATGCCCCGTCCGCCGCCGCCCCCCGGAAAGCGGAAACCGCCACCGCCGCCTTGACCGCGCCGGTCGTCGACATTGTTGCTCTGGCGATCTTCATCTTCGTAGCGCATGGAGGCACCCTTATTGGATTGCTTTCCGAAATATGTGACCTGATTTTCCGGTCGAAAGCATGACTATTCAAATATCGAGGCTATCGCGGCTCTTCAATAAAAAGTGCCGCCGCTTCAAGCCTTAGTTTTGAGACCATAGCCACTTGCGCGGGACAAGCCCCCCGCCCAAACATTCGATTTCGCAAATGCACATTGTGCCGCTCGGCTAGGCATACCCCGCCGAAACTTTGAACCGGTCTCTGCCAAAAGGCCGGGGCGCATGCGACGACTCCATGCACACACCTCTGACGTTGCAGCGCTTTTTTAAGTTCCAGGCCTTGGTATGACGATTGCTGAGCATTCGACGGAGATCCCCGCGAACGAGGCGGGATCATCTGCAGGCCGCCTCGCCGATTGCCGATCTCCGGCATCGGATGCTAGATCGGCGGGCTTCTCGGCCCGTCCTGCGCCCGCCAACCCACCACGATGGAGGCAAATTTGCTGCGTCCCCTTCCACCGTTCCGCGCCAAGCCCGCGAGAAAAAGTTCGTCGCCGAAACGCGCCGCGGCGGATGCCCGAAAGGACACCGCTCCCATCAAGGTGAAAGCGCAACGCCATCCCATCAAGCTGGCTCGCTTGGCTGCCGCGCCGCCGCTCCGGATCCTGAGCCGTCCGGCGGTCAATCCCCTGTAAGAACACGCGCTTTAGCAGCCCACGGATCGAGGGCGTCAAAGTCCCGCCGTCATGCCGCCGTCCACGGCCAGCTCCGCGCCGGTGACATAGGCGGAATCGTCGCTTGCAAAGAACAGCGTCGCCCGCGCGATCTCCTCAGGCGTTCCGAAGCGGCGCATCGGCGTCTTGTCGAGCAGCGCTTTGCTGACGAAGGGGTTCTTGAGGAAGCGCTCGGTCAAGGCCGTGTCGATGTAGCCTGGCGCGACCGAGTTCACGCGAATGTTGTAAGACGCGTACTCGACCGCCAGCGCCTTCGTGAGTGCGGTGACAGCACCCTTCGTCGCCGAGTAGCCCGCAAGCTGGCGCAGGCCGCGCTGGCCCATGATCGATGACACGTTGACCAGCGACCCCGCTCCCGACGCCTTCAGCAGTTCGAAGGCATCGCGCGCAATCCGCACCACGCCGTCGAGGTTCACCTCGCGGATCTTGACCCAATCCGCATCCGAGAGATGGCGGAAGTCGCTCCGCACATTGAGCCCCGCATTGTTGACGACCACGTCCGCCCGCCCGAACGCGCGCTCCACCTCGCGAAACAGCGCAGACACGTCCTGCCCACGCGACACGTCGACGGTCATGGCCATGGCTTTGAGGCCGGTGGCTTTGAGGCTATCGGCAACCGCGCTCGCACTCTCGCCGTTGACGTCCGTCACGAACACGTGCGCGCCTTCGGCAGCGAACAATTGTGCGATAGCACGACCGATGCCGGCGCCCGATCCGGTTACCACCGCAACCTTGTCTTTCAGTCGATCCATGAACTTCTCTTCTATTCTAAAATTTCCCCACCCCTTACAGGTCCAAAACGGAGGGTGGGAAACAATCGCGCGACGTGCTGAATCTACGACGTCGGCACCCACTTTTCGCGCATCGTAACCAGTTCCTCCGCGACAGAGGGATGCAGCGCCACGGTCGCGTCGAAATCCGCTTTCCGCGCGCCGAACTGCAACGCCACTGCCGCCATCTGCACGATCTCGGCCGCATCCGGCCCAAGCACATGGCAGCCGAGCACACGATCGCTATCGCGATCCACGACGAGCTTCATCAGCATCCGCTCAGCCCGCCCCGAAACGGTATTGCGCAGCGGCCTGAACCGCGCCTTGTAAATATCGAGCGTGTGCCCCAGCGCCCGCGCGGCCTCTTCCGAAAGCCCGACGGTTGCAAGCTCGGGCGTCGTGAAGACCGCCGTCGGCACCAGCGAATGATCGACTTGCACCGGCTTGTTGCCAAACACGCTGTCGGCAAAGGCGTGGCCTTCACGGATCGCAACCGGCGTGAGGTTCACGCGGTCCGTCACGTCGCCGACCGCGAAAATCCCCGGCGCTGTCGTCTGCGAAAAGCTGTCGACGATGATCTCGCCCTTGGCGCCCGTGCGCACGCCCGCGGTTTCGAGCCCGAGGCCGTGCGTCGCCGGCTCGCGCCCGATCGCCGACAGCACGAGATCCGTTTCGAGCGAACCACCGCCACGCAGCGCCACGTGAAAACCGTCGCCGTCCTGCGCAACGCCGATAAGAGCTTCGTTCATCACAAGCTTGATGCCGCGCTGAGCCAGCGCCTCCATCAGCGCATCGCGCAGATCCTCGTCGAACCCGCGCAGAACTTTATCCCGGCGATGGATCAGCGTCGTCTCGACACCGAGTCCCGCGAAGATCGACGCGAACTCGACCGCGATATACCCCCCGCCGCAGACCAGGATGCGCCGTGGCAGCTTTTCGAGTTCGAACGCCTCGTTTGAAGTGACGATATGCGCGGCACCCGGAATATCGCCGTACCGTGACGGTCGCCCGCCGGTCGCGATCAGGATCGTGCGCGCGGTCACGCGCCGGCCGTCGGCGAGCTTCACCGCACCCGCCCCGTCGATCACCGCGCGCGTATCGAGCGTGGTCACACCCTTGGCTTTGAGATTTCCCTCGTAGACCTGCGAGATCCGCAGGATCTCACGATCCTTGTTGGCCTTGAGCGTCGCCCAATCGAACGAAACGTCGCCTGCCGTCCAACCGAACCCGCGCGCATCCTCGAACTCGTCACCGAAGCGCGACGCATAGACGAAAAGCTTCTTCGGCACGCACCCGCGTATGACGCACGTGCCGCCGTAGCGATCCTCTTCGGCGAGCGCCACCTTGGCGCCGTAGCCCGCCGCGATACGAGCCGCGCGAACGCCGCCGGATCCGCCACCGATGACGAAAAGATCGTAGTCCGTCGCTGTCATGATGTAGGGCTCGCGCGTGCTGAAACGTAAACCGGCGACACCCTGGAGGAACTGCGCCGCGGGCGCAACCGCTTCGGCACGGAAAGCTGGCCGAGATCAGCCTAGACCGCTTCTTCCTGGCTCTCCCCGTAGCTGGCTTCGATCACCGATACGCCCTCCGGGCCGCCGATGATGGCCGCATCCGCGATCCCGAGAAACAGTCCATTCTCCACCACGCCGGGAATGAACTTCAACGCTTCGTCGAGGGATTCCGGGTCGTCGAGCCGCCCGAACGCGCAATCGAAGATGTAGTTGCCGCCGTCAGTGACGAACGGCTCGCCGTCGCGGCCGAGCCTGAGCTTGATCTCGCCGTGGCAGCCGGCATCCGCGGCCAGCATTTCGATCATGTTACGCGTCGCCGTCACCCCGAAACGCACGACCTCGACCGGCAACGGAAATGCGCCGAGCTTGTCGACCCGCTTCGAAACGTCCGCGATCACGATCATGCGGTCGGAGGCCGTCGCGACGATCTTTTCCCGCAGCAGCGCCCCGCCGCCGCCCTTGATCAAGCGAAGCTCGCCATCGAGTTCGTCCGCCCCGTCGATCGTAAGATCGAGCAGCGGCGTCTCGTCCAGCGTCGTCAGCGGAATGCCGAACTTGGCGGCCTTGAGGCGCGTATCGTCGGAGGTCGGCACACAGAGCACGCTGAGCCCCTTGCGGACCTCCTCACCCAACAGTTCGACGAACAAAGAAGCGGTAGAGCCGGTCCCGAGCCCGAGACGCATCTTGGGCTCTACGAAACCGAGGGCACGCCGCGCTGCGGCCAGCTTGAAGCTATCAACCGACATTCAATATCCTTCCAAATATCCTTTGTCTGCCAGCCGTTCGGCCCGAGAGCAAGCTTCAAAGGACAAGAAAGTGTGGCAGTAGGGAACCGTACGCGATCCCGATGCGGCAGGCGGCAGCCTTGCGAGCGTCAAGGGAAGCGCATAAACGAGGGCCATGCAGAATGCGACCCTCGTTTTCGACCTCGACGGCACCCTTGTCGATACCGCCCCTGACTTGGTCGCGGCCACCAATCACGCGCTGGCAGCCCTGGGCCTTCCACTCGTCCCTGCCGAAACGCTGCGCCAGGCCATCGGGTTCGGCGCGCGGCGCATGATCGTGGATGGGCTTAAGCATACCGGCGTCACACTGTCCGAGCCGGACATCGACCGCCTGCTGGTCCGCTTCCTCGATTACTACGAACCCAACCTTGCCCGCGAAAGCCGCCCTTTCGACGGAGCGATCCCCGTGCTGGAACGCCTGCGCGCAAAAGGTGCCCGCCTTGCCGTCTGCACCAACAAGCGCCTCAACTTGGCAGAGCGCCTTCTGAAAGAACTCGAAATCGACGGCCTGTTCGCCGCCATCGCCGGACGCGACAGCTTCCCGGTCCACAAGCCGCACCCCGACCACCTGACCGGCACCGTCCGTATGGCGGGCGGCGACCTCGCAACATCGCTGATGATCGGCGACACCGGGATCGATATTGCGGCTGCCCGCGCCGCCGGTATCCCTGTCATCGGATGCACGTTCGGTTATTCGGAAGCTCCAATCGACACGCTGGCCCCAGACGCCGTGATCTCCCACTTCTCGGAGCTGGAAGCCGCCGCCTCGTCCCTCCTCGCGAAGTCGCAAGCCGTTTCCTGAACGAAAAAGCCCCGGCGAGGTATCTCGCCGGGGCTCCATTTAGCCTGTGACGCGCTTTGCCTTACGCCGCGCGAACCGTGCCGAGGAATTTCTCGACCTCGCGATGCAGGTTCTGACTTTCGCCGGCGAGCTGCTTTGCCGACGACAGCACCTGAGACGACGCCGATCCAGTCTGAGCCGCACCCGCGCTCACGTCGGTGATGCTGCTGGCCACTTCCGAAGTTCCTCTCGCCGCTTCCATTACGTTGCGGCTGATTTCCTTGGTCGTGGCATTCTGCTCCTCCACCGCCGCAGCGATGGCACCTGCGATCTCCGAGATCTTGTTGATGGTGGTCGTGATCTCTCGGATCGCGAGGACCGCTTCGCCAGTCGCCGACTGCATCCCTGCGATCTGCGACCCGATTTCGTGGGTTGCCTTGGAGGTCTGCGCCGCGAGCGCCTTGACCTCCTGCGCAACCACCGCGAAGCCCTTGCCCGCCTCACCCGCACGTGCCGCCTCGATGGTGGCGTTGAGAGCGAGCAGGTTGGTTTGTCCCGCAATGTTGCTGATCAGACTGACCACGTCGCCGATACGGTCGGCCGATTCCGACAGCGCGTTGACCTGATCGTTGGTGCGTGCGGCCTGGCCAACGGCCTGGCTTGCGATCACGCTGCTTTCCTGCACCTGCCGGCTGATTTCCGTAACGGTCGCCGCAAGCTGCTCCGAAGCAGCCGCAACACCGTCCACGTTTGCCGACGTCTGCTCGGAAGCGGCTGCTGCGCCACTCGAGAGTTGCTGGGTCGACTCCGCCGTCCGCGTCAGCGAGCTTGCTGCAAATTCGAGCTGGCTCGCCGTCGAGGAAACCGTCTCGACGATGCCACCAACCGCCCGCTGGAACGCATCGGCGAGACGACGCATCTCACCCTTGCGCTCGGCGGCGAGTGCCTCCTCACGCTCGGCTTTCTCGCTTGCTTCGCGACGTGCCTTGTCTTGCAGGCTGTCGCGAACCCGCATCACGGCCTTGCCGATATCGCCGACTTCATCGGTGCGCTCGGCGCCGGGGATGGGGGCTTCGAGGTCGCCTTCCGCCATGCGGTCGAATGAACGCGCGAGCGTCATCAAAGGCTTGCCGACAAGCACGCTGAGGGCAGCAAACAGAAGCCCGGCAGCGATCAGAACGCAAATTGCCGACAGGGCATACATCGTCGTGCGCGTCTCGTTCACGGTCGCTTCGAGCGTCGCAACCGGAACCGCGACCACGAGCGCCCACGAGTCTTGCGTAGCACCCGCTGCGATCGGCGTCGCGAGATAGCGCCACGCCTGACCATCGGCGCCAACTCCGTCGACCGACACGACCGCCTTGGTATCGATCGCCTGCTTCGCGGCTGCAGCTGATGGAGCATCCTTCTCAGCCAGCGACTTGCCGATAGCCGTATCATCCGGATGAGCGACCGCAACGCCGGCTTGCGATACCAAAGCCACAAATCCGGTCTGGAACGGCTTTATCTGGTGAAGCGTCGCGTTGAGGCTCCCGAGGCTGATATCCACACCACCCACGCCGATCGTCTTTCCGTCGAGCACGATAGGCACGCTGAACGACGAGATGAGCGTCTCTTTTCCGGCAATCGGATAAAGATAGGGCTCGATCGCGACGGCGCGATTGAGTTTCATCGGGCTGAGGTAGTATTCGCCGGCACCCGGCTTGTCGTAATCGACGAGAACTTCCCGAACGAGCTTGTCCGCTGGGCGATTCCAATACGGCAAATAGCGGCCCGTCGCATCGTGACCGGCGACATTTACGAATTCGGAATCTTTTCCGTCCAGCGCGTTGGGTTCCCAGCCCGTCCATACGCCGAGCAGATCGGCATTCTTTTCCAGAAGATTTTTCAGAACCTCGTCAAAAACCGCGCGATCGCCCATACCCTTGGATTTCAGCGCAGCACTGACCGTCGAGATGTCGTGCGCAACGCGCGCGGCGAGATCCAGCCGCTTACTCGCGTCGAGGGCCTGGTTGTATGAGATATTATTCTGGATTTCTTTGTTCTGCCGGTCGATCACCTCACCCGCGTTACGCGCGAGAAAATAGGTGCCGACTCCAAAAACCGCGGCTATGGCTGCCCCCGCGACAAGAGCGATTTTCGTGGAGAGAGAATTGAAGCGCATGACGAAGATCCCGAACGGAAATGGGTAGAATTTTTGTCATGACTAATAAGAAGGAGAATGCTTAAAAAATAGACACCGTACATTTCGCTTGAAGTAATTTATTTGAATAGAGATCAAACAAATCAGACGGCAAATTATTTTGAATCGGAACGGAAAATGTTTTCAATACACCATTCTCGATCAATTGTTTTGTCGGCAACTTTTCCAGGAGCATTTGCAGGGGCCAGCAATGGCCGCAGCAACTCAAGTCCCACACGCACGACGCAGCGAAAAGCCGCTCATGGCGCGCCATCGAAGCCCTCTCGTTGCAAGCCACCACGCCGGAATCCCGGTGCATCATGGCTTGCCCGGCCATGAAGCCACAAAATTACCCGATGGCACCCATAGGACGGACAGCGCCGAGGAACATGGCCAAGCCCCAACGGGGCAACGCACCAAACAACGCCAAAGGACAACGACATGCTGAAATCGTTCATCGCAGCCCTCACCATCACGGGCGCCCTGGCCACCTCCTCATTCGCCGCGGATGCTCCGAAAGACTCGGACGAATGTCTGAAGAAGGCCATCTCCTTGGCCGAATCCGCCGAAGAGAAGAAGCTGCCCGACGACAAGCTCGCGAAGATCGAGGATCTTTTGACCAAGCTCGAAGGCCATTGCGAGAACAAGCAGTTCCCGGAAGCAGCCAGCGTCTCGACCGAGATCGAAGGCGTCATCGCCGGAAAGTAGCCCGGCGCGCGGAACCGCCGCGAGCGCCCTATAAAAAGCTAATGAATTCAAGAGAGCGGCCCTAGCGTCGCTCTCTTCTGATTCCGAGATCCCGGCCCCCATGAGACGGTAGGTCGTTTGACAGGCGACCGTTCCTCTCCCATGTTCCCGGCGCTGACCGTGATCGCGTCGCCCCGACAATCTGGGCATGAATCATGATCTAAATGAATGTCATGGAGCGCGATTCGGCGGCTGATTCACGCAATCAAAAGCCATCGCACTCTAATTTCGCCCACTGAACCGTCCCGCGCAATCCGCGCTCGGGACAACCTGAGGTGGATATCGGCGCTCGTGCCGAATCCCGGAACGTTCAAGGCCCACATATATGAACGTCGTTATCGTGGAATCGGCCGCAAAGGCCAAAACCATCAATAAGTACCTCGGCAGCAACTATAAAGTGCTGGCGTCGTTCGGCCACGTTCGCGATCTGCCGTCTAAGGACGGCTCCGTTGCCCCCGACAAAGATTTCGAAATGACCTGGGAGATCGACAGCGGCTCCCAGAAGATCCTGCGTGAGATCACCGACGCGGTAAAGAACGCCGACAAGCTCATTCTCGCGACCGACCCTGATCGCGAGGGCGAGGCCATCTCCTGGCACCTTTTAGAGATCCTCACCCAGAAGAAGGCCATCAAGAAGGGGCTCGCCATCGAGCGCGTCGCCTTCAACGCTGTCACTAAGCAGGCGATCCTCGCCGCCATCGCCGCCCCCCGTCAGATCGACGAACCGCTGGTGGACGCCTACCTCGCACGCCGTGCCCTCGATTATCTCGTGGGCTTCACGCTTTCCCCGGTGCTCTGGCGGAAGTTGCCGGGCGCCAAGTCAGCCGGCCGCGTGCAGTCCGTCGCGCTCCGCCTCGTCTGCGACCGCGAAGCCGAGATCGAAGCTTTCAGAACCGACGAGTATTGGAGCATTGAGGCGACCCTCGCGACCAAAGACAACGAGGAGTTTCCCGCGCGCCTCCAGGCCGTTGACGGCACTGCACTCAAAAAGCTCGACATCAAGAACGAAGCCGACGCCTTCGCCATCAAGCGTTCCATTGAGAAGGGCCAGTTCCGCGTCGTCTCGGTCGAGAGCCGCGACGTGAAGCGCAACCCCTACGCGCCGTTCGCTACCTCGACCTTGCAGATGGACGCCTCACGCAAGCTTGGCTTCTCCGCCAAGCAGACCATGCAGGTCGCCCAGCGGCTCTATGAAGGCGTCGATGTCGGCGGCGAAACCGTCGGCCTCATCACCTACATGCGAACCGACGGCGTCACCATCATTCCGGAGGCCATCAGCTCCATCCGCGGCCTCATCGCGCGCGACTACTCCCAGCGCTACGTTTGCCCCTTCGTGCGCGAATATAAGACCAAGGCCAAGAACGCACAGGAAGCGCACGAAGCCATCCGCCCGACCGACGTCTCGCGCACCCCCCAATCCGTCGCCCGCTATCTCGACAAGGATCAGGCGCGTCTTTACGAGCTGATCTGGAAGCGCGCCGTCGCGAGCCAGATGGCATCCGCCGAGTTCAAGCAGACGACCGCCGACATCGAGGTCAAAGGCCGCGACGGCAAGACCTATACGCTGCGCGCCACCGGCTCCGTGGTCCAGTTCGACGGCTTCCTCAAGGTCTACGACGAAGGCCGTGACGATCGCGTCCGCACGCTCGAAAAGGGCAAGGACGACACCTCTGACGACGAAGATACCAGCCGCCGCCTTCCGTCGCTTGCGGCGGGCGATGCCGTTTCCGATCGCGCAATCGAGGCCGAGCAGCACTTCACGCAGCCCCCGCCGCGCTATTCGGAAGCCACCCTCGTCAAGAAGATGGAAGAGCTCGGCATCGGCCGTCCCTCCACCTACGCCTCGACGCTCGCCGTTCTTCAGGAGCGCGACTACGTCAAGATCGACAAGAAGCGCCTGGTTCCCGAGGACAAGGGCCGCCTCGTCATTGCCTTCCTCGAAAGCTTCTTCCGCAAGTACGTCGAATTCGATTTCACCGCAGCTCTCGAAGAGAAGCTCGATCTCATTTCATCCGGCGAGATGGAGTATAAAGAGGTGCTGCGCGATTTCTGGCGGGACTTCACCGGAGCCATCGACGGCATCAAGGACCTGCGTGTCGGCGATGTGCTCGAAGCGCTGAACGAAATGCTCGGCCCGCATATCTTCCCCGCAAAGGAAGACGGGTCGGATCCGCGCGCCTGCCCCAAGTGCGGCACCGGCCGCCTGTCGCTGAAGATCTCCGGCAAGAACGGCGCCTTCATCGGCTGCGGCAATTACCCGGACTGCAAGTACACGCGTCAGCTCACCGGCGAAGCAACCGGCGCGGGCGGCGATCGCGAGCTTGGCTTCGATCCCGACTCCGGCCTGCCGGTGATGGTCAAGAGCGGCCGCTTCGGCCCCTACCTGCAGCTCGGCGAGGGCGAAGGCGACGAGAAGCCGAAGCGCTCGTCAATCCCCAAGGGCATCGACGCCGCCACCATCGATTTCGAAAAGGCGATGCAGCTTCTCTCGCTTCCGCGCGAGGTCGGCATTCATCCCGAGACCGGCACGCCGATCACAGCCGGCCTCGGCCGCTACGGTCCGTTCATCCTGCATGACGGCACCTACGCCAACGTCGACAGCATCGAGGACGTCTTCACGATCGGCCTCAATCGCGCCGTCACCGTGCTCGCCGAGAAGCGGGCCGGCAAAGGCGGCGGCCGTTTCGGCCGCGCCGCAGTGAAAACCGTGCTGAAGGATCTCGGCGAGCATCCGGGCGGCGACGGCAAGATCCAGGTTTTGGATGGCAAGTACGGCCCGTACGTGAGCTGGAACAAGGTCAACGCCACCGTGCCGAAGGGCATGGAGCCGGCGACGCTTACCATCGACGACGCCGTGCGCCTCCTTCAGGAACGCATCGCCAAGGGCGGTGGCAAGAAACCCGCAAAGAAGGCGGCAGCCAAACCGAAGGCAAAATCCAAGTCAGACGACGGCGAGGACGACGCAAAGCCCGCGAAGGCAAAGTCCGCGGCAAAGGCGAAGCCTGCTGCCAAGACCAAACCGGCTGCAAAAGGCAAAAAGAGCGCCGCCAAGGCCGACGCCGAAAGCTGACGCATGAGCAAGAAGCCGCCCGCGCGACGATCGGGCCCGAAAGGTGGCAAAGGATTTCGAAAAGCACCCGCCCGGCGCGCGCGTGAGGATAGTCTGCCCTCGCGCGAAGAGATCCTGAAATTCCTGCGTGAAAGCGATGGCACCGCCGGCAAGCGCGAGATCGCGCGCGCCTTCAACATCAAGGGCGACGCGCGCGTTGCTCTGAAGCGCTTATTGTCTGAGATGGCCGAAGAAGGTTCGCTCTCGGGCACACGAAAGGATCTGCGCGAGGCAGGCAAGCTGCCGCCCGTCACCGTGCTCGAGGTCACGGGCCGCGACAGCGACGGTGATCTCATTGCGCGTCCGGCCGTCTGGAGTGCGGACGACGGCGAAGCACCCAGCATCCTCGTCCTCACCCATCGCGCCCGCAGCGAAGAGCGCGACGCCACCATCGGCGTCGGCGACCGTATCCTCGCGCGCATTACCCGCCTCGAGGAGCCGGACGTCGAAGGCCATCGCTACGAAGCCGAAGCGATCAAGGTGCTTCCGCGCGACAAGCGTCGGATGCTCGGCATTTACCGCGCCCGCAGCGGTGGCGGCGGAACCATCGAGCCCGTCGATCGCCGCGAGCTGCGCGCCTGGCAGGTCCGCTCCGGCAACGAAGGCAACGCCAAGGACGGCGATCTCGTCCGCTTCGATCTCTCGGCCCGCAATCGCCAGTCGATGTCCGAAGCCCGTGTGCTCGAAAGCCTCGGCAACCCGCATGATCAGCGCAAGATCAGCCTTATTGCCGTCCACGCACATGGCATCCCGGACGACTTTCCCGCACCCGTTGTCGCGGAAAGCGAGGCGCTCGAACCCTACGCATTCAAGTCCGATGATGGCCGCACCGATCTGCGCGCCATTCCCCTGCTCACCATCGACCCCGTCGATGCCCGCGACCACGACGACGCCGTCTTCGCCGAACCCGATACCGATCCGAGAAACAGCGGCGGCTTCATCGTCATCGTCGCCATCGCCGACGTCGCCCATTACGTGCGCTCCGGCAGCCGTCTCGACAAGGAAGCCCAACTCCGCGGCAACTCGGTGTACTTCCCGGATCGCGTCGTCCCGATGCTGCCCGAACGCATCTCGAACAATCTCTGCTCGCTGCGCGAAGGCGAGGAGCGACCCTGCCTCGCCGTGCGCATGATTTTCAATGCCGCCGGTGAAAAGCGCCGCCACACATTCATGCGCGCCGTGATGAAAAGCCCGGCCAAGCTCAGCTATCAGGAAGCCCAGGCCGCCATCGACGGCAACGTCAGCGAAAAGTGCGCGCCGTTGATGAACCACGCGCTCCGTCCGCTCTGGCAGGCCTACGCCGCCCTCGCACGCGCCCGCGACGTGCGCCAGCCGCTCGATCTCGATCTGCCGGAACGCAAGATCCTGCTCGACAAGGAAGGGCGCGTCGATCGCGTCGTCATTCCCGAACGCCTCGACGCGCACCGGCTGATCGAAGAGTTCATGATCCAGGCCAACGTCGCCGCAGCCGAAACGCTCGAGCAATCGAAAACGCCGCTCGTCTATCGAACCCACGACGAGCCTTCGAAGGAGAAGCTCAAAGCGCTGCGCGATTTCCTCGAAACCTTGGATTTCAAGCTGCCCGCGAGTACGGGCCTCAAGCCCGAGGCCTTCAACAAGATCCTCGCGCGCGCCAAGACGCTGCCGGTGCCCGAGCTTGTCAACGAGGTTATACTGCGCTCGCAAGCCCAGGCCGAATACACGCCCGGCAACATCGGCCACTTCGGATTGAACCTCGCGAAGTACGCGCACTTCACCTCGCCGATCCGCCGCTATGCAGATCTCATCGTGCACCGCGCGCTGATCCGCGCCTTGAAGCTCGGCCCAGACGGACTCCAGGATCAGGAGGCCCTGCGCCTCACCGACACTGCCAAGGAAATTTCCGATGCCGAGCGCCGCGCCATGGCCGCCGAGCGGGAAACGACCGATCGCCTGATCGCAGCTCACCTCGCCGATCGCATCAACGCGACGTTCGAAGGCCGCATCGCCGGCGTCACGCGCTCGGGGCTATTCGTGAAGCTCAAGGAAACCGGCGCCGACGGCTTCATTCCGGTCTCGACGCTCGGACAGGATTTTTACACCTACATTGAAGAAGCCCACGCGCTCTCGGGCAGCCGCACCGGCGAGACCTACCAGCTCGGCGATGCCGTGACCGTCCGTTTGGTCGAGGCAATCCCGACCGCGGGGGCGCTTCGCTTCGAGATGCTGACGCCCGGCAAGAAGGGCAGCTTCGCCCATCTCAAAGGCGCCCACAAATTCCGCCGCCGCCCCAGCCGGCGCCGATAACCGAACGCCACCAACAAACGCGCGCGGGGATCATGCCACGTTGAGACGGCGCCCGATCGCGCTTAAGTCGAGAAGCAGCACCGGGCCCCATCCGCAAGGCCCTCGCCCCGATCCGAGGAGATCGCGCCATGATCGAAATCGAAACCACGCCCCGGCGCGAAGTCCCGGCTGCGATCCTGAACGGCCTCAAGCAGAAGTGCCCAGCCTGCGGCCACGGCGCGCTCTATAAAAAGTACCTGAAGGTCGCCGATCTCTGCCCCGCCTGCGGCGAGGAATTGCATCATCAGCGCGCCGATGACGCCCCACCCTATTTCACGATGGTCATCGTGGCCCACGTCGTTGTCGCTGGCGTACTCATGCTCGAGCAGGCATACGCGCCGCCAAGCTGGGTTCACCTCACGATCTGGCTGCCCTTGGTCGTAATCATGAGCCTATGGCTGCTGCCGCGTGTGAAAGGCGCACTGATTGGCCTGCAATGGGCGCTTCGGATGCACGGCTTCGGAGGAATGGCAGACGAGCCGCCGCCCCTCGATCCGCCCCAGTCCTGATCGACGACAGAAGCAACACCATGGCTTCAGAAAAAGCATCGCCCTCCACGCAAGAGCAGAGCAAAACCGCCGAGCGCACGTCGCAACCTGTTCGCCGCCCGCGCGATGCCGCAACCCTCGTCATCGTAGACAGCACGTCTCACGCGCCGCGCGTCCTGATGGGGCGTCGTCGGCCCGAGCAAGTGTTCCTTCCGAACACCTTTGTCTTTCCTGGCGGCCGCGTCGAAGCAGCCGACCGAGCGGTCGCTCGCCATCACGCCCTTGCCCCCGTCGACGCCGAATGTCTGAAGATCGCCATGCGCGGCCGCGCCTCTGACACGCGCGCCGCGGCGCTCGCACTCGCCGCCATTCGCGAGACCTATGAGGAAACCGGCATCGTCGTTGGCGAGACGGCGCGAGACGAACGCAGCAATCCTCCCGGAGGCTGGCAGGCGTTTCGTGCCGAAGGCTATCAGCCCAAGCTTGAAAGGCTCGCCTTCTTCGCACGCGCCATCACGCCCCCCGGCCGGCCCCGCCGCTATGACACCCGCTTCTTCCTGGTCGACGCATCCGAGATTGCACACCGCACCGCGCGCAGCGATGGCGAATTGCTGGACATCGATTGGTTCACGCTCGATCAGGCTCGCGCCTTGAAGGTGCCGTCGATAACGCGGCATGTGCTGGACGATGTTGCGACCCTCCTGGACCGCGCATCGCATCAGCGCGTGGGTGCCGAGGTCCCGTTCTACTTCCATCGCCATGGCCGTTTCGAACGGCAGATATTACCGCGCGTTCACCCTGCGATGGACCCAACCTGAGCGAGCGGGATCGAAACCCACGTTCAATCAAAAAGAGCGAGAAAAAGTCGCTCTCAGCTTGACACCAAAGGCGCGCTCAGTATGGTGCCCAATCCGAATTCAAGACTGAGATGATCGCTTCTGCCGCAACGGCCCGAAGTGTGGCACCTCGGTTAATCCAATCGACACTTTGAGGTCTGAAGACCAATGGCCAAGCAGATTACCCAGAAGATCAAGCTGCTCTCGACCGCGGGCACCGGCTTTTTCTACGTGACCAAGAAGAACCCGCGCACCTCGACCGAGAAGCTCGTGTTCAAGCGCTATGATCCCGTCGTGCGCAAGCACGTCGAGTTCAAGGAAACCAAGATCAAGTAACCATTTTGCCGGCAACGGCCCGGAGCGACACGACGCAAAAATCTCTGCGTATGCGTCTCCGGGTGACTGTCGGTCTCGAGTTATTTTTTTAAGCGAGATTTTTGAGGACCAAAGTCCTCGTCACGTGGTGAAAAATAGCCACGAATTACGGAACGCCTCGGCGACATTGCGAGGCGTATCGATAGAAGATCGCAGGATTCGTAGGTTTGAATTGGTGAGGCCCTCAACCAGGGTCCGTAACCGCTCGGCAGCGGGGTAAGCATTCCGAGATAGCCACGGACCCTGGCCTAGTGACCAGATGGCGTTGACGTATCACCTGGTGTCGTAGTTGGACCAGAAACGGAAACTCTAGGAGGTAACTCCAGCCGTCGCGGACCCCACTACAATTTCCCGCTCCATCAGGAGATGCGGCGGACCCGATGGGCCGCGGGAACCTAGCAGACCCGAAACAACGGCAAACACTATCGGGCAACCGATCCGTTTCAGGCCAATATCGTGTGATCTCCCTCTTCTAAGCTCAAGTCTGTCAGAACAGATCGGCGATTGCAAGTTTAGAGCTTGACCATTGCGTGGCAGGCACGCCTCGACCGAGTCGACGGTTAATTTCTCTAAGCACAAATCGAGATAGTAGCCGATAATCCGCTGGCTGTTCATTTTGCAGCCGCACACGGATCAATCGTGCAGCTGCATAATGAAAACTATTTATGAAACTTTTTAAAGGGGTTGCTCCGTCAGCCTACTAAGCCGCGGCAGCGACAACCTGGTTCCGACCCTGCCGTTTGGCAGCGTACAGCGCAGTGTCGGCACGCTTGAACAGGGCTTCGGAAGTGTCGCTTTCTCCCTCCCAGGTTGCAAGCCCTACGCTCGCCGTGACCCGGATTTCTTGATTTTGCCCGATTTGGAAGGGCTCAACTGCGACACACTCACGCACCCGCTCGCCAACCTGCCAAGCCAAGGCCTGATCGGTATCGGGCATGATGATCAGGAATTCCTCGCCTCCGAGGCGACAGGCGAAGTCGACGCCACGCGTATAGCGCCGGAAGCGCTCGGCGAATTCCTTGAGCACCAGATCGCCCGCGTCGTGGCCGTAGGTGTCGTTCACGTGCTTGAAATGATCGATATCCGCGATCAGCACCGAGAGCGAGCGGCCGGTCCGCTGTGCGTCGGTGATCAGGGTCTTGAGATGGCGCTCCATGTAGCGCCGATTGTGCAGCCCCGTCAGCGGATCCGTGATCGACAGCTCGACGCTCTCCCGGATCTGATTGCGGAGATAGTCGGAGAAACGCTTCCGCCGGATCTGCGTCTTGACCCGCGCCAGCAACTCGTGCCGTTCGACCGGCCGCATCAGATAGTCGTTCACGCCCATGTCGAGCCCGCGCAGAAGACGCGCCTCGTCGCCGGGATCCACCATGATCAGGATCGGCAGATGTCGCGTGCGGTCGAGCGAGCGCACCTGCGAGCAGAGCCTCAACCCATCGGAGTGCTGAAGATTGAGCGCGACGATCAATAGATCGAACGGCTGATGCGTGAGATGCAGCAGCGCGGCTTGCGGATCGCTCTCGATGTAGGCGTCGTGCGTCTTGGCCAACGCCGACATCACCCGCGACGAGGAGCGCGGATGATCGTCGACCACGAGCACGCGGCCCGGCCGATCCATCAGCACCCGTGACAATGCATCGTCGTCCGAAAGCCCCATTTGCCGGCTCGTCGTAACGCGCATCAGCATTTCGTCATTGAGCATCTTGAGCCGCGCGAGGCTTTTGACGCGCGTAACGAGCGCGATGTCGTCGACAGGCTTGGTCAGGAAATCGTCAGCCCCGCTGTCGAGCCCCTGGATTTTGTCCGATACCTGGTCCAGGGCCGTCACCATCACGATGGGAATGTGCAGCGTCTGTGGAGAGGCCTTGAGCTGGCGGGAAACTTCGAAACCATCCATGCCCGGCATCATGACATCGAGCAGAACGACATCGACGCGCTCGCGCTGACAGATGTCGAGGGCATCGCGCCCGTTCGTCGCCGTCACGACCTCGAAGTATTCGGCCTCGAGCCGCGCCTGCAGAAGCTTGATATTCGCAAGGATGTCGTCGACGACGAGAACTCTAGCAGTCATGACAGACTCTCAACGCACAGACACCCGTCCCGCAAAAACAACGCGCAGGATCAGGCGTCCCCCACAAAACGGCGGACGGTATCGAGAAACACCGCGACCGAGATGGGTTTCGAAACGTAAGCCTCGCACCCCCCGGACCGAATTCTCTCTTCATCGCCCTTCATCGCAAAGGCCGTGACCGCGACGACGGGGATGTCGCGCAGCTCTTCGTCCTCTTTGAGCCACTTGGTCACCTCGAGCCCCGAGACCTCGGGCAGCTGGATGTCCATAAGAATGAGGTCTGGCCGGTGCACACGGGCGAGCGTTAGCGCGTCGAGCCCGTTGCGGGTTTGCACGGTGAGATAGCCGTAGGCATCGAGCAGATCGTGAAAGAGCTTCATGTTGAGCTCGTTGTCTTCCACGATGAGCACGGTTTTTGCCGCGCGGGGAACGCCCTGCGTCTGGCCCTCGACGGCCATTCTCGTCTCCTGATAGGTCATCGTCGAAGGTCTTTGCTCTGCCCCGCCTTTAACTGCACCGATTCTGGGGGCCATATGGAACCAGTGTGCCTGCCTTAGCTTAAGCAACTGTTGAAACATGGGGATTGAGGATTAATTCAAGCTCAAGAGCCTGAGAAGAAAAGAAAAAAGGAGGATGCACCGAGATGGCCATACGCGCCCAGAAACCCACGGCTGAAACCGCGGCGACACTCGCCCTCACGGCCCTCGTATTCCTGGCCGGCGATGGCCCCCGCCTGGGCCGATTCCTGGCCCTGACCGGAATCGAGCCCGACCAGCTCCGCGCAGCGGCCGATGCCCCCGAAACGCTCCTGGCCGTGCTCGACTACCTGCTGGGCGACGAGTCGCTTTTGCTTGTATTTACCGCGTCGATCGGAATTGCCCCGGAAACTGTACTTCCCGCGCGCGCCGCGCTTGCCCATTCGCTCGGCATCGAGACCGCCTATGACTGAGCGCGGGCACGGCAAGCCTCGTATCGGCATCGACCTCGGCGGCACCAAGATTGAAGGTCGCGTGCTTTCCGCCGCCGGCGATGAGGTCGCCCGCGAGCGTATCCTGGCACCTCAAGGCTGTTACGATGATACCGTTGCCGCCCTGGTCGATATCATCCGCGATCTGCGATCGGCATCCGGCAACGAGGCAACCGTCGGCATCGGCATGCCCGGCTCGCTGTCTCCAACGACGGGCCTCGTTCGCAACGCCAATTCGACTTGGCTAAACGGCCACCCGCTGCGCGAGGACCTCGAAAAGATCCTCGGCCTTCCCCTTCGCATGGCCAACGACGCCAATTGCTTCGCGCTCTCGGAAGCGGTCGACGGAGCGGCCGCCGGCGCCAAGAGCGTATTCGGCGTCATCATCGGCACCGGCTGCGGCGGCGGCATCGTCATCGATGGACACGTGCTCGAAGGTGCCCGCGGCATCGGCGGCGAATGGGGCCATATTCCTCTGCCCTGGTCCGATCCCGAGGAGCACCCAGGCCCCACCTGCTGGTGCGGTCGCAAAGGCTGCATGGAAATGTGGGCGTCAGGAACCGGGCTCTCGGCCGACTACAAGACGAGAACTGGCGAGCTGGTATCGGGCCACGAGATTGTCGCACGGGCCAACCTCGGCGAGCCTGCCGCGCGCACAAGCCTCGACCGTCATGCCTCGCGCCTCGCGCGGGGCCTTGCCAACATCATCAACATCATCGATCCGGAAGTGATCGTGTTGGGCGGCGGGCTGTCGAAGCTGCCCCACCTTTACGACGTGCTGCCGCGTCTCGCAGCGCCCTACGTGTTCTCCGACATCGTGAACATCGACATCCGCCCGCCAAAATGGGGCGATGCCAGCGGCGTGCGCGGCGCGGCCTGGCTCTGGAACGATTGAGCCGAACGCACAGGTGAGACGCCGATCCTACGGTGCCGGTGCCTTGCAGGGCGAAGCCTCAAAGTAGGTCAGCTCCTTGAGCTCACCACTGATGGCGAAATCGCCGTGATTGATGCGCAAGCTGCTGGTGACACCGTTGTCGTGAAATCTGTAGCTCATCTCGTACAACGGCACCGCATCGCCCGGCCCCTGGTTCGATGCGAAATAGCTGACCGAGATCGGCCACGACGGCACCCGGTCGAGACCATCCACGCCCTTGGCGAGCGAGAGAACCGGCCCTGCACCGGGCTTGGTCTGATGCCCAATGGCGGTCGAGGTCGCATAGATCTTGTCGCCGGTCTCCGAACCGTCGAACAGATCCGCCGCGAAAATCGTCTGCCCGGCGCGCGCCGCCTGCACGATCGCCATCGAATGCTGGATCGGAAAATAGATGTTACCGGGAAGCTGGGCTTCCCGCTTTTGGGGACGCACGAGATCGACCTTGGCAGCCCCTGTCCCCTGCGCCCGCTTGGCCATGCCTTGCGTCTGCTCGGCAGGGATGTCGTTTTGGAACGTGCTGGTGCTGAACCGAAGCCGCTTGGCCGGCACCTCCTCCCAGCTCGACGTGCGAAGATCGGTCGTCTGAATCTCGCCCTCCTGGTTAAGGGTCTGGGTCACGAAACGCATACTCTGGGCATACCCTTCGCAGGCATTTCCGCTGAGTTCGTACACGATGCGCCCATTGACGCCCGCGACACCCGATCCCGACTTCGTGGTATCGAGCGAGAGATCGTAGACGGCCCGATGCGGCGCGAACACGACCTCCTTGGGCGACGCCTGGGCCCGCGCATCCGCAATGGCATACGGCAAGGCCGAGATCGCCGTCAGCCCCATTGCCGCGACGGCCCCGATCGCCAAGCCATTTGCCCGAATGTTCATGCTGCTGATCCTGTTCATCCATACGGCGCCGACAAAGCCGACCCTCGTCCATATCCTTGAATCTAGGGTACTGTCAGGCCGTTGCAAAGTCCGTTCGAAGCGGTAACAACAAACCCCGACCATTCTGCGGCCACCCCCAAAAGAACGCCGGGGGAACGGCCCAACCGCCTGGAGACCAGAACATGACCGGCACCATCGAGGCCCGCATCGCCGAGCTTGGGCTCACCCTTCCCGCCGCCCCCAATCCGGTCGCCAATTACGTGCCCTTCCTCGTCTCGGGCAACCTGCTGTTCATCTCCGGCCAGATCTCGAAGGCTGCGGACGGCTCCATCGTCACTGGCGCGCTTGGCCGCGACGTTGACATCGAGCAAGGCCAGGCCGCCGCGCGGCTCTGCGCCCTCAATATCCTCGCACAGGCCAAATCCGCACTTGGCAGCCTCGATCGCATCGGCCAGGTCCTGAAGCTCACCGGCTTCGTCAACGCCACCGCCGACTTTGCCGACCATCCGAAAGTGGTGAACGGCGCGTCGGATCTGATGGTCGACGTACTGGGCGACAAGGGCCGCCACACGCGCGCCGCCGTCGGCGTTTCGGGATTGCCGCTGAACTCCGCCGTCGAGGTCGACGCCGTCATCGCCATCGCCGGCTAAGCGCATTTCTCCTTAGCTGGAGCCGACACGATCTCTCTCATCCCGACGTCGTCATCCAAAGCGAACTGTCATCCCAGGCCATGTGCCTGGGATTCAGACAGCGAAGCTTACTTCGCGTCAGCGATGTCACGCACGCCACCAGTAAATGCGTTAGGGTGATCCGCCGCAATTGCGAGGCCTCGACCCCAGATGCTCGACCGCGAGAAATTTCTCCGCCCCATCGCTCATCGTGGGCTGCACAATGCTGCGAAAGGCCTGATCGAGAACACCGCACCAGCGTTCGAAGCGGCCATTAAGGGCGGCTACGGCATCGAATGCGATCTCCAGCCGGCCGCCGACGGTACGCCCCTCGTCTTTCACGATCTCGAACTGGACCGCCTGACCTCGGGCACCGGGCTGATCACCAAATTGCAACCGGCGTGCGCAGCGAAGCTTCCGTTCAAAGACGCCGCCGTCACCGGCATCCTGACCTTTGCCGACTTCCTGAACCTCGTCGCCGGCCGAGTCCCGATCTTCGCCGAGATCAAGAGCGAGTGGACGCCGCCCGATCTCGGCTTCCTGTCCGAAATCGCCCGGCTCGCCAAACTCTACCGCCGCCCGCTCGCGCTGATGTCGTTCGACCCCGCCGTGATCGCCACCGTCAAGCGGCTTGCGCCAGACATCCCGCGCGGCCTCGTCTCAGGCTCCTACTTCGACGACGACGGCAAAGGCTGGTGGCCCGACAGCCCGTTCCTCACCGACGCGCGACGCCAGGCCCTCGCGAGCCTCCTGGAGAGTGGTCAAGCCGATCCGTCGTTCTACGCGTATGAGGTCGGCGCGTTACCCACAGCCGCGACCCAGCGCGTCCGCCGCAATGGGCTCCCGCTGCTTACCTGGACGGTCCGCACCGAGCACGACCGCCGCATCGCAGCCCAGCACGCCGACGCCCCGATTTTCGAGGGCTTCGAGCCTTAGTGACGGCGTCTCGCGGGCAAAGTCATCTGTCGTTCGATCAGTGCGCAGTATCCTGCCACCATCGCGACGCAGCCCGAAGGGCTCCGATCGCGACGCGGTCCGGCGCGAGCGCCGCCCCCGCGGAGGGCCAGGCCGGCGCAGCCGACCGAGCAGGCCCGTGAGCGCACTAACGATCAATTTCACCGAACACGATGTCGAGCGAGCCGAGGATCGCCGAGACGTCGGCCAGCATATGGCCACGGTTCATGAAGTCCATCGCCGCGAGATGCGGGAAGCCCGGCGCGCGGATCTTGCAGCGGTACGGCTTGTTCGAGCCGTCAGCCACGAGATAGACGCCAAACTCGCCCTTCGGCGCTTCGACCGCCGCATAGACCTCTCCCGGCGGCACGTGGAAGCCTTCGGTGTAGAGCTTGAAGTGATGGATCAGCGCTTCCATCGAGCGCTTCATCTCGCCCCGCCGCGGCGGCACCACCTTCGAGTTGGCAGCCGTCACAGGGCCGGCGCCTTCTGCACTCTTCAGCTTCGCGATGCACTGCTTCATGATCTTGATGCTCTCGCGCATTTCGAGCACGCGGATCAGGTAGCGGTCGTAGCAGTCGCCGTTCTTGCCGATCGGAATATCGAAATCGAGTTCCGAGTAGCATTCGTAGGGCTGCGCCTTGCGCAGGTCCCAAGCCCCGCCCGAGCCGCGCACCATCACGCCCGAGAAGCCCCACGCGAAGGCTTCCTCAAGCGAGATCACGCCGATATCGACGTTGCGCTGCTTGAAAATGCGGTTTTCCGTCAGAAGCCCCTCGATATCGTCGAGCACCTTCGGGAACGTTTCGCACCAGGCCGCGATGTCGTCGATCAACGCCGGTGGCAGATCCTGATGCACGCCGCCGATGCGGAAATACTTGGCGTGCATACGGCTGCCCGAGGCGCGCTCGTAGAACACCATCAGCTTTTCGCGTTCCTCGAAACCCCACAGCGGCGGCGTCAGCGCACCGACGTCCATGGCCTGCGTCGTGACGTTGAGAAGATGCGAGAGATGGCGGCCGATCTCCGAGAACAGCACGCGGATGAGTTGCGCGCGTTTCGGCACCTCGATGCCGAGCAGACGTTCCGCCGCAAGGCAGAACGCGTGCTCCTGGTTCATCGGCGCCACATAGTCGAGCCGGTCGAAATAACCAATGGCTTGCAGATACGTTTTCGCCTCGATCAACTTCTCGGTGCCGCGATGCAGAAGCCCCACGTGCGGATCGACGCGCTCGACCACCTCGCCGTCGAGTTCGAGCACGAGCCTCAGCACCCCGTGCGCCGCCGGATGCTGCGGGCCGAAGTTGATGTTGAATGGGCGGATCTCGGTCTCAGCCATAATGCATCATCTCACTTGAGTTCATCGCCGGTATAGGCGGTCATCGCGTCGGAGCCACGAAGTTTCTCGGTCGGATTGGCGAAATCGTAGAATGCGGGCTTATCTTCGATGAAGATTTCCTTGGTGAGGAGAAGCCCTGCCGGCGTATCGAGCGACCCCGCCGTGAACGTGTAGCGCTCCTCGCCCGCGACCTTCCAGAACAGCACCGATCCGCAGCGCTTGCAGAAACCGCGCTCGCCTGTGTCGGACGAGCGATAGACGCCGATCTCGGAGATCCCCGTGAACGACGGCGCACCATCCACGTCGAAGTACATGAGCGGCCCGCCGGTCCAGCGCCGGCACATGCCGCAATGGCAAACGCTCACGTCATGCGATGACGCTTTCGCCGTATACCCGACGGCACCGCAGAGGCAATGACCAGACACATCGAAGGTCTCCGCCATCGCTATTTCTCCGCGCCGCTGCCGGCCGTGAAAGCCGCCACGGCCTCCGCGCCCGTCAGTTTCGGCGTATCGTTCGCCAGATCGTAGTAGGCGGGCTTTTCGTCGATGAAGATCTGGAGCGTCAGCGCGAGGCCGGCATCGTCATCGAGCGTTCTCACCGAAAACGAATAGTGATCGCTGCCCGCCAAGTGCCAATAAAGCGAGGTGCCGCAGGTTTTGCAGAACGCTCGCTCCCCCCACTCCGACGACTTGTAGACGCCGATATTGTCCGCACCCGTCACGCTCACGTCGCCGTCATAGCCGAGGCCGATGAAAGGTCCCGAACCCCAGCGCCGGCACATCGAGCAATGACAGACATCGATCTCGCGTTTGGCGCCTTCAGCGCTGAACGCCACCGCGCCGCAAAGGCATCGTCCGCTGATCGTCCGGCCCGCCGTTGCCATGGTCAAGCTCCCGCGTCCAGGCTCGGGATCGGCGCCACGCCTGCTCGCTTGGCCTTTTCGTTGACGCGCGCGACGAAGCGGTCCCACGGCACCACCATGCGCTCGTGGCTGCCCGCACCGATCACCTCGACGCCGTCGTGTGCCGTCACTGTGAAGGCAACCCGGCGCCCCTGCACGCTCGTGCACTCGGCATCGACCGTGACGGTCTGCCCGGGCACCGTCGCCGCGCTGTGCGAAACGTTGACGTGAATTCCCAGCGAGCCCTCGCCGATGTCGAGATACGGTTTCAACACCTCGAGGCACGCCCACTCCATCAGGCCGACCATAAAGCCGGTCGCGAACACGTCCGGCATAGCGCGGAAGTCGGCCGATTCCGGATAGAGGCGCGGCACCGTCTTCTCGGCCGGTACCACGAACACCAGCTGGGTCTTGGCGCCGGGCTCGAGCGTCGCCTTCATGATTTGCCACCTGCAGATTCGCGCAAGCCGCCGACCGCAATGTAGCTGACCGCCACCGTGTAGAAGCTCAGGATCGACTCGCCGCCCGCGACACCCTGCTCGAACTGCTTCCTAACCTTGGTGAACGGATAGACCGCATCGCCGTTTGGAAATGCAACGCCAAGCCCGCCCGCGTCGTCCTCGGCCCACTGCCCCCCGGTCTCGGCGATGATCGCTTCACCGAGATAGCTGCCGATCAATCCGATCAAACCTTCAGGCACACCGCCGTCGACGCCGAGATAACGCCCGCGCGCGTTTTCGATGAACCCTTCGACCCACGCGACAGATTCCGCATCGAGCGCGACATCCTTGTCGGCCAGCTCGCGAAACTCCTGCAGCGCGAACTCGACGTTGGCCTTGATCTGCGCGAGACGCTCGGCATCGAGGCTCATGACGGCCCCGCCTTCTCATCCCCCGGCAAAACGTAGTTCGATCCTTCCCAGGGGCTTTCGAAATCGAATGAGCGGAACTCCTGCACCAGCTTGACCGGCTCGTAGACGACGCGCTTGGCGCCGTCATCGTAGCGCACCTCCACGTAGCCCGTGAGCGGGAAATCCTTCCGCAGCGGGTAGCCCTGGAAGCCGTAATCCGTCAGCAGCCGCCGCAGATCCGGATGCCCCGAGAACAGAATGCCATACATATCGAAGGCTTCCCGCTCGTACCAGTTGGCGGCCGGGAACACGTCGATGACGCTCGGAACCGGCGTCTCTTCGTCGGTATGAACTTTAACCCGGATGCGCTGATTTTTGCGCGGCGAAAGCAGGTGATAGACGACGTCGAAGCGCAACGCCCGCGCCGGCCAATCGACGCCGCAGAGATCGATCAGCACTTCGAAACGGCAGGCCTTGTCGTCGCGCAGGAACGTCAGGACTTCGGAGATATCCCCTACCGCCACCGTGATCGTAAGCTCGCCGACCGCGATACGCCGGTCGAGAATTTTGTTTCCGAGCTTGGACGTGATGTGCGCTTCGAGTTCGGTCAGCATGTTTTTGGTCCTGGCAGCAGACAGCTGGTAACGGGTTGGTCGACAACAGGCTGCCCGCCTGTTGCCCGCTGCCTATCTCTCGATCGTTCCGGTCCGCCGGATCTTCCTCTGCAGAAGCAGCACGCCATAGACCAGCGCTTCCGCCGTCGGCGGACAGCCCGGCACATAGACATCCACCGGCACGATGCGATCGCAACCACGCACGACAGCGTAGGAATAATGGTAGTAGCCGCCGCCGTTGGCACAGCTGCCCATCGATATGACGTAGCGCGGCTCCGGCATCTGGTCGTAGACCTTGCGCAAAGCGGGTGCCATCTTGTTGGTCAGCGTGCCGGCCACGATCATGACGTCCGACTGGCGAGGCGAAGCACGCGGCGCGAAACCGAAGCGCTCGAGATCATAGCGCGGCATGGATGCCTGCATCATCTCGACGGCGCAACACGCGAGCCCGAACGTCATCCACATCAGCGAGCCGGTACGTGCCCAGTTGATGAGGTCGTCGGTCGAGGTGACGAGGAAGCCCTTGTCGCCGAGCTCGTTCGAGAGATCCGTAAAGAACGGATCACCCGGCTTCACCAGCGAGCCCGTGGCGCCGCCGGCGCCTTCCTTGACCTTGTCGAACGCGAATTCTGGCGGAACGATCAATCCCATTCGAGCGCTCCCGTTCTCCACTCGTAGATGAAGCCCACCGTGAGCACACCGAGAAACAGCATCATCGACCAGAAACCGTAGAGGCCAATGTCGCCGAACGCCACCGCCCACGGAAACAGGAACGCAATCTCGAGGTCGAAGATGATGAAGAGGATCGAGACGAGATAGAAGCGCACGTCGAACTTCATGCGCGCATCATCGAAGGCATTGAAGCCGCATTCGTAAGCCGAGACCTTTTCGGGATCTGGATTTCGAACCGCGACCAGAAACGGCGCAATCATCAGGGCCGCGCCAATGGCGAGAGCCACGCCAATGAAAACGGCAAGCGGCAGGTAGTCGGTGAGTAGGTCGTTCATCAAGTCCACCCCTTCGGGAACGAGGACTTATCGCAACGCGATATCGCTGCTCCGGTGTTAACCCATTGGGGCTCGGCCACGCAACAGATACCAACGAACTAAATCCGCTACGTTGTGCAGCGGCCAATATCCGACTCTTACAGTCAGATGAGGAGGTTGGGCGACGATCCGGGACGAGGTGAAAAGACCGGAGGTCAAACTCTGGCGCAAGGCGCGGCGCCGGCCATTGCGCAGCTATGCTCCGCATGGAGCGGAGCCGAAGGCCGACATCAAAAACGTGAGAGGAAAAAATGGCGCGAGAGACGGGACTTGAACCCGCGGCCTCCGCCGTGACAGGGCGGCGCTCTAACCAACTGAGCTACTCCCGCAATCCACGTCGGGGCGCCGAAAACGGCGGGCCGACGCAAAAGCGAAGCGTCGAAATACGTGTTCGCGGGCGCTAAGTCAAGCGACCCCGAACGCCTATTTTTGCTGATTTTACCGTTTTGTCCAAATCCTCATCGTCAGGGGTGCGAAGAGCCTGAAAAACAGAGCGTTAGCGCATCCTGGCCTGCACGAACGCGACCCGCTCCGAAACCGGCGCTAACGGCAAAGGCACCAGATCGTACCCACGGTCTGAATAAGCCCGAACCAACGCGTGATAGGTCGCTTCGGCGTCTTCGATCGTCTGCGTCCGCTCCGCGTCCTGGGTGAAGATATCCGGCCAGGGCGGGGCGATGAACACCTCCCGCCTGTAGCGATAGCGATCAGCGGCGCGCGCGACGTGAGCGCCGACCGGCAAACCCGATAGCTCGAGATAGCCGACGACATCCGGGATGCCCCGGTCGAACAGCACAGGACCGACGCGGGCCTCCGCCTCCCGATAGGACCGCAGCTCCCAACCGAGCATCAGCTCGGAGAACGCGAGCCGGTCTCCCCAAGGAAGCGCTGTACCACCGATCGCAACCTGATCCTGAATAATGGCGCGGCCCGCTTCAGGCATATGAGCGATGCCGGTCTTGCCCAGCGCTTCGATCAGCGTGCTCTTGCCTGAGCCCGGCCCGCCGGTCACAACGATGAAGCGCTCGAAACCCAATTCCCGGCCCGCTGCCTGCTGCCTGCTGCCCGTTGCTTGCTGCCTCCTGTCATGCCGGAGGCAGGCGTCTCACGTCACGCCGGAGGCAGACGCTTCATGTCATGCCGGAGGCATGCGACGCATGAAATCGCGCTTCCCGATATCGAGACCGTTATGGCGCAGGATCCCGTAGGCGGTTGCGCAATGGAAATAGAAGTTCGGCAGCGCGAAGTGCAGGAGATACTCCCGCCCCGTGAACTTGAGCTCGCGCGGGCCGGCTTTGATCGCAATTTCGCGATCCGCCGCAGCTTCCATAGCGTCGGGCTTTGCCTCTGCGAGCACCGCCAACGTCTCGGCAATGCGGCCCTTGAGATCGTCGAAGGTCTTCTCGCTGTCGTCGTGCACCGGCGGCGTAATGCCCGCAAGACGAGCCACTGAAAGCTTCGCAAAATCGCACGCCGACTGCACCTGCTTCCTGAACGTATACATGTCCGGGTAAAGACGAGCCGTCAGCAAAGTCTCGGGATCGATCTTCTTGGCTTCGGCGTAGGCAGCGGCCTTGTCGAGGATCGCATCGAGCGCCTCGAGATGCTTGGTGAAGCTCGGGACCGCGATCTCGTACATCGTGATGGACATGAATGCTCCCTTTGGTTCCCACTCAATCGACCCAAAGGGTCGGGGAGCAAAGCGACCCGCCGCGAGCGGCGGCCATCCACAGAGCACCACACCGATTGAGCGAAGCTTGGTTCAGCTTATGTCGCTAATTTTCTTCAGCCCGCAGGGCTTGGGAGCAAAGCGACCCGCGCCTTGTGGCGCGGCCATCCAAAAAGCACAACCCAGACTGAATGAAATTTCTCTCAGCTTGTGTCGGTAAAAAAATGGTGGGCGGTGAGAGGGTCGAACTCCCGACATCTTCGGTGTAAACGAAGCGCTCTACCACTGAGCTAACCGCCCGTAAAACTCGCCCTACGCTTCCTGGTCCATCGAACCAAAACCGCGCGCGAGCAAAACGAAGCGCCACGATTAGCGGCCTCTCGCCCGGTGCGCAAGCGTTTAGACCACGATGGCCTATCAGGCCTAAACGTCACACGCTCAAGCTCAACAAAGATCCAGAGCGCGATTGCACTCTAGTCCCACCAGAAAAACCAGTATTTCGCACCGATCAGACTTGCGGCCAATGCTTCGATGGTCCCGGTTCCCTGATGAACGATATCGCCGCAATAGCGGTATTGCAGCTCCGCAACCGCGAGCGCCTCGTCCCGCGACGCGATCGGACGCTCCACCTCGAACTCGATGACGTCAGACGTATTCGCGATCAGGCGCGCCCCATAGCGTTCCGCCCACTCCCGCGCGATCGCCACGTGAATGGAGGGAGACGGACACGCGTTCCAGTCGCCAAAGCCGTGAAACGCGGGAATTTCCCAAGTGCGCACCGTCGGAACGAGACCGATCAGCACTTGCTCCTTGGGACGGCCGGTCACCACGTCGATCAAGCTCAGCGGAACCTGGTGCGGATAGGCATCTTGCGGCCAAGCACCCCGCGGCAACTGCTCGTTCTCGATTTGCGGCGCGGTCTCGCCCCGCTTCGCGTACCAAGCCGCAAGGCTCGCCTGTCGGGCCGCGGAATGGGCGTCCATCAACTCCGCTGCGGATTTTCCCTTGGCGGCCGCCAGGCTCGCTTCGGCGGTATTCTCCGGCTCCTCGCCATAAAGCTCGAACAGACGCGAGGCTTCCTCGCTGTTGCCCCAGATGACGGGGCTTGCGTCCTGCCATCCGGCGCGCAGCCCAGCGAACGTCGCCATTGCGCTGGCCCCATCGACGGCGACGAACGGAAACGGCGCATGTCCGTACGCCAACTCATGCCCTGCGGGCTTTATGTCGAACGACATCTCTGCTGTCCCAAAAAAAATAAGAGGGGCGTAAAGCCCCTCTTTGACTGCTCGTAAAAAGGCGGAGGCGCTTAGTTCAGCGCATCCTTGAGGCCCTTCGACGGCGTGAACTTGGGAACCTTCGAAGCCGGGATCTTGATCGTTGCGCCGGTTGCCGGGTTACGGCCCTCACGCGCCTTGCGGCTCGTGACCTTGAAGGTACCGAAATCGGGAATGCGCACTTCATCGCCGTTCTTCAGCGAGTTTCTGATGTGCGCGAGCGCTGCATCGACGGCGACCCCAGCCTTTTCCTTCGTGAGCTCGGTTTCCTTGGCAACGGCGTCGATCAAATCTTTCTTGCTCATTTTTCCGTCCTCGTGACTGGAATAAAATTCTGACGTCCAGGGTGGCTGGAGATCGCGCTCCTGGCGCGCACACCGACACGCACTTCGCATTGGAAGCACCCTTCATCGGCGAGTGTGGGCGCACAAAAGCCCCTAAAGACGGGGCTCGTCAAGGGGCAAAAAGCCCCTTTAAGCCTTAAAAATCGGCCTATCCGAGCATCACGCCGCCTTGAAACTACTCAGTCGGATACAGAGAATTAACCATGCAAATTAGGGCGGCCTTTTTCGCGGCATTGAATCCGCAAAAGCCACCCGCACGTCGTTCAATCAGAATGATTTTTCTCAGAACACAGGTGAGCCCGAGCAGGATTATCCTCACTCGGAGCAACACGGTGCACCGCTCCTTTGCTTTGTCGTTGGTGCTTCCGGGAACGTTGGTCTCCGGAAGCACCTTCGACAAAAACTAGTGAGCAGTTACACGCGAGCTCGCCGGATCACCATCGGCCTGCACAGCCGCGGCTTCCGCCTGCTCGTCCCACTGGATCGCCTCAGGCACACGCACGAGCGCGGTCTTGACCACGTCCTCCATGCGCGACACCGGAACCAGTTCGAGCTTCTTCTTCACCTCTTCCGGAATCTCGGCGAGATCCTTGACGTTGTCCTCGGGGATCAGAACCGTCTTGATCCCACCGCGCAGCGCTGCGAGCAGCTTCTCCTTCAAGCCGCCGATCGGCAGCACGCGGCCGCGCAGCGTGATCTCACCCGTCATCGCCACGTCCTTGCGGACCGCAATACCGGTGAGAACCGAGATGATCGCCGTCGCCATCGCAACACCGGCAGACGGACCATCCTTCGGCGTCGCGCCTTCCGGCACGTGCACGTGGATGTCCTTCTTTTCGAACAGGCTCGGCGGAATCCCGAACTCGACCGAGCGCGAGCGCACGTAGGCATTCGCGGCCTGGATCGATTCCTTCATCACGTCGCGCAGGTTGCCGGTTACCGTCATGCGGCCCTTGCCGGGCATCATGACGCCTTCGATGGTGAGCAGCTCGCCGCCGACTTCCGTCCACGCGAGACCCGTCACGATGCCGACCTGGTCCTCGAGTTCGGCCTCGCCGTAGCGATACTTCGGAACGCCGAGGTAATCGCTGACGTTTTCAGCCGTCACAACGACCTTCTTCTTGTCGGAGGTCAGGATCTCCTTCACCGCCTTGCGCGCGAGCTTGGCGACTTCGCGCTCGAGCGAGCGCACACCGGCTTCACGCGTATAGCGGCGGATCAATTCGAGCAACGCGCCGTCCTCGACCACCCACTCGCCTGCCTCAAGGCCATGCGCCTGCTGCTGCTCGGTGAGCAGATGGCGCTTCGCGATCTCGACCTTCTCGTCTTCCGTGTAACCGGCAAGACGGATGATCTCCATGCGGTCCATGAGGGCCGGCGGAATGTTGAGCGTGTTGGCCGTGGTCACGAACATCACGTTCGAGAGATCGTAGTCGACCTCAAGATAGTGATCGTTGAAGCTGCCGTTCTGCTCCGGATCCAACACTTCGAGCAGTGCCGCCGCGGGGTCGCCACGGAAGTCCTGGCCCATCTTGTCGATCTCGTCCAAGAGGAACAGCGGGTTTGTCCGCTTCGCCTTCTTCATCGACTGGATGACCTTGCCGGGCATCGAGCCGATGTAAGTGCGGCGGTGTCCGCGGATTTCCGCTTCGTCACGCACGCCACCGAGGCTCATGCGCACGAACTCGCGGCCCGTTGCATTCGCGATCGATTTGCCGAGCGAGGTCTTGCCCACGCCGGGCGGACCGACGAGGCACAGGATGGGGCCCTTGAGCTTGTTGGTGCGCGCCTGCACAGCCAGATACTCGAGGATGCGCTCCTTGACCTTCTCGAGACCGTAGTGCTCGGCGTCGAGCACGAGCTGCGCCTCTTCCAGGTCCTTCTTGACCTTGCCCTTGATCCCCCACGGGATCGAGAGCAGCCAGTCGAGGTAGTTGCGCACCACCGTCGCTTCAGCCGACATCGGGCTCATCTGCTTGAGCTTCTTGAGCTCCGCAGTAGCCTTGTCCTTGGCTTCCTTCGACAGCTTGGTGTTGTCGATCTTCTCCTCGAACTCCGCGATATCATCGCGCTCTTCGGTGTCGCCGAGTTCCTTCTGAATGGCCTTCATCTGCTCATTCAGATAGTACTCGCGCTGCGTCTTCTCCATCTGGCGCTTCACGCGCGAGCGGATCTTACGCTCCACCTGCAGCACGGAGATCTCGCTCTCCATGAGCGTGTACACCTTCTCGAGACGGTCGGAGACCGTCATCGTCTCGAGCACGTCCTGCTTGTCCGCGATCTTCACCGCGAGATGCGAGGCGATGGTATCGGCGAGCTTCGAATAATCCTCGATCTGCGCCACGGTGCCGAGCACTTCAGGCGAGATCTTCTTGTTGAGCTTGACGTAGTTTTCGAACTGCGACACCGCCGAGCGCGCAAGCGCCTCGATCTCGGCCTTGGTGCCGATCTGCTCCGAGATCCGCTCGACCTCGGCTTCGAAATAATTGGCGTTGTCGGTATAGCGCAGCACCTTGGCGCGCGCGGTGCCCTCGACGAGCACCTTGACGGTGCCGTCCGGCAGCTTCAGGAGCTGCAGCACAGAGGCGAGCGTGCCGACCTGATAGATCGCGTCCGTCGCCGGATCGTCATCGCCGGCGTTCTTCTGCGCGGCAAGCAGGATGTGCTTGTCGGCGCGCATCACTTCCTCGAGCGCGTTGATCGATTTCTCGCGCCCGACAAACAACGGCACGATCATGTAGGGGAACACGACAATGTCGCGCAGCGGCAGCACGGGGTAATGATCCCGGGCGCCCGGCTTTTCCTTTGACTGCTTTTCTTCGCTCATCATCGTCACCCATTTAGCGTTGCGTTACGCTACCGTAAGAAGCGCACGAACCCAGCTTAGCCCCCGAGACCCGCCGTATTATGGCCGAATCCGGAAAACCCACGTCGCATCTTTCGTATGAGATCCCCGGGACCGAGAAAGATCACGGGATGGCGGCGCTGAGGAAAGATGGGGATGATCCCCGGCCTTATCAATGATGGGCCCCCGCTTCCCGCTGCGCTGTGGGCACCGAACGGTGCCCACATTCACGCACTGCCTCATCGAGAGGCAATCTCCGTCTCAGAGCGCGCCTCAGGAGGCCGTCGAGCCCTTCTCTTCAGCCCGGTCGGAGTAGATCCTGAGCGGCCGCGCACCACCTTCCACGACCTCAGGTCCGATCACCACTTCCTCGACGCCCTTGAGCGCCGGCAGATCGAACATGGTGTCGAGCAGAATGCCTTCCATGATCGACCGCAAGCCGCGGGCGCCGGTCTTGCGCTCGATCGCCTTCCGGGCAATTCCGCGCAACGCGTCCTGCGTCAGCGTAAGCTTGACGTCTTCCATCTCGAACAGGCGCTGGTACTGCTTGACGAGCGCGTTCTTGGGCTCCGACAGGATCTGAACGAGAGCTGCCTCGTCGAGATCCTCGAGCGTCGCGATCACAGGCAGACGACCGATGAACTCGGGGATGAGACCGAACTTCAACAGATCCTCGGGCTCGACCTCACGCAGCACCTCGCCGGTGCGCCGCTCGTCCGGGCCCATGACGCGGGCGCCGAAGCCGATCGACGTGCCCTTGCCGCGACGCGCGATGATCTTCTCAAGCCCGGCGAATGCACCGCCGCAGATGAACAGGATGTTCGAGGTATCGACCTGCAGGAACTCCTGCTGCGGATGCTTGCGCCCGCCCTGCGGCGGAACACTGGCGACCGTGCCTTCCATGATCTTGAGCAGCGCCTGCTGCACGCCCTCGCCCGAGACATCCCGCGTGATCGACGGGTTGTCGGACTTACGGCTGATCTTGTCGATCTCGTCGATGTAGACGATGCCGCGCTGCGCGCGCTCGACGTTGTAGTCGGCGTTCTGCAGAAGCTTCAGGATGATGTTCTCGACGTCCTCGCCGACGTAGCCGGCTTCCGTGAGCGTCGTCGCATCTGCCATCGTGAACGGCACATCGAGGATGCGCGCGAGCGTCTGAGCGAGCAGCGTCTTGCCGCAGCCCGTCGGGCCGACGAGCAGGATGTTCGACTTCGCGAGCTCGACGTCGTTGTTCTTCGCGGCGTGGTTGAGCCGCTTGTAGTGGTTATGGACGGCCACCGACAGCACGCGCTTTGCGTGGAACTGGCCGATCACATAGGAGTCGAGCACCGTGCAGATTTCCTGCGGTGTCGGCACGCCGTCACGCGACTTGACGAGCGTATTCTTGTTCTCTTCACGGATGATATCCATGCACAGCTCGACGCATTCATCACAGATGAATACCGTCGGTCCGGCGATCAGCTTCCTGACCTCATGCTGGCTTTTTCCGCAGAAAGAGCAGTAAAGGGTGTTCTTTTCCTGAGCCATTCTGTTCTCTCACCCGCAGTCAGGAAGTAAGCCCCGGAAACACGGGGCATTTCGAGACCCGCGAAGGCCTCTCGGAGCATCTTCGGCGCAAGCCCGCCGCGAAGCACACAAAACTGTTACACCCAATCTCAACACGCTAGCGTTCCCGAGATCAAGATTCGATTAACGTCTCTCCCGCCCCCAATCCGATCATCCGGACCTGATTACCACAGTGTTGACGCCGGAAAGCCAAGCGGACAAGGCGCATTAAGAGAGCGACCCTATTTCGCCAAGCTTACGTGGCCCCAACGTGGCATCCAGACCCGACTGCCCCGCTCGGAGAGGGAGCATAGCAAAGTCTGGGCAAGTCCACCGAAAACAGGGGCGGGTGCGACGGTGGGGCACACCGTCGCCGCACAAAGCGTAATAAAATTGAGATATTACGCCGGCTTAGCTTCGCCGATCTTCGGATCGACATCCTCGCGCTGGTTCAAAACGCGATCGATGAGGCCGAAATCCTTGGCTTGGTCAGCAGTCATGAAGTAATCGCGATCGAGCGTCTTCTCGATCATCTCATACGGCTGACCAGTATGCTTGACGTAAACCTCGTTGAGGCGACGCTTCATCTTAATGATATCTTCGGCATGACGCTCGATATCCGAAGCCTGGCCCGAGAATCCGCCCGAGGGCTGGTGAACCATGATCCGGGCGTTCGGCAGCGCATAGCGCATGTCCTTGTGCCCGGCGCACAGCAAAAGCGAGCCCATCGAGGCGGCCTGGCCGATGCAGAGGGTGGCGATCGGGGGCTTCACGAACTGCATGGTGTCATAAATCGCCATACCGGCGGTCACGACGCCGCCGGGCGAGTTGATGTACATGGAGATCTCTTTCTTCGGATTTTCAGCCTCGAGAAAGAGCAGCTGCATGCAGATCGACGCAGCCATGTGATCTTCGACCGGGCCCGTCACGAAGATGATGCGTTCCTTCAGAAGCCGCGACGGCAGATCGTAGCCGCGCTCGCCACGCGCCGTCTGTTCGACGACCATGGGCCAAAAGGAACCGGTGATTGTGGCGACGGGATCGCGCATGTGAACTTCGCTCCTCAGGGTGCTTCCGGAAACGTGCAAAACCGCTTTCCGGAGCACGATCAACTTATCGACTAGCCTCGCTCGCGGGACGAGCCGAGGCGCCGAGCACCCGAATCGGCGGCTCGGCGACACATCACATCAGCATAGCCGCGCACCACTTCAAGCCCCCCACCGCGAAAGCGGCTGGAGAAGCGCATTGCCCTGCGACGCACGCATTGGTGCGTCGCAGAAAATGCGCGAGCGTTACGCCTCGGCGACCTTCTCGAGGCTGTCCAGAAGCTCCTGCCGCGAAACCTTCTTCTCGGAAGGCTTGGCAAGCTCGAGCACGAAATCGATGACCTTGTCCTCGAAGATCGGCGCGCGCAGTTCCTGCAGGGCACCCGGCGTCTTCTCGAAATATTCGTAGACGTTCTTTTCCTGCCCGGGGAAGCGGCGGGCGTGCTCCATGAGCGCGCGGCGCATCTCGTCCTGGGTGACTTCGATCTTGTTCTTGTCGCCGATTTCTCCGACCACGAGACCGAGACGAACGCGACGTTCCGCAATCTTGCGATACTCGGCGCGAGCTTCTTCCTCGGTCTTGCCCTCGTCGGCGAACGACTTCTGCTCACGCTGAAGACCGTCCGTGACCTGCTTCCATATGGCCTCGAATTCGCGCTCCACAAGGGTCGGCGGCAATTCGAACGAATGCGCCGTCTCGAGCGCATCGAGCAGCTCGCGCTTGATCTTCTGGCGCGATGCCTGATCGAGCTCGCGCTTGATCTGGGCCGAGATGAGGCTCTTCAGGTTGTCGAGCCCTTCAGTACCGAGCGACTTTGCGAACTCGTCGTTGATCTCGGCCTTGACCGGCTTTTCGACCTCTTTGACGGTGATCGCGAACACGGCGTCCTTGCCGGCGAGATCGGCGACCGGATACTCGGCCGGGAACGTCGCCTTCACGTCGCGGCTTTCGCCCTTCTTGGCGCCCTTAATGCCGTCTTCGAAGCCCGGAATGAAGCCGGCATTGCCGATCACGAGCTGCAGGTTCTCACCCGAGCCGCGATCGAACTCCACGCCGTCTACGGTACCCTTGAAATCGATGGTCACGCGGTCGCCGTCACCGGCTGCGCGGCCTTCCTCGGCCTCGAACGCCTGGTTGCGCTCGGCGAGTTCGGCGAGGGCCTTGTCGAGCTGCTCATCGTCCACGTCGACGACCAGTCGCTCGAGCTTCAGCGACTTGAAATCGGCGAGCTGTACGTCTGGCAGCACCTCGAAGCTCATCTCGTAGGCGAGATCGGCCTTGCCGTCGACAACGCTCTCGATCTCGGACGCGCCTTCCGCGAGCGCGATATCCGGCATCATCGCCGGGCGCTCCTTGCGGTCGACGATCGCCTTGTTCGAAGTCTCGCGGATCGTCTCCTGCAGGACGTCGTTCATCACCGACCGGCCGTACACCTTCTTGATGTGCGCGAGCGGCACCTTGCCCTTGCGGAAGCCCTTGAGCTGGACCTGATCCTTGATCTTGTCGAGATGCGCCGAGAAGCGCTCGCCAAGCTCATCCGCTCCGACCACGACCTTGAGCTTCCGCTTGAGGCCTTCCGAACTCGTTTCCGTAACCTGCATGACGTCCTGCTGCCTTCGCTAGCTCGTTCAATCCGTTCGCCCGTAGTCCGGGCGCCTAAAACCTTCAATTCTCGATGCCGACCGTGGTGCGGGCGGAGGGACTTGAACCCCCACGACTTTCGCCGCTGGAACCTAAATCCAGTGCGTCTACCAATTCCGCCACGCCCGCTTGGAGCCACGTCGGCCGGACCGCAGTCCGATCGCGAAACATCCGCTAAATCAATAGCGTAGTCCACGTCAACCGAGCGCCGGGAACTTCGCGGCCCAGCCCGGACAGACCAGCAAAATCAGGGATGCCGGCTCCGGTCGGAGGCCAGACGGCCGCGACAGAATGGGCACATATACAGGGGCCTTAGCCCCAAGATCAAGGAATTCCCCGCTCCCCGTCGCCACAGGAAGAGCAGCGCGGGCAAGCCGCAAGGCGACAGCGTCCGCAGAGACATCAATCCCCTACGGGCTCAACCGCACCTCACACCAACCCGCTGCCTGTTGCCGCCCTTCAATGCGCAGGCGGAGTTGCATCAACCCCATCGGTCGGCGGCGCCTTACGCCGCCCTGCGAGAGCGCTGGTGATCACATAGAACACCGGCGTGAAGATGAGGCCGAACAACGTCACGCCGAGCATGCCCGAGAACACCGCTGTCCCGAGCGACTGACGCATCTCCGCGCCCGCGCCCGTTGCCAGCACCAGCGGCACCACGCCCAGAATGAACGCGAGCGACGTCATCAGGATCGGCCGGAGACGAGTCCGTGCCGCGCTGATGGCGGCCTCGAACCGGTTCATGCCGCCGTCCTCCGCCTGCTTGGCAAACTCGACGATCAGAATGGCGTTCTTGGCCGCGAGGCCGACGAGCACCACGAGCCCGATCTCGACCAGGATGTTGCGGTCGAGGCCCATGTAGTTGACGCCGAGCATCGCCGCCAGAATACACATCGGCACGATCAGGATGACCGCGAGCGGCAGCAGCCAGCTCTCATAGAGAGCGGCCAGCACCAGGAACACGAACACCACCGCGAGCCCGAACGCGACGATCGCCGTGTTGCCGGCAAGCTTTTCCTGCAGCGCGATCTCGGTCCATTCGAACCCGAACCCGGCCGGCAGCGCCGTATCGACGATGTGTTCGATCGAGGCGATGCCCTGCCCTGACGAGAACCCGCGTGCGAGGCCCACCTGAACTTCCGCCGCCGGGAACAGGTTGTAGCGCGGCACGCGATAGGGACCGGTCGTATCGGAGAACGTCGCCACCGACCCGAGCGGAACCATGTCGCCCGAGACGCTGCGCGTCTTGAGGTTCGCAACATCCCGCAGCGTTTCGCGGAACGGGTTATCGGCCTGTGCCGTCACCCGGTACGTACGCCCCAGAATGTTGAAGTCGTTCACGAACGACGAGCCCATGTAGATCGAAAGCGCATCGAACACGCGCCCGATCGGCACACCGAGCTGCTCGGCTTTGGTCCGATCGATATCGGCCCAGATTTGCGGCGTGCGGGTATTGAAGAGCGTGAACGGCTGCACGATCCCGGGAACTTGCCCAGCGCCGCCCGCAACCGTCCAGGCCGCCCCTTCAAGCGCCGGATAGCCGCGCCCTCCGCGATCCTGCACATAACCCTTGAGACCACCGCCCGTACCGATACCCGGCACAGAAGGCGGCTCGATCACGAACGCGAACGCTTCCTTGATCGTCGCCATCTGCCCACGCAGATCGTTGAGGATCTGATCCTTGGTGATGCCGGCCTTGATGCGATCCTCGAAGCTCGCAAGACGCACGAAGATCACCGCTGTGTTCGGCGCGTTGGTGAAGGTCGCGCCGTCGAAACCGGCGAACGCCACCGCATCCGAAACGCCCGGACGCTTGAGCATCAGGTCAGAGGCCTTGCGCACCACCGCGTCGGTACGGTCGAGCGTCGAGCCCGGCGGCAGCTGAAACACGGTTATGAAGTAGGTGCGGTCGAGCTGCGGAATGAGACCGGTCGGCGTCGAGGTCAGCCGCTCGAAGGTGAGAAACAGCAACCCACCGTAAATCACCAGCAGAATGACCGGCAGGCGGATCAAGCGACCCGTGAGCCCGGCGTATCCATGCGACAGGCCGTCGAATGCCTTGTTGAAACCGCGGAAGAAGAGGCGGATCGGCGCCCCGACCACGCGTGAGGCAAGGCTTTGCTTCTGATGATGATCGCCATGCGGCTTGAGCAGCAGCGCGGCGAGCGCCGGAGAGAGCGTCAGCGACACGAAGCACGAGATCGCCGTCGAAGCCGCAATCGTAATCGCGAATTGGCGATAGAACGTCCCCTGCAAGCCGGAGATGAACGCCGTCGGCAGAAACACCGCGATCAGCGTCGCCGTGATCGCGATCAGCGCGCCGCCAACCTCGTCCATGGTCTGATGCGCGGCCTCCTTGGGCGCCAACCCTTCGGATAGTTTTCGTTCGACGTTTTCGACTACGACAATCGCGTCGTCGACCACGATGCCGATTGCGAGCACCAGCCCGAACAGCGACAGCGAGTTGAACGAGATGCCGAGCGCACCCATCACCACGAACGAGCCGACCAGCGACACCGGGATCGCGATAATCGGGATCACCGCGGCGCGCCACGTCTGCAGGAACAGGATGACAACCAGCACGACGAGGATCAGCGCCTCGATGAAAGTCGCCACCACCGCGTCGATCGAATAGCGGATGAAGTCGGTCGGGTTGTAGACGATGGTGTAGCCGACGCCGGACGGAAAACCCTTGGCCAGTTCCTGCATCTCGGCCTTAACGGCCGCAGCCGTTGCCAGCGCATTGGAGCCCGGCCGCTGGAACAGCACGACGGCCGTCGCGACCTTGTTCGAGAGATACGCGTTGACGGTGTAGTCCTGCGAACCGAGTTCGACGCGTGCGATGTCCTTGAGGCGCACCACGTCGCCGTCCTCGCCCGCCTTGACCACGACGTTCTCGAACTGCTCCACCGTCGACAGGCGGCCGAGCGTATGCACCGACAGCGTGAACGCGCCCGGCGAGGACGCAGGCGGCTGGTTGATCGAGCCGGCCGCAACCTGCAGGTTGGCCGCCCTGAGCGCAGCGACCACTTCGGAAGCCGTGAGGTCGCGGGACGCGACCTTCGCCGGATCAAGCCAAACGCGCATCGAGTAGTCGCGTGCGCCGAACACACGGCTGTCGCCGATGCCGTCGATGCGCGCCAGCCGGTCCTTGATGTAAAGCGTCGCGTAGTTCGAGATGTATTGCTGATCGCGCGAGCCGTCGGGCGAGATCATGTGCACGACCATCATCAGGTCGGGCGAAGCTTTGAGCACCGTGAGGCCGAGACGGCGCACGTCTTCCGGCAATCGCGGCTCCGCGATCGAGACGCGGTTCTGCACCAGCACCTGGGCCTGGTCGATGTCCGTGCCCGGCTTGAACACCACGCTGATCGACAGCCGCCCATCGCCGGTCGATTGCGACACGATGTAGAGCATGTTGTCGACGCCGTTCACCTCCTGCTCGATCGGCGCGGCGACGGTCTCGGCGATCACCGACGCCGAGGCGCCGGGATAGTTCGCCGTGATGTTGACGGTCGGCGGCGCGATCTCGGGATACTCCGCAATCGGAAGCGACGCGCCCGCAATGACCCCGACGATGGTCAGGATCACCGACAGCACGGTGGCGAAGATCGGTCGATCGATGAAGAAATGTGAAAAGCGCATGAAACTCTTCCGCGGGCCTAAGCCCCTCTGTGATCTCTTCGCCTAAACGGATCGGTCGATCCGCTCACGGTGTGGGTTTGATCTCGCCGGGCTGGGCCACGACCTTCGCGCCGGGGCGCACGAACGGGCTCGCAAGGCCGTCGAGCACGATCTTGTCGTTGGCCGTAATGCCGCTCCGCACAACCCGCAGTCCCTCCGACAGCGGCCCCAGCGTCACCGGCACCGCCTTCACGACTCCGTCGTCGCCAACGGCGAATACGATCTTAGCCATCTGGTCGGACACCACCGCGCTGTCGGGGATCAGAAGCGCATCGACTTCGCCACCGAACAGACGCAGCCGCGCGAAGATGCCGGGTGCAAACAACTGTTCCGGGTTGGTGAGGATGGCGCGTCCGCGCATGGTGCCGGAGCGGGGATTGAACTGGTTGTCGAGGAAGTCCATGCGGCCCTCGTGGCTCCAGTCCGTCTCGTCCGCGAGCTTGAGCCGGATCGGGTTTGCCGCATCCTGGGAGTCCGAGCGCGCCCCCGCGAGGCCTAGCCGCTTGTAGCGCAGGTAGTCGGCTTCCGACGTATCGAAGATGAAGTGGATCGGATCGAGCGACACGATGGTGGTGAGCAGCGTAGTGCCTTGCGCACCGCCGATCACGAGGTTGCCGATATCGACCTTGCGATCCGAGATACGACCGGAGATCGGCGCCTTGACGATCGTCCACTCGAGATTGAGCTCTGCGGTCTTGAGGTTCGATTCCGCGACCTGCAGCTGTGCTTCCGTCACGCTGAGGTTGGCGCTTCGCTGCGTGAAGTCGCGTTCGGTTACCGCCCCCGATTTCACGAGCGGCGCGGCGCGTTCCACCTCGCTCAGGGCCAACGCCACCGTCGCCTTGGCGCGCGCGATCTCGGCGCGTGCGCTTTCCACCGCGATCTCGAACGGCCGCGGATCGATGGTGAACAGCGGATCCCCCGCCTTGACGAGCTGGCCGTCCTTGAAATGAACCTTATCGACGAAGCCCGAAACACGTGGCCGCACCTCGACGGTCTCGACGGCCTCGAAACGGCCCGAGTATTCGTCCCAGGTGGTGATCCGTTTGGCGATCGGTTGGGCGACCGTCACGGCCGGAGCCGGCGGTCCTTGCGCCGAAACCGGGAAAACACACACGAAATTTGCCACACTCAGCAACAACAGTATGCCGAGCACATCGAAATAGCGGCGCATGAATCCCCTCGTTTCCGCCCAGACCCTCAGTCTCAGTAGTCTTATGGGCCTCATATATATACAGATCGGTAGGGTATTGCACAGTGCGTTGCAATATCCATTTCCTCTGCACACCAACGGCGGTTCGGATGGTGCGGTAACTGTCCCGCGGCCGGTAAATCGGCCCACCCGCTCCCATGGAGGATCCGATCGTGCGCCCCGCGCTGGCCAGAAATCCCATTCTGCGCTAGGGGACGAGCGGGAAACGCAAGCATCAAATCACTCAAACAAGAAAGTGCGACAGTGAAAGGCTCGGGGCTCGATCGGCGGCAAATCCTCGCCGGAATGACGGCGTCAGGATTGACCACAAAACTCGGCGTACTCGGATCGGCACATGCCGCCGCGGCGAACGCCGGCAACATGACGCGCGGCCTGAAACTCGGGCCTGGCGAACGCTTCTCGTTCGCGCTGCTTCAGGATCGCGCCAAGGAAGCTTCCACCCGCGCCTTCGAGCCGCAGCAGAAGGTGAGCCCGGAAATCGTCTCGCAGATCGATTACGACGCCTATCAGAAAATCCGCTTCCGCCCGGACATGAGCCTGCGGATCGGCCAGGACGGCAAATTGCCGGTCCAGCTCTTTCATGTCGGCGCCATGACACCCGACACCGTCAAGGTCCACCTCGTGCGCGGCGAAGAGGCCCATGAGGTGCTCTATAGCCCCGATCTGTTCGACACGCCCGCAGATCATCCGGCCCGCAATCTCCCGCCCGAAATCGGCTTTGCCGGGTTTCGCGTCATGGCCCCGGACCTCAAGACCGATTGGCTGGCTTTCCTTGGCGCCTCCTATTTTCGCACCGCCGGCCCTTACAATCAGTACGGTCTCTCGGCGCGCGGCCTCGCCATCGACACCGGACTGCAAACACCGGAAGAATTCCCGCGGTTTACGGATTTCTGGCTCGACAACGACACGCCAGAAAGCGAGGGCATGACCCTCTATGCTTTGCTCGATAGCCCCAGCGTCACCGGCGCCTACCGCTTCCGGATTCGCCGCTCTATCGACAAGCGCGATATCGCCCGCATTGGCATGGAGATCGAGGCCGAGCTGTTTGCCCGCCGTGACATCAATCGCCTCGGCGTCGCCCCGTTCTCCAGCATGTACTGGTACGGCGAAACCAGCCGGCGCCAGGTCGTCGATTGGCGCCCAGAAATACATGACTCGGACGGCCTCGCCATCTGGACCGGCTCCGGCGAGCGCATCTGGCGTCCGTTGAACAATCCGCCTCGCGTCATGGGCAATGCCTTCGTCGACAACAATATCCGCGGCTTCGGCCTGCTCCAGCGCGATCGCGACTTCGTCCACTACCTGGACGACAGCGTTTTCTACGAGCGACGCGCGTCCGTATGGGTGGAGCCGCTGGAGCCGTTCGGCGAAGGAGAGGTCCAGCTTCTCGAAATCCCGACCGACGACGAGATCCACGATAACATCGCCGCCTACTGGTATCCGAAACAGAAACTCAATGCCGGCGAGCACCGCCGCTTTCACTACCGGCTGAGCTGGCTCGACGACATCCCGTTCCCGGCAAACCTCGCCAAGACCACTGCCACCTGGACCGGCCTTGGCGGTCGCCCCGGGCACAAGCGCCCCGAAGGCGTGAGAAAATTCGTCATCGACTTCCAGGGCGCCGTGTTCCGCGGCCTCGGACGCGACGACGGCGTCGAGATCGTGGTGACGCCGTCGCGCGGCACCTTGAGCAATGCCTACTGCCATCCGGTGGTGGACCAGCGCGAGCGCTGGCGCGCGCTGTTCGATCTCGAAGCAACCGGCAACGAGCCCGTCGATCTCCGCGCCTATCTCCGTCAAGGCAACCGCGCACTCACCGAAACCTGGGTCTTCCAGTATTTCCCCGAAGCCTGAGGTTGCACGACGCCCGGCCCTGAAACGCTAACGCTCCGCCTTTGAGTAAAGCGGGCAGGTCAGCGTCTTGCGCAGCGCGTCGATCAATTCGTCTTTGTTGTGTGCGGTGATCGCGAGCCCGCCTGTTTCGGCCGCCATGCAGGACGATCCGGTTCCGGGCGCAAGCCACGTCGCAGCCCCCGCGACCTTGAACCCGATGACATGAATGGTGAGCGCGCTGGCTTCCGCCTTGAGCGCGCGCGCCGCCTCGCACGGATCTTCGCCACAGGTCTCCTCGCCGTCGGTCAGCAGCACGACCACTGCCGGCTTGTCGCGAAAGTGCAGTTCCTCGGCGGCCTTCCGCACGGAATTGGTGAGCGGCGTCTGCCCGGCCGGCACGACCCCGTTGACCTCGGCCATGATCGTCTCGGCACTATTCGGACCCGGTCGCAGCCGAAGGGTGATGTTCGCGCATTTCGCGAACGATCCTGGCCCATAGACCATGAGCCCCAGATGACGCTTCGGCGCGACCGCCGGCACTACCGCCGCCAGTGCTTCCCGCACCTTGGCGATGTGTGGGCGCATGGCATTCATATCTGTCCCGGCCATCGAGCCGGACGCATCGAGCACCAGCATGGCGTCGTCGAGACAGCGCACGTCGTCGCCGGCCGTCGCAGCGCTTAGAAGAAGCGGCGCAAGACAAACTCCGGCAAGCATCCTCATAACGAAACGCATGTGACGTCACCCCATTCGAGCAGGCTGGAACGGACACCGCAAAACGGCAAGGCGCGCACGGGTCGAAACCCGCACGCGCCATCCTATCCGAACCGCCCGAATTTGAAACGGCGTCAGCCCGTCTTCGCAGGCCCGGTTTCAACCGGCGTGTCGAGCGTCTCCTGCCCCCACTCGGCCCACGCCCCGTCATAGACCGCCGCATTGGTTTGCCCGATCACGCTGAGCGCGAGCGACAGCATCGAAGCCGTCACGCCCGATCCGCACGTCGTCACCACCGGCTGCAGCGGATCGAGCCCGGCATCCCGGAAGATTTTCGTCAGCTCGTCCTTGGATTTAAGGGTGCCATCCGCATTCACGATCGTGGACGACGGAACGCTCTTGGAGCCCGGGATGTGCCCAGCGCGCAAACCAGGACGCGGCTCGGCCTCGGAGCCTTCGAAACGTCCCTTGGGCCGCGCATCGACGATCTGCATCTTGCCGTTCGCGACATAGCTCTTCATGTCGTCGAGATCGCGCACCAGCTCGTTGTTGAGCAGCGGCGTGAAGTGGCGCGCCGTACGCGGCACCGGCGCCATGTCCTCCAGCGGACGGCCCTCGGCCTTCCACTTCTTGAGGCCGCCGTTCAGCACCGCGACGTCCTGATGGCCCATGGCGCGGAACGTCCACCACACGCGCGCAGCCGAGAACAGCCCGTAGGTGTCGTAGACCACGATCCGCATTCCATCGCCGACGCCCATCTTTTTCATGCGCGAAGCGAACTTCGGCGTCGGCGGCAGCATGTGCGGCAGCGACGACTTCTCGTCGACGAGGTCGTCGATGTCGAAGAACAGCGCACCGGGAATGTGTTCGGCCAGGTATTCGGCCTTTGCATCCCGCCCCGAGTTCGGCAAATGCCAGGAGCCGTCGAAAACGATGAGATCGGGCGCGTCGAGATGTTCGGCAAGCCAATCCGTCTCGACAATCCAGTTCTTTGCGCTCTCCGGCACGAAATCCTCCTTGGAAACCTAATTGATACGTCCGCTTGGATGGAAACCCACCCTTCGATCGGACGCACCTCACGAACAGGCCCGGCCGTCCACAAGCAGCCCCTCGGCCAATGAAGCTTGGGCCGTGGGGGCAAACCCGAAAACGACGGGATAACAACGCGGCTCGGCAGGTCGGCTTGATCCTGACCGCACCTGAACCACACGTTTGCGGCGTACCCTAGAGTGCTTCCGGAAAAGTGGGAACCGGTTTTCCGACAAGAAGCACGACAACACAAAAAACTAGGGTCGTTCCGCATTTCAACCAAAGTCGGAAGGACCCTAGTGGGCTTCCGGAAAACAGGAAACCGGTTTTTCCTCCGTACGGAATGACCACCCTAGCACCCGAGAATACGCCTCGTATCTCCTGATCCTAACTCCCTAGAACTTCACGATCATTACACAAATGTAAACGGATTGGGGGCGGGCACCTCACGCCAACCTCTTGGTCGATCCTGCCGGTGCATCCATGTGTCGAATAAGGCGGCGAGTTGGCCGCGCCCATGAGCAACAAACGGATTGACCGCATGAACCAGCGAGGTCGGCCATGGCATATGAGAACGTTTCAAAGGCGGCCCTGTCGGCGGCCTGTCTGTTTCTGATCAGCGCAACGAGCGCAGCCTGGGCACATGGCGCGAGCGGCACGGCGCCCGCGCACGTCTCATCCCAGGCTCCCGTCGGAGCACACGCGCACGCAGGGATGTCGGCGCCGCTCCCGAAAACTGCGGTCACTTCATCTCCAGGCGCTGTGCACGGCGGACCAGCGCGCACTCAAACCATCACACCGGACACCACAACCGACCCATTCCTGACACCCCCGCCGTCATTCGCAGCAAGCTGCGAGAACGAGGTCGGCGCCAACTGCGAAGCCCGCATGGAAGCACAGTACAGGGCGTCCGGCGGCGATCTGGCCGCGCCCTGGACCGCCCCCACGCCGACCGCCGTTCCGCCGACGCCGGCTTCGCCCGCGATTACGGAACCCCAGACGAACAGCGATCCTTTGATTGAAGAAAGCGGCGGCGCGAGCCCGCCGACGACCGAAGGCGGCGGCCCGACGCTCGCCGACTGCATGGCGCTGTGGGAACCCGACGTCCACATGACGAAAGCATTGTGGCGGACGGTCTGCGGCCGCACGCTGAACGGCATCGATATGCCATCAACCGGACTCGGGCTGCCCGAACCCAGTCGCACGCGCCACCATGCCCGCGCGAGCAGCAATCCTCTCTATTGAGCTCGCCGCTTCGGCCCGTCAGTTCATGTGCCAGCCGTGGCTCACGATGATGCTTTCGCCGGTGAGCGCATTGGTCTTGAATGCCCCCAGCAAAAGCGCCACTTCGGCGATGTCCTCGACCATCGTGAATTCCTTGTCGACGGTCTCGCCGAGCATCACCTCTTTGATCACCCGCTCTTCCGTGATGCCGAGCTCCTTGGCCTGCTCGGGGATCTGCTTGTCGACGAGCGGCGTGCGGACGAAGCCGGGGCAGATCACGTTGGCGCGCACGCCATGCTTGGCACCCTCTTTCGCCATCGTCCGCGCGAGCCCGAGAATGCCGTGCTTGGCCGCCACGTACGCCGATTTCAACGGCGACGCCTCGTGGCTATGCACCGAACCCATGTAGATCAGCGCACCCGAGCCCTGCTTGTACATATGCTTGACGCAGGCCTTGGTGGTGAGAAACGCCCCGTCCAGATGGATGGCCATCAGCTTCTTCCAGTCGGCGTAGGGAAAGTCCTCGATCGGATGCACGATCTGGATTCCGGCGTTCGAGACTAGGATATCCACCTTGCCGAACGCCTGCACTGTCTTCTCGACACCGGCATTCACCTGCTCCTCGTTCGCGACGTCCATAGCGACCGCGATCGCGGTTTTGGCGTCGCCCAACTCCTTCGCCGCTGCCGTCGCCGCGTCGAGGTTGAGATCGGCGATCGCGACCCGCCCGCCCGCCGCCACATAGCGCCTTGCGATAGCGTGTCCAATTCCACTCGCTGCTCCGGTAACGAGAGCCACTTTGCCATCAAGCTTCATGACGCCGTTTCCTTTCCAGGTTTGAGATAGTCGTAGACGACCTTACCGAGACCGAGCGTGAGATCCGCCAGGATGTGCGTCGCCGAGAGAATTTCACGCACCGGGAGATCGGCAACCGGCGCTAGCGCATGGGGCCGCAGATCGAGCGCCGCCGGCCCCGACCACGCGCCTTTCACCGTCACGTCCTCGAGCCGATAGTCGACGAGTTCGAGGATCCGCGCCGTGCCGTCGACATGCGGAATGATCTTGAGAAGATAATTTGGAACCGCGAGCGACGCGGCCGCTTCTTTGAGATCGAGCGCCTTGTGCTTGTAGCCCATCGTGCCCGTTGCTATCCGCAGCGGCCCGTAATCGAGCGTCCCGATCAGCGTGTCCTTGTCGGCCGAAAGCGACGGCTGCGCGTATTTCTTCGGAAATCCCCAGAGCTCCCGCCCACCGTAGATCGGCGGGCCGTCGTTGAGGAACATGGCGTGCGTGTAGCCGCCCTTCTTGCCGTTGAAGCTGACGGGAATGACCTGGCCGGATTCCGTGTAGTCGCCGAAGCCGGTCGAGTTCGGCATCCGTATGAATTCGTATTTGACGATCGGATCGTCGAACGTCAGCGGCTCGGGCACCACCGCTTCGAGCGCGGCGCGGTCGGTCCGGTAGGTGATGATCAGATATTCGCGATCGACAAAGCGATAGGGGCCGGGCGGAAACGCCGGGCTGGTCAGTGGCATCGCGAAAGCGCGCGTTCGAACGTCGGCGATCTTCATGGCATCACCTGCTTCGAGTTGCTCGGCTACGGATCGAGTTCCTTCGTGAGGTCGAGCACCGCGACACCGGTCGTCGGTCGCTCTCGGCTTATCCATGCGGGATGGCGAAGCGTCCGCTCCACGTCGTCCCGACCGTCTCGCCAATGCTCCTCGACGGTATAGCGCGAGAACTCGTAGTCGTTGGATTGGGTGGAGTGGGCGGCTCGCCGGTGAATGAGATGCACGATGGTGATTGCCGCACTACAGCCGAGCGACGAAAGGAGGTGCCAGTCGAGGCTGTCCTGTAACTCGTCCGGCATCCGGGATTCGAGGCGCCGGATCGCCCGCCGCATCGTCTGCAGCTCGCGGAACACATCCGTATTGAGACGCGTGCGGCTCGAATAGCGGATGTCCTTCTCACGCTGCGTAATATCGAACAGCGTGTCCGGCATTGGCCCCTTGGCGCTGAACAGATCGAGCTGAAACACGCACATGTCGGTTCTCGGCCCGCCGCCGTCGAGCACATACTGCAGCGGCGTATTGGAAACGAGCCCGCCATCCCAGTAGGCTTCCCCGTCGATAACCACCGGCGGAAAACCCGGCGGCAACGCGCCGCTCGCCATGATGTGCTCGGGCCCGACCACCTCGTTGGCGGTATCGAAGTACTTCATGTTGCCGGTCCGGACCTGAACCGCCCCCACGCTGAGACGTACCGCCCCGGAGTTGAGATAATCGAAGTCGACGAGATCCGTCAGCGTCGCCTGCAGGGGATTGGTGTCATAGAAGCTGATCGCCTCCACCGTCCCGTGCGGATTGAGCAGCGGCGGCACCAGACGAGGTTCGAAGAAACCCGGCACGCCGAGCGTCGCAACGAACGCAGCGCTCACTTCATTGAAGAGCTTCCGCGAGTTGGTATCGCTCGCGACCGGCTCCAGCAGGAGACGGCTCGAAACCATGTCCCAGAACTTGCGCAGTCGCGCGACGCGCCGCTCGGGCGGATTGCCCGCGATTATGCAGGAATTGATGGCGCCGATGGAAATGCCGGCCACCCAATCGGGCGCATAGCCGGCCCTGGCGAGCGCCTCATAAGCCCCAGCCTGATAGGAGCCGAGCGCTCCCCCACCCTGAAGCACGAGCACCTTCTTCTCTTCGCCTGCGCTCGTTGCCATCGTGGCTCTTGATCCAAGCATTCGGGCACGTCGATGGGGCCACATGTAGAAGTTTCATGCCCATCTGCAAGATGACGCACCGCCTCACCCGATGGTCGGATCCGTTGCAGCGAAGGTTAGGACTTCCTTCCGGCGATCGCGTCGATACCCATCAGGCAGATCGCGCCAATCACATCAAAACGGGTTCACGTAGTTCAAGATCGCCTGCATCCGCAGCATGACGCGACGAATGACGTGGCTCGCCTTGACGTGCTCGGTGAAAATCGCAACCACGCCCGTAGCGCCCGCTGGCAGCCGCTTCGCAAGATCCGCGTCATCGAGCTTGAGCCGTATGACGAAAGGCGCGGACTGCACCTCAGTGGGCATCACGGCCATCCCCGAAGGCTTGACCTGCCCGGTGGCGACCGCCTGCAGTACGGTTTCGACTCGCCCGGTAAAAATTTTGCCCGGCAGGTATTTGAACGTAAGCTCGACAGGCTGGCCCTCCTCCACGTAGCGCGCATTGATCTGCGGTATCTCGGCGGCGATGATCGTTTCGGACGTATCGATGAAGGCCATGACCGGCGCAAGCGGGAGCGACGCGACACGCGCGCCTTTCCGAAGCGCGAGATTGGTGACGTACCCGTCGCTCGGTGCCCGCACCACGGTCTTTTCCAGATTCCACTTCGCGCCATCCAACTGCGCTTTGAGCTGCTCGACCTCCGCTTCGCGCTGCTGGACGTCGAACGCGCGGCCGGCGTCTCCGCGCTGCAGCTGGGTCATCTGGCCGTAGCGCAACTCGGCAAACTTGAGCTGGGATTGAAGCGCATCGACCTTGGCCTTGTAGGTCGTCGGATCGATGCGGAACAGCACATCGTCAGCCTTGAGCGGAACGTTCGGCTGAACCGGAACCTCCAGAACCTCCCCGGATACGTCCGGCACGATCTGCACCGAATGGCGCCCCACCAGGAGCGGGCCGGAGGGCGCGCCCCACCCCATCGGAATGAACAGACCGATCGTCAGCGCCACCAGCACGATGAGCGGTGAAATCTTCCAGAACAAGTTAAACCGAATAACCTTGAGCCAGACCAGGAGAAACAGGATCAGCAGGTAGACGTTGAACAGAAACACGATCACGGCGCGCCCTCCCGCCGCGACGGCGCTGGTGCGTCGACGAACGCCCAGACGAGAGAGAGCGGCCACAGGACAAACCCGCAGATGAGCGTCACCCAGCCTGCAACTTCGACGGCTGTGGCCCAGGGATGATTACGCGACTTCGCGATATGCCCGGGAGCCATGCCCATCGCCGCGAAGATCATGACGGCCAAGGCCGCCAGGAACAGAAGGATGAACCACGCGAAGACATCGATAAAGGACACGCCTACCTCCCCTCGCCGCTACTGGCGCCTTCCGCCGCCCGATCGGCGAGAGACATGGGTTGAGGCTCAGGGAATCTCCAGCTTCCATTCACGATCTCTGCGCGCGGTCGATAGAGGCGAACAGTGTAGTTCCAGCCCGGCATCGTCGGCAGGCAGTTCGCAATCTTGCCGTCGCACCCTCCGAACTGGATGGCGATCGTCCCGTCGGCCTCCCGCTTGGCCGTGAGATTGTTGAGGGTGTAGGCGTCGTAGGAATTCTTCTCGTAGTAGCCCTTGGCGTTGTAGAGGCTGACTGACCAGAAGCCATCGACGGGCACGTCTTTGACCGTCAGCTTGTAGACGGTGGCACCGTCATTCTGCTTCGGCGTTATGTTGAGATAGGTTGCGTCCTTTTCGGGGTTTCCACCCCAGGCGGCGGCACTCCCAACTAGGTGTCGGATCGGATCGACCTGGTCCTTTGCTCCGAACGCTTTCCTGAAATCCGGCATCGTCGAGCCAAGGATAAGCAGCGCGTCACGCACGCGCTTCTGGCTGATCGGATCCCAGTTCGGCACCTCGAACGCACCGGGGCGCGCTTGCACAACCTCGATGCCGTCCTGCAGCGCGTGCACCTTCTCGAGGTCCGCCGGATCGCTCGGATTGACCAGCGTGCGGAACGCCGTCACGACATAACGTGTCCCAACGTTGTTTCTGTCGAACGTGTGAGATCCGGCTCCGTAGTATACGCCGACGACATAGTGGTCCTCGTTGATCACCTGCATCGACATGAAGCGGCCGCCCGCTTCGGGCAGCGTGATCGTCACCGGCCCAGCGTCGAGGTCGAACACCGCGCCGGAATAAAGCGTGTCACGATTCAGCCGAATGACGGTCTGGTTATCGATCGCCGCAGGCTCGCGGTTATGACCGATCTTACCGAAGCCGTAGTCCTTGATGACCCCGCCGAGATAAAGGTCGGACTCGGCCCGGACGAAATTGTCGACCGTAACCGGCTGAAAAGCATTCGAGGACTGCTGACCGGCACTGGCCGCACCGGCAATCAGGCTGAGAAGCAACGTGGCACAGGCTACTGGATACGTACGCATCACACACTCCTGTCTCGTGTCTCGGATTTCCAAAACACGCTCAAAGCGCGCCTCGACCAAAATTCACTGGCGTCCTTCTGTCCCGGCTCCCGTACCGACGACGGCTCCGTCTCCACGCATGACGGGCGGAGGAATCCACTTGCCGGTCAACGCATCGGACTTCGGCCCGTAAAGACGCATCGTCAGCGTGAACGGACCTTTCGGTGCCGGCAGCCAATTGGCCTCTTTGTCTGCGCCCGGACTTTCGTTCTGGAAGTAGAGATCCAGGGAACCGTCCGCATTGGTCTCGAATGGCATCCAGCTCGATACGGCAAAGCGATTGAGCGTGTTTGCGACCTGGAATCCGTCCGTGTCGTACAACGTGATCGACCAGAACCCGCCCACAGGAGGTAACGTCTCTTTGTCGAAATGCAGCGTGTAGGTGTTGGTCCCGTCGAGCGGCTTGCCGTCCTCATCGCCGAGGTTGAGCGGATAGATCGCATCCTCCGGCAGATTGGCGCCCAAGCCAACCTGGGCAACGATGGCGCGCTTCAGATAGTAGTTTCCGTAGACGCCCATGGTGTCTGTATTCAGTGACCAGCCGTTGGCAACGCGGGCCAGCGTTGGAACTTTCCAGGCCATCAACGTCCGGGCATCCGTTGCCGCATTCTCGAGGACGTCACGAACGGTAGGATCGAGTGCGTCGACGTCAAAGGTTTTGCCAGGTTCGATGCCAATGCGCTGCATCCGCGCGACAATCGGCTGGTCAGTCACATGCGGCGGATGAAGCTTCATCAGTTCAGCGGCGTAAGTGAAATATTTCACCGCCGGCATCGTGTCGACTTGAACTTTCGGCGGTGTCTTCATGTCGACCGACGGATCGATGCTCGCTGACACGCGCTTCACCGTCTTGCCCCACTCTGATAGAGGCGTGATCTTGTAGCCCGCCTGGATCCTGTGAACCGCATCATAATCCGCGGGACCATCCGTCTTTGTCCGGCCGATGATCCACACGTAGGGCGTCGGCGCATCGATGCGCGCGAATCCGGTCGGCACCGTTCCGCTCCAACCCGGCGGCGCGACCAGGAAGTTTCCAGCCTGCGTGCCGGTCGTCCTCGATCCGGGCGAAGCGAAGACATCGCTCCACATGTCGAGCATCGGCAAAAGGTAGAAGCGCCCGCTCGTATCCGGCGCCGAGACGACCAAGGGCCCTGTCGTGAGATCGAGCCAGGCAGAAGAATAGAGCGTGTCGAAATTGGGCCGTACCACCGCCTTCATATCGGCGGATGGAAACGCCTGGACGTTGACGAAGGTGTTCATCGGGCCGCCGATTTCAGAGGCCCCGGCCTCGACATTGGTCAGTTGGCGGCGCGTCACGTCCATGGTGACGAGAGGATAAAAATAGACGTAGGCCTCTTGCGCGATCGTGCGCGCCTCCTCGGTTGTAATGCTCTCGGCGCGCGGCGCGCCCGGTAGGGCGAAGGCTGCGAATCCGGCCGCTGCAATCACGGCGAGCCAGCATGTCCTGCTTGTGGGCACGTTTGTCATTGGCTGTTCCTCCACTACTCCTCGCGCGGCAACACCGCGTTCCAGTCCGACACCATGTCTACGAGGGTCGGTCTAGTCTCGGCCGACCCATCGTCAGATCACTTCCGCTCCTAAGGCGCAGGTGTCGGCACGAATTTGCGCAGGCGAAGCGAGAGCGAGATCGTCAACAGGCCGTAGAGAATCGCGAACGCGCCGATCACGAGCACCATCGCTAGCGCCCCGGCACCCGGCCAGGCCAGCAGCAGAAGTCCGAATGCAACCGACAGCACGCCGGAGGCAATCAACAGCCACTCGTCATCGATCTCCTTGCGCAACCGGATAGCGCCGACGATCTGCATGATGCCGGTCGCGATAGACCAAACGGCGATGAACACCAGAAGCACCATGGCCGTCATGCCCGGCCACATTAGCGTCAGCACACCGGCGCAAAGGCCAAGGATACCGATCACCGCGAGCCACCAGCGCGGAGTTTGCGAATCCCCTTTGTCGCCTGTGATGGCGGCCAGCAGCGCAAAGCCCCCGTCCACCAAAGCGAAAATGCCGTACAGAAGAATGAGCGTCACCAGCGTCACGCCCGGCCAGACGAACGTCAGCACGCCAAAGATGACAGAACAGATCCCCTTCAAGAGCAGCAGCCACCAGTTTTTTGCGAGTCCAGCGAGAAGAGGCCGTGAGATGAGATCTCCCGGGTAGATTGCAACGTTCGGCATTTGAAGTCTCCCTTTCACCAAAAGTGTTGCATCAGGCCGCCGCCGGAGCGGAATCGTGTCGTTCACGATCCCGCGCCCTCACTTCGGCCATGTCTCGTTCGAGGAAGTAATTGAGAGCCGTGCGGATCGCCGCGATCGCGCCGACGCGGATAACCGCATCCCATCCCGAGGTGATCGACGTCTCGATGATGTCGGCCGCGAGTTGGAAAGTCAGGCCGGCAACGAGCCAGCGCGCATAACGCAGCCACACGTCCCGCCGCTCGTGTCCGGTTCGCGACGACAGCATCAGAATGAGGCCGGACACGAAAGCTTCCACCGTCCCCACCACGATGATGATCAACGCCATCGCGTCGATGACGAGAATGGCTGCCCGTGAAGTTTCGACCAGCCATGCCTCCATGGCTCGCTCCTCAAGCTGCCGCCGACGGGCGCACGCGCCGATCGGCAAAAACGCCATTCCAGTCCCGCCGCATACTGACGCGCGTAATGCCGTAGTCGTCGGCGTGGTCGAGCGCTTCGGCGAGAGGGCTGATCTTGAAAGCCCGGTCGTAGGCAAACTCGCGCTCCGGGTCGTCGTGATGAAGCAGCAGGGCAAGCCGCGGCCCTCGCCCCTCCTTCGTGTAACGAAGCATCGCCAGATCGCCGTCCGAATTTCCGAACGCAAGGAACGGGCGGCGGCCGATATGAAGCTCGATGTTCTCGACCTTGGCTTCCCGATCATCGAAGCTTCCAAGCTCCCCGACCTTGAGGATCTCGATGCGGCCATCGCGAACCTCGGTCTTCAGCTTCGCGCTCGAACCGATCACCTGCTCGGGTGGAACGCCGTACACCTCGGCGGCGAACGCGCGCATGAAATCGACGCCGCCTCCCGACACGATGTAGATCTTGAACCCGTTGTCCCGCAGATAACCGATGAGCTCGATCTGAGGCCCATAGGTGAGTTGGGTAAACAATGTCCCGAGCTGCGGATGCTTCGCCGAAGCAAACCAGCCTTGGGCAACAGTTGAAAATTCCCCCTCCGTCATACCGGCGTGGGTCGCGAACATCAGCTCTTGCAGACCACGCTTGCCAAGCTCGTGCAGCGCCTTGTGATCACCTTCGATAAACGCCTTGAACGGCTGGCGCTCCTTGAGCGACGGATCCTTCAGCGCCAATTGCTTGACCCGGTCCGTCAGAAAAAATCCCTGCACCGGCATCGGCTGCTCGCACCAGAGCGTGCCGTCGTTGTCGAACACCGCGATCCGATCTGCCGCCGGGACGAATTGGGCGCTACCTGGTAGCGCCACTTTGTCTACGAACGAAAGAATGGCGGACTTGACCGGCCCTGTATTCCAACCACTTAGCGGATCAGCCATGGGGAACCTCCCTGTTGTTGCGCGGTTGCACACCCCGGCCGCAGGTGGCCGAATTCCCTGGGAGCTGCGACCAAATTTGCCTTGGATGAAGTCTCGCCACATGCGAGCCTGAAGAGGCACTTGAGAATTCTCGGGGGACTATTCGATGCCTCTTGATGGAGCATTTCGCGGCGACGAGCCGCGCGGGCCATGGTGCGCGAGCTGCAAAGCGCCGATCGTCAGCGGACAACGCAGTATGCGTGTCCATTTTGACAGCGACCCGCATGGATTTCGTGGTTTGACCGGCGAATACCACGAAGCTTGCGGCAAGCCGTTCCAGTCGCTTGCGCACGTCGTAAATCTCAACTGGTTTGGCCGGTTTTGATCGCATCGTCTCGGCTCACAGATGCAAAAAGGCAGCGGCCTGAACCGCTGCCCGTCGTGTGATCAGTCTCCACCTGCGGCGGCTTGGTGCATCTTCTCGATTGCGTCGTCGATCGTGAAACTGTTTGGCTTCTGAATCGGCGGGAAGTCTTTGAACGTTTCGGCCCATTGGCTGAAAACGGATTGCGACGCCTGTATGATGTAAGCGCGGCGAATGAACCACTCCCAATAGGTGTTCGACGTCACGTCGGCAAACTCGTACGGATCGGTTCGCAGATTGTACAATTTGGGCACACGCAGACGCGTAAAGGGTTCGGCCCAGACTTGCAGCGTGCCCTTGCACCGCTGCTCCATGAACACGACCTTCCAGTTGTCGAACCGCAAACCGAGAATGTCGCCGTCGTCGCTGATGTAGACGAAGATCTGGCGCGGGCTGTGCGCTTCCTTTCCGGTCAGATACGGAACCAGATTATAGCCATCGATATGGTTCTTGTAGGTGCGCCCGCAGGCCTGGTAGCCCTTCTTCGCCTTGCCCACGATATCGGGATCTCCGGCCATCGCGAGGAACGTCGGCAGCCAGTCGTGATGCTGGATGATCTCGGTTGAGACCGAGCCGGCCTTGATCATGTTCGGCCAACGCACCAGAAGCGGAATGCGGAAGGCACCTTCCCAGTTCGTATTCTTCTCGCTGCGGAATGGTGTCATGCCGCCATCCGGCCACGAATTCCTGTGGGGCCCGTTGTCGGTCGAATACATGACGAACGTATTGTCGGCGATACCGAGCTCGTCGAGCAGATCGAGCACCTCGCCGACACTCTTATCGTGGTCGATCATCGTGTCATGATACGGCGACTGCCAGCGCCCGGCCTGACCAAGATTCTCCTTCTTCGGATGCGTGTAGAGATGCATATGCGTGGTGTTCAACCACACGAAAAATGGCTTGCCGTCGTCATTCTGGGCCGTGATGAACTTCTTGGCTGCGGCAACAAACTCGTCGTCACAGGTTTCCATGCGCTTGCGGTTGAGCGGCCCGGTGTCCTCAATCTTCTGCTTGCCGACCCGGCCCCAGCGCGGGTCCTGCGTGGAATCGTCTTTGTCTGTCGCCCAGGAATGAATCACACCGCGCGGACCGAAGTTCTTTCGGAAGTTTGGAAAATCTTTCGCCGGCGGATAATCCGGCTGCTCCGGCTCCTCTTCGGCATTGAGGTGGTAGAGGTTGCCGAAGAACTCGTCGAAGCCGTGGTTGGTCGGCAGCATGTGATTGAGATCGCCGAGATGGTTCTTGCCGAATTGCCCGGTTGCGTATCCTTGGTTCTTCAGCGCACCGGCGATCGTTAGGATCTTCTCGTTCATTCCGACCGGAGCACCAGGCACACCAACCTTCGACAGACCGGTGCGAAGCACGCTCTGTCCGGTGATGAAGGAGGAACGACCCGCGGTACAAGACTGTTCACCGTAGCTGTCGATGAACATCATGCCTTCTTTGGCAAGGCGATCGATGTTGGGCGTCTGGTAGCCCATCAAGCCGCGCGAGTAGCAACTTAGGTTCGAGATGCCGATATCATCGCCCCAGATGACGAGAATATTCGGCTTGTCTGACTTCCCGTTCTTGTCGTTTCCACTTTTCGGCGATTTGGCCATGGGAGTCTCCTGCTCATATAGTTGCCGCCCCCATCAAGTGCTGTCCCCGAGTTCGCTCCCCTCTCGACTTGGCATGACTAGCTCTCCTCCTTTCTCAGCCAAACGGGCCGACACGAAACATCATGCTGACGATGGCAAAGACGCCGATGAGCAGCAGGATGGTCGCGGTGATAAGGGTGAGAGACACCGGGAATTGGCTTTGCCCGTGCACAAGCCCCTCCCCGATCATCTCATCGCGCTGCTCGCGCAAATGCGTCATGAACTGCACGTGATAGATGATGCCGCCGATCAGCATCAGGATGCCGAGAGCAACCAGCGTGACGCCGAAGTTACGCGCAGACTCAGCGTGCGTGATGACGCTGTGGTCGCGCAATTTCTCGAACACCTGAAAGATCGTGAAACCGAAAGAGATCAACGCGAGCGAGGTCCGGATCACCGACATCAACGTCCGATCCGCGCTCATGCGCGTACGCTGGAAGCTCATGCCCGTGCGCCGAGACGACAGCTCCACCGAAATTTGATCCGGGTCGGATGCGCGCGAAATGCGTGTGCCTTCATCCGTTTCTCTGCTCATCACATCGATCCTCCGGATGACGGAAAAAGGCAGGCACGCGCGATGCGCGCCACAGGACCTCGCAGCAGAAGATAAGGCACGAAGGCCAGCATGAGCGCGATTAGGAGCGCCTCCATCGGATAGAATGTCCCGAACACCTTGAGTTGATAGATGAGGTCCATGCCGATACCGAGCAGGATGATCCGCGCGGTCGCATTCAATCCCTCGCTGATCCGCTCGCTTCGCTTCTCGGGCTGCGTCAGGACCGTCCAGAAATAGGGCGAGCGCCCGATCCGGGCGTCCTTCACGCCGTCATTTAGCGCGGCGACCACAGCCATTGTCGGCTGCAGGATGAAGCGAAAAGTCATCGGTCCGCCGGCGCGGCCGGACAGATGCTCCCACTGACGTTGCAGGGTCTCCGTCGAGATACCGTAGACGAGCGTGCCCACCACGGCGAAAATTGCGGCCAGACAGCCGACAATCACCGTGAGCCTGCTGGCGTGTTGCGGCTCGTCCGTCGTCACGCGTGCCTCCCGCACGGTTGAGTCTCGAAGCTTTGAGGCTACCGCGGCGCGGCGGCTCCCCAATTCGCAAAGTGATGTCTCGGCAAATGAAGCGGGGGCGGACGCACGCCGGTCCACCCGCCGGCGTGCCGAGTGTACGAAGCAACGCGATCTTCCAGAGCATAGCTCCCGCCCCTCACCAGACGAGGATCAGCGTCGATGTCGTCATACCGGTTCGGGCGCACCGTCTCGCGCCTGCGCAGCACGCAACGGAAGCCGACGTGGCTGGTCGATGTATCGACGGGCTCAGGATGGCGCGCGGCAGGACGATAGCGCCGGCAGTAGTTGGGCGCGCACAGGTGCGAGCCCCCCTTGAGCACCTTGCGGGGAATACGAATCCGCGGCTGGCAGGGATCGTAACTCTGATCCTCCCGCGGTCCTCTTGGGTTTTCCGGAATGCAGCACGCTTTGGCCGCATCCGCCGGATGCTTGGGCGCATACCAGTCGGACGTCCACTCCCACACGTTCCCGATCATGTCGTAGAGACCGTAACCATTCGGAGCAAACGCCCGGACGGGAGACGTGCGCAGATAGCCGTCGAGCTTCAGGTTTTCGTGCGGAAAATCGCCCTGCCACGTGTTCGCCATCGGTTGGCCGCCAGGCATGAGTTCGTCGCCCCAGGCGAACTCGGCACACTCAAGCCCACCACGCGCCGCAAACTCCCATTCGGCTTCGGTCGGAAGCGACTTGCCCGCCCACGCCGCGTAGGCCTCCGCATCCTTGTAGGCCACATGCACGACAGGGTGGTCGTCGAGACCCTTGATCCAGCTTCCGCGTCCCTGGGGATGACGCCAATTGGCGCCAAAACGAAACTCCCACCACTGCCCCCAATCCTTGAGGTTCACTGCGCCATCGGGCGGGTTGAAAACCAGCGACCCGGGCTTGAGCATGTGAGGCAGCGCGCCCGGATAATCTTCAGCTTTCGGCGCGATCTCCGCGAAGGTGACGTATCCGGTCTCATCCACGAAGCGCCGGAACTCAGCGTTGGTCACAGGCGCCGCATCGATCCAGAACGGATCGACGGTCACACGGTGGACCGGCGCCTCCTCCGGATAGTGCTTGTCTGACCCCATGGCGAACGTGCCGCCGGGAAGAAACTTCATATCGTTAAAAACGTCGTTTCGCTTTGAAGCAATGCCCCACGAAACGACAGCATCGATCGAATTTCTTGCCATTTAACTCTCCCAGGATCAGCAAGAAAAATGACGTTCAAATAACAACGACGACCGATTGATTTAGTCAGGACCCAAAATGACAAACGCCCCCGCCCATCGGAAGGAACCGAAGAATTCGAACTGAAACTCACATTTATACGTTGTTCCGCTCATGCCGCGTTTCTCATCCCATCATATAAAGAAACGCCAACCCAAGTGCCGCGATCGATCCCACGGCTGCAAGGCAGAGGGAGGCCGCCATCGTTTTCAGGGCGTATACGCGTTCGAATTCGCCGGTATCGGACGAGCTATTGTGCGACGAGCTGAGGATTTCGGGCTCACTGCGAGGAATTGGCTTCGATACGCCGATAGGGCGTCGAAATGCAGGTCGCTCGCGGAAAAATGATGGTCGAGATCGAAGAGAAAGCTGCGGAGGCACTTCGCAACTCATGGGCGCGCATTCCACGCGCACACCGCCCCGCTCGGGAATTGAAGAAATTTGAACAGCACACATTCGCCAGCTCCAATTCGCTGGTTTGCGTAGCTGCGGCCCCGTCTAATCCGTATGAAGCTGGTCCTGTAAGTATATTAAGTCAACAAATTTTTGTGCGCATACGCCGAAATGCCGAAGCAATATAAATGACTCGGAACTCATTCCATTAATCTCGAATGCTGTGCCTGCACCGCAACAAAAAGGGCGAACGAATCCTGTATTATTCCCATGTGCGAATTTCTGGCGGCGAGCGATCGTCGCATTCTTTGGCAATGACCAAGAGTTGCAATTCAACGCGTTCGCCGGTGAAAACGGGGCGCCGATGCAGAATTCGCCGGAATATTTCTCGGCACCAAACATCCTTGCTGCGCCGCACGCGCCATGCGCGCGTGTGAGCGTTCAGAAAAGCGTGCCCAGTCCAGCCTTGTCCCTAACAACGTTCCGTTTCAGGACGAACCCCAACCAGACGATCGATCGGAAGGAATCTCCATGCTGACAGCGAAGAGATCGATTCTGGCCATCACATTGATCGCCGCCTTCGTCGGAGCGTCGGTCACACGAACAGCCTTCGCCGCGGAGAACGCCACCGGCATCTATCTTCTCGGCTCGAAAACCGCGATGGCGGGCTACGTGCCGCCGCCCGGCACCTACGTCACTGACCTCAACTACTACTACTCCGGCAGCGCCGGCGGACAAGCCGCCGTCGGCATCGCGCTTCGCCAAACCGGCGCATTGCTCGACGTCCAGGCCGACGTCAGCATCGACGCTGAGGCCTACATCAATGCGCCGATCGCGCTGTGGATCGCCCCTGAGAAAGTCCTCGGCGGCAACGTCGGATTCGGCGTCATGGTCCCGGTCGGCCGCAAGAAGGTCGAGATCGGCCTCGACACGTTCTCTCAGATCACCTTGCCGGACGGCACCGTCATCGACGCCAACCGCAACTTCGATTTTGACGACGCCTCGACCAAGTTCGGCGATCCGCTCCTCAACGCGCTGATCGGCTGGCACCAGGGCAATTGGCATTGGACGGTCGGCGCCCTGCTCAATGTGCCGATTGGCCAATGGGACACCGACAGCATCACCAATCTTTCATTCAATCACTGGGGCCTCGATACCACCGCCGCCCTGACTTGGCTCGATCCCGCCAAGGGTCATGAGATCTCCGTCGCCGCTGGGTTTACGTTCAACTGGGAGAACCCGGCCACAGACTACCGGACGGGAACCGAGTTCCACCTCGAATGGGCACTGATCCAGCACGTCTCGAAGACTTTCTCGATCGGCATTTCCGGCTACCACTATCAGCAAGTCACCGGCGACAGCGGCTCCGGCGCGAGGCTTGGCTCTTTCGAAGGTCGTGTGACGGCTATCGGCCCGGTCATGACCTACACCTTCGAATGCGGAAAAATCCCGGTCACGACCCAGCTCGAATGGATGCATGAGTTCGACGTCAAAAACCGCGCCGAGGGCGACATGGGTCTGCTCAACATATCGATGCCTCTGTCGATCGGCCATTGACATCACAGCCGAGCCCAATTGGCCTCGAGCGCAGTCGCGCCGCGAAAAGCCACGCGGACTTTCCCATTAACCTCCTCCATCTCCTGCTTGGCGGCCGAATGCCGTCGCCGCGCTGACGGGAATTCCGGCCGCACGCGATACAGGCCTCGGCACGGATATGCGGCTTGCAGCACTTTTGTTGCACCGCGAGCCGCCTGAAACGAATTTTGCCATCTTTTGGCCCGACGTTTCCGGGCTATGCTCCGCCGACCAACAAAGGCCACCGGGGGCTCGATTGTTTGACGCGCGCCAAGCCGCTGCCGCTATCACGGCCCTCCTTCTGCTGGCCGCGGGGAGCGCTTTCGTCTCCATCGATGCCGCGCAAGCCAAAGATCCATCGGACGGCTGCGAGCTGGCGGCTGATCTCGCCGTTCTGTCCGCTCCGCTCGCGCCATGGAAAGGCGCGCCGCTGCGCGTGCTGTTCGCCACCGACAAGGCGCACAAAGGTGAGCTGTCGCTGATCGCCCCGGACGGAACCGTCGCTGCCAAATCGGCCGAGCAGTTCGGTGGTCCACCCTATTCCTGGATCGTCGAGGTCGCACAGCCCGCCGCCGGAAAATGGAAAGCGACCCTCACCCGCGAGCAGGCTCCCGCGGAGTGCCGCGCGATCACCCGTGAGATCGAAGTGCGCCGCACGCAAGCCGCTGCTCCGCGCCAGGCAGCGGGAAGCGTATGGCCGATCCGCTTGGCCTGGAACCGCACGACGGAAAATCTCTACTCCGCGTGGATCGAGAAACTGTTCGACGCGCCTGTCGAGCAGGCGCTGTCATGGCCTGCCCTGCATGACGTGCTCCGCGATCGCTCGCGCAATCTGCTCTTCAACTATCTGGGCCTGCGCGAGGACGAGAAGGGCCTGATCATCCGCCCCGATTGCGCGGACCTTCCCTATTTCCTGCGCGCCTACTTCTCATTCAAGATGGGTCTGCCGTTCGGATACACGAAGTGCACCCGCGGTGGCGGCGGCAAGGCGCCCAAGTGCACCCAATGGTGGAACATCCAGAAGGAGGAACCGCCCCCCGCGCCGCCTCCGCAGGAAGTAGCCTCCGGCGGTGGACTATTCGGGATCTTCGATGCGCCCGCCGCACCGCCGTCTGCAATCAAACTTCCGCCCAAGCCACAAGGCCTCGTGCCGGGCTTCGGCTACTACCTGCGCACCACCGTCGCCAACGCCGTCCATTCCGGCAACGGCCGCACAGCGGCCGATGACAACGACACCGACTACTATCCGGTGCCGCTCTCCCAGGACGCCCTCCGCCCCGGCACGGTCTACGCCGACCCCTACGGACATCTTCTTGTGCTGACGAAGCGCATAGCCCAGACCGAAGCCGGCGCCGGCGTCTTTCTCGCCGTCGACGGGCAGCCGGACGGCACCGTGGCGCGCAAACGTTTCTGGCGCGGAAATTTCCTCTTTGCCCAAGACCCCGCGCTCGGCAGTCCCGGCTTCAAGCGCTTCCGGCCCGTCGTGCGCGAAAAGAGCGGCCTGCGCCGTCTCGCCAATGCCGAGATCGCACGACATCCCGAGTACGGCGATTTCTCGCTCGATCAATCGAAGCTCGGCATCGAGGAGTTCTACGACCGGATGGACGAGGTCATGTCGCCGGCGCCGCTCGATCCCGAACGCGCGATCAAAGAGGCGATCACCTCCCTCGAGGAGCAGGTCAACACCCGCGTCAACTCCGTCGAGAACGGACGCAAATATCAGATTGGCGGCGGCGGCGAGGTCGCGATCCCGGATGGCGCGTCGATCTTCGAGACGACCGGCGCATGGGAGGATTTCGCAACCCCCTCGCGCGATCTGCGCCTCCTCATCGCGATCGACGTCGTCCGCGGGTTCCCGGATCGCATCGCGCGGCGCTCCGAGCGCTATGCCATGCCAAAGGACAAGAGCGTCGCCGATGTGAAAGCCCAGCTGGAAGGCGTGCTCGCCAGCGAGCTCGCCGCGCGTAAGTTCTCCTACACGCGCACCGACGGCTCCCCGTGGACGCTGACCCTCAAGGACGTCACCGACCGCACGGAAACTCTGGAGATGGCCTACAACGTCAACGATTGCGTCGAGCTTCGTTGGGGCGCTGCCGAAACCACCGACGAAAGCGCGACCTGCAAGCGGCGCGCGTCCGCCGCTCAGCGGGCCAAAATGGCCGGTGACTATCGCGCTTGGTTCCGCGAGCGACGGCGCCCGCCACGCCCTTAGACCAGAAAAAATACCCCCGACGAACCAGACATAGTCGTGCCCGAGATCGCTATCCGTACGGACCACACGCATCGATCTCGTGCGCGGGATACTCGCCATGAACGCCGAGATGTTTGAAAGCTCATCCTGGCGGGGCGCACGCCTCTCGGGCCGGTGACGAAGCTCCGAGCATTCAACCTCTCGCCGCTCGACACGGGAACTGAATAACAACGTCGTCAGTTTCTCCGCCGGCAGCTTGCTGGAAAAGAGGAGTGGTGAGTTGGGCTTACTTTCCTGGATTGTCGTCGGGATCGCCGCGGGATGGATTGCAGAGAAGCTATCCAATCGTGACCATGGCCTACTTACCAACCTTGTTGTTGGCATCATCGGTGCGCTGCTCGGCGGCTTCTTGGTCTCGACAGTCTTGGGCTTCTCGTATGTTCGCGGCATCAACGCCCCGACGATTGTCGTAGCCACCCTCGGAGCCTTGCTTCTGCTTTGGTTGAAGGGAAACGGAGAACGGCAAAACACTCGATAGCTCGTGTCGGCGGCTCGTCACTCTTTAGTTGCAGAGCAACTTATCGGGAACATTCCCAATCCTCACTCGTTGTGATCCAAACGATGAGGATCCGCCTGATGCCGCAAGCGATCACGCATTCCAATATCGAATACAGCCCAACCGCCGAGGACGATGCATCTCGTCAGCTCTGGCTCGCATTTGCCTGCTTCGTTGCGCGGTATTTGATGAGTGCTTCGGTACGCAAGGAAATGGCTGATCGAGGCCAAACCTGACCGAGCGTCGGAGCGCTGTCCGCGCGAGAATCGCTTTTGACACCGGCGCTCTACGCTCACTTACGCTTCGCATCCGCGAGCGTGGCCAAGAGCGGCATCCACCTGCTGGCCAGGGGCGAAGAAAAAACAAAAGGGCGCCACCAGATCGGTGGAATTGGCGCACGCTTCGCTAAAGCTATGATTTTAAATGAAAATAAAATGGGGTGGTGAGCCGGGAGGGAATCGAACCCTCGACCCCATGATTAAAAGTCACGTGCTCTACCTCTGAGCTACCGGCCCGAAGCCGACCGCAAACCCGAGCAGCCGACCTCAATGAGAGTGCGCTTTCTAAGGGCCGGCCGGCGAACGGTCAAGGCAAGCTCGCACCCCGATGACAAGATGCCCAGGGAATTAGGCTCCAGCACCCTCCGGAGCCCGAAAAACCCACCCCCTATCGAAGCCTCCGAGCGCGGATTTCCACGGCTCATACTTTCTTCTCAGGAAAAATGCCGCGTCGCTTTCACACTCTTATGGAGTAAGAGAGCGCATCCTCACGAGACCGGCGCGCCATGCAAAACGTCGTCAATCCGCAGAGCCTGGACGAAACCGCCCACAACCGCTTGAAGGCCATCGGCCTCATGGTCGCGGCTGTGGCTCTATTTTCGTGCCTCGACACCGCCGCGAAATACCTCGTGACGAAGGAAAATCTCGGCGTATGGCAGGTGGTGTGGGCGCGTTGCATCGGCCAGTTCACGCTGATGCTGATCCTGCTTCCGGCCTTCGGCGTCATCGGCGCCAAAGCGCTTTTCACGACCAGGCGGCGCGGCCTGCAGATCCTCCGCTCGGGCTTGCTCTTCGGCACGACGGCCTTCAACTTTCTCGCCCTTGAATTCCTGCGCCTCGATCAGACCGTGACGATCGTGTTTTTAGCCCCGCTCGTCGTGGCGCTCTTAGCAGGGCCGCTGCTCGGCGAATGGGTCGGCCGCAATCGCCTGATCGCAATCCTCGTGGGCTTCTTCGGCGTCGTCGTTGCCGTAAGGCCGGGCCTCGGCGCCATCCATCCGGCGGTCATCTATGCCTTCGCGGGTATGCTGGTCTATGCGCTGTTCATGCTGCTGACGCGCTACATGGCCCACTTCGATCCGCCGCTTGTCACGCTGTTCCATTCGATGTTCGTCGGCACCTTCGTCGGCGCCCCGCTCGCGCTCTTCAGCTGGCACGCGCCGACGAGCCTGTCGGCCTGGGCGCTGCTCTGCTCGCTTGGAATTTTCGGCGGAGTGGGCCACTGGCTGTTCCTGCACGCCTATCGGCTCGCGCCCGCGTCCTCGATCGCACCCTTCATCTACATGCAGCTTCTGACCATGGTCGCCTGCGGCTACATCGTGTTCGGCGACTTGCCGGACGTCTGGACGCTGGCAGGCGCGGCGCTCATCGTCGGGTCGGGCGTTTACCTCGTGCACCGTGAACGCAGGCTCGCCAAGGAAATGGTCGACGCACCACCGCCTTGACACGGCAAGGCCTCACGCAGCCCGCGCTTCCGGCTTTGCAATTCGCGCCTTGGTTTCTTCCGCCCACGCCGCGAACCGGCGCTCCTCGATAGCCGCGCGCATCGCCGCCATCAGGTCTTGGTAGAAGACCGTGTTGACCCACGACAGGATCATTGCGCCGAGATATTCGCCCGAGCGGATCAGGTGGTGCAGGTAGGCACGCGAATAGTCCCGCGCCGCCGGGCACGAGCTTTCCGGATCGAGCGGCGCACTGTCCTCGGCATGATAGGCGTTGCGCAGGTTCACAGTGCCGTTCCAAGTGTACGCGAGCCCATGGCGCCCGTTTCGGGTCGGCAACACGCAGTCGAACATGTCGACCCCTCGACGCACGGACTCGATGAGATCCAGCGGCGTGCCGACGCCCATCAGATAGCGCGGCTTGTCATGCGGAAGGAACGGCAGCGTGGCATCGAGCGTCGCCAGCATCAGATCGTGCCCTTCGCCGACCGCAAGCCCGCCGACCGCATAGCCTTCGAAGCCGACGCCAACCAGCGCCTCGGCCGAGCGCCGCCGCAGCTCAGGATCGATGCCGCCCTGCACGATCCCGAACGACGCCTGCCCCGCATTTACCGCACCGCTTGCGCGCTGCGCTTCGAAGGCGCGCCGGCTCCGCTCCGCCCAGCGCAGAGAAAGCTCCATCGCGCGCTGCACTTCGCGGCGCTCGGCTGGAAGCTGGATGCATTCGTCGAACTGCATCTGGATGTCTGCGCCGAGCAGACTCTGGATTTCGATCGAACGTTCCGGCGTCAGCATGTGCCGCGAACCGTCGAGGTGCGATTGGAACATCGCGCCTTCCTCGGTGATCTTGCGGATCTTCGACAGGCTCATGACCTGGAAGCCGCCGGAGTCGGTAAGGATCGGCTTGTCCCAGCGCATGAATTTGTGGAGCCCGCCGAGCTTCGCGACGCGCTCCGCACCCGGCCGCAGCATCAGGTGATAGGTATTGCCGAGCAGAATGTCGGCGCCCGCATCGCGCACCTGCTCGGGGTAAAGCGCTTTCACGGTCGCGACGGTGCCCACCGGCATGAACGCCGGCGTGCGGATGATACCGCGCCCCGTCACCACCTCGCCACGCCGCGCAAGTCCGTCGGCGCCGAGCGCGCGATAGTGAAACGTCTCAGTCATGGATGTCCTTGTCGGCAGGATGAGGTGTCGGCGCGCGCAGCAGGAACGACGCATCGCCATAGGAATAGAACCGGTAGCCGCTGGCAACCGCATGAGCGTAGGCGCTCTTCATCGTTTCGAGACCGGCGAAGGCCGAAACCAGCATGAACAGCGTAGAGCGCGGCAGATGGAAATTCGTGAGCAGCGCATCGACCGCGCGGAACCGATAGCCCGGCGTAATGAAAATATCCGTATCGCCCGCGAACGGCTGGATAGTGCCATCCGGCGCAGCAGCACTTTCGAGAATGCGGAGCGATGTCGTCCCGACCGCGATCACGCGTCCGCCCCGCGCATGCACCGCTTTGAGTGCAGCCGCCGTCTCGGCGGAAACCTCGCCGTACTCCGAATGCATCTTGTGCTCGGCGGTATCGTCCGCCTTGACCGGCAAAAAAGTCCCTGCGCCCACATGCAGCGTCACGAAATGGCGGGAAACGCCGCGTGCGTCCAGCGCCGCGAACAGCTCCGGCGTGAAGTGCAGCCCCGCGGTCGGCGCGGCGACCGCACCCTCCCGCTCCGCATAGATGGTTTGATAGCTCGCCCGGTCGCGCGCGTCGGGCCCCCGCTTGAGCGCGATGTAAGGCGGCAGCGGCATCTCACCGACGCCCTCGATCGCGCGGTCGAGGTCTGCGCCCGCGAGATCGAAATGAAGCTCCACCTCGCCCGCGTCGAGCCGCGCCGACACCGTCGCCTCAGGCGACGAAAGCAGGCAAGCCATATCGCTCTCGGACCCGAAGCGAACCCGGTCGCCAACGGCGAGCCGCTTGGCCGGCCGCGCCAGCGCCCGCCACCGGCTCTCGTCCACGCGGCGCAACAGATTGAATGCAACGCGCGACCGAAGCTCACCGCGGATCCGGATACCTTCCAGTGCTGCGGGAATGACGCGCGTATCGTTGAGCACCAACGCATCGCCCGGATTGAGTAGCTGCGGCAGCTCCCGCACGACGCGATCCGAAAGCGAGGCCGCGCCGGTCGGATCGACGACGAGCAGGCGCGCGGCATCCCGCGGCTCCGCCGGATAAAGGGCGATGCGGTCCTCGGGCAGCTCGAAATCGAAAAGATCGGTGCGCATGGCCGCTCTCATAGCCTCAACAGCGGGCCAAGAGGAACCCCTGCGACAAGAGAGCGTTTAATTCAAAAGCCCACGAGAACGAGGAACCGCCGTGCCCGGCCCCACCAAACCGACGCGATCCCCCGCCGACCCCGACCCACATCGGCCGCCGGAGCCCGCACGGCCCGATCCGACCAAGGAGCCGGTCCCGCCGCCCGACGAACAGCCCGAGCCCAGGATCGACCCGCCGGAAGGCCCAGCGCAGCCCCTGCCTAAATGGGTTTAACACCTGGGCAAGCCCGGTGCGCCCTCCGCCATCCTGTGAGGCGCTTGGACCGCTTTAGGAGGCCAAGCTCCGGCGTGTCACGATCCAGTAGGCCATGAACACTGCCACGAGCGCCACGACAGTCCCCGCCGGCAATCCCTGCAGGAACGTATTGGCATTCGTCGCCACGGAGACAATGAAATCCCCGCTACTCGCTGGCCCGAGGATGATGTGGAGAAGCACGCAAAGGATGACGATCAGCAACCCGGCCTCGACGGCAAGCCATCCGGCATTGCGAACGTTCGCGATAAAATCAGGCATGAATGGCCGGCGCGGGGTTAGGCCCCGCGCCCTCCCCTGTTTGATTGTCAGGCGATCGTACGCTTCGAGAACAGCCAGAAGATAAAGCCAAGCGCGATGAGGCCGACGAGGCCGTTCGTGCCAAGCTCTTTCACCATGTTGACGATGTTAGCGACGACGCCGCCGAAGAACGGCACCGAGCCGCCGGCCAGCAGCGACGCGACGATGGCGAGCGCGATGAGCATCAGGCCAACTTCGGTAAGGCCGGCGATCCAGGACTTCGTGGTGTTGATCATTTCCATGTCGTCTCCCCCAAGCGGGTTTGGTTGCAATGAGCCGAGCGCGCGGCCCGGCGCGAAAACGCGAGCCAAAACACTCACCAGCACTTTTTATTGAGACGCCATTCACCTGCAGCACATGCCACGCCGGCACAATTCCGACGCAGCGACTCAGGCTGGACTGTTGCAAGCGTAATCCACCCGGTAGCAAATTCAACTACCAGGCAGAGACTTGTCCAAGATTGCTGCAACGCAATGCGAAGACCGCGCCCGCTCAGCCGCTTTTGACGGCGCTGATCACACCGCTCAACGACGCCACCAGCCAGCTAATGATCAGCAGCGAACCGCCGGTCGGCGCCGCCATTGGAAACAAGCGGTCACCGAGCAGAACGCGCGCCGCCACGTCTCCCGAAAACAGCGAGACCGCAAACAGCATCAGCGAACCCGCCACCAGGAACCCGGTCGGCCACGTCGCGTTTCCGGCCAGCGCCGACAGCGCGAGCGCAGCCGCACCATGCAGGATCAGGAAGAGCGCGGCGGTCGTAAGCGAGGGATCGGCCACCCGGTGCGCCGCGACGGCCGCGAGCGCAACACCCGCCGCACCGAGCAACCCGGCGATGCCGATGTTCCAATACGCCCACAACCCGCCCGACATGCCACGCTCCTTCGCAATCACTTCCAAACGTTCCTGCAGGCTTACGCCGCGTCCGCCGCGACCTTGACCGAAATCATCTTGTCCGGGTTCTGCACCGGCTCGCCGCGCTTGATCTTATCGACGTGCTCCATGCCTTCGATCACCTGTCCCCAGACCGTATACTTCTTGTCGAGGAAGGTCGCGTCGTCGAACACGATGAAGAACTGGCTGTTGGCGCTGTCGGGAGAAGCCGCGCGCGCCATCGAGCAGATGCCGCGCACGTGCGGCTCCGCGTTGAACTCAGCCTTGAGGTTCGGATACTTCGAGCCGCCCGTGCCGGAGCCATGCGGGCAGCCGGTCTGGGCCATGAAGCCCTCGATCACCCGATGGAACACAACGCCGTCGTAAAAACCTTCGCGTGCAAGCTGCTTGATGCGCGCCACGTGGTTTGGTGCCAGATCCGGCCTGAGCTGGATGACGACCCGTCCCTTCGTCGTTTCGATGATCAGCGTGTTCTCGGGATCGATATCGGCCATGGGAAAGCTCCACTAGAGGATGAAACGGAAAAAGCGCGGAGCCACGTGCGCGCGGCTCCGCATCAGGCTTAGGCGTCGTGGACGCGGATCAGTGCGCGCCCGAAGCCAGGTACATTTTGATGATCGTATCCGGCTTCGGCGGCGGCTCGCCCGGAGCGATCTGATCGACGAACTGCATTCCGTCCACCACCTGGCCGAACACGGTGTACTGACCGTTGAGATTGGTCGCGTAGGTGAAGCAGATGAAGAACTGGCTGTTGGCGCTGTTCGGATCGGAGGTGCGCGCCATGCCGAGCGTGCCGCGCTCGAAAGCAGTCGGCGTGAACTCGGCCGGCAGATCCGGAAGCTTCGAGCCACCCGCGCCGGTCCCGGTCGGATCGCCGGTCTGAGCCATGAAGCCCGGGATCACGCGATGGAATTTGAGCCCATTGTAGAAGCCCTGCGCGGCAAGCGTCTTGATGCGCTCCACGTGCTTCGGCGCAAGATCCGGCCGCAGCCGGATCGTGACCTTGCCGCCCTTGAGTTCCAGGATCAGCGTGTTCGAAGGATCGTCCGCCACCGCGCCTGTGGTGACCATGCTGTTCGCGCTCTTGGTGGTCTTGTCGACGACCTGGATGTCCGGAGCGCTGCCGCTGCAGGCGGTCATCACGAAGGCCACGGCGAACGCGGCCAGGCTCTTCAGCGGCGCCCAGCTTTTCAACGGCACCAAGTCCCCCAGAGACAGCCGTCCCCTGATCGTTTCCATGAGCGCTCCCCGAACCCTTGCTGTTTATCGTCTGGGCGGAATTCGATGTCCGCCGTTATGGCCTGCCGCTCCGCGCCGGGCAACCCGGCATGAAACGATATGTTTTTCAGCGCCTTACCGTTTACCCTTCGCCTTGGTGGCGAGTCGCGCGGCCACCGCCTGGGAAACAAACGGCGTCACGTCTCCGCCGAGAAGCGCAATCTGGCGCACGAGATTGGCCGCGATATGCCGAACCTGCGGCGAGGCGGCGACGAACACCGTCTGCACGCCGGGCGCCATTTCGCCGTTCATGTTGGCCATCTGCATCTCGTAGTCGAAATCGGTGCCGTCTCTCAATCCGCGAAAGATGACCTCGGCCCCAAACCGCTGCGCGGCCGTGACCGCGAGATCGGAGAAGGTAACGACCTCGATCGGAATGCCGGCCGCTTTGGCGATCGGCTTCGTTTCCGCTTCCAGCATCGCGACACGTTCGTCGTCCGCGAACAACGGTGACTTGGCCGGGTGCACGCCGATCCCGATCACCAGCCGGTCGACGAGCCGGCTCGCGCGCGAGATGATGTCCGTATGGCCCAGCGTGACCGGATCGAACGAACCTGAGTAAAAGCCTGTTCTGCTCATGCCGCTATCTAGCCGCACCGCAATCCCATGAGCAAGCATGGCGCCTTGGCGTGGTCACCATCCTGCACCATGCTTCGCCGTGCAGAAGCAACAGGAGGTCCGAATGCCGCCGCACCACACCCTGAAAGTTGCATATCGGCCAAAACCGATCACCCTGCTCGCCGCTGCCCTGACTCTGGTTGCGCTAGGTCAATCGGGTTCGGCCTTTGCGGCCCCGGCCTGCGCCACCAAATCCGGATCGGCGACCGGCATCACGCGCGCCTTCGCCGAATACGAGGCGTTTCTCATCATACGCCAGGTAACGGGCAACTGGCCGATCGAGCAGGATCGCTTCTCGAAGCCGGTCTACAAATGCGCGCAGGATGGCGTGCTCTGGACCTGCCGCGCGACCGCCAAAATCTGCAAGAGCTGACCACCCGCGAGATGACGCGCCTCTCCACCGCCTGTGCGTCAGCGACGATCGGAGTCCTCGTCGTCATTTTTCTTCTGATGCGCGTACCGTTGGGCTTCGTATCTGAGATAAGCAACAATCTTCCAGATCTCGTCTTTCGTCAGCGCATCCTTGAACGCACCCATCTGGGTGTTCGGTCGCCCTTCGGAGATCGTACGAAACATCAACTCGTCCGAGTTAGCCCCCTCAGGACCCCACGCCCCGTGGATGAGCTGAGGACACTTCCCACCGATCCCGCGCGTACTGTGGCATTGCTGGCAGTTGCGTCCGAACAAGTCCGCGCCCTCGACAAGGGCCTTTTGATCGCCCGCGAAGGGATTCTGTGACGCCTTTGACGCCGGAGCTTGAGACTGCCCCCCCGACATTGCGGACACATTGCCGAAGTGCGCCGAAGCGGCAAGGCTGCCGAACAACGCGACGACAGTGATCGCCCGCAGGTGCGACCGAAGGAAATTCTTTATCATGCGATAGTCCCGATTGTTGTCAGTGCCGAGGGTTTCGGTCCCGCCCGAGAGCGGGACCGATGCCGTCCGTCGTTGCTAGTTCGGGAGTCCGAACAGCATGACACCGCCGCCGCGGTTGTGGGTCTTCATGAACTCGGCATATGCGAGCGGCCACAAGCTGCCGCCGCCCGGGCCGTACACGATGGCGACGACCTGCTTGCCGTTGACCGTGAACGTCGTGGGATTGCCGTGGATTCCAGTGCCCACGTTGAAGCGCCACAGTTCCTCACCCGTGTCGTCCGCAACAGCGCTAAAGTATCCCTCCGCGTCACCCGAGAAGACGAGACCACCCGCCGTGCTGACAAGACCGCTTGTCGCCGGGAAGCTTTGCGGCTTCGTCCAGACCAGTTCGCCGGTCGTCGCGTTGAACGCCTTGAGGCCGCCCGTGTAGGGGTTGACCGACAGCACCTTCGAGCGAAGGAACCACTTGCCCCGTTCGAACTTCTGATCCTTGAGCTCGATGTTCATCGAGCTGTCGATGAACGGAATGTAGATCATCTTCGTCTTGGGGCTATAGGTTGCGGGATGCCACTCCTTGCCACCGTCGAGCACCGGCGCGATATCGGTGACGAGCTTGCCCTTGACCGGCACCTTCGCCGGATCGGCGATCGGGCGGCAGTTCTCCTGCCATTCCTTCACCCAGTTCACGCGCGCGATCGGTACGACCCAGTTACATTTGCCGTTCGTCCGATCGATCGAATAGAGGTGTCCGTTGCGATCGCCGTGCAGCCACACTTTGCGCCCCTGCTCGTCGTCAAGCAGGATCGCCTCGTTGTTGCCCGAATAGTCCCATGCGTCGTTCGGCGTATACTGGAAATGATACTTGATCTCGCCGGTCTCGACGTCCATGGCGATGGTGGAGTCACTGTAGAGATTGTCTCCCGGCCGGCTATGCCGATCGAAATCCGGAGCCGGATTGCCGCCACCCCAGAACAGTGTCTTGGTCGACGGCTCGTAGGACCCTGTCAGCCACGCCGATGCGCCGCCGTTCTCCCACGAGTTGTTGCCCCACGTCTTAGCCTGCGGATGATCCGGGCTCGTCGGGCGCGTGAACTGCTCCCAGATCTTCTTGCCCGTTTCCGGGTCGAGCGCGCTGATGCGGCCCGCGTTACCGCCGAGATCACCACCTGAGTTGCCAACGATGACCTTGCCGTCGGCAACCAGCGGCGCAGACGTATAGATGTCGCCGCTCGTGTAGTCGCCGAGCTTGACCTTCCAAACCTCCTTGCCGCTCCACGCATTCAGCGCCACGACTTGGGTGTCGAGCGTCGCCATGTAGACCTTGTCCTTATAAACCGCGACGCCGCGGTTGATCGCCTCGCAGCACAAGAACGGGCCGATATCGGCGGGCAACGGGTGCTCGTATTTCCAAAGGATGCGACCGGTCGATCCCTCGACGGCGAAGACTTTGTTCTGGCTGGATGTGACATAGAGAGTGCCATTGACCGACAGCACCTGGCTGTCCTGTGCGTCGTTGACGCCGAACGACAGGTTCCACAGCGGCACGAGCTTCTTGATGTTGTCCCGGTTGATCTGCGTGAGCTGGCTATAACGCTTTTGGTCGTAGCCTTTGCCGTAGTTCAGCCAGTTGTTGGCGTCCTTGTCGGCGTTCTTGAGCATGTCGTCGCTGACATAGTTGGGACGCCATTTAAACGTCGCCTCCAGCGTATCGATACCGAGCGGCGGCTCTGCATCTTGCGCAAAAGCTGTAGCCGACGGGATTGCCAGAACGGCAGACAACAGCATCCTCGTCGCCGCCGAAGAGCGGCGAGCGCTTATCCTCATCATGGGATCTCCCTTCAATTTTTTCGAAAGCTTGGTTCAAGCTGCCAAGCTTCGGCGCTGGCTACGCAACAGCCGTGCCATCGCGTGCGCACCGTCAAATTATTGAAACTTTATATAGTTACATGTTGGCTGGCTGCGTAAGCGCGCGACATCTGTAGCGTCCGTGTCTCAGTTGGCGTCTAAGAAACCGCCCCAAACAACATAAAAAAAAGGCCCGGTTTGCACCGGGCCCAGAGCAGCCTCCGAGAGAGTGAGAGAGATCGGCTCTCGGAGGCATTCGAAAACAAGAAGCGTAACGGCCTACTTCAAGGCGACAGGCGCCGAGCGCGGCGCGAACAGATCCTCGAAATTGAAGCGATAGCCGACGCCCACGCTGTAAATCCACGGGTCGATCTCGACATCCGCCGTGATGCCCGTGCCCTTCCATGACGCGTCCGTATCGATGAAGGTCTTCTTCACGTCGGCGTTGAGGTACCAGCCGCCGCCGAGCGAGATGTCGACACCCGCCTGCAGCGTGAACCCGAAGGCATCGTCGAGATCGATCTTGGCGCCACCGAGGTCGCTGCGCCCTTCACCGAAGAAGTGGATGTACTGCACACCCGCGCCTACGTAGGGTTTGAATCGGCCGAAGTTGTCGAAGTGGTACTGCAGCGTCAAAGCCGGCGGGAACACCCAGAAGTCGCCGAGATCGGTACCCTTGATACCGCCCTTTCCTTCTGCCTCGAGCTTGGCGAAGCAGCAGAACAGCTCGACCGCAACGTTCTTGTTGAGGAAGTAGGAAAGCGTCAGCGTCGGCAGCACCTCGGTGTCGACTTCCGCGTCGTAGCCCGCAACCACGCTGCCGCCCGAGGAAACCTTGGCGCTCGAATCCGGATCGACCACCGTGCCCTGTACGCGAACCATGAAATTGCCGCTCTCGCTTCCGGCTGCCGCCGGCTGAGTTGCTGCAACCAAGCTGCCGATCACGGCCAGCGATCCCAAAAGTTTTGTCCTCGTCATCATCGAGTCCTTCCCGACTGAAAATTCCCCCGACCGGCTCGACCAACGCGCCGGCACTCATTTCGCTCGAGACACCATGGGCTGCGTCGGCATCCGGCCTTAAGCGCCAAATCGCTGGGATTGCTGACACAAATCAGCACCCACCCCATTCGGGTGGCGTCGTTGCAGCGGCGCCACGAAACCATTGATCGAGATCAAAAGGGGTGCGGCGTCGCGCGGCTCTCGCAGCCCCCGCGGCCTTGATCGCCGTCAAAGCGGACCGTCGCCGAGATGCCGAAGTGTTCGAGACCGATGGGATAAGGCGATCGAACCGCCGGGATTGATCCCGCTATCGATCTTCCGACATCGGACTGCGGATAGCGCCAACGCACTGTCCGATCGGCCCCGATGCATCGACACCAACGAGACTGCCGAGCAAATGAAACCATCTCCTGAATTCGTTCTGCAGCAGCTCGAACCGCATACGGTGCGCATCTCCACGCGCAAGCGCCAGAAGCTTGCCCTCTCCGCCGAGCCAGACGAGACGCTCTATCTGATCCGGACCGGCGTTTTTCTCGTGCGCGCCGTCTGGCGCGACGATCGCCACCAGATCCTGAGCCTGCTTTACCCAGGAGACTGCATACGCTCTTCCGCGATCCCGCCGTTGGACGGCACCGAGATCGCCGCCGCCACGGAGAACGGCGAAGTCTGGAGGCTGCGCTGGTCCATTGCCCGCGGCCTGTTCGAGGGCGACCCGGATCTCGCCCACCACATCTCCGATCGCCTCGCCGAACAGACCGCCCGTCTTGCCCTGCACAACACCATCATCGCAGGCCTCACCGGCGACGAACGCGTCGCGGCGCTGATGACGGAGATCGCGCTCCGCGTCGGCAAGCAGACGCCTGCCGGAATCGTGTTCGACATGCCCCTCTCACGCACCGATATCGCAGAGCACCTGGCACTCAACGCCGACACCGTATCTCGTATCGTCTCGCGCATGAGGGCAAACGGGCTGATCGCGGTGGCCGGTCGCAACCGCCTCGTCTGCCGCAGCATCGAAGCGCTGGCCTATGAGTGTCCGATCGCCGCGAGCATCAGACGGATGCATGAAACCGCTTCCCGCCGCACGCTAGTGGCCTGAGGCAGCACGTCCGGCCTACCGACCCCTCCAAAGACAAAACGCCCGGCTCACGAATGAACCGGGCGTTCCAATCTCTCGTCACCGTAGAGTGGCAGAAAAAGCGCCGGCGCTTACTTCGCAGCCGCCTTCTTCGCTTCCTGCTCCTTGAGGTACTCCTCGACGTCCTTCTCGGTCACTTCCTTGTTGTCGACGAGCGCCTGCAGGCAGCCCGTCGAAAGCTCGGTGGCTTTGGACTTCATGCAAGCCCGCAGCGCATCGCTGCCGACTTCCATGTTGTCACAATGCTTGTGATAGTCGTCGCGGCACGCATTCTTCACGGCATCATTGACAGCCAGCGCCGCAGACGCGGAAAACGACAACGACAGCGCGGTAATTGCGATCAAACGTTTCATCTAGTTCCCCCTTAAGAAGAATCGCCCGGCGAAGATGCACCGATCGCGCGGCATAATTTAGCCCGCCTCGCCGTTTTCCTCATTCGTCTCGCTTTCGGTCCCATCGTCCGGGATTCGCTCGACCGAAACGACACGCTCCTCGGCTTCGGTCTTGAAGATGCGCACGCCTTGCGTGTTGCGCCCTGCGATGCGCACGTCATCCACCGGACAACGGATCAACTGGCCACCGTCCGTAACTAGCATGATCTGATCCGAGTGATCGATGGCGAACGACGCGACGAGATTTCCGTTCCGGTCGTTGACGACCATGGCAACGATGCCTTTGCCGCCACGGCCCGACGTCCGGTACTCGTAGGACGAGCTGCGCTTGCCGTATCCCTTTTCGGAAACCGTAAGCACGAACTGCTCCTTAGCGGAAAGTTCGGCGTAACGCTCCGGCGTAAGTTCTGCCGGCGCGTCGTCCCCGTCTTCGGCCTCTACCTCCGCTTCCACAGGAGATTCGGCTTCCTCGCCGGTCTCGCTGCGCCGGATCTGCGCCGCCTGCTTGAGATAAGCGGTGCGTTCGGCGGGAGACGCTTCGGCGTGCGTCAGGATGGCCATCGAGATCACCTCGTCGCCGTCGTCGAGCCTGATGCCACGCACGCCGGAGGAATCACGCCCCTTGAACAGGCGCACCTCGTCCTTGATCAGGAAGCGGATGCAGCGTCCCTGCGCCGTCGTCAGCAGCACGTCGTCCTCGGGCGAAGCGATGGCAACCGACACGATACGGTCCGGCTCCGCGCCCTCTTCCGCGTCGAGCTTCATCGCAATCTTGCCGTTGCGGTTGATGCTTTCGAAATCGGTGAGCGCGTTGCGGCGCACGCCGCCGCTCTTGGTCGCGAAAATGAGTTCGAGCTTCGACCACGTCGAAGTGTCTTCCGGCAACGGCAGGATCGACGTGATTACCTCGCCCTGCGCGAGGGGGAGAAGGTTGATCAGCGCCTTGCCAGAGGCCTGCGGCGTCGCGGCCGGGAGCCGCCACACCTTCATGCGGTAGCACATGCCGCGAGAGGAGAAGAACAGCACCGGCGTATGCGTCGAGGTAATGAAGATCTGCGTGACGAAATCCTCGTCCCGCGTCGACATCCCTGACCGCCCCTTGCCGCCGCGCCGCTGGGCTCGGTAGGTCGAGAGCGGCACCCGCTTGATGTAACCCTTGTGCGAGACGGTGACGACCACGTCCTCGCGCTGGATCAGGTCTTCGTCCTCGACTTCACCCTCGATGTCGACGATCTCGGTTTTGCGCGGCGTCGCGAACTCGTCCTTGATCGCGGTCAGCTCGCCCTTGACGATATCGACGATGCGCGCGCGCGAAGAAAGAATAGCGAGGTAGTCCTTGATCTCCTCGGCGATCTTCTTCAATTCATCGCCGATCTCATCGCGACCCAGCGCTGTGAGGCGTGCGAGGCGGAGATCGAGAATCGCTTTCGCCTGCTCTTCCGAAAGCTTGTAGGTGCCGTCAGATGCAAGGCCATGCCGTGGATCGGCGATAAGCTCGATCAGCGGCGCCATGTCCTTCGCTGGCCAATCGCGCGCCATCAACTGCGCCTTGGCTTCAGCCGGAGAGGGCGAGAAGCGGATCAGCTTGATGACCTCGTCGATGTTGGCGACGGCGATGGCCAGACCCACCAACACATGCGCGCGCTCGCGGGCCTTGAACAACAGATGCCGCGTGCGCCGCGTCACCACGTCCTGGCGGAAGGTCGTGAACGCCTCGATGATGTCGCGCAGGTTGAGCTGCTCGGGCTTGCCGCCGTTGATCGCCAGCATGTTTGCGCCGAACGTCGTCTGCAGGTCGGAATAGCGCCAGAGCTGGTTCAACACCACATCCGCAATCGCATCGCGCTTGAGTTCGATGACGATCCGCATCCCTTCGCGATTGGTCTCGTCCCAGATGTCCGAAATGCCTTCGACGCGCTTTTCGCGCACGAGGTCGGCGATCTTTTCGATCAGCGTCTTCTTGTTGACCTGGTAGGGGATCGCGGTGACGACGAGCGCCTCACGGTCCTTGCGGATTTCCTCCACCTCGACCTTGGCCCGCATGATGATCGAGCCGCGACCCTTGTGATAGGCGGCGAGTGCGCCCGCGCGCCCGAGAATGAGGCCGCCGGTCGGGAAATCGGGCCCCTGGATGATCTGCGTGAGGTCGTCGACGTTCGTTTCCGGATTGTCGAGCATCAGCACGCAAGCGTCGATCACTTCGCCAAGATTATGCGGCGGAATGTTCGTCGCCATGCCGACCGCGATACCGCCCGCACCGTTGACGAGCAGGTTCGGGAACTTGGCCGGCAACACCGACGGCTCCTGCAAACGGTCGTCGTAGTTCGGCTTGAAGTCGACCGTGTCCTTCTCGAGATCGTCGAGCAGGTATTGGGCGATCTTGGAAAGCCGCGCTTCCGTGTAGCGCTCGGCTGCCGGCGGATCGCCGTCCACGGAGCCGAAGTTGCCCTGACCATCGATCAGCGGCACGCGCATGGAGAAGTCCTGCGCAAGGCGCACCAGCGCATCGTAGATCGCGAGGTTGCCGTGCGGATGGAAGTCGCCCATCGTGTCGCCCACCACCTTGGACGACTTCATGTGCTTCTTGTTCCAGTCGAGCCCGAGCCGCTGCATCGCGTAGAGGATGCGCCGGTGCACGGGCTTCAGGCCGTCACGCACGTCAGGCAGCGCGCGGGAGATGATGACGCTCATCGCGTACTCGAGGTACGAGCGTTTCATCTCGTCCTGTATGAGCACGGGGCGGATATCGCTCGGACCTGAGGCGCCGGGCCGGTCGCTGTTGTCTGTCAATGTCGGAGTCCTAGTTGCGGGGGCCGATACGGCAAACGGAACTTGAAATCAGCTCTCATAGAATTGAACCGAGAGCGGCCCTGCCGCGTTCCAGATTCGATGATTGGCAGAGTTTAGCCGACCCATCCCCCGAACCGCAATCCTGGACCGCCCGTCCGAGCCCCCCGCCCACGAGAATCTCCCGGATTTGAGGAGCTTGGCCCGACTTTCTCCCCAGGGATCTTTCGACGCACGGCCGCCAAAAAGTAGTGCTTACATGCGTTCAGTGCTTAGTAGGCGGCTTCTCTTCACCACACGCCAGCACGCCCTATTTTTTCCTCCAAGGAACTGAACATGAAACACATATCGCTTTTTGCAGCCGGTCTCATTGCATTGGCCCCCGCCGCCTGGGCCGACACCACATTTCTTCCCGCCCAGACAGACACCGAATATCTGGCCAAGGATCATCTGATCGGCGCCAAGGTCCACGGCAAGGAAGGCACCATCGTCGGCGACGTCGAGGATCTCATCATCAACGACCAGAATCAGGTCGTGGGCGTCGTGATGGGCACCGGCGGGTATCTCGGCTGGGCCGAGAAGAAGGTCGGTGTCGACCTGGCCTCCCTCAAGTTCGAGGAAAAGGACGGCGCTCTGTTCGTTTCGCTCCCGGACCTGACCAAGGAGACGATCGATTCCGCACCCGACTTCCAGCGCAAGAAGCCTGCGAAGTCGCTGTTCGAGCGCGCCAAGGAGAAGGTCAACGAGTTCTCCGACAAGTCGAAGCCGCAGATCGACGAGGCCAAGAAGAAGGCCCAGGAAGCGCTCGACGCCGCGAAGGAAGCAGCCGGCCCCGCGCTCGAGAAGGCAAAGGAAGCAGTATCCGGCGCCATCGACACCGCTAAGGAAGCTGTCGGCGCATCGCCGGAGACGGCACCGGCCACCCCGCCCGCCGATCCAGCCGCACCGGCCACTCCGGCTCCGGCCAACCCGTAATCGCCGTTTGACGGCTGATCTGCAAAACCCCGCCCGAAATCTCGGGCGGGGTTTTGTGTTTGTTTGAGGCCGTGTCGCGCGCACTCTTCCGGCCACCCGCAAACACGCTTAAACACGGGAAGCACGAGATCGGCACGGCGGGAGGAGCGACACGTGGCAACGGCAGGCTCGACAAGCGTCGTCGTCGTGGCCCTCGTGTGCAACCTCGGCATCGCGTTTGCGAAGTTTGCAGCCGCCGCCTGGACCGGCTCATCCGCCATGCTGTCGGAAGCGATCCATTCGCTGGTCGACACCTCGAACCAGGGGCTCCTGCTGCACGGCATCCGCCGCTCGCGCAGGCCCGCCGATGCGTTTCACCCCTTCGGCTACTCGAAAGAACTCTATTTCTGGAGCTTCGTGGTTGCGATCCTGCTGTTCTCACTCGGCGCCGGCGTCGCGATCTACGAGGGCGTCGAAAAACTGATCGATCCGCGCCCTGTCACCGACCCGATCGTCAACTACGTCGTGCTCGCGGTAGCCTTCGTGCTCGAAGCCATCTCCGCGACCAAGGCCGTGCAGGAATTCAACGGCCGCCGCGGCAGCCTGCCCGCCCTCGTCGCGCTGCGGACGTCCAAAGACCCAGCGCTTTTCACCGTTCTGCTGGAAGACAGCGCAGCCCTCGCCGGCCTGACCATCGCCACCGTCGGCATCGCGATCTCGCACGCCACCGGCTCGCCCACCGCCGACGGCTACGCCTCGATCCTGATCGGCTTGCTGCTCGGCGCCGTCGCGGCCTTCATGAGCATCGAGATCCGGAGCCTCATTGTCGGCGAGGCCGCCTCTCCGGCCGTGCTTCAGGACATCCGCGATGCCATCGCCGCCGAGCAGGGAAGCGGCAAGCCGATCCGCGCCATCAACGACATCCGCACGATGCACTTGGGACCGACCGACATCCTGGTCGCGGTAAGCGTCGATTTCGAAGACGGCGTGACCGCGGAAACCATCGAAAGCACCACGTCACGCGTCGAACGCGCGATCAAGGCGCGCCAGCCCGCAGTGCGGCGCTTTTTCATGGAAGGCCAGTCGAGCACCGATCACGCGGAAACCGAACGCGCCCTTGCCGCAACCCTCGACGACAAAGCCCCGCACACCCCTGCCCCGGTTGCGCCGGCTTCGGAACGGGCCGAGCGCACAGCGCCATCCGCTACGCCGTCACCGATGACCGATACGTCAGCCCGACAGACGTCTTCTGCTCCCGCGCAGCACCTCAGCCGCAAAGAGCGCAAACGCGCCAAGCACAAGCGCTGACGCCTCTACCCAGCTCCCAACCCTAAAACGGAATTTCGCCATCAAACGATTTGGCAACGCCTTTTTCCGGCTTCTTAGGCCCTTCAATACGCTTTTTCTCTTTGGCTGGCGGAAGCTCCCTTGGCCGGGCATCCTCCGCCTTTCTGGCGAGCCCTAGCGCTCCGCAAATACGCTCAACGAGTGGCGTGACAGGCTCTAGCGCATTCTTGGCACCATCACCCATGTAGGTGCAAAGCGTTACCCAAAACTCACCTACCGCGTGAACTGGCGTCCGGTCGAGATCTACCTCAGCCTGCAGCTTATCGATCAACGCAAATAGCCGATCCTTCTTCTCGGCCGCAACATCGGCTGCTTCCACCGTGGCTCGTATCTGCGTAAGCCAATGACTGATTTTCTCTTTGGTGCTCAAATCAAGGCGCACTGTCGTACTCTTCGTGCCGTAGCGGAAGAGAAGCTGTTGGGAAGCCCGAGTGGCCCTCGCGCGGTACATCCGACAACGTTCTTCGGTCCCTTCGTCAGAAGGCCAAGGAAGTTCGAAGTCACCTAGTTCGGTGATGCCGAACTCGGCAGCTGCGGCCGATACTGAAACGGCGTAGTCGTATTCGCTATACTCAGGCCATTCATTTTGGCCACACTCTCGCCGCGCGTCCAGCAGCCGCTTCCTAGCCAGCTGTTCAATCATGCAGAATTTCTGTTCCCGTTCGAGACCAGAGAAGGCTGCAATGTCGTCCGCCGTGATCATAGCAACTCTGCCCCCTTAAATAGACGCTAGGCGTGTCGCCAGAGACAAATGCAGCTGCCGCGCCTAGAACGGGATCTCGTCGTCGAACGGCTTGTCGAGCGCACCACCGCCGCCCTTCGAACCGCCGCCGCCGCCGCTGCGCGAAGCCCGCTTCGGCTCGCTGCTGCCGCCGCCGAACCCGCCGCCGCCACCGAAGCCGCCGCCGGCATCGCCGTAGTCCGAGCCGCCTTCGGAAAGCCCGCTGCCAGCGCCCGAGCGTCCGTCCAGCATCGTGAGCTGGCCGTTGAAGCCCTGCAGCACCACTTCGGTCGAGTAGCGCTCCTGGCCCTGCTGATCCTGCCACTTGCGGGTCTGCAACTGGCCCTCGATGTAAACCTTCGCACCCTTCTTCAGGTACTGCTCGGCCACCTTGCACAGGTTCTCGTTGAAGATGACGACCGAATGCCATTCGGTCTTTTCGCGACGCTCGCCGCTGTTCCGGTCCTTCCAGGTTTCGCTGGTCGCGATCCGGAGGTTGGCGATCGGGCGCCCATCCTGCGTGCGGCGGATTTCGGGATCGCGCCCGAGGTTCCCCACGAGGATCACTTTGTTGACCGATCCGGCCATGTCGTCACTCCTTGGCTGTGGCGCGCCCCGATCAAGGCCGCGAACGGCCCATCACGAAAGCACGGCAAACTCGAATTCCGGCCGGCTCGCGCGGCACTCACCCTGACGGATGCATCGCTGCGAGCGACTCAAGTTGCAGAACCCTACTCGCAATCACGGCCGGCCGGGAAACCCCGTCCGTGGTTGTCCAAAGATTTCTCAATTCGTAGGCGTCGCGCGGGGTTAGAGCGCAAACGTTCGCACGAGTTCCGCACTCGGCGTCGCTTTTCGATCACCCGCTCAGGCGATTCCGCAACAGTTCTCGTTATGTTCTAGCAGGCCACGCCCACTCTGACAACACACTACGGGTTCCGGAAAGCCTCACCCGCCACGCGCAACATCGGCCGCCGCCGACAGATCCTTGAGCGCCTTCGGCAGCACCGTTTTGGAGGCCGGGCAGTCGTCGGCCTTGAGCCGGTCGTAGATCGCGACGAGATCGCCGCGGAACTCCTGCCGCGGCGCGCGCCGGGCGATACCGGTCGCGACGGCGCCATTGCCCCAGCGCGGCCGGCACATCAGCCGCGAGAGATAGTCGGTGATCCGGGGCTTGTAGAGCTCGGGATAGGCCTGCGAGGCAACCGACGCCAGGCTCTGCCACTGCGCGTAGTCTTGCGAGGACCCCCACTTCGCAGCCTCTGCGAGATTGGTCAGCGGCTCCATGAGTTCCGCCACCCGCGCCTTGACGCGCCGGCTGATGATCCGCCCCTCTGAGAATTTGAGATCCGACACGTCCGCGTCCGTGATCGCCGCGATCGACACCCCCGTGAGATCGACGAGCCCTTCGGGATCGGTCGCCGGCGGCACCGTCTTCCACACTTTCGCTTCCCGGAAATCCGCGCCTGTCACACTCGCGCCGATCAGATCCGCTCCGCGCAGCGAAGCCCGATAAAGCACGGCGCCGTCGAGTTTGGCATCGCGGAAGTCGGCGAGATCGAGGTGCGCATAGCTGAGAATCGCGCCCGTCAGATCCGCACTTGAAAAATCGGCCGCCAGGAGATGCGCGCCGGTCAGGTCCGCGCCTTGCAGGTTCGCGACCAGGAAGTTCGCGCCCTGCGCCTGCACGCCGCCGGTGAAATCCACCTTGTCGAGCCGCGCCGACGAGAAGTTCGCGCCTTGAACGAGCGAATAAGGAAGCTCTGCGCCTTCGAGGCGCGCTTCGTCGAGTTTGGCGTTGCGGAGATCGATGCCTGTCATATGCGCCCCGTCGAGGCGCGCGCGCGTAAAGATCGCTCTCCGTGCCGTCGTGCAGTTGGCCGCGTCGCGATCCTCGGTCAGGATCAGCTGCATCGCATCCGCGCACGCGAGCCACGCGCCGCGCAGGTCCGTTCCGCTCAGCGACGCCCCGCGCAGGTCGGCCCCCGTGAGGTCGGCCTGATGCAGATCCGAGCGGTCGAGCTTGGCGAAGCGAAAGTCGCGATCGCGCAGGCTGAGGCTCGGCTCACCCGACGTCTGCTCCTTGTCGACGACCAGATCGGTATCGATCACTTCGAGGTTGCGCTTAAAGACGCCGAGCAGCGCGCCATCCGAGCCGAACGACAACAGCGGCACCGCGAAGCCCGCGATATAGCGCGGCCGCGTCCCAGTCTCGTCCTCGTTTTCGATGCCGAGCACGCGTTGCGTCGCGCGATCGAGCCCCTCGCCGGGAATGGTCGCAACGAAGAACGAGAACAACCACACAGAGAGCAGCACGACGATGGTCGCGACAAAGCTCACTGGATGCGCCGACGTGGTTCTGAGGAAAGCCTGCATGAACGACGTCTCGGCCCGCATCAGGAACACGCCGATCGAAATCAGCATCGCGATATCGACGAGCAGCGCCACCCGATGCGTCCACGTGATACCGACGTCGTGGTAGGGCAGGAACACCACCTGAATGTAGATCAGCAGCACCACCGGCAGCACAACGAGCGTCAGCCAGCTCATGCCATGCAGGAATGCGCTCATCACCCGGCTGCGATATGGCCCCGCGATCGCTTGCACGAAGAAGAAATTATTGAGTTCAAGCCGCAGCGGATGCGTGCGCTTGTCGGTCGCCTCCAGCAGCCGGATCGCATAGTCGAATTCCAGCGTCTCGCGGGCCAAGAGCGTCAGTTGCGACACGAGCCCGAGGTGCATCAGCACCAGCACGATCGGCGCGAACTGGAAGAACTGGGTGAGCTGGATGTTGACCTGCAGGATCGGCAGCGAAACCGGCGTTTCCAGCAGCAGGTCCTTATGGGTGACCCCGGCCACCGCGATCATGAGGTAGGCCATGATGGCCAGGAAGATCAGCCAGCCCGTATGTGCGGTGTCGCTCGAGCTGTTGACGGCCTCGAGCAGGCTGTACGGGTTGACTGGCGTTTCACCCTCTGGCGCGCCACGTGTCAAATCCGTCATACCTGCAACCCTCGATAAAATACGCGTACTGACATGCGCCGACATTAAAGGAGAAAGTGTGTCGGGAAGCCAAGGCACCCGGGAACGATCGGCACGACTTTCCCCCGCCGTTGTGGCCGCCTGGACGCAAAGTCGCGGCAGAAAACCAGCCTACGGCCTTGGCATAGCAGGCTTTACCGTTGCCGACATCGCAAAGGGAAGTTAACAGAGAGGGAAGGGTGAACTTGCCCGGCTCGCAATGCGCCGGTCCGCCCGAGGGGTCAAGACGGATACGTCTCGTGTACGATTGCAAGAAGTGTCCCGGCTATTGCTGCTCATATCCGCTGATCGCACTCGATAAGCGCGACGTCGAGCGCCTCGCCCGCCATCACAACATGGGGTTCGAGGAAGCCCGCCGCGCTTTCACGCGGGAAGCCCACGGGCGCAAGTATGCGATGAAGCGGAAGAAAGATCGCCACTTCGGCGCGATTTGCCGTTTCTTTGACACCGCCAAGCGCCACTGCACGATCTATAAGGCGCGCCCCGCCGTCTGCAGGTCATTCCCGGGCAAGGGACGCTGCGGATACTACGACTTCCTGAGTTTCGAGCGCCGCTCGCAGGAGGATCCGAACTGGGTTGCCGTGACCACCAACACCTAGCCTCGGTAATCCGGGCGTCCCGCACCTGCACGAATCAGAATAGATTGGGTCATTCAATGCGTTACGGTCTGGGGGGTAACCCTGGAACGAAACGCGTTTAAGTAAATTGTTAAGCGTCCTTTATTTATGATGCGCGCTTGGTCGCCGGGTGTTATGGGGCGGCCGCATTGAGCGCCGACGCTTCGGTTGCTTGAGCAACGGCCGAAGCCGACCAAACTTGTGTCGCTCACAAGGAGACGACCATGACTCTCACGACGCGCGCCGCGACCGCTGTCGCCGTCCTTGCGGTGGCTGCCATCCCGGTCGGCGCCCTGACCCTCACGGGCACCTCGTCGAAGCCCGTTTCCGTCGCGGTCGACACCGGCGCAGCTATGGACCACGCCCCGGCCGAGAGCCTTTCGCGCTTCGTCGCCGAAAACGCCACCGTAACCGCAGACGACGACGTGCTCGTCACTGTCGCCGCGATCCCACAGGCCCAAAGCCTCGTCCCGCAGAACCCGATGACCGACCCGTCGGAAGCCGCAGCATCGATTGCAACCGGCGCATTGCCTGACGCGACACCCACCGAAGCTGAGCCGGCCAAGCCCGCCGCCAAGTCCCGCCGCCCCATCCGGCAAGCCCAGAAGAAGGGCGGTCCCTCTTCCGGCAGCTTCGAAATGCTGTTCTCGGGCCCCAAGAGCAAGTAGCGGATAAGAAGCGCCGGGCTTGTACCCGGTACACGCGCGCTGGCTTCGCCTGCCATGAAATCAAAAACCGCGGATCGGGCGGACCCGATCCGCGGTTTTTCAGTTAAACAAACGACGCTGACGCGATCACCCCGTACCCGCCGTGCACTTGGTCTCGCACGGAACCTCTTCGCGCTTGTCCACCGAGCCGCGCATCGGCGACATGACCTCGCGGAAGCACTTGCCGCCCTCTTTGACCACGCGCACGAGCTGCGTCTTGCTGACGAGCGTCTGGCATACGACCTCGAGGCTCTGCGCAACCCGCGTTCCCTGTCGCCCGGCCTCATCCGCCCGCGCCGCGCCCATGATGAGATCGAGGAAGCCCGAAGGCGGCACTTCACCCGGCTTCTGCAGCTGATTGTAGGCAATCCACTCGTAGGTCGACTTGCCGTCCGACGTCGAAACTTTGAGCGAAATATCCCCGGTGCTGGCGCACGCGCCGGCATCCACCTTGGTTCCTTGCGACGTCGAGAGCGCCTTGTACTCGATCTGGCAGTCGATATTCCGCTCCCAGATCTCGTATTGGGCGAGGCGATGCGAAACCTGCGTGAACGGCACCTTGTACTGCCACGCGTGATAGGCCGTGATCGCCGTCGGAACCGCACCGACGATCGTCACCACCAGCGCGGCCGTCTTGAGAAACGGTACGAAACGCTGCACCGGGCCTAAATGCGGTTCGTCGGCTATACCTCGATCTGTCATCGGTCTCGCTCCCTCGAAGGTCGTTGCTTTGGACATTGTGCGCGGCGCTCGCTTCGTATGCGAAATCTCTCGCCGCTGTGTGACACGCCCTGCCTGAACCAGGCTTGAGCGAAGAGTTCATATGCCGTTCAGGTGATCGGAACGTCCTGCCGAAACTAGCCTCACAGCCGGACATTGGCCATTGGGTATACTTATGTGTAAGGCAGCTTGCGGGCGCCGCGCCTGCGCATATTTCTAAAACCAGACCCACAAACGGAAATCTGGAACGGCGAAAGCGAGGCCCGCGCTCGAGAGCGCGTCGCTTTCCCGAAAGGATCAGTCATGCGCAAACTTGTTGTTGCCCTCCTGCTCACAGCCGCCACGCTAGGCACGACGTCCGCCCTCTCCGCGTCATCGGCCGCCCCCGTAAACGACCCCAAAGTCGCCTCGTCGGACGACGGCAAATACTTCGATGCGGACGGCAATCCCACCTACAAGATCGGGCCGAACGACACCGTCGATTGGTACACGTTCTCCGGCTACCGGCGCTTCAACGGATCCTGCGAGGTGTGCCACGGCTTCGATGGATCCGGATCGAGCTTCGCGCCGGATCTCACACAGTCCCTCAAAACCATGAGCTACAGCGATTTTCAGAATATCGTCATCAACGGCAAGAAGGACGTGAATACGGCCCAGAGCCTGGTCATGCCGCCGTTCGGCGAAAACAAAAACGTGATGTGCTACCTCGACGACATCTACGTCTACCTGCGGGCCCGTGCTGACGGAGCGCAAGGCTCGGGACGCCCGGCGGCTCACGAGGACAAGTCGAAGACCGCAACAGCCAACGAAAACGACTGTATGGGTCCTTAGGGACCTGGGAAAAACCCCTAGCCGAAACCCATAATGGTTCCCACAGACGGCACCGGCCGGAATGGTTGTCTCATGCTTGCTTCCTAAATTTCCTGACGATCGCGGCAACGACCGCGGGACCGATCACAAACCATGGAGAGGAAGCATGTTCCATTTCAAAGCCTCGTGCATTGCCATCGCTGCAGCTGCTTTGCTCGCAACGCCTGCCGCGGCGTTGACCATCGAAAACCAGGATAAGGCGGAGCTGAAGGTCGGCATCGATGAAGGCAATGTTGAGCACGTTGAATCCGTCGCCGCCGGCAAGAGCGCGGACCTGTCCGCCAAATGCAAGGACGGTTGCGGCCTGACCGGCCCATGGGGCTTCTCGTGGATGGCGAAGCCCGGCGACAAGCTGACCTTCAAGGACGCCAAGCTGAATGGAGCCACCGTCGTCGAGGGCTCGGTCACCCAGTAGTCGAACGCAAGGCTATCTTTCTGGCCAATCGATAGACCGGGATTGCGAGGTGTCGCCCCCAAACCGACCATGACAGTGTGGTTCCGGTCTTGTTAGAAACCGCGCACCCCCGACGCGGTCCCGCGGTGCGAAAGCACCCCAATTACAGGGTCGGGCGCAAAGGTTGATCCCGCCTGAAGCGCCCGGCCCGGCCCTGTGCGAAGGAATGAATTCCGCATCCCAAAAAGCCGAAGTCACATCTATAAAAAGAATGAGCCCCGTCGCGCACTCGGCCGATCGGGGCTCTCTGTCTTCGATAACCTACCCAGCTGAGCCGGGCTTATGAGGCGAGGCTCTGGCACCGCGGCCCAGATCTTGACCGGGTCTCCGCCCTCGCATGAAGTTCGACAATGTTGATCTTGGAAGAACCTGGATCTGCGGAGCCTAAGCTGCAGCAGCTCGCCTTATCCAAGTCTGGACCTCGCTTCAGCGCGGGGTCCGGCAAGGTAACCAGGTGGCGTCATGCTCCCTCCATTCGCTGTTGATCCGAGACCTCGTGTCCGCTTGCAGCCGACGAGCGGCGATCAAGCCAACAAGCTCGAGGTCTGAGCTCCTAGGACAGCCGTCCTCACAACCGGGGGTGCTGCGGGCCTTATTGAACGGGACCACCCATTCCAGGGAGACCGAAGGCAGCGACAGCCGTCACCCATGAGATTTGGCCTCTAAACCTTTGCTGTCAAGGGTCAAACGTCGTTGCATTGCGAGAGCTTCGAGCGGCTCCGATCAACACCGCGACGACGAGAGAGTTCTCGGGCACATGCGCATCTTCGGCTATCAGTAGACCGATAGACAGCACCCTGGAGAATGCCAATAGCCACTCTTCTCCGCACCGCTTCCCGCCGCCATTGGATGGCTCGTTTTCCTGCCAGCAAGAATTTCTCCATTCCGATGGAACTCGGAGGCGGGATAGCTATTAGGAAACAGCCCCTTTTCCCTCCAACGACCCGTCGCCAACACCCGGTGCGACCGTCCTTCGATCGGCTTTAGCATTGGATCGTCTGCGTGACATCGGAACAAATCGACCAGCTGCAAGGCCGCATCAAATCCCTTGAAGAAGAAAATTCGCGGCTAAAATCAGCCTCTTCCCATGGTAGCCAGCTCGATCTTAGCGCTGAGCGCTATCGCACCCTCTTCGACTCGATCGACGAAGGCTTTTGCATCATCGAATTCCTCGACGGCCCGCATGGCGTCCTCAGCGACTACATTCATATCGAAGCCAATGCCGCCTACGCCCACCACGCCGGCATCCCGAATGTCGTCGGCCAGAAGGTCCGCGACATGGTACCGGACGAAGCCGACGCGTGGGTCGAGCTCTATCGCGGCGTGTTGCTGACCGGGGAAGCGATCCGCTTCGAGCGCGAGTTGATCGCGACCGGCCGCTATCTCGCCCTATCGGCATTCCGCATCGAGCCGCCGAGCCTGAAACAGGTCGCAGTCCTGTTCCAGGACGTGACGGAGAGAAAGCGGGCAGAGAACGCACTTCAAAAACTGAACGAAACCCTCGAAGCGCGGGTTGCCCACGCTTTGGCGGAGCGCAAGCTTCTGGCGGACATCGTCGAGGCAACGGACGCCTTCGTTCAGGTTCTCGACAACAACTACAGATGGATCGCGCTCAATAGCGCCGCAGCGCTGGAGTTCGAGCGCCTGTTCGGCGTCCGCCCGACGGTTGGCGACAACCTGCTCGCGCTTCTCGAACGCTTCCCCGTGCAGCAAGCCGTTGCCCAAGCGCTCTGGCAACGCGCTTTTTCCGGGGAGTCATTCATGGAGGTTGCCGACTTCGGCGAGCAAGCCAAACGGAAATACTACGAAATGCGCTTCAACCCGCTTCACGACGAGAATGGCCAGCGGGTCGGCGCCTATCAATTCGTCTACGATGTCACCGAGCGACTGAACGAACAGGCGAGATTCAAAGCAGTCGAAGAAGCGCTCCGGCAGTCGCAGAAAATGGAGGCGGTCGGCCAGCTCACCGGCGGCATCGCCCACGACTTCAATAACATGTTGGCCGTCATCCTGAGCAGTCTGCGGCTCGCCGAACGGCGCATGGCGCGCGGCGACTTCAACATCCAGGAATTCCTCAGCGGCGCCGTAAAAGGCGCCGAGCGCGCAGCGACCCTTGTTTCGCGTCTCTTGTCGTTTTCGCGTCAGCAGCCGCTGTCGCCGCAGCGGACCGACGCCAACAAACTCCTCGGCGGCATGGAGGACGTTCTCCGGCGCACGATCCCCGAAAGCATCACGATGGAGTTCGTCAGGGCCGGCGGATTGTGGAGCACCCACGTCGACCCCCACGGCCTCGAGAGCACGCTACTCAATCTGACGGTCAACGCCCGCGATGCCATGCCGGAGGGCGGCAGGCTGACTTTCGAAACCGCCAACGCTCATCTCGACGACCCTTACGCCGCCGCTCATGCCGACATCACCGCCGGGCAATACGTTCTGATTGCCGTGACCGACAACGGGATCGGAATGCCGCCGGAAGTCATCGCCCGCGCGTTCGAACCGTTCTTCACCACCAAGGAGGTCGGCGCCGGTACCGGCCTGGGCCTCAGCCAGGTCTATGGCTTCACCAAGCAGTCCCGCGGACACGTCAAGATCTACAGTGAGCAGGGCGTCGGCACGACCGTAAAACTCTATCTGCCGCGATTGATCGAAAAGCACGCCGCAGACCAGGAGCCGGTCGAGCGGCCCCAAGCTCAGACCAATGGCGAGGGACAGCGCGTGCTGGTCGTCGAGGATGACGACGACGTACGCCGCCTCACCACCGAAATGCTGAGGGAACTAGGCTTTTCGGTGCTCTCCGCGAGCAACGGACGCGAGGCCTTGGTGTTGACCGACCGACATCCGGAAATCGTGCTTCTTGTTACCGACGTCGTGATGCCTGGTATGAACGGCCGCAAGCTCGCCGACGAAGCCTTGCAGCGCCGGCCGGGTCTCAAAGTCCTGTTCACGACCGGCTACACCCGTAACGCGATCGTCCACAACGGTGTGCTGGACGACGGCGTCGAGCTCCTGCCCAAACCGTTTTCCCTCGAAGCCATATCCGCCAAGATCACCAAGCTTCTTAAAACGGGAACGCCGCCATGATGCCACCGGATTGCATGTCCGAGTGCTCGGAAAACCGCCCATCATAGCTCACCTTCACATCCATGCCCGCCGCGTTCTTCCGATCGTGAGGAGGAACAACCGCCCCCGCCGGTTAGAACTTAACGTCCAGATTGGCGCGCACCGTTTGATCGACGACACCGGATCCATACTGTCCGTTGGTCGAGAAGCCCAACGTAGCCGCGGGCGATAGCGCGAAGTCGAGGCCGGCTTCGACCACCACGACATCCTCCGCGATCGGCACGCCGCCGATCGCGAAGGCATTGCCACCGGAAGCAAAGCGAACCGATGAAGACGGAGTGATGTCGCCGAAGCCATGCCGCCAGCCGATTGCCCCCTTCGCCGAGGCCGAAAAGGCCCCAAGCGAGAAGTCCACACCAGCCCGCATCCCAAGCGTAGTGAAGGCCGTATCCACGCTGCCGCTTCCGATCGCGAGTGCAGCGTCTCCCCCGGTCTCGCGGAGGCTGTCGGAGCCGAGATTGACGTAGGCAACCTGCCCGAACGGCTCGTAGCGAACGCCAGCGGCCCGGAAACCAAATCCAAGCTCCGAGAAAACCTGAAACGTGGCCGCATCGAATTGACCGGTCGCTTTGTCCGAGAAGCTCGGCAGCACAATAGTGCGCGAAACGTCAGCGTCGTGCCACGTGTACGCGCCACCGGACCGCCACGCGAGCGCTCCCCACTGCCGGCCCCCGTAGAGACCGAGCGAATAATTATCGCTTTCGCCGGAAGAGCGCCTTTCATCCGCGTCGAAATCGGTGCGGCTATAAGCGGCGATCGCACCGACACGCCACACATCGAACGCACGTGCGTCCGCGCCGACGATGATGCCGCCCGTCGCCCGGTCGAGCTTCGCGGCGTTGCCATCGCCATCGGTCTGACCCCAGGAGCCGAAGCCATGCCCCCATGCGGCCAGGCGATCGCCGCCAGGCAGCGCGCCGCCTTCAAACGCCGTACGCAGGCGATCGAGCGCAGCGGCCCGCACAAAGCGGCTGTCCTCGATGAACGCACTGCGCGCCGACGCATAGATTTCGCCGGAAAGCTGGTCAAACGCGTGCTGCGCTTGTGGCACCGTCAAATACAGAACGGCATCGTAAATTGAGTTTCCGACTCCGAGGCTGTCTGCTCCGTCACCCGTCGCGACCTGATTGGGCGTCGCGCCCACCGATCCGAAGCCGAACGCATTGCGCGTCAGCGTGAGATAAGCGTTGTTGGCGTCGTAGGTCAGCGCCGGATTGAGAAAGGCATAGTTGGAGGTGACACTGTCGAAAGACCCCGCAAGCCCTCCCGCAGCAGTGAGGATCGTGTAGGACGTCGAAGCGGCATAGAGCCCGGCTTCAGCGAGCACCCGCACTTGGCCGCCGTTGAGAGTTGCTAGTCCCGTCACGTCGAGGCGATCCGACTGGCCGGCGGCATTCGCCTCCACCTCGTAGATCGAACCAGCGTTGAAGTCGATATCGCCCGATATGTTGAGGGTTCCGATCGAAAGCCCCGGCGCCACCACACCGCCGGCAGACACGAACGTGCGCCCAACCGTTCCGTTACCATTTAGAACGCCATGGCTTCCGATGCTGATCCGCCCGTCGACTAGGCCGCCGTTCGAAACTGTAAGCTGTCCGTCTCCGCCCAATCCGACAATGAGAAGTTCGCTACCAAGATCCCACACGGAATTGGCGCCCGTCACGAGCGCCATGCCCGACCCCGTCCCATAACGGCCGATGATACCGCCCTCGCTGACGACCTGCGCACCGTCTTTGATCGTGAGGGCACCCTCGCCGCCCCCACCAACCCACAGATCGCCGGAGTTGGTCCACGTCGAACCGGATCCGGATACCGTCACCGAACCCGACGATTTTTCACCTTCTGCAATGAAGGCGCGATGGTTGGTCACTAAGGCCCCATTGGCAATGGACAGGGTGCCCTGGCCTTCCACGCCGACAGCCAGGTTGTTTGCGTTGTCCCATCTCGAGTCCGCGCCATCCACACTCACCGAGCCTGAGGATCCCGCGTACCGGCCGACTAGGCCTGTGGAATTGCTGACAACGCCGCCGTTGGTGATGTTCAGAGTGGCCGTGCCTTCTCGCCCGACGAACAGGTTGCCGGAGTTGGTGAGCGCTGAACCGGACCCGTCCACGGTCACCGTACCGGTGGACGCACTATAGAAGCCGAGCGTCGTGACGACCGAGGAAACCGTGCCGCCGGTATTCACATTCAAGACACCCGTGCCTTGATATCCGACGAACAGTTCGCGCGAGTTCGTCCAGGAAGCACCGGTGGTCACATTGACCGTGCCGCTGCCCGCAGCCCGATTGCTGAGGTATCCGTCCTGGCTCGTGACAACTCCGTCGTTTTGGATCGTCAAGGTGCCGGTTCCGGCAAACCCGAGCTCCATATAGGTCGCGACCGCCCACAGCGAGCCGGCGCCGCTCACGGTAGCCGAACCGACATCATTGAGCCCGATATCCGCAGATTGGCTCGTGAGCGTTCCCGCGTTGTAAATCGACAGGCTTCCACCCGCCGCCGAAACGCTGATCCGAACCACTTCTGCGTATTCGTTGGAGCCGTTGATGACAGGCCAGCCCGCGCCTTGCGTGTTGATGAAGACCGAGGTCGAGCTTGTCGGAATGGTGTTCGTGTCCCAGTTGGCCGTGCTGCTCCACGTGTCTGAAAGTGCACCGGTCCATTCATCGGCCGCCGAAGGCCTCCCCATTGCCGCCACGGCGAGAGCCAGCACGGAAACGGCGCAAAGCCACGGGCGAACCGCCCCACGCTCTGTCGCACTTCGCCCAGCGATCGTCTTCGACGCCATCTTGCCCTCTTGCATGAACCCGCTTGCGGCCTTCGACTCGACCCGGCCTATGGGATGCAAGATAAGGATCGCGCCCCGTCCGTATTGACGCTCCGCGACCTCGGCCTTGTTGCCACGCGACCTCGCACATGAAATCCCGGCAATGTGCCAAAAGTGCTTCAGTTTCAGCACTCAATCCGCCGCGCGGGTTGATCGGTCACGAGCTACGTGCTCATTTGTCGGCATACAGACACTGCAGGATGCGCAATGGAGACAGACTCGTCGCAGCCGGCTCCGTCGCTCAGCTTCTCCGCTGTCGGCGCCCCGGACCGCAAACGGCTTTCGGCACTACGGGACTATCTTTCCGACATGATGCGGACCGAGGTGGAGGCCCTGGCTTCCGACGCTCCGTTCGAGTATGCGGCTGGCCTGCGGGTCGTTCCCGGCGCGAGCTGGGGAACCGCGATCTCCTCCCCTGTCGCCACCACCCGCACCGCCAGCCTCATCAAGGACGGCTGCGATGATCTGATGCTGGTGATGCCGCAATCGCGCATGACGCTTATCGCGCCCGGAAAAGACGATCTCGTCATCCAGCCAGGCGATGCAGTGCTACTCTCCAAAGCCAGGGAAATGCGGGTGGTCCTTCACGAGCGCAGCGCTTGCTGGGCGTTGAGCGTCGCCCATCGCGACATCGCGCGCTTGGCGCCGCAGCTCGGCGCGGCACCGATCCTGGCGATCCGCAACGACGTATCCATGTTGTCGTTGCTCGCCCGCTATGGGAGCTTACTAGAAAACGATCCTTTGGTCGGCTCGGCCGTCCAGGCAATGGCCGCGCGCCACCTGCAGGACATGCTGGCATTGGCGGTCGGCGCCTCCGCCGACTTTCAGGAGCAAGCCGCCCAGACAACGCTCGCATCAGTCCGGTTGAAGGCACTGGAAACTGACGTCTTGGCCCACCTGGGCGATACCAACCTCAGCCTCGAATGGATCGCCGCCCGTCAGAATGTTTCGCCGCGCCATTTGCAACGCCTGCTTGCCCGCAATGGCACGAGCTTTTCGGATCTGGTGCGTCGGGCGCGCGTATCACGGGCCCGCGCCATGCTGGAGAGTCCGCACAATGCCGGCCGCTCGATCCTGTCGATCGCCCTCGAATGCGGGTTTCCCGAAGCCTCGGCCTTGAACCGCGCGTTCCGGCAGGAATACGGCCTTACCCCCGGCGAGGTCCGCTGGCGCCGTTGATGCCGTTCGGCCTGGATCAGCCGCGCGAGACCAGCACACCCTCAGCGGCTTTCCGCCGCCCCGCGGGCACGGGCCTGAAAACCCGCCTTCCCCACCCTATATAGCGGCGTCCCTATCAATATTTGCCCCCGCGCCGTTGGGTTGCATTGCCGCCGCACGGCCGGCACGCTACGTAGAGCCTGATCGCTCGAGATGCTGGCACGACATTGACGTCAAACGCCGCCGACGCGCGCATCAAGAGCGTGAATCAGTCTCTAAAAAAAAAACTTAGAGCGCGTTCGCGCGAACGGCAGTGTACGAAAGAGCGAACGTGCTCGGAGCACCATGAGCAAATCCCCGAAGAAATCCGCACCCCGCCCCGGCTCCGACTTGATGAAAACCATCCATGTCCGGGGTGCGCGCGAGCACAACCTGAAAAACGTCGACCTCGAGGTCCCGCGCGACGCCCTCGTCGTGTTCACCGGCCTTTCGGGCTCCGGCAAATCCTCGCTCGCCTTCGACACCATCTATGCCGAGGGCCAGCGCCGTTACGTCGAAAGCCTCTCGGCCTACGCCCGCCAGTTCCTCGAGATGATGCAGAAGCCGGACGTCGACCACATCGACGGCCTCTCGCCCGCCATCTCGATCGAGCAGAAGACGACCTCCAAGAACCCGCGCTCGACCGTCGGCACCGTCACCGAAATCTACGACTACTTGCGCCTCTTGTTTGCCCGCGTCGGCGTTCCTTACTCGCCGGCGACCGGCCTCCCCATCGAGAGCCAGACCGTCTCGCAGATGGTCGACCGCGTGCTTGAAATCCCCGGCGGCACCCGCCTCTACCTGCTGGG
>OFDN01000016.1_pt1 | contig 259136 bp, 219 predicted proteins | sample 1520971 | NCBI WGS metagenome assembly OFDN01 (sample SAMEA94257418, study PRJEB24077) | hot springs metagenome | biome: Aquatic biome; feature: Geographical feature; material: Water | place: India | collected 2012-06-12 | depth 5 m
TGGCCAAATAGTGAATGGTATTGTCGACGGTAATACCCAATGCAATACTGAATACTAATATGGTCGAAGGTTTCAGTGGAATGTCCATGAATCCCATGATTCCGGCAGTCATGATCTGTGGAATGATGTTGGGCACGAATGATATCACTACCATGCGTGCACTCCAAAACATGATGGCCATTAAAAGCGAAATAATACCAATCCCTAACAACAAACTGCTGAACAGGTCACCCACCAAATAATTAGTTCCTTCAAGGAAAATGATAGATGTCCCAGTGAGTGTCACATGGTATTTATCAGATGGGAAAATGCTGTCGATTTGTGGCTTGATATCCTTCATCAAGCGATCCATTTCTTTAGTGCCGATATCTGCAACCTGTGCAGTGACGCGTGTCATGGTCTTGGTGCTATCCAAGAATGATTTTTCCAACCCTTTTGAGTTGTAGTCATTTTGTAGATATGGCCCGATAAAACTTTGCTCATTGCGTGTGATCAAACGATAGTATTCTGGATCGCCGTTGTAAAATGCTTGTTTGATGAATTTACCCGCATCTGCAATGGAAAGAGATCGCGAGAAAGGATGTATGACGGTGTCTTCTACTTGTAGCGTATAATTCGTTAGCAAGTCTTGAAGCTCTTCGATTTTTGCGAGGTTGCGATCTTTTGTAATCTGGCCTTTTTTCTGGCCATCTACCATGATTTCAAAAGGCATCACACCATGGAAGTTGGATTCAAACCATTTCAAATCTGTAATTACACGATCCTCATCCGGCAAGTCATCTACTATATTTCCTGTGGTGTGTACCATGGTCACACCGACAATACCTAGCACTACAAGAATGGTTGTGATAATGTAAACTGCTTTTCTACGATAAGTGACAACTCTCACGAGTGCATCGAGAATTTTTTCTAACCATGGAGTACTCAGGTGTCCAAGGTGTTTCTCTGTGGGAGGACTTAGGTAGCTATATGCAATAGGGAATATCAGCAATGACAAAAAGAACACTGCCATTGAATTGATCGTAGCAATGACACCGAACTGTTTCAATAGATCACTTGATGTGAAAATGAAAGTGGCAAAACCGACGGCAGTGGTAGCATTGATCATGAAGGCTGCCGCTCCTGCTTTCTGCACTACACGCGCTAAAGCACGCGTTTTATTACCATATCGCTTATATTCTTGATGGTATTTTGTGACCAGATAAATACAGTTTGGTACACAGGTCACAATCATCAGCGGTGGCATCAATCCCATGAGGGCCGTGATGGGATAATCAAACAAAGCAATGCTTCCCATTGCCACAACTACCGCCACAATCACCACGCTCATCACCACAGTAATCACCTTTAAACTTCTAAAGAAAATATACAAGAGGAGCACACAGATCAACGCAGAAAGCAAGGTGAAGAAACGAAGCTCTGCTTTGATCTTCGTGGTCATTTCTGTGCGGATGTAAGGCAGTCCTGAAAGGTGTGTTTTAACGCCTGTCTCTGCTGTGAATTTATCCGTGAGATTAACGATTTGTTCTACTGCATTTCCTCGGTTTTCACTGTTGAATAATTCGGCATTTACAAATACCATCATCAAACCAGACTCTGTGCTGTCGTTGTACAACAATCCGCGGTAGAAAGGAAGACTGTAAATTTTTTCACGTATGGCATCTACTTCTGTTTGCGTCTCTGGAAGCTTGGGTACTATTTGCTCAAACTTGAAACGCTGAGCGGTTGTGTCTTTATAAAGGCTGTAGCAATGTGCTGTAGAGAATATGGAGTCAACCGAATTTTTCTTGGCACCGTCTACATCCACTTGAATTTTCTTGAGGTCATTGCCCAATTGCTTCCACTTCCTGAAATTTTCAAGTTTCCAGATGTTAGGGTCTCTGTATCCAATTACGAGTACGTTTCCATCTTCAGAAAACTGCTTTACAAAACGGTCATACTCGATGTATGTGCTGTCATCCTTTGGAAGGACTCCTGCAAACTTGTAGCTCATTCTTACGAATTGAGCTTCGTATGCCATGAACGCAGTGAATGCGATGAGTACGATGGCAAGAGGTAGCCTATATCGAAGTATGGATGCGCCTATTTTTCCCCACATAGAATTATAATAATGCACAAATTAAAGGCATCTCGGCGAATTGCTGCCCATTTTTTAAGTTAGAATTCATCACAACTGTTTATATACATTTGTCCATTATTATAAAAAACATCAATTATATGTCTAATAATCATCACGCTCAGGTAGATGCCTTCATGTCGAAGGTAAGGGCAATGAACCCCAATGAACCTGAATTCTTGCAAGCAGTGCAAGAGGTGGCAGAGGCTGTTATTCCATTTATGGATGCACATCCTAAATACAAGGAAGCTAAAATTCTAGACCGTATCGTTGAACCTGAGCGCACCATTATTTTCCGTGTGCCATGGGTGGATGATAAAGGTGAGATTCAAGTAAACCGTGGTTACCGTGTGGAGTTTAACTCTGCTATCGGACCATATAAAGGTGGTCTTCGTTTCCATCCTACTGTTAATCTCTCAGTGCTTAAATTCTTGGGATTTGAGCAAATCTTCAAAAATTCTTTGACTACTCTTCCAATGGGCGGTGGTAAAGGTGGATCGGATTTCGATCCAAAAGGAAAGAGCGACCGTGAGGTAATGGCATTCTGTCAAAGCTTTATGTCAGAACTTTCTCGCCACATTGGTGCAGATACAGACGTTCCAGCCGGCGATATCGGTGTAGGAGGTCGTGAGATCGGATTCATGTTTGGACAATACAAGCGTCTTCGCAATGAATTCACAGGTGTACTTACTGGAAAAGGCCGCAACTGGGGTGGTTCATTGATCCGTCCTGAGGCTACAGGTTATGGCACTGTTTATTTTGCTCAAGAAATGCTCGCTACAAAAGGCCAAGACTTCAAAGGCAAGACTGTAGTGGTTTCTGGATCAGGTAACGTGGCTCAGTATGCTATTGAAAAGGCAACTGAACTCGGAGCAAAAGTGGTTACTGCTTCTGATTCTTCAGGATATGTTTATGACGCAAACGGTATCGATGCGGATAAACTCGCTTTCTTGATGGAATTGAAAAACGTGAAGCGTGGACGTATTAAGGAGTATGCTGATAAATACGGTGCGGAATTCGTTGCAGGTAAAACTCCATGGGGAGTGAAATGCGACATCGCTTTGCCATGTGCTACACAGAACGAATTAAACGGTGATGATGCTAAAGCCCTTGTAGCAAACAGTTGTACGTGTGTTGCTGAAGGTGCAAACATGCCATCAACTCCAGAGGCGATTGAAGTTTTCTTGGAAAAGAAAATTCTATTCTCTCCTGGAAAGGCTTCTAATGCTGGTGGTGTTGCTACCTCTGGTCTTGAGATGTCTCAAAACTCCCTTCGTCTTTCGTGGTCACGTGAAGAAGTAGATCAGCGCTTACATGGTATCATGAAGAGCATCCACGCGGCATGTGTGCAGTATGGAAAAGAAGGTGACTCTATCAACTACGTGAAAGGTGCAAACATCGCAGGCTTTGTGAAAGTGGCTGATGCCATGATCGACCAAGGTGTGGTATAATATTGCATTTAAAATAAAATAGGAAAGCGCCCGTTTACGGGCGCTTTTTTTATTTAAGTGATTCTTTTTGACTCAGATATCTTTTTTATAAAGAAAAAAAGAATACCTTGTGCTAACCTTTTGAAAACCAAATCTCGATGAACAAAAAACTTTACCCCTTGGTATTGATGCTTTTCATTTCTGCAAAAGCATTTACCCAAACCCCATTTTGGACAGAGGATTTTGGAACAGGATGCAACGCCGAACAACTCGCTTCGAGTTATGCAGGACCTAATGGAACATGGACCATCGTAAATACGGGTACCAATCAAACCGCTGCAAACTCCTGGTTTATAAGTGCTACAGAAAATGGTAATGCAGCTGGAGAATGCGGCAGCGGTTGCGGAAATGACCGATCGCTGCATCTTGGTGCATTGAATTCTCCCCTAGGCTCTGATCTCGGAGCTGCTTATTATGAAGGCTTACAAGGTTTCTGCGGTTTTCTACCGTGCGCGGCTACCAATAAGCGCGTTGAATCTCCCACGATAAACACAACAGGAATCTTTGATATTACCATTTCTTTCAATTATATCGAAGGTGGAAATGACCTAGATAATGCGACACTTTGGTTGTATGATGGCATTTCATGGAACTTATGGCTAGATTTAGGAAAAACGTTCTCTGCAGGTTGCAGCCCACAAGGTCTTTGGACAGGTTTCAACGCCGGCTTGCCTTCGTATGTCAACAATAATCCCAATGTGAAAATTGGATTTCAATGGACCAATAACGATGACGGAGACGCTACCGATCCCAGCTTTGCTGTTGACGATATCGTCTTGGCTTCAGAAGACGCCGTCGATAATATTCCTCCACAGCTTACTTGCTTACCCGCACAGAATGTTTCGGCCAATGATGATTGTCAATTTATTCTACCGAACTTCCTTCCTCAAATTGAAGTGACAGATAATGTGGATCAAGATGTGGAGTTGACTCAGAGTCCTGCAGGTCCCGTTGCAATTGGCATTGGGTTGACCGAGGTAACGATCACCGCGACGGATGATGCGGGGAATTCTTCTTCATGCATTATTGAAGTTTTGGTAAATGATGCCACGCCTCCCGTGCTTACATGTCCTAATAATGTGCTCGTCGTTTCTACGAATGGTGTGGATGCCTTCGTAGACGTGCCCGCTGCGATGGCGCAAGACAACTGCACCGCAGTGACACTTGTTAATGACTATAACAATACTTCAAATGCCGATGATACCTATCCACTCGGTGTGACAATTGTAACTTGGACTGCCACCGATACCAATGGCAATAGCTCGACTTGCGAAACGACCGTCAATGTAGTCGACGGTGATTGTTGCACAGGTGATTTCAATTGCGATGGACTGGTAGGAGTGAGCGACCTTATTTTCTTTATGGCCTCATACGGTTGCCAGGGTAGTTGCCAGGCCGACTTGTCTTTGGATGGTGTGGTGGGCGCCTCAGATCTGTTGATTTTCCTTGATCTCTTCGGCACGGTCTGTCCTTAATTCACAGACCATTAACATCCATTTCATTTTTGATAGGCCTTCTCGTAGTATATTTGCACGAATTTATTTAATAAGGTAAATTCAAACGTTCATGTCTTATTTATCCGAAAAGCTTGTAGGTGAAGGTCTTACCTACGATGATGTACTACTCGTTCCAGCCTATTCAGAGGTATTGCCACGCGAGGTTGTCATCAAATCAAATTTCTCACGAAATATTATTCTAAACACTCCCATCGTCTCCGCCGCAATGGATACGGTCACTGAGTCTGCAATGGCTATTGCCATGGCGCGCGAAGGTGGAATCGGAGTGATCCATAAGAATATGCCCATCGCTGCTCAAGCGGCAGAGGTGAGAAAAGTAAAGCGTTCGGAAAGCGGAATGATTCAAGATCCTGTTACGCTTCTTGAATCTGCAAACGTGGGCGACGCGCTTCAGTTAATGGCTGAGAATAAAATTGGAGGTATTCCAGTAGTTGATGAAAACGGTATCTTAAAAGGTATCGTCACCAACCGTGACCTTCGTTTCGAAAAAATAAATTCTCGCCCGATCACGGAAGTGATGACTTCTCAAAACATTGTGACAACTAAAAAATCACAGGATTTAAAAGAGGCAGAATCTATTCTTCAAGAAAGAAAAATTGAGAAACTACCAGTAGTTGACGACAATGGCAAATTGGTAGGACTCATTACTTATAAGGACATCATAAAGCTTCGCAAATATCCTAACTCATGTAAGGACAAGTTTGGCCGTTTGCGCGTGGCTGCAGCGGTGGGTGTGACATTCGATACACTAGACAGAGCAGAGGCCCTCGTGAAAGCAGGGGTAGACGCCATCATCATCGACACAGCACATGGTCACTCCGCAGGAGTTATCAAAACGTTGAAAGAAGTGAAGGCAAAGTTTGGTGCTCAAGTGGATGTTATTGTTGGAAATATTGCAACTGCGGCTGCTGCTAAGGCATTGGCTGAAGCAGGCGCAGACGGCGTGAAGGTTGGAATCGGCCCAGGTTCGATTTGCACCACACGTGTCATCGCGGGAGTCGGAGTTCCACAATTAACCGCAGTGATGGATGTAGCCGAAGGCCTTCAAGGCACGGGCATTCCATTTATTGCAGATGGAGGTATTCGTTATACTGGAGACATCGCGAAAGCAATTGCTGCAGGAGCCTCTACGGTAATGGTCGGTTCGATGCTCGCAGGGGTGGAAGAATCTCCAGGAGAAACCATCATCTACGAAGGAAGAAAATTCAAATCATACCGCGGAATGGGCAGTCTAGAGGCCATGCAACATGGCTCTAAAGACCGTTACTTCCAAGATGCGGAAGACGATATTAAAAAATTAGTGCCTGAGGGAATCTCGGGTCGCGTACCATACAAGGGAAGTGTACAAGAGGTGATGTACCAAGTGATTGGTGGCCTCCGCGCCGGAATGGGATACTGCGGTGCTGCAAGTGTTCAACACCTTCAGCAGGCTAAGTTTATCAGAATTACCAACGCCGGAATCAAGGAAAGCCACCCGCATGATGTATTCATCACCCGCGAAGCACCGAATTATAGCCACAAGTAGGGCCATAGTTGCTTCTCTGGTATTACATTTGCCATCCTTTGTTTTTAAAACTATAAGTATTTATGAAGTTGCTTAACCTTTTTGCTGCTTTGGTGATCTTCACCACTTTGAGTTTTTCTGCTTTTTCACAAGATAAAAAAGCAACCATTCTCACCATCCAAGGAGAGAATATCACACTCGAAGAATTCGAGAATATTTTTAGAAAAAACAACAGAGATTCAGTCATCACGCAAAAGTCGCTCGATGACTACATGGAGTTGTTTATCAATTTTAAACTGAAGGTAAGAGAGGCGAAGGCACTAGGCTTAGACACCGTCGCTAAATTCAAAGCTGAACTTGAAGGCTATCGCGCCACACTTGCTCGTCCTTATTTGACAGACACAGACATGCTCAATGGCATGATGCGCGAGGCATACGACCGCTCTAAACAAGAGGTTCGTGCAAGCCACATCCTTATCAACTGCGATCCTGCTGCTTCTCCTGAAGATACGCTCAAGGCTTATAACAGAGCCATGGAAGCGAGAAAGAAAATCTTGGAAGGTGCTAAATTCGATGCGATCGCAAAGGAATACAGCCAAGACCCAAGTGCAAAAGACAATGGCGGTGATCTTGGATACTTTACCGTTTTCCAAATGGTATATCAATTTGAAGATGGTGCTTACGCGACTCCGGTAGGTCAAGTATCGATGCCTGTTCGCACTCGTTACGGTTATCACGTGATCAAAGTAACCGATAAGCGCACTGCACGCGGAGAAATCCATGTGGCGCACATCATGGTAAAAGAGAAGAAAGAAGAGAATGGAGCGGCAAATGCTGCTGCAAAAGCAAAAGAAATTTATGACAAGGCTGTAGCGGGTGAGTCATTCACCGATCTAGCTGCGAAATACAGCGATGATGGGTCTACTAGCAAGTCGGGCGGTGAACTTCCATGGTTCGGAACGAATAAAATGGTTTCTGAATTTGAAGAAGCAGCTTTTGCTTTAAAAAACGATGGAGATATTTCTGCTCCAGTTAAAACCTCATACGGCTGGCACATTATCAAGCGCCTTGGCTACAGAACAATCGGCACTTACGAAGAGTCTGAAAAGAAAATCAAGAGCGATGTTTCAAGAGACGGTCGCAGCGAGAAAACAAAGAATTCTTTTGTTTCTAAATTGAAAAAAGAATACAAGTTTACCTATGATGAAAAGCTAGTGAATGCAATGGCTGCTACTGCTGATACATCAGTGTTTAGAGGTACTTGGAATGTCAGCAAGAAATTGTTGAAGAAGACGATGTTCACGATCGATGGAAAGAAATACTTGGCAAGTGAATTCCACAAAGTGATCACTGATCGTATGAAAATTCGCACGAAGCAAACACCTGCTGATTACATCAGATCTGAGGCAAAGGTGTATGCAGAAAATGCTTTGTTGAAATATGAAGATACCAAGTTGGAAGGCAAGCACGATGCGTTTCGTTTGTTAATGAACGAATATCGCGAGGGGATTTTGTTGTTTGAATTGACCGATCAAAAAGTATGGTCAAAAGCTGTGAAAGATTCAACTGGTTTGCAAAATTTCTATGATAACAACAAAACGAAATTCATGTGGCCAGAGCGCATTGATGTGACTTTCTATACTTGTGCGAATGAGCAAATTGCTGCAAAGGTTCGTGAACTTATTGCACAAGGTGTTTCAAATGCAGATATCGCTTCGCAAATCAATAAGGACACACAACTCAATATTCAAATTGAAGAAGGTGTCTTTGCAAAAGAAGACAGAGATATTCTTGAGAATGTAGCTTGGAAAAAAGGCTTGAGCATGAACATCCCATACAACGGACAATTTGTAATTGCCAATGTGAAAGAAGTAATCCCAAGCACACCAAAGAAATTCTCAGAGTGCCGCGGTCTGGTAACTTCTGAATATCAGAACTACCTAGAAGAGCAATGGATCAAAGAATTGCGTGCGAAGTATTCTACAAGCGTTAACAAGCAAGTGCTTCACTCTATCAAGTAATGAGAAAAGGAATTCTCTTCATACTACTCGCCGCTATTTTCGGCAACGCTTGTAACAAAAATCAAGCGTCAGACGCCATAGTAGCGCAAGTAGGAGAGAAGACCCTCACGTGGGCAGAGTTGGAAGATGTGATTCCAAACAATTCTTCTCCTGAAGATAGCATCAACCTCAGCGAAACCTATATCAAAGATTGGGTGCGTGAACAGGTGGTACTTCGTCAGGCAGAGGAGAATCTTTCGGATGAACAAAAGAACTTTGATGAGCTGATTGAGAATTACAGAAAATCTCTGTTGACTTATTCATACGAACAAGAGTTGGTGCGCCAGAAATTGGATACGAATGTGAATGAGGAAGAGATTGAGAAGTATTACAACGACAATATCAAAAACTTCGAGTTAAAAGACTACATCGTAAAGGTGAAGTTCTGCGCGCTTTCTTCGGATAGCAAAGATTTGAAGCAAATGAAAAAGCTCTTCTACTCTACCGAGTCTGGAGATCTCGTGAAATGGGAAGCGTTGTGTATCGAGAAGCAAGCGGCCTATTATTTTGATGAAGATCGCTGGATGCTGTGGGAAGATTTAATCAAGAAAATTCCATTGGAAATTTTTGACGTTGAGTCTTTTCTCAAAAAAAATAAAAGCATCGAACTAGAAAGAAATGGCAATACGCATTTTATTTCTTTCCTCGATTATCAGCTTAGCGGTAGCCAATCACCATTAAGCTTTGAGCGAGAGAAGATAAAAGATATGATTATTAACAAAAGAAAAATTGAACTACTTACTCGAATGAGAGAAGACTTGTATCAGCAAGCGATGGAGAAGAAGGAAGTAGAGATTTTTACCAATAAGAAATGAAAAAATTAATCGCAATATTTTTCCTTGCACCATTTTTATCACTGGCTCAAGGCGAGATAGTAGATAAAATCATCGGTGTAGTTGGAGATGAGATCATTTTATACTCTGATGTGAAAGCTGCTATTCTCGAGCGTTCGCAAGGAAAAACTACTGTTGCAAGTCCTGCTGAAACATGCAGTATCTATGAAGATCTTCTTTATCAAAAACTGTTGCTCAATCAATCTCGTCTGGACAGCATCGAGGTAGCAGATGCAGAGGTAGATATGCAAGTCGATCGTCGTATCAGCTACTTCGTTCAAATGTTTGGTAGCACAGAGCAATTCGAAGCTTATTATGGTAAGACCACTGCGCAGATGCGTGAGGAATATTTCGATCTGATCAAAGATCAATTGCTCGTTCAGCGCATGCAACAAGAGATTACCAAGGAACTAAAGGTGACGCCTTCTGATGTATTGAAATATTACAACAGCATTCCAGCAGATTCACTTCCGCTAGTAGGCGAACAAGTAATGTATTCTCAGATAGTGATTGATCCAGCGATTCGCGAGACCGAACGTCAGCGCACCATTCAATTCTTGGATTCAATTCGATTGGACATCATGAATGGAAAGACCTCTATGACGCTGCAAGCAGCGAAGTGGAGTGAAGATCCAGGTTCACGCTACAAAGGTGGATGTTACCCACTTCAAAGAAAGGGTTCTTTTGTACCTGAATACGAAGCGGCAGTAATGAATACTCCTGAAGGCAATTATTCTCCAGTATTCAAGAGCGACTATGGCTATCACTTTGTGAAAGTGGTTGAAAAGCGTGGAGACTTCTATGAATCATGTCACATTTTGATGAGTCCTAAAACATTCGAGGATGATTTGACTCAGGCAAAAATTAAGTTGGACAGTTTGGCAAGTGATATCCGCGCGGGAAAGATTACGTTTCCTCAAGCGGCTGCTCGCTACAGCACGGATAAAAATACAGCCAATCAGGAAGGTCGTGTTGCGGACATTCAAACAGGAAGCAAACACAATGTAGCCAACCTTGAGGCGGAAACCAACCTTGCACTCAGCGCCCTCCAAGTGGGTGAGATGACGGAACCACTGCTCATCAAGAAGGCAGACGGAAGCCAATCTTATGTTATGTATCGATTGGATAACAGAATTCCAGCTCACAGAGCAACCATGGAACTCGACTTCGAAATATTCAAAATCGGTGCGGAGGACAATGCAAGTCAAAAGATTACAGATGATTGGGTGACGAAGAAAATCCAAGGAACGTATATTTCTGTAGACCCAGAGTTTGCTCCTTGTGGATTTGATTTTAGTTGGGTAAAAAACAAACCATAAAGTTCAATCGTTTATATTCGCAATAATAATCGTGTGAACGAATAACTACTATGGCAGAAATTCAATTTAACTCGGACGCTGAAGCGCTCGATTCGCTGAAAGGAAAATATCAAGCATTACAACAAGAGATAAAAAAAGCCATCGTCGGACAAGATGACGTGGTGAAAAATGTACTCATTTCTATTCTTGGAAATGGTCACTGTCTTTTAGTAGGTGTACCTGGATTAGCAAAAACATTATTGGTAAATACGATCGCGCAATCACTAGGATTGAGCTTCAATCGTATCCAGTTCACGCCCGACTTGATGCCGAGCGATATCATTGGTTCTGAAATTTTGGATGGCGATCGTCAATTCAAATTCGTGAAAGGACCATTGTTCTCGAATATCATCCTCGCCGATGAGATCAACCGAACACCACCTAAAACACAATCAGCATTGCTTGAAGCGATGCAGGAAAGAAAGGTGACAGCGGCAGGTCAAACGTACACGCTTCCATCTCCATTCTTTGTATTGGCAACACAAAACCCGATCGAACAGGAAGGAACTTATCCGCTTCCTGAAGCGCAGCTCGACCGTTTTATGTTCAACATTTGGGTGGATTACCCAACCTATCAAGAAGAATTGGAAATCGTGCGCAGCACTACTTCCAACAAGAAAGTAGAATTAAGATCTGTGATTTCTGGAGAAGAAATTACATTCTATCAAAGCCTAATTCGCAAGATGCCAGTGACCGATCACGTGATTGAGTATGCTGTGAAACTTGTAGGAAAAACACGCCCAGGTGGAGAGTTTGCACCAGAGATGGTGAATCAATTCTTGTCATGGGGTGCTGGTCCACGTGCATCGCAAAACTTAATTGTGGCTGCAAAATGCAACGCTGCATTGAATGGAAAATACAGCCCAGACATCGAAGATATCAAGGCAGTTGCTGTTCCTATTCTTCGTCACCGTATCGTGAGAAATTACAAAGCGGAAGCGGAAGGATACACGGTAGAAAAAATCGTAGCGGAGTTGCTATAATTATTTTTTTCTAAGAAAAATAGCGTAGCTAAAGATCATAGCCAACGCAAAATCCCATAAGTGCATTACTACTCCGGTAGTCAAATGAAATAAGACGCCCACTAGCAATAGGGGCGTTTTTATTTTTTTAAACCAAATGAAAATTGGAAATGCAAATTGATAAGCCATCACTCCATACGTCAATATTTTCATCAATAACCATTGATTTGTGATGCCTGAATTTTGAATCCAATCGGTTGAAAAACGATTAATTTCCAAAGTGTAGTATAAGGCTTCACCGGAGGGCCACATGTTGCCATTGAGCTTATAAAGGGCTGCTACGAGGTAGAGCAAAACGATCTGCGCAATGCTTGCCGTTCGGCTGAGGTGATTAAGGATGTGTTGGAACGGCTCGTTGGAATTCGTTCGCACAGGGATGCAATAGAATGCCAAGGCAAGCATCAATACATTGCCCGCATTGAATGCGTTGTATCCTGCATAAAAAAGCAGCAGTCCCGTAAACCATGTGAACAATCGTGGTAACCAAACATGCTTAAATTCAAAAAGCGAGGCTATAGCTCCCAAAAGATGTATCCAAAATACATAGGGAAAAAGAGAGAGCTTGAAGACCAAGGCATACGCGATGTTTGTGGTGACATTCGAAGCACCACCAAAGCGCATCAATACGGTTTCTGGACCCCAAATTAAATGGCGAATATCCCATGTCATGAAAATGGAAATAATAAACCAAGCGTACACTAATCGAACGAATAAACGCAGCGCACCAGCATACTCTACAGGTTGCTGCATACTTGCGATATAGTTTTGGACTCTAGTGTACACGCGTATCGTATTTCATAGATGGAAAAACAAGTTCACCCCATTTCTCTTTTTCATTGACACCAAAAGGTGATGTGAATTGATAAGTGAGTCTAAGTTGAAGACTGTCCTGGATGTCGCTTCCAATGTGCCTTTCATGCATCTCATATACAAAATAGACTGCCTTGTTATAGTCGAAAGATTTTGTAATTGCATTCAATTTTTGAATGCCATTTTCATAGTACAAGTTATTTGCTACCACCGAAGAGAGGCCACTACAGATGCTTTGTTCGATATACTCCATGCGGTGTCTGCTATCGTAGCCGTAGGTGCTCGTTGCATCTTGCCAAGACTTCCAGTGATCATTTGCTTTTACCCGAAACTCCAACTGCACGTCGTATGCAGGAACTTCTGGTGCAAACATGGTCCACGATTGATGAAAGAATGGAACAGTATAGCTCGTACTCATCGATCTCAAAGGTGCGGGAAGGGGGACAAAATCAAGCGCGTAGATGCCTACCATGATGAAATGGAACGCAAGTACAACAAGGCCTGCCCAACTGATATAAGTTAGTTTTTTACTCAACTTTTTTCGATGTGCTACAAACATAATCTCAAATCTTTGAGATACCTTGCAGGCCTCAAGTAAAATATAAGATGATGGAAATTTCTGCAAACGATCCTCGCCTCAAATCATGGGTAGATGTCCCACAAGGAAGTGATTTTCCAATTCAAAATTTACCCTTTGGTGTATTTCGTACAGAAAGCCAATTGCCCCGTGTAGGCGTTGCTATTGGTGATAAAATCCTCGATCTTAAAGCGCTTCATATCTTAGGATATCTAGAAAATCTTCCTTTTCGTTTGGAAGATTTCTTAGCGGATTCATTGAACCCGATGATGAAGCAGGGAAAAAAAGCGACGCGCGATCTTCGCAATCGCATCAGCAAACTTCTTCGCTCTGATATGCCTGATCTTCGCGATCGTGAGCATCATGTGAAGCAAGTGCTGGTGAGTCAATCGGAAGTGCAAATGCTTTTGCCGATTAGAGTAGGAGATTACACTGATTTTTACAGCAGCGAAGATCATGCGAGAAATGTGGGGACGATGTTTCGCGATCCTGCAAAAGCATTGCTACCCAACTGGAAACATTTGCCTGTTGGATATCATGGTCGCGCATCGAGCATCGTGGTGAGCGGTACTCCTATTCATAGACCCATGGGACAAGTAAATCCTAGTGATGATACTCCGCCTACTTTCAAAGCATCGGGTCAACTTGATTTCGAATTGGAGGTAGCGTTTGTTACCTTTGATGGTAAGCCTATGGGCCAGCGCATCAGTACAGGTGAAGCAGATGATTATATTTTCGGATTAATGTTGTTCAATGATTGGAGCGCACGCGACATTCAACGTTGGGAATATGTTCCACTCGGACCATTCTTGGCAAAGAATTTTGCTTCTACAGTGTCTCCTTGGGTAGTAACGCTTGATGCCTTAGAGCCTTTCCGTGTGCCAGGTCCAGTGCAGGATCCAGAAGTTTTGCCATATTTGAAATACGAAGGAAATAAAAACATCGATATTCATTTGGAGGTGGGAATTATTCCATCAAATGGACAAGAGACCATCGTTTCGCGAAGCAATTACAAGCACATGTATTGGAATATGACCCAGCAATTGGCGCATCATACTGTTGGTGGTTGTAACATCAAATGCGGCGATATGATGGCCAGTGGTACCATCTCAGGACCAACCGAAGGATCGTTCGGTTCTATGTTAGAAATCGCATGGAAAGGGACGAAGCCCGTGGCAATGACGGATGGTTCTACTAGAAACTTTATTCTAGATGGAGATAACGTTGTGATCCGCGGTTATGCAGAGAAAGAAGGTGTGCGCGTAGGATTCGGAAAATGTGAGGGAGTAGTGCTTCCTGCTATTGAATTCTAAAAGAAAAAGTGCATCTTTTCTTTGTTCTTCCAGCCCGCTTGGCTTTGGTAATTCACAAAGAAAATTTTCACATCTGCTTGACTTTCGTAATCCACGAAATAAATTTTCTTTTGAGATTGACTGGCATATTTAACAAAGTGCCATAATCCATTATTGGCGCCTGCTTGGCTCTCATAATCTACTTTGAAAACGAGCAAATCTGCTTGGCTCTCATAGTTGACTACAAAGACTTTTACGTCGGCTTGTGACTCATAGTCTACTGAAAAAACTTTCTGTGCATCTGCCTTGATAGATAATGCGATTAAAAGTGCGAATAGTAGTACTTGTTTCATGATTATAAATGTAGTGAAATTTCTGTTTTATTTTAGCAAAATGAAAATCAATTCCTGCACTCTCAAGTTTGGATTCTTGTTCATTTTGTTGTCTAGCACTTTTCAATTACTAGGCCAAGATTCCCAAAAGAAAATTTCATTAAATGCTGAGGTGATTCCTATGGTGTATCACGGCGAAACCGTGGCACTCCGCGATTATGTGGAAGATCCAAATGCGGTAAATGAAATTACTAAAACAGCCAAGCCAGGCTATCACAAAAAGAAACACTGGATATTAAACGAAACGGTGAATCCTAATGCACTTCCAATGGGATTAGATCCAGCGTTGCAAACGGATTATCCGCATCCTGTTGCTAATCGCGAATTGGTATCTAACTATGCTGGAATGGGCGATACGGGAGTTGACCCAGCAGACCCCTCCATCGACGTTGGGCCCAACCACGTAATTCAAATGATCAACGGGGCATCAGGTTCATATTTCCGTGTGTGGAATAAGACGGGAACTTCTTTGATAGCACAAACTTACCTTGATAATTTCATGGGCTTCCCTGGCGGAGCGGGAGATCCAATCGTGCTGTACGATGCACCCGCAGATCGCTGGCTCATGAGTGAGTTTACAAGTTCTGGCAATCAATTAAGCGTTGCTGTTTCTACTTCACCTGATCCATTGGGTACTTGGAATATTTATTCTTTCACCGCACCCAATTTCCCTGATTATCCTAAGTATAGCATTTGGAACAATGCCTACATCGTAACGACAAATGAAAATACCTCTGCGGTGTATGCATTGGATCGTTCGAAAATGTTGTTGGGTCAGGCTGCTACTTCACAGCGATTCACCCTCACGAATTTCGGCACCATTGGTTTTCAAGCGGCAACGCCGGTGAATCTCGACGGTACTACACTTCCACCCACGGGAACACCCGCTATGGTAATGCGTATGCGCGATGATGCATGGACTGGCGCCGCTACCGATGCACTCGAGATGTGGGCGTTCAATATCAACTGGATCACTCCTGCTAATACAACGCTCACACAAATCGCAGTGTTGCCTGTAACGGCGTTCGCAAGCGAACTGTGCGGTTACACTTCATTCTCTTGTATCCCGCAGCCCGGAACGAGTATAGAACTCGATCCACTGCGCGAAGTTTTGATGAATCGAATTCATTATCGCAATTTCGGTACGCATGAAAGTATTGTGTGTTGTCACGTGGTAGATGTAGACGGCACCGACCGCGCAGGGATGCGATGGTATGAATTGCGCCGCACCAACGGAACCTCTGGCACATGGACGATCTATCAGCAAGGAACCTATTCTCCAGATGCAACGAATCGTTGGATGGGATCCATCGGGATTTCTGCAAGCGGTGCTATCGGACTTGCATACAATGTATCAAGCGGCACGGTTTATCCAGGCTTGCGATACACAGGTCGTAAAGCATGTGATCCACTTGGTGTGATGACAGAACCTGAAACGACCATTATTGCCGGCAGCGGTTCTAATTCAAGCAATCGTTATGGTGATTACAATGCACTTGGAATCGACCCAGCGGATGGAGAAACGTTTTGGTTTACGGGAATGTACAATACTTCTGGAAGCTGGAGCACGCGCATTGCAGCATTCGATATTCCTTCTTGCAATGCAGCAGTTCAGTTCGGTGCGTCTACAGCAACAGCGAGTGAAGCAAATGCAACAGTGGACAACACTTGTAATGACTATCAAATTGTGCAAGTGCCTATTCAAGTGGGTAGCGCGCCATCTGCAAATGCATCCATCACAGTGAGTGTGGTAGGAGGAACAGCGACTGCGGGACTCGATTATCAATTGCAAACTACCTCTGTAACATTGAATGCGTCTACACTGTCTGCGAACGTAATTATTTGGGTATTCAACGATGGAGTGGTGGAAGGAAATGAAACCATCGTCTTGGGATATACATTGAATGCTAATGGTGGTAATGCAGAGCAAGGTACCATCAATCAAACAGTGACCATTACCATTAGCGATAATGATGTTGATCCGAATACAGCTAGTAGTAATGCGACGATTTTATCCAACACTTTTGAAAGCGGATTAGGATCTTTCACAACTGTCAACCCATCGGGTAATACTCCATGGCAAGTAGGCACTGCGGCGCAAGCCAGCACCAATGCTTTCACAGTAGCAGCTTCGAATAATACACAGATTGCTTGGATCAATGATGATGCATGCAATTGCAATCAAAACAACGTATCACTTTTATTCCCTGTTTTGAATTTGAGTGCTTATGATGCAGCTACGCTTACGTTCAATAGCTATTATGAAAACAATACGTATCAAGGAAATACAGAGAGTGCTAATTTGCGTGTATCTGTGAATGGTGGAGCTTTTGTAACCGTTGGCCCCCTTGTGGCAGCGGACAATGCATGGGTGAATCAACAATTTGATTTGACACCGTATGTTGGAAATGCTTCTGTTCAATTCTCTATCGTATATAGTGATGGTACAGGCTGGCTATATGGTTGTGCAGTAGATAATATTTTGATCACTGGTGATGCGTCGATTGGAATTCAGACTGCAGTGAATACTGGTACTCCGACTACACAAGTGATTGGCGCCATTGGAACTACTCACTACTATGATACGGCATCTAATAATATCATGTTGAGTGTTGAGAATACAACGGCTGTTGCGAGCAATTGCTTGACAGCGGAGGTAGATCGTCAAGGCACCACTCCTACTGCGCTGGCGTTTACTTCGAACACAGCGGCGCAATTTGCAATGTCGAAGACTTATAAGTTGACAACAAGTGCAGCTTATAACGGTGCTTATGAATTAACTCTTTTTTATAAAGAAAATGAAGTAGCTGCTTGGGAAGCTGCAACAGGAAATAGTCGTAATAATATTGAAATGGTGCGAGTGATTGGAGCTTCTTCATTTGGAGCTGTCACGCCTGCAAATTATACCGGCTTTAATATTCAAACACAGCCTGTAGTGATAGGCTCGTTCAATGGTGATGTAACGTTCACTGCATCCTTTACCGGAGCGTTCGGATCGTTTGGTATGGCTATTATTGATGCGGAAACTGTAGAGCCCGCGCCGGTAGCAGCTTTCACAGCTAGTAGTAATGCGATTTGTGTTGGTGAAACCATTAGTTTCCAAGATGCATCTACAGGTAATCCTACAGGTTGGTCTTGGAATTTTGGAGCCTTGGGCCAATCGAGTGAGCAGAATCCAAGCTTCACATTTAATACCGCCGGTACATATTCTATTAGCTTGACAGTTTCAAATGGTTCGGGAGTGGACACGCAATTGGAAAGTTCATTCATCACCGTTTATCCAAGCTTCACCACCAATCAGAGCATTTCTATTTGCAATGGAGAGTCTGTTACAATTGGTAATGTGGTCTATAATTCAGACGCGGTAATTACGACCGTATTGAGCAGTGAGAATGGATGTGATAGTACAGTAGTAACGACGTTGACGGTGTTGGATAACCCAGTTGTTTCATTCGTACAACCAGCAGAAACGCTTCTGTGTCATTGGGATGATCCCATTGTTTTATTGGGTACACCGTCGGGTGGCTTTTTGAATGGTACGGGAATTTTTGAAAACATATTTGATCCAGGCTTAGCAGGAGCAGGATTATATACCATCACTTATTCATACACCGACCCGAACGGTTGTTCGGGTGAGGATGTCCTTACTTTGGAGGTAGAGATTTGCGAGGGAGTGGGTGAGCGAGGCTTATCGGATGTGAGTATTTTCCCGAATCCATCCAATGGGGTGTTTACTGTTTCTGGCTTAGAAAAAGGACAGTGGATGCGTATTTATGACAGCGCAGGAAAGCTAGTGTATGAACAAAAGATTTCATCGACGTTCGAGCAAGTATTAGCGCCAGAGTTGGCAACAGGAAATTACGTGTTGCGATCAGTGAAGAATGGAGAAGAAGGCGTGTTGCGTTTTGTTATTCTTCACCCTTAATGATATCAATGACGATGGGAGTAGAGTTGTCACAATGCGAAGCAATTCGTGAATTGTGATAGGTGAGAATGACTTTTTTCCCATTTACTTTAAAAGCATCAGCAAGTTCGACGGGCTCCAGGTATTGGGGCCCGTTTTCATTTTGGATCACCAACACCCATGCGCATCCATCTTTCGCGCGAGCATCAGAGACCGTTGCAATAACTCCATTGGGTAGTTCAGGAAGTTTTGCGGGGGCAGTGCAAGCAATAGCGAGTGGTAGAGCGAGGATGGCGAAGAATTTTTTCATGGTGAGATTGTGTTGGGCTAAAATAGAAAAATGCTATGATATGGGAAGCGGCTGTGGGCGGGCAGTGCGGGAGGAGTGGGGTGTTGCGTTGAAATAAACACTATCTTTGCAGAGAATTTAGGGCCCGACCTTGGATTTGACAGCGAGATGAATAGCTGTGTAAGCATGCAGAGCGTTTTGTGTTTTAGCTCTTAAATATCGGAGCACAAGTCAGAGATGACAACAATTCTTACGCGCTCGCAGCCTAATCACCGATTGTGATTACGCCTAATCCCGTCAAGTTTGGCGGGACGAGTAAGTCTCGTTGCGGACCCCGCTCCTGGTACGTAACATAGAGGCTTCATCAAAGGGAGATCGCCAAAGATGATTCTTGTAGTCAGCGGCTAAAAACTTCAAGATAAGTGGTACGCTTGGTTGACTGTGGCCTGGCCTCCAACGAAAATTAATTGCAGGATAAGCATGTAGAAAGCTCAGAAATTCCTTGTTTGGACGCGGGTTCGACTCCCGCCGGGTCCACGAAGAAACAAAAAGAGTTAGATTATTCTAACTCTTTTTTTATTCAAATTTGCGTAGTCATTTAACTACATATATATTTGTAGCCAAATAACTTCATAATGAATTTACGAAGAGACGTTTTTCAAGCGATTGCTGATCCTACCAGAAGAGCTATACTAATGCTGCTGACTACGCAATCCATGACAGCAGGAGCCATTGCTAGCAATTTTGATACTGCTCGCCCTACAGTTTCAAAGCATTTACAAATTCTTACCGAGTGTGAACTATTAAGGCAAGAGCAACATGGAAGAGAAGTGTATTATCATTTTAATCCAGTTAAAATGAAGGAAATCGCAGACTTCCTCGAGCCATTTAGACAAATGTGGGAAGTGAAGTTTGATAAACTAGAAGCTGTGATGAAACAACACAAAAAGAAAAAATAACATGGACCAAAAGACAAATATCAAATACGAAGAAGGAAGACAGGATTTAACGATCACAAGAGATTTTAATCTTCCTGTTGAATTGCTTTACAAAGCTTATTCAGAAGCAGAATTTATTGAACAATGGATGGGGACCAAGGTGCTGGAACTGCAACATAAACATCATGGGGGATACATTTTTGAAACATCTTTTAATGGTGCAGTAGTATTCAACGCACATGGTACAATACATTCCTGTGTGGAAGATAAACAGATCATCAGAACATTTGAAATGGAGAATGCTTCTATTGGTGCACAAATGGAATTTATTGATTTTGAAAAATTGGATGAGGATAATAGTCGATTGACTATTCATATTATTTACAAGTCGGAGAAGCACAGAGCCGAGCAACTTGCACTTCCATTCGCAATGGGCTTGAACATGGCTCATGATAGATTATCACAAATTAAATTTTAAATAATAAAAAAATCATCATGAAGAATCTAAACAAGATTATTTACTGGCTGGCTACTGCCTTGCTGTCATTCGGAATGTTAGGCAGCGGAGTATCGCAGTTATTGCAACTCGACGATATGAAAGAGTTGATAGCTCACGTGGGCTATCCGATGTATATCATGTACATCATTGGTGTTTGGAAAATATTGGGAGTAATAGTTATCCTTGTTCCGAAACTGCCACTATTGAAGGAATGGGCTTATGCCGGATTCTTTTTCTTAATGACCGGAGCCTTGGTTTCGCATCTCTTCATGGGTGACGCAGGTAGCGCCATTTTCGGACCGCTGTTTCAAACAATTTTCGTTTTACTCTCATGGTATTTCAGACCAGCCAACAGAAAGTTGAACACATCGCCAATCACGGAGGGTGTATAGGTGGTTTGAAATAAAAGAGAACTAAAGTGTTTATGAATAGCTAAGTGTAACGTGCTTCTTGGTTATTCATAAACGAATATTAGTGATTCCCAAATCCCGAATCCCGAATCCCGAATCGTCCTTCGACAAGCTCAGAAACCGGAGCTCCCCATGAACCAATTCCCCCTCCCTTTGTTGTAAGGTTGGAAAGTTTTTAGCGTCTAAATCCAAAAGTGCGCTAGATTCGTATCTGAACCTTGATGAAAACCACCACCCCTGTTGGAATAGTATTTTTCTCGTTCTCGCCAAAGGCGGAGACCAGAAGGAAAAGCTGGTTGGGCAATCGAAATCACTACTCGAATGCGCAACTAGCCCATAAACTCTACGCCAATACCGCAGCGGTTCTTCAATCATCAGGTCTCGATGTGCTTGTCTTCGATGAGCACAACCAAAAAGGAAATTCTTTCGGTCAACGTATCACCAACGCAACTCAAGATGCGTTTAAGTTGGGGTACCAACACCTCATCATCGTAGGTAGCGACTGTCCGGAAATTGGCACCGTTGATTTTAATAGCATCGCTCAACAACTCCTCCAAGGCACGCCTGTAGTCGGAGGCACTGGCAAGGGCGGAGCATACCTCATCGGGATTTCGCAAGATCAATTCAATGCAAAAGCATTTGAATCGCTGCGATGGAAATCGGATTTTACCTTCGGCGACCTCCAACATTTTTTCAAGAATAAAGCAGCAAGTCTTCCAAATCTTGCTGACCTCAATAATATTACTGACCTCATCGCTGCAATTCGACTTGAATTCAACGCCTGGTCTATTTGGCTCAAATGCCTCATCGACGGCCTTTTCATTCGTCGACCTTCCCCTCAATTGATTCGTGTCTCTTCACGATCTCAAGACGCCCTGTCTCGCAGAGGCCCGCCTTCTCAATTGTAATTTCTTTTTTTTAAAAGAATCTCTATCACCGCCTCCAATGAAAGGAGACGGCTTGCATTTGTTTTTTATTTCCACCAATAACCTCTTATGAAAAAACACCTACTTACGACCATCATGGTCTGCATCTCTTTCTTCGCGTTCTCCCAAGCGTCGCTGGAAATCCTACTAGTGGATTCGCTCAACGCCCCAGTGGTTGGACAAGGAGTAACGGTATCCAACGAACAAATTGGATACGCAAAACAATTCGTATCAAGCGAAAATGGTAAAGTGCAAATCGCAGGTCTTAGCACCAGCGGTAAATACACTGTCATCGTGAGCGAAGGCGGTATCTTTAAAGGCCGCACGCTCAGCAATATTTCGCTGATCTCTAACAAAACAAAAAGTGTAACGGTAGCGCTTTCTGAAAAGCTCAATCTTCTTTCTACCATCACGATCAATGGAAACGATTATCAATCGATCAATACGGTAAACGGGGAGGTTGCTTCTGAACTCAGCATCAAAGAACTCCAAGAGCTACCGGTAGAAGGCCGCGATATTACTCGCGCTTTGTATCGTCTCCCCAACATCACACAAGCTACAGGTTTCTTCCCTGAGGCTCCAAACGTGTCGATCAATGGTGCGAATGCTCTTTATACCAACTACGAAATTGATGGTATGGATAACAACGAGAACTTCCTAGGCGGACAACGCTTTGCGATGCCTCTCGGCTTTACCAAAAACATCACTGCGCTCACCAATAACTTCAGCGCAGAGCATGGACTTACTTCAAATGGTATCGTAAATATTACCACTCAATCGGGAACGAATAATACCAGCGGCGAAGTGTTCTACATCATGCGCCCAGGTCCAGCACTCGATTCTCCTTCTCGCTATGCGCAAAGAGATCTTTCGGGTAACCAGGTGAAGGATGGATTCATGCGTTACCAAGCGGGATTCGGTATTGGTGGTGCAATTAAAAAGGATAAAACGTTTTATTTCCTCAACGTCGAACACACCACAGACATTAAAGATAACCTCCTCAACATCCCACAATTGGGAATCAATGAAACAGTAAGAGGAAGAAATAATTTTTCATACATCTCTGGAAAGCTCGATCAACACTGGTCTGCAAAGTTTCATTCATCGTTGCGTGTCAACGTTGGACTCGTAGGCATCGAACGTCAAGGTGGTGGATTGGAAGGTGGTACTACTTTCAATTCTGCAGGCAATACACAGACTAGAAATTCTGTAAACATTGCTTTCAAGAATACATACACCACGGATCGCTACACGTATGAAGGAAATTATTCTTTCGGACGCTTCCATTGGAATTATGCAGCTCCAATTGACAATGACAATCCAGATGTATCACTACTTGATCCATCAGGTGTTTCGATTGGATTCTTAGGCCATCCTGGCTATGCATTCGAGGATATCGAAGAGACGCATGTGGTACAACAAAAGATTACGCTTTACCGCGGCAACCACCGTATCAAGGCAGGACTTCAATTGAAGAGTTCTGGATTCGAATTATTCGGCGGTGGCAATCCAAATGGTAGCTACCTCGTACAATTAAATCAAACGCAATTAGATGCGCTTGTTGCTTCAGGCATCGGCAGTGCATTGACTCCACAAGACATTCCATCGGATGTTCAAGTGCTTTACTACGGCGTGGAATTGCGTCCAAATTCATTTACAAAGCGTCAGAATATATATAGCGCATACGTAGAAGATCAGTGGTCAGTAGGTTCGCGTTTGAATGTGAATCTTGGATTGCGATACGACTATGATGATCTTTCAAAAGGTGGATCAGATACGGGAGATATGGACAACATTGCTCCTCGTGTGAGCTTGAACTATGAATTAAATGAACGCAGCGCTATTCGCGCAGGATACGGAATGTATTACGATAAAATTCTCTATGCAGTTTATAGTGATGCGATCCAATTCAATTCTACTTCTGCTGACTACCAGGCTCAATTACAAGCATTGGTGGATCAAGGAATTTTACCATCAGATACGAAGATTGAAAACATCATCAACGAAGGAAACTTGGTTGGAACTTCTAATGCTGCATACCTACAAGGTCCAACAGCTGCGGATTTGCAAGGACAGCGCGAAGGCATTTTCCAAAATGAATTGCGTGTATTGAATCCAAATGGATACGATAATCCTTATAGCCATCAAATGATGTTGGGATATCAGCAAAAGACCAATGAGAACACAACGTTCTATGTAGACCTTATGCACAACAGATCACACAATCTTTTCAGATTGAGAAATTTGAATGCGCCTGCAGCATACAACATCGACCCATCAAACGTGGTAGTGCAATCATCTACTGCTGCTGATCTAACGCGTCCGGTGCCTGTGTACACAGACGGTACGGGTTCTTATAGCATCATCGATGGCGATACAATTCGCGGAGGTGCGCGCAATGTGGTAATGACAGAGAGCGCTGGTCGTTCGAATTATTACGCGATGAATTTCACTTTCCAAAAAGACAAGGGTGATGACAAGTATGCATTCCGTTTGATGTACACCTTGTCATTCCTAGAGAACAACACCGAGGATATCAACTTCCGCGCAATGGATGGCAATGATTTCGAAGCGGAGTGGGGTCCATCGATCAATGACAGAACACACCTGATCAATGGTATTGTGAACTACTATCCTGTAAAGAATCTTACATTGACGCTTGCGGCGTTGATCCAAAGCGGTCAGCCAATCAATCGTATTCCAGACGCTGCTGTGTATGGAACAACAGACTTGAATGGTGATGGTCGTGCGTTTGGAGATGCATACGTTGGTAATAGCGACAGACATCCAGGTGAAGATCGCAACAGCGACCGTTTGCCATGGTCAAATACGTTTGATGTGAGCGCGCTGTATCGCATTCCAATCAAGACTTCTGGAAGTTTTGAAGTGGGAGCACAAGTATTCAATGTATTCAATGCAGAAAACTTGAGCGGTTATTCTAACAATGCAACTCAAAGTAATCAAGTACAAACAGGAAGTGCTTTATCTGGTGTATTGGTTCGCAGAAATGCTGCGCCTCCACGTCAGTTCCAATTCTCTGTGAGATATACTTTTTAATTATTGAACTTTCTTAAAGCCATCCAAATCGTTATAGATTTGGATGGTTTCTAATTTTATAGCATTCATGAGATACTTCATTTTACTACTCGTTTCAATCGTTCTCGCTTCTTGTGGAAACGCGCCACAGGAGGGCAATTCCGACGTTTCAAGAAAATCGTGGGAACAAATTACTGCAGATGCAAAGGGTCAAACATTGACCATGATGATGTGGCAAGGTGATCCTTTGATCAATAAATACATGACTGATTTTGTGGTGCCACAACTCAAATCAAAATATGATATTCAACTGAATATCGTGGGTGGTCAAGGCAATGCTGTAGTGAGTGCATTGATGTCGGAAATGGAAGCGGGGAAGGAGAAGAGCGAGTTAGATATGATGTGGATCAATGGAGAAACATTTTTTCAACTTCGAGAAATTCAAGCGTTGCACGGTCCCTTCGTTGAGCAATTGCCCAATAATAAATTCTTGAATTGGGAAAATGAATTCATCAGTACAGACTTCCAACAGCCTGTGAATGGCATGGAATGTCCTTGGGGAAATGTTCAGATGGCGTGGATCTATGATAGCACTCGTGTACAGCAACCGCCAATGAATATGGCGGAATTAGCGCAGTGGGTAAAAGCGAACCCTGGCAAGTTTACAATACCCAATGAATTTACAGGAATGACATTGCTCAAGGCATGGCTTATTGAATTGTCAGGTTCAAAAGATGGATTGAAAGGTCCATTCAATGAAGGACAGTACAAGGAGTTGAGCACAAAACTATGGGCTTATATCAATGACTTAAAGCCTTACATGTGGAATGAAGGCAAGTCTTTTCCAGCAGGTGTTTCTCAATTGCATCAACTGTTGGTGAGTGGTGAAGTTGCGTTCTCTTTGAGCAACAACGATGCTGAAGTGGACAATAAAATACTACAAGGAATTTTTCCAAAAACATTCAAAGCATACGTGCCGAGCGGTGGAACCATTCAAAACTCACACTACTTGGGCATCGTGAATCGCAGTGCACATAAGGAAGCGGCGATGGTAGTATGTAATTTCATGATTTCTCCAGAAGCTCAATTTGAAAAAATGAAACCAGATGTATGGGGTGATGCGACGGTACTTAATATCGAAAAGCTGGAAGGTGACTGGAAAGAAAAATTCAATAATATTCCGGGTAGAGTAAATGCTCCTAAACGTACGGTAATTCAGCAATACGCATTGATGGAGCCAGCGGCAGAATATATGATTCGACTCTTCGAAGAATTCAGAACACAAGTGATCGAAAAATAATTGCAAGTTTTAAAAAAACATAGCGTAGTCATTTTATTCATAGCCATTGCTGTGCTACCTGTACTGTGCGGTTTTATTTATAGTCTGCTTTACAGTGTGGGCTTGGCTGGCTTGTTGGGCAAGGGTTTTACTTTAGAACATTGGGAAAAATTGTTGGCTTCTGGTGATGGCCTGCGATCTATTGGTTATACGTTTTATCTTACGATTACCACTACCGCACTCTCCATGATAATGGCGTTTGCTTATGCATGGTATGATTTTCGTCAACCGAATGAACGCTCGGTTTCAAGATTATATTTGCCTTTATTATTTCCACCATTAATAGCCGGCATGGCGTGGTACTTCGTGTTGAGTCCAAGCGGATTACTATCTCGGTGGGCGTATGCTATCGGAATGGTAAATGGTGTGGATAGTTTTCCTCGAGTGGTCAATGATGATTATAGCTTAGGAATTATTCTCACACAGTTCTTCTTGGTTTTCCCCATTTTCACCCTTTTGTTTTTGAATATTTCTAAGAAAGAAAATCTGCGTGAGCTGTATCGAACAGCTCTTCATTTGGGCGGGGACAAACGCTATTTTTTCAAAAATATTTTCTTCCCAATCCTTTGGTCTAAAGGCAAATGGGTGGTAGTGCTGTATGCAATATTTCTCATGGGTACTTATGAAGTGACGTTGATACTTGGCCAAACCAATCCAAGGACGATCACAGTTTTTATCATGGAGAAATTAAGCAAGTACAATTTGAGCGATATTCCACAAGCGCATGCGATGAGTGTGCTGTACTCAACAATGATGCTTCTCTTTATGATGCTTCTTTTTAGATTAAAAAAATGGAAAATCGCATGAGAAGACTGTTGCAAATACTAGTATTGTTACTTGTGGTGTTGCCGGCGATAGCGCTCATTTGGCTATCCCTTGCTCAGGATATGAGTTATCCCGAATTTTTTAATGCAAGTTTTACCATTGATTTTTGGAAGAACGTATTTATCGGAGGCGAGGGTTTATTGAATAGTCTAGCTTGGTCATTTGGAATTGCTTTTTTCGTTGCTTCAGTATCTACTATAGTCGGATTTATTATTTCTAGAAAATTATCATCAACAGATTTCGGGCAACGCAGTCTGCAATTGGCTTATCTCCCTTATTTGATTGCGCCAGTGGTGTTGGGTGCAATGTTGCAATTTTACTTTACGCGATGGGGCTGGACGGGAAGTACCATCGGCGTTGTCATGGCACAAATGCTTTTTATTCTGCCTTATGCAGTGCTGATTTTCTCAGGGTTTTGGACACCACATATTAAACAATTGTCTTTTCAAGCAACGACGCTTGGAGCAAGCAATCGATATGTTTTACAGCGCGTCATTTTGCCTGTGGCGAAGTCTTGGTTTTTTCTTACCTTCTCACAATGCTTTTTAATTTCATGGTTTGAATATGGAATTACGGAATTAATTGGTGTGGGTAAAGTGCAAACACTGACGATCAAATCAATGGTGTATGTGAAGGAATCAAGCCCGCAATATGGCGCTGTGGCTGCCTGCATGATGATTATTCCTGTGTTATTATTGTTCGTGATGAATTCACGCGTATTTTTAAAGAAGGAAGTGGAAGCATGATGATATTAAAAAATATCGGAAAGAAATATCAAGGAAAGTCGGTGCTTTCTGAGTTGAACCTCGAAATTACCGAGCAAGAAACCTTGTGCATTCTGGGTAAATCGGGTTGTGGAAAAAGTACGTTGCTAAAAGTGATGGCTGGCCTTGAATTACCAGATGTAGGAAGTTTCGATGTAGATGGACAAAATATATTTGATGTTGCTGCAGAAAAGCGCGGCATCGTTTACATGAGCCAAGAACCATTCTTGTTTCCTCATTTGAATGTTTTTGAGAATATAGCTTTTGGTTTGCGCGTTCGCAAATGGAAGGATAGCGAAGTGGAGCAGAAAGTGAATGCACTGGCGCTCCGCTTAGGACTCACAGAGGAGTTGATTAAATTTCCTCATCAGTTGTCAGGAGGACAAAAGCAGCGCGTCAATTTCGGTCGATCGCTGATTATAGAGCCTCGTCTGATCCTTCTTGATGAACCTTTTGGAAGTTTGGATAGCCAGACACGAGCGGAGATGCAGTCATTGTTTCATGATGTAAGAAAAGAAAAGAAAATCACGGCATTGTTTGTAACGCATGATTTGAAAGAAGCTCTGATCATGGGCGATCGCATTGCGAGAATGGACCAAGGGAGGTTGAAAGTGTATTCGAGTGCAGAAACATTCTTAAATAGTGAGGAGGTGGACATCAAAGAAGAACTTTCATTTTGGAAACGAATGATAGCAACTGTGAGATGAAAGAATTGAAAGAAAATATTGTGAATGACTATACCGTCATCGCTGACTTTCACGATACACGTGGAGCGGAGGCTCAACGTGGCACCGTTTGTCTTCCCATCTACGCTCCAATAGCTGCGGCATATCGCAATAAACGAGGTTTTATCGACGAGGCGGACCTGGCATTAGGCTGCGGATTTCCTTTTGAGTTCGCAAATATTCAAGAGGGGCATCATGTAGCAGACCTCGGCTGCGCCTCGGGAATAGACAGCTTCATCGTATCAGAAATGGTTGGAAATAACGGTAGTGTTGTGGGTTTTGATCTTACTCCAAGATTGATTGAGAGAGCAAGAAATATTGCAAAGAATAATAACCGAACAAACGTTCGGTTTGAAGTTGCCGATATCCAAGAGCTACCCTTGCAAAATGAATCGATGGATGCTGTAATTTCTAATGGCGTCTTCAGCCTTATACCATCTATCGAGAAAGTTTTTGATGAAAGTTTTAGAGTCTTGAAAACTACCGGAGTCTTTGCATTTTCTGATATCACTCAGAATGTGACCTACAGTGCCGAAGACCAGCCAAAAATCAACTCTTTCACGGGTTGTCTGAATGGTATTCGAAGTAAAGATTTGTACACAAAAAAACTGATAGAGGCTGGATTTCGTAAAGTAATAATAGAAGAAGAACGAACATTGGATTTGAGTTCGTTGTCATTAAATGCGGGTTCATCAGGACTCGTCATTGTAACGTTTAAATGTTTGAAGAATGAATAAGTTTGATCATATCGAGTCGGTATATTGGGTGTTTACACAATTGTGTAACGACAAGTGCGACCATTGTTATAATATGTCGGGACCACACGGCGAGCGCATCTCCGAAGAAGATTGCATGGCGATCATCGATAATCTGCCTTCATCAATAGATCGATTGATCTTATCGGGAGGGGAGCCCATTGCGGATAAGAAAAAGCTTTACATGATTCTCGATCGCTTGAAAGAGAAGTATCAAGGCAAAACCCAAATCATGTTGCAAACCAATGGCGATCTTTTAACGGAAGAAATTCTAGACACACTCATTGAAAAAGGAGTGACTCGTTTTGACATCGCCAGCATCGACCGTTATCACAAGGCCGCCGGTGGACGAATCATGCAGCTTGCAGAATTATTTGAATCTCGTGGAGTAAATGGCGAAGACCGTGATCCTCTTGTCACGAAAGATAATTATGTAGTGGAACATGAATTGAGCTGGGGATACTGGGGCGCTACGGAAGAGATGTGGCTTGGAGGCAATTGGGCGCGAGGTAGGGCCTATCAGAAGAATATTTGGATGAAGGACCCTAATCACAATTTCTGTGGAATCCTTTCAGGCGCTATTGGTTTCTTGAATGGAGCAGAAAATATTCCTCAAGAAATTTCCATTCAACTCTATAAAATAAATCCGTGCTGCCCAGGTACGAAAGAGGCATTGGGCGATGCGCGTGTACAAAAGGTTTCAGAGGTGCTCGAGCGTATTTCCACACATCCAGTTTTTGAAATGTTGGATAAAGGTGATCCTTATCGCATGGGTGAATCAGTGGGCGTTTCAGAAGAGCATGCTCGCAAGAGATGTGGGGAATTGAAAAACGTATGCCTCTGGTGTGACGAATTTTTCGACCAGCATTTTGATATAAAAACATTGGTAAAAAAAGAAGTAGTCGCATGATAAAAGCTGCACTCATTTACAACGGTATCGAGGGACTCGATCAGTTGTATAAGAATGATGATCGCATTCAATATCACTGGCTGGAAGTCACCAAAGATTTTCGTCCAGATCTAAGTGCTTATGATGTATTGATTGTTCCTAATGGGAGTGATCACATAGCTCTATTCAGGATGAAGGACATTGTGCTTGATTTTTTGAATCAAGGCAAGACTCTTCTTTGCTTTGATGGCTGGTTCACCGATTGGGTGCCGGGTTCAAAGTGGATCATGGACAACGAGATGAAGTCGATCGACATGCGTTACAGCATTCACTCGGACAGTCACGGGTTAGCGGAACATTTCAATATCGAAGACTTAAATTATTCTCACGGTATTAGTGGCTGGTGGTCATGTGGATATATCGATGCGGCGCCCGGTGCGGAAGTTTTTATGGTCGATTCATGGAAGAGGCCATTGGTGATCATTGATGAAAAAACAACAAATGGTTTGATCATTTGCACAGCAAGCGGACCTGCAGCGGATCTATCCTATGCAACAACTGACGACGCGAAGGCTTATGATGCCATGACCAAGCTTTACAGAGCATTTATTCAACTAGTAGAAAAACGTTTAATCAACGCATAAATCATGAAAAAAATAGGACTTATTTTCAATGGCGTTTGGTCGCATTATTCATTCGCGAAAGCGACGAAGTATAGAGACTTATACGAGTTACTTTATGTGCATGATTTAACAGCTGAAATGTTGGATAGTGTGGATGCATTAGCAATCCCATTCCAATCGAATCATAAAGCGCTTGCTGAGCATAAGCAGTTGATTTATGATTTTCTAGCGAAGGGTAAAAGAATATTCATTGAAGGAGATAGTAGCGCTAATTGGTTAGACGCCTCATGGGAGGATCGCCCTGTTAATAATTATTGGTGGGTAAAAGATCCGAATAGTCCACCAGTATCGGTGACCAACGATAGTCATCCTATCTATCAAGGCTTGAAACCTCGTCATTCCTTTTGGCATTATCACGGCGTATATACTTCTATTCCTGCTCACGGAGAAGTCATTCAAACAAATGTGGAGGGTGACATCGTAACATGGCAAACGACCCACTATGGTGGAGAAATGCTGGTGACCACTCTGGATCCAATTGTAGAACACGGAGTACAACAAATAACACATTTGGATAATTACTGCGACCGCCTAACCGAATGGTTGATCGGTATTAAACCGGAAGGCAAGTTTGAGATTTTAAAGTCGGATTACGGAGTGGCAATATGAGCGCAGAGAAGGAATACATTTTCATTTACAACGCCGATTCTGGAAAGTGGAATGGCTACATGGACATGATGCACAAGGTCTTCAGTCCAAAAACATACCCTTGTCATCTTTGTGCCATCACGTATGGGGTTTTCAAAATTGAAGATGATTGGAAAGAATTTATTGCAGACTATCCAGTGCCTTTGGTATTTCTACACCGTGATGAATGGATGGAACAACATTCTTTTGATACTCCATTGCCGGCCATCGTCGAACGCAATGGCGATGGATACAAAGTGATTCTTTCTCCAGAAGAAATGAATAAAATGGATTTGCCGGCCTTAAAATTATTTATGAAAAAAATGGCGCCAAGCGCTACTGCGTAGTCATTCAAGGGGGCAAGGTTTATTTTTTAATGGGTATCTTTGCAAATATCCCATCCGCCTATGCAACATTTACCCCACCTCATTACCGACCTCGCATTGATCTTGGGTGCTGCTGCTATTTTCACCCTGCTCTTCAAGAAGCTAAAGCAGCCCGTTGTTCTTGGATATATCATCGCCGGTCTGTTGGTTGGTCCCAATTTCCAATTGTTCCCTTCAGTCGTTGAAGTAGGCAGCATTAAAATATGGGCAGAAATTGGGGTATTGTTTCTTCTTTTTGGTCTTGGATTAGAATTCAGTTTTAAAAAATTAGTCAAGGTTGGAAGCATTGCTGTCGTTGCCGCATTGATGGGCATAAGCCTGACAATGTTGTGCGGTTGCGGTATAGGATATTTATTGGGCTGGGAAATGATGGACAGCCTATTCATGGGCGGCATTCTTGCCATTGCTTCTACCACCATTATCGTTAGGGCATTTGACGAACAAGGCGTCAAGAGCCAAAAGTTTGCTGGGATAGTTTTGGGCGTGTTGGTCATTGAAGACCTCGTCGCCGTTGTGCTGATGGTGGTGCTCAGCACCGTTTCGATTTCGCGAACCTTCGAGGGAACAGAAATGATCATGTCCATTTTGAAATTGATTTTCTTCTTGGTTCTGTGGTTTGTTTCTGGAATTTTCTTCCTACCAACTTTCTTAAAAGCAGTAAAGAATTACTTGAGTGAGGAAACCTTGCTCATCTTGTCCATTGCGCTTTGTTTCGGTATTGTAGTACTTGCGGCACACGTCGGATTTTCTCCCGCTCTCGGCGCATTTATCATGGGGTCCATTCTCGCGGAGACCACGAAGGCAGAGAAAATTGAGCATGGAATAAAATCTTTGAAAGACTTGTTCGGCGCCATCTTCTTCGTTTCGGTGGGTATGCTCATCGATCCAAAAATGTTGATCGAACACGCATTGCCAATCGGACTTGCAACATTGGTCTTGCTCATTGGTAAACCAACCTTTGTTCTTATCGGATCGCTTATTACTGGTCAACCATTGAAAGTGGCTGTGCAAACAGGTATGAGCCTTTCTCAAATCGGGGAATTCTCATTTATCATCGCTACGTTGGGATTGACTTTGGATGTCACCAGCGACTTCCTCTATCCAGTGGCGGTGGCTGTTTCTGTGCTGACGACCTTCACTACGCCATACATGATCAAGCTCTCTAATCCAATGTATGAGTTCTTGAATCGTAAGCTGCCTAGTAAGTGGATTGCTGGTATTGAACGCTACTCTATGGGTGCACAGAAGATCAATGAGGCAAGCGATTGGAAAGTATTGATTCGTTTTTACATTCTTAATGTCACTGTATTTTCAGTGATTATCATAACGGTGATTCTTCTCGGAACAAAGTATGTTTCATGGATGATTCCATTTAGCACTTGGAATAAACCGATCACAGCAATTGTAACGTTGATCATATTAGCACCGTTTCTCTGGGCATTGGCATTTCGTAGAACACATAAAGATGCCTATGCGAATATTTGGCTCAAACCTTTGCAGCGCGGGCCATTGGTGGTGATGTTGCTCTCGCGAGTTGCATTGGCCGTTTTCTATATCGGTTTTTTATTCGACCAATTATTTTCTCCATTGATCGCGGTCATAGGGGTCATTACTACGGTCACCATTCTATTTTTGTTAAGAGGAAAAATTCGAGAGTTTTATGGAAGAATTGAATTGCGATTTTTATCCAATTTGAATGATAGAGAGGTGCAAGCGATGATCAATGCTGCACCAATTGCTCCGTGGGATTCGCACATTGCCACTTTTCAATTAAAGCCTTACCATCCGTATGTAGGGCAAACATTGATGGAATCAAAGCTCAGAGAAAATTTTGGAATCAATATCGCTGTCATTCGTCGGGGAGATATTGTGATCAACGTGCCTAGTCGATTCGAAAAATTATATCCCAATGATGTACTATCGGTGATTGGAACAGATGAACAATTGAAGAGCTTCAAAGAATTCTTAGAAGCAAGCAAACGCGCACTGGACGGCATGTCGGATGCGGTGGAAGTTTCGTTGCATCACTTCACTATCACCAATTTTTCTTCTATTCTTGGAAAAAGCATTCGCGAAAGCGCTATTCGAGAACGTACCAAAGGTTTGGTAGTGGGAATTGAAAGGAAGGGCGAGCGCATTTTAAATCCTGAATCGGATGTGGTGTTCGAGCTCGATGATACTGTTTGGATGGTAGGTGGAGAAAAGCGAATGCAAGTATTCATGCGCGAATGCGAAGGACACACCCGCAACATGAAGCGACAACAGCTTTCCAAACATTAATTCGCGAAGCATTACCTTTGCAGCATCATGGGCGAGCCAATTACTTTTTCGGACTTAAATATCAATAAGCCTCTTTTCAATGCACTAGAGGATATGAAATTTGTGTATCCTACCGCGATTCAACAACAGGTATTTTCTGTGGTGATGTCGGGAAAAGATGTGATTGGCATCGCGCAGACGGGTACTGGTAAAACATTGGCCTATCTTCTTCCTTGCCTACGCCAATGGCAGTTTACAAAAGAAAAGCATCCTACTATTTTGATCATGGTTCCAACACGTGAATTGGTAGTTCAAGTAGAAGAGGAGCTCAATAAATTGGCAGCCTACATGAGTGTCCGCGTTGCTGGTGTATTCGGCGGCGTTAATCTCAAACAGCACACTGCCCTTGTTCAGGAAGGTGTAGACGTAGTCATCGCAACGCCAGGCCGTTTAATGGACCTCGTGCTCAATGGTTCATTGAAACTAAAAAACATTAAAAAATTGGTCATCGACGAGGTGGATGAATTGCTCAATTTGGGCTTCAGACCGCAGCTTTTGAGCATCTTTGATTTGCTACCTGAGCGTCGTCAAAACATCATGTTTTCTGCGACATTGAGTACAGAAGTAGAGGAGTTAATTACGACTTATTTTAACGAACCAATTCGTGTAGAAGCTACTCCTATCGGAACGCCACACGCACGCATTGCACAGACACATATCAAAGCGCATAATTTTTTAACCAAAATATCATTGCTTGAAAAATTATTACTTGCGCATCCAGAAATGACCAAAGTGTTGGTATTCGCAGATAGTAGAGCGAAGGCTGATATTATTTTTGAGAGAGCCGAACAAACGTTCGGTGATGAAATAGGAGTGATTCACTCTAACAAAGCGCAGAATACCCGTTTCGCAACGGTTGAGCGTTTTAAGAGAAATGAACTGCGTATTCTCGTGGCTACAGATGTCATAGCGCGCGGTATAGATGTTACAGATGTATCGCACGTGATCAATGTGGATGTTCCAGAGAATCCCGAGCTTTACACCCACCGCATTGGTAGAACTGGCCGCGCAGACAAAGATGGTACTGCGATCACATTCGTGGCTTCGTATGAGGAAGAAGACTTCCAAAAAATTCAAGATTTCATGAGCATGGAGGTTCCTGAAGTGCCCATGCCAGAAGGGGTAGAGGTGACCGATATTATGATCGCCGACGAGCGTCCGGTGGTTTCCATGCCCAATATGGAAAAAAAGAACCCTGTGAAAATCGAGTCGGGTGGGGCGTTTCATGAAAAGAAGCTCAAGAACTTGAAGGTCAATATGAAGTTGAGCCGTGGTGATAAGATGAAGCTCAAATATGGCAAGCCCAAAAAACGCCGCAATAACTAGTTCTCTAGTAAGTTTCCTATCTTCGCGCCCGCTTCAATAAATAAGCATGAGTAAACGCTGTGTAGGTATTGTAAAAGAGGGCAAGGTTCCCCCTGACTTTCGTGTGCCGCTGACGCCACACCAATGTGTAGAGGTAATGGAAAAATTTCCACACATTACAGTCAAAGTAGAATCAAGTCCTATTCGAAAATTCAAAGATGAAGAGTACGAAGCGCTAGGCATTCAAGTCGTTCAAGATCTCTCCGATTGCGATATACTCATGGGTGTGAAGGAAGTTCCAATTTCCATGCTCCTCGAAGGCAAGACTTATCTTTTCTTTTCTCATACACTAAAGAAACAACCGCACAACGCCAAGTTGATGCGCGCTCTGTTGGACAAGAAAATTCGATTGATCGACTATGAGGCAATCAAAAACGAACAAGGCAAACGTCTTATCGGATTTGGCCGCTACGCGGGCATTGTAGGAACTTATCAGGGTTGGAGAACCTTTGGTTTAAAGCATGATCTTTATTCTATTCTTTCACCTAGTCAATGTGATGATCGCAAGGCAATGGAAGAAGAAATGAAAAAAATAGTCATCCCTCAAAATACGAAAGTAGTAGTGACGGGATTTGGAAGAGTGGGAAATGGCGCGAAAGAGATCCTGGATTTACTGCCCATTAAGTTGGTTTCTGCTGAGGCCTTCTTGACGCAAACATTCTCTGAGCCGGTGTATGTTCATCTCGATACGCATGAATATTACGAGCGCATCGAAGGTGGCGGTTTTGATAAAAAAGAATTCTACGCAAATCCAGAAAAATACCATTCTATTTTACCAAAATATGTAGCGGGTGCAGATATGTACATCGCTTGTCACTTGTGGGCTGGGACGAATCCTGTATTGATAACGAAAGAGGATGTAGCAGCCGATAATTGGAAGTGCATGGTGCTCGCTGATGTGAGTTGTGATACAAATGGACCCATTGCTCCGACGATTAAGGCTTCAAAAATTGCAGATCCAATTTTCGGATATGACAGACATGATCATATAGAAGTGGATTATAAAAATGAGCAAGCCATCGCTGTAATGAGCATTGACAATTTGCCTTGCGAATTGCCAAAAGATGCGAGTGAAGATTTCGGAAATGAGTTGATAAAAAATGTCTTCCCAGATTTATTTACGGATCTTATGCTACCAAGCATTTGGAAAGCCACTGAGACCACCGAGGAAGGGAAGTTGACTCCACACTTCGAATACTTGAAAGAATATGCAGAAAGCGCTCATTGAGCGCTTTTTTTATTGTGCTGAGAAAGTGAAGGTGATGGTGCCGGGCTGTTTTTTTGCAGCCTTATCATTGTAGTCGAACTTCCATTTTTTCGCATAGGTAAGCGATTCCTCACGAATGCAGTCAATGGCAGTACTACGCTCATCCACGTAGGCGTTTACAACTTCGCCTGCTTGATTCACTTCAATATTTACAATGACCTTGCCTGCTGATTTACAGCGGTAAGTAGGTTTTGGGGATGATTTCGCCGTGTGATCTTTGATGTTGTATTCAGCAGATACTGGTCCGGAATAACTCTTATTGCTATTGTTTCGGTACCAATCGTAATTATCTTTTGCAGTGTTCTGGTTGTCCTTTCCTGATTTCGGATTGGAGTTGGGATTATCCTTAACGCTGTGATCTTGGTGATTGGTAGCGAGTCTTTCCTTTTCGGCAGCCTCGAGGCCTTTTAAACTTTGCAGTACTTCAGCGTCGATTTCTGCTTGACTTTTCCCGGTGTAGTTCACTCGCTCACTAGTGGTGGTGGTACCGGATTGCGCGAGGAGGTTGGCTACTGCCTCACTCATATTGCTTTCTTGCACTTGTGGATCGAGCTCAGGTTCTTCGAACGAGAGTTCTAGTTCTTCCACTGCCTCAGACTCCGTTTCTTCGGCCAAAGGGTCTGCAGAGGTTGAAGTGGTGAGATAAATCACTCCGAAAATGAAAATGTGGACGAAAAGGGATAGAATGACAGCCTGGAAAAAAAACGAAGTTTTCTTGTCCGGACGGGCATTCAGGATGGCTTTGAGAGAAGAATTGGCTTTATTTTCCGAAGATTCCATTGCTCACACAACAATTTTTACCCACTTTTCGTATATGGTACGAAGTTACAGCTATAAAAAGTTAATGATTTCGTAAAATATGTTTTTATCAAAAACCTTTTGTAAATTCGCAAAAGACAAAACAAAATCAATTATAAAAATGAAAAAGTTCTTATCACTCATCGTATTAGTTGCTTTCTTCGGTATTGCTGCTAGTGCACAAACTGAAACTACAAAGCCAGCTAAAAAGGCTAAGACTGAGAAAGTAGCTAAGGCGACTGCAGCTAAGGCTGATGTTCAAACTGCTGAAAAGGCTGCTTGCACTGCTGGTTCTGAAGGTAAGTCATGCTGCTCAAAGGATAGCGCTAAGGCTGCTGAAGGCAAGTCTTGCTGCTCTAAGGATGGTGCTGGTGCTACTGGTTCTGCTGCAACTGGTGCTTCTACAGATGCTGCTAAGGCTTCTGAAGGTAAGTCATGCTGCTCAAAAGACGGAGCTAAGGCTGCAGAAGGTAAAGCTTGCTGCTCTAAGGACGGCGAAAAGAAAGCTGAGAAAAAAGAAGAGAAGAAGTAATTCTTTTCCAACAATATTGAAAGGGCCGCATTTGCGGCCCTTTTCTTTTGTATCTATTTTTTTCGATGAAGCTTTAATTGCTGATAGGTTTCAAGAATACTTAAGGGTCGACCCCCCAAACGCTTTCGGAATTGAAAGGATTCATATAGAAGTTGAATGTGTTTTACGTAAACGCCCACGGCTTTGAAATAACTATAAGAGGGATCATAAATGTGAGTGGGCTCTGCCATGGCGCCATTGAACTCTATGATTTTAAACGAACCTTCATTCTCCAATTCAGATAGAGAAGGGAATTTAATATCAAAGCGACCATAGTCAATTCCTTCCATTTGCTCGAATATCCTCATGAGCTGATGTTGGGCTTTTTCAGAATAAAATTTTGTACCGTCAAGAAACATAGTTCCTCTATTATGATTTCCAATAGTGGAAAGAGACAGCACTTCTCCCTTGGAAGGAATCGTGTCAAAGCGTTTTAATGTTGCTTCTGGAAGTTTAAGATAGGAATTTTTGTAGCGCGGATGTTTCTGGAGCAAATGAATGAGAGGAGTTTTTCCATCACCTTCTATCGATGGATAGACTTTATGTGTTATGCCGGTTATGGTAAGTTCGCCATTCTTTTTTCGAGCGATGAAAACGCCTATTTCATTGGCATCACTGATAAATTCTTCTACTAAATAATCATTGTCCTTTCGAAGTGTAATGGATTCGAATTCTTCTCTATTATGGATGATATGCACATCTATTCCGCGAAGTCCACGATCAGGTTTGATCACAAATGGAAATGCGATGCAATTTTCTAACAGCGCTTTTTCCAATGATATTTTATTTTGAAAACAGTGCGTAAATGATCTTACCCGATGCCACTCAGGGAGAAGAGTATTGATTTCTTTTTTTGAAAAATTAAATAGTCCAGCATTTTTTATTCGGGGATTTACAGCTGTTCCAAACATTAAATGGCCGCTTTTCATGGCATACCAAAGCCAAGCGAATCCAACAGGTAAGTAAAAAAAGTAAGGATTCAGAAACTCTGATCTACTTACGTTGCTGGTGGGGAGATCAAACCTTGGTGAGGTCATAGCTGACGGTGGCGTTTGAGAGCACATCAAGCGATTTTAATTGAATCGGCTGCCTATCAAAGATGAGTTGAATGACCTGAATCGTTTTCACAATTCCATTGGGTTGGTGACATGAATTCTCATATTTTAAATCAGAAGAATGCAGGTGAAAAATAGAATCCGCTAGTGGCTCAGCTGAATTTTTTATTCGTAGAAAAAGATTGTTTTTTTCCTCGTGCTCCGATTCATTGTATAATGTCGCACTCGACCACATGTAGGGTTCATCAAGTGGTTTCAATTGACGAATAAGTTCTTCTCCAGTCCAAATATTTACTTCAATGAAAAGCTTTTTCACACTCACCAATGTGAATGGTTCGTAGTCCTGATAGTTTACTTCTGTTGATTCAAGAAAGTTAGGATCTTCGAGCAGGGTCGGGATAAGTGTGCCACGGCTTTTTTTATAAGGAAGTTTTCTTTTATGCTTCACAAATCCACCGTTGAGCAGACAATGGAATGTGTTATTTTCTCCGATGCCAATCCATGTTCCATCGGAGTCTGGGTCGATAGGATACATTCCCCATCCTTGTGAGGTGACAATATTTCTAAAGTGATTGTGTGCATTTCGCCTAGGATCTTCATCCCTGTTAGAGGTAATGACTAATCGATCGTTGTCCTTTAATATCGTCAGCGTGCACATGCTTCTTTGTACTGAATAGTGCTTGGTGCGAGTCCGAAGTGAGCATTTAAGGGCATCACATCAAGCGTTGAAAAACCTATTTTTATCATAGCTTGATGATGAATGCAGTGCTCTATGTTGTAAAGCAATTCTCTGTTGTAACTGGAGGTAACTTCATTTTCACCAAACATCAAAGATTGAATGTACAAATTTTTATCAGGACGTGAGATATCTGCAATTATTTCCTTGATTGCTTCAAGAGCAAAGATTCTATTTTTTTCAAGTCTTAAGTCTCTTATTCGGTTATCATAATTGACTATTCCGAAATCATAATTGTTGACTAAAATTTGAAACAGTTCAATGATGTGGCGGTAGTGCTGACCTAGAGTTCCATTGCTAAATACTGCTAGTGGTTCTGTGTATTGGTCATCATTCAATAATGTCAAGCTATGTTCTAGTTCTGAAAGAGGTCTTGTGGCTTCGGCGGACAGCATATCGTTTATTTTTTAAAAGATAAAAATTGAAGCAGTTCTTTGAAGTGAATGGCAATAAGCAGAAGGCAGGCTATGAAGACCGCTAATGCAAGAAAGAACACTTTCCCACCATCTCCTTGGACAACGATTCCTAACGGTCCTAAATGACTTGCAATTGCTCCAAGAATGAGTCCAGTGCTCAAGAGGATTCCTAGATTTTTGGTTTTAGGAACAAGTATTAGAATAGCTGTAATTAATTCTAAAATTCCCAACGAAATTCTTCCTGCTGGCTCTGCACCGAGTTTTGTAAAAATGTATACGCTGTCAGGATGAGCGCTAAATTTAAAATAAAGGGTTTGGAGAAAAATAACGGCCACTGCAATGCGCAGAAGCCAGCTCAGTTTTGTTTTCATTTTTTGTAGTGATTTATATTTTGCCAATAGTGATTTGCCTTTTCTAAAAGGGTGGTCTCATTTTCATTCCAAAGCTTTAGAGTATCTAGTTTGGAGGTTTTGTAAAAGAGGTAAAGCTTACCGTTTAATATTTTATAGCTAAGAGGATTTATTTTGACTTTGCTTCCATCCTTTCCCATGGCATAGGCGCACCAACCGCCATATTCGGGCAAATACATTTCTGGTGAGGAAGTGAATGCCTTTCGATGTTCCTCAGAAGTAAATTGATATGTGGCTCCATTGTATTCGCACTGGATGGACGGTTCACCCTTTGAAGGAAGATCAGAAGTAAAATAGGAAACGGGGTCATATCCACTAAGAGCCAAGCCTTTTGATAAATTGAGGTTGGATTGACCATAGCCTTGGCTGAACACCAAAAAAAGCAAAAGCGCAAGAGAAGATCTCATCTTGTAGTAGTGATTTGATGCATTGGACGGCGGGGAATTACGTTCCTTACAAAACATTTAAAAAGCGGGTTGTATCTTCGCTCTATGAATCTTCAACAATTAGAATACATCGTGGCGGTAGATACGTTTCGACATTTCGCTACTGCAGCGGACAAATGCTTCGTGACGCAACCTACCTTGAGCATGATGATTCGAAAATTGGAAGAGGAATTAGATGTTCAGATTTTTGATCGAAGCCGACAACCAGTCGTTCCGACGGAGGCGGGCGAGTTAATCATCGCTCAGGCACGCGCAGTGCTCAGCGAAGCGGGTCGAATGAAAGAAATAGTATCCGAATTAAAAGGGGAGGTGACGGGCGAAATTAAATTGGGAGTTATCCCAACTTTGGCTCCTTATTTACTTCCTCTCTTCTTACCGTCTTTTCTCAAGGCTTTTCCAGGAGTTCGCGTGAAAGTACACGAGAATACCACGGAGCAAATCATAGAAAAGATTAAGCACAATGTGCTAGACGCTGCGCTGCTAGCTACCCCGCTAGGTGATCCTGCCATTTTAGAGAATCCATTGTTCTACGAGCAATTTGTAGTCTATAGTTCCAAAGATGAATCGATCATGCAAAAGCGATTTGTTTTGCAAGAGGACATTGATGTGAATCGATTGTGGTTGCTCGAGGAAGGTCACTGCTTGCGGGCGCAAGTAATGAATCTTTGTTCGCTTAGACCAACGCAATCAGAAGGAAGGCAATTAGACTATGAAGCGGGGAGTATTGAGACCCTTAAAAAAATGGTGGACTTCAATCAAGGTGTAACGGTGATTCCAGAACTCGCCCTCCGCGATATGGACAAAGCGCAATTGGAAAAGATTCGCTTCTTCCAACAACCGGCGCCAGTGCGTGAGATCAGCCTCATCACTTATCGACTCTACTCAAAGCGCCGATTAATCGATGCGATGTGTGAGCATATTCTTGCTGCCATTCCAGAAGAAATGAAAGACTATCAACGTGGTGAGATTACGAGCTTGTAAGCTTAGTATCGAATGCCAACCACACAAATATCATCGATCTGATCAAGCTGTCCTTTCCACTCTTCCATGAAGTGATGGAGTTTTGCTTTTTGTGATGCAAGATCTAAATAACCGAGTTCAGTCAGCAATTTATTCATGCCACTTTGCTTGAGTTTTTTTCCCAAGTTTCCTCCAAATTGATCGACATATCCATCCGTTGTGGAATAAATAATATCGCCTCTTTCTAATTGAAACTCGTTATTCTCAAAAGCTCTCTTGCTTTTTTCATTCATCAATCCAAGTGGTCTGCGTGTGCCGCGGAGATCAATGATTTCTCCATTTCTCCAAATGTGAACACCGGAATTTGCCCCAGCCATGTGAAGTTTGTTAGTGGTCAAATCAATATGACACATCACGATGTCCATACCATCTGCAGCATATTCATATGCTCCACTATTCAATGCGTTGAAAAGGAGTTTGTCCATCTCTTCTAAGATCTCAGCGGGACTTCCCTTTGGTAAATGCTCATAAGCCTCCCGCACAAGGTTGAATCCAAGAATACTCATCATTGCGCCAGGAACGCCGTGACCCGTGCAATCGCCAATAGCAAAGCGCAAAACGTTTTGTAATTCAAAACTGTTTTTTTGTTCTGAGATCCAATAGAAGTCACCACTGATGATATCCTTGGGACGATAGTAAACAAAACTCTCAGGGAAGAGACGCGCCATAGAAGCTTCCGAAGGAAGAATGTTTCGCTGAATACGCTCTGCATATCGAATACTCGAAAGAATTTCTTTTTGTTGTTCAAGTAATTCCTCTGTGCGCTCTTCGACTTTTTTCTCAAGCATTTGATTCTGCTCTTGCTGAAGTTTGTTCAACGCTTGAAGGTTATCCAAAGCTTCATCTTTGAAACTCTTGAATCGGTCTACAATCGCGAAAGATAGAAGGATGACTTCTGTTGCACTTCCAATCAATAATCCATATTGCGAGAAGAAATCATTTTGAACAAAACCGAGATTGGTTGAAATAAATCCAAACACTGTAAGCACTAAAACAATGAATGCAGCAAGGAAAAACTTGGCCGGTTGATAGCCTTTTCTCAATACCCCAATGGCTACAGGCACAATGAAAAAATTAAGTAAGAGTGTCAATAAATTCACGCCAACTACTGATACATAAAGCAAGGGCTGAGTGTTGAAAAGAGCGAGTCCGGCATTAATTAAAATAATGTATCCCAAAATTTGGAACACTCTATTTACTCGCGGAAAGAAGCTTTCTAATTCTAAGAAATATTGGCTGAATTTAAGCAAGGCATAAACTGCAACCGAAGCGAAGAAAGGAGTTGAAACATTGGCTAGATAGGGGCTGTCTGGCCATAAGAATTGAAAAGAAAATCCTGTCAGAGAGAATTGTAAAAACAAGAGCATCATGTTGTATTGAACATAATACAAGTTGCTTTTTTCTCGAAGAATAATATAAATAAATAAATTGAAAAGAAGAACAAACAGAATGATACCGAAGTACGTTCCGATGAGTAATTGGTCAGTTAAATCGGCCTTCTCAACGTTCTCTGCCGTCCACATCAACATTGGTACGTGAAGTTGTTCACCACCACTATTGACCATCAAATAAAATTCTTTTTCAGATAATGGCGGAACTACCACCTTGAAACGATAGTTTCGGTGTTCGATGTCTCTTGATTTAAAAGGAAGAAGGTCACCGGTTTCACCGACCTCATTCATTTCCGTGGTCTGAAATTCATAAAGCTCGACCTTATCGAGCACTGGATTTTTAATCTCAAAAATGTAATTTCCTTTCTGATGGACTCTACCATCAACTTTGAACTTTAGCCAAATGTTGGCTCTACTAAATCCAAAGTTGGGTACCTGTTCATTTTCGAGTTGAGTGAAATTTTCTTTTGGCATTCGCTCGATGTCATAGACATCGAGTTCACGTGTTTCGTCGATAAGAATGGATACTTGTTCGCCACGAATTTTATGTGCCGAACCTCCAGAATCACTTCTGGTGTAGGACCAAACAATCGCCATGATGGCCACTCCAATCAAAGGCGCGGCAAGCAGCGACGGTCCAATAAACTTTCTTATGGTAGATTTCACGGGTGGGGATATTTCTTAAACAGGGGCTTATATACGTCAATAGGAGTGCTTTAGTTTCATTCTACACTTATTGTGAGTAGAAAAGAAAAAGGATCTCACGTTTGAGATCCTTAATCGTACTACATCATAAGTCAGGAGACCCGTTTGAGTGCCGCAGCACTCATACTTCAACCGTGACAAAGATGTTGGTCATTCAAGTGGTTTCCCTATTTGAATAACCTATATCTTATGCGTTGTTTAACAACGCAAATTACCATGATTTGATATTGAAATGTTGCTCTGCCATTTCTGCTACTTGCTGCCCAATAGCAAGGCATGCAGTGGCTGCAGGTGACGGCGCGTTCAATACGTGAATGCTATGATCTGTATATTCTATTCGAAAATCGTCTCTTGTATCGCCATCTTCTCGCAGCAATAGAGCGCGCACTCCTGCTCTTCCCGGATGAATATCATCCATTGTGAGGCTCGGCACTAGTCGTTGAAGTGTCTTCAAGAATAAACGCTTTGAGAATGCGCGACGATATTCGTCGATTCCAAATTTCATATTCTTAAAGAATAATTTCCATGTGCCTTTGTAAGTCAAGGCATCGATAGTATCGCGAAGACTAAAGTCTGTTTTACCATAACCTTCTCGCTTGAATGTGAAGACAGCATTGGGTCCGCATTCAATGGAACCGTCAGTCATTCTCGTGAAGTGTACACCAAGAAATGGAAAATCAGGATTCGGCACTGGATAAATCAAATGCTTCACTTTGTGTTTTGCTTGATCTGTCAACTCATAGTAATCACCGCGGAATCCAACAACTTTCTCTTTGAGTTGAACGCCATCTTTTCTAGCCAAGCGATCTGCTTGAAGTCCTCCGCAGAATATGATTTTCTTACAGGTATAAAGTCCTTTGGTAGTGACTACTCTTTGAAGATCGTTTTGTTTTTCAAAACTCAACGCCTCTTCTTGTGTGTGAACTTCGGTTTTTGGATTCATTTGAACCGCGAGCTCGGCCATTTTTTCTGTAGCGCCTCTGAAATCGATGATACCGGTGCATCCTACATGTATACCGGCAATACCTGTGCAATAAGGCTCAATTTCTTTGATCTCATCAGCGGTCACTTTGCGCATGTCCTCAATGCCATTTTGAAGACCAGTCTCATAGATTTTATCAAGCTGAGGCAATTCAGATTCATCCATTGCGACGATGAGCTTTCCGCAGATGTCGTGCTTTACGCCATGCTCTTTCGCAAAAGCCACAAGTTCGCGACGACCGTTGACGCAGTTAACCGCTTTCAATGATCCAGGCTTGTAATAGATGCCGCTGTGTATAACGCCGCTATTATTACCCGTTTGATGATCAGCCAAACCTTTTTCTTTTTCAAGCAAAAGGATACGCAGTTTTGGATTGCTTTTTTGCAATTTATAAAGGGTTGCAGCACCTACAATGCCGCCACCCACGATGATGATATCATAATTGTTTTCCACGATGCGAATATACAATTGCAGGCCATAAACTATTTCAGTGTTTTCTTCTTAAGTTCGTTGCATGATTTTGGACACACCACACGCACATAGCTCTTCGATCAAGGGCAATAAGAAAGCTCAAAACGCTTGGACCATGTATGATTGGGCAAACTCCACATACAATCTTGTGATTGGTACTGCAATATTTCCCATATTCTACACGGCAGTCACCGCCAAGCACCAATTTGAAGGCAAGACAGCAGAGGACGATGTGTTGCTCTTTGGGCATGTATTCAAGAATACAGAGGTGCTCTCTTATGCTCTTGCATTAGGTATGGCCATCGTTTGTATTGTTTCTCCCATGCTTTCTGGACTTGCCGACTATTTGGGAAAAAAGAAAGTCTTCATGCAAACGTTTTGCTACCTCGGTAGCCTATCATGTGCATCGCTTTTCTTCTTTGATATGAATCATTTTGAAGCGAGCATGTTGAGCGTTGTTTTCGCTTGTGTGGGATTTTGGGTGAGCTATGCATTTAGCAATTCATTTTTACCTGAATTAGCAGAGCCAGAAGATCAAGACAAGCTCAGTGCTAAGGGCTACAGCATGGGTTACATTGGTAGTATCATTTTATTGGTCATCAATCTCGTGATGATTCAAGTGCTAGATATTCCTGCGAAATGGTCGTTTGTTACAGTTGGTATTTGGTGGGCGGGCTTTGCGCAAATCACTTTCTATCATTTGAAAGATCACAAAGTGGCGCGCCCAAAAGAGAAAGGAGTATTGAAGAAAGGATTTTTGGAGTTGAGAAATGTTTGGCGCGAGATGAATAATACAACACGTCTGCGCAGTTACCTCATCGCTTTCTTTGTATTCAGCATGGGGGTTCAGACCATCATGCAAATGGCTTCATTATTTGGTACAAAAGAGGTGTATCAAATGAACGAGGCAGGTGAATTGGTGAGAGGATTAAAGTCAGGGCAATTAATTGTTGCGGTTATCCTAGTGCAGTTGATTGCAATTCCTGGGGCTTACTTTTTTTCTTATTTATCAAGAAAATTATCTAATCTCTTGACCCTTAAAATTGCCCTTGCTTTCTGGGCATTGGTGTGCTTGTATGCATATGCTATCGTGACTACACCGATTACCTTCTACATCGCTGCTGGATGCATTGGCTTTGTCATGGGCGGAACGCAATCATTGGCGAGAAGTACGTATTCTAAATTTTTACCAGAAACAAATGATCACGCTTCTTATTTCTCTTTTTATGATGTGACAGAGAAAGTAGGATTGATTATCGGATTACTCAGCTTCGGATTCTTAGAGGGCTTTTTCGGTAGCATGCGTGCTTCTATTCTAGCATTGATCACATTCTTCGTCATAGGATTTTTACTGGTCCTATTGGTGCCCAAAAAAGAATCTGAAGTAGAAGGGAAGAAGTTTCTGGTTTAAGAACAAACCCAGATATACGTTCCGGCTAATATGCAAAGCGCTAAACCTCCAGCCATGGTAATCTTTGCGCTTGCGCTAGCAATAGTGTAGTGCTTTTTTCTCTTTGAAAAAGAAGAGAAAATGATCGTGATCAAACCAGGTAAAATGGTGCAAACCAAAAGAAGCAGACTTGCTGTTGTATTCGTTTTCCAATCCAATCCTGTTTTGTAAAAAAGAAAGATTGTAAGAGCAACAGTTAATGCCATCAAGAATGAAGCATAGTGCTTTGTAAACGTTTCTCCTTGAATGATAGGCATCGTCTTGTATTCACCTTCCTTATCTCCCTCGAGGTCTTCTAAATCTTTTATAGCTTCTCTAGAAAGCGATAGGAGGAAGGCAAATCCTGAATATGTAAGTATCCAAAGCAGCATGCTGTTGACACGGCCATCCTTAAATAGATCTAAGCGATTTAAAACAACTTGTTGGTGTAGTTCAAATATGGCAGCCCAGATGGGAACGATACTCACACAAATAGCGACCACCAAATTTCCAATAAAACTCATTTTCTTGAAAATGGGACTGTACCACCAAAGGAGTGTTGCTACAAGAATGGGAATGACCAAGGGCCACCAAAACTTGTATTTCCAACATAGATAGAACGAAATGGCTACGGCCACGATATTGAAGCCCTGATGCAGGACCATGGCTACTCTTCTTTTAACAGTCTTACCAATGATAACGCGCTCCGGTTTGTTGATTTTATCAACTTTTACGTCAAAGTAGTCATTGATGATATTTCCACCAGCTGTTAGTAGTACCACCACGAGAACAGAAAGAAAAAAGTCTAACTCGCTGATTTGTAAGTGTAAGTCTTGGCAGGTAGCGGTTAGCTGGGCCTTAATGATGAATATTCTCAACACGTACATGGTGAGTGCCACAATAGCAAGATTAATTGGTCTTGTGAGCTTTAGGGTATGTATCAATGTTGACAATGTGGAATGGTTGAAATCTTTCAGAGCAAATATCGGGAACTCTCGTGTAAATTTGCGCCCCCGTGATTTATTAATATGGAAGAACAAGTTCAAAGTCAGCCCACCCCTGAGAGCACTCCTGAAGCAACGAAGTCTATCGTTATCTTCGGTAAGCACGATTACATCGTCAAGAATGCTCAAACCTTGCTTGAGAAAGGCAACTACACTGTTGTCGGCTTCGTTGAGCTAGAAATGGCTTCTATGTATTTAGTAGCAAATCCATTTGATATGCTCTTCTTTGTTGGCAGCGTAGATCCTCATGATCGCCTTGCTTTGAAGGCAATTGTTGATAAAGATTTTCCAAACGCAAAGATTCTCGACCACTTTGGTGGACCAGCGACCATCCTCACGGAGGTAAATGAAGCGTTTAAATAAGATTTATTTCTTAATATGATACTTGGCGTCGATCAATTGGTTGACGCCATTTTTATGCAGTGCATAATTGAAACCCGGACGTAGTCCAAATGCTCCAACTTCGCCTTGCTTATTGACCGCAAGGAATCCCACTTGATATTCATCTTTCATAAAGCGATTGATTTTCTCTAATCGCTTCACGGCTTCTTCACAAGCTTCTTGTGGACTAGCTCCTTGTCTCATAAGTTCTACGATAAGAAAAGCGGTACAAGAGCGCAGCACCGTTTCTCCTAAGCCGGTACCTGTCGCCCCTCCGATTTCATTATCGATATATAATCCCGCCCCGATGATTGGACTATCTCCCACACGGCCTCGCATCTTATATGCAAGTCCGCTGGTAGTGCATGATCCCGCAATGTCGCCGTTGGTGTCCATGGTGAGCATACCTATCGTATCATGATTTTCAATATTGATAATGGGCTTGTATTCGCTTTTCACGAGCCATTCTTTATAAGCCTTCACAGCTTCAGGACTTTCATAATCCTCTAGTGTCATCCCTTGAGAGAGCGCAAACTGTTGTGCGCCTTCGCCTACCATCATCACGTGTGGCGTGCGTTCCATCACCATACGAGCTACAGTGACAGGATGTTTTATTTTCTCTAGAAAACAAACAGATCCAGCTTGTCCAATACTGTTCATGATGCAAGCATCCAAGGTGGTGTGACCTTCACGATCGGGAAGACCGCCTAGTCCAACTGAAAGATTGGTGTAATCTGCTTCAATCACTTTCACTCCTTCTTCGGCCATGTCCGTAGCATTCCCGCCATTGCTCATCGTTGCGAGTGCAGCGTTGTTGGCGATGATGCCTGCGTTCCACGTTGAAAGCGCGAGTCCCTTTTTATAAATGTCCAATTCTTTTTTCTTCTCCCGAATGTTTGTTCGGTTTTCTGAAGCACGACTAAAAATACCAAGTGAAAGTGCAGCAGCAGCAAGGCCTGACTTGGTTAAAAATTGACGACGAGAATTGGAGTGACTCATAAGGCTTAATTATTCTCTACCATCTCACGCTTCAGCGTTTCGACAGTATCAGCAGGGAGGTTTTGTAAATCGAGTAACATCAAACCGTCCAATGCATTGTTGAATTTTGGATCGGCGTTGAATGCAAGAATTTTAGCGTTTTGCTGTAAATATTTTTTAAGCAAAACAGGCATTGTAAAACTCGATGGTTCAATATCAGCAATGATTTTGTCCATCTTTTTTATATCGCTGCTACTCGCTTCTAGCAAGGCATCGGTATCAATATTTTTAAGCTTCGGTCTAAAAGCATTTTTCGGTTCTACGAATTTCGCAAGTTCTTTATCAAAATAATTTCTTTCTATAAATTGAATGATTAATTCCTTTGAAACTTCTTGATAGCTATTGGAAATGGAAACGGGGCCAATGATATATCTGAAGCGAGGATTTGCGAGAAGATGAAATAGAATTCCTTTCCAAAGCAAGAACAAAGACAAGCGGTGTTTTTGATAATCTTGAACGATGAAAGATCTTCCCAGCTCCACACACTGCGATAAGATAGGTTTCATCTTTACTGACATGCGGAATAGACTCGAAGTGTAGAGACCTTTCGAGCCGTAGCGAGCGATGATATCTGGGCCGTTACCGATGCGGTAAGCACCAGCGATGCGTTGCGCTTCACGGTCCCACAAAATCAAATGATCATAGTACAAATCATACTCATCGAGGTCAATGCTCTTGTTGGTACCTTCGCCTACTGCACGAAAAGTTACCTCGCGCAATCTTCCTATCTCTCTAAGAACATTTGGAATGAGTGCGCTATTGACTACATAACAATCAAAATTATCGTAGGTCAATGTGCGATAGGCTTCCACTGATTTTATTTCTTGAGAAATTAAATCTGCTGGAACGGGATCAATGATTTGATCTTCTTTTGATGGAAAACGGAAGAGCTTAAAGTAATCTCTCTTCACTTCAAAACTGCTACCCAATGCATAAGTCTTGGCACGCAGATAACGGCCAAGCTGATCCACCGAGGTGAACATTTCTAGGTCTTTCGCAGGAATTGGTTTGCCAATACGCATTCCAATGCTCTTGCCTTTTTTCTTGAGCATCTCTGATGGTAACGCCAATGTGCGCAATCCTGGATGTATCAATCCTAGCAAGTGAAATATTCTAGAATTAGCACCATCAAAGTAAATCGGAACAACGGGAACCTTCGATGATTTGATAATCTTAATAGCAGAGTTTTGCCACTTTCTATCGGCAATCGTTTTCAGATCTCCTTGAAAAGTGGATACCTCTCCAGCAGGAAAGAGTGCAAGTGGCAATCCCTTTTCTACATGCTGAAGTGCGGCCTTTAATCCAGAAATATTATTGTAAGCGCCTTTCATTGTTTCGAAAGGATTCACTGACAAAAAATAGTCTTTGATCGGTTCTACATTTTGCAAAAGAAAATTAGCCATCACTTTTAGATCAGGTCTAACTTTTCCAATGGCTTTTATCAATGCCAAGCCGTCCAACGCGCCGAATGGGTGATTGGCAACGATGATAAATGGCCCAGTCGCAGGGATGTTCTTCAATTGATTTTCATCCAACTCAAGCTCCACGTCCAATGTCTGAAACAAACGATCAATCGAGTTCAATCCTTCTTCCTTGCAGATGTCATCATAAAGCTCATTGACTTTATCAATCCTAGCTACACGTGCAAGCAAAGGAATAATTGGATTATCCTTGGGCAGCTTTGTCGCAGAGGCCAAAGCTTCTTCTGGTATGAGTTTTTTCACGTAGTGATAGAATAGGGTGGTGAAAAACTATTTGCTTTGAATCAACAGAGGATAGGTAATCACCTTGTCTTCTGTTGAAAGTCTGATGTGGTAAACACCAGATGAAAATGGTGATGCATCGAAGAAAAATTTCTTCTCTCCAACAGGCACGGTGCCATTATAAAGCGCTTGTACTTCTTGTCCAAGTGAATTGATCAAACTAAGTTTTACATCGCTTGATGTGTTGAATTGAACAGGAATGCAAGTTATCGCACTTGCAGGGTTAGGGAATACTTTTTTGATTTCAAATGCTTCATATTCTTCGATACCCGTAGCAATTCCTAACACTTGGAAATCCCAATAGCCTTCTGGTGCAGGCATAGGACGCGTTTGTACTTTACCACTCACAGATTCTCCTTGGATGTAATAATACACTGTTGTTCCTGATGGCTGCGCAGGAATAAATCCTTGCCAATTGTTGTCGCCGATAGAAGTCATCGCCACTTCATTGTAACTTCCAGTTAGGCTTGTCTTCCAAAAAAGTTTTGCTTGGCTAACTCCACTGCGGTGATTGATATAACCTACCACACTGTATGGATTTTGTGTGTCTTCGGTATCAGCCAAGGCTTGATGCGAGATCAACAATGGATCTGCAACGCCAATAGAATGTGTAATGCAGTGAATAGCGCCGCTCGCAGAAATGATAGGCTCATCCTGATTGTCAGAGTCGATGCCTACAATGTTATATCCCGGCAAAATTTCACCCCAGATGCGCAAAGCAGTAGTGTCGTATTGCTCACGATAAGTTGGGAGAATTAAGGTATTGTTTACAAATACAGCGTTTGTATAAGTGCGATAGTATGCTGCGGTAGGTTGAGAACTTGGCCACAATCCTCCTTGGCTATCAGGCATTGGAATGCGTACTACCTTGTATGGGGTACCCCATTTTGAATTGAAATTATCCAACACATATTCAATGTTCGCATTGATTTGCGGACCATCTGCAATCCCCTCTGGATATTCTCCCACGAGCAATGTTTCTTCATCAATCAATTTCATGTGCATATCGATGTGATGGATTTCATCATACGGTAGCACGGTCATCTTGATATAGCGATCGATGCCTAAATAGTCGTTTACAATAGCATCAATTTGATCTTCTGATTTTGCAGTCACGTTATATGGATTGCCAGGCTGATTTTCTTCTAAAATCAATTCAGAAGCGAAAGCCGTTCCGAATCCATCCGTCATCCAGTTTCCTCCAGTATTGACCAAGTCTTCGGGAGCTTCTGTGATCTCATATAACTCTAATCCTAATTCATCTGCGAAGAACTGCGGAGAAGCATTGTCATTAGGACGTGTAATTCTGTTGTAAATCCAATCTACCAAAACAAGATCGTCTACTTCATTTCCATAAACAGGATTTGCAGCGTAATCACGCATCCAAATTGAATCGAATGATCCATCGATGATGGTCACGTTATCCAAGTTTGAAAATGCTGCACCACCAATGTTATTTGACAACAAATAATTTTCTGTGGCTTGCACATTTTCTGAAAGGATGAGCACTCTTGTTTCTAAGCGCGCTGCGGCAACAATTTGTTTCAATATTCCTGGGTAACCTGTCCAAGCGATAGTAAGCGCTTGAATTTCTTCCCATTCTGCAGCACTTCTGAGGTTTGGATAAGGCGGAGGTGTAGCAATTCCACGCGAACTGCTTGAGGCAGGTACATCGCCACGAGAAATCATATCTATCTCCTCTTGAGAATATCCACGTGGAAGAGGGGTTTCTTGGCTATATGCAAAGGAGGCAATCGCAAGAGCGATACCTAAAGCGTAAATCTTTTTCATCAAAACGGTATTGGTGTGGTAAATATAAGCAAGGGATGCTTACCACTCAATACTCACATTGGTCTGAATATTACTAGGACAATAGATACTATCACGGATAAGTTCGTCCTGACCAAATGACTTTATAATTTCATAACGATATTTTAACCATGTATCCCCATAGACGCGGCAAGTCTTGCTTGTGTCGGGTATGGCGGTGGTATAGCTTTCCCAGGTGTTGTCGCAACAAAAACAATCGAAATTCGCATTTTCAAAGCGAATGTTGATAGATGCATTGTTGGTCAAACTTGTGTTTTTTTGAATAGCTATTTTTACAAAAGCTTCTGGAAATAATTCGATGTTTTGTGACACAACTTTTCCAGGTTCAAAACTAGTTGCGCTGAGTTGAACTGTTCTGGGAATAAATTGCCCTTTATCTGCATTCACGCGCACTTCTACGAGGTTTTCACGATCCCATTCTAGATCATACGCTCCTTCGCCGTTTGTGCGGCCAGAAGCGGCAGAAGTGTAAACTGCAGAGAATGAATTTCCCTCTAATATTTGTTGTTCTACCTCCACAAAAACATCACTCAGTGGATTACCTGTTCGGCCGTTATAAACTCGACCCTGCAGGTGGTATTTTGTATCCTCGTTTTTCTTGCAATTCGTCAAGAATATGGTCAGAAGAATTAAGGAGAAATTGCGAAGTGGTTTCATTTTTTCTTGGATCGGTAGTGCTCATATACAGCCAAAATTTTCCCTACAAAATGATAGGGTTCTTGAGCATGGCAATACCCGTGTTTTACTTCGTCTAATCTATAAAATTTTTCTTGAGTTTTGAGCAACAAACATTCGTCAACATTACCAGTCCAAATGGTGTCTGGTTTACCTAAATGACGTGCAATGGCCCGTGCATCAAGGATGTGACCTGGTCCAATATTGTAGCTCGCAAGCACAAATTTTATTCGCTCATTGGGATCTACAATCTTATCTTTCCAAAAGCGATCTAAGTGTTTAATATACTTCGCCGCTGCACGAATATTTGGTTCTATTTTTTGTGAGGTGTCGCAGTCAAATCTAGCCGCAGTTTCGGGCATCAATTGCATCACCCCAAATGCGCCGCTCCATGATTGCGCCTCTGGATTAAAACGAGATTCTTGATAGGAAACAGCGGCAAGCAAGCGCCAGTCCCAACCAATTTCTGGGGCGTATTTTTTAAACAAAGAATCGAATGGAGAAATCTGATTAGGACCTAAAACGGGAAGGGCATAGGGCCCTTTTGAGCCATACAAACTCTCCTCGAGGAAATATCGGTCGTGCGTCTTTTTGATCTTCTTTTTGACGTCACTGCGCTCCATCCACTCATTTAATTTTGTCAATAGTCCTGAAGCATTTGATCGCACTGCCCAAGCTATGTCTTCCTCAGGTCCGATGGGTACCGTCATATCTAATTGTGGATAATCGAAACGCTGCATGATGGCCAGATTTTCATCTGTTACCGTCATATTTATTTCTCCTTCGGAAGTCAGACGCAACAAGTCTTCTGTACTTATTTCTCCTGGCGCATCTTTAATGTTTATTGTAAATTCATTTGCCTTTTCAAGCTCCCGAAGTCGCATATAGAAAGAGGAATATTTATGCACATAAATATTCGCTCCGTCCAAGCCCAAAGTATCTTGGATCAATGGCAATAGTGAGTCAGGGGATTCGGGAGCATATTTTCTTTGAACCAATACTTGTCTGGTTTGATAGACAGGATTTGCAAACGCTACAAATCGCTTTCGGAATGGAGTGGCCGTTAGGTTTGAAGCGATGATATCACCTTCACCGTTGTTCAACATTTGAAACATCAAATCAACATCATCGAGAAGTCTAACTTCTAATTTCACTCCTAGATGCTTCGCAAATTCTTTTACGAGTTCGTAGTCGAAACCTTTTGTTTGTCCGCGGTATTGATAGTAAGTGGAAGGCCCGTTTTCAGTAAGTAAAATCAACTTCCCTCGTTTCTTGATTGAGTCGAGGTCGAACTGAATGGGAGGGGAAAATTTGGGATAAAAGTTTTCTTCTTCCTCATCCCCGCAGCCTATGCTACAAATGGTGATGAGAAGAGAAAGTATAAATAGTAGTATAAAGGTTTGTAGTGACTTCATCCTAGTAAGTGCAAAATACGAAATTTAACAGACAGGGTTCGTATTTATTTCACAAAAACAAAAAGAGATCGATTTCTCGATCTCTGATTGGTAAGCGGTTATGGTTTTGGTTGGTATTTACTTTTTTGAAAATTTCCCTACTGTATTATCGAAGGAAATATAATACTCTCCTTTTGGCAGCGGACTTACGTCGATCGCATTTCCAATTCCTCTCTTCACAATTTGACCGTAGCTATTGCTCAATTCATAAGAAGTTGTTCCTGTGAAATTGATTGCCTTTGCTTTCTTGTCATACGTAAAGGTAAGAGGTGTTGCGGGATTATTGTACTCGCACTCGATACTTTTTCTCAAATCACCTTCATAGCTTTTCTGAACTACTCGGAATTTATTGAGGCCTGTATTGAGGTTAGTTTGAAAACTGTAGCGATTGGTAGTGTTTGTGCCATTACCCATCACTTCACCCACATTTACCCATTTGTTCCACTTGAATTGTTGAACAGTGTAGGCTAATTTGCCCATCTCTCCTGTAGTCTCCCAAGTGAGGAGGCCCGAAGGCGCTACTTCAATTTTCTTACATTCAAAAGTAGGTGAGGGTTCAAGAGCCCCAGGATTCAAAATTTTTGGGGTGCAGCCGTCTTTGTGTTTGATCACGCAAGTCACTGCATCACCTGCTTTGAGATTGAGAATGGAAAGATCGATTTCAAATGCTTGTGAGTTAATTTCGTCTGAAGTGATTTGACCGTTTACGGTTACTTCATAAACGCAATAGCCCACTCCATCCTGCGATGGGGCATTGATTACGAAAATATTTCTCGACTGATAACGGCCTTCTAGTACAATGCTACCAGCCCATGAAAGTGCTGCTGATAATACTAGTAAAGCTGATAATACAAGTTGTTTCATAAACGATCGGTTTGGTATCGTTGAAGACAAAAATAAGGTTTATTATTCAATAATAGTGATTTGAGTCCAAATATGATGAATTGGTCCCAGAAATATGACTCTTGACGGCCATAGAAAGATCATGGAAGACTTCTTCAAAGGTCTCATTTATCGATGGTATGAGTGAGGGAAACTTTTCAATGGCCACCAATAATTTTTCTCCACCTCGCACGCGACTACTCATTCCCCTGAGAGAACGAATGATCCCTTCTTGTTCTTGATAATGTGAAATCCAATCGTATTGACGCATGTAATGCAATGTTGTTTGCATGCGTTCTGGCATAATGGATTTATGTTTTTCTAATTGCTCATAGCATTTTTGTGAAAACGCATGAAGCGGCATTCCATGGAAACGGTGCCATTGTGTGGCCAATGCATGGTCCAGATATACGTCGATGGCAATGGATGAAAGCAAACCGATATCTTCTCTAATGGCCGCTCTCAATTTGCTAACGGCACTGTGGCTATCGGTTATGGTGTCTATAATGCGGTGTTGCAATATGCCATCTCGAATGCTGTCAGAATAGTCGTGTACCTGCTTTCCTTTCACTGCATCAGCAATGAACTGTCCCACTAATCGCTCTTCGTCGCCGTATGCTAAATAAAAATGTGCTAGAAAATTCACGTGCTATTGCTTTCTTTACAAATCTAATACTTATCCGTGCTATTCACCTCTCGTAATTGAATTACACCCTTAGTGTAGGGAAACAACGGGATAGCGTGGCACCAACGTTAATTTTGAAGAAGTCATGAAAAATAGAGAGTGGATATATTGGATTTGTCAAATTGGAGGTTGGGGACTATTTGCCCTCGGCAATATCCTAACCTCGCCACTCGTAGATAGCGACTTGCAGCAAGTATATAAGTTATCTGCAATGACTTTTTTAATGGGGATAGGAATCTCTCATGTATTTAGAGTGGTGGTGCATCGACTAAACTGGAAACATAGACTTTCCATACCAGCGCTCATTCCAAGAGTCTTTGTCAGTTCATTTTTAATGGGCTTTTTTCTAGTAACGTTTAATACTGCCGTTACGGATATGCTCAATGGTGAAGCTCCTTTGGTAGAAACTTTTTTTAGAGCAAGGTTTCTAATGAACGTCATCAATTTTTGGGTGCTTTTCTTCCTTTGGTGCATTTTGTATTTCGCTGTGAACACTTTTGAGAATTGGAAAAAAGAAGAGATTCAAAATTTGGAATTGCGTGCTGCTAAAACAGAAATAGAATTGAATAGTTTCAAGTCGCAGATGAATCCGCACTTCATGTTTAATTCACTCAACAGCATTCGAGCGCTTGTAGATGAAGATCCGCAGAAAGCGAAACAAGCAATAACGATGCTCAGTGGGATCATGAGGAGCAACTTGCTTTTGGGGAAAAAACAAACGGTTACACTCAGAGAAGAGTTGGACCTCGTCGAGAATTATTTATCCATAGAAAAGATAAGATTCGAGGAGCGTCTTCACATCAATATCAATGTAGATCCTGAAGCTTTGTCCGCTGAAATACCTCCATTCATGTTACAGACTATTGTTGAAAACGGGATCAAACATGGCATTTCAAAAATAATAGAAGGAGGGGAAGTAGAGTTGAAAATCGAACGGTCTCCAGATTTTATTTGCATTGAAATATTTAATTCTGGAACTTATAATCCAAGCGAGGAAAGCGATGGATTCGGAATATCAAATACCAAAAAAAGACTTGAGCTACTCCACGATGGAAAGGCATATTTTCATATCAGCAATGATAGAGGTGGAGTGGTAACCATATTAGAACTTCCAACAACATAAGAAAATGAGAACATTAATTATTGATGATGAGCGTTTGGCTAGAAAGGAACTGATGGGATTGCTAGCGCAATATGATGAAGTGGAAATAATAGGAGAGTGCAGTAATGCACAAGAAGCTATTGAGATGATTTCAAAAGAGCAACCTGATCTCATTTTCTTAGATGTTCAAATGCCAGGAATGAATGGGTTTGAAATGCTCCAACAATTGGAATACGTTCCTCAAGTAATCTTCGTCACAGCATTCGATGAGTATGCAATGAAGGCATTTGAGGTCAATGCGCTTGACTATCTATTAAAACCAGTAGAGACAGAACGTCTGAAAGAAGCAATACAAAAGGTCGTTAAGAATAATGCGCTAGAGGAAAAACTTGAAAGCAAAGGCACTTTTAAAGAAGGTCGACTTGGTCAAGAAGACCAGATCTTTTTAAAGGATGGAGAAAAATGTTGGTTTGTAGCTTTGAGTGAAGTAAAGATGTTTGAAAGCGAAGGAAATTATGTGCGCGTATTTTTCCATCAATCCAAACCGCTCATTCTAAAATCTCTTAATACATTGGAAGAGCGATTGGATCACACCTTCTTTAGAACCAATCGCAAGTTTATCGTTAACCTGCGATGGGTTCAAAGTGTAGAAAACTGGTTCAATGGTGGTCTTCGTTTGACCTTAAAAGATGGTACGCAAGTAGAAGTTTCTCGCAGACAAGCTGCGCGCTTCCGCGAGCTGATGAGCCTCTAGATTTCAAATGCAATTAAAAGCATGTCATCTAGTTGTTCATTGTTGCCCTTCCATTCACGAATGAATCTACTCACTGCTTCGCTCTGCTCAGTCATGGAGAGATGTGAAATGGAATTTAGAAAATCTATAACTCCTTTTCGTTTAATCTTTTTATGGTTTGGCCCACCAAATTGATCAGTAATACCATCTGAGAACATATATACAATGTCTCCTTTTGAAAGCTGGATTTCTTGAATGGTGTATCCTGTACTCCCTGTTTCAAAAGGATCACCAATTGACCGACGATCGCCACGGAGCTCAATGAATTCATTTTTTCTCTTGATGAAAATGGGGCGGTTTGCACTACCGAAACGAAGCACTTTTGTCTCGGTATCAAAATCAATGATGCTAATATCCATTCCATCTTTGACCGAATCCTTGCTCAGATTTTTATTGAGAATAGCATTTAACTCAAGATCAAGTTTGGTTAATAGTTCTGATGGTGACTGTACTTCTTTTGATTTTGCAGCATCTTTCAAGATGGTTACACCAATCAAGGACATGAATGCGCCTGGAACACCATGCCCTGTGCAGTCTGCGCACGCGACAAGTATTTTTGTTCCAAACTGACTCATCCAATAAAAGTCCCCGCTAACGATGTCTCTTGGCTTGTAATAGACAAATGCGTCATGGAAGTAGTTCAGCAATGAACCTTTTGGCGGTAACATCGCGTTTTGAATGTTTTTCGCATAAACAATCGAATCAGTAATGTCTTTGTTTTTTGCCTCAATCAATTCTTTTTGCTCCACCACTTCTCTCGTTCTCTCATCAAGAGCCTTCTTCAATTTTTCTTGATTTTCTTTTAGAAGACGTTCTCTTCTTTTTACAATGTATTGGAATAGGAAAATGAGTGAAAGAATGATGATCAAGAAAAACCACCATTGCTGCCAAAACGGAGGTGCAATAATAATTTTGAAACTCTTGATGGTGGTTCCTCCGATACCATCACTGTTGAATGCCTTTACCTTGAACTCATATTCTCCTGATGGTAAGTGATTGTATCGAGCAACACTTTCCGTGCTCATTTCACTCCAATCATTATCATATCCCTCAAGGATGTATTGATATTTTACTCCCTCTGGATTTTTTAATGAAATACCTTGGAAAAAAATATCTAGTTTATAATCTCCATATGGTAATTTAATAATGGGTAGTAATGAAGTTTCTTTATCTGAAATGAGAATACTGCTGATCGAAAGTATCGGTTCAAAGGTGTTTCTTACATCTTTAGATTTATCGTATCGAATGATACCAGCACTTGTTCCGAATAAAACAAAATTTCCAAAACATTTTGTGATGGCATTCTCATTGAATGTCTGAGTTAGCGTGGCTTCTGGCTGATAGATAGTGATGCTTTTGTCTTTCAGTTGAATCTTGCTCAGTCCTGCACGATGACCGACCCACAGCTCTTCATTGTTATACATTAAGCTATAGCAATAATCGCTATTTAGGCCATCTTCTTTGGTAAAATAGCGATTTTCCTCACATGTTAAGCAGATGACTCCATTGCCGTCCGTTCCTGCCCAAATATTTCCTTCCTTATCTTCTGTAAAACATTTTAATGTGAGTTGGAAATTTTCAAATTTTGTAACATAGTATTTTAATTCACCATCCTCGATATAGGGGATTTCTTGAGAAGTTGTGCCCAGCCAAATGCGATTTTTGGAATCTTTGAAAAGTGATTTAACAACATTACCAGATAAGCCTGTTTCTATTGTGGCATGAGAAACAACACGATTATTCTGAACAAAGAAAACACCGTAATTCGTTGCGATGTAAACGAAGCCTTCATGTCCAGAAATTGAGGTGATTTTACAATTTTCAAATTCGGCTGTTAAAGAAACTTTTTGAAATTTCTTCTTATTTTTAGAAAGAACATAACAGCCTTTAGAGTCTGTACCAGCCCAATATGAGCCGCTGTTATCCTTGTAGATGCAAGAGATAATATCATCAGGAAGACCAAGTGACTGATCGAATGTGCTAATAATATTACCGGGGTGTTGAGTTGACAAATTTATCTTTCCCTTGCAGCCAGACCACAAAGTATCACCATCTGCAAGGAATGAATAAACACCGCTATTTAATTCAGAATTGTAACTAGCAAAATAACTATCTTCTAATTTGTGCAAACCTCCACCTATAGTACCTATCCATAGATTGCCCTCACGATCGTAAAAACATGTCTTTACGTTGTTACTTGCATCGGTCCCCGCTTCATCGAAAGTTTGACGAGCTCTGAAGGTATTTCCTTCACGGGCACTGTATAGAATTAATCCATGTTGATTTGTACTGATCAATAAATTACGTTCTTGATCTTGACGAATAGACTTCACTTGAAATCCAGTGAGCTCCGCTTCATGAAATAGAAGAGGAGTAATCGTGAAGTTTCCATTGATATAATTAACTTCAAAAATTCCAGCGTCCTCGGTAGCTACGATGTAACCAACTTTTGTGGGAATAATATCAATAACTGAAGAAAGCGGGAGATTCTCCACATAGGTTATTTCCATCTCTTCATTCTTCAACACCTTACCCAACACCAAGCCCAGATCAGTGCCGATCCAGAAATTGTTTTGCTTATCTATTTGCAATGAAAATACCGTGAAATCAGTCAGCCCGTTCACAATGTGAATGGGCGCAGAAGCATTGTCCGTGCAAATGAATCCTGAAGATTGAGAGGCGATCCAAATCCTATTATTACTGTCTTTTGAAATGTCGACAATCTTACTAGAGAGGTATTTCGATAGATTGATTTTTTGACATTTTGAATCTCGAAATACAGTTGCATTTCCATTACCATGGCCCAACCAAATACTGCCGTCATTATCGCTGAAGCTGCACTCGATTAATTCATCTGCTAGGGAGTCTGCAGTATGAAAAGATTTGAATTTGAATCCGTCAAAAGAGAATAGTCCTTCTCCAGTACCGATGATGAGTCGGCCATTGGGATCTTGATCTATTGTATTAATGTAGCGGTTTTCAAGCCCATCTTTCTCATTATAAATTTTAAATTTATAGGATTGAGAATAAGCGGAGGAAAAGAAGAAAACGACTAGGAGGGTGGAGAGAACAAATTTCATCACATTATTTTTTACCAGAAGCAATTGGCTTTATTGAAACCTGACCTTGTGGCTTTGGAATTCCTCCAATGGGCACTGTGAAAAAAGGTAAAGTTTCGCCATATTGATTTCGGACGGAAAATACTACATTGTTATTGTTGATGTTTGCTTTATTATCTTTCTTGAATTGGATGTCCAAAGATTTACCACGCTCTGAAGCTTTGATAAAGTACTTACTTTCAGCCCAAGCGTTTTCAATCGACGTTTTCAAGTACTCTCCAGGATTAGATACTGATACCAATTTGATATAACCGTCATCATCCCAGTCGAAATTATATTGGATGAGGGAAATTACTTTATCATCTACGTAAGGATAAATGTGACTTGTTTGATTACCATCTGTATGCAATCGAAAAGTATATTCGAAAGTGAATGCGTTGCCGCCCTCTACTGATACATTTTTATCTGCTGAAGTAGACATATAATAGCGATACAGATTTCCATCATCACCTTTGATTCCTTCACAGATTAATTTGAATATGTATCCACCATATTTCGGCGCCAATTCTCCTTCTGCAGGATTGAAAGGACCGAAAGTGTACCAACCATTATCATATTTTAAATCTGCTCCAAATGTTTTTGTAGCTAGTTGATTGCCACTTTTAAAATTTCCTTTCGGATCTACTGCACGTGCATCATCTGTGGTAATACAGCCAGCCCCCCCATAGATGGAGTAGCGCGTCATAGTAGTAAATCCCCCGTTATTTTCATCATGTTTTCCTCCACACTCAGGATCGAACACTCGGATGTAGAAAGGGGTCTTGAAATCTTTCGGAATTGAGAAGAAAAATGTTTGGACAAAATCATCATCACCCCACTTCGTGCCGGCATCCTTTCCGAATGTTACAAGAAAGGGGATGTTCTCATCTGCCGCAGGCACTGGCTGGGCGTTCGACATTCCAGCAAACAAGCACACGCCAATAAGTGACAGTATGATTTTAATTTTTTTCATTTTCAGAAATAGTAGGATGGAAAACAATGATAAACTCTACTCTGCGATTCGCCGCCTTACCTTGCTCTGTAGCATTAGATTCGATTGGAGTAGTTTCAGCAAAACCTTTGCTGATGAAACGGTCCTGTGGAATGCCCTTCTTCACAAAGTAATCAACCACGCTTTGAGCACGTTTTTCCGATAATACTTGGTTGTACTCATGCGAACCAAGATCACATGTATGAGCATTTACTTTCAGTTCAAATCCTTCCTCGAGCATAAGCATTGCCGCTATATAGTCGAGATTTTTGAATGATTCCGTTTTGATTTCTGCGCTGTTGTATTCGAATTTAATATCTCTTAATTTATTAAACTCAACATTCAATTGCTCTGCATCTTTCGAAGAAATGTATTCTCCTTTTCTTACATATTCTACAGCAAATGTTGAATTATCGAATGACTCAACTTTGAAATATTTCTTGGTCTTAGTGTACAATTTCTTTTGCAGTTCATAGATTGCTTTCACATCATCTGCAACACCCACTGAATAGGTATAGAGGCCATCTACCGCACGAGTCTCTACAATTTCGCCATCGATATCAGCGAAGAGCGGATTATTCATTGTCAAACGCTCCATTGATTTCGCGATAATGATGCGATACAATGTTTCCATTTTACGCTCCTCACCAGCAAATGCGACAACATTCTCACGCATTTGAATGTACTGAACAGGTTCTACACTTGGATCTGGATTCAACTGCGGGAAGCCTTCTGTCTCATGCTCAAGCACGAAGATTTGTTTGTAGGAACAACTCTTCAAGACTTCTCCTCCAGGTAGCGGTGCACTTACGGCTCCGCATAATACATTGTGATAACCAGGAGTTGTAAACGTGTATTCTAATGTATCTCCTTCGAAGTGATATTGATCATCGATGATCCAATAGTGCTTTGCCGTTTTATACTTTTTAATCGGAGAATCATCGGAGAAGAATATCATTGGGTAATTCATCACAACAGAGTCATTCGAAAGTATAAAAGGCTGCTCGTATTCGATAATTTCTAATCTTGACGTCGATACATCTTGGAAGACTTGATTGGTCAATGTATCCTTGATAGATAATTTCACTTCGTAGATTCCTTGATTTGCATAACAGTGGTCAACTGATATGCCTTCGGATGTTGTACCATCTCCTAAGTCCCATACATAAACTAATGGTAGACCAGGAAGAGCTTCAATCTCGCTATCTTCTATGTGATAACAAAGAACAGTTCTTTGATTTTCCTTACATTCAATAAACTGAGGCAATGATTTCGAGAATGAATAAATGTTGTCCTGCAACTCTTCACGGTCACTGCTTATGAAACCAAAGGTTTCATTGGTGAATTCTGTGTAAGCGAAATCATTGAATTCCGTGTTGACTGGCTCGGGTAGAGCGATAGGTTTGTCCCACTCTCCCAAAATATGAACGACAGTGTAGAATACATCCATATCCGTGCGATCTCTGTCTTTATGATGACCATCACTGCTAAAATAGAAGGTGCCATTTTTTGACATGAATGGAAAGATCTCGTTGCCATCTGTATTGATTTCTGGACCAAGATTTACGGGGTCTGACCACAATCCATTTTTCAATCTGCTGTAATAAATATCTGTGCCGCCTTCGCCACCAGACATGTTTGATGCGAAGTACAGAATACTATCGCCAGAGAAATAAGGGTGAGCAATGTCGTATTTAGAATTCTGTGTGTTTAAAGGATGACCGCCTTTTTTAACCCATGAGCCATTTTCAAACTGGGCAATGAAGATTCCCAATTTGTACTCTTCGATATTGTCCTCGCGATCTTCTTCTTTTCCGTCTTTTTGCTTTTTGTCAGGAACAATATTCGCGGAGTAATAAACGGTAGTATAATCTGAAGAGAAAGTTGCAGGGCCCTCATTTAGAATGCCGGCAAGCTCATTTGAGAATAATTCTGGAGCTGAAAATCGACGGCTTGGATCAAGCTTCGATAAAAACATATCGGTGTAAAAATTCTTAGTGTCGACATCAGAACTTAGCTTTTTCTGTTGTCGAGAACTGCAAAAGACAACTCCGTTTTCAAATCGAACTGCACCAAAGTCTGCATCTTTCGAATTGAAGTTTACCGGTTCTACCTCATACGTCTGTGCGAAACTATTAACGAAGGACAGACATAATAAAAGGTATAGAGTGGTCTTAAATGTTATGTTCCTAGGGTGGATCATGTATTTGGCAATTTATACCTGAGATGTTCTAGGAAGGTTACATTCTACCAAAATCTAGGTATAAAATGCAGGTCTTTTCTAGCGAATACTTGTGTGGAAAATGCTTGTATTCCTGCACTCCTGCTTACTTTTACACCGTAAATAATACCGAGATGACATTAATCAAATCTATATCTGGAATTCGTGGTACCATTGGCGGCAAAGAAGGAGATAATCTTACTCCCATTGATGTGGTGAAGTTTGCCGCTGCCTTTTGCAAGTTGATGCAACTAGAATCAGGGAAGTCTACTATTACTGTGGTAATAGGCAGAGATGCCCGCCTCAGTGGGCCAATGATCTCCAGCCTCGTGTCGTCCACGTTAATAGGAATGGGGGCAAATGTGATAGACCTTGGCCTCAGCACCACCCCAACAGTTGAAATCGCTGTGCCATTAGAGAAGGCGGATGCAGGTATAATTTTAACTGCTAGCCATAATCCAGGACAATGGAATGCTTTAAAGCTTCTCAACTCGAAAGGTGAATTTATCAGCGCTGAGCAAGGACTTAAGATGTTGGAGCTGGCAGAAGACGGCAATACCTCTTTCGCTGATGTCAAAGACCTCGGTGCTATTACAACTAAGGATTATCTAAATATTCACCTAAATCAAATTTTAGCACTGCCACTTGTAAATAGAGAGGCTATTGAAAAAGCCAATCTATATGTTGCGGTAGATGCTGTGAATTCATCAGGCGGAATTTTCGTTCCTGCACTCCTTGAAGCACTCGGTGTAAAGCGTATAGAAAAACTCTTCTGTGATCCAACGGGACACTTCCCACACAACCCAGAGCCTCTGCCTGAGCACTTGACTGATCTTTCTAATTTGATAAAAGAAAAGAAGTGTGACCTCGGTATCGTAGTAGATCCAGATGTTGATCGCCTTGCCTTTGTTAATGAAGACGGTTCGATGTTCGGCGAGGAATACACGCTTGTAGCCGTTGCGGATTACGTTCTTTCGAAAACACCGGGAAATACGGTTTCAAATCTTTCTTCAACACGAGCACTGCGTGACGTGACCCGCGCTGCTGGTCAAGAATATCAAGCTGCAGCGGTAGGAGAGGTGAACGTAGTCGCTAAAATGAAAGAAATCGGAGCTGTGATTGGTGGAGAAGGTAACGGTGGTATAATTTATCCAGAGTCGCATTATGGTCGCGACGCTTTAGTGGGCATCGCACTATTCTTATCTCACCTCGCAGAAAAGAAAATGTCGATGACGGCATTGAAAAATTCATATCCGCAGTACACGATCTCTAAAAACAAGATCGAGTTAGATGCAAGCACACCAGTTGATTCTATTTTGGAAAAAACAAAGACACTCTTCGCGAATGCGGATGTCAATACAATTGATGGTGTCAAACTCGATTTCCCTACGGAGTGGGTGCACTTGAGAAAAAGTAATACCGAGCCGATTATCCGAATCTATGCTGAAAGTAATTCTAAAGAAGCGGCAGATGCGTTGGCTGAAAGAGTCATGAAAGAAATCCAACAATTGATAGACTAGGGTTTGGACTCCCAAGAAAGTTCCAATTACTTTGTCTTGCCGAATAATACCATCATGGAAAAGAATATATATCTCGATAACGCAGCAACGACCCCAATGGATCCGCAAGTCCTAGAAGCAATGCTTCCGTACATGCGCGAACATTTCGGCAATCCTTCATCAAGTCACGCATTTGGAAGGAAGACAAAAACTGCAATCGAGAACGCTAGAAGAACTATTGCTAAAGAACTCAATTGTCTTCCAAGCGAAATCTACTTTACCAGCGGTGGAACAGAGGCGGATAATTTGGCAATGTATTCTGCCATCAACGACCTCGGCTGCAAGCACATTATCACAAGCTTAATCGAGCACAGCGCAGTAATCAAGACCGCGCAAATGTGGGCAGACAAAGGATTAGTAAAATTGAGCATTGTCAACCTCCTTCCAAATGGACACATTGATCTTGCTCATCTTGAGGAATTACTTTCTCACAATGAAAAATCATTTGTCACATTAATGCATGGCAACAATGAAATTGCGAATCTTCTTCCGCTTATTAAAGTTGGTGAGATCTGTAAGAAATATGATGCGATTTTTCATAGCGACACCGTTCAAACTATGGGGCACTACCGCTTTGATTTAAAGAATACACACATTCACTTTATCAATGCGGCGGCACACAAGTTTCATGGACCAAAAGGTGTTGGTTTTATCTATATCAACCGCGGTGTAAAGGTAAATCCAACCATTACAGGTGGAGGGCAAGAGCGAGGCTTGAGAGGAGGAACGGAAAACCTCTACGGCATCGTTGGATTGGGCAAGGCAATCGAATTGGCCTATGCACATTTAGAAGAGCACCAACAGCACGTAAGTGGATTGAAGCAGTACATGAAAAATGAATTGATTAAAAATGTACCCGGTATCGAATTCAACGGAGACTCTGCGAGCCCTGAAAGTTTGTACACGGTGTTAAATACTACCTTCCCTGCGACCGCAAACTTTGATATGATGCTCTTCCTATTCGATTTAGAAGGCATTGCCTGCAGTGGCGGAAGCGCATGTAGTTCTGGCGCATCTAAGGGATCGCATGTACTTGATGCCATCAATGCTTTAAAGCCAGGACGCGCTTCATTGAGATTCTCTTTTTCAAGAAATACTACAAAGGAAGAAATTGATTTTACAGTTAGTAAAATCAAAGATTTATGCGCAGTTGAAGTACCGGCCTAGTTCGGGCAATTGAATCCGAAGTTTGCAAGCATAATAATGAGATCGCCGATGCCAATCAAGCCATCATTGTTGATGTCACCTTCACATGCAAATTCGTAAGCACAAGTTCCATCATCGATGAGCGCTAATACGGTGTAATTAAGAGCCGCAGGATCAGTACAACCCGCAAACTCACAAGATCCATCGTCGCGTGTTGCGGAAGCATCATAATTTGCTGCATTAGAATATGTGCAACCTAGACATGAGTAGTCACAACTTCCATCGTCATTTGCGCATAGACTGCAATAGTTGCAAGCTTCAGGATCTGTACATCCATCAGCTACGACATTGAAAACGCACGATCCATTATCTATCGTAGCAGAAGGATTGTAGTTGCTAGCCGCTGCATAGGTGCAGCCGTAGCAAGAATAATCACATGAGCCATCATCAAAGCTAGCATCAGGATTGAAGTTACAGGCATTGAATTGAGTACATCCACCAATGGGGATATTACATGTGAATACTGCACCGAAGTTTCCGGAAGCACCAAAGTATCCGCCTATTCGGATGTAGTATGTAGTGCCTGCAGTAACATTCCAGCCAAGTTGACTTTGTAATCCACAAGCATCATCATTTTGAGCAAGACAAGCTAATGCCCCGCACGCCCCAGTATAAACGTGAATTCTTGAATCATAACTAGTTCCCGTACATAAACTGAGATTGACAGAGCCGTTTCCTGGAGCCGTAAACGAGAACCAACGTTGTCCACCAGTTCCTTCGGTTCCACATGTAGTAAGACCATCGCCTCCAGTACCAGAGGTCGAACCACTAAAAGATGCTCCACAAGTTATGGGTGCCGCAGCAGCACAGGTTGTACCTCCTGTCTGAGAGTATCCTGCAAATGTTAATGCAGCAAAAAATAGAGTGGTAAAAATGAGCTTCATGATCTCAACTGAATATGGTTAACTAAGGAATCCTACTTGTAAGTCAGCTAATATCGGAAAGGTTGCCTAATACAGCTCAAAAAAAATCCCCATTGCTTTGAATCGCAATGGGGAAGTTTCATAGAATACTCTAAGTTTATAAGTGGATTACTTCACCGTAAGCAGCAGCAGCCGCTTCCATCACAGCTTCACTCATCGTTGGGTGAGGGTGAACGGTTTTCACAAGTTCCATACCTGTAGTCTCAAGCTTGCGTATTGCTACAATCTCAGCAATCATCTCTGTTACATTAGCACCGATCATGTGAGCTCCGAGCAATTCACCATACTTCGCATCGAAAATCAACTTCACGAAACCATCCTTATGGCCCGCTGCGCTTGCCTTTCCTGATGCACTGAATGGGAATTTACCAACCTTTAATTCATAGCCTGCTTCCTTTGCAGCCTTTTCAGTATATCCCACACTCGCAATTTCAGGTGAGCAATAAGTACATCCTGGGATGTTCTTGTAATCAATTGGCTCTGGATGATGACCAGCGATTTTTTCTACACAAGTAATACCTTCTGCAGAAGCTACGTGTGCCAATGCCTGACCTGGCGTACAATCGCCGATGGCGTAGTAACCAGGAACGTTGGTTTGATAATATTTATCGACTAAAATTTTTCCTTTGTCTGTAGCAATTCCTACATCTTCAAGACCAATGCCTTCAATGTTTGCAACAACACCTACTGCAGAAAGTACCACATCGCACTCTATCACTTGCTCTCCATCTGCAGTCTTTACTTTCACTTTGCAGCCTTTGCCTGATGTATCTACACCCGTTACTTCTGCATTGTTCATGATATCAATACCAGCAGACTTGAAGTTTTTTGCTAATGCCTTAGAAACTTCTTCATCCTCTACAGGAACAATATTCGGCATGAATTCTACAATCGTTACTTTCGTTCCGATGCTATTGTAGAAATAGGCAAATTCAACTCCGATAGCACCGCTACCAACAATGACCATGCTCTTTGGCTGTTCTGCCAAGGTCATCGCTTCGCGATATCCGATAATTTTCTTTCCGTCTTGTGGAAGATTTGGCAATACTCTAGAACGACCGCCAGTAGCGATGATGATATGATTAGCGCTATAATCTGCAGTTTTACCATCCGCAGTAGTAACGGCTATTTTCTTGCCCGTCTTTACTTTACCAGTACCCATAATGACGTCGATTTTGTTCTTTTTCATCAAGAACTGAACGCCCTTACTCATACCTTCTGCTACGCCACGGCTTCTTTTTACCATGCCGCCGAAATCAGCTTTTGGAGCTGCTACTTCGATTCCGTAGTCTTTTGCGTGATTAATATATTCAAATACGGTAGCACTTTTTAGGAGTGCTTTCGTTGGAATGCAACCCCAGTTGAGACAGATACCACCAAGTGCCTCACGCTCTACAATCGCAGTCTTGAGGCCCAATTGAGAGGCACGAATAGCAGTCACATAACCGCCTGGTCCGCTGCCTAGTACAATTACATCATAATTCATATTAGCGACTTTATTTTATTGCTGCGAATGTAGTTAGTTTTCCATTGAGCGCCGTGCCTTATCTTCGCACCTTCATAACCAATTAACGAATAACCCAATGTTGAATATCGTTCTCTTCGGTCCTCCCGGCGCGGGCAAGGGCACCCAAAGCGAAAAGTTAATCGATCGCTTTCAATTGGTTCACCTGAGTACAGGAGACATCTTTCGCGCCAATATTAAAGGGGAAACGGAGCTTGGAAAGCTTGCGAAAAGCTACATGGACAAAGGAGAACTAGTGCCAGATAGCGTAACAATCAGCATGTTGGAAAGCGAAGTGAATAAATATACAGACCCCAAAGGTTTCATCTTCGACGGTTTCCCACGCACCAGTGCGCAAGCTGATGCACTCGATACTTTCCTTGCGTCAAAAGGTACCGAAATCACTGCGATGTTAGCATTGGAAGTGGAAGAAGATGAATTGAAAGCGCGCCTTTTAAATAGAGCTCAAACAAGCGGAAGACCGGATGATGCGAACCCAGAAATTATTCAAAATCGCATCAACGTTTATAATAGAGAAACGGCTCCAGTAGCTGATTTCTATCGCGCACAGAATAAATACAGAGGAATCAATGGTATTGGTTCTATTGAAGAAATATCGGATAGACTATTCAAGGCTATCGAAACAATTGTGGTATAATTAGAAGAGAGTAATGGCTGATTCGAATTTTGTCGATTATGTGAAGATTTGTTGTCGTTCGGGAAAGGGCGGAGCCGGATCAATGCATTTACACAGAGATAAATTTACCGCAAAAGGTGGTCCCGACGGTGGTGATGGTGGTAGAGGTGGACACATCATTCTTCGCGGAAGTAAGGATGTTTGGACATTACTCCACTTGAAATACCGAAAGCACGTTATCGCGCAAGAGGGAGAGAAGGGAGGAAGCTCTCACAGCTCAGGAAAACAAGGTGAGGATGAGATTCTTCTCGTTCCACTTGGAACAGTGGCAAAGGATGCAGAAACCGGTGAGGTACACTTTGAAATCACCGAGGACGGCGAAGAGCGCGTCATCGTAGCAGGAGGACGTGGCGGACTTGGAAATGCTCACTTTAAGACTTCAACCCGTCAAACTCCCAAGTTCGCGCAGCCAGGGGAGGATGGACGCGAAGAATGGAAAATTCTCGAGTTGAAAGTCCTAGCTGACGTCGGACTCGTTGGATTTCCAAATGCCGGAAAATCGACTTTGCTTTCTGTAGTGTCTGCTGCAAAGCCCGAAATCGCTGATTATCCATTCACTACGCTCGTGCCAAACCTTGGAATGGTAAGGTACCGTGGTGATAGATCTTTCGTAATGGCCGATATCCCCGGAATTATTGAAGGGGCAGCGGAAGGAAAAGGCTTAGGTCATCGATTCCTTCGTCACATCGAACGAAATTCCTCTTTGCTCTTCATGATTCCATGCGATACGAAGGATATTCAAAAGGAATACGACATCTTGCTCAATGAGCTTAAGAAATACAATCCAGAATTGCTTCATAAAAAAAGAATCTTGGCCATCACAAAATGTGATATGCTCGACGAACAAATGACCAATGAAATGAAAGCTATCCTACCTGAAGGAATTCCACACATCTTCATTTCTGCCGTCAGTGGATTGAATATCGATCGATTAAAAGATATGATCTGGGAGCAGGTGAACTCTTGAGAGTTAGAGAGTGAGGGAGTTAGAGAGTGAGGGAGTTAGAGAGTGAGAGAGTTAGAGAGTGAGAGAGTTAGAGAGTGAGAGAGTTAGAGAGTGAGAGAGTGAAGGAGTTGGGGGCGATTACTGGACTAGCATGTACTTGTGCTCTAATACCTGGAATTCTACGCGTCGGTTTTGTGCTCTGGCTTGATCGGTGTCTTCATTGACCGCGGGAACTTTGCTTCCGAAATAATTGATGTTCAATCTCGATTTATCAATGCCTCTTTTTACCAAATGTTCAATGACTGCCTCGGCGCGCTTTTTTGATAGTTCTAAGTTGTAAGCGTCATTTCCTATGATATCAGCGTGACCATCAATCTCGAGGTACATCGCTTTATTTTTTCGCAAGAGGGAGTAAACATCATTCAGTTTTACTAGTGCCTCTTCTTTCAAATCAGATTTATCAAAATCAAAATAGATATCATCTAGTTTGATTTTGTCATACTCTGATAATTCGAGGGGAGGATCGACCACCAAGCTTTCAATCAAATCATTTTCACAACTGCAAAGTTCTTTCTTTGCTACTGATACCACACTTACATTGTCAACGTAGATGTATGACCATCTGTTCTCATCCTTAGCACCTGAGTCTCGGGTGCGAGATAATATTTTTAGATCTTTATCGGCTTTGAAATTTCCAATCGTTAAAAACTGCTCTCCACCCTTTGCGGTATAAACATCACTAATTAGCACCCATTCGTTATATGCATCCAGCATGTGAAGTTTAGGATTTGCCAATGATTGATTGTAGGGGATGACTTGATTGCGGACCTGACTCAATTTATTTTCGGATAACACAAGGCCAAAGGCATCCGTCACATACTTGGAGTAATCTGCGGTGGAGATATACATTTCAATACATACCATTTCACCGGGATTTAATGCTCTTGTGAGCTTCGTGGTGAGATATTCTCGGTAATTTCTTTGAGTAGGGCTGTAAACGGCCATTCCAGCGTATGACTCGCCTTCTTTTGCTGATTGAACTCCGAATAGATTATTTGGAACACCCACTTTTTGACTGCATGAAGAAAAGTGATCGGGGGTACCTTCATTCACTTGAGACCATGAGCTCAGTGATTTTAGTGTTTGCTGATTAAAATTACTCGGACAATAAGACTTCTCTTCAAAACTTGGATTAGGTACCAAGTTTTGTGCGCTGAGCGCGCTAGCCAAGAACATTACTATATATGCGAGTAAAAGTTTTTTCACCTTGCGAATAACAGAAATTAATCGAAATTATTTTAAAAGAAAAGGGTAGCTTTATCAAGCTACCCTTGTTCATTCTAAATATTAGGCCAATATTATTTGGTCTTGAATTCTACTCTTCTGTTTTGTGCTTTTGAAAGAGGTGTTGGTTTGTTGCTAGCCAATTGTGTGTCATCTTTAGATGAAACCGTAATTCTGCTAGCTTCAACTCCACGTTCTACAAGCGCTGCTTTCACTGCGTCTGCACGTTTCTTGGCCATATCGGCAAGACGAGGTGTAATCTTCGCTTCGCCTACTTCTTCAGTATCGCTGTGACCAACCAACTCTAGTTGAATGCTTGGATTTTCTTTCATCAACTTAGCAACTTCTTCCAAGTCTGGCTCAAACATTCCTGGGATTTCAGATGTCAAGTTTGCGAAATAAATCGATGAAGCAGCAATGATTTGCTCTGGCTTCATATCGATTGATTTTGCAGTAGCTCTGCTGTAAATCAAATCTGGCTCCGTTGAAGCAGCCTTTCCACAAGCACATTGGCTCGCTGCTTCAATAGGCACAATCTCAATGTTGTCAATGTAGTAGTATGCATCGTTCAACGCCGTACCAGTTGCACCAGCAGGCTTCTTCACCTTTTCGATTTTCGTTTTGTTCTCTTCTCCAAATCCACCGATGATGATGTACTCTTCCGTTCCGTTCGAGATGAATGTACCACAGATGGTTTCCCAGCCGCTCATTTCATTAATCACCTTATTGTTTTTTTCTAAAATTTGTGGAGTAAAAGTCAATGCGTAGTCAGTTGCATTTTGCACTTTTCTGTCTGAAATAAAAACACCAATGTTGTTCACTGCGAACTTTGAAAGCTCTGCAAGGCTCACATTGATTTTTACACAGTACAATTGATTCTTTTCAAGACGCTTTGTAAGCTTTGTTGAAAGGTATGTTCTCGTTTTCTTTGGATCTTTGGTATACGCTCTGAAACCTGCATATGCAGTACCATCCATAGGGTCTTGCTTTCCAAAGTCGTTTTGACCAGCCATGGTCTTGGTTCCTTTTACACCTTGTGCAAATAGATCGGCACTTGTTTTATTTGGTGTTGCCCATGGAGCACAAAGGTCTACAAGCTGACCATATGACTTTAAAGTCTTGATGTTGCAATCTTCGAAACTTGGATTTACAACTAGATTTTCTGAATCAGAAGACTCCGTTTCAGGAGCCTTATCTGTTTTGGAAGAGGGCTTTTTCGATTGAGCTTCTGCTACAGTAGCGGTTAGTACAGCCGCAGCTAGAAAGTAATAGCGAATGTTCATGGTCATTTTGAGTGTTGGTATTCTTTAACGGTATCAATAAAACACTTGAGTTTGTCGGCGTGAATATCGGGATAAACTCCGTGTCCTAGGTTAGCTATATGTCGATTCGGTCCGAATTTTTGCAGCATTTCTTGGGTTCTTAATCGAATAAACGAATAATCACCGTACAAAATAGCAGGATCTAAATTGCCTTGCAATGTCTTCTCTTGGCCGACTACTTTTCTCGCCCAAGTGGGATCCATGTGCCAGTCTAAACCAACAGTGTTGCAAGGCAATTGAGATAATTCTTCTAAAGAGAAAAATGCTCCCAATGAAAAGACGGTTTTTGGAACGTCTTGGATAGCCTCACATATTTGTCTTAGATATGGCAATGCAAAATTGTTATATGAATCGTTGTTTAATGCGCCGGCCCAACTGTCGAATAATTGAATCATCTGACAGCCTTCTCTAATCTGGGCTTTCAAGTAAATGATCGTCGCATCTGTGATCGCCTGAAGCAATGTGTGTGCCAACTCTGGATTGGACATGATCATTGCGCGAGGCATGGAGAATGTTTTTGATCCTTTACCTTCCACCATGTAGCAGAAGATGGTCCATGGAGCACCAGCAAAACCAATCAAAGGAACACGATCGCCGAGCTCTTGTTTGATCAAACGAATGGTTTGAAAAACATATTCCAAATTTTCTTCGATGCCATTGGTTGTGATTTTTTTCAAATCAGCTTCACTTCGAATAGTTTGCTCGAAACTCGGCCCACGGCCCTCATCCATTCGATATTCCAGACCCATCGCTTCAGGTATCACCAAAATATCGGAGAATAAAATAGCTGCATCCACTCCGAGAAGATCTACTGGCTGAATCGTCACTTCAGCGGCAAGCTCTGGTTGGAACAAAAGTCCTTTGAAGCTGCCGGCCTTCGCGCGCACCGCTCTATACTCTGGCAACACTCTTCCTGCTTGGCGCATCACCCACACAGGAGTGCGCTCCACATCTTGTCCAAGTGCTGCTCTTAAAATTAAATCATTAGGCTTTGTCATAGTTCGCGAAAATACAAGCACTCCATTTTTGAATTGTCAGTGCAATGTTTTAAAAATCAACTCTCGATAGATATCTCCAATGTTATACTTACCTTCTTCCAAGCCCTTACTCTGTCTATCGGCTTGGCGTAAATAGCCGATGATTCGCTCTACTTTACGTGCATCGTATTTTGTGCTAGCTGCTTTGTAGTCATTGATTGCGTAGGGATTTACGCCCATCGCACTCGCAGCTTGTGATTTGTCTTTTAGGGAAATATAAATGGCCAATTTCGTGAAGTACGAATACAAACTCGGAATGGTCATCTGAATAGGATGAGCTTTGGGGTTATTTTCAAAATAATGAATGATGCGATTCGCTTTCAAAACATCCTTTTGCCCCAACGATTTTTGCAATTCCCACACATTGAAATCTTTTGAAATTCCAATATTATCTTCCACGTGCTGTGCATTGATGTGCGTGCCTTTTGGAAGAATGATGGCGAGCTTACTTATCTCATTGACCACTTTGCTCAAATCATTTCCAAGATATTCTGACAGAAGTTCTGCAACACTATTTTCAATCGTAAAACCAACTTGCTGCACGTAGCTTCGAATCCAGTCTGCCATCTTATAATCCTTGATTTTTTCAGAGTCAAACACAACTCCTACTTTTTCCAAATTCTTATAAAATTTCAGACGCTTGTCTAGTTTTTTTCCCTTCATCGCAAATACCAAAATGGTGGTAGGGGAAGGGTTTGCTACATAATTTTCAAAACTTGCAAGCGATGATTTATCATTCTTCTGTGTGTCTTCTGAAGCAGATTCTTCTTCATCGTCATCACTCGATTTTGCGCGCTTGAATTCTTTTAAGTCTTGCGCTTCTTTCACCATCACTACTTGCAAATCTCCCATCATCGGAAAGCCTTTGCTGAGTGAAATCACTTGATCGAGATTAACATCGCGACCGTACACAATGGTTTGACCGAAGGCTTTTGACGCTTCGTCCAAAACAGTGTTTTCAATTTTATCTGAAATGAGATCGATGAAATAAGGTTCTTCTCCCATCAAAAAATAGATGGGTTTGAAATTTCTCATTTCAATGTCTCGAATGATTTTTAAATGATCCATGTCTTAATTATTCCCACTTCAAGTGTCTTACTGAACGACCTTCATCTCTGATTTCTTTCAAAGCTTCAATGCCAATTTTGATATGAGTATCGACGAAGTGTGTCGTTACTTTTTTATCGCTCTCAGATGTTTTCACACCTTGTGGATCCATTGGTTGATCACTTACTAGAAGAAGTGCGCCAACGGGAATTTTATTTGCAAAACCAACAGTGAAGAGAGTAGCCGTTTCCATATCGATGGCCATGGCTCTTATTTTTCTCAAATAATCTTTGAAGTTGGTATCATGCTCCCACACACGGCGATTGGTGGTGTAAACGGTACCCGTCCAATAATCGAGACCATTGTCACGAATGGTGGATGAAACAGCTCTTTGCAGCGGAAAGGCTGGCAAAGCAGGAACTTCCGGTGGGAAGTAGTCATTCGATGTTCCTTCTCCTCGAATACCGGCAAGTGGCAAGATCAAATCTCCAATTTGGCTTTTCGATTTCAGACCACCACATTTTCCAAGAAATAAAACAGCCTTTGGATGAATAGCACTGAGCAAATCCATGATGGTCGCAGCATTCGCGCTACCCATGCTGAAGTTGATGATGGTAATGCCATCCGCAGTGGCAGTGGCCATTGCTTTATCAAGTCCGATGATGGGCACGTTGTGCCATTCGGCGAACTTCTGAACGTAATTATCGAAGTTGGTTAAAAGAATATACTCTCCAAAATCTTCAATGGGTGTCCCAGTGTATCGGGGCAGCCAATTCTTTACAATTTCTTCTTTTGTTTCCATAAGTTTCAAATATACTATTATTCCTTGGATGCACTAATTTCGTGGCCTTCAACCATGAGTCAACAATTGATTTTTCCCAATTATTCCTTTCGCACAAAGTCCACTGAGCGAGGCACGGAGATATGGGATGAAGCGCGGAAAAAATGGATACTGCTTACTCCAGAGGAATTGGTGCGTCAGCACATGGTGCGCTATCTGATGGAAGGTCTCGGATATCCTTTGGGAAGAATAGCTGTGGAATACACGCTTAAGGTGGTTGGACTCACGAAACGTGCGGATATCATCGTGTTTGATGCACAGGGCAAGCCCTTCATGTTGGTAGAATGCAAAGCGCCACAAATCCCAATCAGTCAAGCTACGTTTGATCAAGCAGCTCGATATAATCTAACCTTAGAGGTGCCGTATCTCGTAGTGACCAACGGCTTGGAAATGTTTGCTGCGGAAATATCTATAGCGCAAAAAAAATGGGAATTCTTAAAAGAAATCCCATTTTCAAAGTAGTGATTAATATCTTATTCCGCTGTTTCTTCAGCCTCTTCAAATTCTAACATGTCTTTTGCTTGTAGAATGTTGTACCACTGGAACAACTTCTTGATATCGCTATCATACACGCGCTCGCTGTCGTATGTAGGAAGGAACTTCTCAATTTCAGATCTCAAAATTTTTGATTCTGATTTGTGATCAATTGCCGCAGCGCCTTTGTAGTGCTCTTTCATTTTTCCGAAAACATCTTTCAATGGAACATCCTCTTCGATAGTGAAGATGCTGATGTCAGAAAGAGAGCTAACGCGTTGGTTAGGGTGAATTGGCAATCTTTTTCCATCCACCAAAGACTCGGCAACGATGATGTTTTTACCACCCGCGATAAGTTGGAAGATTCCAGGCTTACCTGATACCGAAAGAATTTTTTCTAATGACACTTTCATGAGTAATGTTTTTTTAAAGAAAAAGCCTTCTCGCTGAGAAGGCTTTTAATGTTTGTGGGAGCTACTGGGTTCGAACCAGTGACCCTCTGCTTGTAAGGCAGATGCTCTGAACCAGCTGAGCTAAGCTCCCTTCTTGCTTTTCGCTAAAAGCGGGCGCAAAGATACCAACCCTTTTTATATATCCAAATCTTTTTTCACTTTTCACCGCAATTTTTTTCTATTGCCTTGAATGTGAGCTTGCTATTTTTTAGAAAAACTAGAAGATACCGTAAGTTCTTTGGTCTCTTTGTTCACTTTATAGAAACCTTCGCCCGATTTATCTCCCATTTTTCCAGCAGCCACCATGTTTACTAATAGTGGGCATGGAGCATACTTTGGGTTTCCAAATCCATCGTGCATTACGCGCAAGATGGCAAGACACACATCAAGACCGATGAAGTCTGCCAAGCGCAATGGTCCCATTGGATGGCCCATTCCGAGTTTCATTACGGTGTCAATCTCTTCAACTCCTGCAACTCCCTCATACAAGGTGTAGATAGCTTCGTTGATCATCGGCATCAAAATACGATTCGCTACAAAGCCTGGGTAGTCATTTACTTCAACTGGAACTTTTTGCAATGAAACACTCAAGTCGAAGATCACTTTGGTCACTTCATCAGTGGTATTGTAACCGCGAATCACTTCTACCAATTTCATTACTGGCACTGGATTCATAAAGTGCATTCCAATCACTTTATCAGGACGAGATGTAACAGCCGCGATTTTAGTGATCGAGATAGATGAAGTATTAGTGGCTAGGATACAATTCGCAGGCGCGTTTGCATCCATGTCCTTGAAAATTTTCAATTTTAAATCTACATTTTCTGTAGCTGCTTCTACTACTAGCTCTGCGTTTGCTACACCAGATGCAAGATCTGTAGTAGTAGTTAAACGCGACAAAGTCGCGTTCTTATCCTCTTCTGTCAATAGGTTTTTTGAAACTTGACGATCGAGATTTTTTGTGATGGTAGCAATAGCCTTTTCAAGCGATGCTGCATTCACATCTATCAATTGAACGGTATATCCGTGTTGAGCAAAAACGTGTGCGATACCATTTCCCATGGTTCCCGCTCCGATGACTGAAATATTTTTCATTGAAATATTTTATATGGTGCGCAAAAATAGACAAGATTGGATGATTCAATTTCTATCTTTTTTATGCTGAAAATGAGAGAGAAAGATCTTCCTTGACGCCGTGAATGGTGCTATTTCCGTGGATTTTTTATATTAGAGCCTTAAAACCAGACCACATGTCGACTCAATTTCGTCTTTTTGACTTCATATATATTCAGCAAAAGCAGTATCCTCTCGCAAAAGCATTCACGTCTAAACTAGCCGGTGAATGGACGTCCTATTCTACGAATCAATTTGTAGAAATGATGAACAACGCTTCTGCGGGTTTACTTGAATTAGGTGTTCAGAAGGGAGATAAAATTGCTTTGATTACCTCAACCAATCGTACGGAGTGGAATGTAATGGATCATGCTTCTCTTCAAATCGGAGCAATCGATATTCCAATCTATCCTACCATGACATCGGAGGATTATGCGTACATCATGAATCACTCTGAGTCTATTTATTGCTTTGTCTCTGATGATGATGTGTACAAAAAAGTAATGGCTATTAAAGATCGTGTTCCTACACTTAAGGAAGTGTACACTTTTGAAAAAGTAGCGGGTGCGAAAAATTGGTTAGAGGTTGTTGAGCTTGGAAAATCTGGAGACCATCAAAAAGTAAAAGATATTTCTAATGCTGTAAAAGCAGAAGATTTAGCAACCATCATATACACTTCTGGAACAACAGGCCTACCAAAAGGGGTGATGTTGTCACATCAAAATATTGCGAGCAATGCAGTGGATTCAGAGGACAGACTTCCTGATTTGCAAAAGGGTTCAAGCATTAGCTTGAGCTTCTTGCCATGTTGCCACATTTACGAACGCATGTTGCATTATCTCTATATCAATAATGGTGTGTCCATTTATCTGAGTGGATTGGATAATGTGAAAGACGATTTAGCTTTCGTACAGCCTGAGTTGTTCTCAGCAGTTCCGCGCTTACTTGAGAAGTTTTATGACGGCGTGATCGCAAAAGGATTGAGCAATACTGGACTTAAAAAGAAAATTTTCCAATGGTCTGTGGGAGTAGCTTTAGAGTGGGATGTGGACAAAGGTGGATGGTATAAAGTGAAACTTGCCATTGCAAGAAAATTGGTTTTCAGTAAAGTAAAAGCCGCTCTAGGCTTAACTCGTATCAAGGCCGTGCCATCAGGCAGTGCAGCACTTCAACCACGCTTGGCGCGCTTCTTCTGCGGCGCGGGTATCGTGATCAAAGAAGGATATGGACTTACAGAAACTTCTCCAGTGATTTCGGTAAATTCTATGCGTCAACCCGGCATGTATCGTGTGGGCAGCGTAGGAAAAATGATCAATAATGTGCAAGTGAAAATTGCAGAAGACGGCGAGATTTTATGCAAGGGGCCAAATGTGATGATGGGCTATTATAAAAATCCTGAACTCACTGCGGAAGTGCTGAAAGACGGCTGGTTCCATACCGGTGATATCGGTGAAGTGAATGATGGATTCTTGAAAATTACGGATCGTAAAAAAGAGATGTTTAAGACCAGTGGAGGAAAATATGTTGCTCCACAATTGATTGAAAATGTCTTGAAAGAATCATTGTTTATTGAGCAATGCATGGTGATCGGTGAGAGTAAAAATTTCCCAGCAGCATTGATAGTGGTGGATGCCGTGGCGCTCAAATCATGGGCCGATCGCAAAGGAATTAAGTATGATAATCACGATGCGTTTTTGAAGAGCGATACCGTTGAAAAACTGATCAACGACGAAATAGAAAAGCGCAATGGACGCTTTGGGAAGTGGGAACAAATCAAGGCTTTCCGCATATTACCTAAACCATTTACCATCGACGCAGGAGAGATTACTCCAACACTAAAACTTAAGCGTAAAAAAATCATGGAGAATTACCAATCGTTGGTGCAAGATATCTATCGCGACTGATGAATGGCTTATTAGAATTAGATTATCAATTAATGGAATGGCTCAATACGGATGCCTTTCCATTTCTTGATCGCGTCATGTGGTATTTCAGTGAAAAGCTTTTTTGGATTCCTGTTTATCTAGTGTTGCTCTTTGCATTGTACAAAAAGTACTCAACGAAATTTTTTGTTTGGGTCATTGTTTTTTTAGCGCTTTCAGTGCTCATCAACGACCAAGTGGCGAGCGGTATTTTTAAAAACTGGGTAGGCCGTTTTCGTCCGAGCCATGATCCGCTTATAGAGGCCAAGCTTCATTATTCATTAGAACCAAATGGACAGATTTACAAGGGAGGTAAGTTTGGGTTCTATTCATCTCATGCAGCCAATTACGCGGGCGTAGCTGTATTATTTCTGCTTTGGATGCGTCCTGTGAAAAGATGGATTGTTGCGTTATGCATTCTTTGGGTCCTACTGATCAGCTATTCTCGAATCTATCTAGGCGTCCACTTCCCAAGTGATATTCTAATGGGATTGACGATGGGTACTTTGGTAGGATTCCTCTGTTTTTTTCTTTGGAAAAAAGCAATGCTCAAACTTTATCCTAACGAAACAAGCTTTCGAACGCGAGCAGCCTCTGTCTGAATGATGGGCGTGACTTCCTCGTCTTGATTGGCTTTGAGGGCTCTCAATACTGGTCCGCTGTCCATCATTTGTTGAGCAGAAACCTCTGTGTCTGTAGCTCCATATTTTCCAAAAACAGCTTCAAAATTCTTCAAATAGCCTTCCTGTAATGAAATCAACTGTTGGATTCCTGCAGATAAAACTTGGGGGTATTTGGCGTGAAAAATAATCAGTTTTACAGTCGAAAGTTCTCGTTCATAGTATTCTAGGAAATCAATGGGGGACAAAGGAAACACGACTTCTGTGAATTTCGGAATCTCCACTTCCTCGTTCATTTGAAGGGCGGTCGTGGCGGTTAGAATCTTATCCGATTCTTTCAAACGTTTGGTGAGAAGAGAGGGAACGGCCAATTTTTGCAAAACCTCATTTTTCAAAACAAAGAGCTTTTCGTCTACAAGGTCCAATAACTCGAGTGCTTGGAAGTCTTTGTCCAATTCGAAATAGTGCAGTGCTTCTTCTTTTGTCATGCCACAAATTAAAGGAAAAAGATTAGTTTTGTCTTCTATGTTTACACAAATGAAACACATGAATATTATTGGACTTATTCTATCAGTTACAGTTAGCGTAGCAAGTTGTGGGGGAAGTACTACTAACTCCGATAATAAAAATACCACGGAGGCGACAAGCACAAGCGGTGTGCAATTCACCAATGGTGTCACTGAACAGAACAAAGGGATGAAGAAGGGGCCTGTTCAAGTAAAAGGGACTATTCAGAATCCAGCAGTTTCAAAAATTTATTTGTGGAATACCTATGGTAAAACAAATACCAAGATGGATTCAACAACCGTAAAAGCTGGGGCTTTCGATTTTGGATCAAAGCAAATCGAGCAAGGCATTTACATGATTGGAACCGCAGATAATAACATGACTTCAATCATTCTTAATCCAAGTGAACCAGTGGTGGAGTTGCAATTCAAAGGCGGTCGCATGGAGAATGGAATGGTAGCGGTAAATTCCAAAGAGAATGAAGCATGGGCTGCCTATGTGCCTCAAGAGAATGTTTTACTCAAGGCTATCAAGGATGCACGAGTTGCTGGGGCAAAGAGCTCGTTGAAAGGGGAGTATGAAAAACAAGTAGCTCAAAAAGAATCTGAGTTATCTGCACTTCAAGCGAAGATGATCGGAGCATATCCAAATACACATTTTGCAAAAGTTTTGACATGGAAACAAGAGCCAGAGCGCACGGATATGAATAAATATTGGGATAATATTGATTTTACCGATCGCAGTGTCATCCACGGTTTGGTGATGAGTGATCGTATTCAAAACTACATGCGTTCATTCAGCAAAGGAACAGAGCCTGGTTTCATCTCTTGCATTTCGACCCTTGCCGAAAAAGCAAAGGCCGATGATATGGTGTTGGAGTTTACGCTCAATCAAATGTTGGTGGGATTCTACGAAAGTGGAATGGAGAATATTTGTTTGCACATCATCGATAATTATGTGAATGGTGAATCTTGCGGTGATGCAGATCTTTCGAATATCATCAAGAGTACTGCTGAAAGTATTCAAAACTTGTCAGTAGGCAATACACCACCAAACATCAATATGACCACTATGAAAGGTGGCAAGGTGGATTTGTATCAAACTGCGAAGCAGAATAAATACACACTTGTGATGTTTTGGAGCAGCTGGTGTGAGCACTGCAAGGGTGAGGCGCCAGAAGTAAAACAATGCTATGATTTGTGGAGTCCAAAAGGATTTGAAATTGTAGGAGTGAGTGTGGATAATAACAAAGCTGCATGGGAAGCAGCGGTCAACGACAGAGGATTTACATTCCCAAATGTTTGCGGAATGAAACAATGGGAAAGCCCAGTAGCAAAGGATTACAGAGTGACAAAGACACCAGCATTTTTCTTGTTGGATAATACTGGGAAAATTGTTTTAAAACCGAAAGGAATTCGTGAAGTGCAAGCGTTTCTTGCAAAAAATATCAAGTAAACGTGAATAGACAAGAAGTGTTTGTGCAAGGCCACCGTGGCTACCGTGGTGCCTATCCTGAAAATTCACACGAGGCATTTTATCATGCGATGAAACTCGGAGTAGATGCCATCGAATTGGATGTAGTGCTAAGCAAAGATCAAAAAATCATTGTTTCACATGAGCCATACATGTGCAGTGAGCTTTGCTTGAAACCCAACGGTGACAGTATTTCCAAAGAAGAGTCAAAGCAGTTGAATTTGTATAAAATGACTGCTCAGGAAATAACCGAATATTCATTCGGTACTTTGGATTATTTGAAATTTCCAAATCAAAAGAAAGTCAAGTCTCATAAGTTGGAGTTGAAGAAAATGACTCAACTTCTAGAGGCAAAGTTTCCAGAAGATTTTTCTTTTCCTCAATTAACTGTTGAGGTGAAAAGCCATCCGAATACGGATGGAGAATTTCATCCTGCGCCGAAGGAATACGCGAAGATTTTACAGAAGGAATTGCAACTTATTGACGAGCGTTGGCCTATTGCCATTCAAAGTTTTGATCTTCGAATATTATTAGAGTTGGACAAGCAAGGGTGCGAACTTCCTCTGATAGCATTGTCTGAATCTAAAGAAGTGGATATCGATTACGTGTGCGAAAAGTTGGAATTTATTCCAGATGGATTTTCACCGTACTATGAATTAATCAATGAGGATGTAGTAGAAGATTGCCAATCGCTTGGTGTGGAGTTGTCGGCCTGGACAGTGAATGATCGTGCCGAGATGGAACGCCTGTTTCAATTGGGTGTCCGTTCATTCATCACCGATTTTCCAGATCTAATTATTCGTTAGAGTTTTTTGTCGATCACTGATCTTAAATAGGCAATCTTCTCTTTGAGTTGTGCGATTTGATCTTGATACAGCTTTTCAATTTTTGCGATAGCATCTTCATCTCTGTTGACAGAGAAGCTCTTCTCATAGGCATTTCCATGATTGGAAAAGAAATATGACTCATCAAAAGATAGGAGGTCAGATGTTTGGAGTCCTAGCAAAGCACTGATTGCTTCCAATTTATCCAAAGTGATTTTTACCTCTCCACGTTCGATGCGGCTATACCCCGCCACACTCAGTCCTAAATGCTCAGCAACCTTTTCTTGAGTAAAATTTCTCAACTCACGGAGTTTTCTCAATTTGTGTCCGAGATTGCTATTGGCGTAGGTAGATTGTTCTTGCACGGGGAATGTGATTTTTTGCTAAAGTAAAAAATAAGTACGTAGAGTTGAATATTTCAGCATATTCCATTTGGTAAACAGTATAAAATATTCGGAAGTTGGTTGACTAGAACAACGACCTTTGCGGTATGACAAAATCGGGAAAGATTTTAGGACCAGAGAAGTTCGAGCAACGGTTGCTTGAGAACTTTGCTTTTGAGCCCACTCATGGGCAGAAGCGCTTGTTCTATGCTTTTACGAGAATGATGTATTCTGAAAAGCCAAGGTGTGCCTTGATCATCAAAGGTTACGCAGGAACGGGTAAAACCACTACTGTGAGTGCAATGGTAAAAGTGTTGGAAGAAGCGGGGAGGAAGGTATTGCTACTGGCACCCACCGGTCGTGCGGCGAAAGTTTTGGGGAATTACTCTGGAATGAATGCGAGCACGATTCACAAACAAATTTATTATCGCAAATCAGATCGATCGGGCAACACTTGGTTTGAATTGAAGGAAAATGAATTCGAGAATGCGGTGTTCTTCGTCGATGAAGCATCGATGATCGGCACCGAACGTTTTAGTATGGTGCGTGGTGACGTTGGCAGCGGTGATTTGCTGGAGGATTTGATTTCACATGTCTATTCAGGCGAGGGGTGCCGATTGGTGCTGATAGGTGATGGAGCGCAGTTGCCGCCTGTGGGAAGCGATCAAAGTCCTGCTTTGTTATTGGATTATCTGAGAAATGAATTTTCACTCAATATCGCTGAGCTTGAATTGAACGAGGTTATTCGTCAGAAAGAAGGTTCAGGTATTTTAGAGAATGCAACAAATCTAAGAGCACTCATTCAATCGAAGGAGAAATTATATCCGCTCATCACCTATGATGGGTTCAAAGATGTATTCAAAGTAGAATCGGATTTGCAGCCTATTATGGAGGATGCTTTCCGCAAGTACACTGTGGACGGAACCATTATCATTACACGGTCAAATAAGAACGCGAACAAGTACAATCAAGAAGTAAGGGCGCGTATTCTCGGCCATGAGGAGGAGATCAATTCGGGCGATCGGATGATGGTGTTGAAGAATAATTACTTCTGGCTAGAGGAGCAAAATGTCACAGGAGGATTCATTGCCAATGGCGATGTGATATTGATTCAGCGCGTGCGCGGATTTGAGGATAGAGGTCCTTTTCGCTTTTGCAAGGCCGTGGTCAGCATGGCCGATTTTCCGGACCTTCCAGAAATGGAGGTCATCCTCTTGCTAACCACTCTTTGGGAAGAGAGTGCTGGGATGTCTTATGAGAAGACTAAAGAACTGTTTGGAATCATTGCTCAGGACTATGAGCATCTTGAAAATGTAGGGAAGATTAAGAAGGCTGTACAAGAGGATCCTTACTATAATGCCCTGCATGTAAAGTTTGCCTATGCCATCACCTGCCATAAGTCGCAAGGAGGGCAATGGCCGTGCGTAGTAGTCGATCAAGGCTATGTAACGGAAGAGATGTTTGGGGTGGAGTTGAATCGTTGGATTTATACTGCATTTACCCGAGCACAAAAAGAACTGTATCTCGTCGGCTTTTCGTAGTTTCGCAGTCCTATGAGCGTTTTCGATCCAGAATTAGCGGTAAAGGCGATGCTGCCCAAAGAATTGGCGGCAAAGTCCACTTCTTTGCATTTGGCTATTCACATCCATCCAGAAATGGTGGAGGTGATGGTATTTGATTACGACTCGAATGAGGTGCTCTGGCTTGAAGCATTTGATGTGGAGGGCAACAGTGCAGAGGCATTCAGAGATGCTGTTGATTTTGTAACCTTGAAGAATTGGGGTGACAGAGTTTTTAGAAAAACGTCTATTTCATTTGACCATCCTGATTTCACATTGATTCCGCAAGGGTTTGTTGTGCCGGGGAAGGAAGGGGAGTTGTTGAATTTTTCAACGATGAGAACCGCTGAAAACCCCGAAATATCTGCCATTCACGAAGTTGGAGCCGCATTGGTTTATGATTTACCCCACGTTGTAAAAGGTCTCACGGCTCGTTTCCCGAACGCTAAATTTTACAGCTCATGCGGCTTTTTCCTAAAGGAAGTAGTGAAGTCGGCGTTGCATAAAGATGGTTTTCATGCCTTGGTGCAGAAAGGATTTTTGTTGGTAATCGCATGCGCGAAGGGTGAGATTAAGCTCACCAACCATTATGGGATTCAGGGCCAAGATGATGTGCTTTATCACATTGCAAATGCCGCGATGAGATTAGATATGCATCTGCCTTCATCCTCGCTCACATTGTATGGTGACTCCGCTTCAGAAGACTTAAAGGACTTGTTGGATAGATACATCGGTACTGTCGATTTTTGGACAAGACCATCAGATATTCGAGGGTTAAAGAATGGAGAAGATCACGAACTCTATTCAGTTTTGATTCATGCTATATGCGGATAATTTCAGGAAAATATAAGGGCCGTACGATTGAGGTTCCCAAAAATTTTAAAGGCCGACCCACCACAGATTTCGCACGAGAAAGTTTGTTCAATATTCTTTCACACATGATGGAATTGGATGGTGCGAAGGTGCTTGATTTGTTTTCCGGCACAGGAGCCGTATCCCTGGAGTGCTGGTCTCGCGGGGCAGAACTGGTCATGGCCGTGGAGCAAAGTGTGGTGCACGTTAAGGCCATTCAAAAAAACTTCGATACGTTTCAAGTCGATGGCGGCGATGTTATTAAGGCAGACGTATTTCATTTTCTCAAAAGAAAAGATATTCAGTATGATTTAATTTTCGCAGATCCACCTTACGATTTGGAGGGACTCATGAAGATACCAGATATTATTTTCCAAGAGGATTGGTTGAAAGATGATGCTATCTTCGTGTTGGAACATCCGGACAAAATGGATTTCTCGAGCAAAGCAGGATTTGTGCAGCACCGCAGATATGGCAATGTGAATTTTAGTTTCTTCAAGAAAATTTCATCATGAAAAAAATAGCTGTTTTTCCAGGGTCGTTTGATCCCATCACTCGAGGTCACGAAAATATCGTACGAAGAGGCGCTGTGCTATTCGATGAAGTCATTGTAGCCATTGGAATCAATAGCACCAAGCAATCGATGTTTTCTTTGGAGAAAAGAAAATTATGGATTGAACAAACCTTTCAAGACTTGCCTAATGTGCGAGTGGAAACCTATGAAGGGTTGACAGTCGATTTTTGTAAAAAGAATAATGCCCATTTCTTATTACGAGGCCTAAGAAATGGCGGGGATTTTGAATACGAGCGCACGATAGCGCACATGAATAAGGCGCTAATGCCGACATTGGAAACGGTGCTTGTATTTACTGATCCCGAGTTTGCTTCTGTGCACAGCACAGTGATTCGCGAGATTTTTAAAAATAAAGGTGACGTTTCTCAGTTTGTTCCAAAACAAATCGATATTCATGCCTAGACAAATGATGCGTTTAAGAGTTTTATTTTTTTCTTTTGGAATGCTGATTCTTTCGGCATTCAATGGCTCAGCACAGACAGTGCTTGCAGGAGTACTTAAAAATTATCCTGATCGAACCATTTATGTTTACCAAACCGAAGACGAGCTTTCTGCAATCAGAACGATGGTTTCCAAGGTGAGTACAGATGCATCAGGAAAATTTAAACTGGAATTAAATACAACAGAGATTACTCGCTATTTCTTAATGATTGGGAGTACTGAAGGAGTCTTCTATGCTCACCCTGGTAGAAACTACACATTGACAGCTTTCCCAACTCCGAATACCAATGACTTTCAACGATTCGATAAGACAACAGTTCCTCTTTCATTTGATGGCTTAGAAAAGGACGATTCGAATCTTCTCATACCACAGTTTAATACCGATTTGTATGCATTTTTAGATGAGCATTTCTACGATTTTGCTGTGGAGAAATACAGAGGGTCAAAGGCTGTTAAGGCTCAGCTGAAAGGCACGGTGGGCAATGATTTGGCGCCACTTCCAACAGATGGCGTGAAGAAAGAGGAAGCACGGATAGATTCAGTTGGTTTTACGAATTGGGTAGAAAACTTTAGACTTCAAATGGTGGACAAATATGAAGTGGGTTTTACCAATACTTATTTTTCAAATTACTATCGCTACACGATTGCTGAATTAGAGTTGATGGCAGGTGTGCCAGCAAAAACACTTTATCAGGAATACTTGATGAGTCAGCCAGTGTTAGTGAAGCATCCTGCTTACATGAAGTTCTTTACCGCCTACTATGATCGTTGTTTGGAAGGTCGTAAGCGTGCTGTGGAAACTTCTATTCTGAGAGCAGTCAATGTTGAGAATGACCCATCGAAGCTGGTTGAAATTTTAATGAAGGACTCCGCCTTTTTCTCGCAGCCAGTAGGACAATTGGCTGTTTTGAATGGATTGAAAGGATTGCTTCAAAACTCTGATTACCCAAAAGCAGCAGTGAAGTTGACGATGAAAAAAATGTCGGAGCAGCCTCAGTGTAATATTTACAAAGACATCGCGAATCGATTGGTGGCTGTGCAAGAGCGACACAAAGCAGGTTATGTATTGGAAGACTTCACTCTCTTGACAACGAAACTAGAAAAGTGGGAGTCGGCAACGTCTTTGAATGGATATACCTACATTTTTTTCTTCGCAGATTGGTGTACGCCTTGTAAGAAGGAAATGCTCTTGATGTCAAAGTTTCAAGAAACGTATGGCAAGGATATTCAATTTATCGCCATCAGCATGGATGATAATATCGACGCTATGAAAGCGCATATTCAGAGCAATAGAAATCAGAATTTTACTTTCTTATATGGCGGCAACAATCCTGAGTTGCGAGACATATTTAACTTGAGAGCAATACCACATGCGATATTGCTTGATGCAAATGGTGCTTATATGTTTGACTATACAAGAAAACCATCCGAAGGAATTCAGATGGATTTTGATAAAATAGTTGCACTCCTTCGTCAACCGAAGGGTGGCAAAACTTGGAAGGACTAGGACTATTTTACTTCCGTCACTAGCTTGTCTGCCATGTAATCGAAAAGGCTCTTTAATGGGCCTTTCACAATCATTTCAAGAAAAGGATTGAGACTCGCATCGCAGATCTGTTGCACTTCTGTTTGTCCATTACTCTCATTCATATTCACCTGAAGAGTGAATGCAAATGGAGAGCCTTCTACGCTTTCAAAAACTATTTTTGAATGAGGTGTAGATTCTTTTAATCGTAGTCCAATATTGTAAGAACCTTGCACTTTGAAAGAGCAGGTGGTTCCGTCACTTTTCCAATCTGTTACTTTTGATTGTGGGAGCAATGCAAAAATGTTATCAGTATTAGATAAAAAGGTAAAAACATTCTCAGCACTGGAGGGAACTGATACTTTTTTGCTTTCGATAGTAGCCATAATAAGTCGTAGTTATTGCGCTTCTTGGAAGGCGTTGCTCCATTTTTCAGGATCAAGCTTCCAATTAGAGAGTGCAGTGTGTTGTTCGTTCGAAATATAGTTAGAATTTACAGCATGCTCTAAAAGATGATCGTAATCGCTCAATGTTTGCACAGCGCAATTCGCATTAGAAAAATTCTCAGCGGCTTTTGGAAATCCGTAAGTAAAGATGGCCACCATTCCGATAATGTCAGCCTTCGCTTCGCGAAGCGCGTCCACTGCGGTGAGGCTGCTTTTTCCAGTGGAGATGAGATCTTCAATAACCACTACTTTTTGGCCCTCTTGAAAAACACCTTCAACTTGGTTGCCTAGACCGTGCTTCTTAGCTTCACTTCTTACGTAGATGAACGGGAGATCAAGTGCTTCTGCAACGAGCGCACCGATAGCGATTCCGCCTGTTGCAACACCTGCAATAACCTCCACATTGGAATAATTATCTTTGATTGTTTCAACAAAAGCTTGGCAAATGCCTCTTCGAATCGCAGGATATGAAAGGGTTTTACGGTTGTCACAGTAGATAGGTGATCTCATTCCAGAAGCCCAGGTAAAGGGATTTTCAGGAGAAAGTTTAACAGCAGAGATTTGCAAGAGGAAATCTGCTACTTTTAACGCGCGTTCTTTTTTATGATCCATGGCCCAAAAGTATAAAGTATATTTCTCCAATCGACCTGTGATTTTTACACAGTCAGAACCTGATGCATCCTTGATTTTCAAGGGTGCCGAGATCATTCGCTCTTGTGGTAAAATGGATATTCTCCTGATTGAGAGCGCCGTTGCTCGCGGGGCAAAGGCTATTTATGTGGTATGTACGGATATAGAAGGTGCTTGGAAAAAATTTTCTGAGCAGTTTGAATTCGTACAGGCCGCGGGAGGGTTGGTATTGAATGAGGCAGGGAAATTATTATTTATCTATCGCAATGAAAAATGGGATTTGCCGAAAGGTAAAGTGGAAGATAATGAGCAAATAGATGCAGGAGCATTGCGAGAAGTAGAGGAGGAGTGTGCGATTGGCGATCTTGAAATTCTTTACCCACTGCAATCATCATGGCATACGTATATTCAAAAAGGTGATCCCATGCTGAAATGTACCGCGTGGTATGTGATGAAATACAACGGCACAGCTACACCGCAGCCACAACTAGAAGAGGGAATCACTGAAACAAGATGGCTCGATGTTACGGAACTGAACATTGTTAAGGCAAATACCTACCCTTCTGTGCTTGATGTCATCGAAGACTTCTTGACTACAAAATAGCGCTTCATAAATACTTCCTGACTGTTTTGGAGGGTAGCCTTTTTCGTCTTGTTTTTTCTTGTGAATTCAACAAGTAATTCATTTCCTCCTAATCTCAGCAAGCTTTGCATGTTCTTATGTGCATGGATACCATTGACGCTGATTATTTCATCACCATACCAAAGGCCGGATTGATCGGCTGGACCGTCTTTTAAAATGTATGAGATGGTATTTTTTCCGCCCGTTTCATCAATCGACATCCCAAGGTTGCTCTCGGAATATTTCGGAGATGGACTTTCCATCAATTGATAACCGTTGATCTCCAAAGCTTGAATGATAAATGGCAAGTAATCACTTGTTCCATTGTATAGTTTCGTGAAGATTTCATCAAAAGAAAATCCACCAACTTCCTCAAGAATAAATTTATAATCAGCAGAAGAATATCCCAATCCTGTTTTTCCAAAACGCTCATACATCAGGCGCATTACATCATCGAGCGATTTTTTATTTTCTGTGAATTTTTTAATGAGAGCATCTGCGATAAATGCTATCAGACAACCTTCATTATAAATGGATACTTTTCTCCATGGAATACCCGGAGTATAGCCATCTAGCCAGGTTTCTAAGCTGCTTTGTGCCACCGATAGATTGAACCTACCTTGATTCATGAGATGTTCTTGAATTGCTTCTGCAAGTACATTTTGCCAAGCTTCCTCATTCATCAAACCGCAACGATAGAGTAGATAGTCTCCGTAATACGTCGTGATTCCTTCGGCTACATACCCCAGTTCAGAATAATTTTCTTTGGTAAAATCATACGGCATCATTTCGATGGGACGTATACTTTTCACATTCCAAGTATGAAATAATTCATGACAAGAAATTGCAAGCAAATCGGCATATCCACTGCCTGAAACGAATTCGGTGGCGGGGCCCATAGCTATCACTGTCGAGTTGTGATGTTCTACACCATGGCGAATAAAGTGTGAAGGGAAGTGGAAAAGAAAATGATATTCTTTGCAAGGGATATCACCAAAAATATCAAAGTGTACTTGGGTAAAAAGTTGAAAGTCGCGTGCGAGTTTTTCTTTTTCTGGAAGCACATCTCCCTTCATCCAAATGTGGAAGGGAATCTCATTGCATATATATGAAACGTGTTCCAATTTCGCAGAAGCAATCAACGGCGCGTCCGCAAGCTCATCAAAATTTTTTGCTAATAAAACGTGATTCGATTCTTTCTCTAGGCCACACGCTATGGTATAATCATCGGGAAGATGAAATGTAACATTGTATTTTTTCTCGAGTTGTTGTGGATTAAAGAAAAAACAATTTACGGGATTGATGTAGAGCATTTCTTCATCAAGATATGTGCTACCCGCATTGAGATCTGCAGCATAATAATCATATGTCAAATGAACGAATGGCGCGCCATTCGTATCTACTTCCCAGAGATCCTTGGTTATTTTTTTGTAAGCCAGTTCTTCTCCATTTGGAGCCAAGGCTTTCCATTGTAAAATATTCTTAGCAAAGTTTCCTAACTCATATCGACCCGGTCTCCAAGATGGCAGCTGGAGCTGGAGGAGAGGAAGTCCAATCGAAGGAAATGTGGCTTTAAATGAAATGCGATGACGATGCGGATGACTGTAAGAAACTTCGTAACGAATCATATTATTTCACTATCGTATTAATCGGTGCTCCAATGGTTGAGCTTGGCAATGGTAGTTTGCAAATGGATGCAACAGTTGGTGCAATATCGCAAATGGTTTGTGGATGAAATGTTTCACCAGGTTTTACTCCAAATCCATAGAATAGTGCAGGCACGTGTGTGTCGTAGGTGAAAGGAGAACCATGCGTGGTCCCTTGCATGCCATACTCCATATATCCAGAATCAATGATGTATATAACATCTCCGGAGTGGCGCTGGTGGAAGCCCAATTGTGCGCGCACTGCCATGGGCGACTTATCGCCAATACGACTGAGGTCTGCTGCATTAAAGGCCATCAATACATTTTCTTGATCTGCAACGAAGTCAGAAACTTCCATCTGAACAGTTTTGAGACTTAACTTTTTCTCCCGAATGAGCGTTCGGTTTAAGAAAATATTCTGATTTGTTTCATTCATGATCCATGTGCCTTCACCATATTTTTCAGTAAGAAAATTTTGTACTTTTTCTTCGAGACGATCACTCTTCCAGTAGCCCGCCGCTCCTTTATTTTCCATTATATAGCTAGGTGTTGGAGCTCCAGCATGGTCAGCAGAAAGGAAGATTAAATAATTGCCTTTGCCAACAGTGGCGTCTAAATACTTGATGAAGTCAGCAATATCTCTATCCAATCTGAGGTAACAATCTTGTAACTCTTTGGAATGAATGCCGAATTGATGACCTACGTAGTCTGTGCTAGAGAAACTCATGCACAGCATGTCAGTATGTTCGTCTTTGCCAAGTTGTTCTTTCTCGATTACTTGTTTCCCGAATTCTGCGGTGAGGCTATTACCAAAAGGCGTGGCCTTGATCAAATCATAATTGCTGTTTTGTGTACGAAGTTCTGACATCGAATAAGGCAACACAGGGCGTGTGAGACCTTTGAATGGAGCTTCATATGCATTGTTGTCTTCTATACTCTCATCATATTTTTCAATAGGAAGAAGAAAATCCCAAGACTTGGACATCACTGTTTCAGGGACTCTTTTAGAGTTGTATTCAGCTACCCAATTTGGCAGTGAATCCATATACCATGTGCTGGTTGCCCATACTCCTTCGTTTCCACCAACAAACCAATATGCTGCGTCAGCAGTGCGGCCGGCGGGTAGGATAGCACCGCGATCTTTCATTGCAATTCCGATGACTTTAGAGCGCTGGTTGCTGAATAGTTTGAGTTCGTCGCCGAGTGTAGTGCTCGTTAAATAGTGCGGCGACATTTTCCCAGCAGCAGAGTTTGTTCCAACTCCGGAAACTGTAGAGTCTGCCGAGCAATAAACCATTTTATTTGTTGAGCGCTCGTACCAATCATTAGCAATGATCCCATTGAATGCTGGTGTGGTGCCTGTGTAAATTGCAGCGTGACCTGGGCCAGTGAAAGTGGGCATGTAATTGTAATGGAGATTACGCGCAAAGAAGCCTTCATTGACTAATTTTTTAAATCCATCTTCACTGAGGTCTTCCCAGAATTTTTCGATATAATCATAGCGCATTTGGTCAACGGTGATACCAACAATCAATTTTGGTTGACGCGCTGTCTCTGCAGCCACAGGAGCTGTTTTGACTTTTGAATTGTTCTGTGCTGTGGAGCAAGAACTGCTGAAAATAAATAGGCAAAAAAGAAGATGCCAAAACGGGATATTCTTGATAGATGTCATGGCACAATGTTACGGATATTATTCGTAACGAAGTGACTCAATTGGGTCAAGTTTTGAGGCTTTTCTTGCAGGATAGTATCCAGAAGCGATGCTAACAAAAAAGCAAATGGTGGTTCCTAAGAACAGCCACAACCAAGGAATAGTGAAGCTGGTACCAATGACTACAGAAACAATATTTCCCACTAAAATTCCTAAAATAATTCCGATAATTCCTCCTATTTGGCCAATGACAATGGCTTCTATAAGAAATTGTTGACGAATGATCTTGGAGCTTGCGCCAATTGATTTGCGCACTCCGATTTCTCGTGTTCTTTCGGTTACCGATACGAGCATGATATTCATGAGTCCAATGCCCGCACCAAGCAATGTTATTAAACCAATACAAATTCCTCCGAATGTTATCCCAGCGATAAGTCCGAGTAATTCTTCAACCAGGCTATTGCTCATTCTAATTTGGAAAGACTCTTCGTCTTGTGGACGATCTTGTCTTAGTACACGCATCAAACCGATAGCGTCGCTTACCACTTGGTCTAATGATTTCGCATCTTTTGCAAGCACATTGATGGAGTAATCTGTATCGGGTGTAGCGTAATTTTTTTTCGCATTGCTGACAGGAATTGTACATTGATTGTCACCTGCAAATCCGAAGGTATTTCCTTTGGATTTCAAAGTTCCCACTACGAGGTATTTGTTGTTTCCAACCGTTATGTAACGCCCAACAGGATTGGAAATATTTTCAAAGAGTGTTTCTACCACATCTGCCCCAAGGATGATCACATTGCTGCCTAATTGCATCTCCGCTGGTGAGAAATATCGCCCGTCTTGAAGTTCGTATGAACTCAGTTTGAAGTAATTCGCATCACAACCAAGAATGGATACATTGGGGTTTGTTTTAATATTCTCATATTTCAGAACCGCCGTTCCCATAACGAAAGCAGAGACACTTGTTAGCGCTTTGTCTTCAAACTCAGCGCTAAAGGCCATTGCTTGGTCGTAGGAAATTACATCGTATGCTTTTACCGACTCTCCATGGCGTCCACCGCGCATATTGTTACCAGACCGAATGGTAAAGGTATTGCTGCCCAATCGGGTGAATTCCGCGCTGATCTTGTTTTGAATCGCTTGAATTGCGGTAATCATGCCCACCAGCGCCATGATTCCGATGGCAATAATGCTCACAGTAAGGACCGTTCGAAGCATTTGGCTTCGAATCGCACGGAATGCGGTGCGGATGTTCTCTTTGATGGATGCTGACAGTATTCCCACGCTTCAAATATCTAAACTATCACAAGGTTCACGAAAAAATTGTGATGAATGGCTCTGTGCCTTATTTTCGCCCTGTTTTAATAAACAAGTCGATAAATTCAATTCATGAGCAATAAAGTATTTGATCTAGACATGATCAAAGCGGTATATAGCCGCTTCCCTGAGCGCGTTGAAGCAGCTCGCAAAGTGGTAGGTCGTCCACTTACCCTTTCAGAGAAAATTTTGTACACCCACCTTTGGAATGGTAATGCTGATACAGCATTTGAAAGAGGCAAGTCTTATGTAGACTTCGCTCCAGACCGCGTGGCGATGCAGGATGCAACGGCGCAAATGGCTTTATTGCAATTCATGCAAGCAGGAAGAAAACAAGTAGCTGTTCCTTCAACAGTGCATTGCGATCACTTGATCCAAGCTAGAGTTGGCGCGGGTACTGACTTATCTGAAGCTATCAATAAGAACAATGAGGTATTCAACTTCCTTTCTTCAATTTCAAATAAATACGGAATTGGTTTCTGGAAGCCAGGTGCTGGTATCATTCACCAAGTAGTGCTTGAAAATTATGCGTTCCCTGGAGGAATGATGATTGGTACTGACTCACACACAGTAAATGCTGGTGGTCTCGGTATGGTTGCGATTGGTGTAGGTGGAGCAGATGCGATGGACGTAATGGCTGGCATGGCTTGGGAATTGAAGTTCCCAAAATTGATCGGTATTAAATTGACCGGAAAATTGAATGGATGGGCTTCAGCGAAAGATGTGATCTTGAAAGTGGCGGGTATCTTGACCGTTAAAGGTGGTACCGGTGCAATTGTAGAATATTTCGGTGAAGGTGCTCAGTCATTGAGCTGCACAGGAAAAGGAACCATTTGCAACATGGGTGCTGAAATCGGTGCGACCACCTCTACTTTCGGTTATGACGAAAGCATGGAACGTTACCTTCGTTCTACTGGTAGAAATGAAGTTGCAGATTTAGCAAATGCAATCAAAGCACACTTAACAGGTGACGATGAGGTATATGCTAATCCAGAGAAATATTTTGATCAAGTAATTGAAATCGATCTCAACACACTTGAGCCACATTTGAATGGTCCTTTCACTCCAGATTTGGCAACGCCAATCAGCAAGATGAAAGAAGAGGCTGCTAAAAACAACTGGCCAACGAAAGTGGAAGTAGGTTTGATCGGCTCGTGCACCAATTCATCTTATGAAGACATTGCTCGCGCGGCATCATTAGCAAATCAAGCAAATGAGAAAGGACTTAAGCCAAAGGCAGAATTCAGCATTACTCCAGGCTCTGAAGTAGTGCGCTATACAATTCAACGCGATGGCTTCATTGATATCTTCAATAAGATGGGTGCTACAGTATTTGCAAATGCTTGTGGTCCTTGTATCGGTATGTGGGCGCGTGTAGGTGCAGAAAAGAAAGAACGCAATACAATAGTTCACTCTTTCAATAGAAACTTCCAAAGCCGCAATGACGGTAATCCAAATACGTTGGCATTTGTAGCTTCACCAGAATTGACAACAGCCCTTGCTATAGCTGGTGACCTTACATTCAATCCAATGACAGATACATTGGTAAATGACAAAGGCGAGCAAGTGAAGTTGGATGCTCCATCAGGAGATGAGCTTCCAAGAAAAGGATTTGATGCAGAAGATGCAGGCTACCAAGGTCCAGCAGAAGATGGAAGCAGTGTTGTTATTGCAGTAGATCCAGCATCTGAGCGTCTTCAATTACTTGATGCCTTCCCAGCATGGGATGGCCAAAACATCACTGGTGCTCGCGTATTGATCAAGGCAAAAGGCAAGTGTACTACAGATCATATTTCTATGGCAGGTCCATGGTTGAGATACAGAGGTCACTTGGATAACATCGCTAATAACACGTTGATCGGTGCTACCAACTTCTTTAATGGTGAGCAAAACAAAGTGAAAAATCAGTTGACAGGAGAATATGGCGAAGTGCCTGCTACGCAGAGAGCTTACAAAGCGGCTGGAATTCCAACTATCGTAGTTGGTGACGCTAACTACGGAGAGGGTTCTTCACGTGAGCACGCAGCAATGCAGCCTCGTCATTTGGGCGTTCGTGCAATCCTAGTGAAATCATTCGCTCGTATTCACGAAACCAATTTGAAGAAACAAGGTATGCTTGCATTGACCTTCTCTAATGAAGCTGATTATGATAAAATTCAGGAAAATGATGTGATTAATTTCACTGACCTGACTTCATTCTCTGCTGACAAGCAGTTGCATTTGGAGCTTGCTCATGAGGACGGAACGAAGGATATCATCGCAGTGAATCACACTTATAACGCTCAACAAATCGAGTGGTTTAAGGCAGGCGGTGCATTGAATTTAATTAGAATGAGCTTGAATAAATAAGCTAAAGAATAAAAATTTAAAAGCCCCACGCAGTGGGGCTTTTTTGTGAATTTAACTTTTTGTTATATTTTGGCATTGAAATTGGAAAACGCCAATCGTAATTTAAAAATCTAAACACAACCTTTAATCACATGAAAAAAATTATTTTCGCTGCTCTAGCTGCAGCGCTAACCCTCACGTCTGTTGATTCAAAAGCCCAGGCTTTTCAAGATGGTGATATCGTCGTTTCTGCGGGATATGGTATCAACACGCTAGGACGTCAAATCCTAAAAGCCATCGAACAAGAAGGAGCCGATATTGATCTTACTGGACACAATCCAATTTTTGGAAAATTTGAATATGCTATATCTGATAAATGGGGAATTGGTGTCAATTTCTTCGCATCAAATATTGGATTTAAACAATCCTATGACTACGAATTGTACAATGCAGAGACCAACACATTCTCAACAAATAGATATGAAGATTCGTATTCATATAAAGTGAATGCCTTGAGCCTAAGATTCAATCGTCACTGGGAAGTAACCGAAGAGTTCGATATTTATTTTGGATTCGGTGGTGGTACCAAGTGGGGCAAGTTGGAGTATAAATCAAACAACCCTGATAGAGTGGAAGGCGAGTCTATCAGCCCTATTCCTATGGCAATGGAATGTACTATGGGTGCGAGATATTATTTCACAGATAATATAGGTATTTACTCAGAAATTGGAATCGCGAGATCATTCTTCCAAGGTGGTTTGGCAGTTAAATTTTAATTGAATTTTTATAGAATAAAAAAAATCCCGATCTTATTGATCGGGATTTTTTTTGTAGAAAAATTTTAATCTTAGTTCAAATTGAAGCAAAGACCTGCGCTTAAATAGGCAATGTTGTAGCCGAGTTCAGCGAAGATTCCTAGCTTCTCGTTGAAGTTGTAACGACCGCCAACAAATGCACCAAATGCTACACCGCCAACTTTTGGCTCCGCAACGAATGCATTCAGTGTGGCATCATTTGATTCAAACTTTGCAGAGGCAATATTGTAACCAAGCATAGCACCGCCATACAAGTCGATCTTATCATCTGTCATAAAGTGATAAGATCCACGTGCACCTACTAATAAATATGTAAATTTCCATTCGTACGATGTACCAAAGAAATTTTGCTCAAAGGTTGAAGCTGAGTAGCCGACGATACCGCCAATTCCTATTTTATCGGTAATTCCATGTTCGAAAGAAGCGTGAACAGGAGGAATGCTTGAAGTAGATCCGCTGTAAGCATAAGCGTTTCCAACTCCAACACCTAAGTGAACTCTGTTGCTTCCTTGACCGAATTCTTGTGCAACTGCGAAAGTGGTACTCAATAATGCAACAAATGCAATAACTAGTTTTTTCATGAGGTTATGATTTAAAATGTTTGTGGGACAAACGTATTCTTGCGGCTTAGGCGATTTCTACGGGATTTACCCTATTTTTTGCTAGAATGATATTCTTGCCTATACTTGTGATATAAAACCTTAAAGTACAGTTATGAAAAAACAAATGATTACTATGATGGTAGCTGCCGCTGCAGTTATGACATCAACCGTAGCTACGGCTCAATTAAACTTCGGAGGTCGTGCAGGTCTTAACCTTGCAAATCAGGTTGGAGATGTTGAAGAAGCTTCGATTCTTCCATCATTTTATGTTGGAGCAGCGCTTCAATTAGATCTTGGCGATAAGTTATTCCTAGCACCAGAATTGAACTTCTCAATTAAAGGTGCTTCGGATAAGTCGAAAACCTCAACAACTATTGCGGGTACTACTGTGGAAACAGAGTATGATGCAAAAATTAAAACGAGCTATATCGAAGTTCCAATCAACATCGGATTTAGATTGGGTGACAAGTTACAAGTGAAGGCTGGTCCATATATCGGTCTTCTTATGGGCGCTAATTATTCAGGAGACTACACGAGCACTAGCTCTGGTCCTGGTGGAAGCGTTACTGTTTCTGAATCAATTGATGAAGATTTTAAAGAATTTTACAACGGTACTGATTTCGGTATCAATGTAGGTCTTGCTTTCCAAACAGAATCTGGATTTGGCGTTGAAGCTCGTTTGACTCAGGGGCTTTCAAACCTAGCTGACCCAGACTTGGAGACAGACGACAAGATTTCTAACCAAGTTATTTCTGTAGGTGTATTCTACATGTTGGGTAACTAAGATGGTTATGATATTGCATAGAGTGCCCCCTTTCGAGGGGGCATTTTTATTTTTTAGTAGTTTGAATGAATGACCTATTTTCGCAGTCAATCAGATTCTTTTCGCATCATGAGTTCTAAGCAGCGAACAATTAAATCGGCGGTACACCTTACAGGTGTGGGCTTGCATACAGGGGCACCTGTCAACCTTTCTATTCTACCTGCACCGGAAAATCACGGTTACAGATTTCAAAGAATAGATTTACCCGAACAACCCATTATCAAAGCTGATCCAGACTTGGTGGTCGCTACCCAGCGCGGTACTACCTTGGAGCAAAATGGAGCGCGCGTTTACACCACAGAGCACGTACTATCTGCTATCTATGGTTGTAAAATTGACAATGCGTTGATTCAATTAGATGGCCCAGAAGTTCCGATCATGGATGGCAGCGCTTGGCCTTTTGTACAAGCAATTGAAGCCGCAGGATACGAAGAACAAAATGCGGAAAGACAGTATTTGACTTTAACAGAAAATATCACCTTTGAAGATAGTGTGAAAGGTGTTGAAATGCTCGCTGTACCCACTACAGGAGGAGAGTTCCGATTGACTGTGATGGTCGATTATAATTCTCCTATTCTCGGTACTCAGCATGCACATATGTATCAACTCAATCACTTTGTTGAGGAAATTTCGAGATGTAGAACTTTCGTCTTCCTTCGTGAATTGGAAGTACTTGCGAAGAATGGATTGATCAAAGGTGGAAGCCTTGACAACGCCATTGTGATGGTTGATCAGCCTTACACGGAAGAGCAAATCAAGGATATTTTGAAGCTTCTTGGAAAAGAGGACCTCGAAGTGAAAGTAGAAGGCATCGGTGTATTAAATACCGTTAAGCTTCAATACGAAAATGAACCAGCACGACATAAACTATTGGATATTGTCGGAGACCTCGCATTAGTGGGGCGTTTCATCAGAGGCCACATTCTTGCTGCACGTCCAGGACACCACGGGAATGTGGAGTTTGCCAAAATTTTAAAAGGCCTAATTAAAAAGCAACAAAACGAATCTCCGAAATTCGATATTTTCCAAAAGCCTCTTTACGATATCAATGATATCGAGAAGATGCTCCCACACCGCTACCCATTCTTGCTCGTCGATAAGATTTTGGAGATGGATGCGAATGGAGTAATTGGGTTGAAGAATGTGACCATGAACGAACCTTTCTTCCAAGGTCACTTTCCTGGAAACCCTGTTATGCCGGGCGTTCTACAAGTAGAAGCTATGGCCCAAGTGGGAGGAATCTTTGCACTTTCTCAAGTGCCAGATCCTGAAAACTATAGCACTTACTTCATGAAAATTGATGGAGTAAAATTCAAGCAAAAAGTAATTCCAGGTGATACGATTATTTTCAAACTAACTCTTGAATCTCCGATTAGAAGAGGATTAGTGAATATGAAAGGAATCGCATATGTCAATGGAAAGGAAGTGAGCGAAGCTACAATGCTCGCTCAAGTCGTTCGTGATAGAGTAGCTACAGAAACCAATGCCACCCAAGCTGTATGAGCGCAATGAATGTGATTGACCCTAGAGCCAAGATTGGACAAAATGTGACCATCGGAGCTTTTACCACCATTGAAGGTGATGTAGAAATTGGCGACGGCACTTGGATTGGCCCCAATGTTACCATCATGGATGGTGCGCGCATCGGCAGAAATTGTAGAATTTTCCCAGGAGCTGTTATTTCTGCTATTCCACAGGATTTAAAATTTGATGGAGAAATAACCACTACTGAAATAGGAGATAACACTACCATTCGTGAGTGTTGCACTTTGAATCGCGGAACAAAAGATAGATTTAAAACGAAGGTTGGAAAAAATTGTCTTTTGATGGCCTATGTGCACGTGGCACATGATGCATTTATCGGAGATAATTGTATCATCGCTAACTCAGCGAATATCGCAGGACACGTGACCATCGATGATTGGGTAGTGATTGAAGGTGTTGTTGCAATACAACAATTCATCCGAATTGGCCAACATTGTTTCATTGCTGGTGGTAGCTTGGTTAGAAAAAACGTACCGCCTTATATTAAGGCCGCACGCGAACCACTCAGCTTTGCTGGTGTTAATACAGTGGGTCTTAGAAGAAGAGGATTTGCGAATGAGACCATTGCACATATTGAAGATGTATATCGCATGATTTACGTTCATAACAGCAATACTTCACGCGCAATCCATGCTGCTGAAATGGAACTGCCGAATACAGAAGAAAAGGAATTTATTCTTGAATTTATTCGCACTTCTGATAAAGGCATTATTCGCGGTCCTCAAGGACTTTAATTCTTTTTTGTGGAAATATCGCTGGACAATATTGGGAAAAGATATCAGCGGGAGTGGATCTTCCGAAAGGTATCTTTGAATCTTGTCCAAAATGATCGCATTGCTATTCTTGGTTCCAATGGAAGTGGGAAATCAACCTTGCTACAAATTTTAAGCGGCTATCTTACTCCATCGGAAGGGAAGATCATTTGGAAAGAAAATAATCAGATGATTGGGGTACAAGATGTTTACAAACATGTAGCCCTTGCCACGCCCTACATGACGTTGTATGAAGATTTCACACTTCGTGAAAACATTCAATTTTTTTCTTCATTTAAAAGTTTTAGAAATAAGCTCAGTCTTGTTGAAGTGTCAGAAAAGATGGGGCTTTCGGCTCAAATTGATAAACCATTAAAGTTTTATTCTAGTGGAATGAAGCAGCGAGTAAAATTGGGATTGGCGATTATGAGTGAGTCGAGCATTTTATTACTAGACGAGCCTTCATCGCATCTCGATGCTAATGCAATTCTATGGTATCAAAAACTCGTGAGTGAATTTGCAGAAAATAGAATTATATGTGTGGCTTCCAATAAGGAAGAAACGGAAACTCTTTTTTGCAATAAACAACTAGAAATTACAGACTTTAAAGGACTTGATGTCCGGGTCTGAGGAGATCATTGACTGTTTTTACGGGATTAAAAGTCGAGTTGGGTACTTCCACAAAAACAGTATTCCATAAAGCCATTGAACCATTCCAAAGTCCAGGTAGCTCTAGCGCTTTAATCACCTTTCCATCTTGAAATTTTTCAGAAATAAAACCTGCACTGTGGTCAATGAAATCTACAAGATTGTATTTTTCACCTTTTCTATTTTTAATCGAGCAAACGATATCTACCGGATTGAAGTGAGTAGACTCTGATAGTATTTTCATTTGCTTCAAATCGTGGTGATCGATTTGACTTTTCTCAACTATTTGTTTGCTGGTAAAGCCGTCTGAAAGTTTAACCCAGAATGGTCCGCCTCCTGGTTCACCTTCATTCTTCACCATACCACACACACGCATCGGGCGGTCGAGTTGAAGTTGAATATAATGTCGAGCCTGATCAGGAGACATATCATACGGCACATCAGAGTTGAACCATTGTCCGATAAACTGCAATCCTTTTTCTATGGATGAGACAACATTGTTTTCAATATCCAATAAGATTTGGTCGGCTTGATTTTTTAAATCAAGTAGTAATCCCGCAAGAACTTTTTTATAGAAAATTGATTCGTTTTTTTGATCGCTCGTAGTGACATTATCAATGTTTTTAATGAAGATAATATCTTCATTAATTTCTTGCAGATTATACATCAAAGCACCGTGTCCGGCGGGACGAAAAATGATTCTTCCTTCTTTGTCACGCACTACTTCATTGTTTTTATCAATTGCTGGCGTGTCAGTCGATGAGGCTTGAATGCTATGATGGAAAATAAACTTCTCGTATGGGAATGCTTCCACCTTTTTTTCCAAAAAAGAAATCACTAGGTCTACTTGATGTGGCGCAAGCGTGAAATGTAAACGGCAAGTACCGTCTGCTTCGCGGCCATAATCTATTGATTCACGAATGTGTTCTTCGAAGGCAGTAAGCGTCTCACCATTTGGATAGCGGTGAAACGGAATGAGACCTTTTGGATAAATACTGTAATTTAATCCGGGCGTGTACAGTATTTTTTTGAAAATAGTATCCCAATGATTTTCATCTATCAATTTGGCAAGTGATTTATTTTCTTTAGAAAATTCTTCTTGCAGAATTTGATAAAATGGAAAAAGATCGAGGTTGATGATAAACTCTTCTGTGAGTTGATCGATGTTTTCAGGGTGGTATTGATAGATGTGTTTGAACATCCTAGAAGCCGCGCCCGAGGCGGGTACAAACTTCATGATGGTTTTCTTGGGACTTTCGCTTTCGAAAAAGGTAAGGTAATGGTTGGCATCAGCTGCCTTGAGAATGGTGATGCCATCACCTGTTGTGCATGGCCTATCCAAATGAATGGGTTGAGTTTGATGAGTAAAACGATAAATCGTATTCATCAACTCTGCTGTGGTAAGGCCTCTTTCTCGTAAGTCTCTTTCGTCTGTTAAGGAAAACAACATAATACGTAAGTCACATTCAACTAGCTAGGATTCGGGGGCAAGGTAGCAACATTTTTAAATAGAAAAACCGCCCTCTTCAGAAACTAGTTCTTACCGAGAGCGGCCCTCCACCCTATATCGTTTATACATGCACGCTTAGGAGGCGCGCTGCAATTGCTCTTGAAGCTGGTAGTACACAATCTGGCAATTTTCTTTTACCCTGTGAACTAAATTCGGCAGCTCATCTAGATTTCTTAAGTGCTTGCTGTCATGCTCAATGCGCAAGATGTCGGATTCCATGTCCTTGATGCCAAGCATAGAAATTGAAGACTTGGCTTTGTGCGCAAGAGGATGTAGTGAAAGAGGTTCGTTCTTTTTGACGCATTCCTCCATTTCTCTAATATATTCAGGTACTTGCTGAAGAAAGAGCGTAATAATATTATCTATCATCTCGCGATTCCCCTGAAAGACCTGGTTCAGATACGACAGGTCGTACCTTGGCGAAGTCATTGATGTGTTCATGTTGTTAGGTTAGGTTAGTCTGAGGCTCTATTACTGTTTATTCATTTCAAAGGTTTCATTTTTGTAAAAAAAAGTTTTGAATTGCCTATTTTTGTTGGCCTTATCAGAAATTAACTCCTTGTATGAAAATCCTTGTTACAGGTGGAACCGGTTTTATTGGCTCACATACCGTCATTGAATTAATTCAATCGGGGTATGATCCTGTGATCGTGGACAATCTTTCCAATTCGAATGTCTCTGTTTTGGACGGGATACGGGAGATATCTGGAAAGGTTCCAAATTTTTATGAAATTGATTGTAGAAATAGAGAGGCACTTCGTCAAGTATTTGAAAAAGAGAAGCCTGAAGCCGTCATTCACTTCGCAGCGTTTAAGGCGGTAGGAGAGTCAGTCGATAAGCCGCTAGAGTATTATTCTAATAACATTGGTTCTTTGGCCATCCTATTAGAGATTATGGCGGAGTTTAATATGCACAATCTTGTTTTCTCGAGTTCGTGCACAGTCTACGGTCAACCTGAGCAACTCCCGGTGACGGAGGAAAGTCCGGATAAGAATGCTGCTTCACCTTACGGATATACTAAAGTAGTCTGTGAGCAAATGATCAAAGATGTTTGTCATTCTAAAGTTGCTCTCAAATCAGCAATACTTCGATATTTCAACCCGATAGGGGCTCATCCTTCAGGTATTATTGGAGAGCTTCCGAATGGAGTCCCTAATAACTTGGTTCCGTTTATTACACAAACTGCCATTGGCAAGCGGGATACGCTTACTGTATTCGGCACCGATTATTCTACCCCTGACGGTTCATGCATTCGAGACTTCATACATGTGGTTGATCTTGCGAAAGCACATCTTGCAGCCCTTGAATGGCTGATCAACGCTGATACGACTTTCGAGATTTTCAATCTCGGTCAAGGAAGAGGAAACTCAGTGCTTGAAGTGGTAAAGGCTTTTGAAGCATTAACAGGCGAAGCGCTCAATTATAAAATAGGCCCTAGAAGAAGCGGAGACGTGGAGCAAATTTGGGCCAATGTCGATAAGGCCGAACGTTTGCTCGGTTGGAAAACAAAATTAGGAATCGAAGAAGGTCTCAGAGATGCTTGGAATTGGGAGCAACAACTTCAGGCAAAAGAGCAGATCAAATCATAAATTTCTGGCTAATCACTAGCCAATTCATACAAGCACCAAGACAGAATCCTGCATAGACTTGACCGTGCGTGTGCGCCTCCAATTTGAGTCGAGAATAAGCGGTCAATCCTGCTCCAATTGCAGATAGCATCAGGAATACAGTGATGTCTGATTTATGCAGTGAATTTAACGCCAACAATGTTCCGAAGACACCACCTTGCGCTAGAAGGTGTACCGAAATTTTCCAAAACATATTTATCGTTAGAGAAACAATCAAAGAAAGAATAACGGAAACGAAGAAGCTAAAGACCTCTGGAGGTAAAATCGGCCCTTTCCATTTGAGCATGGTGTAGCTCAATATGTAATAGAATATCACCAATAGATATGGACCAAAGCGTTCTTTTCTGTTGCGCAGCTCTATGTCACTTAGCAAACCATATTTTATCATGATAAGAATGGACACTGCTGGAGCAATGATGTTGACCACTAAAAGAAGAAGTACGAAATTGTCGGCTTGTGTTGGAGCGATGTAGTAGGGATCGAGCCATCTTACCAAAATGTAAATAATCAAAGGCATCCAAAGCGGATGAAATATCAGTGATAAAATTTTGGCTAAGCGAATGATCATAACTCCTTTCTAAGTCGGGCTACAGGAATTCCTAATTGTTCGCGGTACTTAGCTACAGTGCGGCGCGCAATGTTATATCCTTTTGCGTTTAATAATTTACCAAGCTTCTCATCGGTCAGTGGCTTGCGCTTTTGTTCCGCTTCAATAGCATCTTTCAAAATCTTTTTTACCTCGCGTGAAGAAACCTCTTCGCCCTCGTCGGTAGAAAGACTTTCTGAGAAGAAAAATTTCAATAAGAAGGTACCGTAAGGTGTTTGAATATATTTACTATTCGCAACGCGGCTAATAGTACTGATATCCATAAAAACACGATCGGCAATATCTTTTAAAATCATCGGCTTGAGTTTCGTTTCATCTCCACTCAAGAAAAATTCTTTTTGATAATCAACGATTGCTTGCATACAGAACAGCAGCGTTTGATTTCGTTGATTAATGGCATCAATAAACCACTTTGCACTGTCAATCTTTTGTTTGACAAACATCATGGCGTCTTTATCTTTTTGCTCTACCGTCTTCGTTTTAGAATAATGGTGAAGCATCTCTTTGTATTCTCTACTGATCTTAAGCTCTGGAGCATTGCGGCTGTTCAATGTGAGTTTCAGCTCATCATTCTCAACCGTCAATAGGAAGTCTGGTGTCACGTGTTGAATAGTACGTGATGACTCCATCATGCTGTTTCCAGGCTTTGGATTTAAATGAAGGATGAAGTCAATTGCAGGCTTTAATTCTGAATCTTCAAGCTCTAATTTTTTTGCAATTTTCTCGTAGTGCTTCTTTGTGAATTCATCAAAGTATTTCGAAATGATTACTTCGGCTAAATCAACATCTTCATCTTTCTCTTCGACTCTTCTTATTTGAATCAAAAGACATTCTTTCAAATCTCTAGCTCCGACTCCGGCTGGATCGAGATCTTGAATGATATCAAGAACACTTTGCAATTCTTCAACCGTTGAAGAAATATTTGATGTGAATGCAAGATCGTTGACAATGGATGGAAGTTCTCTTCTCAAGTAACCAGATTCATCAAGATTACCAATCAAATATTCCGCGAGTTGAATTTCCTTTTCAGTGAGATCACGCAGACCTAGTTGAGAGAAGAGTGCGTCCTGGAAAGAGCCACCAGCGCCTAGAGGGCTTTGGCGGTCTTCGTCATCGCTGCTGTAATTATTCGTGTAAAGCTTATACTCAGGTATATCGTCTTCATCGATGTAATCACGTAAATCGAAATCTTCGCTGTCTTTTGAATTGTCAGCGTCGATTTCAGCTTCCGTTTCTTCCATCGTCTTTGCGTCATCATTCACTTCTTCATCCGAACCTTCTTCCAATGCAGGGTTGATCTCCATTTCTTCTTTGATGCGTTGCTCCAATTCCATTGTCGGAATTTGAAGCATCTTCATCAACTGAATTTGTTGAGGAGATAACTTCTGCTGTAATTTTTGTTGTAAGGTTTGCTTCAACATGACTTAACAAAGATAATGGTTTCGATTAGAACTCTGCGTTTTGCGGTGTACGAGGGAATGGTATCACATCTCTGATGTTTTGCATTCCTGTTACGTACATGATAAGTCTTTCAAAACCTAGACCAAAACCAGCGTGCTCGCATGTTCCGAACTTTCGAGTTTCGAGATACCACCATAAATGGTCTTGTGGAATGTTGAACTGCTCGCATTTTGCGATCAAGTTATCAAGTCTTTCTTCACGCTGACTACCACCAATGATTTCTCCAATACCAGGTACTAGAATATCCATGGCAGCAACTGTTTTACCATCTTCATTCATGCGCATGTAGAAGGCTTTGATAGCAGCAGGGTAGCCCGTGATGATGACTGGTTTTTGGAAATGTTTTTCTACTAAGTAGCGCTCGTGCTCACTTTGAAGATCAATTCCCCACTCCACATTGAATTTAAATTTCTTCTTCTTGTAATGATTGCTATTGAGAAGAATATCGATAGCATCTGTATAGGTAATTCTTTCGAATTTATTATTTGTGACAAATTCCAAGCGCTGGATCAAAGGCATGCTTTGTCTATCATCTACAGGCTTTAGTTTGTCTTCATTCGCTTCGCGCTCTTGCAAGAATTCAAGATCTTCTTTGCAGTTTTCTAAGGCATATTTGATGCAGTATTGCAAAAATTCTTCTGCAAGATCCATGTTATCATAGATGTCATTGAAAGCTACTTCAGGCTCAATCATCCAAAACTCTGCAAGGTGACGGCTTGTATTTGAATTCTCAGCGCGGAATGTGGGGCCGAAGGTGTACACCTTACCTAGAGCAAGCGCAGCAAGCTCTGCTTCAAGTTGTCCGCTTACCGTAAGGTTTGTTGGTTTTCCAAAGAAATCTTGTGAAAGATCTACCTCACCATTTTCTGTTCTTGGCGGGTTTTGAATATCGAGCGTAGTGACCTTAAACATTTCACCAGCACCTTCTGCATCACTTCCTGTGATAATAGGCGAGTGAAGGTTGAAAAAGCCACGGTCGTTAAAGAACTTATGCACCGCGAAAGCCAAGTGGTGACGAATGCGGAAAACGGCGCCAAATGTATTGGTACGGAAACGAAGGTGAGCCTTTTCACGAAGAAACTCCATGGTGTGGCGTTTCATCTGAATAGGGAATTCATTTGGATCACTCTCTCCGAGAATGACAAGCTCTTCGCAAATCAATTCGATTTCTTGACCTTTACCAAGACTTTTTTCCAAAAGCCCTTTCGCGCTGATACATGCACCGGTTTGAATTTTCTTTAATTTCTCTTCATCGTGTTCTTCCTTCTTGATCACGATTTGAAGTGTTTTTATAGTAGAACCGTCGGTGACAGTAATGAATTGATCATTTCTAAAAGTACGAACCCAGCCCTTCACCAGAACATTTGTTCCGATAGGTTTGTCGTTGAATAATTCTAAAATACTAGGATGTTTTGGCATAACAACGCGATATTAAGGCTGCGAAAATACAACCTTAGTCGGTATGTTTTTCTCATCACTTTCAATCACGCCATCTCGAAGGCGAACAATTCTGTGCGCATGACGCGCAATATCTTCTTCGTGGGTTACGACAATAATTGTATTTCCTTGATCATGAATATCTTGGAATAACTTCATTATTTCATAACTTGTTTTGGTATCGAGGTTTCCAGTGGGTTCGTCGGCCAAAATAATGCTTGGGGTATTCACAAGTGCCCTTGCAACAGCTACCCTTTGGCGCTGTCCACCACTGAGTTCATTTGGTTTGTGCATGACTCGATCCCCAAGACCAACCTCTTCTAGAGCCTTCTTTGCTTTTTTATTGCGGTCCTCTTTTTTGACTCCCGCGTAAACGAGGGGAAGTGCCACATTTTCAAGTGCCGAGTATCTTGGAAGCAAATTGAATGTTTGGAAAACAAATCCAATTTCCTTATTTCGAATTTCTGCCAGTTGGTTATCAGAAAGCTTTGCGACATCAGGCCCATTCAAGCAATACTTCCCTGATGATGGGGTGTCAAGGCAACCGAGAATATTCATGAGGGTCGACTTCCCTGAGCCTGAAGGGCCCATGAGAGCGACGTATTCATTTTTTTTAATATTTAAATCAACGCCATTTAAAGCCTTTACAACCTCGTCTCCGATTTTGTACCACTTGGTCAATTTTTCTATTTCTATAATATTCTCAGACATATTTCAAATGTAGATAGGTTAGGTTTGATTTCTTCACCACTCGTCACATTATCTGAGAATTTGGTAAAGTCGATATAAATGCTTATATTGCAGTGGTATTCCTTAACAAGTAGCTATTATGAAACCAAAAAAATGTCGCTCTTTACGACACTTTACGGGCATCTTTTTGTTCGCTTTCGTATTATTCCCCAATATATCATTTTCACAGTTGGTCATCAATAATGCTGTTAATGCTTTGGATGGCGTTCAGACCGTTCTTCTTGGAGAGGGGGTTACAGCAAGTAACGTTACCTTTTCTGGAAATGTGGATCAAATAGGAAGTTTTACATGCAATGGGTGCAATCTTGGAATTGCAAACGGGCTTGTTCTTGGTTCGGGAAACGTTAACGGAGCTGCAGGCCCAAATACGAGTGGAACCTTCTCGAGTGGTCCGGCTTCTGGGGCTGGTGCATCTGATCCTGATTTATTCGAGCTGAGTGGAAACCCTTTGAATGATGCTGCAATTTTAGAATTCGATTTTATTCCAACAGGGGATAGCCTCGCATTTAATTTTGTCTTCGGTTCCGATGAATATCCTGAGTTTTCTGGTTCTAGCTTTAATGACGCCTTCGGTTTTTTTCTAAGCGGGCCGGGCATTACTGGACCATACCTGAACAATGCAGCCAACATCGCTCTTGTGCCTAACTCTACGACACCAATCACTATTAATAACATTAATAATGGTACTTCGGCAACAGGTCCGTGTACCAATTGCCAGTACTATATTAATAATTTAAATTCTTTTAATTCAACCGCGAATCAGATTCAATGCGATGGATTTACGACGTTGATGACTGCACGTGCCAATGTTATTTGTGGCCAAACGTATCATATTAAAATTGCAATAGCCGACGCTGGATTTTCTGATACTTCATATGACTCATTTGTATTTCTTCAAGCGGGTAGTTTTCAGAGTAATCAGGTCGCTTTGACCTTTACTGCACCTGCAAATCTTAGCCCAGCTGCCAATGGATTGTATGAAGGTTGCCAAACAGGATACCTTTATTTGACAAGACCTGCAGGCATTTCTACTTCGGCTGTTTATGATGTGATGCTTACTGGAACTGCACAGAACGGAGTTGATGTTGAGCCTATACCAGCTACTGTCACTTTTGCTCCATTTGAGGATGAAGTTGCTATCCCTATCACCGCAATTCAGGACAATACATTTGAAGGCTTGGAACTATTGCAGATAACGCTTGACGTTGGTGGATGCGCTGGAAATAACTCCACAACTTTTGATATCGAGATTAATGACTTGCCTGAATTGCAGGTGACCTCTCCTTATGTAGAAATTACATGTGGTGGAACGGCCACGCTTACTCCTGTGGTAACCGGTGGTATCGGATATTACTCTATAAATTGGAATACACTTGGCACGGCGAACTCTATAACAGTAAGTCCTAATCAATCGGCTTCCTATGATTTTATTGTAACCGATACTTGTGGCGTTACTCCTTTTGAAGGTGCTGCCGAAGTATTTATGCAAGTGGTAGATCCTGTGACCGTCGATTTAGGCCCTGATTTGAGTGTAAATTGTTTGGATCTCACCACCATCAATCCTGCGGTTGCTGGCGGTTTTGGTATATTAAGCTATGAGTGGTCTGATCAAAATGCAGTGCTCTCAACAGCGCAAACCCTCGATGTTCAGACAGGCAGCCCACTAACGATCGCACTTGAAGTGACCGATGAATGCGGAGCTAGTGCAACTGATTTTGTTCAGTTCAATATTCCTCAAGTCAATGTAGTTATCGATTGGCAAACGCCATATCAAGTGCCATGTACCGAGCAAGTAACCATTGCTCCACAGATTTCTGGTGGAGTAGGCAATTACACCTATTCATGGATTGATGCCTCAGGAATTCTAGGAAATACCTCGGATTTAACAACAGCATTTGATAGTGATCAACTTATTCAAGTTTCAGCCGAAGATGAGTGCGGAAATAGCAGCAACTTGAATATTCAAGTAGAAATAATTCCAGTTCCAATCATTGTAGACCTCGGTCCAAATTTGAATGTTACTTGTCTCGATCAAACAGAAATTATTCCTTCCATTTCTGGTGGAGTAGGAGCGTACTCTTACGATTGGAGTCAGGATGGACTCTTTGCTGGATCTGGAACTTCTGAAGTTTTTCAAGCGAGCACTGCGAGTAATATCAGCTTAGTGGTTACTGATGTTTGCGGAAATAGTGGCGATGATCAAATGGTCCTCAATGTACCTGCCGTGCCGGTATCTGTGAGTTTGGGAAATGATCTTACACTTACGTGCATAGAAACTGCACCAGTTACAGCAAATGTCTCTGGAGGAGTAGGCACTTATGATTATACTTGGACACAAGACGGTAATGAGTTTAGCGGAAACGCGACCGTGGATGTAGGGTCACAAGACCAAAGTGTTGTTCAAGTTGTAGTAGAAGATCAGTGCGGAAATACAGCAACGGATCAATTGAATATTTATATACCAGCTGTTCCTGTATCGCTTGTTTTATCTAATGATACAGTTGTTTGCACTGGAGAGAATATCGTTCTATCAGCACAAATTTCTGGTGGGGTTGGAAATTATATTTATGAATGGCAAAATCCACAAGTGCCAACACTCAACCTCACTATTCAACCTTCAGAGTCTGCTAGCTATTCTTTTCAAGCAATAGATCAATGCGGGAATATGGCGATGAGCACAGTTAGTGTTATAGTGGACAATGTTGAGCCAATCTTTACCGCTGAATACGTGGGTGAAGATCTTATGATGTTTGAAAATATTAGTGAGCATGTCGCTGGAACAACTTGGTTTTTTAGTGATGGTGAGTTTTCATTCGAGAACCCAGTTATTCATGAATTCAGCACTACAGATGAATGGCTTGTAGAGCTGCAAGTAGAGAGCGAATTGGGTTGTATTAAAACGACATCAGCGACTTATTACCCTGTGGGGAATTTATTCCTACCGAATGCCTTCACCCCAGACATGGATGGAACAAATGACTTTTGGAAAGCTGAAGGTCATGACATAGCATGGTTTGAAATTATTGTTTTCAATCGATGGGGAGATGTAGTCTACGAAAGCAAAGACATCAATGATGTATGGGATGGAAGCCACAAGTTTGGTGATTATTATATTCAAGATGGCGTCTATTTGTATCAAATGAAAGCCCAAGGATTGAGAGGGAATATTATTGAAAGAGAAGGTACGATTACCATTTTGAGATAATATTTTGGTACGATACAACTTCTATTGAATTACTTTCGTCACCACAACAAGAGAAATTGATTATGATGAGAAAAATAGCTACAATAATTCTATTAGCATTGGTTTCCAATGTTTCGTTTTCGCAGGTTCAAGTGGATCAACTTACAGCGGATGCTGCTGTTCAATTGTTGTTAGGTCCGAATATTCAGTATTCAAACGCACAGTTTTCAGGGGATGTTCTTCAACTTGGAGGAATGACTGGGGCTGTGAATCCATTTGAAATTCCTTCAGGAATCGTTCTCGCAACAGCAGACGTTCAAACTTTAGAGCCTGGGAATTTTGGGGATTTTTTAAATGCTCCAATTTCTGGTAACGCAGATTTGCTAAGCGTTGCTAATTCCGTTCCTCCACTTATCGGTCAGAGCTTTACTGTGAGTTCTGTAAATGATGTCGCTATTCTTGAATTTGACTTCGTAGCAACGGGTACCGCCCTTTCATTCGACTTCATTTTTGGTTCTAACGAGTACTTGACATTCGTAAATACTCAATACAACGACGTATTCGGATTCTTCCTTAGCGGACCTGGTATTACAGGCCCATATCAAGATGGAGCAACAAACATTGCTATCATTCCAAATAGTAATCCTTCACTACCTGTAACCATCAGTAGCGTTAATCCTGGTCTAAATTCAGCTTATTATATCGACAATCCAAGTCAAGGCGTTGTAGCTTTGAATGGATATACAACCACTTTAACGGCGGTTGCTAATTTGATTTGTGGTGAGACCTACCACATCCGTCTAGCAATTGCAGATGGTGTCGATTCATCATTAGATTCAATGGTTATCTTAGAGGAAGGAAGTTTCAATATTTCTAGCAACCTCATTCAACCCATTGTTGTAAACCCTGCACCTGGCTTCCCTGCACTTTCAATTTTAGAAGGTTGTATCGAAGGTCAATTCGTGATCACTCCTCCGCAATGTATCGTTGAGGAATTAGTATTAGACATTACTCTTGGTGGAACAGCACTTGCAGGTGTTGACTACACTACTTCTCTTACAGATCAAATCATCTTCCAACCAGGAGATAGCGAAGTTGTTGTAGATGTAACTGCAATAATTGATGACTTGGTTGAAGGCACCGAAGAAATAATCATCTCTTTTGATTATGAAACAATCGAAGGACTTCCGGCGACGGCTTCTGCTTCGCTCAACTTGATCGATTATCAGCCATTGGATGTTGCAGAAATACCTGTAACCAATATTTGTCCGAATAGCTCAGAGGTAGTAGATCCCGTTACTTCACTTGGATTCGGAGCACTAACTTATTCTTGGTCTTCAGGACAGACTACACCAACAGTGACATATTCAGAGGGCGATGCTGGTGAATATGAAGTATTCGTAACAGACTATTGTGGTTCTACAGATAGCGCAACATTTGTAATTACAGAACCGCTTCCATTCGCAGTCGTTGATACAGTGCTTCTCTGCCTTACAGGAACATCTAGCGCACTCATTCAAGGCGGTAGCCGTCCTTATATCGTAACATATGACACGCTTGGTCTTGCATATAACTCTCAAACAGAGTTATTCACAGGTCTTCAAAATGGAATCTACCTAGTAGAAGTAATTGATCAGTGCGGTCAAGAGGGAGACATCCTCGTTACTGTGCAATCATGTGGAACCCTCATTCCTAACATCTTCACACCAAACAGTGATGCTCAAAACAAAGCATTCGTCATTCAAGGTGTACAATTCTTCCCAGGAAGCTCGCTTACCGTATGGAATAGATGGGGAACGATTGTATTCGAATCAGATAACTACAACAATCAGTGGGATGGTGATGATTCACCAGACGGAACATATTTCTACGTCTTCAAAAGAAGTGACGGAGAAATATATTCCGGAAACGTGATGATTAAACGTGGTGAATAAGAGACAAGCCCGTCATTTCGACGGGCTTTTTTATGCCCATCAAATCGAGTATCGTAGGTGCAACATCCGCTAATTTTCCACTATCGATTTTCTTTACATCTTGATCGATAATCCAAATAGGAACTGGATTCGTAGTGTGCGCAGTATTAGGACTTCCGTCCTCATTTACCGCATAGTCAGCGTTACCGTGATCCGCAATCACTACAAATGAATATCCAAGCGGCTGTCCAACAGAAACAACTTCTTTCAAGCAAGCATCAGTAGTTTCTACCGCTTTTACTATCGCTTGGAAATCTCCTGTGTGACCCACCATGTCTGGATTTGCAAAGTTCAGACAAATAAAATCAGCTGGAGATTCTTTCATTAAATCGGTGATCGTCTTTGTAATTCCTTCTGCACTCATTTGTGGCTGCAAGTCATAGGTCGCCACCTTTGGTGAAGAAACCATTGCTCTTCGCTCTCCTTCAAATTCCGCTTCACGTCCACCGCTGAAGAAGAAAGTTACGTGCGGGTATTTTTCAGTTTCTGCAATTCTAATTTGTGTCTTGCCTGCATTAGAGATAACCTCACCCAATGTCATGACCAAATTATCCTTGTCATATACCACATGCACATTTTTGAAATTATCATCATAATTGGTCATAGTGATATAGTGCAATGAAAGAGGTTTCATATCAAACTCAGGAAAAGCCTGCTGGGAAAGGGCTTCGGTAATTTCTCTGCATCGATCAGTTCTGAAATTGAAACAGAAAACAACATCACCTTCTTGAATAGACGCGTCGTTTTTTCCAATGATTGCTGGCTTAATAAACTCATCCGTGATATCACTTTGGTAAGCCGCACGAATAGCGGCCTCAGCAGTTTCAAAATGCTCTCCTTCTCCTTTTACCATAAGATCATAAGCGAGTTTTACACGCTCCCATCGCTTGTCACGATCCATCGCATAATATCGTCCACACACCGTAGCAATGCGAACATTGGAAGTGGTTATACTAGACTCTAGTTGTTGAATAAATCCAAGTCCACTTTTCGGATCTGTATCTCTTCCGTCGGTGAATGCATGAATGAATGTCGAAACACTTGAAAACTCCGCAGCGAGTTGCGCCAATGCCTGCACGTGAGTGATATGAGAATGCACGCCGCCATCGCTGACTAGGCCTAAAAGATGCACACGTTTGTTATTCTCTTGCGCGTATTTGTAAGCATTCTGAATCACTTCCTGTTGCTGGAAACTTTTTTCTCGAATGGCGATATTAATTTTCACAAGGTCTTGATACACCACACGCCCCGCACCGATATTCATGTGTCCTACTTCACTGTTTCCCATTTGTCCTTCAGGCAACCCAACATTTTCTCCATCTGTTCGCAATTCTGCGTTTGCATAATTTTGATAAAGTGAGTCAGTGTAAGGAGTATTAGCCATGAAAATAGCATTGCTGCTGTCTTTGCGGCCATGTCCCCATCCATCTAAAATGATTAGTGCAACTTTTTTATTCATGATTTTTTTTAATTCAATGTTGTGGGAAGAGTGATTTTAAAAATACTACCATGGGGAATATTCGATTCTATTTCGATGCTACCACCATGCAATTTTACTATGTTTCTTACAATGTATAAACCGAGCCCCGTTCCCTTCGTCTTTCGCGTGTCTTCGTTACCAATTCGATAAAACTTTTCAAATACACGTTGTTTTTCTGACGCTGGAATGCCAGCTCCGAAGTCTCTATACTCGATGGTAGGAACCCCGTTTTCTTTTTTCAATATTACCTCGATAGGCTCATTGGCAGGTGAATACTTTAATGCATTTTCCAATAAATTGGAAGTCATTGCTTGAATGAATTGTAGATCTCCTTTGATGTGAATTTTTTCCTGCAATTTCATTTCTATTTTTCTTTCAGGAAAAAGAGTGCGGTAGCGAACAGTTGATTGCTGAATCACTTCGGAGAGTTCAATATCTTCATCTAAAACTTTTTCTCGCATTTGATCGAGGCGAGTGGCTAAGAGAATATTCTCTGATAAAGTTTGAAGCCTCGTAGTTTCTTTCAATGCATCTTCAATAATCTTGGCAGATTGCTCAGGTTGAAGTTTCCTAGTCTTCAAAGTCTCCAAGAATAATTTCACTGCCGCAATCGGTGTTTTTAATTCATGAGTTACTGAAAGAAGAAAGGTTTTCTCCATTCGCGCCAAGCGCAATTCTTTCGAGACGTTCTTTTTTATTTGCCAAAAACCAATTCCTAAAAGAATAAGAAAAATGCTGCCTTCACCAATGATCATCCAAACCTTCGTCTGATAAATTTTGGAATGGTCAATTCCAGTCATAATACTTTTCATTTCATACATCTCACCATTTAGATCAATGAGATGATAGGCCCACCATGAGGCTTGAAACAAAATGTAAATTCCTAGGATGTAGAGAATAAAAAGGGTTCTTTTTTCTTTAGATTCGGCCATAGAACAAAGGTACACCGCTTTAAGTTATTGTGTCATGGCATTGCTAAAATTCACTTCTAATGGCATTTATTGTGAGCAAGGAGATTTCTATATCGATCCTTGGCGACCGGTGGAGCGGGCGGTGATTACACACGCTCATTCCGACCATGCGCGTTGGGGCATGAAATCTTATCTGTCGCACCCAATAACTGCAGCAATGATGCGACATCGCATCGGCCAGCACATTCAAGTGAATGAAGTGGAGTATGGAAAAACGACATTCATAAACGGAGTGAAGATTAGCCTTCATCCCGCTGGTCATATTCCGGGTTCTAGTCAAATTCGAGTGGAGTATGGCGGTGAAGTATGGGTTGCTGCTGGAGATTACAAACTGGACATCGATGGAATTTCTCAGCCTTTTGAACCAGTGAAGTGCCATGCTTTCATCACCGAAAGTACTTTTGGATTGCCCATCTACGAATGGAAGCAACCTTCGATTTTGAATGATGAAATCAATACATGGTGGACTACTAATGTCAACTCTAAAAAGACCTCTATCATTTACTGCTATTCATTGGGAAAAGCACAAAGAATTTTGAATGCCTTGGGCGACCAAGGAAAAGTATTCGTTCATGGCGCAGTTCATCAATCAAATGAAGTATTAGCCAGTTGTGGATTGGCCCTTCGAGAATCTGTTTATTTAGATAAAAATGTTGCACCGAAAGATTTGGAAGGAGCAATGATCCTCGCTCCGCCTAGTACACAGGGCAGCAGTTGGACTGCTAAATTTAATAACTTGGCAGAAGCCAATGCCAGTGGTTGGATGACCTTGCGAGGAGCGCGTCGTAGAATGAATGTCGAAAAGGGCCTGGTCATTTCCGATCATGCGGATTGGAATTCTTTGATCACTGCAGTTAAAAGTACCGGTGCGGAAAAGGTAATTGTGACGCATGGCTATACAGATATTTTTGCTAAGTACCTTTCGGAGAATGGATGGAATGCCATCACCGAAAAAACAGAGTTCGGGGAGGAAGAGCTATGAAGCGCTTCGTGCAACTTTATCGTGACCTGGAATCTACCACTAAGACGAATGCGCGAGTTCAATTTCTCGTGAAGTATTTTGAAGAAAGCAGTGATGAAGACAAACTCTGGGCTATCGCTTTACTTACTGATAAAAGACCGTCAAAGCCTCTGCAAACCGGCGTTCTAAAGGCAATGGCAGCCGATGCGGCAATGCTTCCATCATGGCTTTTTGACGAAACTTATTTAGTGGTCGGTGACCTTTCAGAAACGATTTCTCTTCTTGTAAAACAAGAGTATGAGATAGAAGAATTATCTCTTGCTCATTGGATGAGAGAGATTTCAGATTTGAAAAAAAAGGATGAGGAAATTCGAGTTGCATTCGTGCTCAAGGCATGGAAAGGCATGGACGTTGATTCAAAATTTATTTTTAATAAATTGATAGGAGGTGGCTTTAGAATGGGAGTTTCGCAACAGCTCATTCTAAAGGCTCTAGCCATTCACACAAGTATTCCTCAAGAAGTGTTAGCGCACCGATTAATGGGAAAATGGTCGCCGAATGAAACAGACTTCCAGCAATTGGTAAAAAGCGATGATCAAAGAAATGATGCGATTCCATATCCATTTTATCTAGCCTATGCACTCGAAGGAGAGGTAAACGATCTTGGTCCGCTTGAAGAATGGGTGATTGAAAAAAAATGGGATGGAATCAGAGGCCAAATTATAAAACGCAACGGCGAAATCTTTATCTGGAGCAGGGGAGAGGAGTTGATGACAGAGAAAATTCCAGAATTACATTTTCTTAAAAATATAGATAAGGATTTTGTGATAGATGGTGAAATCATTTGTCACGACGGAAATGAAGTATTGCCTTTCGCTAATCTACAAACTCGAATCGGACGAAAGAGTCTTACTAAAAAAGCACTGGAATCGGCGCCAATAGCATTTATTACGTATGATTTATTGGAATTAAATCATGTTGACTTTAGAGAATTTCCTCTTGAAAAAAGGCGCATGGCTCTCTCTGAGATGGTTGCTGAAGTCAATTTGAATAAGCTTATCCTTTCCGAAGAAATTGTTGCTCAATCATGGCAAGAGATTATTGCGATCCGGTCTGAAAGTCGTCAGATGAAATGCGAAGGATTGATGATAAAACGCAGATCATCGACCTATAAAGTGGGGCGAAAAAAAGGGGATTGGTGGAAGTGGAAATTGGATGCCATGACGATTGATGCGGTCATGATTTATGCAATGAAAGGTCATGGTCGAAGAGCCAATCTATACACTGATTTCACTTTTGCAATTTGGCATGATGGGCATTTATTGCCATTTACCAAAGCTTATTCTGGACTAACGGATGCAGAAATGAAAGAGGTAGATGCTTTCGTAAAAAAGAATACCATCGATAAATTTGGACCGGTCCGCTCTGTCACCCCAACCCTTGTTTTTGAAATAGCATTTGAGGGAATCCAATTATCAAGTAGGCACAAAAGCGGCATCGCCCTTCGTTTTCCTCGAATTCATCGCTGGAGAAAAGATAAATTACCAAAAGAAGCAAATACCAAGGAGGACTTACTAGCTTTGTTGAATCAAATAAATCCCTAATGATTACTGTAACTGATGGCGTTGGAAATAAGGTAGCGTTGGCTCTGCCTGCGCAGCGCATTATTTCAACAGTGCCATCGCAATCGGAATATTTATTTGATCTTGGTTTGAGTGATGAAGTAATAGGAATCACCAAATTTTGCATACATCCTAAAAGCTGGTTTGAATCAAAGCAAAAAATTGGCGGCACCAAAAATTTAAATCTTGAAAAAATCGCAGCCTTAAATCCCGATTTAATTATTGCAAATAAGGAAGAGAATACACTCTCTGATATCACATGGCTTTCAGAGCGATTTCCCATCTATATCAGCGATATCAATTCGCTCAAAGAGGCATACAAAGCGATGGAAGATATTGGTGTATTAACTAATCGCGAGGAACAAGCAAGAGAGTGGTTGAGTCGAATCAAAGACGAGCAAAAGGTATATGGAGCAGCGGATCAAGAATTCGGCACCGTCGCTTATCTCATTTGGAATGATCCTCTGATGGCAGTCGGAAATAATAATTTCATTCACGATATGCTTGGGATGGGTGGATGGGATAATTGTTTTAGTCATCTCAAACGCTATCCCATTATCACCATTGATGATATTATAGCAGAATCCCCTCATCTTCTTTTTCTTTCATCCGAACCCTTCCCCTTCAAGCAATCACACGTTACTTACTTCAAAGAGCAACTCCCAAATACCGAGGTACTAATCGTAGATGGTGAAATGTTTAGCTGGTACGGATCTCGTCTATTGCAATCGTTTAAATATTTCGATCAATTGAGGCAAAAAGCATTTTAAACTGCCATTCAACCTGATTTAATAACCATTCAATGAGGTTTGGTGGTGTTTTTTCGATTACTTATCGTTACTTTGCGGTGCTCAACTGATTCCATGCGTTCACTACTAATCGTCTTGTTTTTATTATGCTTTCAGCATTTCTCAGCCCAAAAGGTGGGAGTGGTGTTGAGTGGTGGTGGTGCAACTGCATTGGCACACGTTGGATTTTTAAAAGTTTTGGAAGACAATGAAATTCCAATCGATTATATCGGTGGAACGAGCATGGGCTCGGTCATTGCAGGAATGTATGCAAGTGGATATTCAGTTGCAGAAATCGATTCTTTCGTTCGAAGCGAACCATTTATGCAAATGGTCACTGGCCAATTAGATGATGATTTCCGTTTTTATTTTAAAGATCCAGAGCCTTCGGCTTCGATGGGTACCATCAAATACAGCAAAGGAACCTTCATCACCAATGCAATTCCAACCAACTTGATAGACCCAGTGCAACTCGACTGGAGTCTGATGTCGAGCTTTAGTCAGGCAGATCAAGCAAGCGGTAGCAATTTTGATAGTCTTTATATACCATTTCGATGTATCGCTGCGGATGTGAAAAATAAACGTGAGATAACGTTTAAAAACGGTCCTCTGAATGTGGCGCTGCGCGCATCAAGTACGTATCCATTTTATCTTCCTCCTCGCAGAGTGGATGGAGTACTTCTCTTCGATGGTGGTATATATAACAACTTTCCTGTAGGAACCATCTATCGCGAATTCGCACCCGATGTTATCCTAGGATGTAATGTATCGGGAGAAAATAGCGATCCTTCCGAAGGAGATTTATTCTCGCAATTGGAAAGCATGATTTTGTTTCGAAATGAACTTTATAAAGTTTGTGATGAACTGGTGATCATCGAACCAAAGAGTGATGATATTGGCACCTTTGATTTTGATCGTGTAGAAGAATCAATCGAGGCAGGATATAAGGCTACAATGGATAGCCTTTCAGTGATTTTTGAAATGATAGAAAGAAGAGAGTCCTTCGCTGAGAAACAAAAAAAGAGAGAGGCATTTAAATCAAAGTTTATTCCTCTAGAAGTAGATGAAATCAGCATCAATGGACTCGATAAAAGCCAGAACTTCTATGTGAAAAGAATGATGAGCAAGCGTATTGAATCGCTTCATCTAAGTGAATTGCGTGAATCTTATTTTAGACTTTTCTCTGATGATAAAATAAGAACGATTTTTCCAACCCTTCACTTCAATCCTACTACAAGAAAATTTAGAATGAACTTGGATGTTGAAAAGGAAAAGGATCTATTCGTTTCTTTCGGCGGCAATTTCTCTTCACGATCCATTAACGCTGGTTATGTTGGGTTGAGATATAATTTATTCGGAAAAACCTCTGCAACCATTTCTGCTAATAGTTACTTCGGAAGATTTTATGCATCTATTCTTGGTGAAGTGAGATGGGATCTCCCAGGGAAATATCCATTTTCTTTTTTCGGGGCGTACACGCAAAATAGATGGGATTACTACAAGTCATTAACAACATTTTTTGACGACGTCAAGCCATCTTTTGTGTTAATGAATGAACGCACCGGAACAGCAGGGGTTACAGTGCCTGTTGGTAATAAGGGCAAGTTGTCTTTGATGTCGATGTATTCTCATATGTTTGATGAATATTATCAAACACAAAATTTCATTTCAACCGATACAGCGGATAGAACAGACTTTGATGTGTTTGCGCTTAGAGCGATTTGGCAAAGGTCTACGCTTGATCGAATTCAGTATGCACACAGCGGCACTGACTTGATGATTTCAGCGAAGTATGTGAACGGTATCGAAACAACCATACCGGGAAGTACCCTTGTGGTGAAAGACACACTCACGAAATCACATCAATGGTTTGTTGCTAAATTTCATTACACCAATTATTTTCTTTCACTTGGAAAGTTTCATGGTGGTTTCATGATAGAACACTTGTGGAGCAATCAGAATTTCTTCAACAACTACATTTCCACGGCAATTATGGCCCCGTCTTTCAAACCTATACCTGAAAGTAAGACCTTCTTCCTGACGCAATTCAGAGCCTTCAATTACAGCGCAGTAGGTTTGATGGCAGTGTATGAGGTGGGGCGTAATCTTGACCTAAGAGCGGAGGCCTACGGCTTTGGAGCCTACAATCGATTGGAATCAGATGAAAATAATCAGGCGCGCTTTGTCTATCCCTGGCGTCCTTACTTCATGGGTTCAACGAGTCTTGTTTTTCATAGCCCACTTGGTCCAATCAGCGTTTCAGCGAACTACTACGAACGCAAAGAGGAGCCATGGAGCCTTCTCTTCAATTTTGGCTATATCATTTTCAATCGCAGCATAAGAGACTAAGCCTAGAACCACGGTTTTTCGTAATTTCGCACTCTATTTATTTTTTTATGGAAAAATTGCGTTTCGCTGTCATTGGAGCGGGTCACATTGGTAAACGTCATGCTGAAATGGTGCTCCGTCACCCCGAGGCTACTTTGGTTGCTATGTGTGATGTCAAATCAAAAGAAGAATGTGGTGTCAATTATGACGTTCCTTTCTTCAACTCCCCTTCTGAAATGCTAGCAAACGGCCCCGAATGCGACATCGTTTGCATTTGCACTCCTAATGGCCTACACGCTGAACATGCATTACTTGCGCTTACTGCAAAAAAACATGTGGTGATTGAAAAGCCTATGGCTTTGAATAAAGTAGATGGTGAGCGTATTATCTACACTGCTTTGCATGTACAGAAGCAAGTATTCTGCGTAATGCAAAATAGATACAGTCCGCCAAGTGTTTGGATCAAGGATATTATTGATCAAAAAATTCTCGGAGATATATACATGGTGAATATCGATTGTTTCTGGAACAGAGATGATCGATACTACAAGAAGAATCACTGGAAGGGTAGTTCTGATTTAGATGGTGGAACTCTCTTCACTCAGTTCTCTCACTTCATTGATATCATGTATTGGTTGTTCGGTGATATTACCAATATCCAAGCGAGATTCATGGATTTCAATCACCAGCAATCTACCAACTTTGAAGACTCTGGTATTGTGAGTTTTGATTTTATAAATGGCGGAGTTGGCTCCTTTAATTTTTCAACTGCTGTCAGCAAAACAAATTTCGAAAGTTCGATGACGATTGTTGCTGAAAAGGGTACTGTGAAAGTAGGAGGGCAGTACATGAATGAAGTGGTCTACTGCGAAATTCAAGATTATACGATGCCCGAACTACCAGAAGGTAATCCAGCAAATGATTACGGCGATTATAAAGGAAGCGCTGCCAATCACGTGTACATTATTCAAAATGTAATCGATACCTTGAAAGGCAGAACAAATATCACAACGAATGCCCTTGAAGGCTTGAAAGTAGTTGAGATTATTGAACGTATGTATAGCGCTGCACCTCGTATTGAAAAGTCTGCTGTACCAAATATGAAAGACGCTGTCAAAGCATGATCGCACGTCGAATTCTCGATAGCGAACAAAATCTTTTTTTCGAACTACAAGCAAGATCGAACGAAGTTTTTGCATCTAAAGAATGGAGCAAAGCATACGGAGATCAATTGGTTCAAATTGGTGTTTTCAATGAGTCGAATCAATTGGTAGGAGGACTCATTGCTTTTGAACAAAAGAAATTTGGTCTTCGTCAACTCATCACGCCTCCCTTTGCACCGCATTGTGGTTGGTTTTATTTCTCTGAGAAAAAAACAAATGCAAAGCTTCAAGCGGATGAAAAGCAAGCCACGGAAGCTCTCGCCGAATTTCTCAAAAAATCGAAATATCATTTCTATAAAATAGAATTTCCTACTTCATTTAATGATGCCCAACCACTCATTTGGAAAGGTATTACTGTGAAAGTAAAATACACCTACGTCTTGGATTTGAAGGCTTCACAAGAAGATTTGCTTCAAGCCATGGATACGAAATTGCGTAATAAACTCTCGAAAGATTTTTCTGATTTTCACATCGAGCATCTTCGCAACGAGGAGGATGCCTTTCATCTTTTTTCCAATACAATGCAAAGAAGTAATGTGAAAATCGATGAAAGTATTTTGAGAGAATTGATGCAGTCAGGTCAGCTGAATTTTACATTTATCAGAAAAGAAAAGAAGGCAATTGGTATGGCCTTATTCGCTGGTCAAGGAAATAAGTGCTATTATTTATTCGGTGCCATTGATAGAGATTATTCGAACGATGCGGTAGGTCCGAAATCGTTGTATGAGGCCATTCTTTTTGCAAAGCGCAGTGGATTTGAGTACTTCGATTTTGAAGGCTCAATGGTGCCGGGCATCGAGTCCTATTTCAGACAATTTGGTGGTGTGCTCACTCCGTTGTACTCCATAAACGGAGGACGGGGCGCATGGCCCCGTCTCTTTAGTATCTATTACAAGCTGTAGTGGTAAATTATCCTGCTACTGTTTCGTATGTTACATTATATTCTTTGTCATCCTTGAAAATGTCCAATCCAAGTTCCATCCATTCTTTTGCAGTAGAGCTGCTGCCCGCATCTGAAAGTTGCAAAGCATAAGTAATCAATGCTGTCTTCAAGAAGTTTTTCAACTCAGGAGTTGCGGTAGAAGCTGTTTTCTCAGACAACATTTTTTTAGCTGCTGCAAAAGCCATATCTGCTTCTTTTTTACTCTTCATCGCAACCAGTGTAATACCCAAGTAGATTTGAGCACCTGCGTCATTTGCTTCAAGGTTCAATAAATATTGATAGTCTGTCTTTGCCTTTGTGAATTTTTGCTGATCCAACATCAACTCGCCATCTGCAATAAGTGCTGTGCGCAACTCTGCGAAGAAGTCTTCATATTCAGAAGCAAATTCTCTTTGTGGATCATATTTAGCGTAGCTCTTAATGCTCTTCAAACTTAATTTGAATGCATCTGGAACTTTGGTCTTCCACTTATCTCTCTTCGACATTTCGAAGTAAGACATGCTGATGAATAAATATGGAAGAGCGTCTTTTTTAGTTTTTTCTCCTTCTGTGTAACGAGTTGCTTTTTCAACAACTTTGTCGAACTTCTCGTCAACAAAAAGGGTTAGAAGATCTTTGTAATCTCCTGCTTGTGCGTTTGCCGTGAAAACGAATGCAAGTGCGAGGAAAGCTGCGGCAATAAATTTTTTCATTCTTTTGATTTTTGGAGTCGATTTTTCAAAAACAATGCCCAAAGTAACATTTCTTCTTGGTAATAGCCAAATGAAATACGGATATTGCCATTAAAATATTTTAAAAGTGGACCAGAAAGCTGTCATAGAGCGGTGTACGGAGTGGATGGAAAGGCGCGGCTGGAAGCCGCAAACTTTTCAATTGGAAGCGTGGAATGCCCTATTGAGCGAGAAGAACGGCTTGGTCAATGCCCCCACCGGAAGTGGCAAAACATATTCTCTCTTACTGCCTTTTGTCCTAAAAGGCCACAACAGTAAAGGCCTCAAGATGCTTTGGATTACGCCAATCAGAGCTCTGGCCAAAGAAATCAAGCAAAGCGCTGAGAGAGTCATTCATGAAATGGAGCTGCCTATCACCGTAGGAATCCGCTCTGGTGATACTTCTGAACAAGAACGAGCGCTTCAAAAAAAGGAAATCCCAAATATTCTTATCACGACTCCTGAAAGTTTGCATTTGCTGTTGGCTACAAAGAAATCAAGCGAACTCTTCCAAGACTTGCAAATTATCGTAGCTGATGAATGGCACGAGTTAATGAGTTCCAAACGAGGAGTGATGCTTGAATTGGCCTTAACACGCTTGCGCTCGATGAGTCCAAAGCTTCAATCTTGGGGTATTTCAGCCACTATAGGCAATCTTGAAGAGGCCATGAATGTGTTGGTAGGAATGAACGATAAGGACCCGGTCCTCATTCGTTCTGATATCAAGAAGCAATTGGAAATTTTATCCATCATGCCTGAAGAAGTAGAGAAGATGCCATGGGCTGGACACCTTGGTATTAAAATGCTCTCACAGGTTATGCCTGTTGTGATGGAAAGCAAAAGCACACTCATTTTTACCAATACTCGAGCTCAATGTGAAATCTGGTACCGCCATTTACTTGAAGCAGATTTATCATTATCAGGAATCATTGCAATGCACCATGGCAGTGTGGCGCGCGAGCTCAGACATTGGGTAGAAGACGCAATTAGCGACGGCACGCTCAAAGCAGTGGTGTGTACATCAAGCCTCGACCTCGGTGTAGATTTCGCTCCTGTAGAAACAATTGTGCAAATTGGAGGTCCGAAAGGCATTGCCCGTTTCTTGCAGCGCGCCGGTCGAAGCGGTCACCGCCCAGATGCGCTAAGCCGCATTTATTTTTTACCTACACATTCTCTTGAATTGCTCGAAGCAGCGGCGCTCCGTGAGGCGACGACACAACAAATCATCGAAGCACGCGAACCTATGGTTCGTTGTTTTGATGTATTAATTCAATATTTAAATACTCTTGCTGTTGGTGAAGGATTTGACCCAGAAACAACATTTCATGAAATCATTTCTAGTCATGCATTTTCAAGCATGACCATGGAGGAATGGAAATGGATTTTATACTTCACTTCTTGCGGCGGCGATTCTCTAGGTGCTTACGCCGATTACCACAAATGGGTAATGAAGGAAGGGAAATATCATATCGCAAATCAACGACTCGCAAGAAGACACCGACTCTCGATTGGCGCTATCGTAAGCGATACCATGATGATGGTGAAGCTGCAGAGAGGTGGATTACTTGGACATGTTGAAGAAAGCTTCATCGCATCCCTTAATGTCGGAGATAGCTTCTGGTTTGCAGGACAAGGACTCGAGCTCATCAAAGTAAAAGAACTTACGGCGACAGTTAAAAAATCGAGCAAGATGACGGGGAAAATCCCAAGCTATCAGGGCGGTCGGATGCCTTTGTCGTCGAAAATGTCTCATATCATTCGAGAAAAAATGGAGGAGTGTGCTACAGGAAATAATTTTCACGATCCTGAACTAGAAAAAATAGCACCCATCATTAAGCTTCAAAAAATGCGAAGCATCGTTCCTACCAAGAACGAATTTCTCATTGAATACTTCGAAACCAAAGATGGCTATCATGCTATATTTTATCCCTTCGAAGGGCGACTCGTTCATCAAGGATTGGCTTCGCTTTTTGCATTTAGAATAGGCAAACTATTTCCACTGTCATTTTCTTTGGCCTACAATGATTATGGATTTGAATTGCTCTCTGATCAACCCATTCCCATTGAAGATGCGCTCGGAGCAGCACTCATTGATCTGAATGATCTGGAAAAAGATATGTGGAGTGGCGTAAATTCGGCTGAGCTCGCCAAAAGAAAATTCAGAGATATCGCTTCGATATCAGGACTCATATTTAAAGGATTTCCTGGTCAACCAATAAAAGACCGACACATTCAAAGCAGTAGTCAGCTGATCTTTAAAGTCTTTGAAGAATATGATCCTAATAATCTATTGCTTAGACAGGCTTATGATGAAGTGCTTCATTATCAACTAGAAATCACACGATTGAGAGAGGCGCTGCAACGGATCAACCGACAAAATATTGTGCTGAAGTATCCTGAAAAGCCCACGCCGTTTGCCTTTCCTATCATGGTGGATCGATTGAGGGAGAAAATGACCTCCGAAACGTTGGAGGATCGAATCGCTAAAATGTCGCTTGATTTTGGATAAAATTAATGGGCTTTGAAGTGCTATAAATCCAAGGAATTGGGAAAGATTGAACTTTCATGGTACTCTTCTTATGATTACATTCGCGCACTTACGAAACCTGTATGATGAAAAATGTAGTTGTATTGATTGTGACCTTGCTCACGCTTTGCGTTTCTAACGCGATAGCTCAAGGTACAGTGAGAGGATTTTTGAAAAATGCCAAGTCTGGTGAGCCTGCGCTATTTGTTACTGTTGGTCTTGAAGGCACTACTTATGGTACTTCAACAGATGAAAATGGATACTACTCTTTGACCAAAGTTCCAGCAGGAACTTATACACTCGTTGTTAAATCTACAGAGTACAAGGAAGTCAGAAAAGAAGTCAAGGTTGAAATTAACAAGGTTCTTACTGTCAACTTAGAAGTTGAAGAGAACATTAATGAGCTTGGTGAAATCGAAATATCAAGTGAAAAGAGTGACCAGAAAACCAACGTCAATATTTCTGTAGAATCTATTCGACTTCAAGATATTAAACGTATTCCATCCATCGGAGGTCAGCCTGACTTAGTTCAAGTTTTAACTACCCTACCAGGTTTCGTTAGTACTGGTGACCAAGGTGGTCAAATCTTCATTCGTGGTGGTTCTCCCGTTCAAAACAAGGTATTGTTAGACGGTATGATCATCTACAATCCGTTTCACTCGATCGGTCTGTTCTCTGTATTTGATACCGATATCATTTCAAATGCTGACGTCTATACAGGCGGATTTGGAGCACAATTCGGCGGACGTATTTCTTCTGTGATGGATATCACCACTAAGGATGGTAACAAAAAAGAAACCAATGGAAAAGTTGGTATCAATCCTTTCGGTGTGCGCGCTCTTGTTGAAGGTCCGTTGAAAAAGCAAAAGGAAAATGGAAGCGGTATTTCTTATATCCTGAGTGCAAAGCGTTCGTACCTCGATGAGTCATCGAAGTTCTTGTATCCATACGTAAATGAAGGTGCTGGCTTGCCTTTCAACTACCAGGATTTATACAGCAAAATTTCTTTTGCGGGTGCAACAGGATCGAAGTTCAATCTATTCGGCTTCTCTTTTCAAGATGGTGTTACCGACTACCAAGGACTCTCAAGCTTGAAGTGGCAGAACACTGGTTTCGGAGGAAACTTCGTAATCGTACCTACCACATCACCAGTGTTGATCAGTGGTAATTTCGCTCGTTCGAAATACGGCATTCAATTACTTGAAGAAAGTAATGATCCAAGATCAGACACCATTACTAGCTTTAACTTCGGATTGGATTTTAAATACATCATCGAGGATGATGTATTGAAGTACGGTATCGAAGTAGTTGGCTTTACTACTAAATACAATAGCTATAACCCACTTGGAATTATCATTGAAGAAGCTCAAAATACAACCGAGCTCAACGGATACGCTTCATATAAACTAAGCAGAAATCGTTGGATCGTTGAGCCTGGCATTCGTCTTCAATACTACGCTTCGCTTTCTACATTTTCACCAGAGCCTCGACTAGGCTTGAAGTTTAAAGCTAGTGAAAGACTTCGCTTGAAAGCTGCAACGGGTATTTATACTCAGAACTTGATGGCGACCAATAGCGACCGCGACGTGGTCAACCTATTCTATGGCTTCCTTGCTGGTCCTGACAACCTTCAAAGCCAATTCACCAATTCAAATCTTGAAGTAGAAGAAGTAAAGAATCCACTTCAAAAAGCAATTCACTATATCGCAGGTTTTGAATTTGATTTGACAGAGAAATGGAATTTGAATGTGGAAGGTTACTACCGCGATTTCCGTCAAGTAACAAACACTAACAGAAATAAAATATTCCCAGATGATGCTGCGAACTTCTTCCGTCCTGAGATTCAAAGAAAGGACTACATCATCGAAAGCGGATGGGCTGCAGGTGCTGATGTTGTTTTGAAATATGAGCACAAGACTACTTATCTCTACTTTGTTTACTCACTTGGTAAAGTGCGCCGTTGGGATGGCTTCCGTTGGTACGATCCAGTATTCGACAGAAGACACAACATCAATTTCGTAGCGTCTCAGAAATTCGGAAAGAAAAGAGACTGGGAAGCGAGCTTACGCTGGAACTTGGGATCTGGTCTTCCATTCACTCAAACACAAGGCTTCTATCAAGCACCAGATGCACTCAACGGAATCTCTACGGATTATGTAACAGCAAATGCAGATGACCTTTCAATCCAATTCGCAGATCTAAATGGTGGTCGTCTTCCTTACTACCACCGCCTTGACTTGAATGTGAGAAAAGATTTCAAGTGGAAGAAAGTACAATTAGAAGTTAATGCGGGTGTGACCAATGCGTACAATAGAGAAAACGTATTCTACATTGATCGTATCACTTCAAGCCGCGTGAATCAATTACCGATCCTTCCAACCATTGGATTGGATATGTCTTTCTAAGTAAATATTTGAATAGAAATAAAAAGAGCTGATGTTAATTCATCAGCTCTTTTGCGTTTTCTAGGGCGGCTTTCGTGAAATTTTTACCGCTCAACATTTCTGCAATTTCTTGAATTCTTTCTTCTTGATTTAAGATCTCTACTTTGGTTGTAGTGGTCTTGCCGTCAGTTTCTTTTGATACTTTCAAATGATGCTCTGCCTTGCCTGCAATCTGCGGTAAGTGCGTGATCGTGATCAATTGCATATCCGAACTCATCTCTTTCAAAATACTTCCGATCTTTTTTCCCACTTCGCCGCTGACTCCTTGATCAATTTCGTCAAGAATCAAAACAGGGAGTTTTTTATGACGAGCAATCGCAGCTTTTAAAGCTAGCATGACTCGAGATATTTCTCCGCCAGAAGCAACTTGTTTGATAGGTAGTAATTGCCCTCCTTTGTTGGATCTGAACAGAATTTGAATATCGTCTTTTCCCTGTGCATGAAATCCTTTCGAAGGTGTGAGGTCAAACACAAGCTCTGCGTGATCAAGAGATAATTCTTTGAAATACTTCTCTACCTCTTTGGTGGCTTGTTGTCCGCCTTTTTTTCTAGAAGCGGTAAGTTTATCTGCAATCAAACCGAGCGTTTGTTCGGTTTGTTGTAATTCTTTTCTTAATTCTTGAATTCGATCATCAACCGAAGATGATTCTTGAACTTTCACACGAATTTGTTCGCGCAGTTGAATGAGTTCTTCGATGCTCTGGATACGGTGTTTTTGTTGTAAGTGATAAACTTGGCCGATCAACTCTTGAACAACTAATACACGCTCCGGTTGCATCGCTACGCCATCAGCATAGGCCTCAATCTCTCTGCATAATTCACGAAGATCAATCATTGAAGAGTCGATGCGCTTGGCAAAATCTTCAAGCGTCGAATTGAAACTAGCAAGCTTTTGAGCCGCTGCTTTCGCCATGGCTAGTCCGCTTATTACAGAAGGATGATCTGCGTCTAGTATGGAAGTAATATTACCAAGACTAGATTTAATTTGTTCTGCATTATTGAGCGTTTCGAGCTCGGCTTCCAAAGCCGGTAAATCAATATTTTCTAAAGAAACTTTTTCTAATTCTTCGAGCTGAAACTGATAATAGTCGAGATCTTGCTTCATCTTCACTTCATTCTCCACTAGTTTTTCGAGCTCGCTTTTTTGTGATTTATACAAAGAGAAATTCAATGAATAATCAGCAAGCAATGCCTCGTGATGAGCAAATGCATCTATAACTGAAAACTGAAAAGTTCTTTCTCCAAGAATAGAATTTTCATGTTGTGAATGAATGTCTACTAAGCGCTCACCGAGGGCTTTCAACTGTTGAAGAGACACGGGTGTGTCATTTATGAATGCTCTGCTCTTGCCTCCCGGCGCAATCTCTCGACGCACCGTTGTATTAGCGTCAAAGTCTAGATCATTTTCTTGGAAAAATTGTTCGAGTTGAAATGCACGCAGGTCAAAGACTGCCTCTACTATGCACTTTTGATCGATGTGCTTAATGCTCTTGCTATCCGCACGATCACCGAGGAGCAAACCAAATGCTCCTAATAGAATCGACTTACCACTTCCAGTTTCACCGGTGATGGCTGTGAGTCCTTTATTAAAGTCAAGGTTTACATGATCAATCAATCCGTAGTTGATCACTTCTAAATTTCGAAGCATATCTTCCTACTATTTATTGCATCATTTTTTCGTACTTCGAAATATTTCCTGGATCTAGCTTCTTCAACAACTCATAAATGGGTTGTTTTTCTGCTGCGGGAAGTGGTTTGTAGATGGAAATTATTTCGTCAGCTTTTGCATAAAAGAAAACCTGCATGTTGTATGAGCTCGGTTTGATTTTATGGATGCTGTTTAATTCTAATAAGGCCGCTGTCATCACCCCGCGTGATTCAATTAAATCGCTGAACATTTTATCCATGCCTTTGCGGTGATAGTTGTACGCCAAATCGCGAAGTGGTTTGAATGTTTGCGTGATGATGTTTTCGACTAGCCAATATCTGTTTTGTTGGCCTCGCTCGTTTGCTTTCCAGCCCGCCTCAGGGGCGTTTTGCGCGTTGCTCACGATCGTTTGACAAATCAAATAATGTTCTGTTCCTCCCTCAGGCGAAAACGTATCGTAGTCGGCTGCAAGAATCATATTTGCATAAAATGCAAGCACACTGGATAAGTTGTCACGATGCTGATCGATGCTCCACTGGATTTGTGTGTTCTCTTGAAAAGTAAATTCAAAATCACGATCATTGATGTTCAGAATTGGCGCTTTATAATCGGTATTATAAACCGGACGGCTACTTCCGACTTGAATACTGCCTTTAAACTGACGTTGGCTAGGTTGCGACTCAATGGTGATTTGAAGGTTGCAATCGATGCGCTCGGTTTGAGCCCATTCGTCTTTGCTCCATTTTCTGTTATTGATGAATTCCTCTATCGTATTTTCCATTGTCTGGAAAATAGATGCATCGGATAAAATAACTTGAGGTTGTATGATGGTCACATTGCAATTGAGCTCTTGAGCTTGCAGTGTGTTTATGATTATGATAAAACTAAAGAGGCTTACAATTTTCTTCATGGTACTAACATCTTCACAATTTCGGTTATGATGTCATGGGCTACTTCGGACTTGGCCTTTAACCCAAATTCTTTGCTTTTATTGTCAGGCCAAAATAAGGTGATTTTATTTGTATTTCCACCAAATCCTGCCCCCTCATCGCGTAAAGAATTCAACACTATCATATCGAGGTTTTTTCGAACTAGTTTAGATTGAGCGTTGCTTGCTTCATCATTTGTTTCTAGCGCAAAGCCAATCATCAATTGTCGATCGCTTTTACGTTTGCCTAGTGTTGCAGCAATATCTTCTGTTGACTCCAACTCGATGATCAACGTGTTATCAGCTTTCTTGATTTTTTGATCTGCTACATTTTTTGGACGGTAATCGGCAACTGCGGCGGCTAATATGGTGATATCGGAACTCGCGAAATGTGCGTCACATTTTTCCATCATCTGTTTTGCCGATTCCACTCGGATCAACTCAATAGAAGGATGTTGAATGCTGAGGTGAGTTGGTCCGGAAACCAGCACCACATGTGCTCCAAAGTCTGCAGCCTTAGCCGCAATTTCAAATCCCATTTTTCCGCTCGAATTATTTCCAATGAAACGAACGGGGTCAAGTTTTTCATGCGTTGGTCCTGCCGTGATCAATACTTTTTTCCCTTTAAGCGGGAGGTCTGGTCGGAAATAATTTAACACTGCCTCAAGAATCTCTTCTGGTTCGCCCATGCGGCCTTTACCGATGAGGCCGCTGGCAAGTTCTCCTTGACCAGGCTCAATGATATGATGGCCAAAAGATCTCAGTTTTTGGATATTGTCTTGTGTGCCGCCATGTAAAAACATATCATGATCCATCGCCGGAGCCACCATCACTGGGCATTGCACGCTCATGTAGGTGGTGAGCAAAAAGTTGTCGCTTTGACCGTTGGCCATTTTGGCCAAGGTGTTGGCAGAGGCAGGGGCCATGATAAAGAGGTCGGCCCAAAGTCCTAGTTGCACATGGTTCGTCCAAGTGCCTTTGTCAGCATCTTCTGTGAAATCAGAATACACCTGACCTTTGGACAACGTGGATAAGGTGAGGGGAGTGACGAAGTCCAAAGCGCTTTTGCTCAGTACTACCTTTACCTCCGCCCCATGTTGAACGAGTAGGCGAACAAGCCATGATGACTTGTAGGCCGCAATACTGCCTGAAATTCCGAGGAGAATCTTTTTTCCGTTCAACATTGTATTTGTTTTAAAAGAAAAAAGATGGCATATAGCCATCTTTAATGTATCGAATGTACGACTTTAATTACAGTTCTGGGTTCTCTTCAGGATATTTGAAGAATACTTTCTCTTCAAGAAGTTCTTGAACAGCGATTGAGTGAGGCTTTGGCAAGCGCTCATAGTGACGAGAAATTTCAATTTGCTCGCGGTTTTCGAATACTTCCTCAAGGTTGTCTTGAGAGCTTCCGAATTCTTCTAACTTTTGGTTGAGTTCTTCTTTCATTTCTTTAGAAATCTGGCTTGATCTCTTAGAAAGAAGGACAACTGCTTCAAACAGGTTACCATTAACTCTGTTGTAAAGTTCATTGGTGTTGCGAGTGATGGTAGTCTTCGCAGCGTTTGAATTTTTGTAATTGCTCATCGTGTATGATCAGTTTGATGCGGTCAATTTTTCTATCTGTCTTCTACTTTTCTCATAATACACCTCTGCATCCTTGAGGTAATTACTTTTGGGAAAAGCGGTTGCAAAGGTAATATAAGATTCGGTTGCTAGGCGATATCTTTCAAGTTTCTTCTCAGGAACGCTACCTTCGGCGTAAAGATAATAGCTTTTTACAATTAAATAAAGAGCTTCTTCACGATAAATGCTTGATGGATAGGTTGTTTGGAATTCTTTCAGCGCGTTTACTGCTCCTTTGTACTTTTCGGTGGTGTAGTAGAGCTTGGCAACCTCAAATTCTTTCGATTCTATTTTGGCATTCAAGGTTCCAATCATTGTATTGGCTGAATCTCTGAGGGCCGATTTAGGGAATAGATCCAAGAAAAGCTGTAATTCGTTGATGGCAGTCTTTGTGTCTGTTTGATCCAATGACGCATCCGGAGAGAGATTATAGCTGCAAATCGCTGCTAAAAACTGACACTCCTCAGCTCTAGGGCTGGTAGAAAAAGTCTTCGCGAAATTTTTGAAGTAGTAGTTGGCTAAATAGAAGTCGTGGGCTCCGAATTGACTTTTTGCGTAGTAATAATAAACGTCCTCTGACATTTTTGTTCCTCTAGTAAGTCCTATTAGTTCTTCCCAAAGGGGCATTGATTTGATATAAGCTTTGTCATTATAGAGCTTCAATGCCATATCAAACTTGACCTGAGGGTTGGGGCTTTTAAGCGCTTTGCTGTAGTCAGAACAACCAACAGCAAACAAAGCCATAACCGATAGGAAAATAAAAAATACGCGTGTTTTCATCATGAGGGCTGCAAAAATAAGCAATCTATCCTTTTGACGCTTAGAAAATCAATTCTACTACAATATCATTCAAACTAGGGAACAACGGCATGTTAATTTTTCGTTTACTCAATCTGCGGTGCGCTTTGTATCTTTGCCAAAATATTAATTCCCATTACCTTGGATATTTTTGAAAGAATCAAATCGAATCGCGGTCCACTTGGTCAGCATTCTAAAGAATCACATGGATATTTCACGTTCCCAAAACTAGAAGGTGAAATTGGTGCACACATGACTTTCCGTGGAAAGCCAGTGTTAGTATGGAGTTTGAATAACTACATCGGTCTTGCAAACCACCCTGAAATTCGCGAAGTGGATGCTAAAGCCGCAGCGGAGTGGGGTATGGCTTACCCAATGGGGGCTCGTATGATGAGCGGCCAGACAAAATATCACGAACAACTCGAGCAAGAATTGGCTTCTTTCATGGGTAAAGAAGACGCGTTTCTTCTCAATTTTGGATACCAGGGCTGTCAATCAGCTATCGAATCACTTGTAAGCCGCAATGACGTTATCGTTTATGACAGCGAATGTCACGCTTGTATGATCGACGGTATTCGTCTTCACCAAGGAAAGCGCTTCGTTTTCCAACACAACGACATGGAAAGCTTCGAAAAGCAATTGAAGCATGCAAAGAAACTAACTGCTACAACTGGCGGCGGTATCCTTGTATTGACTGAAGGTGTTTTCGGAATGGCTGGTGACCAAGGTAAGCTCGCTGAAATTTGTAAGTTCAAAGATGAGTATGGCTTCCGCCTATTCGTGGATGATGCTCACGGTTTTGGTACCATCGGTAAAGATGGTCGCGGTGCTCCAGATCACCAAGGTGTTGCAGATAAAATCGACGTTTACTTCGGTACGTTTGCAAAAGCAATGGCTACCATCGGTGCCTTCGTTGCTTCTGAAGCGCACGTAATCGAGTATATGAGATATAACATGCGCTCACAAACTTTCGCAAAGTCACTTCCGATGCCTATCGTTATTGGTGCATTGAAGCGTCTCGAGATGATGCGCACACGCCCAGAACTACAAGCTGATCTTTGGAAAATTTCACGTCACCTTCAAAGTGGTTTGAAGGACGCAGGTTTTGATATCGGTAAAACAGATTCTGTCGTTACTCCTGTGTTCTTGAAAGGAACACTTGGTGAGGCTACAAATGTGACACTTGATCTTCGCGAAACTTATGGTGTATTCTGCTCTATCGTGGTTTACCCAGTAGTTCCCAAAGATGTAATCATGCTTCGTTTGATCCCAACAGTCGTTCACACGATCAAGGATGTGGATTACACCATCGATTGCTTCAAAAAGGTGAGAGAGAAGTTGGAAGCAGGTGCTTACAAGGCAGAGAAAATTGCTTCATGGGCATAAGCCTTCTGAAGAATAAATAAAAATAAAAGGGCCCTCTTGAGGGCCCTTTTTATTAGGTGACAGATGTTAGCTTCTCTCGAACATGAGGGTAAATTGAAGGTTGTATTGTAAGAGATTTACATTCAGATTTTAACCATATAAAATAAACACTTATGAAGAAAATTTACTCTCTATTTGCCTTGTGTGTCTTAGGTGTAGTGCTCCTTACATCTGCAGATGATAATTCAGAAGGAAAGGCTGGCTTTACTGGTGCTCCAGGGGAACAAACTTGTAATACCAGCGGCTGCCATACTGGAACCATGCTTAACATGGGTGGTGGTGATATTGAAATCACTTCTCCAGACCTTATCAATTGGGAATATGTTCCGGGAGAAACATATACTATCAGTGTAACAGTTTCTCAAGCAAACAGAAGCCTATTTGGATTCTGCTTCGAGGCACTTCAACCTTCTGGTGATAATGCTGGTTTCTTGACAGCAGGGGCAGGTAGCCAAATCTTAACAAAACTAGTTCAAGGTGTTTCTAGAAGAAGTGTTACACACGTTGAAAATGGCGGTGCAACACCAAATGCACATACATTCACTTTTACATGGGACGCTCCTGAAACAAATATTGGAAATATCACTTTCTACACGGCAGGAAACGCTACCAATGGAAATGGATTTGCCTCTGGTGACTTGATTTACAGCACGTCGCAAGTGGTAACGCCACAAGTGATTTCAGGAATCACGGAATTAAAGCCAAAGGCAGAGATTGAAGTATTCCCGAATCCATTTGTTTCTAATGTACGCATCAACTACCACCTCACGAAGCAAGGTGTTGTTAAAGCACAGATTTTTGATCTTTCAGGAAGAGAAATCAAGTCGTTGGTGAATGCTTCACAATGGCCTGGTGACTACTCAGTAGATGCTGATCTTAGCGAATTAGCTTCCGGTCAGTATATCATGCACCTATCCGTAAATGGTGAGGTTTTGACTACTGAATTATTACAGAAATAATAATTTACCAATATTTAGAAGGCGCTTTGAGAAAAGCGCCTTTTTTTTGCACCATGTATAAAAGGTATTTTCTCCGAATCGCTTACGATGGAACCAACTATCACGGCTGGCAAAATCAGCCTAACGGAATTACAGTACAAGAGGTCATCGAAAAGTGGTTGGCGAAAATCTTACATGTACCACGTGTAGTAACCACAGGATGCGGCAGAACAGACGCTGGAGTGCATGCAAAGGATTTCTATTTACACTTCAATCCAGAGGTGGAAGAGTTGGATATCGAACAAACAATGTTTCGCCTAGGACATGTGCTTCCTAAAGATATTGCGGCGTACGATCTTTTTCCTGTTCATGAAAATGCGCATACAAGATTTGATGCCGTAGAAAGATCTTATGAATATCACATGCACTACGTGAGAAGCCCATTCTACAAGGATTTTTCTACTTATTGCAACTATCGATTGGATATAGATAAAATGAATGAGGCCGCGAAATACCTCATCAAACATGGTGATTTCGCTTCTTTCAGTAGAACAGGTGGTGGACAAAAAACTTCTATCTGTGACGTGCGTGCGGCATACTGGGAACAAAATGGGGATCGACTAATATTTCATATCACAGCAGATCGCTTTTTGAGAAATATGGTTCGTGCAGTTGTAGGTACATTGATGGATGTTGGACGAAACAAAATCACCATCGAACAGTTTGGAGAGATAGTGGAATTAGCAGACAGAAATAAAGCTGGAGATAGCGCGCGACCTGAAGGTCTGCATCTTTCTAAAATCGTTTATCCCTACATCGATGAAAACGGATACGACATCGAAAAAGCTGTAAAATCTACTACGTTTAGCAACTTCGATCGATCAATAAAAAACACATCTGAGGAAGATAAAGAAGAATGAGCACAAGCAGCGGAAAGGCATTTGAATGGGGCATATTCGCTCGACTTTATGGTAGAAGCAAACCATACAAATGGTCGTTCTTTATCACTGCTTTTTTAGTCATTCTGATTGCGCTTTTAAGTCCAGTTAGACCAGAGCAACTTCGTATCATCATCGATGAACAAGTGCCACAAGGAAATTACGATGGAGTTCTAAAATACACCCTGTGGTTCATTGCATTTATAGTCTTTGAGGCCATATTGCAATACTATCAAACAATGTTGGCCAATCGTGTGGCTCAAAGCATCACACTCGATCTTCGAGCGGAACTGTATCGGCATGTGCTTCGATTTAAATTAAGCTATTTTGATCGCACTCCAGTTGGGCAATTTGTGACTCGTCTTATCGGAGATATTGATGGTATCGCTGAAGTATTTAGTGTTGGATTACTGGACATCGGACGCGATATTTTGAAGCTGGTGGTGATCATTGGATTCATGTTTTATTTGGATTGGAAAATGGCGTTAATCGTTATGATTCCTATACCTATTCTCATCTACGCCACACGTATTTTCCAGCGTGCAGTAAAGAAGTCATTCAATGATGTGAGAAATGAAGTTTCTCGCATCAATGTCTTCATTCAAGAGCACGTTACGGGAATGAGTATTGTTCAAATTTTTAATCGTCAAAAAAGAGAGCAGGAAAAATTTGATCAAATAAATAAAGAGCACCGCAATGCGCACATCCGAGGAATATGGGCATATTCAGTGTTTTTTCCGGTGGTCGAGCTGTTGAGTGCTGCATCTGTTTCACTCATGATATGGTGGGGGCTTCACGAATCTTTTGAAGGGAAAATGACTCCTGGTTTGTTGCTCGAGTTCTCCACGTTTATCACCATGATGTATCGTCCTATTCGCCAGATGGCAGATAATTTTAACGTCTTGCAAATGGGGGTGGTCAATGCAGAACGTGTTTTCAAAGTGTTTGACACGGATGAAAAACCTATTGACAAAGGGAAATACGAAAGCGAAATCGTTGGTGCTGTTTCATTTCATGATGTTTGGTTTGCTTACCAAGATGAAAACTGGGTGTTGAGGAATATCAATCTTGATATTCAGCGTGGTCAGACGATTGCATTTGTTGGAGCCACTGGTGCGGGAAAGTCCAGTCTAGCAGGACTTTTAAATCGCTTCTATGATTATAATAGTGGTGAAATCACCATAGATAATAAACCGGTAGGAGAGTTCAAAATTGATGCTCTCAGATCCCAAATAGGACTAGTGTTGCAAGATGTTTATCTCTTCAATGATTCTATCATGAATAACATCAGATTGTATCAGGATCATATTACAGACGAAGAGATCATTGAAGCATCAAAATTCATTGGCACCGATCAATTTATTTCAAGGCTTCCAGGAGGCTATAATTTCATGGTGGGAGAGCGCGGAGCAAAACTGAGCGTAGGCCAGCGTCAGCTCATTTCGTTTGTAAGAGCTTACGTTCAAAAGCCTTCCATTTTGGTGCTCGATGAAGCCACATCCAGTGTGGATACAGAATCTGAGATTCTTATTCAACAAGCCACTTCTAAATTGACTCAAGGCAGAACAAGTATTGTTATTGCTCATAGACTTTCTACTATTCGCCAAGCAGATTTGATTGTAGTGCTTGAAAAAGGGGAGATCATTGAACAAGGCACACATGATGAATTGCTCGCCCTTGGCGGTGCTTATAAGCGTTTGTTTGAACTTCAGTTTCAAACAGAAACGTTTAATTGATATTTTCACAGAAAAATTTCTGTTTTGACAACCCAAGAAAAAGCTTCTAAAATCGTGGATCGTATGTACAACAACGACCCGATGTCGCAGTGGTTAGGAATCCAAAGACTGCAAGACGGTCCTGGAATCTCAAGCCTTCAAATGGTGGTGAGGGGTGAAATGCTCAATGGTTTTGCCATTGCGCATGGAGGAATTACTTACTCATTGGCGGACAGTGCATTGGCCTTTGCTTCGAATGCCCATGGGATTCAATCAGTATCTATTGAAACCTCTATTTCTCATGTAGCTCCTGTTAAAGAAGGAGATGTGCTGACTACCTCTGTAGAAGAGAAAAATTTGACCAGAAGTACTGGCCTTTACTACATCACCGTTTCCAATCAAGAAGGGAAGGCAGTAGCCCATTTCAAAGGCACCGTTTTTCGCACCGGTAAAGAATGGGATATTTAGACAACAATATTGAGGTTTAAGGCGCCTAGTTTCCTAAGTTTGCGCAAACTTTCCGAAATGAACGGAAGGGTGAATTTTAAGAATGGAAAATACAACAACAAAAGCAGGAAAAGTTTCCAAGCTGCTCAGTCAAATCACTGAGTCTGCTACATTGGCTATGGCCCGCATGAGCCGTGAGTTAGCACAGCAAGGTCATCAAGTAATCAGCTTATCTCTCGGAGAGCCAGATTTCAATACTCCAGAGTTTATTAAAGATGCTGCGAAAGCTGCTATCGACAACAATATCACGCACTATCCACCTGTCAATGGATTCTTGGACGTGCGTCAGGCAATATCAAAGAAATTTGAAAGAGATAATGGTCTCCATTATTCTGCTGAGCAAATCGTTATTTCAACAGGAGCAAAGCAGGCTTTAGCCAATGCAATTCTCGCGTTGATTGAAGAAGGCGATGAAGTATTAATGCCGAGTCCTTTCTGGGTGAGCTATTCCGAGATTGTAAAAATTGCGGGAGGCACTCCAGTGGAGATTTTAGCAAAAGTGGAAAACGATTTTAAAGTAACTCCACAACAACTAAAAGATGCCATCAACGAACGCACGAAGTTGATCATCTATAGTTCACCATGCAATCCTACAGGCAGCGTTTACTCACGTGAAGAACTTGAAGTATTTGCTGACATCATTCAACAACACGAAGGTTTGTATGTGATCTCTGATGAAATTTATGAGCACATCAATTTCTCAGGAAAAACAGCAAGCATTGGTTCAATCGGAAATATGATTGAACGCACGATCACCGTGAATGGCGTGTCAAAAGCATTTGCGATGACAGGATGGAGAATAGGATACATCGGTGCTCCGAAATGGATTGCTGATGCTTGTACTAAGATGCAAGGCCAGATCACGAGCGGTGCGAATACCATCGGTCAGATGGCTACGAAAGCGGCGGTAGAGGCGGATCCTAAGGAAGTACAATTCATGATTGATGTCTTCAAAAAGAGAAGAGATCTCGTTTATGGTTTGCTAAAAGAAATTCCAAACATCAAGTGCAATCTTCCTGAAGGAGCGTTCTACTTCTTCCCAGATGTATCGGCTTATTTTGGAAAAAAAGATGGTGATACAGTCATCAATGATGCAACAGATTTGAGCATGTATATGCTGCGCAAAGAACTTGTGGCAGTAGTAACAGGAGAAGCATTTGGAGACCCCAATTGCATTCGTATCTCTTATGCTGCATCGGAAGAAACTTTAATTGAAGCACTAAGAAGAATCAAAGTGGCATTGGCCGCTTTGAACTAATTTATTTTTTAGAATGAATAAAGAGGAAATATCAAATCTTTTCGATCAGTTTAATCACCTTACTGCATTGATCATTGGTGACGTAATGATTGATGCATACTACTGGGGCAAAGTAGATCGTATCTCTCCAGAAGCCCCCGTACCTGTAGTACATGTGCAACGCAAGGAAAATCGCTTGGGCGGTGCGGCTAACGTAGCGCTCAATGTGAAAAGTTTGGGCGCAAAAGCAATCATGTGTAGTGTAGTTGGTGATGGTTCGAAAGGAGATGTTTTCAGAAAAACATGTAAAGAAAGTGGCTTCTCTACAGAGGGCATTATTGACAGTGTAGACCGCATGACAACCGTGAAAACACGTGTTATTGCCGCAGGTCATCACATCGTCAGAATTGATGATGAAATTACATCACCACTCTCAAATACAGATGAAAGAAATTTATTGGATTGCATCCAACAAATTTTACAACGTCAAAAAATTGATGTAATCATTTTTGAAGATTATAACAAAGGGGTGCTCACTCCCAAGGTAATTTCAACTGTTCTTGGATGGGCCGAAGAACGTAATATTCCAACAGCAGTAGATCCGAAGAAAGATCATTTTTTCCTTTATCAAAAATGCAGTTTATTCAAACCGAATTTGAAAGAATTGAAGGAAGGCTTGCTCGTTGAATTTGATAAAGCGGATACAGTTAGTTTGAAAAATGCAATGACATCCCTCACTGAAAAGCTCAATTGCAAAACAGCGATGGTGACACTGTCGGAGCTTGGTGTAATGACTCATCACAACGGAGCATTTCATCACGAACCCGCGCATGAGCGTGAAATCAATGATGTTTCTGGCGCAGGCGATACAGTGATCAGTGTGGCGGCTTTGGCTCTTGCAGCAGGCGTGAGTCCAGATAACTATGCTAAGCTCGCAAATTTAGCTGGTGGGTTGGTTTGTGAAAAAGTGGGAGTAGTGCCAATCGATAAACAACGCTTGCAAGAGGAAGCAAATAAGCATCTATAACATGAGTTGGTCGCAGTTCAGAGAGAAAGCTAATTTACTTTTATTCAAAAGTAAGGATAAAGTCCTTGGAGCATTCAAGGGTGTGAGTATTGCTGTGACCCTTCTCGCCATAGGTACCATGATTTGGATCTATGGTTTTCGACTAAACGAAGAAGACAAACAAGTGGCCCTTTTAATCATCAAAGGGTCTTTTCTTTTTTATATCATCCATTATCTCACCCGCATCGTCTACGATTTTCATCCTGTCGATTTTCTCAAAAAGACATGGTTTGAAGGGGTTATGATGGGACTTCTTCTTGTAGAAGGAGTGAGTTCTTCGCTGTTTGATACATTGTTGCTGGAGAATATTTTTACGAGTATCGGACTCTCTGGTTTTGCAGGATTTAGCACTGTGATCATTCAAGTTTATTTCTTGATTGTAGTCATCAATGAATTCTTGAGAAACAGTGATTTCCTTCCACGTATCAAACTAAATCCAGCGATCATTTTCGTGTTGTCTTTTGTGACGATTATCATGGGGGGAACATTCTTGCTCATGCTTCCTGAAATGACCACGAATGGAATTTCTTTTATTGATGCTCTGTTCACATCGACTAGTGCAACATGTGTGACGGGATTGATGACATTGGATGCGCACACAGCCTTCACATTCAAGGGGCAGTTTGTAATTCTTGCATTGATCAAATTGGGCGGAACAAATATCATTGCTTTCGGTGGATTTTTATCGCTCATGAGCAAAGTAGGAGTGGGTATTCGCCACCACCAAGTAATCGAAGGATTTGTGGCCAAGAATAATATTTTATCTGCAAGTGGAATGTTAGGCAAGGTTCTACTTTGGACGCTTATGATTGAGCTCGGCGGCGCCGCAGTGATGTATTATTTATGGGACCCCAATATTCAGTGGTATGACAATGGAGAACGCTTGTTTTACTCGGTTTTTCATAGTATGTCCGCATTCAATAATGCAGGTATCAGCTTGTTTACGGATGGACTTTACAATGAGGCAGTGAGATATAACTATCTTGTTCATTGGGTGATAGCAATCCAAATCTTCTTGGGAGCTCTTGGAATCCTGGCAATCTTCGACTTATTCCAACCGGAAAAGCTGCGTTTGCGTTTGAAATATCCATGGAAGCAAATAGATTTTTCTACCAAGATTGCATTGTACGTTTCCCTTTGGTTAGTGGCTATCGGCGCGATTTTTATCTTTTTCACGGAAAGAAATGGTACACTAGCCGGACATAGTCTTTTTGGTCAAATTACTGGCGCAGTTTTCCAATCGATTACACCTCGAACTGCTGGATATAACACTGTTAATTACGCTGCACTTTCGGTGCCTACTGTAATGATGACTATCGCACTGATGTATATCGGTGCCAGCAGCACATCGACAGGTGGTGGTATTAAAACAAGCAGCCTCGCAATCATTTGGGCCGATGTGCGCGCTGTGATGACGGGACAGGAGCGAGCGGTGTTGTGGAAACGAACTATAGGTCCAGGTCTAAAAAGTAGTGCCTACAGCATCGCGATCATCTATGTAGTGATGAACTTTGTGGGTATGATTCTTTTGAGCTTTACGGAATGGCAAATTCTTGCGATGCCGCAATTCGATATGACGGATCTTGCCTTCGAGCAAGTATCTGCCTTCAGTACAGTTGGTCTTACCCTTGGAATCACAGGATTGCTAAGTGAAGCCGGTAAATACATCCTTGTGGGCTCTATGTTCGTAGGTAGGGTGGGCACTTTTACAATCGCGTTTGCCTTAGCAGGTAAATTTGCACAACAGAAATTCAAATATCCAGAAGCAGAGACAATTGTGGGTTAAGCGAACAAATCAGGAAGAATTGACTTTTGCTTTTATAATTTAGATAAGAATGGGAACTCCAGTTAAACCATATAACGAGGGTGGCAAGAAGGAAGAAGTAGAAAAAATGTTTGACAACATAGCCCACAGCTATGACTTCCTCAATCACTTTTTCTCCTTAGGGATTGATATTTTGTGGCGTAAAAAAGCCATTCGCATTTTGAAAAAAGAGCAACCAAAGCTCGTATTGGATGTAGCAACCGGTACAGCAGACTTTGCAATGGAAGCGGTGCGTATGGATCTCGGCGCTGATAAAATCGTAGGAGTCGATATCAGCGAAGGAATGCTAGATGTTGGAAGAAAAAAAATCAAAGAAAAAGGCTGGGATTCTAAAATAGAATTGAAAAAAGGAGATTCAGAAAATTTACCTTTTGAGAACAGCACTTTTGACGGATACACTGTAGCTTTTGGTGTAAGAAATTTCGAGAACCTAGAAAAAGGCATGACCGAAATGCTTCGAGTTTTGAAGCCAGGAGCACTAGGAATCGTGCTAGAGTTTTCGAAGCCTAAGAAATTCCCGGTGAAACAAGGTTTCCAAGTTTATTTTAAATATATCATGCCATTGATAGGCAAAGTAGTCTCTAAGGATAATCGCGCATATGCTTATCTCCCAGAGTCGGTGCAGGCCTTTCCATCGGGTGAAGATTTTATTGATGTAATGAAAAAAGTAGGCTACGTTGATACGAAGTGTATTCCCGTTTCTGGAGGAATTGCGAGTATCTACCTTGGTCGCAAAATGAAATGAAGAAAGACGTTTACCCATCCATCCTCAAAGGGGAAATAAAAGCTCCCGGCAGCAAGAGTATTGCACAACGTATGGTAGCCGCTGCTTTGATGGCGAAGGGTAAAACGGTTCTTTATGATTATCCCGATAGCGCAGATTGTCAAGCAGCGCTTCAAGTGGCTCAATCGCTTGGTGCAGTAGTCACTAAAGTTGGAAATGAGGTCACCATTCAAGGTGGTTTCCCCCAAAATTTTCAAACAGGTATTCGCAATCCAAAGCCACAAATTTTTTGTGGTGAATCTGGTTTAGCAAGCCGCATGTTTACTCCCATCGCAGCATTGTATTCTGAGGCGATAAAAGTGGAAGGTGAGGGAAGTCTTTTGACCAGACCATTCACAGAGTTTGATTCAGTACTTCCAGCCCTCGGAGCCGAATGCGAGTCGACTGCGGGTAAATTACCTATCCGCGTGAAAGGTCCAATGCTTGGCGGAAAAGCCTCTTTGGATGGATCGGTATCTTCTCAGTTTCTCACTGGGTTACTAATGGCATTGCCTAAAGCTTCCAACAACAGTAAAATTGAAGTGCAAAATCTGACCAGCATTCCATACGTGAAGATGACTATGGAAGTGGCGGGACTCTTTGGGGTGGAGATAAAGCATACGAATTACGAAACCTTTACTGTAAAATCGAATCAGGCATACCAGCCTTTGAAGGTTGCGGTACCAGGCGACTGGAGCGGCGCTGCCTTTCTAATTGTTGCTGCCGCAATAGCGAGTGAAGAAGGTGTTACAATCACCAATCTCAGCAATGATATTACTCAAGCCGACAGCAGAATTTTGGAGGTTTTAGAAAAAGCAAAAGTTCATTTTACCATTGATAAAAAAGGACTTTTCGTGAAGCAAAGCGAAATCGAAGCATTTGAGTTTGATGCGACGGATTGCCCAGACCTTATGCCTCCTATTGCAGCACTAGCTGCTTTTGCCAACGGAGTTTCTACCCTCAAAGGAGCGAAGCGACTAGTGCACAAAGAGAGCAATCGTTCTAAGGCATTGCAAGAAGAATTTGGGAAAGCAAATATCAGAGTCGTGGTAAGAGATGATGAAATGATGGTCTATCCTTCTCACATTCGTCCCGCCATTTTAAATTCTCATAATGATCATAGAATAGCAATGGCCGCGGCTTTGCTGGGTATAGGAGGCGATAAAATTTCAGTCATGGGGGCTGAGTGCGTGAGTAAGTCCTATCCTGATTTCTTCGAAGCGATGCAGAGCATCGGGGCAAAAATTTCAGGCAAATAATTGCCTGTCACTGCTATATTCGCAATATGAAATTTTCAGCACAACAAATTGCAGGGATGCTTGGCGGCCAAGTAGAAGGAAATCCTGAAGTATTGGTGGACAATCTTTCTAAAATTGAAGAAGGGAAACCAGGTACTCTTACCTTTTTGGCAAATCCAAAATATGCTCACTACATCTACGAAACAAAAGCAAGTATTGCGATTGTTTCAAATGATTTTGTTGCTGAAAATACACTTCCTTCAGAGCTTACCCTCGTGCGTGTTGCAGACGCTTACGCGAGCTTCGCGAAGTTGCTTGAAGCATATAACAGTTTAAAAAAACCACAACCTTCTATTCATAAATCCTCTGTAATAGCCGATTCGGCTGCGGTTGGAGAAGGTGTCCATATTGCCGCATTTGTTGTCATCGGCGAAGGAGCAAAGATTGGCAACGGATGCATCATTCATGCAGGTTCAATCGTTGGGGATAATGTGATTTTAGGTGAGGGAACAGTGCTTTATGCAGGTGTGAAGGTTTATCCAGACTGCACGATTGGCGCACATTGTACGCTACACTCGGGTGTTGTTATCGGAGGTGATGGATTCGGATTCGCTCCAAACTCTGAAAACAATTATTCAAAGGTTCCTCAAATTGGAAATGTTATTATCGAAGACCATGTAGAAGTGGGTGCTAATACCACTATCGATAGAGCCACCTTAGGATCAACCATCATTCGCAGAGGTGTAAAGATTGATAACCTCATTCAAATCGCACATAATGTAGAGATTGGAGAAAATACGGTCATCGCAGCTCAGACAGGTATTGCAGGTTCAACTAAGATTGGTAAAAACTGCATGATCGGAGGCCAAGTAGGTATTGTTGGCCACATCACTATTGCTGATGGTACAAAGATCGCGGCTCAAAGCGGTATTGGTAGTAAAATCAAAGAACCCAACACCATTGTCCAAGGTTCTCCTGCCTTCCCAATTATGGACTACAAGAAAAGCTACGTTGGCTTTAGAAAGCTTCCAGATTTGATGAGAAGAATCGAGGATTTAGAAAAAAAGGACTAGTATAATTATTGAAGACCATTCAGCATGAAATGCTCTTTGGTCATCCTTTTTTCCAAAAATAAAATACCAAAGTGATAGAAGTCTAGCGAGAGTGAATACTCTTTTCTGGCTATTAATTCCTGCCAAGCAGTGGTCATTTCCTTAGACCAATAAATGTCGTCTAGAATGATTAGAGCATTCTCTGAAAGCTTTTCTCTGAAAACATCAATGTAGCGCATGGTCGCATCGTATCGATGATTTCCATCAATGTAGAGCAGGTCAATTTTTTTTCCTAAACCAAGAATAGTCGGTATCGTTGATGAGAATTCCCCAATGTGCAAGGTGATATTGGAAGCTTTTTCCTGAATAAATAGTTGATTTGCGAAGGCAGCGATTTCTGGACTTCCTTCCAAGGTGTGAATTTGTGCGTTTGGTAATGCTTTTGAGAAGTACAATGTGGTGAGGCCAAGACTCGTTCCCATTTCAACAATGGTTTCTGGCTGAAACTTACGAGCAATCTTGAAGAAGGCTTCCGCCTGCGCTTTTGGTGCGAGAGCGGATTTAGCGATATCACATATTCGTCGTTTTGATCCTTTGCTTTTTCTAGAACCGGCTCCAAAATCCTGCACTTCAATTTCATTGAAGTTCTTTAAAAGCTGCTTTCTCACGTCCAAGAGCACAGCAAACTCCAATGCGGTATTTTTAGGAGAAAGTACTTGATCAGTTAATTCGAATACAAGTGGAGAATGAACGCCATGGCGCCATTTACCTCTCCATTGATGGAGTAGGAAATGGTAGATTTCATGAAGTGTATCGCTCATTAATTGCAAAGATGCGACGAAGGAGATTTTAAAAAAAATATCCTCATTAACGTTTCATTTGATACGATGGCACCATGTTTGGCTATTTTTGGACCTAATTAATTCTATACGACCTATGAAGAAAGTCCTTTTAATGCTCATGTTAGCAACTCCATTTTTTGCGATGTCTCAAGACAAAGCAGCTCCACTTACTGCTCCAACAGCGCAGGATAAAGCAGCGAACGCTTCAAGCGTTGATGCCATTTTCTCAGAAATCATTTTAGCTGAAAACCCATTAGGCGGAGCAATCATTCGTCTCGAATTCGGTAAGGAAGGAATGGGAACAATTGAAGACAAGGAATTACTTGCAACAATTGGCGAAGCTCGTAAAATGCAATTTTCGAACATTCCAGATGCTTTGTTTTACATGAACAACCTCGGCTATAAGTTCGTAACATCATACACTCTTACAAATGGAAAGACTCCAGAGACACACATGGTGTTGGAAAAGAGAATGGGTAAAAGAGAAGGTCAACGTCCAAATGGCGCAACAAGACCATCAGAACGCCCTGCTACAGGCAACAAGCCAGTGGTAAATGATAAAGGCGCAAGCAATGAGAAGACTCCAGCTCCTTCAAAAGACGGTAAGTCTGGTAAGAAATAAGTCAAACTTTTATATTCGAAAACCGCCGAGATTTCTCGGCGGTTTTTTTGTGCCAAATGCTATCGAAATGTCAATCTCATCTTCATTTTTGACAGCAGAAACTTCACGGGGAAGCCTTAGGACTGACAAATTTGCGGGTGTGTCAGTCTTTTTTCAAATGGCACTATGCTTGACAATCGCGGGCAGTTCAAAAAGCAAAAAACAATTACAATGAGCAAGATTATAGGAATTGACCTCGGTACGACCAATAGCTGTGTATCAGTGATGGAAGGTAACCAGCCGGTGGTAATTGAAAACAGTGAAGGAAAACGCACCACTCCCTCTGTAGTAGCGTTTGTAGATGGAGGAGAGCGCAAAGTGGGTGATCCTGCGAAAAGACAGGCCATCACCAATCCAACAAAGACTATTTATTCTATCAAGCGCTTCATGGGAAGCAGCTATGATGAGTCGGCTAAAGAAGCGACTCGCGTGCCATATCAAGTAGTAAGAGGCGACAACAACACTCCAAGAGTGAAAATTGATGAACGCCTGTATAGCCCACAAGAAATTTCGGCGATGGTTCTTCAAAAAATGAAGAAGACTGCTGAAGATTATTTGGGTCACGAAGTGACAGAGGCGGTTATTACCGTTCCTGCATATTTCAATGATGCACAGCGTCAAGCTACCAAGGAAGCTGGCGAAATCGCTGGATTGAAAGTTAAGAGAATCATCAATGAGCCTACGGCTGCGGCTTTGGCATATGGTCTTGACAAGAAAGCACAAGACATGAAAATCGTGGTATTCGACTGCGGTGGTGGAACACATGACGTGTCTATCCTCGAGTTGGGCGACGGCGTATTCGAAGTGCTTTCTACTGATGGCGACACACACTTAGGTGGTGACGACTTTGACCAAGTAATCATTGATTGGTTGGTACAAGAATTCAAGAATGAAAACGGTAATTTGGATTTGTCAAAAGATCCAATGGCCCTTCAGCGTTTGAAAGAAGCAGCAGAGAAGGCTAAAATTGAATTGTCTAGCTCTAGCTCAACAGAAATCAACTTGCCTTACATCATGCCAGTGGATGGCATTCCAAAGCACTTGGTTCGTTCACTTACCAGAGCGAAGTTTGAGCAATTGGCGGATAGCTTGATTCAACGCACCATCGCACCATGTGCAAGTGCATTGAAGGCGGCAGGTCTTTCTACTAGCGATATACAAGAGGTGATCTTGGTGGGTGGTTCTACTCGTATTCCAGCCATTCAAGAAGCAGTAAAGAAATATTTTGGAAAAGAGCCAAGCAAAGGAGTAAACCCTGATGAAGTAGTAGCTATCGGTGCTTCTATTCAAGGTGGTGTATTGACTGGTGAAGTGAAGGATGTACTTCTTCTTGACGTAACCCCACTCTCATTGGGTATTGAAACGATGGGTGGTGTATTCACCAAGTTGATCGAAGCTAATACAACGATTCCTACTCAGAAGTCTGAGGTATTCTCGACAGCAAGTGATAATCAACCAAGCGTTGAGATTCACGTGGTGCAAGGAGAAAGAGCGATGGCGAAGGATAACAGAACCATTGGTCGTTTCCACTTAGATGGTCTTCCTCCAGCACCAAGAGGTATTCCTCAAATCGAAGTTATTTTCGATATCGATGCGAATGGTATCATCAACGTAAGTGCGAAGGATAAGGCAACAAATAAGATTCAATCGATTCGCATCGAAGCATCGAGTGGCTTGTCTAAGGAAGAAATCGAAAAGATGAAGCGTGAAGCAGAAGCAAACGCAGAAACAGATCGTAAGGCGAAGGAAGAGGCTGATCTTGTAAACCAAGCTGACACGTTTATTTTCCAAACAGAGAAAAATCTGAAAGAGTTTGGTGAGAAGCTTCCTGCGGATAAAAAGACGCAAATTGAAGAGGCATTGAATAATTTGAAGAAAGCGCATGCTGAAAAGAATTTGGATAGCATTCGTACTTCAATGGATCACCTCAATCAAGTGTTCCAAGCTGCTAGTCAAGATATGTACAATGCAGGCAATGCAGGCGCACCAGAGGGCGAGCCAACTGCTTCGAATAATACAGCTGATGCAGAAGTAACAGATGTGGATTTTGAAGAAGTAAAAGACGATAAAAAATAATTTTTTTATTTGAAGATAAAAAGGAGCCTTAGGGCTCCTTTTTCATTTTGATTATATTTGTGCATCCCCACTTCCCTCGCATACTAAGAGCCATACACGATGAATGAAATTAATTACAGAGGCATCCTCCAGGAAGCGCCCTTTGGGTATTCTCTTGTGGAGTTAGCCTTTGATTCCGAGGGAATAATATATGACTTCACATTCCTTGAAGTCAATGAATCTTTGGCCAAAGCCATAAGTCAAGCTAGGGCAGGCAATAATTTTTGTGGTATATGGGATCCAAATTCTATATCGGTGCGTATTCTTTTTGAGCGCATCAATGAAGCATATCAACTAAAGTCGAATATCACTTTCAACCACTTTTCTGAAGCACTTCAAAGTTGGTATAGCATCTACGTTCAAATCATTGATGAAAAGCGGGCGACGCTGCTATCACTTGACCGAACGCTTGAAAAAAGAAATGAAGATTTAATTTGGAGCATCATCGAATTATTTGATGATATCCTTTTTGAAATGGACGATAACTATGTCTTTACAGATGTACTATCACATAGCGACGAAAATCTATTTTTACCAAAAGATAAAATCATTGGAATGAGCCTAGCACAGGTCTTTCAAGGTGATTTATATGAAGAAGTTTTAGAGGTTTTTGAAAAAGCTAAGAAGGAAGATAAAGCTCAAAGTTTTGAATACCCATCTCCCATAAGTGGAGATACACGTTGGTTCAAAGCGACTATTCTTAGAATCAGAGGAAAGCAAAAAAAGGATTATTTTTTAATCTCAGTGGACAACATCACTGAAAGACGTGATGCTGAACGAGCACTTAAATATCATGCAGATTTTGAAGAGTTGTTGGTACGAGCAACTACGCAATTGATCCAATCAAATGAAAGTACATTTGATGCAGCGCTTCAAAATGTTTTGAAGGAAATTGGAGAGTTTTCAAATGTAGATCGATCCTACTTATTCATGTTTAGTAAGGATGGAGATGCCATTTCCAATACGCATGAATGGTGCAATGTAGGTGTTTCATCTGAGCTGGAGAATTTGCAAGATGTTCCATGCGAAATTGTTCCAAATTGGATGGCCTTGATGAGAAACAATCAAGAAGTCTACATTGAGAATTTGAATGATTTACCAGAAAGTTGGGGACCAGAGAGAGAAGTACTCGAACCTCAAGGAATACAAAGTTTACTTGCTGTACCGGTCAGAGCTGAGGAGCATTTCTATGGGTTCTTAGGGTTTGACGCTGTAACCACAAGAGTTATTTGGGATAATAATGTTCGCCACCTTTTAAAAATTCTTGCTGATAATTTAGGGTCTGTTATTCATCGAAATGAACAAAATAGAATTTTACAACAAGCCAATGAAGCTGCGACAAGACTCGCTATTGAAGCGACTGCAGCAAGCAAGGCGAAGTCTGAATTTTTAGCCAACATGTCCCATGAAATTCGAACGCCTCTGAATGGAGTAGTCGGATTTTCAGAATTGCTCTCAGACACTTCTTTGTCTGTGATCCAAGAGCAATATGTGAAGAATATACAAGACTCTGCAAGAACCTTGATGGACTTGATCAATCAGGTGCTTGATTTTTCAAAAATAGAATCAGGCAAATTGGAGTTATCGACTGAATCCTCTGAACTGTTTGTCATCGTGGAGTCGGCTTGTAATCTGGTGAGACATTCTTCTGGAGTGAAGGGGCTACGATTCAATTTGCGATTGGATCCAGATCTGCCAAACTGGATTGTAGCGGACGCTGTTAGACTTAAACAAGTATTGGTGAATTTATTATCGAATGCGATCAAGTTTACCGAACAAGGAAATATCGAATTTAGAATTGATGTTGTAGAAAAGAATATTTTTAATCAAAAAGTAAAAATTCGTGTAAGCATTATTGACACAGGGATAGGCATTTCTGAAGAGCAGAAGCAATTTATTTTTAGAGCTTTTGTCCAAGCGGATACTTCCACTACGAAGAAATATGGAGGAACCGGGTTGGGACTTGTTATTTCCAATAATTTATTGGAAATGATGGGAAGCAAGTTGATGTTAGAGAGTGAGCTTGGCAAGGGTAGTATATTTTATTTTGACGCGGCCTTTGACTACCATGAGGATGGAAAAAAACTTGCACAAAATAGAGAAGGAGAATATGTTGCCTTGATATCCGATGATGCAGCTTTTTGTCAGAGTGCTTCTGACTTGATAAAAGTGGTTGGGCTTGAAACAAAAGTTTTCGAAAATGTATCCACTTTTATTTCATACGTATCAACTAATTCTTTACCAACTGCAATCATTAGCTTTGAGTTTCCAGAAACTACAGAAGGAATTATTGCAGTGAAAAGGATTCGTGGTAATACCGATATTCCCAACTTGAGCTTGCTACCATTTTTCATTTACTATGATAAAGAAAATGTAAAGCTTCATGAGATATGTAGAATGCTTCGCGTGGAACGATGTCTTCAAACTCCAGTGCTGCCGATTGAGCTGTTAGAAAACCTAGAAGCAGTAACGAGCGATAAGCAAATCAACTCTTTGGTCAAAGGTGATCTAGGGCGAAAAGAGACTTTAGGAGTCAAAGAGCATGGAGAGCTGAATGTATTGATTGCAGAAGATAATGAGGTGAACTTGCTTCTTACTCGAATAGTGATTTCACAAAGCTATCCGAACGCACATATCTCCGACGCGAGGAATGGGGAAGAGGCAATTTTAGCTCTTCAGCAAAGAAAGTATGACGTTATTTTGATGGATATCCAAATGCCCAAAATGGATGGATACGAAGCAATAAGAAAAGCGCGAGAAATTGGAATTGATACCCCAATTATCGCTTTGACTGCCAACGCTGTCGTTGGACAACGTGAAAAATGTATAGAGGTTGGAGCAACGGATTATGTGACCAAACCAATGAATAGAGAGTCTATAAAACAAATTATTGATAAGTTGATACTCAAATAGATTGTGTTACATTTGAACTCTTGATATCTAAACCCTTACACTATGCTTAAAGAATTTAAAGAATTCGCCCTTCGTGGCAATCTGATCGACATGGCAATTGCCTTCGTGATGGGAGCCGCATTCAGTAAACTTGTTACAGCCTTCGTAGAAGGAATGGTAATGCCACTTGTTGGACTTCTCACTTCAGGAAAAGATTTTTCGAAGATGGAATGGATTATCAAGGACGGCGTTAAAGAAGTATTTGATGCAACTGGAAATGTGACCACAGAAGCTGTGGCACCTGTCGTGATCAAGTACGGTGCATTTATCACCGTTGTCCTCGACTTCGTGATCGTTGCCTTTGTAATGTTTTTGATCGTTAAAATGATCAATAAACTTAAGCGCAAGCAAAGCGAAGCACCGGCTGCGCCTCCAGCACCATCAAAAGAAGAAGTTCTTCTTTCTGAAATTAGAGATCTTTTGAAAAAATAATATTTTTCTAATCTCCCAGAAAAGCCGATACACAATGTATTGGCTTTTTTTTATTTCTCGAACATACCAAATCATCTCGTGTTTCGTAGGTATGTTTGTGCGACCAAATATTTATGAATAAAAAGAGGGCTTTTCTGATTATAGCAGGGGTATTTTTAATCACCTGCGCGAGTATTTTTCTAATTTCAAAATTGAAATTCGATTATGATTTTGAGGCCTTCTTTCCGCATGACGATCCTGAAACGGAATTCTATCAAAACTTTCGAAAGAAATTCGAAACAGACAATGACTTTTTCATTGTAGTTCTAGAAAATAATGAAGGAGTATTCGAGAAAGAATTCCTAACGAAAGTTGATAGTTTAACCAATCAACTGCGAAGAATTGAAAACATAGATGAAGCAAATGGGCCAACACAACTGACCGAATTTGTGAGAGATCCCTTGCTTGGCTCAGTGTTCACTAGACCAACTCTCCGTTGGCAAGAGCCCGAAAATTACGCCATTGATTCCGCTAGCATATTTAATTCCACACATTTGGTGGATGTCTTTTTTAGTCATGATGGAAAAAGTGTTGCCATCAATATGAAGCACAAGCAAAAGCTTGGAAAAAAGAAATGTGATTTGATGTCGTTGCAAATTGAGGCGGAGGTTGCGAAGTATGGTTTTGATAAAACACACGTTATTGGACGAGCACTAGGACAACGTATCTACGTAGAAATGATGATCCGTGAGCTCGCGCTCTTTATCGGAATTAGTCTTCTACTCACTGTCATATTTCTTTTCATTGCTTTTCGATCTGGATGGGGAATAGTCATTCCTACACTCGTTGTAGTGCTTGCGATTTTGTGGACCCTCGGTTTCATGAAGCTCATCGGCAAAGACATCGATTTAATGATCACTGTTCTCCCAACCATCATCTTCGTAGTTGGTATGAGTGATAGTGTTCACGTGCTCACGAAGTACTTACAAGAATTGAGAAATGGACGCAGTAAGAACGAGGCTATAAAGTATGCATTCAAGAGTATTCGACTCGCCACTTTTTTGACGGCTTTGACTACCAGCATCGGCTTCCTCACCCTAGTGCTATCTAATATTCAACCGATATCTGACTTTGGAGTATATACATCCATGGGGGTAATGCTTGCTTATGGATTGACCTTTACAATGTTGCCGGCTATTCTTTTTTTAGCGAAACCGAAACGATTGTTTGAGTTCAGCTCAAGCGATGACTTTTGGACAGCTAAGCTGCATCGCGTTTTTCGTTGGGTATTGAAAAGAAGAAGGCAGGTATTTACTGGAGGTATCGTTGCAATTGGTATTGGAGTGGTGGGGATTTACTTATTGAAAGTCGATAACGTGATGCTAGAGGATTTGCGTGATGACCATATTCTAAAGAAAGAATTCAAATTCATGGAAGATCACTATAGCGGTGTTCGACCATTCGAAATGGCTATCATCCCGAAACCGGGAGTTGATCCGTTTGATCCAGCATTTCTCATGGCTTTGGATAGTATTGATACATTTTTGCAGAAAGAATATAAAGTAGGTAGTCTAACATCTCTTGCTCAGCTCACGAAGATGCTCAATAAAGGCCTCAATGGCGGGCAAGCAGAATACTTCGCAATTCCCGATGAATATGGAATGCGACAGGTAAAGAATGTTCTTAAACGAAAAGACACTAAAGAGTTTGTAGCACTTTTTTATAATGCAGAAGATAAAATACTGCGAGTAAGCGGGAAAGTGGGTGATACAGGTCGACTACACTACGAAGCGTTAAATGAAAAGCTGGCTGACTATGCAGCTTCGCAAAAACTAAATAATTACTTCGACTACAAGATTACAGGAACTGCTCATCTCATTGACTTAAACAACAAATCCTTAGTGGACAACATGGTGTTGGATTTATTGCTATCCATCATGGCCATTGGAATCATTATGAGCATTATTTATAAGTCGTGGAAGATGTTTTTCTTGACCATTATTCCGAATATCATTCCATTAGTGCTTGTCGCAGGAATCATGGGCTTTACGGGCATTCCGATTAAAATTAGTACATCCATTATTTTCAATATCGCATTTGGAATCGCAGTAGATGACACGATCCATTTTCTAGCGCGTGTAAGAACTTTCTTGGGCGAAGGGCTGACACTTCGCTATGCAGTGAAAAGAACATTCTTAACAACAGGAAAGGCAATGGTCATCACAACACTCATCCTTTGCGGAGGTTTTATGACGCTCATTGCCTCTAATTTCCTAGGAACATTTTATATCGGAATCCTGATCACACTTACATTGATCATTGGACTGATTACCGAATTATTGTTTGCACCGTTGGTGGTCCTCTTTTTCTTCAAGCCAAAAGAAGAGCAACAAAAGCTTATTTCACAAAGCGAGTTGTAGCTGATTTATTATCGGTTGAAGTAATGATAACAGAATAATTACCGCTTTCTAATTCGCTAATGTTTAGGCTGATTTTAGATTGTGAAAGTCCAGCTTGAGAAAGCACCTTTCTTCCGGTCATATCGAATACTTCGATAGCCGCGATTTTATCGGATCGAAAAAGCTCTATTGTAATGGCGTCTGTGGCTGGATTAGGGAATATGGCAGCCTCAAAGGTTCCTATTTCAGAAACTTTGGTGGTACATTCTCCTTGTGTGTATGAAGTAACACCTCCGGTATTTATTGCTACGCAATCATTGCTGTAGGTCACACCGTCACATCCACAAACGGGGAGGTACACAGCAGGACAAATGGCGTTGGGATTAATGAGTGATGGATCGATACAAGCTGTGCCGCAAGCTTCTTCGCATGCTGCTTGGTCAGTGAAGAAATATGAGCTGTAATCTGTTCCATCTGATGCTGTTGAGCCACAACCAGAAATAGTTTGGCAACCGACACCTTGGAGATTTGCAATTCCAATCACCATATCGCAATCTCCAAAATCTGCGCTTGAGGGAATTTCAGGACATACAACTAGGCATGAGGCATTGCATGCCTCCATTGAATCGAAAAAATATCCGCTGTAGTCATTCCCGTCAGAAGCCGTGGAGCTGCAACCTGAGATGTAGGTGCATCCACCTGAAGCCGTATATCCAATTCCGAGCACCATTTGACATAGGCCAAAGTCTGTACCGTCAGGAATGACAAGGCATTCCGTGTTTTGTGAATAAGTGATTTGCGTGAGTGCTAAAAACGTGATGATCAATAATTTTTTCATGTAATGTTTGATTTGTCTACCCATTAAGATGATAGGAATCCAAAATAAGTTGCACAATGAGATAAAAAGTTGGGTTAAATGGGTAGGGATGTGCAACTTTTTATAAGAATTTCATATCTTTACCTTAACCTACGATTCTAGGAATAAACCTCTGAAATTGCGATACATCTCTTTCATATCGTGTTTTCTAATTGCTTTTTCTGTCAATGCACAGATAGGCAAAGAAGGTACGCCCCTCACATGGAGCTTGCCAGCAAATGGTTTGACCAATAATATTTGGAAAACACTTCCTGAAGTAGACGTCGAAGCGATCCTTTCCGCTGAATTATCCGAAGGACTGGCTAAAGGGAGACCTTATCAATTTGCTGCAGCAACAGAAGTAGATTATAACCTAACCAATTCAGGTCGTTGGACGAACCTAACGAATGGTGATAGAGTATGGGTTCTTGGCCTTACCTCTCCCTCGGCACTTTCATTGAATGTAACTTTCAACGACCTTAACCTACCAAGTGGTTCTCGACTATATGTCTATAATGCTGAAGAGACAGATTATATAGGTCCTTTGAGCTCTAAAGATAATGTTTCTAATTCTCTCTTGACCTTGCTTCCACTTTTGGGAAATGAAATCATCATTGAATATTTCGAACCATTCTCTCAACGAGGTAACGGATCCATCTCTATAAGTTCTGTGGCCCAAGGCTTCCGATCGCTTGATGTACCGGAATCTCCAGAGTTTGATTGCTATGAAGGCTTTGACATCGATGCATCGGGATCAAGAGGTGAGGAGTTATCCTCTTCAACGTTATTGATGTTGGTGGATAATGGACAACGAATTTGTTCAGGTACATTCTTGAACAACACAAAATCGGATGGACGCCCATTATTCGTGACCACAGAAAAAGCACTGATGGGTGAGCCTAGCTCTTGGGTATTTGTAGTAGGGTTAAATAATGCTGCATGTTCTTTAGATGAAAATGGTGGAGGTTTGACCTGTTGGAACAATGCCATCAATGGCGCTCAAACTCTTCAGGTTAACGAAACTTCGGGCTTGGCTCTTCTAGAGTTGAATCAATCACCAAAAACAGAATGGCGTGTATTCTACGCTGGCTGGAGTATGGCCGAGCCAAGCTTTGATAGATACAGTGTTTTCCAACATGCGCTTGGTAGAAATCAATCCTATTCTGAGTGTAGCACCGATCTTACGAATGTTCAAGTCGCGGACCTAGAGTTAGCTAAAGTAGCTCGTTGGGATGTTGGCAATACTTTCAGTGGAAGTCTTGGTTCTCCGATATTCAATTCGATCGGACAATATTGCGGAAGTTTTGCCGGTGGAAATTTGGAGTGTGATGGACAAGGCAGCGACTACTTCGCATTACTAAATTCTGCTTGGAACGATTTCGCTGACTACCTTAATCCCGTAGGTGAATCTGGAGCTGATACCCAAGGATTCTATCCCATCTTCGTTGAAGAGGAATCAAAGGAAAGTAATTCTGGAAGTGTCTTCGTTTTCCCAAATCCTGCTGCTGAATTTATTTACATACAAAACGAATCAGAAGAGGCAATTGAGCGAGTTGAATTTACCGATGCCCTCGGTCGAAAGGTTTCACTCTATACTCCTGATCTGCCCTATATCAACGTAAGTGATCTTCCTTCGGGTGTTTACTACGTTACTATAAAAAAGACAACAAGTTCTGTTGTTTCTAAAGTGATGATTCGTCACTAATTGATCTTATTCTTTTCATCACAAACAATCATGGTCGCAGCTACTGTAGTGGTTACTGTAGCCAATGTCACGCCTAAAATCGGTGCTTTAACGAGCAGGGAATATATGAGTCCATTTCCGACAGCGAGTCCTTTGTTGGACCTTATAAAGCGAATACTCTCTTTGAATGTGTAACGACGATTTTCCAGTGGGTAATCTAAATTTGAGAAACCGCTGAAATAAGCCCCAACCAAAAACGAAGCAATCATCGATGCTGGTGTGACGATGAAATCGAGAGGTGCAAATACGAGGGCTACAATCACATTTGCAAACATTATAGCCATTGTAATACTGAGTTCAAGAAACAAATTTCTAAGGCTTAAAGCGCTACCGCGAATAACATCCTTCATCATTTGTCCAAAATCAAAAGGAAGTGACTTGCCCGTGAGAATCTCCTCCGTTCGTGAGCTCAACACCGACATGACAGGCGACATGATTATCAGTGTCACATATTTTGAAATTTTCCAGAAGACATATAGTCCGCAGATCCACGCAATAAACTGAACAACGTTGGATGCAAGGTGAAGAAAGAAGGATTCCCACGAATCAAATGCATCTCCCATTGGTGCGCCGATCAAGAAGTGCACGTATGCCATGAGCTTATCTACCAAATGATCAATCAGTTTGGTGGCACTTAGATAAATAGTAATAGCCGCAAGAAATGGGTAGAGGAAGAAGTGACTGAGTTTATTCTTAAAGATAAAACGCCAAGCCTTGGGCCACATGCCTAAAGCGTAAGTAAACTGCTGATAGTTGGTCATGTGCGAAAGGTGCAAAAAAAAACGTTTACTAAATGTAAACGTTTTTTAAATCGGTATTAGTCATCATCACCGTCGTCATCATCAGATGCGGCGTCGTTGTCTGAGTTGTCATCATCATCGTCGTCATCAGAGCTATCTGAAGAATCATCACCTTTGAAATTATCAAAGTCTGAGATTGGAAGACCATCGTTATCTCCACCTTCTTCATCATCCACTTCCATGTTCTTATCAATTTTGAAAAGATAGATCGTGTCCTCTGTTTTAATCTCGAGGGCTTTGATGAATTGACCTTTAGGAGTTACGAAAGAGATCAAATTCTCATTCTCAAATCCATTAGGATAGTGCTCATTAATCAGGTCAATGTGTTCTTGACTGATTGTTTTGTAATCTTTTATAATGCGCTTCAATGCCATGGGGCGATTATTAATGATTTAAAATCCATGCAAATATGAGGGGAGCAACGATTGTTGCATCACTTTCTACAATAAATTTTGGAGTATTTATGTCCAATTTACCCCAAGTGATTTTTTCGTTTGGTACAGCACCGCTGTAGCTACCATAACTCGTAGTGCTGTCAGAAATCTGGCAGAAGTAGCTCCAAAAAGGAACATCATGCATTTCCATATCTTGATACAGCATAGGCACAACACAGATTGGGAAGTCTCCAGCAATACCACCGCCGATTTGGAAGAATCCAACACCCTTTCCAGCGCTGTTATCTGTGTACCACTTCGCTAACCAAGTCATATATTCGATACCGCTCTTCATAGTCGAAGGTTTGATTTCGCCCTTAATGCAATAGCTTGCGAAAATGTTACCCATCGTGCTATCTTCCCATCCAGGAACGATGATCGGTAGGTTGCGTTCAGCTGCAGCGATCATCCAAGAGTTTTTTGGATCAATTTGATAGTACTGCTCCAAAACTCCGCTCGTGATCATTTTGTACATGTATTCATGAGGGAAGTAGCGTTCGCCTTTATCGTCTGCATCTTTCCAAAGAGCATGAATGTGCTTTTGCAATCTTCTGAAAGCTTCTTCTTCAGGGATACAGGTGTCCGTTACACGGTTCCAACCTTTTTCTAAGAGATCCCATTCATCTTGAGGAGTGAGGTCACGGTAGTTAGGTACTCTCTTGTAGTGGTCATGTGCTACGAGATTCATTAAATCTTCTTCCAAGTTAGCACCTGTGCAAGAAATGATATCTACTTTACCTTGACGAATCATTTCTGCCAATGAGATCCCAAGCTCGGCTGTAGACATAGCTCCAGCAAGTGTGATCATCATTTTACCACCTTCCATGATGTGTGTTTCATATCCCTTAGCCGCATCAACCATCGCAGCTGCATTGAAGTGCAGGTAATTGGTTGACATGAACTCACGGATTGAACCGTATTTACCCATTATTCCTTTTGTTGTTTATTATTTAGAAAAAAACGTTCTGTTTCTTTCGTGCGGCAAATATTAAAAAAATCGCACGGGTTATTTCTTTTCTTTTTTAAGTTTTTGAAAAAAAAATATTAGAAGTGAACGGACTCCTCATGTAATAGTTTCACCAGCCCGCGAATAAAGAACTTTCTAATCTTTTTATCCAGCTCTTTATTCAAAGGTTCTATGAGGATATACTGAAACTTTAGTTGGAGTACTTCTTTCTTTACAGATACGGTTTTTAGATTGCATGTGCCGGGCTGTATCTCATGAATATGAGGTTGCAGCATATCGATGAGTTTGCTCTCTAAAAGTGCAATGTCAGATACCAGCAACGGATCGACCTCGAATTCGATAGAGGTCTTCTTGAGCTCTCTTCGAGTATAATTGATGATTTCGCTAGAAAAGACTTTGTTGTTTGGAATGTAAATGATATCATCATCATCATTTAACAAATGGACATTCGTGAGTGTGATGTCCATGATTTTTCCCTTGTTTCCATCAATCGAGACTTGGTCCCCGATACTCACCACCTTTACAAAAGTGAGATACATCCCATTGATGAGGTTGGAAATGTAGTCCTTGGTCATTAAGACCACTGCTGCCGCGATGAGGGAAAGGGTGGTGAATGCTTCTTTTACCGAAATATTAAATAACGAAAGCAATATGACCAATGCCAATACAAAGTAGATAACCTTGGAAATATGACTGACCCCAATGGTGAAGTTATCTCTCTGACCGTTGTTTTGAATTTTATAGACAATCAGAATGATTTGTCGAATGCTCTCTACAACTAAATAGGAGATAATTACTCTATAGGAAGCGTGTTCGAAGACAGGAGGGAGGTTGGTAATTGCTGTGAGATCCGTGTATTTCTGATGAAAGAATACCAAGAGCGTTAGTAGCCCCAACGTCAATAAAAGTCTAGGAATGCTTAATATCATTTGTTATTTGTCGTAATACCCCAAGATTTCCAACACGTCTTTCGGCTTTTGCTCTGGTGCAAATTCCTTGTAGCGCATCTTACCCTTAGGATCTTTGTCGATAAGTATGTGTCGTGGGGAAGGTACCAAACAATGGTGAATTCCGCCAAAACCTCCTAAGGTTTCTTGATATGCAGCTGTGTTAAAAAATCCTATGTACTGGTCCTGATCGGGATAATACTTCGGCAAATAAATGGCGTTGGTATGTTGCTCTGAATTGTAGTAATCATCGCTGTCGCAAGTCAAACCACCCAAGAACACACGTTCATAATTCTCGCGCCAGTTGTTGATCGGCAGCATAATGAATCGCTTGTTGATTGCCCAAGTATCTGGAAGAGTAGTCATGAATGATGAGTCAATCATGTTCCACTTCTCTCTATCATTCTGTTCTTTTTGATACAAAATTTTGAAGATCGCACCGCCGCTTTCGCCAACAGTGAACGATCCAAACTCGGTGTAAATGTGAGGTACAGGTACACCTGCTTCATCACATGCTGCTTTCACCTGACGAAGAATCTCGGTGACCATGTATTGATAGTCGAAGCTGAAAACAAGCGAATTCTTGATAGGGAATCCACCGCCGATATTCAAGCTATCTAGTGTAGGACAGAGCTCGCGGAGTTCGCAATACACTTTCAAACACTTCACCAATTCATTCCAGTAATAGGCGGTATCCTTGATACCAGAGTTGATGAAGAAGTGAAGCATTTTCAACTTCAAGTTGGGATCTTCATGAATGTGTTTCTTGTAGAAACGAGTGATACTGCGGTATCCAATGCCAAGACGAGAAGTATAGAACTCGAACTTTGGTTCCTCTTCACTTGCGATTCGAATACCGATGTTCAAAGTTGATTTGGTCTTTTCTTTAAAAGCATTCAACTCATACTCATTATCAATCACCGGCAGAATCTCATCGAAACCATCTTCCTTGAGATCGAGGATACGAGTCACGTATTCTTCTTTCTTGAAGCCGTTGCAGATAATTTTTTGAGTCTTATCGATCTTCTTCATTTGCGCCAATCGACGAATAAGGTCGATGTCGTAGGCAGAAGAAGTTTCGAGGTGAACGTCGTTTTGAAGGACGGTTTCTAAGACGTGGCGGAAGTGAGAACTCTTGGTGCAGTAGCAGTAATGATACTCACCTTCATAGCCTACTTCTGCCTTGGCAGTAGCAAACCATGCCTTCGCACGTTGAATGTTCTTAGAAATTTTAGGGAGATAAGTGAATTTTAGCGGAGTGCCATATCGACGAATCAAATCCATGAGTGGAATATCATGAAACATCAATTGGTCGCCATCCATCTTAAATTCCTCCTGTGGCCAATCAAATGTCTGCTCAATGAGGTCGATATATTTTGTTTTCATCTTTCTCTTCTGGGAATGCTTTTATTTTGAGTGCAAATATATGTATCCTATGGGGTTAGAGGAGGGTATAGCCAAAAGTTTTTGGAGCTCAAATCCACTTTTGTCTTTTGAAGAAAACAATCATTCCCATCACACTCAATATCATGAGTCCCCAAACATAAAAATACCCGTGATCCCAATGTAATTCGGGCATGTGCTCGAAGTTCATTCCATATACTCCAACGATAAATGTCAATGGAACAAAAATGGTGGTGATAATGGTCAAAACGCGCATTACATCATTGGTTCGGATAGTGATGCGGCTATGATATAAGTCGATCAAGTTGCCGAGCATCTCGCGATACATCGCGAGATTTTCTGACTCATAAATGATATGGTCGAAAAGATCTCGGTAATATTTTTTGTTGTCATTTTCTGTCTCGTTGTGCAGGGTGTTGATCGCTTCTTTCAGGGGATCTACACTTCGTTTAAAATGTATGAGCTCCTTTCTAAGTGCTAGAATGCTATTAATCACCGACTCTTTGGTGGTGCTGAGTACAAGGGGTTCGAGCGCTTCTATTTTTTCATAAAAATCTTGAGAAAGCTTGATGTAGTTATCTACGATCACATCAAGCAGTAAATACGCTAGGTATTCTGAATCCTTTGTTCTGACGCGGCCCGTGCTCATGCGAATCCGATCTCTGATGGGCTCAAAGTCGTCGCCTGGACGCTCCTGAAATGTCAATAAAAATCCTTTGCCTATGATCAAAGAAAATTGCTCTTCGTTGATGGTCTTAGTGGTGCTTTGGAAATCCAACATCTTCAACGTAACGAAAGTAAAGTCATCAAACACCTCCACTTTTGGACGGCTAGTGCTGTTCATGATGTCTTCTTGCACGAGAATGTGAATCCCGAAAATAGCACCCACCTTTTCTACCATGGCAGGATCGTGTATCCCATCAAAGTCAAGCCAAGTGATGGTTTCAGGACTGCGGTATTGATGACACTCTTCTAAATCAGAAATAGTTCGCTCTTCAAGACTGTCGCTTGTATAATTCATTACGCGAATACTTATTTTTTCGTCGCGCTGTTTTCCTACGTGAACAAGCGATCCGGGACCTAAGCCGGCCTTGACAGCTCTGTCTTTTTTATTCATAGCGATAATTTCCTCTCTGTTGATGGCGAAAAGTAAGTGTATCTGTTGACAGTACAATGCTGATATCAATTTTTTCCTACTCAATCATTGAAGTTCTGCACTTCTATTTTTGATGTAAAATAGAATACACGTGAAAGTTCATCTTATTGCCATCGGAGGGAGTGCTATGCACAACCTCGCTATCGCTCTTCATGAAAAAGGAATTCAAGTCACAGGAAGTGATGACGAAATTTTTGAGCCGAGCAAATCTCGACTTGAAAAACGTGGTATTCTGCCTGCTGCTATCGGATGGTTTGCAGAAAAAATTACAAGCGATCTCGATGCGGTAATCCTTGGGATGCATGCTAGAAAGGATAATCCTGAATTGATCAAGGCTCAAGAACTTGGACTGAAGATTTTTTCTTATCCTGAATATATCTATGAGCAAACAAAGGATAAAACACGTGTGGTCATTGGTGGAAGCCACGGCAAGACAAGTATCACTGCCATGACATTACATGTGCTCCACCAAAACGCAGTGGACTGCGATTACATGGTCGGTGCGCAACTCGCGGGTTTCGACTGCATGGTGCGCCTCTCGAATACAGCCAAGGTAGCCATTCTCGAAGGAGACGAATACCTTTCATCGCCCATTGATCTTCGTCCAAAATTTCATCTATATCAGCCGCACATCGCTTTGATCAGCGGTATCGCTTGGGACCACATCAATGTATTTCCAACCTTCGATATTTATGTGGAGCAATTCAAAATTTTCTTGGATAAAATAGAAAATAATGGAACGCTCATCTACTGCGAAGCAGATGAGGAAGTGAAAGAGCTCTCTGAAAAACATACGGGTAATTTTGAAAAAATACCTTATCAAACATACCCTCATCGCATTGAAAATGGAGTGACGATTTTGAACACACCAGTGGGTGAGGTAGCCTTGGAAATTTTTGGGAAACATAATCTTCAAAATCTATTTGGATCATATCACATCTGCAAGAAACTCGGAGTCTCTGATGAAGGTTTCTTCAGCGCCATTGCCACATTCAAAGGGGCAGCTCGCCGATTGGAACTGGTGAAGAAAAATGATCAAACAGCGATATATAAAGATTTTGCTCATTCACCTTCTAAACTCAAGGCGACTACCAGTGCATTGAAAGAGCAGTATGATGATCGCAGCCTCATTGCATGCATGGAACTTCATACTTTCTCGAGTTTGAATGCTACATTTTTACAAGAATATCATGGCTCCATGGCCACTGCTGATAGGGCGTTGGTATATTTCAATCCTCACACCATCGAGCACAAAAAACTTCCCCCGATATCAGTGGATCAAGTGAAAGAGGCTTTTGGTTCTAGTAATGTGGAAGTATTTACTGATTCCAAATTACTGCTTGCAGAATTGAAAAGTATTTCTTGGAAAAAGAAAAATTTATTGATGATGACCAGCGGTAATTTTGACGGAATTGATTTTGCAAAAATGGCGGAAGACTTATTAGCCTAAGCCTACATCAAGCATCATCATTATCAAGAATCCCCCGATAAATCCAAGTGTTGCCACATCGGTGAATTTATCTTGTTGTGTTTCTGGGACCACTTCTTCGATTACCACATAGATCATTGCTCCTGCAGCAAAGGCAAGTGCGTAAGGTAATATCGGTTGCATTTGCATTACTGCCAATGCGCCAATGACTCCTGCTACGGGTTCAACGATGGCGCTCAATTGTCCATACCAAAAGCTCTTACCTCTCGATAATCCTTGTCTGCGTAAGGGAAATGAAACAGCCATTCCTTCAGGGAAATTTTGCAAGCCGATACCGATTGCGAGTGCTACTGCTCCGCCGATACTCGCTTCGGGAATTCCAGCAGCCACGCCGCCGAATAGAACTCCCACTGCCAACCCTTCTGGAATGTTGTGCAATGTAATCGCCAGTACCAACAAGATCGTACGGTGCCAATTGGTCTGCACGCCCTCTGCTTTATCTGATGGAAAATTGATATGCAAATGAGGGAGAATTTTATCCAATCCAAACAAGAATAAAGCACCGCAGCCGAAACCAACCGCCGCAGGCATCGCTTTGATGAATCCTTCACCAGGACTCATTTCTATGGCCGGCGCTAGGAGCGACCAAAAACTAGCAGCGATCATTACGCCTCCTGTGAAACCGAGCATTCCATCCAAAGCACGACGACTCAAATCTTTGAAAAAGAAAACAAGAGAAGCTCCTGCAGCTGTAACTAGCCATGTGAATGTAGTGGCGATCAATGCCGCCCATACAGGGTCAATGTTGTGAAAGAATTGTAATAATGGACCGAAAAATGAAGAATTCTCTATCATAATTTACAATTTTATTTTGTCATTTTTTTAGGAAAATCATAGTCAATTAATCTACCTATTTCACGACTGATTAAACTCCAAGAGTCTATTTCTAGTTCAATGCTCGCAATAGCGCAAGTGGGCATTTGAACATTTTCGCCTGTTAAATAGGCTACCAACAAACTTACACCATAGTTGTGGCCAATAAACGCAACACTCTCAAATTTATCATCTAATGATTGAACGACATTTATAAGCGCCGACACTGGCGCTTCATAGATGGACTCTTCCCACTGAATTTTATTTTCAGGAAAAGAAAATGCTGCTGTGAAATGCTTAGCCGTTTGTCTTGTACGTTTGGCCGGACTCACTACAAAGTGATCCACCACTGCACGATTCTTCAGTCGCGCTGCCATCACTGGTGCATTTAGCTCTCCGCGATCGTTTAAAGGACGGTCAAAGTCACGCATTCCTTCATCCGCCCAGCTCGATTTTGCATGTCTAATAACGTACAAGTGTTTCATGGGTCACGAAAATACACTATAATTGTAATTAATATGAAACAAATTCATTTGGATAATAATTGGAAAATTATTTTTTCAATACTCGGTGTAGGAGCACTGCTCATGCTGCTATGGTTTTTTAGAGTAATCATTGCGTATCTACTCATTGCTGCGGTGATTTCTTTTGTCGGAGAACCATTGATGCGCGTGCTCAAGAAAATTACGATTAAAAAACGAAGCATGCCTTCTTGGCTCTGCGCGCTCATCACCTTATTGGTTTTTGGCAGCTCATTGATTGGGTTGATTTTACTTTTTACGCCATTGCTAATTGAAGAAATCAATATTATTTCTCAGATAGATCCTACGATCATTGCAGAGCGATTTGAAATGAAATGGAACGAACTCCAAGGTGCAGTCGAATCTTCAGGGGCAGGGGTGAGTCAGAATGAAATGACACAGTTTATTATCACAGAGGCAAAAAACCTTCTGAGTTTTGGATGGGTTTCGAGTTTATTTGGAAATATTTTTGGCTTTGCAAGCAGCATGATCATTGGATTTTTTGCGGTTTTGTTCATCGCTTTCTTCTTTCTTAAAGATGGCTTTTTATTCGCTAGAATGGTTTTTACCTTAACTCCAGATCGTCACATTGAAAAAGTGAAAAATATTATGGAGCATTCGCATCATTTGCTCGGTCGATATTTTGTCGGAATTGTTCTACAGAGCTTGATTATGATGGCAATGGTGTCTATTAGCCTCTACATTCTCGGAGTGCAAAATGCGTTGTTGATTGGGCTATTCGGTGGAATAATGAATGTAATTCCATACATCGGCCCACTGCTGGGAGGCACGTTTGGTATCGTTGTGGCGCTTACTACTGGGCTGCATCTAGATTTCAATACGGAAATGCTGCCGCTGCTCGGAAAAGTACTGGCGGTATTTGTTATCGCTCAACAAATCGATGGCTTCGTAGTGCAGCCGCTGGTTTTAGGAAATAGCGTCAAAGCACATCCACTAGAAATTTTCATTGTTGTACTAGCCGCAGGAACCATCGCTGGTGTAATGGGAATGGTGCTGGCCATCCCGGCATATACTATTTTAAGGGTAGTCGCACGAGAATTTCTATCAGAATTCAAAGTCGTAGACTCACTCACGAGGGATTTGAATGATGAGTAAACCAAATAATTACAGGATACTCCCGTACTAACTAGCTCTTTAGGTTTATTGGAAAACTTTATTTCATTCGAGGCATGTCTTTGACATACTTTTGTATCCCGTAAATAAGCTTTTCACAAGCAATACGGGCATGTCAGACAATACAAAATACATCTTCGTCACCGGTGGGGTGACCTCTTCCCTAGGTAAAGGAATCATTTCAGCTTCTCTAGCAAAATTGCTACAATCGCGTGGATTTAAAGTTACCATCCAAAAACTGGATCCATACATCAATGTTGACCCAGGAACGCTGAATCCTTATGAGCACGGAGAGTGTTTCGTTACCGACGACGGCGCCGAAACAGACCTTGACCTCGGTCACTACGAGCGTTTCTTGAATGTGCCTACCTCACAAGCAAATAACATCACAACCGGTCGTATTTATCAAAGTGTAATCGATAAAGAACGCCGTGGAGAATACCTTGGAAAGACGGTTCAAATTATCCCACACATTACAGATGAAATCAAACGTTGCATCCAAATCCTTGGATCAAAAAATGATTTTGATTTTGTAATCACTGAAATTGGAGGAACCGTTGGCGACATCGAATCGCTTCCATATATCGAGGCGGTGCGTCAAATGAAATGGGAAAAGGAAGACGATGTAATCGTAATTCACCTTACACTTATTCCATTCCTTACTGCAGCAGGAGAACTCAAGACCAAGCCTACACAGCACAGCGTGAAGATGCTTCTTGAAAATGGTGTTCAACCAGACATTCTTGTTTGTCGCACGGAACACGAATTGAATCCTGCGATTCGAAATAAAATTGCTAAATTCTGTAACGTCACTTCCAATGCGGTGATTCAAAGTATTGATGCGGAAACCATCTATGATGTTCCTGTATTAATGCTTGAAGAAAAATTAGATGAAGTAGTACTAGAAAAACTCGGCGTAAAATCACGTAAAAAGCCTGATCTCACAAAGTGGATGGACTTTTTACAGCGATATAAAAATCCAAAGAAACATGTCACGATTGCTCTAGTGGGCAAATATGTTGAGTTGAAAGATTCATATAAATCAATCGCTGAAGCATTCAATCACTCTGGTGCTGCGAATGAAGTGCATGTGGATATCCGTTGGGTTCACTCTGAAGAAATTTACGCGAAGAATGTTGCTGAAAAATTAGGCGGAGTAGATGGAATCCTCGTCGCACCGGGCTTTGGTAGCAGAGGTATTGATGGCAAAATCGAAGCGATCAAGTTTGCCCGTGAAAATAAAATCCCATTCTTCGGAATTTGTTTAGGAATGCAAATCGCAACTATTGAATTTGCACGCAATGTCCTCGGACTCGAAGATGCGCACTCATCTGAAATGAAGGAGTACACCAAGCATCCTGTGATTTGCTTAATGGCTGAACAAAAGAGTATCGTCAATAAAGGCGGTACTATGCGTCTTGGATCATACCCTTGTAAATTAGTGAAAGGATCGAAAGCGTACAAAGCTTATGGAAAGGAAATGATCGAAGAGCGCCACCGTCACCGTTTTGAATTCAATAACGACTACAAAGCACAGTTCGAAAAAGCTGGCTTCAAGGCAACTGGAATCAATCCTGATAGCGGACTTGTTGAGATTATTGAATTAGATGATCATCCATATTTCGTAGCGGCGCAATTCCACCCAGAATACAAGAGTACAGTGATGAATCCTCATCCGCTCTTCGTGAGTTTTGTGAAGGCTACCATGAAGGATTAAGCATTTGAATTAATCAATACTGATCTTACAGCGACATTCGATATCCTCGAATGGCGTGCAATCTTCGTAGAGATTTTTTGGATACCCATTGCTGTATTCAAATAGATCTCTCGAAACATTGTAGTTGAATATTTCATCTCCAATAGTGAGCGTTCCTGCAGTTTTTGCTTCTGTGAAATCTGTTATCTCCACATCTTTTGCATGTAGCGAACCGCCCGTGCGATAAGCGATATTGATGTACTGCGGATTGATGCCGAGATGTGTTCCGCACAACAAAACCTTTACAGGATCTTTCAGATTTTTCAAGCAACAATAATCTCTTACACAACTTTTATTGTCGGCAATCATAATGATCTCGCTGTAATCGGGATACATTAATGTTCCCTTCACTAGCGCCTCGATATTATTTTCCGGATAATCACCTCCCATTCCATTGGTGCGAACGGTTTTTAGAAGGCGCGTAAGCGACTTCAACTCATTCGCCTCTTCACCATAAATTCCGCCAGTCTTTCCATATTTTTTCTTGGTATTCTGATCTCCATCATTGAAGAAGACAAAGTATTTTATTCCAGAAGAATCGTAATTCTGAACGTGCCAGTCGAGCGCTTGTGTGCCGTATTGGTACATGCTTCCAGTCCAATCCATCACCAAAAGCGAATTATTCCATTCTGGATGTTTATTGAACACACGGATCACGGTGCTATCATTCACTCCACCGATACTTCTTGCGAACCGCTTGATGCCTTGCTTTGATGTCCTTTTTTCAGTTTTAAGTTTACGCTCTTCGGCAGTCAATTTTACAACTGGAAGGACTGGCTTATTCGGCGAGGCTATCACCACTTCTTTTTTCTCATAAATAATTTCAAAGCCATGAAAGAGGCTCTGTGCTTGGGCTTCAGAAGTACATTTGGTTTGAAGAAGAATGCCCCATGAAATTTCTTTTGAATTAAATCGAGGATCAATATTGAACAACGCCATCAGTCGTTGCGCGAGCAAATCATAGTAATCCGTGCGCCACAAGTCACGGTCTACGGGATATTTACTGTAAATCAAATTAATCTCAAGGATCACGACATTGGTGTCTTGAGAATTCCAATCGGAAGGATTTTTTATAATCGATCTAGCATATCCATTTTCGAGAAGAACAGCGGTGATTGATTCATCGCGCTCGTAAACATCAACTTCGTTGAGATCAAATATTTCTTCTATCTCTTTGGAAAATCTTCTAGGCTCTGAAAGTAATTCGATACTGAATTGCTGATCTTGACAAAACGTTTGAACTGCGCTGCAAAGCAATAGGAGGAGTAAGAATAGCGCTCTCAGCATTTAGAAGGGGGTGTTAAGATTCACCGCCGAGCTTTCTGATGTTCTTGAGCACAATTCCAAGATCATTGGAAAGTCGGTAGTCTTTCGCGTAAACGATATTGAGCTTTTGAATATTGTCATCTGTTCTCGATAATGCCGAGAGATGCGATAGAGGATGCAACACGCTCTTCTTGAGACGCGGCAATTTCATTGGAGTGGAAGTATTGTTTGCAGGCGCAAATCCAACCCATGTTTTTTGCTGAATCAATACAAGAAACCAATTTTTAATAAACGAAAGAGGGGCTTTTTGTATAAAAAACAAAAAGGGTAGGACAGGAAGCATCATCAAGCTCAAACCGATGTCAAATGAGCTTTTCACGCGCTGATTGCTCGACTTACTAATGGAATTAACCTCGAGCATATACACATCACCACTCGTGTCTATCGAGTTGCTGCCAATGATATAAAGTGTTTCAGGTGGGGCGATTTTAAACTCGATTTCGGAATTACCGAAATTACTCATCGTGGAAATGATAGTGCTTGATGACAAATCTTTAGCGCAAAAAATAACACTGTCCACATTTCTTACACGAACAATTTCTTCGAGCTGCCCGAGATGTCCTTGATATTGATTTCCTTCTTCTGGAGTCGCACTGATGTAGATGACGTCTTCGACGGTAAAGAACGTCTGAAGAATAATGCCCTTCACTCGTTCAATTTCATCTTTGCTGCCAATGACAGCGAAGCGGCGGGTCACGTTTTTTTTCCACGAAACTTTTCCTTTTAAAAGTAATTGAGAAAAAATACGTGTGAGAATAAATACAAACGGTGCCGCGAGGGATGCGCAGAGTACAATAGCGCGCGAAAATCGAAGCGATTCTGGTAAAAGAGAGTAGGAGAGCAAAATGAATAAAGAACCCAGTAATGCGGCTTTAAATGGTCTTAAAGGGTGCACGGGTTTGTCATAGCCTCCTCCGAGCCAAGAAGAAAAGATCCAAGTAATCGTAAATCCAATAAAAGCAGGAATAGTCAGATGACTCTCGATCGTTTTCTCAGTGATTTCAGTGTAGATTTTTTGGGTAAACAGTAATGTGCCTAAAAGCGCCGCCACATCTACTAACGGCAACGCTAGTGCTTTAATGAACCTCGCTAAAATCGCTGCGGATGCGCGAAGCCATATCGCTACTTGTATGAAGAAACTAAACAACTTCGCATTCGATTCACTGAAGTGCTTCTTCGCGAAAATGACCATGGCATTGTAGAAAACAAAGACATAGTTCAAACTTCCTTTCTTCGTGCTTTCTCCTTTGTAGTGAATAATGCAGGTTTCAGGATAATAATAGTTTTTCCAACCACCTTGAATGATGCGCCACGACAGGTCGATGTCCTCTCCATACATGAAGAATGCCTCATCCAAAAGCCCCACTTGATCCAAGGCTTTCTTGCGCATCATCATAAACGCTCCCGACAAAATTTCGATCTCATGGGTGCTATCATTATCTAAATTCCCGAGATGATAGCGATTGAATTTTTTTGATTTTGGAAAAAGACGCGATACTCCAAAGATCTTGTAGAACGAGGTTTCTGGCGTTGGTAAACCACGCTTTGATTCTGGTAGAAATTTTCCTTTTCCATCCACCATTTTCACGCCAAGTCCACCAGCATCAGGATGCTCATCCATAAAGCTTACAATCTTCACTAAGGTGTCTTCTTCAATAACTGTATCGGGGTTGAGCAACAAGACATACTCTCCTTGCGCTACGCGCATGGCTTGGTTATTCGCCTTCGAAAAGCCCGTGTTGTCCTTATTGGCAATCAATTTCACCCAAGGAAACTTTTCAGCGACCATCTCAATTGATCCATCCACAGAGTTGTTGTCGACGACATACACTTCTACCGCCATTGTACCAATAGCGCGCTGCACGCTGAGAAGACATTGCTCTAAAAAGTACTGGACGTTATAGTTGACGATGACGATGGTAAGTTTCATTGCTGCGATTATCGTTTTAATGAAACTTCATAAGGAGTTCTCAAGAGAATGCTTCTACCCAAGGTCACTTCATCAGTGTATTCTAATTCGCCACCAACAGCCACTCCTCGCGCGATTGTCGACACTTTAATATTGAATGCGCTCAATTTTCGATACAAGTAGAAACAGGTGGTCTCGCCTTCCATCGTAGCGCTTAGTGCAAGAATTACTTCCGTCACCGCGCCAGATTCAACACGCTTTATCAATGAATCAATTTGCAAATCAGTAGGGCCAATTCCGTCCATAGGAGAAATAATGCCGCCTAATACGTGATATCTTCCATTGTATTGTTCGGTGGCCTCAATAGCCATCACATCGCGAATATCACTCACTACGCAAAGTACCTGCTCCTCGCGACTTTTGTTCTTACAGATCGAACATTCATCTTGGTCGGAAAGATTATGACAGGTCTTGCAATATTGAATTTGCTCACGCATGTCCACCAATGCATCCGCGAAGCGACGAATCTCTTCGGGCTTGCGCTTCAATAAATCTAACACCAATCGCAATGCTGTCTTCTTACCAATTCCCGGTAAGCTCGACATTTGATCGACGGCGTTTTCAATAAGTTTTGACGGAATATTCACGGTGTAAATATAAGGATGACGAGGCAGGTTATATTTGTCGCACTATGGAAGGTGTAATCTTATCTCTACTACTGGTCTATTTTGCCGTCCTCTTAGGGGTTTCATACTACACGAGCAGAAAGGCAGACAACCAAACATTTTTTGCTGCGAATAAGTCAGCACCGTGGTATCTCGTGGCATTCGGAATGGTCGGAACGTCGCTTTCGGGTGTTACATTTATCAGCGTTCCAGGAACAGTGAATACTGCTGGGTTCACCTATTTTCAAGTGGTACTGGGATATTTCCTTGGCTATTTTGCTGTGGCATTCATCCTACTTCCATTGTATTACAGACTCCAGCTGACATCGATTTATACCTACCTGCAAGGCCGATTGGGTATGTACTCTTATAAAACAGGAGCATTCTTCTTTATCATTTCCCGCACCCTTGGAGCGACGCTCCGATTATTTCTCGTAATCAATGTACTTCAGCTCTACGTGATGGAGGCCTTACACGTACCGTTCTGGGCGACATCACTGCTCATTCTCATCATGATTTTACTTTACACCTACAAAGGCGGTGTAAAAACAATTGTTTGGACAGATACACTGCAAACATTTTTTATGCTGTTGGCCTTAGTAGTTTGTGTGGTATTTATTCTAGGAGATTTGAATCTCGGAGTAGGGGAGGCGCTTACACAAATGACGGATCTCGGTTACACCAATATTTTCAACGGTGATCCAAACGACAAACGATTCTTTCTAAAACAAATCATTGGCGGTGCATTTATCACTATTACCATGACAGGGCTCGATCAAGAGATGATGCAGAAAAATATTAGCGTTAAAAATCTTGGTGATTCTCAAAAAAATATGATGTCTTTTAGTGTGGTGATGGTCATTGTGAATTTCCTTTTTCTATTGCTCGGAGGTTTGCTCTACCTCTACGCACAAGCGCACGTGCCCGATTTGAAGGGCGATGAATTATTCCCACGCATTGCTTTAGATTATTTGCCTACTGGCATTGGTTTGATATTTATCATAGGATTAATATCTGCTTTATTCCCTTCTGCTGACGGAGCAATCACAGCACTGACTTCTTCTTTCTGCATCGATATTTTGGGAATGCAACGCGATCAAAAAAGTACAGAAGAACAAAAGATGCGATTGCGTAAAAATGTACACTTGGCTTTTGCGGGTGTGTTCTTACTCTTCGTTTTTTACTTCAAATGGTTGGATGATAAGAGCATTATCAATGTACTTCTAGACATTGCTGGTTACACGTACGGTCCGCTGCTCGGGCTCTTCGCATTTGGGATTTTGACGAAGCGTTCGGTGGTAGATAAGCTCACTCCTATAATTTGCATCGTCGCTCCTTTGATCACCATCGGACTAAGTTATATTCCTTCGGAAATGCTTGGTGGCTACAAATTCGGATTGGAAATGCTCATCATTAATGGAGCTCTTACATTCTTAGGACTCTTTATTTTTTCCAAGAAAAAATTGGACTAGTTTATTGCTATGATGGTATAACTTGTTTGTTGAAAGGCAGCCACTTCTTTTTCTTTTTTACCTAAAAAAGCCCTCCCGATAGGCGATTGCGGAGAAATGACAAAAACAGTTTGATCCTTCCACTGTACTTTTCCAATCGCTGTAGAAATAAAAAAGATTCCTCTATCTGTCGTGACTAAACTACCCGAATGAACGTTCGGTTGGGGATTGGTATTTTTCAATGCCACCAATTGTGACATCTGATTTCGCCATTCTCCAAGTTGTTTTGTGAGCTGTTCTTGCTCCAAGTGCATCATAGCTCTACCTGTCTCGTGCTTGTCTCCAGAGGTGCTCTTCGATTCGCTTTCTGCACCCTCTCTCAACTCCTGTAATGCGCGCTCTATCTGCGAAGTTTTCTCTTCGATGACACCGATGCAGTATTCGAGTAATTCTCTTTTATTCATTTTGAAAAAATGAAAAGGGCCTTCCTGAGGAAAGCCCTTTTATAATTTGAAAGTAATTCGCTTATGCAAGCATCATTACTGGATTCTCTAAATATGATTTTAACGTTTGAAGGAATGCCGCTCCAGAAGCGCCATCTACCACACGGTGATCACAGCTCAATGTCACTTTCATCACATTTCCTGGAACTACTGCACCTTTCTTTACTACCGGAACTTGCTTGATTGCGCCTACTGCTAGGATGCAAGCATCTGGTGGGTTGATGATAGCAGTGAACTCCTCAATACCAAACATTCCGAGGTTAGAAATAGTGAATGTATTTCCTTCCCAATCTGCTGGTTGAAGTTTCTTCGACTTCGCTTTTTCAGCGAAAGATTTTACTTCAGCACCGATTTGCGCAAAGCCCTTTGAATCAGCAAAGCGAACCACTGGTACTAGAAGACCTTCATCCACTGCTACTGCAACGCCAATGTGAACGTGCTCATTGTAACGGATGGTATCACCTCTCCAAGAAGAGTTGATTTTTGGGTGTTTGCGAAGTGCAAGTGCACAAGCTTTCACCACCATATCATTGAACGAAATTTTAACGTCGCCTGAAGCATTCAAAGCAGTTCTTGCGGCCATTGCACCGTCCATATCAATCTCCATTGTGAGATAGAAGTGTGGTGCAGAGAATTTACTTTCCGCAAGACGACGAGCGATTGTTTTTCTCATTTGAGAAACGCTCTCTTCAGTGTAGCTTTCTACACCAGCAGTCACATTATAAGTGCGACCAGCGCTTGCTGCAGCGGCTGGAGTGAATGATTCAATATCTCTGCGAACGATACGTCCACCGTCGCCGCTTCCTGCTACTTGGTGAATATCGATGCCTTTATCTTCAGCGATTTTCTTCGCAAGTGGAGACGCTTTTACGCGACCATTTGAAGATGGTGCTGCCACTGCTACTGGTGCCGCAACAGCAACTGGTGCAGGTGCAGGCGCTGGAGCAGGTGCCGGTGCTGCCGCAGGTGTTGGTTCTGCCTTCGCTGCTGGAGCTGCTGCTGGAGCATGAGCGCCACTCAACAATGCAGAGATATCCTCACCTTCTTTTCCAAGAATAGCTAACAACGAATCTACCGGAGCTGATTTCCCTTTTTCCACACCAATGTGCAGAAGGACGCCATCTTCAAAAGATTCGAATTCCATTGTAGCCTTATCTGTTTCGATTTCAGCTAGCAATTCGCCAGACTTTACTTTATCTCCAACTTTCTTATGCCATACTGCAACTGTACCATCAGTCATGGTATCACTTAGTTTCGGCATGCGAATAATTTCCGCCATAGTATCTTTTTTCTTAAAACGATTTATGAATGTCTAATTAGTCCTTCACGTATGGATAATCATCGTGAGAGTAAACGTCTTTGTAAAGTTCATCTGCTTCTGGAAGCGGTGATTCTTCCGCAAACTTTACAGACTCTTCAACGATGCGCTTGATATCGGCTTCAACAGCTTCGATCTCCGCTTCTGTCATCCACTTATTCTCGCGAATCACACGCAATACGTGTTCGATTGGATCTTGTTCTTGGTATTCAGCAACCTCGTCTTTCGTACGATACTTCTGCGGATCAGACATCGAGTGTCCTTTGTAGCGGTAGGTGCGAATGTCCAACAACGTTGGTCCTTCACCCGCTCTCGCTCTTGCCGCAGCTCTTTCAATTGCTTCGCAAACCGCTTCAGGTCTCATACCATCTACGGTTTCGCTTGGCATTTCAAATGAAAGACCTAGCTTGCTCAAATCAGTAACGTTTGAAGTACGTTCAATAGAAGTACCCATCGCATACTGGTTATTTTCAATGATGAAAATGACTGGAATTTTCCAAGTCATTGCCATGTTGAATGTTTCGAATAATGCACCTTGACGCGCAGCACCATCTCCGAAGAATGTGAGTGTTACACTGTCATTGCCTTTGTATTTATCTGCGAATGCAATACCAGCACCCATTGGAATTTGTGCACCAACGATACCGTGTCCGCCGAAGAGATTATTCTCTTTGTCAAACATGTGCATCGATCCACCTTTTCCTTTTGATGTACCAGTCGCCTTGCCATACAACTCAGCCATTACAAGCTTTGGGTCAGTGCCCATCACCAATGGATGCGCGTGATCGCGATATGCTGTGATGACTTTATCGTCTTTGCGGATAGCAGACATCATTCCCGAAAGAATTGCCTCCTGTCCAATATACAAGTGGCAGAAGCCACCAAATTTCTGTTGGATATAGAGCTGACCGCACTTCTCTTCAAATTTGCGCATCAACAACATCTCGCGGTGCCACTTAATATAAGTCTCCTTGGTAAACTTACTCGCACCCTTCGAAGTACTAGCCTTCGCTTCCGTTTTTTTCTTTCCGGCGATTTCTGTAGCCATTCTATTTGTTTGTATGGTGACAAATATAAGACAAGAGCGGTTTAACTCTGCCTTTTGTTATCTGTTAGTGTAATTTATACACTTAGCTTTATTTTACTATACCAATTGATCGAATTGCTTCAAGAAACGAACGTCGTTCTCGAAGTACATTCTCAAATCATCAATTTGGTAACGAAGCATGGTGATTCGTTCGATTCCCATCCCAAAGGCAAAACCTGAATATTTCTCAGGATCGATGCCAGAAGCTGCAAGAACATTAGGATCTACCATACCACAACCAAGGATCTCGAGCCAGCCCGTGCCTTTTGTAATGCGGTAATCTGCTTCACTATTCAATCCCCAATAAACATCCATTTCTGCGCTAGGTTCAGTAAATGGGAAGTAGGAGGGACGCAATCTGATCTTTGCTTTACCAAAGAATTCTTGGGCAAAATAAAGGAGGGTCTGCTTCATATCTGCGAAAGAAACTCCTTCATCAATGTACAAGCCTTCTATTTGGTGAAATTGACAGTGCGCGCGAGAACTGATCGCCTCGTTGCGGAATACGCGACCCGGCATCACAATGCGCAATGGTGGCTTGCGTGTTTCCATCGCTCGCACTTGTACGCTGCTCGTGTGTGTGCGTAGCACCATGTCCGGATCTTTTTCAATGAAAAAAGTATCCTGCATATCACGTGCGGGGTGCTCTGGTGGAAAGTTAAGTCCCGAGAATACGTGCCAATCATCCTCAATCTCTGGTCCGTCGGCTACAGTGAAGCCAATGCGCTCAAAAATTTCCAGAATTTCCCTTCTCACAGTCGATAGAGGATGTCTGGTTCCTACGCCCCAATCGCCCGTTGGACGGGTCATATCGAGTGATGGATCTTTTGAAGAGCTACCAGTAGCAGTCGCAGACTGCAAGGCATCGATCTTTTCCTGAACTGCTGTTTTCAGCTTGTTCAGTTCCTGACCCATCACCTTTTTTTGGTCGTTGGGAATTTGTTTGAAGTCTTCAAACAAATCATTTAGGATTCCCTTTCGGCCAGCGAAGCGGATTCTGAAATTTTCAATATCCGCAGGATTTGAAGCTTCGAATGCCGCTACTTCCGCTAGGAAACTGTCAATTTTTTCCTTCATTATTTTACAATCTCCATGCTCATGATCACGTCTTGTTGTGGACGATCACCAGCACCTGTTGGTTGTGAGTTGATTTTATCAATGACATCAAGCCCTTCTACTACTTCTCCGAATACGGTATAGTCCATATCCAATTGAGGCGTGCCTCCAATGGATTGATAGATGGCTTTTTGATCTGGAGTGTAGGCGAATCCTGGGTTCTTTTGTTGCACGTAACGCTCGTATTGAGACAATTGTGCTTCGTTATAAACGGTGCCCTGTACAATGTAAAATTGGCTGCCGCTTGATTTTTTCTGTGGATTCACCATATCACCTTGACGAGCTGCTGCTAAAGCACCTTTCTTATGTATAAAGTTAGGGTTGAATTCAGCATCAACATTGTATCCAGGACCACCCACGCCAAGTTGCGCTCCAGGAGCAGCACCACGGCTGTTTGGATCTCCACCTTGAATCATGAAATTGCGAATGCAACGGTGGAAGAGGAGGTTATCGTAGTACTTTTCCTCTACAAGTTTCACGAAGTTGTCGCGGTGCTTAGGAGTTTCATCATAGAGTCTAACCACCATTACACCGTGTGTGGTCGTGATTTTAACATGTACGTTTGTCATAGGTATCTTTTTTTCTTCGGGTTTTACAGGGGCTGGAGCTGGGGGCTGTGCCTCAGCTATTTCTATTGTTTTATCAATGGTTTCAGTGGTGGTGGTAGCACTTTTCTTACCTTTACAAGAGGAGAGGCTGAGTCCTGTCCCAATTAATAAGCAACCAAGGATGTAAAATAAAAGTCTTTTCATTTGGCTAAAATTTACTTTCTTTGTAACGCACTACTTTTTTATTCGTAGAAATGAAGTGCGAAATTAAGCAAACCTTCCCATGACAACCACCAAAGCATTAAAGCTCTTTTTACTACTTCTTTCAACAGCCTCTGTTGTAACGCTTTCATCATGTAAAAAAGATGAGGAAACAATTGCAACTGTTCTAGTTTTAGATAATACTGGCAAGCCTGTACCTGGAGTGAGCGTACGCCTATTCGGTGAACCATCTGAGCCATGTGAAACATGTGTGATTCGTTTTGACACTCTTGCCGTAACCAACGGTACTGGAAAGGTGACTTTTGACTTCAGTGATTTTTATAAGTCTGGCCAAGCTGGATTCGCTGTATTGAACATCGAAGCGACCAAGGGTTCTTTGTTTGGAGAAGGCATTATCAAAATTGAAGAAGAGAAGACCACAGAAGAGTCTATTACTATTGAATAAAAATCAATTTTCAAGATATCACAAGACCTGCCGCATGGCGGGTCTTTTTTTTTCTTGGAAAAATGAGGGTAATCTGTATTTTTGCGCACCTCAATTTTAACGGGATGTAGCTCAGTTGGTAGAGTACACGTCTGGGGGGCGTGTGGTCGCAGGTTCAAGTCCTGTCATCCCGACAACAAAAAAACCCAAAGCGAAAGCTTTGGGTTTTGTCTTTTATAGAATTATTTAATCTTTTCTCTTCTCCATATCCCTTCTCCATATCCTCGGTCCACTACTGCCCCTTACTCGTGCCGAAAGTAATCGGCATAATAAAGTTGCTATCAACGGGAAGTCCGTTGCGTGTAGCAGGCGTCCATGTGGGCATCGTTGATACAAATCTCAACGCTTCTTCGTCCAAGAGATAGTGCACGCTGCCAGTCACTTCTGCATTGCGCACGTCGCCTGAGGCATCAATCACGAAGGTGACATAAACAGTTCCCTCGATCTTGCGCTCGATGGCTTCCGTAGGATAAATGAGGCTGTCGTTGACCATTTGTTGCAAAGCAGCCATTCCTCCTGGGAATTTTGCTGATGCGGTGGTTCTTGTAGACTTTTTAAAATTTTCTTCTGCGTATTGGCGATCGGGCTTTGGATTCCCATCATAACTCCAACGGTTCCAAACTCCCACTTTATTGCCATTTACATAACGGCCTTGTGATTCGACGACGCCATTAGCGTAGTAATACTTGAATTCGCCGTGCTCTGTAGACAAAGATTTATCCTTATAGGCGCCGGTCATCATGAGTTCGCCTGTACGATAATTGATGCGTACAGTATATACAGTATCTGCCTCAGCAGTTGTTGTTCTAATAAATTTCGAGGAAACAGAGTCGCGAACTACATTGAGTTGCGCATCGAGAAAATCGATCGAAGTTTGCCCATAGGTTATAGTGCTTATAGCTAGGGAGATAACTAGAAGGATACAACCTCTCACCATCCAATTCATATAGCTCAGATCTACGTTAGGTAATTATGCTGCTAATTTAACAATAATAAGACGAAATTAAATCACCAAGGTTGTGTTGTTTTTTTGAACATTTGCCAAAATATTGAATTCCAAATTATGGATTACGTCTTCGAAAAAACGTGGAATGAGACTGTGGCGAAAGTTTCCGAGCAATTCGGTGAGAAGCTAGATTATACAGCAATCATATTCTTAATAGGTCTCCAAGAACTCGGAAAAGACCATCAGGCCTACAAAAAGGACCAAAAGATAGAGATCATGCACATTGGCATTTGTTCGCTGCTTACCCCTTTTGGATACTACCATTACGAAGGAAGGGACCCCGATGGATGGCCACACTTTACTCGTGTTGAAAACCTTCCACCGTTGTCCCCTCCGGAACAAGAGCTTTTAATAAAAAAAGCTATTGTAGCATATTTCGACGAAGAAGCTTAGACACTCAACCCTGTTGGGCGCTCTTCTGCCTCTTTGTATTTCATGATTTGATCTAATGCATCTGGAATAACGTCTGAGCAGATAGTGATGAAACTTCCTGCTTGTGCATTGCTCAAGGCATAATCAATGGCTGCCGTTTCTTTCGGAATGACTGTCACTTTTCTGTCTTTACTCACACTGTGAATTCCCTCTGTCATGAGATCAATAATCTCTTGCTCGGTGCGTCCACGCAAGTTTTTGTCTTGACGAATAATGATTTCATCAAACATTCCAGCAGCCACACGGCCGAGATTGCGGATGTCCTCATCTCTGCGGTCCCCAACCCCTGCAATGACACCAACTTTCTGTGTCGCATCTACCTTAGATAAGAAGTCACTAATGGCCATGAATCCATGCGTGTTGTGCGCATAATCCACCATTACTGTGTAATTCTTGATATGGAACATATTCATTCGTCCAGGAGTTTGAACAGGGCTTGGAATAAAGGTTTCCAAAGCCATTTTCATATCCTCAATCTTGAAGTTTCTAATAAATCCGGCAAGCAAACAAGGAAGGATATTCGCAATATTGAACGTTGCTCTTCCTCCATATGTCAATGGAATGCTCGACGCTTTGTCCACTCGGATCTTCCAAGTGCCTTTGCAAATCGTTACAAAACCATTTTCATAAATAGCAGCCAAACCGCCCTTCTTGATATGTTCTACGATAATCGGATTGTTTTCATCCAATGAGAAATAAGCGATTTTGCAATGAAGATTTTTAGCCATCGCTGCAGTGTACTTATTGTCTGCATTCAAAATTGCATATCCCTCAGGGAATACACTCTCAGGAACCACCGCTTTCACTCGAGCAAGCTGTTCAAGAGTCTCGATATCTTGGAGTCCTAAGTGATCTTCTGCCACGTTTGTCACAATCGCAATATCACAATTGTGGAAGCCGAGACCCGCACGAAGAATTCCTCCTCGAGCGCACTCTAGTACTGCAAAATCAACTGTCGGATCTTTCAAAACAAATTCCGCTGAAATAGGACCAGTGCAGTCTCCTTTCATCATCAATTGGTTTTGTATATAAACACCATCAGTTGTGGTATAGCCCACCTTGTGGCCCATTTGCTTCACGATATGAGCCATGAGGCGCGTAGTGGTAGTTTTACCATTTGTACCAGACACTGCAATAATTGGAATTCTCGCAGTACTTCCAGGAGGATAAAGCATATCGATGACAGGCTCTGCTACGTTTCTTGGCAATCCTTCTGTCGGTTCAATGTGCATTCTGAAACCAGGTGCGGCATTTACTTCTAGAATGGCTCCGCCGTTGTCTTTTACTGGCGTTGTAAGATCTTCTGCCATGATGTCGATTCCGCAGATATCTAGTCCTACAATGCGCGCAATGCGCTCGCACATAAAGATGTTGTCAGGATGCACCATATCTGTTACATCCGTTGCAGTACCTCCAGTGCTGAGGTTTGCTGTTGGTTTTAAAAACACTTCTCGACCTGCTTCCGGAACACTTTCAAGAGTTAGACCTTCTCTATTGAGCATTTCCATCAAGAAATCATCAATTGAAATTTGAGTCAATACTTTTTCGTGACCGTAACCTCTGCGTGGGTCTTGATTGGTAATATCAATTAATTCTTTAATCGTATGCTTGCCATCACCCATTACCGCAGCTGGTTTGCGAATTGCAGCAGCAACAAATTTGTAGTTGATCACCAAGACGCGGTGGTCTTTTCCTGTAATATATTTTTCAACGATGACTCCTCGAGAGTACTTTTTTGCAGCGGCTAGTCCAGTCACTGCACCTTCCCAATCGAGAATGTTGGTAGTTGCACCTTTTCCATGATTACCATCTACAGGCTTTGTTACAATGGGATACTTGATGCTGTCAATAGCATCTTTCAAGCCCTCTTCAGAATATACGATTCTTCCCTTTGGTACTGGTATTTCCGCAGCTCCAAGAAGGTTTTTTGTTTCTTCTTTATCGCATGCGATATCGACAGCAATGCTGCCTGTGGTGCTAGCAATCGTGGCTCTGATGCGGCGCTGGTTAATACCGTATCCAAGCTGAACCAAGGAATGTCTGTTCAAACGAATGAACGGAATGCCGCGTGCTGCGGCTTCTTCAACGATGCAACCTGTAGAAGGTCCCAAGCGCTCATCTTCTCTGATTTCGCGAAGCGTTTGAATATCCGCAGCTAAATCATATTCTTTGCCTTCAATTAAGGCTTCAGCAATTTTTACGGATGCTTTTGCGGCATAAATACCCGCTTTTTCTTCCATGTAGCTGAATACGACATGATATACACCACTCTTTGCGGTTTCACGAGTGCGGCCAAATCCACACTGCATTCCAGCGAGCGTTTGGATTTCTAAAGCAATGTGCTCAATCACATGGCCCATCCAAGTGCCATCTTTTACACGTTGAAAAAAACCTCCAGGCTCACCAATGCTGCATCGGTGGCTGAACATAGAAGGAAGCATGGCTTCCAGTCTCTCTAAAAATCCAGGGATTTTATTGGTGGGCTTTTGCTCCATATCCTCCAGATCTAATTTCATCTGGATCACTTTATGTCTTCTGATTGACCAATAGTTTGGTCCCTTCATCACTTTAATGTCTATAATCTTCATACACTGGTTAAGGTTTTGGTTTTGCGATCACTTGTAACAAACATCAGCAAAGTTTTGATTGGTTCGACGTTGATACGTTGAAAAAAAGTAGGAAAGTATGAATTCTTTCAAGTTCTGATGTTGGGTTACATCCTATTTTTGTCCTTCGAATTTTTAAATTTTACCATTTTGCAAAATCCAACAGGACGCCTCATCGCCATTGGCGGTGCAGAAGACAAAGGGACCGAAAGCGAAGGTTACTACTCACAACAAGGTAACTTGAATTTCTTTGAATTAGGAATTCTAAAACGCGTGGTTCAAGAAATGGGGGGGGTAGACGCAAGAATTGAGGTCGTTACTACGGCAAGCAGCATTCCAGTGGAAGTCGGAGAAAATTATTCTACTGCTTTCGCTAAAATTGGCTGCACCAATTTTGGAATTATGAATATCAAGAATCGGGAAGATGCCAAATCTCCTGAATTCGAAGAACGCATCAGCAAGGCCGCAGGCGTGATGTTCAGCGGCGGTGATCAATTGAGATTAACTACTATTTTCGGTGGTACCACTTTTCTCGATATCATTCATGAGCGATATCAAAACGATGGTCTAGTCATCGCTGGCACAAGTGCTGGCGCAATGGCAATGAGCAATACCATGATTTTCCAAGGGCGAAGCGACCTCGCTCACTTAAAAGGTGAAGTGAAGTTGACTGCTGGGTTATCCTTTATGCCGGATGTAATCATCGATTCTCACTTCGATAAAAGAGGCCGATTCAATCGACTTGCACAAGCTGTTTCTAGCAATCCTGCATGCACCGGTATTGGGCTTGGTGAAGACACGGGGGTCATCGTAACAAACGGAAATCATCTCGAAGCAATCGGAAGTGGAGCGGTAGTTATTATCGATGGAAGAGATATCAAGCATTCGAATATTACAGAAGTAGGTCTAGGAACTCCCATCGCAGTCGAGAATATTCGCGTACACATTTTAGTACACGGAAATCACTACCTCGTAAAAGAGAGACAATTCATTCCAAGTGAGGAATTATCTGAACAATAAATGAAATTTTCAATTGCCATTCACGGTGGAGCGGGCACCATCACTCGCTCAATGATGACTCCAGAAAAGGAGGCAGCATATACCAACGCACTTTCGGAAGCACTCGCTGTTGGAGAAGAAATTCTTCGCAAGGGTGGAACATCTCTTGATGCGGTAGAAAGAACAGTAATGGCTCTTGAAAATAATCACTTGTTTAATGCTGGGAAAGGTGCCGTGTACACCAATTCAGGAACACACGAAATGGATGCTTCTATTATGTGTGGAAAAACACTTGAAGCTGGTGCTGTATCAGGTATTTCAAATATTAAAAATCCAGTATCACTTTCAAGAGTGGTGATGGAAAAATCAGGACACGTTTTTTTACTCGGCTCACAAGCTGAAGAATTTGCAAAACTCCATAACGTAGCTTTTGAATCTCCTGAATATTTTCATGATGATTTCAGATACAAGCAATGGCAAGAAGTGAAAGATGAGGAAACCTATCAGCTCGATCACGCGAAGGACAAGAAGTTCGGAACAGTGGGAGCGGTAGCAATGGATCAACACGGCAATCTAGCGGCAGCCACATCTACAGGAGGCATGACCAATAAGAGATGGGGCAGAGTAGGTGATAGTCCTATTATCGGCGCTGGAAATTATGCCAACAATAATACTTGTGCAATCTCTTGCACTGGGCATGGCGAATATTTTATTCGCGCTGTTGTTGCTTATGATATTTCATGTTTGATGGAATACAAAGGGCTGTCATTGCAAGAAGCCTGTGAATTAGTAGTAAACGATAAACTCGTAAAATTTGGTGGAGAGGGCGGACTGATTGCTGTGGACAAAGAAGGTAACATTTGTCTGCCTTTTAACTCTGAAGGAATGTACCGCGGCAAGGCCAACCAAGACTCCCGCTCCATTGAGATATACAAATAAAACGGAGATACTATCTTCGCGATTCTTATTTTTTTGAATTATGAAAATTTCCTACAACTGGCTTAAAGAATATATTTCATGTGATCTTTCTCCTGAAAAAATCGGAGAGGTTCTAACGGCTATCGGATTAGAAGTTGAAGCTATCGAGAAAGTGGAGGCTATTCCCGGTGGATTGAAAGGTGTAGTTGTAGGACATGTTTTGACATGCGAAAAACATCCTGATGCAGATCGCTTGAGAATTACCACAGTAGATGTGGGCGCAGAGGCGCCGTTGCAAATTGTTTGTGGCGCACCTAATGTGGCAGTGGGGCAAAAAGTATTGGTGGCTACAGTAGGTACTCAATTGTATCCTAGCAGTGGTGAATCTTTTCAAATCAAAAAGAGCAAAATTAGAGGAGTAGAATCCATCGGAATGATCTGTGCTGAAGACGAACTTGGTCTTGGCGAAAGCCATGATGGTATCATGATTCTGGACGAAGCCGCAGTTGTCGGAACCCCTGCTGCAACGCAGCTTTCTATCAATGAAGATTATTGTATGGAGATTGGGCTAACGCCAAACCGTACGGATGCATTTTCTCATTACGGCGTGGCCCGCGATTTAGCTGCAGCGCTTGAGAACATGGAAGGGATTGAGAGAACTAATTTCTCTTTAAGATTTCCTGAAATTCCAGCTATTGACAGATCGTCTTCAGGCGTTATAAAAATTGAAGTTGAAAACAATGAAGATTGCGCACGCTATGCTGGTGCAGTGATGACGGGTGTAAAAATTGAGCCATCACCAAAATGGCTTCAGGAGCGCCTTTCAGTAATCGGACTTCGTCCGATAAATAATGTCGTTGACATCACGAATTTTATTCAGCATGAAATGGGACAACCATTGCATGCTTTTGATTTGAATAAAATTGAAGGACAAAAAGTAGTGGTGAGAAGAGCGAAGGAGGGAGAAGAGTTTATTTCATTAGATAATGTCACAAGAAAATTATACGCAGATGATTTAATGATCTGCGATTCCTCAAAGCCAATGTGCATTGCAGGAGTATTCGGCGGCGCAGATAGCGGAGTTTCGGATGGCACAACAAGTATATTTATCGAAAGCGCATATTTCAATTCAGTAGTCGTAAGAAAAACTGCAAAGAGACACGCGTTGCATACGGATGCATCTTTCCGTTTTGAACGCGGCGCTGATCCAATGATGGCCATTCCAGCATTGCAACGCGCTGTGCAAATGATCACTGATATTGCCGGAGGAAAACTAGAAGGTGGGTATCAAGATATTTATCCAAATGAAATTGAAAAGAAACAAGTTCAGTTTACTTGGAAAAATGCAACCAAACTCATAGGTCAAGAAATTCCAAAAGAACGTATAAAGGCAATTTTTAAGAGCCTTGAAATGGATATTCTTCAAGAAAATGAAGAAGGTGTGACGCTTTCAATTCCGCACTACAGAGTTGACGTAACTCGCGAAGCAGATGTGATTGAAGAAGTATTGAGAATTTATGGTTTCAATAATATTGATTTTCCTCGCGGACTAAATAGCTCTCTCAGCTATGCACCAAAGCCCGATGCAGAGCGACTTCAGAACAAAGTGGCTGATGTTTTGGCATCAAATGGCTTTAATGAAATCATGGGGATGTCATTGACAAAAATGAAGTACGCTCAATTGATTGATGAACCGAATTATCATTCGGTTTCTGCTGTTGAGTTGTTAAATCCACTGAGCCAAGATCTTGGAATCATGCGTCAATCGCTTGTTTTCGGAGGATTGGAAAGTATTGAGCTCAATCAAAATCACAAACAACCTGATTTAAGATTGTTTGAATTTGGTAAAGTTTATCACAAGATCGAAGGCAAGTATATCGAAGAATACAAGTTGGGTTTGTGGCTTACAGGTCGCAGAAATCCGGAGTCTTGGAATACCACAGAAGACACTGTTTCCTTCATTGATGCCAAGCTCGCTTTAGAGAATATTTTCCGTTCTATGGGTATTCAAGGAGCGGTTGGAAACGCTTATGATAGCGCGCTTTTCGAAGATGCTATGGAATATGGTATTGGAAAAAAGAAGCTCGCACGCCTTGGTAAAATCAGTGCTTCTATCCAGAAGGCTTTTGATATTAAACAAGCAGTTTATTACGTTGAATTGGATTGGACAACGCTTATTGAAAGCCAACCGAAGAAAGCAATTCAATACAAGCCTGCAGAAAAATTCCCAGCCGTTCGTCGTGACTTGAGTTTACTCTTAGATCAAACGGTTAAGTTTGGAGATATTGAAAAAACAGCTTTTGATGCAGAAAGAAAATTACTGCGTCAAGTTGGATTATTCGATGTTTACGAAGGTAAAAATCTAGAAGCAGGAAAGAAATCTTATGCAATTAGTTTCACGCTACAGGATAGTTCTAAGACAATGACCGACCAACAAGTGGATCAGGCCATGGAACGCGTTCGTAAGGCGCTAGACGAGAAACTAGGTGCTAAGGTGAGGTCTTAGAAAGCGGCAATCAAAAGTTTCAGAGGTTTCCATGAAAGGTCGAACATATTGGCCACTCCTTCGTGTGTCAATACCCCATTGTACATGTAAACGCCGTGCTGAAATCCTTCTTGACTTCTCACCAAATTGGTGATTCCACCCTCATCTCCGATACTCAATAATACTGGAGCGAAGATGTTGCTCAATGCATAGGAGGCTGTTCTAGACACTCTAGACGCAATGTTGGGCACACAGTAATGAATGACACCATGTTCTTTAAAAACGGGGCGGTCGTGAGTCGTAACGCGACTTGTTTCGAAACAACCACCTTGGTCAATACTGATATCAACGATGACAGAGCCATATTTCATATTGCTCACCATGTCTTCTGTAACGATAATCGGTGTGCGACTTTTTGAAGTATGCATCGCTCCAATAGCCACATCAGCTGTGCTGAGAGCGGTCGCCAATTCTGTTGGCTGTATGGTGGAGGTCCAAAGACGCACTCCCAAATCGTTTTGAATTCTTCGTAGTCGATAAATGCTGTTGTCAAAAATCTTGACCGAGGCACCGAGTCCTAGCGCTGCGCGCGCGGCAAATTCTGCAACGGTTCCTGCCCCGATAATCACTACTTCCGTCGGTTTTACACCACTGATACCACCAAACATCAACCCTTGGCCTTGGTGCGTATGGCTGAGGTATTCTGCAGCAATCAATACAGAAGTATTTCCTGCAATCTCGCCCATCGCTCTAACGACAGGGAAAATATTTGTTTCGTCTTTGATAAAGTCCCACGCGATAGCGGTGATTTTTTTAGCAGCTAGAAGTTTGAAGTTTTCTTGCTTTTGAATGGGCAGATGAATAGCCGAAATCAACGTTTGTTTGCCAGGCATTAAAGCAATTTCCGCCTCACTTGGCGGAGCTACCTTCATGATTACGTCTGCTTTGAATACATCTTCTGAGCTATAAACAATGCGCGCTCCTGCCTCGCTGTAATCGTGATCCTGAAAGTTGGATTCTTTCCCGGCATTGGTCTCTATGATCACTTCGTGTCCATTTGAAACCAATAGCGCTACACTTTCCGGCACCAGAGCCACTCTTCGCTCTTGAAACGAGGTTTCTCGAGGTATTCCAATAACAAGATGAAATTTCTTGTGGGAAACTGCAAGTAGCTCTTCTTGTGGCATATACGCTGCCTCTTTTGCTAGATTGCGTATCGACTCTTTTTTGTGATCCATGAAGGTAGTTTGTTCGGGATTTCGAAAGTAAGAAATTATCGTATAAATTCGCACCCAAATACTAACCCTTTTTTCATCATGGCAAGTCAAGATAAGAATCAAGCAAGTTCAGCTTTCCTTTGGATCATCGGACCAGCAGCGGTATTCGTTACCCTTTTGTTCGTTTACTTCAATGATAATTCAGTTGCTCCAAAAGAAACACTTGATGGTAAACTACCTGAAGTGAAGAAGGTTGAGATGAAAGCAACTCCAGCGGATACTACAACGGGTGCTACAATGGAAATGCATTCAGACAGCACTGATCACGCTGATTCTGCTGCTCACTAAGATTTTATTTTTCGAATTTTTATTTCTCTAACACCATCCAATTCTTGGATGTGTACTTCATTGTACGGTGGAGAAATAAAGCTCATCGCTAATTCAGGCCATTCGATAAATACGATGGCTGAAGGATGCAAGTATTCGTCGAGGCCTATATCATAGGCCTCTTCTATTTTTTTCATACGATAAAGATCGAAATGATAAACACAGCGTCCATCTTTCGATTCGTACTCATTTACCAAAGAAAATGTCGGTGAGGATGTTTCCTCAATCCCCAACTGATTGCAGAGTGCTGTGATAAAGGTGGTTTTTCCCGCCCCCATTTCTCCATTCATCAAAAAAATACCCGGCCCTGAAAAATCTTCAAGGACTTGAGAAGCCACGCCTCTCAAGTCCTCCAAGCTTTTAGCGAAATATATTTTTTCCATTACTTCGATTGCAAAACAATAAACGGAATCATCACTTCTTCCATACTAATACCTCCGTGCTGGAAAGTATTTTGGTAGAAGTTTACGAAGTGATTGTAGTTATTCGGATAAACAAAGAAGTCTTCATTTTGAGCGAAAATGTAAGAGGTACTCACATTGGTCTTTGGTAAAAATGCATCCGCAGGATTACGAATTTCAAATACTTCTTTTGGATTGTAATTCAAATTGCGACCAGCCTTGTATCGAAGGTTGGTGTTGGTATTGCGATCTCCCACCACTTTGATTGGATTGGTCACTCGCACCGTTCCATGGTCGGTTGTAATCACCAGTTTGCAATTGCTTTCTGCTACTTTTTTCAAAATATCTAAAAGTGGAGAGTGCTCAAACCAGCTTGCAGTGAGCGAGCGGTATGCTGGCTCATCATCAGCAAGCTCTTTAATTACTTCCATTTCTGTTCGCGCATGACTTAGCATGTCAACGAAATTATAGACAATCACATTGAGCTTGTTGGTCATCAAATTGCTGAACTGATCGGATAGTTTTTTGCCCTGATGTAGCTGTGTAATTTTATTGTAGCTCCATTTAAAATCAAAGCCCAATCTCTTCAATTGTGCAGCCATCAGCTCTTCTTCGTGCATGTTTTTTCCACCCTCATCATCTTCATTTTTCCAAAGTTGTGGATGCACTCTTTCAATCTCACTCGGCATCAAACCGGCAAATAGCGCGTTTCTCGCGTAATGTGTAGCCGTTGGTAAAATGGAGTAGAATATTTCTTCAGAGTCAACTCTAAAGAATTCTTTCAATTGAGGAGCAATGGTTTTCCATTGGTCAAATCGCAAGTTGTCTATTACCAAAAGAAAGACAGTGCTGTCGCCGCTCTCTTTGATAACCGGCGCAAGTTTCGACTTGATCAATGTATGCGACATCGTTGGGGCCTTTGATTGATCTTTCAACCATTGCACATAATTGTTTTTGATAAACTTGGAAAATTGCTCGTTGGCTTCCAAACGCTGCGTGCGGAAAATTTCGTTCATACCTTCATCAGTGGTGCTTTGTAGCTCCATACTCCAATGAACAAGTTTGCGATAGAAGTCCGACCATTCATTATGATCCATGCGATCACCTAGACGCATGGAGATTTCACGAAATTCCTGACGATAATCGCTCGTGGTTTTCTCACTCACCAAACGCTTTTCATCAAGATTTTTTTTCAATGAAAGTAAAATCTGATTGGGATTTACTGGCTTGATGAGGTAGTCTGAAATCTTAGAACCAATCGCATCTTCCATGATTTGTTCTTCTTCACTTTTCGTGATCATCACTACTGGAAGTGTAGGATCGATGGTTTTTAATTCTTGCAAAACTTGCAGTCCGCTAAGTCCGGGCATGTTTTCATCGAGAAAAACAATATCAAAGAAATTTTCTCTGACTAAATCAATCGCATCACGACCGTTGTTCACGGTAGTCAAATGATAGCCTTTTTGTTCTAAGAAAATAATATGTGGTTTGAGCAAATCGATTTCGTCATCTGCCCATAAAATACGTTCGTTGGTCATAGAATGTGTTTGTATGCAAAGCTAAGGTAATGCGCCTAACAACCCGTTTTCCGTAGTAATATTGCACCATGGCAAAAAATATGGATGCATCCTCGAACAGAAGAAAAATTATCAATGATCCAGTATATGGTTTCGTCACTTTTCGTCACGACTTTTTATTGGATCTTATTGATCATCCGTATTTCCAACGTTTGAGAAGAATCGCTCAGTTGGGCTTGTCTTATTTGGTTTATCCAGGAGCGGTTCACAATCGCTTCCAACACGCCATTGGAGCATTGCATCTCATGCAAAATGCAATCGAAGAAATACGCTACAAAGGACATGAAATCACCAAAGAAGAGGAGCTGGGTTGCTTATGTGCGATTTTATTTCATGATATCGGGCATGGACCATTCAGTCACGCGCTAGAGCATTCTATTGTCGACTCTGTGCATCATGAACAGATCAGTGCCTATTTGATGGAACGCCTTAATAGGGACAGCAATGGAAAATTTGATATCGCTATTAAAATTTTTAATGGAAATTATCATAAAAAATTCTTGCATCAACTCGTGAGCAGTCAGCTCGACATGGATCGTTTGGACTACCTCGCTCGTGATAGTTTTTTCAGTGGAGTAGTGGAAGGACAAGTGGGGAGCGAGCGAATCATCAAGATGCTGGATGTAGTAAACGATGAATTGGTTGTTGAAGAAAAAGGAATCTACAGCATTGAAAAATTTATTGTCGCACGCCGCTTTATGTACTGGCAAGTCTACTTGCATAAAACAGTGCTTAGTGCAGAGTTCATGCTTGTAAATGTTCTTAAAAGGGCGAAAAAGCTAGCCGAAGAAGGGGAGACCCTGTTCTGTTCTCCTTCACTTTTTTATTTTTTATATAATAAAGTTGGTAAAGCCGATTTCGAAAAAGATGATACTGCCATTCAGCATTTCATTCAACTCGATGATTTCGATATCATGAGTGCTATTAAAGTATGGCAACATCATGAAGACCGCGTACTAGCTGAGCTAGCAAAGGGATTGGTGAATAGAAATCTCTTTAAAATAGAAATGCAACGTGAACCTATTTCAGAGAATTTAGTGAAAGAAAAGGTTTCAGAAATTGCGAGAACACTTCAGATGTCGGAAGAAGAGGCGTCGTATTTTGTCATCAGCAATGAGGTGTATAACAGAGCCTATGATGTAAAGACGGATGTCATAAAGGTCAAAATGAAAGATGGCAGCGTCAAGGACGCTGCCAAAGCTAGTGACCATCTCAACTTACAAGCGTTGAGTGAGTCGGTGAAGAAATATTTTATCGCTTATAGAAAAGTGTAATTCTATTTTCTCTTGCTCGGGGAAGATTTACTTCCACCGCCGCTTGAGCCTGAACCTGAATTCGAGGGTTTAGAGCCACCTCCCGATCTACTTCTATCAGTAGACCCTCCGCTGCTTTGACTTGGTCTTGAAGGAGCGGGTCTATCATTGCTTTCTCTCACTACAGAAGGCTTTTCTTCTCGAGGTTTATTATTAGCAGGGCGCTCCGCTTCATAACTAGGTCTACTTTGAGGCTTAGCTTCAGCCTGTGGGCGCGATTGCTCGTAACTAGGCTTCTGTGGTCTAGGATCTTCAGCACGCGGTGCTTCGTATGAAGGCTTCTGCGGTCTTGGATCCTCAGCACGTGGTGCTTCAAATGAAGGCTTTAGAGGAGTTGGATTCGCAGGACGTTGTGTTTCGCTAGACGGTTTCTGCGGTCTAGGATCTTCACCGCGAGGCGCTTCGTAAGAAGGCTTCTGCGTTCTAGGATCTTCTGCACGTGGTGCTTCATAAGTCGAAGATTGACTCATTGGCTTTTGGGTGCGAGGATCCTGAGCTCTTGGCTTCTCTGTCATTGGCTTCTCGTTACCAATTGTAGTTCGGTTTGGTTTGTAGCCTGGATTTTCAGGAGCTTCAAACTTGCTCGGACGACTAGAAGGATTTGGCTGATTGCTGGGCACCGTTTGAGGTGGCAAATTGCCTTGTCTTGTGTTAGATGGGCTACCTATCACTGAAGGAGTGACTTGTCCATTTCCCCCATTTCCTGAATTACTTCCATAACCACCGTTATTTCCGTAGTTATTGTTGGTGCTAATGCTCGGTCTTGGTTCGCGATCGTAAGAAAGTGATCTCGGACTCACGCATCTATTACTCACATACACGGTGTGCGCTCTGCTAACGCGACAATTGTTTGTGTAGTAATAACGAGTTCTCCAACGATGGCAGTGATTGTAGTAAACAGTGTATCCCACCGGGTGCCAAGTCGTCCACCATACAGGGTAGTACTGCCAGCGATAGGGAGAAACGTAACAATAATAGTGAGGTGAGAACATAAGCTGCACAACTGGCCACATCCAAACATTGAATGTTGAGACGGTGGCAAATCCGCTATCATAACCGTAAGGATCTATGATATAGTTGTGTCCGTAGAGATTGACGTCACCAATGATTTGAAGGTCGGCGGAATTGTTGCCATTTTTTTCTACGGCAATCACGGCTACATCTTGAGATTCGCCATCTCCCAGTAAGGCTCTAATCGTGATGGCGTGTGTGTAGCCATCGGTTTGATCGATTACTGCAAGGTAGTCGATGTAGTTATCTCCGTTCAAGTCAAGATCGTGGATCTTTTCGTAGGGATCGTTCAGTTTTCTTTCAAAATCATCTAAGGTCTGAGACTCTTGGAATGCAGCTAATGCAGCCCTAAGGTCTAGATGGTCGCCATGCATACCGATCGCAGTTGCAGTTTGTGCGATGATGGAAGAGCTCCACACCATGGAGGTCATCAACAATACGGTTTTGTAAATTGATTTCATAAGGCGTTAATTTTCACCTATGACACCAACTACCGTGCAAAAGATTAATGGAAAGTTAGATAGCGATTTCTTCGCCAGCCTTATCATAGAAATGATACTCCAAGAATTCGTTGGAGGACGCGGCTTCCACGATGAGTTTGACGCCGTGTTTTTTACGCCATTTTTTTACAATGCTGTTAAACCAGCCTTTGTTGAGATAAGCCTCGACCATCGGGTGAACGGTCAAGCGGAGTTCTTTATGGGTTCCTTCTTCGCTTAAGAAACGAACAGAATTCTCTAATTCATCCGTAAATAGGACAGAGGCTTGAACCACGCCTTTACCATCACAGCTAGGACATTTCTCGGTGGTAGTCACCTTTGTAACGGGCTTTACACGTTCACGTGTAATTTCTACAACACCGAATTTACTTGGAGCAAGCACGTTATGCTTTGCTTTGTCTTCCGCCATGAATTCGCGAAGCGCATCATGAAGCTTTCGCTGATTGTCGCGGTTTTGCATATCGATAAAGTCGATACAAATAATACCGCCCATGTCACGAAGTCGGAGAAGTCGAGCGACTTCTTTGGCACATTCGATATTGGTTTGAAGAGCGTTTTCTTCTTGGTCTTTTACAGTTGCATTTTTGCGATTGCCGCTATTGATATCAATAACGTGCATTGCTTCGGTATGCTCTACGATAAGATAGGCACCACTTTTCAAGTTGACTTGCTTTCCAAAGGAAGCTTTAATCTGACGATGAATGTTGAATGCATCGAAGAGATCTGCCGTCTTGTGGAGTTTAATAATGTTTTCTTGAGATGGAGCAATTGACTTCATGTAACCGCGAACGAGTGTTGCCACCTGTTCGTCGTTGACGTGAATGTTGGTGAAATTATCAGTGAGGAGGTCGCGAAGAACGGATGATGTTTTATCGATCTCGCCGAGGATTCTCTGCGGAGGACGAGCATTTTTCATTGTCTTGAACATCTCTTCCCAGCGCTTCACAAGATCTTGAAGGTCTTGATCAAGCTCAGTGACAGATGTTCCTTCGGCCTGGGTACGGATGATGACCCCCATGTTTGCAGGGCGAATGCTCTGCATCAATTTTCTCAAGCGATCTCTTTCCGCCTCATCTGTGATGCGTGAAGAGAGAGAAACTTTGTTTGAGAAGGGGACAAGTACTAAGTACCTTCCAGCAATGGTAATTTCAGAAGTAAGTCGTGGACCTTTTTGAGAAATAGGTTCTTTCGCTACTTGGACGGGTATTACGTATCCCTGACCCATCACATCCTTGATTTTACCTTCTTTGTGAATGTCCTGTTGTAGTGGGAAATTCATTAGGTCGGCACTTTTTTGTTCGCCGCTGATCGTTCTTCGAGTGAAGATATTGAGCGAGCCGAACTGAGGACCGAGGTCGAGGTAGTGTAGGAATGCGTCTTTATCGTATCCGACATCTACAAACGCGGCATTAAGGTGGGGAATTAACTTCCTCACTCGCCCAAGGTAAATATCGCCCACGGCATATTGTTGATTGACTTGCTCTCTGTGCAATTCAATCAGCGCTTTATCATGCAATAAGGCGATGTCTACACCAGATGGGGTAGCATTTATGACCAGTTCTGCATTCAATGGAATGGGATCGAAACGAATAAAATAATAAATCAGGGCAGGACGGTTTTATCCAACCCATGTGGAAAGTATGGGACACAAGAGTAACATCGATCCCGTAGAGGATAGAGTTACTCTTATGTCCAGAAAGAAAAAGTGCTAAATACTAGCGGTTCTTTTTCTTGTGACGATTCTTTCTCAAACGCTTCTTTCTTTTGTGCGTTGCCATCTTATGGCGCTTTCTTTTTTTACCGCAAGGCATTGTTTTAACGGTTTAGTTTTGTTTCTATATTATTTATAAACTCCTTCACCCTATTCACCACGATGGTGTCGGTGTTGTGTCTTAGTAGTTGCTCGTAGCTTTTCTTAGCTTCTTCGTAACGCTCCAGTTTTTCCTCTGTCTGTGCTGCAAAAAGAAGTGCGTAGTTGTTCGTAGAATCGATAGCGACACCTTCTTTGAAGTATGTCAATGCTTTTTCAGCACTATCAAGTTCCATATACAATCCACCCATATCAATATAAGCTGCCAAGTATTCCGGGTTGATATCGATTACTTTATTAAAGCGTTCGATAGCTTTATCGTATTGACCTGACTTTACAGAGAAAACACCCAACCAGTAATGAGCATCGATGTTTGCGTCATCTTTTGAAACGATTTCTCTTAGGATGGTAATACCTTCCATTGGATTCGGGCCATTTACTAATTCGATGGCTTTCATCAATTTCAAAGAGTCCGCATCCATTGGCTTTGCAGCCTTTTCACGAACACTTGCCGGTTGTTGGGGCATGAATAAAAAAAGAACGAGGAGCCCAAGGCTCGCAATGATGAGTAGTATTAAACCTGTCTTCTTAGACATGTTCAGCTACTTTCACCTTATCCTTCACAGCATCTACAAACTCTTTTGCAGGTTTGAATGCAGGAACGTAGTGAGATGGAATGACAACGCTAGTCTTAGCTAGGATGTTTCTTCCAAGTTTTTCTGCACGCTTCTTCACGATGAAGCTACCAAAGCCGCGCAGGTAGACGTTCTCCCCATTTTCCATGGAGTTCTTCACGGTTGTCATGAATCCTTCGACAATTGCTAGCACATCTTCCTTGCTAATCCCTGTCTTATTGGAGATGTCTGTCACGATATCTGCCTTCGTCATCTTTCCTTAGGTTTTTATTATGTGTTAATGGATATTCGCTAAAATTTGGGGCGGCAAATATAGGGCGAATCGAACAATTTCAATAGCTTGTTTTTCCGACTGTTAGCTTTTTTTTATCAATTATATGAATTTCAGTACTTCAATCATCCGTTGGTATGGCTTCCACAAAAGGGACTTGCCGTGGCGTGAAACCCGTGACCCATATAGGATTTGGCTCTCGGAAATTATCCTACAACAGACCCGTGTAGACCAAGGAATGGCCTATTATCACAAATTCGTAAAAAATTATCCTAGCATTGAAAATTTAGCAAATGCATCGCAAGATGAAGTGCTCAAAGATTGGCAAGGGTTGGGTTATTATAGTAGGGCAAGAAATCTCCACTACGCTGCCAATCAAGTGATGCAGGAGTTTGAGGGCGAATTTCCAAGCAACTATAATGATATCCTTAAATTGAAAGGAGTAGGTGAATATACCGCAGCAGCTATTTCTTCTTTTGCATTTGATGAAGCTCAGGCGGTCATTGATGGAAATGTGATGCGAGTATTGTCGCGCTTTTTTGGTGTCACTGAAGCTATAGACTCGAAAGAAGGAAAAGCACAATTGGTAAAGCTTTCAAAAGAACATCTCAATAAAAAGGATCCCGCAACGCACAATCAAGCCATTATGGAATTTGGAGCGCTGCAATGCACCCCTGTCAACCCTGATTGCACCAACTGTCCACTTGCTAAAGGATGTTTTGCTCTGGCAAATGGAATGGTAGCCGATCTACCTTGGAAGGAAAAAAAGACGGTTGTCAAGCCGATGCACATTGCTTATGCTGTATTCACGAATGAAGAGAACATTTTGATGAAACAGAGAATAGGTGAAGGCATCTGGGAAGGCCTGTTTGATTTTCCAGCAATCGTGTCAGAATCTCCCATCGAGCCCCAAATTGCTGCGCAACAATTCATACAAAAAAGAGAGTGGAAGGATGCTGCGTTAACCGAGATTTCAGAAGAAATGACCCATATTCTGTCGCATCGGAAGATACAAGCACGCTTTTTTAGAATAAATCTGTTGCATAAACCGCATAATATTCAGGATGGTGAAAAATGGTTGACAAAAAGTGAATTAGCGGAAAAGGGCATTCCTCGCTTGATTGAAAACTATTTGAAAGAAATCGGTTGGTATGAATAAGTTGAAATCCGTATATTCGGTTGAGGCCCCTAGACAGCGCCGTATATTTGCAATGTTCAACGAAACAATTAACTTTTTAAATACCTAAACAATGGCAAGCGTAAATAAAGTCATCCTCATCGGAAACTTAGGTGCGGATCCAGAAATTAAAACTTTTGACAACGGTGGAATGATTGCTTCTTTCAGAATTGCAACTACCGAGCGTTGGAAAGACAAGAACACAGGTGAAACGAAGGAGAACACGGACTGGCATAACATCACTGTGCGCAGAGCGGGTTTAGCGAAAGTCGTTCAAGATTATATCAAGAAAGGCATGAGCGTGTATCTCGAAGGACGTCTTCGCAATCGTTCGTGGGAAGTCAATGGAGAGAAGAAGTACATCACGGAAGTAGATGTAGAAGAGTTGACCATTTTGACGCCTCGTGGACAAAACGGAACGGGTACTTCAACTGGTGCACCAGCTATGCAATCGGCTCCTATGGCTCCAGCTAGCGTGAATGAACCAGCAATGGATGACGATCTTCCATTCTAAGTTTTTGTTTAACTAATACTACCTATTTTGGAAGTTATAAGTTGTGTTTTACTAGACGTATATCTCTTAAGTGTTGTCAGCAGCGCAGGCCCTTTGGTGCTTGTGCTGTTGCTGTTATTATGCAGTGCACTCATCAGCGGAAGTGAAGTGGCTCTTTTTTCAATTACTCCAGCGCAACGCGCAGAATTGAAAGAATCGAAGGATCGCTCGAGTCAGACAATCATAGAGCTTCTAGAAAAACCTGATAAAGAGACGGGGCCCAAGAAATTATTAGCGACCATTCTTATCGCAAATAATGCAGTCAATATTGCCATCGTACTTTTAGCTACGCAGCTGGCAGGCGAATGGTTTCCTTCTCAGAACTATCCTGGATGGGTAAAGACTTTGATAGATGTTGTTGCCATTACATTTATCCTTGTTCTTTTCGGAGAGGTCATTCCTAAGGTTTACGCTACCGGGAATAATCTTCGCAACGCGAAGTTTATGGCCATTCCTCTCAAGTATATCCAGCAATTCTTTTCTCCACTGACCTTCATTCTCATGAAGACCAGCAATGTGCTGGAAGGGAGATTGAATAGTAGAGCGACGCCCAATATCACAGTTGATGATCTTGGCCATGCATTGGAGTTGACCCAAGACGATAATCTATCGAAGGAAGAGAATAAAATCTTGGAGGGGATTGTCACATTTGGTGAAAAAGAAGTTGGAGAAATCATGACTCCAAGAACCGACATTGCATCTCTGTGGGAAGAAGATTCTTTTGCAGATGTAATGGAAACGGTGATGGAGAAAGGGTATAGCCGACTGCCCGTATTCAAAAATTCGCCAGATGAAATCGCAGGATTTCTTTTCATAAAAGATTTGTTGCCTTACATCGACGAGACAGAGTTTGAGTGGCAAACTCTTATTCGCCAACCGTTCTTTGTTCCAGAGAATAAGAAAATTGATGACTTGCTTCAACAGTTTCAACAGGACAAAGTCCACTTGGCTATTGTGGTTGATGAATATGGAGGAACAAGTGGACTGATCACGCTAGAAGATATTCTCGAAGAAATCGTTGGAAATATTAGTGATGAGTTTGATGATGAAGAACTCCATTACTCTAAGCTCGACGACCGTCAGTATGTATTTGAAGGGAAAACTTCATTGGTAGACGTTTACAAAGTGCTACAAATCGACGATACACTTTTTGATGAAGCGAAGGGTGATAGCACCACACTTGCTGGTTTTGTAATCGAACAGGCTGCAAGACTTCTCGACAAGGGAGATGTGATCGAGTTCGAAGGGTTTACATTTACCATCGAAGCCGCAGACAAAAGAAAAATAAAGAGGATAAAAATTACGCTTCCGGAATCAGTAAAGAATGAATAAAATCAACGTTTGGTTAATCGCTTTGCTCTTAGGAGCATTGGTTTCTTGCAGGGATACTGCGGTTCCTAAGCCATTGGGGTATTTCAGAATCGAAATGCCCGAACATTCATATACCAATTACCAGGCTGATTGTCCTATTGCCTTGGACGTTCCAAACTACTCCAAAGTGGAGGTGTTTAAGGATAGAATTGGGCAGGATAGCTGCTGGTTTAATATTCAGTATCCTCGCTTTAAAGCAACGATTTATTGCACTTATTTCAACGTGAATAATAATATTGATGATTTAGTACAAGATGCCTACGGATTTGCGGTAAAGCACGAGGTGAAGGCATCTGCATTAAAGAGAACGATGATCGAAGATCAACAAAATAGACTCGATGGAATCATCTATGACATCGAGGGAGAAGCTGCTTCGCAAGTGCAGTTTTTTGTTACAGATAGCACCAACCACTTCTTTCGAGGCAGTTTGTATTTTAATGTAAAACCGAACCCAGACTCCATCGCACCAGTTTTGTCATTCATACGTGAAGACATTAATCACATGGTGCGGTCGGTGCGTTGGAAGTAATTAGCGAGTGGCAGCACGCACGATCATCACTACCACGCAAATAAGGAACATTAAGATCGAGATCTTGTTGATTCCATGCATGAAACGCAAATTGACATCCACTTTTTCTTTCTTAAAAAGATTCGCAGGATTTAGATAGTAAAGGATTTTTTTGAGAAGCATCTTTGTTACTTTAGACAAATATAAACCATTCTGAATCCGATTTGTTGTGAGAGTTCTACTCCTAGATAATTACGATAGTTTTACCTATAATCTGTTTCACTACATTGAAGCAAACGGAGTGGAGGTGGAAGTGCATCGAAATGATCAAATTTCGATGGACGCGGCCTTATCATTTGACGCCATCGTTCTTTCCCCCGGGCCGGGTCTCCCAAAAGATGCGGGTATTATGCCAGAATTGCTGCAGCGGCTTTCTGAGGACACTCCTGTTTTAGGAGTATGCTTGGGACTTCAAGCCATCGTTGAAACATATGGAGGTACTTTGAAAAACTTGGACCAAGTACTACACGGTCAATCTACAATCGCTCATATTGTCAATAATGATGAAACGCTCTTCAAGAATATTTCATCTCCCTTTCAGGTGGGACACTATCACAGTTGGGCGGCGGATATTTTGAGTGATGATTTAGAAATCACCTCCATGAATGATGACGGAATCATCATGTCCATCCGTCACAAAAGCCTTCCCATTAGTGCTGTACAATTTCATCCTGAAAGTGTACTCACGCCAAGTGGTATGAAAATGATCACCAATTGGTGTCAATCGATAAAACAGACTATTTTTTCTAAAACATATGAAAAGAATTATTGAAACAAAATCTGCTCCTGCTCCAATAGGACCATACAGCCAAGCAGTTTTGCACAATGGAACATTGTTCATGAGTGGACAAATTGCAATTGATCCTGCGAGTGGTGAGTATCATCCAGCAGACGCCACTACTGAGACAAAACAAGTGATGAAAAATATTGAAGCAGTGCTGAAAGAAGCAGGGATGACTTTTGCGAATGTTTTGAAGACTTCTATTTTTCTAAAAGATATGAATGACTTCTCTGCGGTGAATGAAGAATACGCAAAGTATTTTACCAGTGATTTTCCTGCACGCGAAACGGTGCAAGTCTCGGTACTACCAAAAAATGCAAGAGTTGAAATATCTATGATCGCAGCACTATGAAAAGATTTGGAGCATTCATCTTAGGGCTTTTTGTACTTTTTACAATAACTGGTTGTTGGCCCAGTGCGCAAGAATATTGCGACATGGGAAACAAACTTCTTTCGGAAAATAATGCAGCCGATGCGATGGAGCGATTCGATGCTGCATTGCGCGCGGATAGCGCATTTACGCCTGCTTGGGAAGGAAAAGGAAAGTGTCTTGAAGCTATGAACAAGTGGGTAGAGGCTCGCAATTTTTACAATGAATTTATTGAGAGAGACAAGATGAACGCTCATCCTTATTTGAGGCTGGGATTGGTCTATCAGCGCTTGAGAGACAAAGAATCGGAGTGCGAAGTTTATGTTAGGGCGTATACACTTGGCGTGAAGAATTATGATGTGCTTGCCATGGTTCCAATGTGTGTGCGTGACAAGTATGATGAAAAAATGAGGATGATAGATGAAGCCATTGCAATGGACCCTAGCAGATATGAGGCAAAGGCTGCGCGACTTGAGTTGATGATGAAATACAATTCCGTTGATGTCGTATATCCGGAAGCTGTGAAACTTCTCAAAGAGCATTCAAAGTCTCCAAAGATGTATTATCTTATGTCGCAGGTGCAACGCGGTTTGCCATATGCGTCGAGTGATTCAGTTTGCTATTATTTGCAAAAGTGTATTGATATGAAATACTATGAAGCCAGCGACGATTATTATCTTTATGGTTGTCGAGAATTTGAAAAGAAGAGATAAATGAATAGGATTATGAAGAAGTTTTTTTTGTTTGGAGTGGTAGCTTTGATTTGGGTTGTAAGCGCATCGTTTATGGCGCCATCCTACCAAATTGCGGTGATGAAGTACAAAGGTGGAGGGGATTATTATTCTAATCCTACGAGTGTTCCCAATCTTGTCAAATGGGTCAATCGTCAATTGAATATGAATATTGATGAGACCGTTCCATATGTTGATGTGAGTTCACCAGAAATTAATAACTATCCTTTCATTCACATGACAGGTCACGGTAACGTGGTGTTCTCGCCAAGCGACGCAAGTAACCTTCGCGCCTATTTATTGGGAGGCGGATTTCTGCACATTTCAGATAACTACGGAATGGACAAGTTTGTGCGCAAGGAAATGAAGAAGGTTTTTCCTGAAATTGATTTTATTGAATTACCATTTGGTCATCCAATTTACCATCAGACTTATGATTTCCCAACGGGACTCCCCAAGGTACACGAACATGATGGTAAGGCACCACAAGGCCTCGGACTGGTTTTCGAGGGAAGATTGGTGTGCTTTTATGATGTAGAATGCGATTTAGGAGATGGATGGGAAGATCCAGAAGTACACCGTGACTCAGAAGAAGCACGAACAAAAGCGTTAAAGATGGGGGCAAACATTCTTCAGTTTGCGCTCATGGGTGAGGCGAAATGAAAAAGGAATTACTCGAGTTAAAGTACTTCTTAGATGAAGAAGCGGAGCGCTACGAGCACCCGCAGTTTATCACGGAAGATCCTATATCTATTCCGCATCGATTCACATTAAAACAAGACGTTGAAATCGCTGCATTCTTCGCTGCCTCGCTTGCTTGGGGCAATCGGAAGTCTATCATTAAAAGTGCGAATGGAATCATGGAACGCATGGACGAAAGACCGTACGATTTCATTTTGAATCATTCAAAGAAAGATCTAAAAGTATTAGATGGCGTGGTTCACAGAACCTTCAATGCCGAGGACTGTAAGTTTTTTTGTAGTGCACTTCAGCATATCTATAGGCACTCAGAATCCTTGGAAGAAGCTTTTACGAGTCATTACGATGGCCGCGATGTTCGCACAGCAATCATGAGTTTTAGAGCTCATTTTTTTAATATAAAATATCCTGAACGCAGCGCCAAGCATGTTTCAAATCCCAGCTCGGGGTCTTCATCTAAGCGACTGAATATGTTTTTGAGATGGATGGTACGTTCGAATGAAAAGCAGGTGGATTTTGGACTTTGGAAAAAATTAAATCCATCAGTACTGGCGATGCCACTCGATGTGCATACGGGCAATGTGGCGCGGGAGCTGAAGCTTTTATCAAGAAAACAAAATGACTGGACTGCTCTTGAAGAGCTGATGACGGTGCTTCGCAAGATGGACCCTCAAGATCCAGTGAAATATGATTTTGCTCTCTTTAGTATTGGAGTGAATGCAAAAAAATAAGGCTCGAAAATCTCGAGCCTTATTTATTAGTTGCAATTATTTTTTAGAAGCAATATTCATTCGCTTCAATCATCTTCGCAGAAATCACACGACGAGATTCTTTGATGTTGAAAGGTTCTACTTTCGAGAATCTTCTCAATCCCATTAACATCATTTTGAGTTCGTCTCCCTCAGCGAAGGAAATGAGCGATTCTTTTCCTGCTGAATGAATTTTCTCGCCTGCGGAATAGATGAAGCAGCGCATCATTTCAATTTGTGCTTGAATAGCCTCTTCACCTTTAATCGACGCTAATTTTTCTGTACGAAGCAATGTACTTTCTGCAGCGTAAACTTGAATTGCAATGTCAGCAATGCCCATCAAAACCTCTTGTTCTTTTTGAAGTTGCATAGCAAGTTTTTGCACCGCTGCTCCTGCTACTAGAAGTAGGGCTTTTTTAAAGCGTTGGATGATTTCGTGCGATTGCTCGAACACGTTGCTCGGAGCGTCTCCAAAGTCTGGAATGGACATCAACTCGTTTGCAACGGACATGGCAGGTCCCATCAAATCCAATTCGCCTTTCATCGCTTTTTTCAAAATCATATCCACTGTGAGCAAACGATTGATTTCGTTGGTGCCTTCGAAAATACGATTGATACGAGAGTCGCGATAGCTCTTCTCCATGCGGGTTTCAGCGCTATAACCCATACCTCCATAAATTTGAACTCCTTCATCTACGCAGTAATCCAGCGTTTCAGAACCAAATACTTTGAGGATTGCACATTCAGGAGCGAAGGACGCGATGCCTTTAAGTACAGCTTGTCCTTTATCCATTCCACCAGCAATCAATGCATTAATTGCATCGTCGATATTTTGTGTGGCACGATAAGTCGCGCTTTCTACTGCATAGCAACGAATAGCTTGTTCCGCAAGCTTATGGCGAATCGCACCATACTTAGAGATAGGTCTGCCGAATTGCTCGCGCTCATTCGCATATTTGATGCTATCTGTCACCACTCCTTTTGCTCCACCAAGCACACCACCTGCCAATTTGATACGTCCTATGTTCAAGATGTTTACAGCGATCTTGAATCCGTTTCCTCTTTCACTTAGCAAGTTTTCTACTGGCACTTTTACATTGTTAAAGAAGATTTGACGAGTGCTACTTCCTTTGATACCCATCTTCTTTTCTTCAGCATTGTAAGTGATTCCTTCCATATCTCTTGTCAAGATGAATGCTGAAAGGTTTTCATCATTATCGATTTTAGCGAAAACCGTGAGAACATGTGCGAATCCACCATTGGTGATCCACATTTTTTGTCCGTTGATGATATAGTGCTTGCCATCTTCGCTCAATACGGCGCGTGTTTTACCACTATTTGCATCTGAACCACTTCCTGGTTCAGTCAGGCAATAACAGCCTTTCCATTCGCCTGTAGCGAGCTTAGGGATATACTTTTTCTTTTGCTCTTCATTTCCATAATAAAGAATGGGAAGTGTTCCGATTCCAGTGTGAGCTCCGTAGGCCACAGAAAAACTGTGCCCTTGACCCAATGCCTCGGTACAAAGCATCGATGTTTTAAAATCCATACCCATTCCGCCAAGATCTTCTGGAACGGATACACCAAGTAATCCTAGCTCTCCAGCTTTATCCATGATGCTTTCCATCAATCCTTCTTCTTGATGATCGATGGCATCAAGGCGAGGAACGATATCTTGATTGACAAAATCTTCACACATCTTTTTCATCATTACTTGTTCTTCACTCCATTCTTCTGGAATGAAAATGTCTGATGCATGTGTTGGGCGAATCAAAAATTCACCACCTGTTATTGCTTTTAATTTTGTTTCTGACATGGTCTTCAATTTTATAATGGGTTCACAATAGTTCAAATACTCCGGCAGCGCCTTGACCAGTACCTACGCACATAGTAACAACGCCGTATTTTTTATTTTGTCTTCTCATTTCATTCATCAATTGAACGGTGAGTTTCGCTCCAGTGCAGCCTAGTGGGTGTCCCAATGCAATGGCACCTCCATTCACGTTTACTTTTGATTGATCCAATCCAAGCTCGCGAATCACCGCTAGACTTTGAGAAGCGAAGGCTTCATTCAATTCAAAAAGATCAATATCTGAAAGTTGAAGTCCTGCTTTTTTCACTGCTTCAGGAATCGCGTAAATCGGACCCACACCCATGATGCGAGGCTCTAGTCCAGAGACATGATAACTCAGCAGTTTGGCAAGCGGTTTTACATTTAATTCTTTGAGCATTTTTTCTGATACAATCATCACAAATGCCGCGCCATCCGAAGTCTGGCTACTGTTTCCAGCAGTAACACTTCCTCTAGCATCGAAGACAGGCTTCAGCTTTGCTAGGGCTTCTTTAGTAGAGTCTTTTCGAGGACCCTCATCTGTATCTACGACATATTTTCTCTCTTGTCTTTTTTCATTTGCATCGAGAAAAATTTCTGTCACTTCAATCGGAACGATCTCATCTTTGAATTTACCAGACTCGATTGCGCTTACAGCTTTTTGATGCGACTTTAAAGAGAATTCATCCTGATCTTCTCGCGATACTGAAAACTCTTTAGCTACTGCTTCAGCGGTTAATCCCATGTTCCAATACCAGTCAGGATTGCTCTTTGCAACTTGATGGTGAGGAACGATTCTCCATCCACCGAATGGGATAGGACTCATGGTTTCGACGCCGCCTGCAATAATGCAATCGCTCAATCCTGCATGGATTTTCGCTGCTGCGATAGCTATTGTTTCAAGTCCTGAAGAACAATATCTGTTCACTGTCATACCTGGCACTTTCACAGTGTCTAATCCCATCAAGGAAATCATGCGACCAACGTTGAGGCCTTGTTCTGCTTCGGGTGTAGCATTTCCTACTATGATGTCGTCAATCTTATTTTGATCTAGTTGAGGAAAATCACTCACTAGTTTTTTGATCACTTTCGCACCGAGTTCGTCGGGTCTTACAAATTTGTAAAAACCGCGAGGTGCTTTTCCAACGGCTGTTCTATAGCCTCCAATGATATATGCATTCATGCTCGTGCGTTTTTTTAGTTTCTTAAAATTTTACCGGTAGTCAAAAGACTTTGCATGCGCTCGAGTGTTTTTTTCTTAGTACACAATTCAAGGAATGCTTTTCTTTCAAGGTCGAGGAGATACTGCTCGCTGACCTGTTGAGGCTGTGATAGATCGCCTCCAGCCAACGCGAAGCCTAATTTTTCAGAGATGACTTGATCATGCTCACTGATATAATTTCCGCTAAACATGCTGTTGGCTCCGACATAGACAATTCCTAGTCCCTCTTGACCAAGTATGTAAATGTCTTTACGTGGAGTAGGAGCGACATAGCCTTTATTATACAATTCAAGTGCAGCCTCTTTTGCTCTTGCTAACTGAAGCTCGCGGCTTACAACTACTTCATCAATTCCTTCGCGTAAGTAGCCTAGGTCAAAGGCCTCGTGTGCTGAAGTGGATACTTTCGCTTGACCTACGGTCAAGAAACGCTTTCTGAATGTATTGATTCTGATATCACCTTCTTTGAATTCATCTGCACAACGAAGTGCGAATTCTTTCGTTCCGCCGCCGCCAGGTATCAATCCTACACCGAATTCAACAAGCCCCATGTAGAGTTCTGCATGTGCAACAACTTTATCGCAATGCATCGAGATTTCACAACCTCCACCAAGAGCGAGGGAGTGTGGCGCAGCAATTACTGGAACGCTGCATGTGCGAAGTCGCATTGTTGTATTCTGGAACGCTCGAACAGCGAGATCTAGTTCTTCATATTCCTGTTCTGCTGCGAGCATAAATATTAATCCAACATTTGCCCCAGCACTGAAATGCTCATCATCGTTGAATAGCACAAGTCCTTTATAAGAAGCCTCTGCGATATCCATCGCTTTGTGCAGGCCTTGAATGACCTCACTGCCGATGGTGTTCATCTTTGTCTTCCATGAACAAGCAAGGATTCCGTCGCCTATGTGACGAACTGTAACGTTCTTATTTTGCCATACAATGCTGCTATCTGGAAGATGCGACAGAACGATCATTCGGTCGTTGCTTGGCACAAGCTGAGATGCTTTAGAAGAAATATCATAGAAGTATTTCTTTCCATCAGCGATGGAGTAGAATGATTGATGTCCTTTAGCAACCATTTCATCTACCCAAGGAGCGATTTGAATATTCAATTCTTTCGCATCACTTAAAACTTTTGCAACACCAATTTTTTCCCAATATTCAAATGGTCCCATAGCCCAGCCAAAGCCAGCTTTCATTGCATCGTCTATGCGATACAATTCATCACTAATTTCTGGAATGCGATGCGATACATAAGCGAAGAGGTTCAAGAAACTTTTCTTATAGAACTCACCTGCTTTGTCTTTTCCATTGTAAAGGACTGGAATGCGTTGACCGAGGTCATCAATCATTTTTGTCGCTTCGAGTGTAGCGAATTTTGCTTTTTGCTGAGGTTCGTATTCGCCAGTAACAAGATTTAAACTTAGAATTTCTGTCTTTCCTTTTTCGTCTTTCGTCTTTTTATAGAAGCCACCTTTCGTTTTATCTCCGAGTCTATTTTCAGAAACCATTTTTGAAATGAAATCTGGAATTTCAAATGCTGTTTTTGCTTCATCTTGTGGACAATTCTCACGAACACCATTCGCTACGTGAACAAGCGTATCTAAACCCACGACATCACATGTGCGGAAGGTTGCGCTCTTCGGTCTACCGAGAACAGGCCCAGTAAGCTTATCAACTTCCTCTACTCGAAGTCCCATTTCTTTTACGAGATGGAATAGAGCTTGAATGCTATATACCCCGATTCTATTTGCGATGAATGCAGGTGTGTCTTTACATCTAACAACGGTTTTACCAAGGAATCTTTGACCGTAATCTTCAAGAAAGGCCACCAATTCGGGATCTGTTTTTTCACTTGGAATGATTTCCAATAATTTCAGATAGCGTGGTGGATTGAAGAAGTGAGTGCCACAGAAGTTTTTTACAAAATCTTCACTACGGTTTTGAATGAGAAGTTTAATTGGAATACCAGAAGTATTGGTAGTAACAATGGTTCCAGGTTTGCGATGTGCTTCAATCGATTCAAAAACTTTTTGTTTGATATCAAGACGCTCGGTCACCACTTCAATGATCCAATCTACATCTTTGATCTTCGCGATGTCATCAGTAAGATTGCCAGTCGCAATACGTGATGCAAATTTCTTATTGTAAATAGGTGATGGATTGGAGGTAAGCGCGGCTTGCAATGCATCGTTCACAATTCTGTTGCGAACAACTTTGCTTTCCAACGTTAGTCCTTTCGCTGTTTCCAACTCTGTGAGTTGATTGGGCGCGATATCTAATAGAAGAACTTGCACTCCAATATTGGCGTAGTGACAAGCGATTCGGGAGCCCATTACCCCTGAACCAATGACGGCAATCTTTCGGATGTTCCTTTTCATTGTTTGTTTTCTATTGCGGTGTCAAACACCATATTATTTTCTAGTAAAGCATTTATTTCTTGGATGACTTCAATGAACACATCTAATTTCTTTGGAGAAATATTGGCTCTGATAAATTCATTGAATCGTATTACTACATCTTTGGAAACCTCACGCATGGCTTTGCCTTTTTGTGTGAGGTGTACGCGAACTACTCTTTTGTCTTGTTTGTCGGGTTGACGAGAAATCAGGTCCATTTCTTCCATCGACTTTAGAAGTCGTGTGAGGGAGGTGGGTTCCATTCCCATCTTCGGACCTAGTTTGGTGGAAGGTGTGCCTTCTTTTTCAATGTTGAGAAGCACATAGCCGATAGCCATGCTGCCTTCTGATTTGGCGGCTTCGGCGTTGTAGGCCTTGGATATTTTTGCCCATGCCCAACGAATATGGAAGTCTATTGTCTCTTCTTGTTTCACGGTCAGTAGGAATTATTTCCTACGAATAAAGGAAATAATTCGTTATGCATGCATAAGAAAAGAAACTTTTTTTGAAATATTTTAGAAAATAAGGCTAATCTCCTTGATATCCGCCCTGATTTCTTCACCGCCTTCCTTCACTAGGATCAGTTTCCCATCTTCCGCTACATCAGAAATGACGGCGTGGATGATTTCATTTTGGAAATGATAGGCTGCCTTTTCTTGAAACTTATACAAGTGTTGAAGGTATGTCTTTTTGATATCATCTCGCTTGCCTTGTTTCAAAGCATCATAAAGGCGATCGAAGCGGTCGATAAGAACATCAAGCACAGATTCAGTAGGCATATGTCGACCGGTGATCATCCGTAGAGATTGCGCTGAAAGCAATTCGAATTGACGCTGATTGATATTGATACCCCAACCGATGATGGCACTTTGGATCTTGGTTTCTGACCAATTGTATTCAATTAGAATACCCGCTATTTTTTTATTGTTGACGATGATATCATTAGGCCACTTTATGTACACATCCTTATCGCAAAGCGACTCAATGGTTTCTTTGACAGCAATGGCAGCAATTTGAGAAAGACCAAAACTGTTTGATGCATTTAAAAAATTCGGGTAAACAATCATGGAAGTTAGGAGGTTATCTCCTTTGAGTGCCACCCAAGAAGAACCTCGTTGCCCTTTTCCGTGTGTTTGCTCTTGTGCCGTTATGACAGTACCATCAGGCGGACTTGACAGACGAAGGAGGTTGGCAGCATAGTTGTTCGTGGAGTCCACGGTTTCCAAGCGAATAATTGCGCGGTCGCGAAAATGCATAAAGACCTGTAATCAATTTGAATTGGGGGCAAGTTAGTAAATCGGGCATAAGTGGCGTACTTTTGCCTTGATCACGAAAAATTATTCATGGCAAAGAAAATAGTAAAAGAAACCACGGAAATATTATTAGATGAAATTATAGAAGGCATGTTGGAGGTGAAGGCCAAAGACGTTGTCGTAATGAATCTTAAAAATGTTGACCATGCAATGGCAGATTATTTTGTAATTTGTCATGGTACGAGCTCCACACAAGTGGAAGCAATTTCTCGCTCCGTCGAGCGAACTACTCAAGAGAAACTTGGTTATAAGCCTGCACACATCGAAGGTGTTCAGAATGCCCAATGGATTTTGATGGATTATTTTGATATTGTAGTGCACATTTTTAATGAGACTACAAGAAATTATTATGCGATTGAAGAACTTTGGGCCGATGCCTTGTTTAGTCGTGTAGAAGAAAGTGCATAAAAAAGATTTTTGAAAAAATATGAGTGACGAGCAACCGAAAAGAAAGCCAGGCATGCCTGGTTCTGGTTCACAGGAACCGAAGAAGGGAATGAATTTTTATTGGGTTTATGCTTTGATAGCAACTGTTTTGATAGCAATGTTGCTATTCAACAGCGGTAGCGATGGCAAACCCACTGATTATTCAAAATTCAAGCAAATCGCAGATCGCGGTTTCATTGAAAAACTACAATATGATGGTGTAAAGGCTGTGATCTTCTTGAATGACGCAGGTAAAGATACTTTACGCCAAATGAATGAGATTCCTGCAGAGGGCTATCAAGGCTTCAGCAAGAGCAGTGATCTTTGGTTCAACATTCCTCCGGGTGAAGATTTCGTGAAAGAAATCAATGCACTAGGTGAGGCGAAGAGATTTAGAGTGGAGTACCTTCCACCAAATGAGGCAGCTCAATCTCTGTTGTATTGGATCATTGCTATCGGAATCATGATTGTTGCTTGGGTATTCATTATGCGCCGTGTGGGTGGTGGTGGAGGTCCAGGTGGACAAATCTTCAACATTGGTAAATCAAAAGCACAGCTTTTTGAAAAAGGAAAAGGCACGCAAATCACATTTAATGATGTTGCCGGCCTGGAAGGTGCTAAGCAAGAAGTTCAAGAAATTGTAGATTTCTTAAAGCACCCGAAAAAATATACCGAACTAGGAGCGAAGATTCCAAAAGGAGCATTGCTTGTGGGACCTCCGGGTACAGGTAAAACCATGCTTGCAAAAGCGGTGGCTGGTGAGGCACAAGTTCCTTTCTTCTCTTTGAGTGGATCGGATTTCGTTGAAATGTTTGTTGGTGTTGGTGCAAGCCGCGTACGTGACTTGTTCCGTCAAGCGAAAGAAAAGGCTCCAGCGATCATTTTTATCGACGAGATCGATGCTATCGGTAGAGCAAGAAGTAAGAGCGTAAATTTTGGAAGCAATGATGAGCGTGAAAACACCCTCAACCAATTGCTTACAGAAATGGATGGTTTCGGAACCAATTCAGGTATCATCATTCTTGCAGCAACCAACCGTGCAGATATTCTTGATGGTGCATTGCTCAGAGCAGGACGTTTCGATCGTCAGATCTATGTGGACATGCCAGATCTAAACGAGCGTGTTGAAATTTTCCAAGTGCACTTGAAAAATGTAAAACGTGACGACTCAGTGGATGTTGAATTCTTGGCAAAACAAACGCCTGGCTTCAGTGGAGCGGATATCGCTAATATTTGTAACGAGGCGGCTTTGATCGCAGCTCGTAAAAACAGGTCTACTGTTGGAAAAGAAGATTTCTTGGATGCCGTTGATAGAATCATTGGTGGTCTTGAGAAGAAAAATAAAATCATCACAGCGGGCGAAAAAGCAACGATCGCTTACCACGAAAGTGGACACGCTATCGTGAGCTGGTTGTTAGAACACGCTTCTCCATTGGTGAAAGTAACAATTGTACCTAGAGGAAGATCTCTCGGCGCAGCATGGTACTTACCAGAGGAAAGACAGATTACGACTACAGAGCAAATTTTTGATGAAATGGTAGCAGCCCTTGGAGGCCGCGCTGCAGAAGAAGTTGCTTTTGGTAAAATTTCTACAGGAGCGCTTAGCGATTTGGAAAAAGTAACGAAGCAAGCTTATGCAATGGTGAGCGTATATGGTTTGAATAAAAAGATTGGTAACCGAAGCTATTATGATAGCAGAGGCGAAAATCAATTTACAAAGCCATATAGTGAAGAAACGGCGCGCGTCATTGACGAGGAAGTAAGCAAAATTATTGAGCTCGCTTACGAGAAGGCAAAGGATATTTTGATGAAGAACAAAGAGAAACTCGATGGTCTTGCTAAAAAACTTCTTGAGCGCGAAGTGATCTTTAAAGATGATTTAGTAGAAGTATTGGGCGAGCGTCCTTGGGGGGAAAGAAATACGAACCCAGAACCAGTAGTGTAATTTATTGACCGAGTTTTCTAGCGAGGTCGTAAATTCGCAGCCCAAACCGCTTCCGTTTTGAGTAATTTAACTATAAGAGCAATAGCAGGAATTGTATTTACCGCACTGGTCATCAGTTCGGCTTTGCTTGGACCGTATGCACTTGGTGCAGTGTTTTTCTTCTTTGCAATAGTTGGTTTGGTGGAGTTCTACCAAATGGTGAGCAAAGATTCCAATGAAAAACCACGCGTGGTCTTCGGATACGCACTCGGTATCGCATTATATATCATGATTATGTTTCAAGCCATGGACCTACTCGACAGTAGGTCCTTTTGGCTTTTAGCTCCTGTCGTCATTTTACTCTACATCGCTGAATTAGTCCACCTCGACAAACGTGCGGTGGATCACGTTTCCGTGACGATTATGGGGTTGATATATGTAGTGGTTCCTTTTGCCATGATCAATACCCTCGCATTCATTCACGATGAATTTGAATGGGAAATTCCTCTTGGCTTCTTCATTATTTTATGGGGAAATGATACCGCTGCATACTTCACTGGAAGACTCCTCGGAAGACATAAGCTCTACGAAAAAGTATCTCCCAACAAAACATGGGAAGGCCTTTTCGGCGGAGTCGTGTTTGCAGTTGCGGGAGGTTGGGTGTTGTCGAAATATTTTACAGCGCTTGATATGGAGCAATGGATGATCGTTTCTGCAATCATCGCGGTATTCGCCAACCTTGGAGACTTATTTGAATCTCATTTGAAAAGAAGTTACGGAGTCAAAGATTCTGGAACTATCATTCCAGGACATGGCGGAGTGTTAGATCGTTTTGATGGTCTTCTCCTTGCGCTACCTGTTGTTATTTTCTATCTAAAATTTTTTAATCACTCATGACCATTCACAAAGAAGGATTTAAGATCCTAACTGGTACTATTCTTACGCTCGTGGCTCTGAATGTAGCCTTGGCATATCTCACAGATATAAAGTGGATCCACTATGCATTCTATGCGGTGTCTTTCATTTTGTTTTTTCTAGTTGCTCAATTCTTCAGATTGCCTAAGAGAAACAACACCGCGCAGCCAGATGAATTGGTTGCTCCTTGTGATGGTAAAGTAGTGGTAATAGAAGAGGTAGAAGAGCCAGAATTTTTCCAAGGAAAAAGAATTCAAGTTTCTATTTTCATGTCACCTATCAATGTTCACGCGAACTGGGTGCCATGTGAAGGGACAGTAAAATATGTAAAATATCACCCCGGACTTTTCTTGGTAGCATGGCATCCAAAAAGCAGCACCGAGAACGAGCGTTCTACTGTTGTGATTGAGCGCAAGCCAGGTCAGGATGTTTTGCTACGTCAGGTGGCAGGTGCTGTGGCGCGTAGAATTATTTACTATGTGAAGCCAGACCAAAAGGTGAGTAGAAATGAGCAGTTCGGATTCATCAAATTCGGTAGCCGTGTTGATTTATATTTTCCAATAGGAACGGAGATCGTTTCTAAGATTGGAGATGTGACTACAGGTAATGAAACGGTGATTGCTCGTTGGGCAAAATAATCAATCATGCAAGCAGAAATTATCAGCATTGGTGATGAGATTCTCATCGGCCAAACCGTCAATACAAATGCAACTTGGATGGGCGAACAACTCAATGCGATTGGCATTCGAGTTCATCGTATTACATCCATTGCCGACAATGCTGAAGACATCATCAATATCTTGGATGAAGCATCTGGTCGAAGTCAAGTGATTCTCATTACAGGAGGCCTTGGACCAACGAAAGATGACATTACAAAAAAAACATTGTGTCAATATTTCAATACCGAGTTGGTATTGGATCAAGTAACATTGGATAGAGTCACATCGTTTTTCACTGCGCGTGGACTTCCGATGTTGGAAGTGAACGAGCAACAGGCGTTGGTGCCGGCATCTTGCACCGTGCTTCACAATTTGCGTGGTACTGCAAATGGGATGTGGTTTGATCGTGACGGAGTCGTTTTCGTTTCGATGCCCGGTGTTCCTTATGAGATGGAATGGCTCATGGAAGAAGAAGTTTTGCCACGCATTCAAACATTTTTTAAAAGACCAGCCATCGTTCATCGAACGATACTAACCACTGGAGTGGGAGAGAGCTTTTTAGCTGATACCATTAAGGATTGGGAAAACAGTTTGGAGCAAGATCAAATCAAGTTGGCGTACTTGCCTTCACCAGGAGCGGTTAAGCTAAGGTTGTCAGCATACGGTGGAGCTTCTGAGGAAATTTTACAACAAAGAATTGCTGTAAAAGAAAAGGAGCTTCACGGCCTTATTGGTCAGCATATTTATGGTTATGGAAAAGCCTCATTGGCAAGTGTAGTAGGAGAATTATTGAAAGCTCAAAATGCTACGTTGTCTGCAGCTGAAAGCTGCACAGGAGGCATGATATCGCATTTATTGACCTCCGTGCCGGGAAGTAGTAATTACTTCATGGGAGCGGTGGTATCATATCATATTGATGTGAAACAAGGAGAATTAGGAATTACGAAAGATCTTTTAGATAAACACGGCGTTTATAGCGCTGAAATGGCAGAGGCAATGGCCAGGGGAGTAAGAGAAAAGTTGAATACCACCTATGCCATTTCAAGCACAGGAGTGGCAGGACCAGATGATGACGAGAGCGGAATCAAAGTCGGAACAATTTGGATTGCCGTGGCGGGCCCTGAAAAAGTGGTTTCGACGGTCTTAAAGCTCGGAAAAAGTAGAGAAAGAAACATTTTAATGGCCTCGAATGCCGCATTAAATCTGATAAGAAAAGAATTTTTAGTAATAAACCATTGAATGTTGGAAAATTAGTTGTTTATTTGCACCCCCAATTTAAAGGGTTAAAACTTTAAAGATATGGCACGTATTTGCGAAATCACAGGAAAGAAAACAATCACAGGAAACCACGTTTCTCACTCAAATATTAAAACTCGTCGTAAGTTTTATCCAAACTTGCAATTCAAGCGTTTTTGGCACGAGACTGAAAACCGTTGGGTTGAGTTGAGAGTGACTCCTAAAGGAATGAAAACAATCAACAAAATTGGTCTTGCTGAAGCGCTTAAGCGTGCGAAGGCAAATGGCTTCATTGATTGATTCATTGTAAAAGAATTTTAAAGGTTAGACATTGAAAAAAGCGCCGTCCTATTACTCGGGAGGGCGTTTTTTGTTGAATTAACCAATTGAAAATAAACTTACTAAACCGCTTTTAAGACTGATTTCCAGAAAAGGCCTGATATTCTTATATTTGCGCCCCTGAAAAGGAAACCTTTCCAAATTAATTGATCCATGCAGAATAAATCGTTTACCTGGATTTTTGTCATCTTATTGACACTCGCAGTAGCTTACCAACTATCCTTCGGATTGGTAGCATCCAGCTTTGAGAAAAAAATTCACCAACTAGCAGTTGACTCAATTGCTTCTACAGAACTTCAAGGCGCCGCTGCTGATTCAGCGATTCTTGCGCTTGAAAGAAAGATGTTGCGTGATAGCTCTGAAGCGAAGGCTTACCCTCTTGTAGGTCACTCTTACAGCTACTTAAAATCAAACCAACTTGCACTAGGACTTGACCTTCGTGGTGGTATGTCTGTGACGCTTGAAGTATCTATTCCAGATATGATTCTTGCGATTAGTGACTATAACCAAAATCCAGCATTCCTAAAGGCAATCGAAGAAGCTCGTGAAGCACAAAAATCATCTAGCGATGATTATTTGACTTTGTTTGAAAAGGCATGGAAAAATCAAAACAGTGGTGTTGAGCTTTGGAGAATCTTCAACAATCTTGAAAACCAAGAGAAGTTCCCAGCAAAAACTTCTGATGCTGATGTTATCAAGATCCTTCGTAAAGAAGCTGAAGATGCAATTAGCAACACTGAAAATATCATCCGTAAGCGTATCGACCAATTCGGTGTAACGCAGCCAAACGTTCAAAAGCAATCATTCACTGGTCGCATCTTGGTAGAACTTCCAGGTGTAGACGATCGTGAGCGTGTACGTAAAAATCTTAAGAGCACTGCAAACCTTGAGTTCTGGGATACATACTTCAACACTGAAGTAATCGGTGCATTGAGCCAAGCAAATGAAGCTCTTGGTAAGAAATTAGCTCCACAATTCTTTAGCACTGACTCACTTCGTGCTGAGAAAGATTCATTGATGGCTGTAGCTCTTCAAGATACTACGCTCAATGCCGTTCAACAAGATTCAATTCGCAAGTCATACGCTGACAACACTGTTAAGCCAGACTCACTTCTTACACAGGCTGAAGCTAGAAAGAAGAATCCATTGTTTGCTTTGTTGAATCCAAGCGTTCCTATGGGATCTGCTATGGTAGGTATCGCAGCAGCTTCTGATACATCTTCAATCAATAGACTTCTTGGAATGAAAGAGGCTCAAGCAGTAATTCCTGCTGATTGCCGTCTTCTATGGGGTGCTAAAGTTGAAAAGAACATTGCAACGCTTTATGCTATCCGCGATGCATCTATGAGAGGCAAGGCAGAATTAGATGGTAAGTCAATCGTTGACGCTCGTCAAGACTTCGACCCAATGTCTGGAGAAGTGACAGTGGAAATGAAAATGGATAGCGAAAAAGGAACTCCTATCTGGAGAGAAATGACCAAGAAGAATGCGGCAGACCGTAATCGTCCAATCGCAATCGTAATGGATAACTTGGTTTACTCAGCTCCTTCTGTAAACAGCGAAATTCCAAACGGTAGCTCAATCATTACTTTCGGTTCGGCTGAAGATCGTGATAAGTCTATTCAAGAAGCAAAAGATTTGGCTGGTCTATTAAAGGCTGGTTCACTTCCTGCTCCTGCAAAAATTATTGACGAAGTAACTGTCGGTCCATCTTTGGGTGAGAAGAACATTCAAGCTGGTATCTGGTCATTCATCTTCGCTTTCGTAGTGATCTTGATCTACATGGTATTCTATTATGCATGGGCTGGATGGGCTGCAAACGTTGCATTGATCGCAAACCTGTTCTTCTTGATTGGAGCACTTGTTTCATTGAATGGTGCGCTTACTCTTCCTGGTATCGCCGGTATCGTGTTGACAATGGGTATGGCGGTTGACGCTAACGTATTGATCTACGAACGTGTGAAGGAAGAATTACGCCAAGGTTCGAATATCAACGCCGCGATGAAAGATGGTTTCTTGAAAGCAATCAGCGCAATCATCGATGGTAACGCGACTACATTGATCACGGGTATCGTACTTCTTGTAGTAGGTTCTGGTCCTATCAAAGGTTTCGCAACTACTTTGATCATCGGTATTTTCACGACATTGTTTACAGCGATCATCATTTCTCGTTTGATCTTGTACCGTCGTTTAGATAGCAAGAAGTCAATTTCTTTCTCTAGTAATATTACTAAGAACTGGTTTACAAAGGTTAACTATGACTTCGTAGGAAAGCGCAAGCTTTATTATATCATCAGCACTGTAATTATTGCTGCGGGTATTGTTTCATGGACTGCACGTGGATTCAACCTTGGTGTGGATTTCATCGGTGGTACTTCTTACAAAGTTGAGTTTGCTCAAAATGTAGACGTTGATCAAGTAAGAGGTTCTCTTGAAAAGACATTGGTGAACGAAAACGGAACTAAGGCTTCTGTTCTTGTTCAAAGTGTTGGTACTACTGGTCGTGAATTCAAAGTGACTACTAACTACCTTATCGAAAGCACAGATGTGAATGCAGATGAAGTGGTAACTGCAAAAGTGAATGAAGCTTTGACGACTATCGGCACTCAGTTCAACATGGACTCTTCTTACAAAGTGGATCCAACAATGAGTGATGATTTCCGTAAAGAAGCGGTTTGGTCAGGTATCATTGCGTTATTGCTCGTTGGTATCTATATCTTCATCCGATTCAGAAAGTGGGATTTCGCAATCGGTGCTGCTGTGGCGTTGTTCCACGACGCATTGGTGGTAATCGCTGCATTTACTCTATTGAATGGAGTGCTTCCATTCAGCTTGGAAGTCAACCAAAACTTCATCGGTGCGATCTTGACAATCATCGGTTACTCAATCAATGACACTGTGGTTATCTTCGACCGTATTCGCGAATACTTGAGAAATAACAAGTCAGAGAATATCGACACCACTATCAATAATGCATTGAACAGCACCCTTGGTCGTTCGATCAATACGTCTATGACTGTATTGCTTACCTTGATTGTGATGTTCATCTTTGGTAGCGATGATATCAAAGGTTTCTGCTTCGCAATGATCGTGGGTGTTATCTCTGGGGTTTATTCTACATTGTTCATTGCGACTCCAATCGTAGTGGATATGAGAAAATTCTTTGGTAAAAAAGAAGAAGCTGCAAGAGCTGAAGCTGCTAAAACAGTGAATGCATAATTGCAAAATAATATTTAGAAAAGGCTGCTCTTGAGCAGCCTTTTTTATTTAACGAATTTCTACACCTCAAGAGCTCTCAAATTGTACTAATTTTGCACCCTATGTCAGCAGGCGAAATCATAATTATTCTATTCGTTTACCTTATGTTCTTCGGGGCTAAAGGTGTGCCTGCATTAGCTCAGACACTTGGTAAGGCAGTTTATCAGTTTAGAAATGCTGCACGCGATGTTCAAAATGAGATCATGTCTAGTGCGAATGAAATAAAGCGCGAAGCAAACATCAAGATGGATCAAATGGACATCAACCTTGATGAAGAACATCCTCATCAACAAAAAGCACCAAATATTCCACAGCGTAAAGTTTTCACTCCTCCGACTGAGTCAACTCCACAAGCGACAAATGCAGAAGTACCACCTGCAGAAGGAACAACTCCTACAAGTGAAGAGCCATCAGCGAAATGATTTCTCTCTATAAGTCAGGTTCTGAGGAGCTGATATATTTCCCAGATTTCATCAGTCAAAAGGGAGAGCTTTTTCAAAAGTTAGCCGGTGAAATAGAGTGGCAACAAAATAAAATACGTGTCTACGGAAAATGGTATGATGAGCCAAGACTTACTGCTTGGTTTGGACCTTCCTATAAGTATTCAAGTATCGAATGGCCTGAAAAAGCGATGCCTATTTTCTTACAAGATTTGAATAGAAGAGTGGAAGAAGTAGCAAATTTTTCGTTTAATGCAGTCCTATTGAACTATTATCGAAACGAGCGAGACAGCATGGGTTGGCATAGTGATGACGAACCAGAAATGGATCAAACGACCATCGCTTCATTGTCGTTAGGATCAGAGCGGATTTTTAAATTTCGACATAAAACAACCAAGCAAAAACTTCAGGTAAAACTTACCAGTGGGTCATTGCTTTTAATGCAAGATTTTCAAGAGAACTGGCAGCACGCCATAGACAAATCTACCAAGCCTTTGGGTGGAAGAATTAATCTTACGTTTCGTAAAATTATTTAGAGGCGAAATCAGACAGTTTATTGAGTTCTGCCTTGATCTTATTCTCCCAGTCTGCTTGGGCTTGTGGATTGCCTCCATTTACTGTTTGAACATTGTATTGCTGTTGTTCAGCAAACAATTCATTATTCAGCTCCTTATAGATTTCTCGGACGGCCAGTAGCAACGATTCATAATTGAGATTAGCGCCTTGTTGCTTGATATACTGGTGTGTAGCTTTCTTCATTTTGCGTGCATAGAGCTCCGTAATGTCAAACAATCCTTGCTCGTGTCGAAGCAATTGACTTGTAGCTGCACCTTTCAATACCCAACTTTCATTCGCATCCACATAAGCGTTGAATTCTACGTTTATACCATCGGCATCTGATTTTACAGAATAGGTAATTCCGCAATAAGTGAAGGCCTTCTGATAGCCACTAGGTTTTGAAGAAGTTTTATAATTCTGCCAATTGAGTGCATTGTCATGATATGAAATCATTGACATGTCTTGAGAAAAAGCAGTGGTGCTCAATGCACATAGACCGAGTAAGATAGAAAAGCGATTCATCGTATCAAGAGTGTAGTATGCCCTCTTGATCACCGCTTTCTTTCGCCAATTTGTTGGCGCCACATAGCATAGTACAGACCTTTCTCCGCTAGGAGTTCTTCGTGTGTACCTGCTTCTGCCATTTCTCCTCGTTCTAGCACGTAGATCTTGTCGGCGTGCATGATCGTTGAGAGTCGGTGAGCAATCAGGATGGTTATTATATCGCGATTGCTATTAATAAGTTTCACTGTTTCATTAATTTCTTCTTCTGTTAATGAATCGAGTGCAGACGTTGCCTCATCAAGAACTAGTAGTTTCGGTTGTCTCAGTAAGGCTCTTGCGATACTTAAGCGCTGCTTTTCTCCGCCAGATATTTTTATCCCTCCCTCGCCAATCATGGTGTCGATTCCATTTTCGGCTCTTGCAAGAAGCTTTGTACAACTTGCTTTATTGAGTGCTTCCATGATTTCTGCATCGGTCGCATCAGGTTTTACAAAAAGAAGATTTTCCTTAATGGTGCCAGCAAAAAGTTGTGTGTCTTGTGTGACAAATCCAATTTGCTTGCGCAAACTGTAAATGTCCAAATCTTTACCATCAATCTTGTTGTAAAGAATTCGTCCATTTTGTGGTTGATACAAGCCCACCAGTAGTTTTACTAGCGTAGTCTTACCACTTCCAGATGGACCAACAAATGCTACGGTTTCGCCTTTCTTTACATCAAATGATATCTTATCAAGAGCGGGAGATTGTGCAGTGCGGTGACCAAATGTTACGTTGTCAAACGTGAATGAATTCAATTCTGAAATTCCTTGAGGAGATGTAGGCTTGTACTCTTTTGGAGTATTCATCAATTCATTAAAATTATTTAGTGAAGCTTCTGCTTCACGGTAGGCTGTGATGACATTCCCCATTTCTTGAAGAGGCCCAAAAACAAAGAATGAATAAATCGTTAATGTCCATAGTTGGCCTGGCTCGATTTGTTCCTGAAACACCAACCAGTAAAGGAATGCAATTAGACACGTTCGGATGAAATTCACTGTTGTGCCTTGAATGAAACTCAAGGATCGGATGTATTTCACCTTCTTCAATTCAAGCCCAAGAATTTTCGTGGTTGTATTATTTAGGCGATTTACTTCTTGTTGTGTCAGACCTAAACTTTTTACCAATTCAATATTTCTTAGTGACTCAGTGGTAGCTCCAGCAAGAGCTGTAGTTTCTCCTAATATTTTCTTGGAAATAGTCTTGATTCTCTTGCTTAATAAACTACTTACAAACGCCAGTAATGGTGCGGTAATCAAGAAGAGTGGACCAATCGCCCAATGAATGGAAACTGCGTAGTTCAAAACAAATAATAACCCTACGATGCTTTGGAAAAGGATACCGATAAAAACAGTGATGAATTTTTCACTGTCAATTCTAACTTTTTGAAGTTTCCCTAGTGTTTCTCCACTTCTTTGATCTTCGAATACCTCATAGGGTAAATCAAGCGAATGTTGAATCCCATCAGAATACATTTTAGCACCTGTTCTCTGAATCACAACATTGGTGAAGTAATCTTGAAAATTCTTTGCGATTCGCGAAATCATGGCAGCGCCCATACTCATAAGGAGGAAGAACAAAAGATCATTCACGAAGTCTTGTGTTCTGCCTGCGTATTGATCGTGATCAATTGCTAATTGCTGGAACATTTTTCCAGTAATCATTGGCTCAACAAGTGAAAAACATTGGTTGATCGCAGCAAGCACCAATGCAAGAATCATGGGGCGCTTTGCTAGTTTTAAATAAGAATATAGTAGACGCATATGGAAGTGCAAACATACCCTTACTTCTTGATTTTTGTCCTTAACCTAAGTCAAGGTTTTGCATTAATTTGCACAATGCAAAATTTCCTTCAAATACAACCAGAGATAGCAGATGCGCTTGCATCAGGTAAAGCCGTTGTAGCACTTGAGTCCACCATCATCGCTCACGGAATGCCTTTCCCACAGAACATTGAAATGGCAAAAAAGGTAGAAGGAATAGTACAAGCGAATGGCGCTATTCCAGCTACTATAGCATGTCTTGGGGGAAAGATATGTGTGGGCTTAAACGATGCTCAATTGGAAGAACTGGCTACTTCGCCAAATGTGATGAAGCTCTCACGTAGAGATTTGCCTTATGCTATTTCTCACAAAATAGCAGGAGCAACTACAGTTGCCGCCACGATGATTGGAGCTGAGATGGCAGGAATAAAATTTTTCGCAACCGGTGGAATTGGCGGTGTACATAGAGGTTCAGAACTCACAGGTGATGTGAGTGCAGATTTACAAGAATTATCAAGGACTTCAGTGGCCGTGATAAGTGCCGGTGCCAAGGCAATTTTAGATATTCCCAAAACATTGGAATATTTAGAAACAATGGGAGTTCCGGTAATTGGTTTTCAGAGTAAATATTTTGGAGCATTCTATTCTAGAAGCAGCGGAATTGAACTCGAACTTGAAATGCATACACCCAAAGATGTTGCTTCATTTTTAATAGCTAAATGGACGATGGGACTTGATGGAGGCGCTCTCATTTCAAACCCGATTCCTAATGATTTCGAAATACCTAATTCTGAAATTGAGCCCGCGATTCATGCAGCGGTGTTAGAGGCAGATCAGAATGGAATAGTGGGTAAAAAACTAACCCCATTTCTTCTCGCGCGAATTAAAGAAATCACAGAAGGAAGAAGTTTGAATGCAAATCTCGAATTGGTTTATAACAACGCGAAAGTGGCAGCGATGATTTCTAGTGAATATTCAAGACTCATTTCTAGCGAGTTGTAGCTTTTTTTTGAAAGTATATAAAAGTCGTCCCGTTCCTTATCTTTGTAACATGTCAAAAGCATTCGAAACACCAGACCACATTATGACTGAAGAGAAACTTCGTCAACGTATGTTGGATGATTACCGACTCGCCTGCATCAGTCGTGAAGCTTCTCTTCTCGGTAGAAAAGAGGTACTTACTGGTAAGGCAAAATTTGGAATCTTCGGAGATGGAAAAGAACTCGCACAATTAGCCATGGCGAAGCAATTCAAAAATGGCGATTGGCGTTCGGGATATTATCGTGACCAAACATTCATGATGGCGATAGGAGAGTTGACAGTTCAACAATACTTCGCTGCGTTGTATGCACACACTGACGTGGAGCATGAGCCCGCTACCGGTGGCAGACAAATGGGTGGACACTATGGAACGCGTTTCTTAAATCATGATGGCTCTTGGAGAAATCATACTGAATTAAAAAACTCATCTGGTGATATCAGTCCTACCGCTGGACAAATGCCTCGACTTCTGGGTCTTGCTCAAGCGTCAAAAATGTACCGCCAATTGCCAGATTTGGCGGGTATGACACAGTTTTCTAATAAGGGAAATGAAGTTGCTTTTGGTACCATCGGCGACTCCAGTACCTCTGAAGGTTTGTTCTGGGAAACAATGAATGCGGCAGCAGTATTGAGCGTGCCGATGTGTATGAGTGTATGGGATAATGGTTGGGGAATTTCAGTTCCAAAAAAATACCAAACAGTAAAAGAAAGTATTTCCGAAGCGTTGAGTGGATTCGAAAAATCTACAACAACAAACGGAATAAAAATATTCAAAGCAAAGGGTTGGAATTATCCAGAACTCTTAATGACTTACGAGAAAGCAGTTGCTTTTACACGTGAAAATCACATCCCAACTTTGGTACACGTAGAAGAGCTCACACAGCCCCAAGGGCACAGCACTTCTGGAAGTCATGAACGTTACAAGGACAAAGCATTGCTTGCTTGGTACGAAGAATATGATTGCTTGGTGCAATTCAAAAAGTTCATCATGATGGATGGTGCAGCTTCTGATAGAGAGTTAGACCAAATTCGTGAAGAAGCAAAGCAACAAGTGCGTGCCGAACAAAAAGCAGCATGGGCAGCATTTCGAGCTGACATCGATGTAGATGTGAAACAAGGTCTTTCATTACTTGAAGCATTGAGCAATTCTACTTCAAAAAGTAATGAGCTTACGGCATTGTACACAGAGCTAAGTAAGACCATTGAGCCGATCAGGAAAGATCTTGTTTCTATTTGTAAAAAAGCTTTGCGTTTGACCAAATTGGAACAAAGTCCTGCGAAAGCAGCATTGGTCAATTGGTTGAAAGAAATAGAATCAAAATGCCAGTCGCGATATAGTTCACATTTATACAGTGAATCAAAATGGGCTGTTCAGAATATTTCTCAAGTAGCGCCGGTATTCAGCGCCTCTAGCGAAATGGTAGATGGCCGAATTATTCTTCGTGATTTTTGGGATAAAAAAATGTCGCAAATGCCGGAGATATTGATCTTCGGAGAAGACGTAGGTAAGATCGGAGGTGTGAATCAAACGTGCGAAGGCCTTCAAGAAAAATACGGTGATCTTCGAGTTTCTGATAGCGGTATTCGCGAGGCAACCATCATTGGCCAAGGTATCGGCATGGCCATGCGCGGACTTCGTCCTGTTGCAGAGATTCAGTATCTAGATTATATTTTTTATGCTTTGCAAATCATGAGAGATGATTTGGCAAGCGTTCAATACAGAACAAAGGGTGGTCAAAAATCTCCTTTGATTATTAGCACTCGAGGACATAGACTCGAAGGCATTTGGCACTCGGGAAGCCCTATGGGTAGCATTATTCACAGTGTGAGAGGGATGCATGTATGTGTACCACGTAACATGTGGCAAGCAGCAGGAATGTACAATACATTGCTGCAAGCGGATGAGCCTGCCATCGTCGTGGAATGTCTTAATGGTTATAGAACAAAAGAGCGTGTGCCAGACAACTTAGGTGAATACACTATTCCGATTGGAGAAGCAGAGGTAGTTAAAGAAGGAAGTGATTTAACCATCGTAAGTTATGGATCAACTTTCAACCTTTGCACTATTGCAGTTCAGCAATTGGCAGATCAGGGAATTGATGTTGAGCTCGTGGATGCTCGCACGCTTCTTCCTTTTGATAACACCGGTATTTGTGCAAAGAGTGTAGAGAAAACAAATCGATTGCTCATCGTAGATGAAGACGTGCCGGGTGGAGCATCTGCTTATTTGTTAGACCAAATCATCAATAAGCAAGGAGCATTCAAGTGGTTGGATAGCGAGCCGAAGACCTTGACAGCAAAAGCTCATTTACCAGCATACGGAACAGACGGAGATTATTTCAGCAAGCCAAGCATTGAAGATATTTTTGATGCAGCTTATTCAATGATGTCTGAGTCGAATCCAGCAAAATACCCTGCGATTTACTAAGCTGTTTTTTTAGAAAAAAATAAAAAGCACAATCAACAGAAAATGGGATTGTGCTTTTTTTATGCAAACATAGTATTTAGCCAAAAATCTTACTATTTTAGCACCAACCGCATAACCTTGACCAAGCATATGATGCCACGAATTCTAGCATTTTTCTGCACTCTTTTCTGTTGTATTTCAGTTTCTTCCACTGCTCAGAATATCAAAGGGCGCGTACAAGATGCTAGCACAGGCGAGCCGTTATTCGGCGCCGTTGTAGGTGAAAAAGGTACTTCAAACGGGACAACGACTGATTTTGATGGAGAATTTATTCTTAAAGTAAACGCTCTTCCAGTGACCGTTTTAATCCGGATGGTAGGATTTGCAGAGCAAGAGTTGCAAGTGACTAGCGCCTCGGAGCGTTTGGAAATTAAATTGGAAGAAGCAAGCACCATCATGCCAGAGATCGTAATCTCTGATATTCGTGTCACAGAAAAACAAAAGCAAGCGCCACTCACTGTTGAAACACTCGATCTTCTTGCGATTAAACAAGCACCTTCTGGAAATTTCTACGAAGCGCTTGGCACATTGAAAGGGGTGGATTTGACAACGGCCAGTTTGGGATTCCGAGTGATAAATACACGTGGTTTCAACTCGACTTCCCCTGTTAGAACACTTCAATTAATCGATGGAGTGGACAACCAATCTCCTGGACTAAATTTTTCGCTCGGTAATTTTCTTGGAGCACCAGACCTTGATGTGAAAAGTGTGGATATCGTGCAAGGTGCTAGCAGCGCGTTCTTCGGACCTGGTGCATTCAATGGTGTGATCAATATGGAAACAAAGAATCCATTTATCTTCAATGGATTTTCAGCGCAATTGAGAGTAGGGGAGCGCAACTTATTCGAACCACAAGTTCGTTGGGCGCACGTAATACAAAACAAAGCAGGTGAAGACAAATTTGCCTACAAAATCAATTTGTTTCACGTAACTGCTAATGACTGGGAAGCGAAGGATTATTCGGCAATCACAGATTCACCTGATGGTGCCAACAATCCATTTGGATTTGATGCAGTGAATATTTATGGCGACGAACCAGTAGCATCAAATAATGATTTTTCTGATTCACCTTTCGAATATACTGGACTTGGCACGTTTTACAGAAACGGGTATCGCGAAAGTGATTTAACAGATTATAGATTGAAAAACACGAAGACTAGTTTGGGAGCATATTACAAACTCAAGCAAGACCTCACATTAAATTATCAATTCAATTTTAGTACAGGGTCGACAGTCTATCAAGGTGATAACCGTTATCGATTAAAAGACATTCGCTTTTGGCAAAATAAAGTCGAACTGAAAAAAGACAATAAGTGGTTTGTACGCGCTTATTCGACTGCAGAAGATGCAGGCAAGACCTACGATATCGTAACGACAGGTATTCGCATGGCTGAAGCTTCAGGATCCACTGCTGATTGGAATACACGTCTCGCTTCTGTTTGGAGAAATGTATTAGACTATCCAGATTTAGTAAAGGATCAACCTCGCTACGATGAAATTATTGCAGAAGTACAGGGCTCAGGTTTATCGGGAAATGAACAGCTGGAATTATTCCAGGATTTACTTGCCGATTGGTATTTGGATGATTATGATTTTTTCAATGGATTATATCAAAATGCCGTTGCTGTTGTAAACAATACTTCAACCAATGAAATTGATCCCTTCTACGAGCCAGGCACCACTCGTTATGAATCAAAACTCGAGGAGATTACCAATAAGAAATTTACAGAAGGTGGTTCTCTTTTTTATGATAAGTCGAAATTGTATCATGTTCATGGTGAGTACAAGTTCACTCCTGTATTTGCAACGATTACCGTAGGTGGTAACGCACGCTGGTATCGTCCCGACTCTCGTGGAACCATCTTCAGCGACACGTTAGATTACACTTATCAAGTAGATGATCTCGGAAACTTTGTCTTGGATTCAGAAGGTAATCGCATAGCGACTGACTCGTCTCGTGTAGTCATCACCAATTTCGAAACTGGTGCTTATGTCGGAGTTGAAAAGAAGATGATGGAAAATAAGTGGATCGTAAATGTGACTGGTCGTGTAGATAAAAATCAAAACTTTGATTTCTTATTTTCTCCTGCGGCATCGGTTGTTTACAATCGTAATCCAAATAATATTTTCAGATTAACTTTCTCTTCAGCTCTTCGAAATCCTACTCTTGCAGATCAATATCTCTACTATAATGTGGGTCGAGCAATTCTCTTAGGAAATGTGGATGGTCGCTTTGAGGAAGGAAAGGACTCATTGATCACACTTGATTCTTTTAATACTTACCGCAACAACTCATCGCTAAGTTCAGGTTTATCTGATCTGGATTATTACAACATTGATCGCATTCGCCCGGAGCGCGTGAAGACCATCGAAGTAGGCTATCGCGGAATTTTCTCTAATAAAGTTTTTGGTGATATCAGCTATTACTACAGTCGCTACACCGACTTCATTGGTTACAACCTAGGTATTTCAGCAGAGTTTGATGAATCGACAGGCTTACCAGTAGGAGGTATTCAAGTATATCGTGTGGCGGTCAATGCTCGTGAAGTAGTCTCTACACAAGGATTCAACATTGGCTTGAATTATTTCGTTAGGAAAATGACTCTAAGTGGTAATTACTCATGGAACAGACTAAACTCTTCGAAGGATGATCCAATCATTCCTGCATTCAATACTCCGGAGCATAAGTTCAACCTAGGTATCAGCGGAAAGGATTTGGTGGCGTTTAAAAAGATCAAGAACGTTGGGTATAGTGTTAACTATAAATGGATAGAAAACTTCATTTTTGAGGGTTCTCCTCAATTCAGCGGGGCCATTCCAACCTACGATATGATCGATGCACAAATAAATGTCGCTGTGCCAAAAATCGATTGTACGTTCAAATTAGGCGGTTCAAATCTTTTAGGGATTCGCCCATTCTTTGACAAGGATTTAAGTAGCTTTGATGAAAAGGCTTCTCGTGCTTTTAAAAATAACAACCTTCAGGTTTATGGTGGTCCATTGGTCGGAAGAATGTTGTACTTTTCAATCTTGTACGAGCCGCAGTTCAAAAAATAAATTTTCACAAACAAATACAACCAAACCATGAAAAAAACTCTACGTAACAGTTTTTTGATGTTGTTAGCAGGTATCCCGATGCTAGCAACTTCGCAGACAAGATATCTCGATGAGGTATTTGAAGACAGCGAAATCACAATTGAATCAAACGTTGTTTATGCAAACAACATCGATTTCTTAACTTCTAACTTCGCAGGTGCGAATACAGCAACTGATATCGGAACATTGAGCGCTATTGCAGGTGCCGGTGGCGAATATCCAGCAGCTTATTTCGATCCAACAGATGCATCGACTTCTGTAAAATTGAAGGCGATCACTATGGATGTTTACTATCCATCTTCTGAAGTGGATACAGAGACTTCACGTCCTGTAATCATCTATCTTCACACTGGTAACTTCTTACCATCACCATTGAATGGTAGCACTACTGGAACAAAGACTGACTCTTCAGCAGTAGCTCTTTGTAAAGGTTGGGCGAAGCGTGGCTACGTAGCAATTTCATTAGACTACCGTCTTGGATGGAATCCAGTTGCGAGTTCAGTTCAAGTAAGAAGAGGTACATTGTTGAATGCAGTTTATCGTGCTATTCACGATTTGAAAGCTGGTATTCGCTATGTGCGCGCTGGTGCTGCTGATACAAATCCTTATGGTGTTGATCCTTCTAAGGTTGTTGTTTACGGTCAAGGTTCAGGTGGATATGTTGCTCAAGCAGCTGCTACACTTGACAAGCCAGAGGAATTATTCCTTGAGAAATTCCTTCCAAACCCATTTGATCCAACTGTATCTTATATCGATACACTTCAAGTTGGAACCATTGCAGGTTTTGGTTTCCCAAACAGCTTGAACTTATATCGTCCATCTACTATTTCAGCAGATTTCCAAGTTTCTATCAATGCAGGTGGTGCACTTGCTGATGAATCATGGTTGGAAGCTGGAGACGTTCCAATGATGGCTATCAACTGCGTACGTGATGACTTTGCTCCATTCAATGAAGGTACTGTAATCGTTCCTACAACTCAAGAGGAAGTAGTAGACGTTCATGGTGCAAACTTCTTCATCAATAAGGCAAATCAATTAGGCAACAATGCTGTGTTTGCAAACATTCCTGATGGAGATCCTTTCACAGATGCGGCACGCGCACTTTATGGACAAACCATCGAAGTGGCTAATGGTGGTTCAATCACTATCAACGATGCAGAAGGTCTTTTCCCGCTTATCCGTCCATTGCGTCCATTCTTGACAAACGAATCAGGTCCATGGGAATGGTGGAATCCAACCGCTCCAACATCTTTGTATGAAGTAGCTCCTGGTATTACTGCTCACATGGCTAGCTTGTCTTCAAACCCAGACATGTCTCCAGAAAAAGGTATGGCTTACGTTGATTCTATTCAAGGTTATATCCTTCCAAGAATCATGTGCGTATTCAACCTTGAAGGTGGTCCATGTTTCGTAGGTGTTGATGAGAAAGAAGAATTGGCTGCATTCTCAGTTTATCCAAACCCAGCAAATGAAATGGTAACGATCAGCGCTAAGCAAAACGTTACTGCTTACACTGTGTTTGATATCACTGGTAAAGTGGTTGCTACAAGAAGAAATATCGCAACTCCAACAGTTCGTATTGATGTAGATCAAATGAACGCAGGTGTTTACTTAATTGCTGTTGAAACAGCAAGCGGTAAAACAACTCAACGTTTGGTAATCGAATAAGTCATTTAACAAAATGGCAAAAAAAATCCCGACCATTGGTCGGGATTTTTTTTTATCTAAACTAAATGATTAGTTGTTGTTTGGAGCACCAGTTGGAGCTTTAACAGGAGCACCACCAGCTGCTGGAGCGTTTGGATCAGCTTCTACAGTACCTTTAATACGAACTGTTTTTGTTGGTTCGTTAGTAGCATTAGAGCTAATAGTTACTGATTTGTTGATTGGACCAGGACGCTTTGTATCATACTTAACAGTGATGTTAGATGAAGCACCAGGCAAAATTGGATTAGGCTCACAAGTTGGAACTGTGCAACCGCAAGAACCTTTGCACTTGCTAAGGATCAATGGTTCAGTACCAGTGTTTGTTACTTTAAATTCACAAGTACCGTTTCCACCAAATGGAACTGTACCGTAATCGTGAACTTCCTTGTCTACAGTGATAACTGGACCACTTACTACAGGAACTTGTGCAGATGCGAAAGCAACTACGCCAAGGATGAATGATAATGAAAGAAGAACTTTTTTCATTGGATTATTTAATTGATGTTTGATTTCTTTTACTCAAAACTAGGGCCAGAATGATTCAACTATTGCCTTGTTTAACCAATAATTAACAAGGTCAGGGTTGAACGTCTCCTGTGATTACAATGTCGTTGGTGCTTCCATCAGGGCTATTCCAGAAAATGGTGATAGACTTTGAGAAAGGTCCAAGACGGTTTGAATCATAACTTACTTTAATTTCTGTAGACTCTCCAGGAGCGATGGGAGTAGGGTCGCACTTCGGAGTAGTGCATCCACAACTTGCGCGACACTGACTAATGGTGAGTGGTTGATCACCTGTGTTTTTTACTACAAATACACAAGAGATATCGCTGCCTTGTTTCATCAAACCAAATTGATGAAGAGGATTTTCAATGGTTAACTGAGGTCCTCCAACCAAGTTTCCTGGTTGTGCGTTCGCTCCAATTGCGAAGAAGAGGAGTATCGAAAGAATAAAGCTCGTTTGTAATTTCATGTGACAAATGTGAGACATCCGATTTCAGTCTTACTGAATTTAACGCATTATTAAGGCCTTTAACAATTCATTAGCGGATGATCTGGAAGGTCTTGGTTACAGTTTGTTCCGATGAAATCACGCGCAGCACATAGATTCCTTGATTGAAAGAAGAAATATCTATCTGATGATTGAGCATTCCATTCAATTGATTTCTGTATTGAATTTTTCCTACCGCATCATAAATTTCAATCGAGTCATAACTGTAATTCGAGGTAATTTGAACCTTCTCCTTTGCTGGATTTGGGAATAATGAGAACGACTCATCTATGAGTTCTTCTATGCCATTAATGATGATGGCCGATGAAGCAGTACAACCTTCAAATGTTGTGAGCTCTACTTGGTAGATACTTCCAAGTTGATCACTGAATGGACCTGGTCCCACTTGAGGTTCTCCATTAATCGTCCAGCTTGCATTTCCATTGCTCGCACAATTGCTGCAAATGACCAATCCTAGACCAGCGTTCCAAGTCAAAATAGGAGTGACTCCATCTGAAATCGATACAGTTTGCACGCTTGAATTTGAAACAGCACCAAAAGTCATCGTCATCGTCACATTGTAGACCCCCGCTTGTGGGAAATTGAATTCTGAGATCCCCTCATTGATGACTTGAAGCGGAGAACCATTGTCTAAATCTACTGTACAAAACGCTCCAGCAGGAATATCCGAGTAGTTGTTGATAGAGACTACGCCTGGTGTGCATGCCTCAATTACATCGGCACTAAAAAATGGAATTGCCAAAACGAACGGCACGCTTGAGCTCGAGCATCCGATTTCATCTGTAGTTGTCAATGTATAAGTCCCGTTATCTGTTCTATCTACATTCCAAACATCTATGGTCGATGTCGATTCTGTTTGAGGAACTCCGTCCAAGGTCCAAGCGAAAATATCTTCCGTACAATTTGTACAGTATAATTCGAAATTGAAGTCGTCAAATTCAACTATAGGTGTTGCCGGCTGAGCATTTGCGATGATTCCGTTTAGAGTGAAGCTATCCGATCCACCTGCTTGTTCGAGAATATATTCTAATGAATAGTTACCAGAAGTTTCAATGGTGTACGTGAAGTCTTCGCATCCTGTATAAATCAATTCTCCATTGAGGTAGAAGGAGCAAACGCTCGTTTCGCTCGGCACCGTTTGATTATTAACTTGCAGTGTGAATGGAACGCAACCAGAAGATTGAGCGAGGCTGAAAACGGCGTTGTTGTACTCACAACTTCCGTCATCCACGTTTGTACCTTCTTCAAAGTTGATAGCCGTTGGATCAGTGCAACCAGGATATTGGCAACTTCCATCATCATCTATTGCGATTGGGTCGAAGTTGGCGGCATTAGGATCTGTGCAGCCGAGGTATAGACACGAGCCGTCGTCTATTGTTGCTGTTGGATCATAGTTATCTGCTAATTCATCGGTGCATCCCAAGTAGAAACATGATCCATCATTGATGTCGGCATTGGGATCAAAGTTATCTGCGGTAGGATCAGTACATCCAAAATAGAGGCAGCTTCCATCATCGACATTTGCATTGGAGTCGAAGTTTGCTGCGGTAACGTCAGTGCAACCTGGGTATTCACATGAGCCATTGTCGCTGTTTGCGTCAGGATTGAAGTTGGCTGCTGATGGATCAGTGCATCCTTCGATGATGCAGGTTCCATTATCTATATCTGCTTCAGGATTGTAGTTGATGGCAAGAGGATTTGTGCATCCTGCGTATAGGCAACTTCCATCATCAATTGTTGCAATTGGGTCGAAGTTGGCAGCAGCAACATCGGTACATCCGAGGAAGAAACATGAGCCATCGTCTTCTGTTGCTTCAGGATTATAGTTATCCGCTTGATTGTTGGTACATCCAGGAATAATACAAGTACCATCATCTACAGTAGCTGTTGGATCGAAGTTGATGGCATCGGGATTCGTACATCCGCCGTATTCGCAGCTATTATTATCAACGTTTGCAAAAGGATTGTAGTTGAGCGCAAGCGGATCCATACAGCCTTGTGTAATGCAAGAACCATCGTCCCAGTTTGCATCGGGATCATAATTGTCAGAGCCTTCTATTGTACAACCTGGATATCTGCACGAACCATCACTCACTCCGGCCGTTGCATCATAGTTCATAGCCAATGGATCTAGACATCCTGGATTTTGAGCATTGAGGAAAATATTCATTCTCACCAATGGCATTTTCAATAAATAAAAGAGAGAGCCTGTGGTGTAGAAATTAATAAAACTAGTTGATGCAGGTGCATCGCCACTGTAGGCCACTCTGAAAGGCTCATTACCATTCAAGTTTTTTACCATAGCAATGTACACTGTGTCGTTGTACATCTGCAGAGGAGTCACTAAATCTAGAACAACTGTAAATTCCTCACCGACTTCGTTTAAGTCATATAGATTTACAGTGTAAGGCACCGTTACTGCTCTAACTTCATCACCTGATTCGTTGTAAACTATGCCTTGGATGGTAGTACCTACTTGTGTTCCTGCACCTATTCCTACCGCAAGGCTCGTACACTTTCTTCCGTTTGCTTGTCCTTCGAATACATTGCCTGTTTCGTACGGAAGCGTAGCATAAGTAGAGGTGGGCGTGTAAACACCCTCAGAAGGACCTTCATCTCTTGCGAATGTGAAAGCAGAGATAGAGAAGTCTAGGGTGTCAGAATTATTCGATGTGTTTTCGTCTGTTTGTGTTTGGCTTAATGAAACAATTGCTCTGTAATCATCAATGGTTGCGGGGGGGGTATAATTAGCAGGAGCTACAAAATTGACCACTTGACCTGCGGTCATTGTAATGGCAGGGGTATTTTGATTATTCAATACCGTATTCGCACTGTTCACTACTTTGGAGTTCATGACTACTCCTGTCTGATTCAATCCTCCGATATTCGTTCCGGTAGCTCTCAATCGAAGTGGTGGAATCATTACTGTCGGGTACTGATCATACTCCAATTGATCGTAAATGTTGGTAGGAGTAGGGTTTACAGTATATCCCATAGAATTGACCATAATGTCATTGTCATTGGGCGAGTAGATAGTCACATCATCAATTAACCACCAGTAATAGGTTCCAGAGAAATTGAATCGAATGCGCACGTTGCTTTGACCCGCAACCAGTGATGTCAAATTGTAAGATGCCCAAACAACGTTTGGTGAATTCAAGCCGACATTAGAGCCTCCATCAACCCAAGAATTACCACCATCGAGGGAGATCTGAACTTTTGTAGTAGCGCTAAAAATTCGATATTGTTGTTGAAATGTAATCGTGACAGCAGTGTAACCTGTAAAGTTTAAGACTCCCGATGTGAGCGAGGCGTTGTGTGGTGCTGGATCAACGCCGGTGCCTAAACCACCGCAAGGGGGAACAGCATCATCCCAGTAGTTTGAGTCGAATATCATGAAGCCATTTGCTACCGTATTAGAGTTTAACGGTAATGCTGAAGAAGCGCAAGTTCCTCTTGCACCAACGGCATTAGAAGGGTCTGTATTAGGACCACGATATTCCCACAAGCCTATGCCCGAGGCGCTTGTATTGGTCCAATCGTTAGGAAGACCAGTTGCAAAATCCCAATTATATATGACTTCTCCAAGTACTTGACTCCACGAATTGGCAGAGGTAACAAGCAACAATAGGAGAGCTAATGTGCGGAAAGAAAGTATTGATTTCATCTTGGTTAAGAGGCTCTAAAGATACAATGTCTTAACAATTAACCCCCTCCAATCATAGAAATTTACTTGGCCGGCTTTTTAGAAGATTGCCACTTACTGAAAAGATCCAGAATAATCCCATCTGCTAAGCCGATTTTCGGCACTATCATTTGTTGGATTTTGGCGTAGCCCATCAATCTCAGATAGATTTCACAAGCAGGAATGATAACGTCTGCACGGTCTGGTTTCATTTTGAGTTTCGTGATGCGCTGCTCAATCGTGTATTTTGAAAGAGAATCGTATTGCTCTTTAATCTCCGTGGCTGTAATGTTTTGAGAAGGTTTTTTACCTGCAATTTTAAAGATGGTATTGATGTTTCCACCGGTTCCTATTGCAGTGATGCTCTCGTTTTCGCTTAGGGAGCTTTGAATCCAACGGCGAGCTTTATCCCACATTTTTGGGTCAGTAGCATTCGACAGCATACGAACGGTGCCAAGCTCAAAGCTTTGACCTTTTATTCTCTTATTATTTTTTATCAATGTAAGTTCAGTACTACCGCCACCTACATCGATATAAAGATAGTTTCCTTCAGAGCTTAGATTTTGTGCGAAATAATTTGAGAAAATGAGATTTGCCTCTTCATCTCCAGATAGAAGTTCTATTTGAATATTAGATTCTTCTTCTACTTTTTTAATAACGGCTCGTCTATTCTTGGCTTCACGCATTGCGCTTGTAGCGCAGGCTCTCACGATTTGTATATCATGCACTTCCATCAAATACCAGAAGGCTTTCATGGTTTTGATGAGCTGCTGAATTTTATTTTTAGAAATTTTTCCGTTTGTAAAAACGTCTTCCCCTAAGCGCACGGGCACGCGAGTTAAGCTCACTTTTTCGATGTGAAACTTTCCATCATCAACGTGTACTTCCTCGATTAATAAACGGATGGCATTCGAGCCAATATCTATAGCAGCAAACTTCACAGTGGTAATTATTCGTTACCAAAGAAAGTAATTACTGCATTTTTTTGAGCTTATCGTAAAAGGCCATTTGTGTGTCAAATGCTTTGAAACCCTTGATAGGCTTGAGATATTCGTTTTTTAGTGATTTATCAACAATACGGGCTTTGGCATTTTTATCCAGCTGAATATCCAGATAATCCTGAATTTCGGCTTTCAACGCAGGACTGTAGATTGGAGTTGTTACTTCGATGCGGTGATCAATATTTCTTGTCATCCAATCTGCACTAGATAGATAATAAAGCGGTTTGTTGTCATTACAAAACACCATTATGCGTGAGTGTTCTAAGAATCTTCCCACCACGCTCACGCAAGTAATATTTTCAGAAAGTCCAGGAACTCCTGGAATCAAAGAGCAAATACCTCGAATGATCAATTTGATTGTAACGCCTGATTGGCTTGCTTCATAGAGCTTTTTAATCATCCCTATATCGACAAGATTATTCATCTTTAGAATGATGAATGCGGGTTTCTTTTTTGCTGCATTCTCAATTTCATCATTGATGTGATCAATGAATTTCCTTCTGGTATTAAAAGGCGAAACGATGAGGTGTCTGAATACGTGACGAGTATAATTGCTTTCAAAGAACTCAAATATTTTTCTAACCTCTCTACCGATTTCTTTATTTACTGTGAAGAGAGAAGTATCGCAATAAACATTTGCAGTCTTTTCATGGAAATTTCCACTTCCAATGTGCGTGTAACGAGCAGTTCTGAGACCTTCTTTTCTGCTGATTTGAATCAACTTAGAGTGCACCTTTAATCCTACTACACCTGGTATCACGCGGGCGCCAGCATCTTGCAATCGCTGGGTAACAGCGATATTATTTTCCTCATCAAATCGTGCTTGCAATTCGATCACAGCAATGACTCTTTTACCATTACGTGCTGCATTGACAAGTGCATTTACGATCTGTGAATTCTTTGCCACGCGATATAAACTAATTCGAATCGTACGAACAAGGGGATCGATAGCTGCTTCTCGCAAGAAATCAAGAAGATTTGTAAAGCTATGGTAGGGGTAATGAAGCAGAATATCTTGGTTGGCAATGGCTGCCATGATGCTCTTTTCCTTGGATAGAATAGGATGCTTCGCAGGAGTTAGTTTGCTCCAACAAAGGTCTTTCCTTCCAAAGTCGGGAAAGCCCATAAGGTCGCGTTTGTTGTGATAACGACCACCAGCAATTGCATTTTCCTTTTGTTTTAATTTGAGTTTTCTCAAAATAAACTCAAGGAAATGCGAAGGAATTTCTTTGTCATAATTCAAGCGAACATATTGACCTTTCTTTCGCTGTGTGAGGCTTCGGCTCATTTTTTCAACCACACCTTTTGAAAGGTCATCATCAATGTCGAGCTCTGCGTCTCTGGTGATTTTAAGAGTATATGCTTTCGCTGAATCAAAATCAAATATTCCGAAAACCTTTCTAAGTCTATATCGGATGATATCGTCTACAAAAATGACATAATGCTTGTTGCCTTCTGTCGGGATTTCAACGAAGCGAGGGAGGTTGGTTGGTACTTCCATAATGGCGTACGCTCCATGGCTCTTATCCTCTTTATATCCTAGCTCAATGGCTAGATAGAATGAATTATCATCAAGAGGAGGAAAAATGCTTTTTGAATTCAACATGATCGGAACCAAGTAGGGACGAACATTTGATTCAAAGTATTCTTCTACAAATAATTTTTGTTTTGGCAATAACGACTTCTCATCAACAAAAAGAATGTTTTGCTTTCCTAACTCTGCTTTGAGAAGTTTAAATGTTTTATCGAATTTTTCTTGGGAAAGTCTTACTACTTCAAGAATTTCTTCTACAGTTTCTTCGGGGTCGAAGTCGAGGGTGTCGAGTGCTTTTTTGGAAATCGTTCCGGCACGGCGCAAGGTTGCAACGCGGACCTTGAAAAACTCATCGAGGTTGTTTGAAAAGATTCCAAGGAATCTCATTCTTTCAATGAGTGGTACTTCCGCATCTTGCGCTTCTTGAAGCACTCGGTCATTGAATGATAACCAAGAGATTTCTCGGTTGATGTATTCCTTTTTCTTCTTTTGCTTACTCATTGCCGTCATGCCCCAAATTTGGGCCTCACAAAGTTACCTTTCTGTTAGCTCATTGTGAAGTAAATGATTTCTTTTTTAAACATCTAGTTTGTGGAATTTAGGCTGGTTTGACATCTTTATCTAAATTGCCAACGTTTATGCCTGTTTATTTAAGAAATATCAAGTCGATCGTCGCGATTTTCTTCGTGCTACTCATGATTTTTCTCCAGCCTTTAATGGTTTGGAAACTCAAGCAAAATCTTCGCGAGGTGAAATGGGCAATGAAAATTGAGCTTCTCAAAAAATCCAGTTCTGATCTGCATGAAGTTTTTTATTTCACTGATGAAGAATGGAAATCGCTCCCTCATCCTGATCCGCATGAATTTGTTTTGAATGGATTGTATTACGATGTTTTTCAAAAGGATTTTCAAGATGGCAAATGGATGGTGAAGTGTGTAAGGGATGATAGAGAAGGGGAAATCAAAAGGGAACTAAAGACTTGGATGGCAGAGGATAATTCACCTTATCAAGAGAAAAAACAACAAGGAAATGTATTTCCAGTTGTAAAGAAAATGATCTGCGAATTACCAAGTGGATTAAAACATGTCGTGTTTTTATATGAAGAGAACCACTCTTATTCTTATAGAGAAGGCTTACGCTCGGCTCATACTAGAGCGTGTTTTCAGCCACCGTGTTGATTGAATTTTTTCACAGAAAAAATTTAATCAATCAATACCGCTATGAAGAAGCATTTAATTTTATGGTGCTGTGTTTTTTATTCTCTCTTTAGCACAGCGCAAAATATTACCATTCTAGATAAAGAGACAAGACAGCCTATTATGGGTGTTGTAGGATCTTCGGTGTATCACAAAGAGATTAAGGCGAATGAACAAGGTTTCATCGATTTTAAAGCTTTTGGTGATGCGGATGTCCTGAATTTTGAAGCAAAAGGTTATCGCCCGAATTCTTATTTCAGAGCAATACTCGAACGCGAAGGCTTTATCGTGCTTTTGGAAAAACTTCCAGAAGAACTTGATGCAATTGTGATCGTCGCGACACGCTTTCCTGAGAAGCGCGGAAATATTGCCAACCGAGTTTCATTAATTGACAAGAATTTTATTACCAATCAAAATTCTCAAACCACAGCAGATCTCCTTGCAAACAGTGGAGAAGTTTACATACAAAAAAGCCAACAGGGTGGTGGAAGTCCGATGATTCGCGGGTTTTCAACGAATCGTCTTTTGTATGTCGTAGACGGGGTGCGAATGAATACAGCCATATTTAGAGGTGGAAATATTCAAAACGTAATCAGTCTTGATCAATTTTCGATCAATGGTGCAGAAGTATTCTTCGGTCCGGGATCTGTTATGTATGGCTCTGACGCTATCGGCGGAGTAATCGCTTTTTCGACGCTTACGCCTGAATATAATTTATACAATAACGGAGAAGCGGATACGAAAGGTCAAGCGACAATGCGCTTTGGTACTGCTAATAAAGAACGTACGTATAACGTTCAGTTCTCTTCTGGCTGGAAAAGATGGGCCATGCTTACAAGTATCACGAGCTCTGATTTTGGAGATTTGAGAATGGGAAAAAATGGACCAGATGAATATCTCCGAAATATTTATGGCGTTCGCAGAGATACGTTAGATGTGGTTGAGGTCAATGAGAATCCTTTGATTCAAAGACCAACAGCATATTCTCAGGTAAACTTGATGCAAAAGATTCGATTCAGGGCATCGGAGTTTACGGATGTGCAATATGGTTTTCACTATTCGACTACTTCAAATTACTCAAGATACGATCGTCTGATTCGCTACAGAAATGGCGCTCCTAGGAGTGCTGAGTGGAATTATGGTCCACAAATTTGGTTGATGAATCAATTGACAGTGACAAATAAGCGAATCAATAAAGCATATGATGAAATTCAAATTCGTTTTGCTCAACAAAAATTTGAAGAAAGCCGAATTGATCGTGATTGGAATGATACGGAAAGACGCACCAGAATCGAAGAGGTGATCGCCTACTCCGCTAATTTGGATTTATTCAAGAAGATTGGAAAAGGTGAATTGACATACGGTGCTGAATGGGTGATGAACGATGTGACTTCGACGGGCACGGACGAAGATATTTCTACAGGAAATATTATCGGAGGTCCTGCACGTTATCCTCAGTCTGAATGGTCCTCTTATGGCTTGTATGCGAGTTATAGACATAAGTTCAATAGCAAGTGGATTGGACAAATAGGAACACGATACAATCAATACGCATTAGACGCGCAATTTGATACGACCTTCTATCCATTTCCATATACCTCAGCGAGCTTGAATCAAGGTGCTTTAACAGGCAGCGCTGGTATTGTTTATCGCCCGAATAACAAGTGGTCTATTAGCTTGAGCGCTGCCACAGGTTTCCGTAGTCCCAATGTCGATGATCTCGGAAAAGTATTCGACTCTGGTGATGGAATAGTGATTGTTCCAAATCCAGATTTGAAAGCTGAGCTGGCACAGAATATTGAATTCGGAATTGCTAGAAACTTGAATAGCAAACTTCGCTTTGATGTCTCTGCCTACTACACTTTATTGAACAATGCATTAGTGCGACGTGAGTTTACACTCAACGGTCAAGATAGCCTCCTCTATGACGGCGAGATGAGTAGAATCAACGCGATTCAAAATGCAGCAAATGCTACCGTTTACGGTGTTCAAGGTGGTATTCAGTGGTTAATTTCAAATGATTGGCAATTCACTTCAAAACTGAGCTATCAAATTGGAGAAGAAGAATTGGATGATGGAACGGTGAGTCCTTCGCGACATGCGGCGCCGCTGTTCGGAAGTTCACACATCATATTTACACAGAATCCTATTTCTTTCGATTTCTACTGCATGTATAATGGTCAAAAATCTTTTAACGATCTTCCTCAAGAAGAAATAGACAAGCCATACATTTATGCAGTTGATGGTGACGGAAATCCCTATTCTCCTTCTTGGTATACGCTCAACTTGAAAATTAGCTATCAGCCTAATAATACCTTCGGTTTTTCAGGAGGAGTTGAAAATATTACAGATCAACGTTACAGAACTTACAGCTCTGGAATTGTTGCTGCGGGAAGAAATGTTTTCGTTTCAGCGAAACTTGCTTTCTAAAATATCTATCACAAAAAAAGGGCTGTCATACGACAGCCTTTTTTTCTTTATTGCTTTCCCGACTTACAATGCTGCAATAGCCGCATCGTAATTAGGTTCTTGGGCGATTTCTGGGACTTGCTCAGTGTATTTTACAACACCGTTTTCATCCAAAATAACAACTGCACGACTCATCAATCCAGCAAGTGGTCCGTCTGTCATGTCTACACCGTATGCTTTCGAGAAATTATCATTCTTGAATTGTGATGCACCGTGTACGTTTTCTAAACCTTCTGCTGCACAAAATCTATTGTGAGCGAATGGTAAATCCTTAGATACGTTTAACACTACTGTATTTTCCATTCCACTCGCCAATTCATTGAACTTACGAGCTGATGCTGCGCAAATGCCTGTATCGATACTTGGGAAAATATTTAGAACCACTTTCTTGCCTTTTAAGCTATCAAGTGATACGCTGCTCAAATCTGTTTTTGTCAATTCGAATGCTGGAGCGGCAGAACCTGTAGATGGTAGTTGACCCGCTGTATTTACTGGATTTCCTTTGAATGTAATTGTTGCCATAATTTTAATTATTAAAGTGATAACAAGCATTGGGTGGTTTAGTTCAAGCTGCTCAATTTGTCTTCGAGCATTTTGATTTTATTTAACGCATCCGATTGCTTCTTGCGCTCTTGCTCTAGTACAGGAGCAGGAGCATTATTTACAAATTTTTCATTATTTAATTTTCCTTCAACCGATCTCAAGAAACCTCTAGTGTATTCAATCTCTTCGTTGATTTTTTTCTTCTCTGCTTCTACATCCACGTTTGCCGTGAATGGAATGAAGAATTCTGAACCATCAACAATGAATGTAAAACAACCTGTAGGCTTGTCTTGGATGTATTCTAATGAATTGAGATTACAAAGGTGCTTAACAGAAGCATCAAATGATTTTGAAAAATGAGATGTAGCATTCACTTTTAAATCAAGGGCTTCTTTATTAGCAATGTTATTTTCTTTTCTAACATTTCTCAATCCAATTACTACTTCTGAGAATTGATTGAAGTCATTGAGAATTGCAGTGTCGAAGGCTTCTGCGTTTGGCCACTGTGCTAAGCAAATAGACTCTGCAGCTGATTTTCTTTCTCCGATAAAATGCCAAATTTCTTCTGTAAGGAATGGCATAAATGGATGAAGGACACGCAATAGATTTTCGAAAATAGCAATACTTGCATTGTATGTCTTACGATCCATGCCCTTGCCAAATGGCGGTTTCACCATTTCGAGGTACCACGCACAGAAATCATCCCACACCAATTTGTAAGTTGTCATCAATGCTTCATTGATTCTGAATTTCTCATAATCATCATTGATTTCTGTAAGTGTTTGCTGGAATTTATTCTGCATCCACTTCACCGCAATGGCAGAAGACTCGGGTTGTTCGAGTGTGTCATCTACTTTTTCTTCCCATCCTTTTACAAGTCGGAATGCATTCCAAATTTTATTGGCAAAGTTTCTTCCTTGTTCGCAAAGTGATTCATCGAATAGAAGATCGTTTCCTGCAGGCGAACTCAATAGCATCCCCACACGAACACCATCTGCACCGTATGTACCAATAAGATCAATAGGGTCGGGGCTATTTCCGAGCGATTTGCTCATCTTGCGCCCTTGCTTATCTCTTACAATACCGGTGTAGTAAACATTCTTAAAAGGAAGTTCATCACGGTACTCGTATCCTGCAATGATCATTCTAGCTACCCAGAAGAACATAATTTCTGGAGCAGTTACTAGATCCGCTGTAGGGTAGTAATATTTAATTTCATCTTCTGAATAAAAGCCATCGAATACAGAGATTGGCCACAACCAAGAAGAGAACCATGTATCTAGTACATCTGGATCTTGCTGTACATCTTCTTTTTTCAAAGAAGGATTCTTTGCATTCAATTGAGCAAAAGCTTCCTCATGGGTTTTTGCAACAGCAAAATCGCCATCCGGAGTGTACCATGCTGGTATGCGATGTCCCCACCACAACTGACGAGAAATACACCAGTCTTTGATGTTCTCCATCCAGTTTCTGTAGCTGTTCTTGAACTTCGGAGGGAAGAAACGAATGTTGTCATTCATTACATTCTCCAAAGCTGGCTTGCTGATTTCTTTCATGTCAACAAACCACTGCAATGAAAGTCTTGGCTCGATTACAACATCTGTTCTTTCGGAGAAGCCCACTTTATTCATGTGCTCTTCAGTCTTCACAAGATGTCCAGCTGCTTCGAGGTCGGCAACTATTTTCTTGCGCACCTCAAAGCGTTCCATTCCAACATACAATTGACCAGCTTCGCTAATCGTTCCATCTGGATTCATCATGTTGATCACTTCCAACTTGTATTTTTCACCAAGCATGAAGTCATTCATATCATGAGCTGGAGTCACCTTCAAACATCCAGTACCAAATTCCATTTCAACATACTCATCAGCGATGATTGGAATCTCGCGATTGAGAAGTGGAACAATTGCTTTTTTTCCATGTAAGTGCAAATAGCGCTCATCCTTTGGATTAACGCAAATAGCGGTATCGCCAAGAATCGTTTCTGGACGTGTGGTAGCGATTGTTACATATTCATTTGTTCCTGCGATTTGGTATCTTACATGAAACAATTTTGAATTGATTTCTTTGTAGATAACCTCTTCATCGCTTAGAGCGGTGAGGGCTGCAGGATCCCAGTTGATCATGCGCTCGCCGCGATAAATCTTTCCCTTTTTATATAAGTCTATGAAAGTATCGATGACACTGTCATAGTATTTTTCATCCATGGTAAAGCGCGTGCGATCCCAATCGCAGCTCGCTCCCAATTTTTTTAATTGTTCGAGAATGATACCACCATGCTTGTGTGTCCATTCCCATGCGTGTTTCAAGAACTCATCACGAGAGAGGTCTGATTTCTTCACCCCTTCTGCGCGAAGCTTTTGTACCACTTTCGCTTCTGTAGCAATTGAAGCGTGGTCAGTACCAGGCACCCAAAGAGCGTTGAAGCCGCGCATTCTTGCGCGACGAATAAGTAAATCCTGAATTGTATTATTGAGCATGTGCCCCATGTGCAAGACTCCCGTAACGTTGGGAGGAGGGATCACGATGGTATATGCGGGGCGGCTATCTGGTGTGCTTTTGAAAAGCTGATTGTCCATCCAGTACTTGTACCATTTATCTTCTGAGGTACTTGGGTCGTATTTACTGGGAATTTCGTTGGTCATCGGTCAATTATATATTTTGACCGCAAATATAACCCTTAAATAAGTCCTTTCGCCTTCAACTCAAGGTACTTGTTTACCACATTAATGCTCAAATCCTCGGGACGGCTAAGAATGGTTTGAATACCGTATTTTCTAAGCTTTGAAACGATTTGTTTCTTTTCCATTGTAAGCTTCAAAGCGATAGTCTGTGCATAAATATCTGAGACAAACTCTGCCTTTTGATGCGTGTAGGTCTTCAGTTCGGTGTTCTCGAAGATCATCACAACGAGCAAATGTTGCTTGTTGATTTTTTGTAAAATAGGCAGCGCACGCTCCATTGCGTAGGAACTTTCAAAATTCAAAAACAGCATAATCAAGCTTCTGCTCTTGATCACATTTTTTACACTTCGGTACAATAGATCGTAGTTGCCTTCAAGGTTTTGTGGTTTTTCCGCATAAAGCGCATGAAGAATTTTCTTCAATTGATTGGTACTCTTCTCAGCAGGCAAGGTGGTACCGATGCGATGGCTGTAGGTGATCAAGCCGGTCTTGTCGTGTTTGAGAAGTGCAATATTTGATAAAACTAGAGCACTATTGATGCTGTAATCGAGCAAGGACAGGCCATTGAAAGGCATGTGCATATTTCGACTTTTATCAATGATCATATACACTTGCTGACTACGCTCGTCTTGATATTGGTTGACCATCAAACTATCCTTGCGGGCCGTGGCTTTCCAGTTGATCGAGCGAATGTCATCTCCTTGGCTGTAATTTTTTATTTGTTCGAATTCATAGCTATGCCCAATACGGCGAAGCTTTTTGATTCCTGACATGGTTGAAATACGGGCCAATGCAATGAGCTCGTATTTTTTCATTTGAATAATACTTGGAACCACTTTGATCATTTGTGGTTCTGCGCTTTGCACACGGCGAGAGACCAATCGAAGATTAGCAGATAAAATGATGTTGATGTATCCAAAATGATATTCACCTCTGGTGACGGGTCTCAGCGAATACTTTAATAGTTGACTTTCACGAGCCTTTAATGTCAACATCATCTCAAAATTTCGTAATTGAAATTGATAGGGGAGTTCGTCGTAAAGTGAAAGGAAATACTTCGACTTTCTTGAGTTTTTTACCTCGATAGTGATGTTGTTCTCATCGCCTAATGACAACACTTTTCCAGTATTACGAATTGCCGTAATGGCGGGCTTACCAGCGTATAAGAATATCGTTTCAAATAGCACAATTGTGCAGAGTGAAAGTGTTGCAAAAACGCCAGCGAATTTCATCCAAGGAAATGCGAATCCAAGTATGAAAATGCCAATGACAATCAACAGCGCGTAAAAAAAACGCGTGGTGAGTCTAAATCCACTTACTGGTGATATTTTCTTTTCTACTTCCAATTACCTAGGAATTTCAATGTTGGTAATGATGCTATCAATGACTTCATCTATCGTCGCACCTTCCATCTCGCGCTCGTGGCTGAGTATCAAACGGTGATTCAATACTGGTACTGAAACCGCTCTGATATCATCTGGCGTAACGAAGTCGCGACCGCGAATAGTAGCCAATGCTTTTGCTGTTTTAACCAATGCAAGCGAAGCACGCGGTGAAGCTCCAAGGTGAAGATCTCCGTTATTACGTGTGTTGTCGATGACCATTGCGATATAGCGCAATAGTTCTGGACGGATATAAACTTTTTCGATGATGCTTTTGAATTCCGCCAATTTTTGTGGAGACACTTTTTTCTCTACAGTAGCAGTCGATTTTGCATCGAAATCACCATGGAATTTCTCCAAGATTGCAAGCTCTTGATCGAGTGTTGGAAGTTTTAATTTTAATCTAAAAACAAATCGATCCAATTGCGCTTCAGGAAGTGCATATGTTCCTTCTTGTTCGATTGGGTTTTGAGTCGCAATGACAAAAAATGGATAGCCCATGGGATATGTAACCCCATCATAAGTCAACTGCTTTTCTTCCATAACCTCCATCAATGAAGCCTGCGTCTTTGCTGGGGCGCGGTTGATTTCATCGATGAGAATAATATTAGAAAAAATAGGTCCTTTTCTAAAATAAAAGCTTGATTCTTTCACATTGAAAACAGATGTGCCGCTGACGTCAGTCGGCATTAAATCTGGAGTGAATTGAATTCTGCTGAATTCAGAATCAATGGTCTTAGACATCAACTTAGCAGTTAATGTTTTTGCAATACCTGGAACTCCCTCGAGTAGCACGTGGCCGCCTGTAAGCAATGCAGACATGAGCATTTCAATGGTATGTTCTTGACCAATGAGCACTTTGCCTATTTCCCCTTTGATATCATCGATGGCTTCAAAGATGGGCTTTACGTTGAGTCTCTTGGATGGATCTATCCCCAATTCCCACTCGTTTTGAGGAGTGATGATTGGTTCAACTTCTTGTGGAGTTCCTTCAATTTGTTCGCTCATATTGCTATTTTATTATCTGCTGTTTGAATAAAATTCTTCTAGTTTTTTATGGAATGTCACCATCGTAATGGCATCCGCTGTGAGTTCCTTTTGTACTGTGCTATGCTTATTAAAAATCCATTTAATGTCTTCAGCTGGTATACCTGAAATGGTAGAAAGTCGAGTGATAAATGGCTCGAGTTCTTCATTGGTGGATGGCGTTTTAATTCTATATCTGTCGCGGATATGTTGTTTGAAAAGATCCATTTTTAGATCAATTAATTTCAAGTGATTTTGTTGCTTGAAAAATAATTGAGAAACAACTTCTGCGTATTCAATGGATGTGTTTTCCATAGATGGAAGCACGGGGATTGCCCGTTGTTTGCGCTTTGCACCAAAAATGAGATAGAGCAATAAACCTAGCAGAGCGAGATAATACGCCCAACGCAAACTTGGTTCTGATAAGATAAATTCCAATGCACTTTCATCAGGTTTCGAAGGATCATTGTACTCATTATTCAAATCATCGTAATGAGGTTTTCGATTGAAATCTGCCCAATATGTTTTTCCATTTCCTAATTTACCAAGAAGTCGCGCAGCCATTTCTTGATTTGCCTTTTTCAGCTGGTGCAGATTGGTAAATAGCATTGGAGTGGAATGAAGGTACACGAAGCCTTGCCCCACTTGGATTTTCAATAGGTTTGGTTGCTTCGTTCCAATGTTTTGCAATGACTCTATTTCACCTAAAACTTCAATTCTTTTTCCTACGAATTGATTGATGAAATCTTGATTGAAATAGGTCCATCCGTAAGGAAGCGTATCAAATTCGTAGATGTAATTTAATTCTGTAAACAGCCGAGGATCGGAGGTGGATACATTTACCAAGGTTGTGTATTCGATGGAGACATTCGGGAAGTTTTCGTAATAACTTCCTTCTTCCACTTGATTCTCTTCGACTACTGTTTCTTCATAATCGCTGTATTCATCCCATGCTACTTCATTATCATCGAGCTCTTCTTCGTAGGGAGCCACGTAGAATTCATCATACGTCGCATTTTCTACCAGCGCTGTAGTGAGATCTTTATCAAATTCTTCTGCAGATATAAAAACATTATTTCCACGCTGCAAGTAACTAATTAGGGTGTCAATATCTCGGGATTTCGCGAAATAAGCGCCACCAATAAAGACGTAATTATCACCTATCGCACTATCTTTTTTAACCTCCTTATAGGTGGAGTCTTCAAGGAATGTATATTCAGAAAATTGATCAGATTCTTTTACCAATTTTTCTACAATAAAAGTTCCATAAGGTTCCTTGCTATCAGGGTTGAATGTCATTCCCCAGTTGATCTCATCCCCTCCATAAATGATGAAGTAAGTGACTAGGCCAATAATAACGGCCATGGCAATGAAGACAATGGTTTTTGTGCTATTATTTTCCATTATTTGATGTTTTAGTTTCATTCATCAAAACATCAAAAGAGCTGAATTCTTTTTGAAGAAATTTGAATTGCTCTTCAGTAATGGCAGTGTCACCGTACCAAACGATTTCAAATGCGAGTGTGAGATTTCTAAATTGTTTATACGAATGATTAGGTCGCATTTCATTTAGAAAATCATTGTTGGTTTTATCTTTTTTCCAGCGTATCAACTCCTTCAAATGAAGGCCTTGAAGTGTTTTTAAGAATAATATTCTTACTGCGGATCGATAGTCGCTGCTCTCAAGTGCCATTCTCAAGAATCGATCGAAATCTGATTCTTCAATATTGTCTTCTATATGTTCTAATGCGTATCCTAGATTTTTTACATCCTTTACTTTTCGATCAGATGCCCCAGCGAAGAGCTTGTATAGAGTAAACGCTAATAGAGCAATCAACATTACCACCACAATCACTTTTACCATTGGCTTATTGATCCAATCGAAACTTGGCGGTTTGAAGTCAATATCTGGCATTTCCGATTCCTCTTTTTTTTCGGGCTCATCTTTGTTGACATACTTGATTCCATCCTTGGCCGCTTCCCATTCTGATTCATTCCAAGTTTTTTCGATGGCGGGTTTTTTAGCAATAACAGAATCCGACTGAGCAGGCGCAATCATCGCATAAAACAATGCGACCATCAAACAGATCAATATTTTATTAAAGTTCTTTTTCAAGGCCGTAAGCGCGTTTTTTAATTCCAATTTTTTCAAACGAAGCTTTCAACGAGTTGGCATGGTAAACTTCATTCGTTGTGTGGAACAAGAGGATAGAAGAATAGATACTGAGCGATACTAAAAATGCCAATGAAAAGAGCAGAAGGAAAGTATAGACCATGTAAGGTACATGCTCCGCAAGAGGAGCATTCCTTGGAATATTCATTGAAATGAACTCAAAAATTAGCATCAAAATATTCATAGGTCTTCCAGTAAGAAGAAACGATATAATCATTGCTAAAGATCCATTCAAGAGCAGTAACACAAACCACTGCATGATATGCACCGTCCAAAACACACCGAGCATTTTTCCAAAGGAGTTGAGAGCAAGTTGTAGGGATTTGAAAAAAGTTAAAAGACAAAATTTATTTTCTTCAAATGATACCGCCATCCAAAGCATGGTCAGTGGCCAGGTGAATATTCCCAAGAAGAAGGAGCCAAAATCATTGAGTTGGAAGGGCAGCAATGCAACGAATGAAATGATGAGCGCATTAGCAAACTGGATGAGTATGGTTCCGCTATCTACTGGTGGTTTATCCAATATCTTGTTAGAATATCGATGGTAAAGCATCATGATTGCTGCAAATGCGAGCACACAGAAATAAAAAAATGATGGATACCGATCGAAATCTAAGATGAAATAGTAAGGTGACCAACACCATAAAAAGGAGGAAGGGTCAAATGAAATAATTTCACCAGCCCAAAAAAGGATAGCTAATTTTCCATCTAATAAAATTGCGTATGTAAATACTCCCATGAAAGCTATAGCTGCGCTGATAAGGCTGATTCCCTTTAGTGATTTGCCCATCATCGCAAACGTTTCATTGAAGATTACTCCTGCAGATTTTATGAGGCTTAAATCAAACTTTTCTCTTCTTAAAGATGGAATGGGCTCAGGCTGGACATCTCGTAATGAGCCGTTTTTATGCTTGTACCAAGGATACCACACAAAGTATCCCACTACTATAGCAAGGGAAAGAAGAATTGAAGTTAAACGAATGATATCGGGCACGTCTGTATGGCGTGTAATAAATGATTCGATGAATGCTGCGTAAACCAGCAATACAAAAACTGCGATCATTATTTTGATTGCTGAACGTGCAGAAATGATCAATGATTCCAAACGTGAATAGGTGCCGGGAAAGAGGAGGCCTTGTGCGAGCAGGAATCCGGCAGAACCAGACATCACAATCATCGAAAGCTCGAGTGTCCCGTGCTGCATCACGGTGAGCACACTTTCTTGCCAAAGTCCACGAGCAAAGAAGAAATGCATAAACGCACCAAACATGATTCCGTTGGAGAATAATATATAGAGCGTACCAAGGCCAAACAGTAACCCTAATACAAAAGCCCCGAAACTGATTTGGATATTATTTATCCCAATCATAAAAAACATATCTATTGGGTCGCTGTCCTTATACACCGCCATTGGATCTCCTTGTTCGATGTACGATTCGGTCATTTCTACATAACCTGGTGACAGTACAATTTTCGCGAAGTCGGGGTAGTAGATATCACTAAAAACTCCAATGATGATACCGATGGTGAAAATTGCAAAAGAGAGCAATGTTGCTTTGCGCGCTTGCCAGATGGCTTCAGGCAATTCTTTTTTCCAAAGATTCGAAAAGCGATTTTTTGCTTTCTTTTTATTCTTGTAAATGGCCTGATAAACACGTTGCGAAATAGCGTTCAAATAGACGCGAACCGAGCGGTTAGGGTAATGCGTTTGAGAGAAACTCAGATCATCTGTAGTTTCTATAAATAAATTGGTAAGTCGATCGGGATCTTTGTTGTCACTTTTGAGAACCTCTTCAAATTCCTTCCACTTTTCTTTATTCTGTGCAATAAATTCAGTTTCTTGCATACGTATATTGCGCTCGCTTGTCGTGTTTCGACGAAAGTAATGATTAATCGCGAAGATGAAAACATTAGAAATAAAAACAACACAAAATGTTTCAATTAATTATGAGCTAGCCACGCTTCGTGAGCGTATTCTCGCTTTTGTAATTGACAGCGTATTCAAATCAGTAGGGGTGGGACTCATCACCCTAGCGGTACTTTTTATTTTTGATGGGGCAGGTGAGAGAGGGTTGATGTTGTTTTATGTGCTTATCATTTATCCGACACTAACTTTCTATACGTTGATCTTTGAGACCATTCTTAACGGTCAGACGCCAGGGAAGAGGATCATGAGAATCAAAGTCATGAAGCTCAATGGAAAGCAACCTGTCTTTTATGATTACCTGCTTCGTTGGGCCTTCCGAATCGTAGATCTCTACTTACCGATGGGCATTCTTGGATCGATGTCGATTGTTTCCTCCCGCCATGCGCAGCGTACAGGTGATGTTTTAGCAAATACAGTTTTAGTACGAGTGGAAAACAAATCCTTTGTTTCCTTATCTGATATCCTTCGAATTGATTCGAAGATGAGCTATCAACCTCAATACCCTGAGGTGAAAGCTTTTCACGAGGAAGATATTTTGATCATCAAAGCGGCGTTGGATAGAACTGCGAAGTATAATAACAACGGTCATCGTGACGCACTTGTCGATTTAAGCACTTTGATGGCTCAAAAACTCAATTTGAAATCGGTGCCACCAGACAGCACTATTTTCTTGAAGACGATCTTGAAGGATTATATCGTTCTTACTCGTTGATTAATTCTTCGAAAGCAGCGCGGGCTTCTTCGAGATCAACTGCAACATCCCAATCACAACTTCCCATCTTCTTAGGGATGGCAAATCGCACTTGATTGTTCTTGTTCTTTTTATCATTAAAAAGAAAAGGAAGTATATCCTCCCATTGACAGTTCTCCGGAAATTGGAATGACTTGGTTAATAGTCGCTGAATCTTGGTATAGGATTCAAGATCCAGTCCACCGAGATGGTAGCTCATTTTTGCCTCTACTAAAATGCCCAGTGCTACTGCGTGTCCGTGAGATAGGGGAGCATCGGTCGACAAACAAAATGACTCAATGGCGTGTCCGATGGTATGTCCGAAATTGAGAATCTTTCTTTTTCCCTCTTCCATAAAATCTTCCATCACGATGTCTTCCTTGATGCGCGTACTTCTTTCTATAAACAGAGCGATGTGATGAGGCTCTTCGATGTCGATCACTTCCAGGGCATCGAATAGTTGAGGATCTGCGATAATCGCGTGTTTTACCATTTCTGCGAAACCAGACTTAATATGTTCTATCGGAAGTGTTTCGATAAAATTAGGTTGAATCAATACGGCTTTGGGATATGCGAACGATCCGATGACATTTTTCACATCTAATAAATCAATGCCTGTTTTGCCGCCAATGGCAGCATCACACATTCCCATTAGTGAAGTGGGGATATGAATAAATGGAATTCCTCTTTTATAAACTGAAGCAATAAAGCCACCTAAGTCAGTAATAACACCTCCTCCAAGATTAATGATAAGCGCATCTCGCCCTGCTTTTGCTTCGATAAGGTGTTGGAAAATATGATGGCAAACATCTAAGGCTTTGGAAGCCTCGCCGGGTTCAACCTCAATGATATCAATTTGATCTGCATTCTTGAGAAGAGGCAGAATGCGGGGCAGTACCAGTTCGGCAACGTTGGAGTCGGTGAGTAGAAAAACTTGCGAAGCTCCTTCCATCTTGCGTTGGAGTTCGAGAGCGAGGTGTTCGTCGGAATGATGGAAGCTTGCTTTAGACATGTGGCGAAGGTAGGAAAGGGAGTAAAATAAAAAAAGCCGGTGAATCACCGGCTTTTGTGGTGCCAGCTGGAATCGAACCAGCGACACAAGGATTTTCAGTCCTTTGCTCTACCAACTGAGCTATTCAGGCTTAAAAAGCGAGTCGCGCAAACTAAGAATCAGCTTTTATTTTGCAAGTCGCTTAAAATTTAAATTTAAGAAATATGGAAAATTTACACGATTATTCAAATTATATTTCAGCGGCTTATATGGTCGCGGCTCTTGCTATGTCTGCTTTGATGCTTATAGTTGTGGTAAAATATTTTATGACCAAGTCTAAATCTCAAAATGAAAAATCAGCGTAAGAAAAAGCGAATAATTTTTGTTGGATCAATTTTTACGTTGTCGATTGCGGCATTATTTTTTGTGGTTCTCAATTTTCGCGATAACATCGTTTTCTTTTACGCTCCCACGGAATTAAAGAGTGCGGAAATTTTGCAAAAAATTGCTGACAAAAAAATTCGAGTAGGCGGTTTGGTAAAAAAAGGATCAGTGCAAAAAATTGATGCTATGACAACTCAATTTATGGTAACTGATTACAATCAAGATTTGTTGATTATTTACAGCGGATTGTTGCCAGATCTATTTCGTGAAGGGCAAGGAATTGTAGCAAAAGGAAAATAT